>Ga0207878_100003_pt1 | contig 712235 bp, 675 predicted proteins | sample LinPmetageLP41_FD_184053 | JGI IMG/M metagenome (GOLD analysis project Ga0207878, IMG submission 184053) | Marine viral communities from the Pacific Ocean - LP-41 (SPAdes) | ecosystem: Environmental > Aquatic > Marine > Oceanic | place: Pacific Ocean | collected 2010-08-27 | reverse complement strand
GCTCGTAGCTCGTAGCTCGTAGCTCGTAGCTCGTAGCTCGTAGCTCGTAGCTCGTAGCTCGTAGCTCGTAGCTCGTAGCTCGTAGCTCGTAGCTCGTAGCTCGTAGCTCGTAGCTCGTAGCTCGTATCTACTCCAGATAGGTATACCCGGCTAACCCCTCGCGTACCAGCCCGATGAAGGTTTCCTGCTCGCCGTCGCTCAAATGCGCCTGACGACAATGCTGCTCCAGGGACGCCAGCAGCTTGTCGGTATCGTAGTTCACATAGCGCAACACGGTGCTCACTGTATCGCCCTGGATGGCGTGGCTCAGGGTGATGTTGCCATCGGCCTCCACGTCCACATCCACGGAATCCGTGTCGCCGAACAGGTTGTGCATATCGCCGAGGATTTCCTGGTACGCGCCCACCATGAAAATGCCCAGGTGGCCGTTGAGCTGTTCCGGCAGCGGCAGGGTAGCTTCCACGCCTTCGCCATCCACGAACTGGTCGATGCGGCCATCGGAATCACAAGTAATGTCCTGAATCACCGCCCGGCGGGTGGCGGGCTTGTCCAGGCCGGACAGCGGCAGCACCGGGAACACCTGGTTGATGCCCCACACATCCGGCACCGACTGGAACACGGAGAAATTCACGAACAGCTTGTCCGCCAGGGTTTCGTTGAGGCTGTCGAGCAGCTCGCGCTGCTGCTTGCGCAACGGATTCAGGCGACCGCGCAGGGCCAGCAGGCAGTTGATATACAGCTGCTCGCCACGGGCGCGGGTGCTCAGGCCCAGGTCACCGGCGATATAACGCTGATGAATGTCCTGCCAGGCCCCGGTCACTTCCGAGAAGCGCTCCAGCAGATTGCCCGGCTCACCGGCCAGGGCTTGCTGCAGCTCCCACAGCTGATGCAGCTCGGCCACATCGTCCGCCGCCGGCGCGTCCACCGCCACCGACGCCATCTGCTCCTGGTCGGTGATATTCACCAGCAGCACCGCATGGTGGGCGGTCAGCGCGCGGCCGGATTCGGAAATGATGTTGGGCTCCGGCAACCCGTGCTGGGCACACTGCTGCTGCAAGGTCTGCACGATATGGCGGGCATAGTCACCCACCCCGTAGTTCATGGAGCAGTAGGAACGGGAATGGGTGCCTTCATAGTCCACCCCCAGGCCACCGCCCACATCCACGGTTTCCACCGCCGCGCCCAGGGCGCGCATCTCGGTGTAGTAACGGGCCGCTTCGCGCATGCCCGCCTTGATATCCTGGATATTGGCCACCTGGGAGCCCAGGTGGAAATGCAGCAGCTTCACGCAGTCCAGCCGCCCGGCGGCACGGCAATGCTCGATGGCCGCCATCAGCTGCGGCGCACTCAGGCCGAACTTGGACTTCTCGCCACCGGTGTTCTGCCAGTTGCCCTTGCTGATACTCATCAGCCGCACCCGCAGGCCGATACGCGGCGACACGCCCAGCTCGTCTGCCAGTGACAGCAGCGCCGGCAGCTCGGACATCTTCTCCACCACGATGTGCACGTGAAAGCCCAGCTTCTCGCCCATCAGCGCCAGGCGCAGGTATTCCGCGTCCTTGTAGCCGTTGCAGACGATGGTATCGCCCGGGTTGGACAGCGCCAGTACGGCCAGCAGCTCCGGCTTGGAGCCCGCCTCCAGGCCGATACGCTCGCCATCTTCACGGGCCCGCAGGATCTCATGCACCACCCGGCGCTGCTGGTTCACCTTGATCGGATACACCGGCGTATAGCCGCCCTGATAGTCGTTGCCCTCAATGGCCTCCCGGAAGGCCCCGGCCAACAGCTTCACCCGCTGGCGCAGAATCCCGGAAAAGCGCGCCAGCACCGGCGCCCTCAACCCGGCCGCCCGGCAGCTTTCCAGCACCGCTTCCAGCGTGGCCTGGCCGCCCTGCTCGCCATTGGGCCGCACACACAGCTGGCCCTGGTCGTCGATACGGAAGTAGCTGTCGCCCCAGCGATCCACGTTATAGATGTCGCTGGCGGGTACGGGAGAGTTGTCGGTCATTACGGGTCCTGAATAAGGGTGTCGTCTGGGGGCATTATGCCTGCCGGGGCGCCGCACTCGCACCCCTTTTTCCTGCTTTGACAGGCGCACGATAGGACTTACAATCGCGACTATCGTTCACCCGTCGAACATCCCCATTTGCCTCCACCGGAACCGCCCATGAGCAGCACCAAAGACAACTGGTTTTACGAGCACTTCGACACCGCCGGCACCGCCTTCGGCCTGCGCCTCAAGCAGAAGCTGGAAGAAGTGCAGACCGAGTATCAGCACATCGAGATGTGGGAAACCGACACCTTCGGTTACCTGATGACCATCGATGGCGCCACAATGCTCTCCACCCGCGACAACTTCCTCTACCACGAGATGATGTCGCACCCGGTGCTGTTCAGCCACGCCAACCCCAAGCGCGTCATCATCATCGGTGGCGGCGACTGCGGTACCCTGCGTGAAGTGCTGCGCCACCCCAGCGTGGAAAAAGCCACCCAGATCGACATCGACGAAATGGTCACCCGCTATTCCGAGAAATACTTCCCGGAACTGTGCGAGTCCAACAACGACAGCCGTGCGGAACTGCTGTTCGAAGACGGCGTGCAATACATGCGCAACTGTGAAGACGGCAGCGTGGACGTGATCATCGTGGATTCCACCGACCCGGTGGGCCCGGCGGAAGGCCTGTTCAAGGCCGACTTCTTCCGTGATTGCTACCGCGTACTGGCCGAAGGCGGCATCATCGTGCAGCAGTCCGAATCCCCGCTGCTGCACAGCGATACCATCATCAAGGATCTGCACGCCAACATGCGCGAAGCGGGTTTCACCACCACCCAGACCCTGCCCTTCCCGCAGCCGGTGTACCCCAGTGGCTGGTGGAGCTGCACCCTGGCCGGCAAGAATACCGACGTGAGCCAGTTCCGCGAAGGGGATGCCACCGGGAAAGGGTTTGAGACTAAGTATTATTCAGCGGCGATGCATAAGGGGGCGTTGGTTTTGCCGCCGTTTATGGAGAAGGCGATTAAGGGCTGAGTTGAAAGTTGAAAGTTGAAAGTTGAAAGTTGAAAGTTGAAAGTTGAAAGTTGAAAGTTGAAAGTTGAAAGTTGAAAAATAATGCCCTTGCCTTCGCTGGAAGCAAGGGCATTTTTAATGAAGAAAACTTTTGGGGAATGGGAGACCTGACCCTCACGCTTTGCGCCTTGAAATCAGGCCCGCCCTTTAAGGTAAGGCAAAAATACCGATGGCAGGGCTTGAAATTGAATAGGGTATCTGAACCTCGTGATCGCGCAACCCGCGCATTCATTAAGGTCAATCCGGCCACATACTTTCAGCACCTATTTGACGGCACATGAAAAAACGCGATGGGTCTACTTTGCCGGACTTACCTGTGCTCTCGAACTCGTAATATGAACCAATTCCCTTTTCAATAGTCAGAGCGTATTTAAATCGTAGGCCTTTGCCTACCCCATAACTCCACTTTCGATACAATCCGTTATTCTCAAACATTGCGATTTCTTTTATCTCGCCGATAGTAATTTTGGCATTCCACTCATCAGCTTCATCTAGCACCACAGCATTTATACGAATATCATCCCAAGAGCTCCATCTATCTTTGCATTCCCATTCTTTAACAACTCGGTCTATTGCCATGCTTGTAATGGGAGTAACAAAAATCATCACACCAACTGCATAACAATATAGATTCATTACTCCAGCCCCAATCTCAATTTGGTAATGAGATACCAATAAAAGGTGCCCGTCCACCCGAGCTTATAATCACATATTTTCCTGAAAAGGCGCGGGACTGACCAGTATATCATCCACATACATAAGCCTCGGCCTACCTTCTTTGTTGCACTCATATTCGCCAGTCACAAGCACCTGCTGACCGAGAATTGACCTTGCTTTTCTCATAGAGAGATCACTGAACACACAGCGAATAGAACCTATTCCCTCAACATTTCTCAAATGGAACCGTTTCGAGTCAAGATCTAGAAGGCGAACATCACCCGAAAATTTCCCCGCCACTTTTACGGTTCGAGACTTTGAGTTCAAAGCCACGCGGATAACAGTCCTCTCTCTTGTTGAAAGTTTGTAAGAAGGACTACCTGGGGACGAAATATCCATGGTATGAATGCCTCTTCTCCCTGTTGGAGATAGCTGCATTAAGGTATTCAAACTAGCATCGCGTAGTGCAGGATCATCAACATAATCATTGATAGACAACGAAATTTCATCATCCCCAACGAAATCAATAATTTTAGGAAGCGATCTGGTAGCGGATTTAACTTTCTCGAATACTGGGTCCCCCCCCTCTAAACCCATTGGGGCTGAGATAGGCTCGATCCTAAAACCAGCATAAAGACTGCCTGGCGCCATCCCAGAAAACCTTAAATCGAGATTCTTCGCCAGTAATTTCGCATTTTTATCTGACAAATCGAACACAGCCGCTGCCAGCTCCCGAATGCGCTTATCCGCAGCATTACAAATCCAATTAAAAGCGGGCAACCATGGATTTTCATCCGCTGTAGCAGGGCCTTCCGCATGAAAGATCAGATCTGATTCATCAAAGATATGAGCAAGAGGAAGCTCTTCACGATAGATCTCCGCGATTTTTTTCCTCATGCTCTTTATGAAATCTGAAAGGTCAACACCAGTTTCACTTTGAGCTTTGGTCGCTTCAGCAATTTGAGAGGAAAAAGCCATGGCTCTTTCATGAACGTTATCACTCCAGGTTACCATGGTGATACCTCCAACATTCCACGCTTGTCTTTAGGGGCCAGCCCTTTATCTTGAGCTGATTTAACTCCTACGTACTGGAAAAAACCCAAGAAGTTAGTATCAGGACTGCCTTCAATAAACGGGTAAAAATCAGCTTGATGCAGCGCCTTGTTTTTCTGTTGATTAATTATTCCCCATTGCAAGGCTGCCGCATATGTAACTAATTCAGTTTTTGGGATAGGGATGCAACACTCAATGTCTCCTGGAGTATCTTTATCAGAGAGAAAACTCCCTCCAATATACAACCTAAGACCCGAGAACCGTGGATTTAGTTCATGATCTACAAAGTTCTTCACTCTGCCATAGAGGTGCGTCCGGTAGACATTAAACAAAAAACGACTCTCGAACTCCCCGAAAGTACAGATGTGAATACCTGGCGGCAGCAACCCCCGTCTATCAAGTGCTGGAATTGGCATCCATTCCCCCCCAACTTCCCTATCGAATAGCTCTTTGAAATCCTGTATTTAGATCCAAATAGAGCAGAATCACATGAGCACAATTCAGACAAACCTTATACTTCACGCACTCTCCAGCGCAAAACCCTCATTCCTACGAGGCATTTACGACGCCACCATGCCTCGGTGGGAGCATAGTGTATTATTGAGTGCATCTTGCTATCCAGCCCGGAGCAACATGACCGAAATCTCCCCCCACCTCTGGCTCTCAGGCTTTCTCACCATGCTGATGGTGCTTATTTTCATTGCCTGGATACTGGCCCAGATCGTGCGGTCAATGGCCGAACCGGGCACTGATGAGCACAAGATAGTGAAGTGATAGGCCAATCTGCTGTCCTGGCCAGCATAAAGATAAACAGACAGGCATCCCTTCCCCCGATTCGCTTTCGCAGGCCATGCCACCCTGGCTGGCCGGTTGTTATTTGTGATCTAGTTCCGAATCTACACAATCTTGGCGGACTTGGAAACGCAGAGGGGAGGCAATTGATAATTGATAGTTGAGAATTGATAACGAAAAGGCAGAAACTCCAGCGATGCTGGTCGCCATTCAACTTTTACCACCACGCTTCCTTTCGATTAATGCCTGCACGTCATCCATGACCTGCTCATGTGTTTCGGAGGGGCGGGTATCCTCCATGGCTTCGCGGACCTTGGCCTTGAACCAGGCGTCGTAGGCATCCGGGTCAGCGGTCAGCCCGGCGGGCAAGGCGCCTTCCTTGACCACGCGGGTCAGCAGAATACGCACCGCATCGGAAATCGACAGCCCCACGTTGCCGAGCTTTTCGGCGGCTTCTGCTTTCAGTTTGTCATCGATGCGGACATGCAACATTGAAGTCTGGGTAGCCATATCGTTTTCCTCCTGACCTTAATGGTGTATCTCAATTGAGATACGGTCAAGTTTCGGGTGGATACCTGCCCGGTTTGGGGAAACGTCGACCCTTCGCTTTGCGAGCAAAGCTCCAACGGATGGTTGGGATAGGTGATGGGCGGGCGACTAGGTTTCGGGGATCACCGCCGGTTTATCCAGAAACAGGGCAGTGCGGATCAGGTCCACGTAGATCTGTTCCTTGCCGCCGTGGCTGAGCAGGGACAGGGATTCGCCGTTGCGCAGGTTCAGCTGAATCTGGCTGTTGACGAAGCTGCGCTCGCCGGTGGTGAGCACCTGGTTGAGCTGGACGGATTCCACTTCATTGAAAGCCAGAGTGCGGTTGTCGCCGGGCAGGGTGATGGTTTGGTCGCGTCGGTCCAGGCGGGCGTTGCTGGTGGTGGAGAACAGCACGAACAAGCCGGCCAAGGTGAAGGAGATGGACAGCATCAGCGCCTGCATGGTGCCGCCCCACGTCATCTGCGCGAAGGGAATATGGGACACGAACAGGGCGTCGGCAATGTAGTAGAGCTCCACCGCCAGGCCGCCCTGGGGGGCGATCAGAAAGGCCAGGCCCATGCCAGTGAGTGCCCGGCTGCGGGTGATGCGTAACAGGTCGGCCTTGGCCGGTTTGATGCGGGCGGTGACGAAGTTGCTGCCACCGCGAACGGGCGCCGCATTGTTGCGGTAGGCGCCAGGGTCGAGCAGCAAGCCGGGGATGTCGCGGGGGTGGCTCGTCAGCCACTGTCTCTCTTCGCGGGTAAGCGCCTTGCTGGGGCGCACCAGCAGGCAGAACGCCAGCACCACCATGGCGAGCCCCAGAAAGGCAAAGCCCACCCAGGTGCGCAGCAGCCCGCGATAGAGCTGGGCGGAGTGGGTTTGCTGGCCGTCGACGACCTTTCCCAGGCCATCGAGGGTTTTCTGCAGGTGGGCGATCAGCCAGCGGTCGTGGTCATTGAGGGAGGGTTTGGCCTGGGTGCGGGCGATACGGTCGCGGATTTCATCGTACTTCTGCCGTTGTTTCTGCTGGCTTTCCTGCATCATGGTGATGGCACGCTGCTGGGCCTGCCAGGCATCTTTGGCCTTGCTGACCGCGCCGCCCACCACCATCGCGACAAAGGCGGCAATCAATACACCGTAAACCCATTTCAGCATCAGCCCGCATCCGTCAGCGACAAAAGACCGGCGAAGATAGCAAATAGTTGCGTATTTTGCAGGCACGGCATCGCAATGGGTGCGCGCGGCGCTGGCTGGGACTGGTGGAAGGTTAAGGGTTGGCCACAAACGGCGATGGAGGCATTGCTGTTTGTGGCCTTATCAATCGGGTCGCCGGTTCGCCATGCAAGCATAGCTCCTACAGAGGCAGGCTACGTCCGCACCGGCCATTCGACTCCTGTTTTTGATTTTCGCTATTAACTATTCACTGTTAACTATTAATTGCCTTTGACTGCTTCTTCCACAAAATCCAGCCGGTCCTGGCCGAAGAACATCTCGTTGCCCACGAACATTGTCGGCGCGCCAAATACGCCACGCTTTACGGCGGCTTCGGTGTTGGCTTTGAGCTGCTCTTTCACTTCATCGCTGGCGGCTTTTTCCAGCCAGGCTTGTGCATCCAGGCCGGCGTCGGTGAGCACGCGAGTGATTTCTTCCGGCTCGGACAGTTTGCAGGGCTCGCGCCACATGGCGTTGTAGAGGGCAGTGATCACGGCATCCTGTTCCGGGGTGCCGATGGCGGCGGTGATGATGCGCATGGGGGTAATGGTGTTCACCGGGAAGTGCGGGTTCATGGTGAGTGGCACCTGGTAACGCGCCGAGTAGCGGGCCAGGTCGCGCATCATGTACATGCCCTTGGCGGGCACGGCACCGGGCGGGTTGTTGCCGGTGGCCTTGAAGATGCCGCCCAGCAGCACGGGGGTGTAAACCAGCTCGGCGCCGGTGCGCTCGCAAATGGCAGGCAGCTGGCTCCAGGCCAGGTAGGCAGTGGGGCTGCCCACGTCGAAGAGGAATTCGATTTTTTGGGTCATGGGATTTTCCTTTCAGGTTGTCATGTAGGAGCGTAGCGCAGCGAAGCAACGCCCGCAGGGCGGCTCCGAAGGAGTGAGCGCAGCGAATAACGACGCTTGAGTCGCGAATTCCACCGTTGGCTTCGCGACTCAAGCGTCGCTCCTACGGCAGATCTTGGGCTTTATGTGGGAGAGCATGCTTGCATGCCGAATTACCGGGCAGAGCCCTTCGTGATGCAAGCATCATCTCCCACAAAAAGCGTGTTGCGTGCTGCGTTCGTCAAAACGTTTCCATCCACGGGCGCATGTCGATTTCGTGGGTCCAGGCGTCGCGGGGTTGTTGGTGGAGCATCCAGTAGGTGTCGGCGATGTGTTCCGGGTTGAGGATGCCGCCCTGCTCTTTCTGGGCATACTTGGCCGGGAAGTTATCGCGGATAAAGGCGGTGTCGATGGCGCCGTCGATGATCGGGTGGACCACATGAATCCCTTCCGGCCCCAACTCCCGAGCCATACTTTGCGCCAAAGCACGCAGGGCGAACTTGGCGCCGGAGAACGCGGAGAAACCCTTGCCGCCACGCAATGAGGCGGTGGCACCGGTGAAGATGATGGTGCCCTTGTTGCGCGGCACCATCACACGAGCGGCTTCGCGCCCGGCCAGGAAACCGGCGAAGGCGGCCATTTCCCAGACCTTGCGATAGACCCGGGCGGTGGTCTCGCGGATGGAAAAGAACACGTTGGCGCCGATGTTGAAGACCACCACTTCCACTGGGCCCACTTCGCTCTCGATGGTATCGAACAGCGCCACCATTTGGTCTTCGTCGCGGGCATCGCAGCCGAACGGGCGGGCCTTACCGCCGGCGGCTTCGATCTCCTGCACCAGCGGCGCCAGGGCGTCTTCATTACGGCGGGTAACGCAGAGGGTATAGCCTTCGCGGGCAAAGCGTTTGGCGATGGCACCGCCGGTGGCATCACCGGCGCCGATGATGACGGCAACAGAGTCTGGCATGGGGCCTCCCGATTTTAGTGGGACTAATAGTTGGTTCCTATTTGGAACTTATAGTCGGTTCTTTTTGAGAACCCGTCAACCCGGTATGATCAAAGCACGTTCACGGAGGTTTAGCATGCGCTGGCAAGACATCGATCAACAGCCCTGTTCCCTAGCCCGCACCCTGGCCATTATCGGCGACAACTGGACGCTGCTGGTGCTGCGCGACTGCTTTATGGGCGTACGCCGCTTCGATGATTTCCAGCAACGGCTGGGCGTCACCCGCCATGTGCTCAGCGATCGCCTGCGCAAGCTCACCGAGGGCGGCGTGCTCGACAAGGTGGCCTACCAGGAACGCCCCCTACGCCACGAATACCGGCTCACGGCCATGGGCAAAGAACTCTACCCGGTGATCGTGCACCTGGCCCAATGGGGCGACAAACACCTGGCCGACGAACACGGCGCCCCCCTCACCCGCTACCACCGCCAGTGCGGCGAACCCCTGGAAGCCCAACTGCAATGCAGCCACTGCGGCGACACGGTGAAGACCAGTGATATTCGGGTGGAAGAAAACCCGTATTGGGCGGGGACACTGATACCTGGGCGCACGGGGAGTGATTAATTGATAATTGAGAATGAATAATTGATAGCTCGCGAGAAACTGCCTCACTGACCCAAACGTAGGAGGCCGCGCCCAAACTGTGGGCGCGGCCTCCTGACATTGAAACCATTACCGCGCTAACCCGCGCGTTATCAATTATTCATTCTCAATTATCAATTCCCCCAGGCTCTCCTGCTGCTCTTTCAACAACCCCAACACCCTCTGCCGCAACCAGCTATGGGCCGGGTCGGCGCTTTGGTCGCGGTGCCAGTAGAGGTGCATTTCCAGGCCGGGCAGGTCTGCCGGGAAGGATTTGATCACCATGCCCTTGCGGGACAGGCGCCCGGCCAGGGTGGCCGGCAGGGTGAGCAGCAGGTTGGTGTGCTGCACGGTGCTGATGGCCGCCTGGTAGTGCTGGCAGCGCAGGCGGATATGGCGCCGGTAGCCCTGCCGGGCCAGGCCGAAGTCTTCCAGCCCCGGCCCTTCGCGGCGGGACGACACCAGCACATGCTGAGCGGCCAGGTAGCCGGGCAGGTCCATGTCATCGGCCAGCTCGTGGCCCTCGCGCATCATTACCACCAGCGGGCCGCTGAGTACCGGCACATGCTCGATGGATTCCGGCAGGGCCAGCATCACGTCGCAGGCCAGATCCAGCCGGCCACTGGCCAGCTCAGTGGCCATCTGCTTTCGGCTGATAGTGAGTGATTGCAAACGTACCCCGGGGGCGTCTTCCAACAGCTGCGCCATCAGCGACGGCAGCAGGCAACCTTCCAGGCCATCGCGCAGGCCCAGCACGAAGGTGCGCTCCGCCTCGCTGGCATCGAAACCGCCTTCATCACTCAAGCATCGCTGGAAGCCACCCAGGGCATGACGCACCGGGCTGACCATGGCCCGGGCCCGGGCGGTGGGCACCATACGGCTGCCCTGGCGCACGAACAAGGGGTCATCCAGGCGGTCGCGCAGGCGCCCCAGGGCGTGGCTCACCGCTGGCTGGGTGAGGTTGAGCACCTTGGCGGCGCGGGTCAGGGAGCCTTCGGTGTAGATGGCATCGAAGACCACGAAAAGATTGAGATCGAAGCGCGAAACATGCATGGCGTTTATCAGTGATCATTGCGAGGATTCATTGGATTTATTGAAACGCCGTCACTAGCATCGGTCAATGGATAAAACCCCGACGCCGGATGCTCGACGTCTTGCACACAATCCGCGACCGAAATCACCATGACAACAGGACACACCATGAGCCAGACCCCACAACGCATCCTGATCACCGGCGGCGCCTCCGGGCTGGGGCGCGCCATGGCCGAGGCCTGGCTGCGCGATGGCGCCCGGGTACTGATCGGCGATGTGAATCAGGAGCGCGCCGCAGACACCCTGGCGGCCCTGAAGGACCTGCCCGGCGAGCTGCAGTTCCAGTATCTGGATGTGCGCGACGCGGCCAGCTTCAACAATGCCCGCGAATGGCTGGAGCAGAACTGGGGTGGCGTGGATGTGCTGGTGAACAATGCCGGGGTGGCCGGTGCCGCCCGTATTGATCGCGGCGACATGGCCGACTGGGACTGGATTTTCGATATCAACGTGAAGGGCGTGGTGCGCGGCTGCAAGGTGTTCGTGCCGATGATGAAGCGCCAGGGCCATGGCCACATCGTCAATATCGCCTCCCTGGCCGGGCTGCTGCACGCGCCGGTGATGGGCAGCTATAACGTGACCAAGGCCGGGGTGATTTCCCTGTCGGAAACCCTGCGCTTCGAGCTGGCGCCTTACGGCGTTCACACCACGGTGGTGTGCCCGGGTTTCTTCCGCACCAATCTGCACGAATCCATGCGCACCCCGGAGCCGGGCATGATCGAGACGGTGGACAAGCTGCTCTCCAGTGACGAGCTCACCGCCGACCAGATCGCCGAGATGATCAAGAAGGCAGTAGCCAAACAGCAGTTCTTCCTGCTGCCCCACAAGAGCGGTCGCCGGGCTTACTGGATGAAGCGTTTTCTGCCGTTTGTGTTCAACCGGGTGATGCTCAAAGGCGCCGAGCGCATGCAGCGTAAACTGGAAAAAGCGGAGAAAGCCTGATGCCGGTGATCTACCTGATCCGCCATGGCCAGGCCAGCTTCGGCAAGGAAGATTACGATCAGCTGTCCGATGTGGGCTGGGAGCAGAGCCGCATTCTCGGCCGCGCCCTGCAGAATCAGGACCTGGGGGTGCCCCGTGCCATCTGCGGCACCATGCGTCGCCATGTGGAAACCGCGCAAGCGACCCTGGGCGAACTGGGCCTGGCAAAGGAATGGCACACGGATACCGGCTTCAACGAATACAACCACAGCGAGTTGCTGGCCGTGGACTGGCCCCTGGCCACCGACCGGGCGGCCCTGACACAGTGGCTGGCCGAGCAGGATCACCCACGCAAGGTATTCCAGGCTCGCTTCGAGCAGGCCCTGCGTCGCTGGCAAAGCGGCGACGGTGATTACAGCGAAAGCTGGCCCGCCTTTCGCGAGCGCGTGCTGGCCAGCACCTACAGCCTGGGCAACAGCCTGAGCAGCGGCGACAGCGCCCTGGTGTTCACCTCCGGCGGCGCCATCAGCGTGATCATCCAGCGCTTGATGGGCCTCACCGACGAGGCCCTGATCACCTGGAACCGCACCCTGATCAACACCAGTGTGACCCGCGTGCTTGTGAATGCCGGCAAGCCAAGGCTAGTCTCGGTGAACGAGCATCTGCATCTGCCGAGCGAGCAGGTGACGTATCGATAGACGCGACCTGATAACCTCAACATTTCTACAACGCCTATGTAGGAGCACCGCTTGAGGTGCGAACCGCGCGCCAGCGCGGAATCGTCCGCAGGACGATCAGGAATTCCAGCGCTCGACAGGTTTCAGAAAACATCGGCGAGCGACACAAACGTTGTCGCCTCGCTTCGCGAGGTTCGCGCCTCAAGCGGCTGTATTCGCTACGCTCACCCTGCGGGCCGACTTACAGTCGTTACTACGCTACGCTTCGTTCCTACAGCAGCCATTAGCAAGGGGATAACAATGCCGACACGCAAGAATATTCTAATCACCGGTGCCAGCTCCGGGCTGGGCGAAGGGATGGCGCGGTTGTTTGCGGCCATGGGGCGCAACCTGGCCTTGTGTGCCCGACGTATGGATCGACTGGAAACCTTGAAGGCCGAGCTGGAAGAAAAGCATCCGGGTATCCAGGTTCTGATCAAGCCGCTGGATGTGAACGATTACGACCAGGTGTTTGCGGTGTTCGATGCGTTCCGCACGGAAATGGCGGGCATTGATCGCGTCATCATCAACGCGGGCATGGGCAAGGGCCAACCACTGGGCACCGGCTACTTCTACGCCAACCGGCAGACCGCGGAAACCAACTTTGTGGCGGCACTGGCACAGACCGAAGCGGCCATGGAAATTTTCCGCGCCCAGAACAGCGGCCACCTGGTAATGATTTCCTCCATCAGCGCCATGCGCGGCATGAAGAAAAACCTCACCACCTACGCCGCCACCAAGGCCGGCGTGGCCATGCTAGCCGAAGGCCTGCAAGTGGAATTGCAGAATTCCCCGATCAAGGTGACCACTATCTTCCCCGGCTTCATCCGTTCCGAGATCAACGAAAAGGTGAAGAACACGCCTTTCCTGGTAGACACGGAAACCGGCTGCAAGGCACTGGTGAAAGCCATCGAGAAAGAGCCGAAGAATGCGTCAGTGCCGGGCTGGCCGTGGGGGCCGCTGGGCTTTGCTATGCGGAATTTGCCGCTGGGGATGGTCGGAAAGATGATGTAGGCAGCTACAAGCTGCAATGATGTTTGGGAAGAATGATATCGCCAATCACTAAACCCTGGCCTCTCTATTAGGTCCCCTCTCCCTTGAGGGGAGAGGGACAGGGAGAGGGTGAAGCTACAACGTGCAGGAAGCACAAAAGGCAAAGTAATGGACTACCGTCACCGCTTCGCAAAGGATTTGCGAACCCGCATGACAGACGCCGAACGCTTGCTATGGAAACACTTGCGAGCCCATCGGCTAAATGGACAGAAATTCCGTCGCCAGCAGCCGATAGGCCCTTATATCGTTGACTTCGTCCACCTCGGGGCGAGGCTAGTGATTGAGGCTGACGGAGGTCAGCACAATGATAATGCGGCGGATCAGGAACGTGATGACTGGCTAAACGCGGAAGGCTATCGCGTGATGCGATTCTGGAACAATGACATCCTGCAGAATACTGATGCGGTTCTGGAAGAAATCTTCAAGGCCGTCTCACCCTCTCCCTGTCCCTCTCCCCTCAAGGGAGAGGGGACCCTCCAGGAAGGCCCTAAAGGAAACGATTAACTCACCCACTTCGTTGCTATTCAGAATGAATCTTTACCGATAATCGCGGGCAAAACGTTTTCGTTTACCTACCCTATTGCCCGCGTTGCAACTTTAAACTTTAAACTTGTAACCCTTCAATCAATCGACCCAGGGTTCTTCCGCTTCTTCACGGTCGCAAAGCCGCTATTGGTATCCGGCACCGCCGGCTTGTTGGTACGCGAATTCTTCTTCGCCACCGGTTTTTTCCTGGCCGGCTTTTTGCCCTTCTTGGCGTCTTCCTTTTTCTTCATTTTTTTCTTTTTGCTGCCCGCAGCCTTGCCGTTGGACTTGAGGTTTTTCGGCCCCAGGAAGTTGCCCTTCAGGGCTTCGATCAGGCGGTATTCGAAGTTCTGGCGCAGGTAGCGCTGGATGCCGGCCATCAGGTTCCATTCGTGGGCGGCGATCAGGGAGATGGCGGTGCCGGCGCCGCCCACCCGGCCGGTGCGGCCGATGCGGTGGACATATTCGTCGCCACTGCGTGGCATGTCGAAGTTGATTACCAGGTCCAGGCCGTCCACGTGGATGCCCCGGGCGGCCACGTCGGTGGCGACCAGCACTTTCACGGCGCCAGCCTTGAGGCGATCCATGGCCAGTTTGCGGTCTTTCTGGTCTTTCTCGCCGTGCAGGACGAACACTTTCAGGTTGGAGGCCACCAGCACGCCGCCCATGCGGTCGGCCTGCTCGCGGGTGTTGGTGAACACCACGGCCTTGTCGTAGGTTTCGTTGGCCAGCAGCCACTGCACCAGACGTTCCTTGTGTTTCACGTCGTCGGCGGTGATCACCTGCTGAACCACGGATTCGTTCAGGTCACGCACGGAATCCAGCATCAGGGACTTGGGATCGCGCAGGGTGGAGGCGACCATTTTCTCCATGGCATTGCCGCCGCTGGTGGCGGAGAACAGCAGGGTCTGACGCTCGGCACGGCATTCTGCGGCCAGGCGCAGTACGTCGTCGCTGAAGCCCATGTCCAGCATGCGGTCGGATTCGTCCAGCACCAGCATTTCCAGATCCTGCAGGCGCAGGTTGCCGGCTTCCAGATGCTCGATCAGGCGCCCCGGGGTGCCGATGAGGATTTCCGGGTTCTTGCGCATCTTGGCGGCCTGCACCTTGAAGTCTTCACCACCGGTGACCAGCTCCGCCTTGATAAAGGTATAGCGTCCCAGCGCCTCCACCTGCTTGAGGGTCTGCTGGGCCAGCTCGCGGGTGGGCAGCAGAATCAGGGCGCGGGTGTCGGTACGCGGCCGCGAGTGCTGCATCAGCTGGTGCAGCATGGGCAGCATGAAGGCGGCGGTCTTGCCGCTGCCGGTGCGGGCGACCACACGCAGGTCATGGCCGGCCAGGGCCTCGGGGATGGCTGAGGCCTGGACAGGCGTGGGGGTGGTGATTTCCAGTTCGCCGAGTGCCCTGGTCAGGCGCTCGTGCAAATTGAGGTCGGCAAAAGTGGTCATGCAATGGGCTCCGCTATCGAGGGGCCATTGTAACGACTATCTTGGCGAATGACTGCCTTATTGCGATAGGAGCTATGCTCACATGGCGAGAAAGGTTCTGTTTCCTGCAAACGCATTGTGAACCTGACAGCCATTCGCCATGCAAGCATAGCTCCAACGGGGACGGGGAGGGCTAATCGCCCACCCGGGCGAAGCGCGGCTGGATCTTGCCGTCGCGCTCCACGGTTTCGGTGAACATGGCCAGGGGGCGTACCCACAGGGCCTGGTCGCCGTAGAGCGGACGATAGACCACCAGGGTGTCGCCGGTTTCGGAATGGGTGGCGGTGCCGATAACCTGGTATTCGTTGCCCTTGAAGTGCCGGTAGCGGCCCGGTTGCAGATCACTCATTGCCGGTCTCCGGGCAGCGGGCCAGGCGCTCGGCAATGGCCGCCAGCACCTGGGGATTCCAGGGCAGGCCCACGTGGGTGCCCTGCACTTCCACGTTATCGGTGAGCGGGCCGTCTTCTTCCTGGCTGCATTGCCAGGAAACGATGCCATCCTGTTTGGTGAAAATGGCGGTACAGGGCACCGGCGGCGCCGGGATACGGGCCTCGAAGGCTTCCCGGTCCGGTGGTGGCCGCTTGGGGTTAAAGAGGTTGAACAGGGAGGTGACGTTGTTGGCTTCCGGGTCGCCATTGATGGGGCTGCCCAGGGTGAAGACCTGGCTGACCCGCTCCGGGTAGGCCCGCGCCAGTTCGCGGGCAAACACCCCGCCCAGGCTCCAGCCGATCAGCGCCACGGGCTGGCCGTGACGGGTATTGATCGCCTGCAGCTGGCTCACCAGCATGGCCTTGCGCTTGCTGTTCATGCCCAGGTTGGTGCCCTGGGCCCAGCCGTAGACGCTGTAGCCCAGCCGGGTCAGCGACCGTCGCAGGGGCCGGGTGCTCACATCGCTGGCACCGAAACCGGGCAACACCAGCACCGGCTGACCACGACCGGCGGGGAGCTGACGGTGGCCCAGGCCCCGCAGCAGGTAACGTCCGTAGGCCAGCATGGCCCGGCTCTCTCCCAGCAACAGCCCCAGGGAGGGCGCGGATGGCTTGTCTGTCATCGCAAATTCCTCGTTGTTCTCTGCCCCCATCGTAACCGGCGTGGCGGAGACCACCTTGGTCATGACGCGGGCCGGGGCCGCGCCCGGGTCATGGCGCATCCGCTTTGTTTATCGTCGGTAACGGTGTGCTGGCAATGCGCAACAGCGGTGGCCCGTCCGCACGCCTTGGGCCATGATGAAATGAACCAGGGAGGTGCACAATGAGCAAAAACAACAAGGTAGCTCGCGCAGATCATCAGGTGATTGTGGTGGGCGCCGGGTTCTCCGGACTGTGTATGGCGATCCAGCTGAAGGAAGCCGGCTACGATGATTTCGTGGTGCTGGAAAAAGCCGGCGATATCGGCGGCACCTGGCGGGACAATATCTACCCGGGCTGCGCCTGCGATGTGCCCTCCCATCTTTATTCCTATTCCTTTGCCCCCAACCCGCGCTGGTCGCGCATGTTCGCGCCCCAGCAGGAAATCTGGGATTACCTGAAACGCTGCGCCGACAAGTTCGGCATCACCCCGCATATGCGCTTCAATTGCGAGGTGGAGCGGGCAGAGTACGACGAGCAGAAGCAGATCTGGCATGTGACCACCCATGACGGCACCGAGCTGACCACCCGCATTTTCGTTTCCGGCATCGGCGCGCTGAGCATCCCCGCCTACCCGAAACTGCCAGGGGTGGAGAAATTTCAGGGCGAGGCCTTTCACTCCGCCCGCTGGAACCATGATTACGACCTCACCGGCAAAAGTGTGGCTGCCGTGGGCACGGGCGCCAGCGCCATCCAGTTTGTGCCGCGCATTGCCCCAGAGGTCGAGCAGCTGGATCTTTACCAGCGCACCCCGCCCTGGGTGCTGAGCAAGCCGGACCGGCGCATGACCAAAATTGAAAAGCTGCTGTTCAAGACCCTGCCGGTGACGCAGAAGTTGTTCCGGGGCGGCATCTACTGGTGGATGGAAAGCCGGGTGCTGGGTCTGGCGGTGGATCCACGGGCCATGAAGCTGGCCGAGCTGTATGGCCGCCACTTTATCCGCCGCAACATCAAGGACCCGGAGCTGCGCAAGAAAGTCACCCCGGATTACACCATCGGCTGCAAGCGCATTCTCATGTCCGATGAATACTACCCGTCACTGAATCGCGACAATGTGGCGGTGCTCACCGATGGCATCAAGGAAGTGAAAGCCCACAGCATTGTCGATGGCCAGGGCGTGGAACGCGAGGTGGACTGCATTATCTACGGCACCGGCTTCAAGGTCTCCGACCCTATCGGCCCGATGCAGATCATCGGCAAGGGCGGCGAGGAAATCCGCGACACCTGGGACGAGACCGGCATGGAAGCCTACCTGGGCGTCTCGGTAAGCGGCTTCCCCAATTTCTTCATGCTGCTGGGGCCCAATACCGGGCTGGGGCATACCTCCATCGTGTTCATGATCGAGGCGCAGGTGAACTACGTGATGCAGGCGGTGAACAAACTGCTTGGTGAAAACGCCGGCTCCCTGGATGTGAAACCGGAGGTGCAGGCAGGATTCAACCGGCGCCTGCAGGCGCAACTGGATGATGCGGTATGGTCTTCCGGTGGCTGTGAGAGCTGGTACCTGGACGAATTCGGCAAGAACCGTACCCTGTGGCCAAGCTTCACGTTCCAGTACTGGATGCACACCCGCAAGTTCGAGCCGGACAAGTACCTGTTTGAGCCCGAATCGGTCTGATCGGGACACCCGGGGAACCCGGCGGCAGGCATCCTGTCCTAACGAAGACCCGAATCATCAAGGAGATGCCATGCCTCGCCTGACACTTGCCCTGCTCCCCGCCCTGCTACTGCTGGCCGGCCAGACTTTCGCCGCCGATCGCCCGGTATTCGGCTGGGTGGAAAAGACCACGCTGGAACCCTGGGGGGTGGAGCTGAAGGCGAAGCTGGACAGCGGCGCCCTGACCTCGTCAATGCATGCCACGGATGTGGAAGTGTTTGAAAAAGAGGGCGATGACTGGGTGCGCTTTACCGTGGATGTGCGCGATGAAGCGAGCGGTAAAAAAATGCAAAAAACCTTCGAGAAGCCCCGTTACCGCAAGGTGCTGATCCGCGGTGCCGGTGGCATTGATCGTCGCCCGGTGGTGTTGATGAATCTGTGCATGGGCAACACGGTCTATGAAGAACAATTCACCCTGAACGACCGCTCGGACATGATCTATCCGGTGTTGCTGGGTCGCCGCACCCTGTCACATCTGGGCTATCTGGATGTGACACAGACCTTCACCCATTCCCCGGACTGCGATGAAGGGTCCATCGTCAAACTGGACAAGGACCAGGAAGACGACAAGGACATTGACGATTGATGATTGATGATTGATGTCACCATCCTCTTGTAGGAGCGCCGCTTGAGGCGCGAACCGAGCGAAGCGAGGAAGGCTTTCACAAGTAAGTTCGCGCCTCAAGCGGCGCTCCTACAGGAGGCTGAGCCGCTTTCCGTTACGCCGGATTCACCTCGAAATACCCGAACAACCCATCCAGCGCCTCGCGCAGCACATTGCCCTGCAGGCTGATGCGCGCCTGCAGTTCTGCCACCGCATCGTCCGCGTCCATGGCGTCGATATTTTCCTGTAGAAGATCCAGCGCCTTGATGCGCTTGATCTCCAGCTTGTCGTTGATATCCAGCTCCAGGGAATCCTGCCAGGCCAGGTTGATGCGGGTGGCCACCATGCCGGTTTCCAGGTGGGCGAGGATTTCTTCCTGGCCCAGGTCCACGGCGGTGAATTTCACGGCGGCGCCTTCGTCCTTGGTGCCTTTCAGCTCGCAACGATCACCCAGGGTGAAGCCTTCCGGCAACAGCTTGGTGTCTTTCAGCCAGTTGCTGAAGCTGGTGTAGGGGGCGGAGTTGGGGGCCGGATACGCTACCGGCAGAGTGCCGATGGCCTTGCGCAGACAAGCCACCACTTCTTCGGCACGGCTGGCGGACGAGGCATCCACCATCACCCGCTTGCGCTCAGTATCGATCAGCAAAGAAGTACGGCGGGAGCGAGTGAAGGCGCGGGGCATCAGCTCGAAGGTGATCTGCTCTTTCAGATCCGCCTTTTCCTTGCGACCCACCTTGCGGCCTTCCTCGTCCTGGATGTGCTCCACTTTCTCGTCGAGCAGCTCCTTGATCACCGGCCCGGGCAGCAGGCGCGAGGTTTCCTGGTAGGTGCAGTAGATAAAGCCGTCCACCGCATAGACCATGGGGTCCTGCCCTTTCAGGGGCGGCACAAAACCTTCAGTGCGCAGGGTCTGGGAGCCACAGGGCTGGCAGCGGTTCTGGTCCAGGGTTTCATCGAGCTCGGCCACGGAGGAAGGAAAGGCCTCTTCGCCCACAAACACAACCAGATTCTTGATCCACATAAACAGGTTCCAAGCAGGGGGCGACGAGAAAAGGCGCCGCCGGACAGAAAAGAAAGGCTGGCCACAGTAGCGAAATGGCCGAATCGGCTCAAGCGCTCATTCCGGAGAATCGGACAAGAATCCGGCAGGAACTGCGGCGCCTGTTAAGGGTCACTGTCATTAGGCTATTTCCGGCTGCCAAAAGCGACCGGGACTATCACACAGCATCTACAGGAGCAGGTGATGAAAACACTGACATTCCCCAACGGCGACACCATGCCGCAACTGGGCCTGGGTACCTGGAAATCCCAGCCCGGCGAGGTCTACGAGGCCGTGAAGGCGGCCATCGAGATGGGTTACCGGCACATCGATTGTGCCCATATTTACGGCAACGAGGACGAAATCGGCCAGGCACTGCAGGATGTGTTCGCCGCCGGCACAGTGCAGCGCGAGGACCTGTGGATCACCTCCAAGCTGTGGAACAGCGACCATGCGCCGGAGGATGTGCAGCCGGCCCTGGAAACCACCCTGAACAATCTGAAGCTGGATTATCTCGACCTGTATCTGATGCACTGGCCGGTGGCCCTGAAGAAAGGTGTGCCCTTTCCCCAGACCGGCGATGACATGGTGTCCTTGAACGACCTTCCCGTGGCGACCACCTGGGCAGCGATGGAAGCGCTGATGGATAACAACCTGACCCGGCAGATCGGTGTCTCCAATTTCAGCGTGAAAAAGCTGGAAGACCTGGTCGGCAAGGCGCGGTTGAAACCGGCCATGAACCAGATCGAGTTGCACCCCTATCTACAGCAGACCGTCATGCTGCGCTTCTGCCAGCAACAGGGCATCCACCTGACTGCCTACTCACCGCTGGGCTCCTCCGATCGCCCGGACGGCCTCAAGGCCGTGGACGAACCGGTGCTGCTGGAAGACCCGATCATTCATGACATCGCCGACAACCACAGCGCCAGCCCGGCACAGGTGCTGATCGCCTGGGCCCTGCAGCGCGGCACCGCGGTGATCCCGAAATCGGTGAATCCACAACGGCTGCAACAGAACCTGGCCGCCGCGGATCTGACTCTCAGCGAGGACGACATGAACGCCATCGCCGAGCTGGATCGCCACCGCCGCTATGTCGACGGCGGCTTCTGGGCACAGCCGGGCAGTGATTACAGCCTGGAAGGTCTCTGGGACGAGTAAACTCCCAACCCTGGCAAAACCGTAGGGTGCCACTGAGCCTAAGGCGAACTGCACCGTAACCACCGTGGACATGGTGCAGTTCGCCTTAGGCTCAGTGCACCCTACGCAAACGCCGCCCCTTCTCATTCCTTCACGCCCTTTGGCCCGGGAAGACATGGTCATCAGCGGTCGGGAACGGCCATCCTTGGGACTTCATTTTCATCAGGATGCCCCATGGATTTTCTGCGCACCCCGGATTCGCGTTTCGAACGACTGCTGGACTACCCTTTCGAGCCCAACTACACGGACGTGGGTGGCCTGCGCATGCATTATCTGGACGAAGGCCCGGCGGATGCCAAGCCGGTGCTGATGATGCATGGCGAGCCGTCCTGGTCGTACCTGTACCGGCACATGATTCCGATCTGCGCCGCTGCCGGCCACCGGGTGGTGGCGCCGGACCTGATCGGTTTCGGCAAATCCGACAAGCCCACCGACATCAACGCCTACAGCTACCAGAGCCACATGGACTGGATGCAATCCTGGCTGGAACAGCTGGACCTGCGTGACATTACCCTGGTCTGCCAGGACTGGGGCTCGCTACTGGGCCTGCGCCTGGCGGCGGAAAACCCGGAGCGCTTCCGGGCCATCGTGGTGGGTAACGGCATGCTACCCACCGGCGATCTGAAAGTGCCGAAGGCGTTTCAATTGTGGAAGAATTTCGCGCTCTACAGCCCGGTATTCCCCATCGCCCGCATCATCGGCAGTGGCACCTTCAAGAAGCTGGGGCCGGATGAGCGACGGGCCTACGATGCGCCCTTCCCGAGCAAGAAGTACAAGGCCGGCGCCCGGGCTTTCCCAAAGCTGGTGCCAGTCACCCCGGATGACCCGGCCAGCGATGCCAACCGCCAGGCCTGGAAGGTACTGGAGCAATGGGACAAACCGTTCCTGACCACGTTCAGCAATGGCGACCCGATCACCCGGGGCGGCGACAAGTACATGCAGGAACGCATTCCCGGCGCCAAGGGGCAGCCCCACCAGACCCTGGTAGGTGGCCACTTTCTTCAGGAAGATTCGCCGGTGCAGTTTGCCCGGGCCGTGAATGCGTTGATTGCCGGGCTGGAGTCGTAGCTTGTTGGAGGCTTGCTTGCAAGGCGAAGCGACCAGATAACTCTTCGCCTTGCAAGCAAGGCTCCAACGAATTCTGACCGCTATCCCTCAGGCGGGAACCGCTTCCTGGGACAACGACCAGAATGCCATCCGGTTGCGGCCCGCTTCCTTGGCCAGATAGAGGGCCTGATCCGCCCGGGAGAAGAGCTGTTCCTCACCCAGGGTGTCGCCGGTACCGGAACAGGTGACGCCGAAGCTGGCGCTGATATGGAACGGCGCCTGCCCTTCCACTTCCACCGGTGTGTCGTTCAGTCGCTGTCGGCAGCGTTCGATGACCTTCTCCGCACCCTGCTGATCCGTTTCCGGCATCAGCAGCATGAATTCCTCGCCTCCGATGCGACCAATACGATCGGTTTCCCGCAAGCAGTCCCGCAACACCCTGGCCACCATCAATAGCACCTTGTCGCCTATGGCGTGTCCGTAGCGATCGTTGATTTGCTTGAAATGATCCAGATCCATGACGCAGACCGACACCGGGTTGCCGCTACGGCGACTACGGGCCAGCTCGTAGCTGAACTGGTCGAACAGGGCGCGACGGTTGTCGAGGCCAGTGAGCGGGTCGGTCACCGCCAGGGCCCGGATCTGCTTTTCACGAATCTGCCAGCGCCGCAGCAACACATAGGTGAAGCCGAACACCATGGCCAGAAACGGCGTGGCAAAGGCGATCATGCTGTTGACCCAGTACACGGAGACCAGATCCTTGGTCACTGGGTCCGCCTTGAGCATAGGGGCGTACTGTAATTTTCCCTGCACGATCAGCGCATAGATGGCCAGTACCATCACGGTGTGAATCACCAGGCTGCAGGTGACCCGCTTGAAATCAAAAAGAATAAAGCCGGTGAGCGGCGAGCCCACCAGCACCAGGCCCACGATCGGGTTATACAACCCCATTACATAACCAATGCCGAGAAAGGAAAAACCGAAGAAATGGATGCACACATTGGGGTAGGCCACCGAGTGACGCTTGGTCTTGTGCAGGGCCATTCCCCAACAGCTCAGCAACAACCAGCCGATCACGTTGAAAAGGAAAATATCCCGGGCTAGCCCGGCCCCTTCCACAGACAGGAATTGCTCACCGAAACGGGTGTAGTTCACCGTGAACAGCAGCCAACCGAGAAACCCTAGCATCAGCAGGCCGGTGAGCACCGACAGCAACAGGCTCTTGTCCCGATCGCTCCAGTCGAGCAGATCGGTGATGGGCAGCGGATTGCGGTCAACCGCTGGCATGGCATGAGTTCTCATTCATACCGGAATTATGTCACAGGGCCGATCCCGCTGAGTGAAATCTGATCAACGCTGGTGCCCCGGCTGCCACCAGTGGTCGGAAATACTGCACGGCATTTTCACTGTTCTGGTGCAGACCGGAACGCAGGCAAGCCTCATCATAGAGTGTGATTGCATCGGCACCAGGTGGGGCTCTGCAATCAGGGGCGAGTACGGGTCATCAGCAGGGCCGGCCCGTCCGGTGTCTTCACCACCTGGCGGGCAACAAAACCGGCATTGCGAAAACAGTGGATGGCGCGAAGGTTATCTGGCGCCGGATCGGCAATGACTTCAGTTACCTGGGGATCATCAAACAGCCGATCCACAAAGGCACTCACCGCCGAGCAGCCCAGGCCATGATCCAGGTGGCTCTCGCTGGCGAGAAACACATCCACCCCACGCACGCCCGGGTCATCAATTTCCAGCCACCAGCCTTCATGGTGATGCTCGATGGGCGCATAACGCTGAATGAACCCCAGCGGCTCGTCATCCAGACGGATAAAGAAAAACATGGCGCCACCAAAGCAGCGCTGGGCCGGATGGTAATCGCGAATCACCTCTTCAAGACTGCGCTGCGGCCCCCACCAGCGGCTGACATGCTCGCGACCCAGCCAGTCATGCAACACCGGCAGGCTCGCGTCGGTGAGCGGCGTAAAGGTGAGCCTGTCCGTTGCCACTGAGACTTTCATAACGTTACGCCACTGCCTCCCTGCCTGCCCCCTGTATAGAAATATCTATACGCCTCCCACAAGAGTAGCCAGCATCCATGTTGGTAACTGCCATCGGTTTATCGTTTTCATTCATTCGACACAAAGGTCGATATGGTTAATTAAATAGCGAATTTCACTCTTTACATCAACCTGAGTTGAGGTTTTATGCTTGACTCTCCTTTTTCCGACAGGGACCCATACCATGGCGCTGGATATTGATGCCTACCTGCAGCGAATCGGCTACCAGGGAGACAAGACGCCTACCCTGAATACCCTCAAGGCCCTGCAACGCTTACACCTGCAGGCCATCGCCTTCGAGAACCTGAACCCGCTGCTGGGGCTCCCTGTGCCACTGGACAGCCAGGTCCTGATGGACAAGCTGGTTGTTCAGCGGCGAGGCGGATACTGTTTCGAGAATAACCTGCTGTTTCTGGAAATCCTGACTGGGCTGGGATTTCAGGCACGTGGTATTACCGGGCGGGTCTACTGGAACCAGCCCGACGATGCCTGGCCGCCGCGCTCGCATATGCTGCTACTGGTGACGATTGACGGCGAAGAGTATCTCAGCGATGTGGGGTTCGGCGGCATGACTCCGACTGCCCCGTTGAAGCTCCATGCCCGTCATCCACAAAGCACACCGCTGGAGCCTTTCCGGGTGGAGGCGCATCAGGATCATTACAGCCTGTGGGTACAGCTCGGGGAACAGTGGCGATTGCTTTATCGTTTCGACCTGATGCAACAGGGTGCCGTGGATTTCGAGATGGCCAACTGGTATGTGGCCTGCCACCCACAATCCAAATTCGTGAACAATCTGATTGCGGTGCGCACTGGCGAAGACCGCCGCCACACACTGCTGAACGATCTTTATACGGTTCGCTTTCCGGATGGCAGCAGTGAAAAGCAGACGCTGGGTTCGGCAGCTGAGTTATGGGAATTACTGGAAGGGGTATTTGCCATCAATATGGCAAAGATAGAGAGAAACAGTCTGGAGAAAGTACTTAAAGAAAAATCACTATTCCGATAATGGAACAGTGTAAAAATCTTTGCCTTGTGAACAAGGCTCCAACGCATAACTCACCGCTGTTGGAGCCTTGCTCGCAAGGCGAATCGCTACTCGTAACTCAGATGAGTCGCTTTGCCCCGGAACACCCGATAGATAAAGATCGTGTAGCCCAGAATCATCGGCAAGGCGATGATGGCACCCCAAAAAGTAAACAGCAGGGACTCCGTGGCCGACGCTGCTTCCCAAATGGAAATCTGCCCCAACACGATATCAGGGAACAGGCTGTAGGCCAGTCCGATACTCGCCAGCACGCTCACTACCATCAAGGCGACAAACGCCAGCCAGCCATAGCCATTGTGCAGGATCTGTTTACTGTTGAAGATCCAGACCAGCGCCACATAGGCCAGCGCTGTGGTGATCGGAATAGGCATCAGACCGATGGCGTTAGGCAGGGTGAACCATTTGTCAGCGATGGCGCTGCTTACCAGCGGGGTAGCGATGGAAATCAGCAGCAGGAAACCGCCCATAGGCCATACCGCCATTCGTCCCCAGCGTACCGCCTTGTTGAACAACTCGCCCTCGGTCTTGATCAGCAGCCAGGCGGCGCCAAGCATGATGTACAGGGATGGCAACGCCACCGCGATCAGTGCAGCGAACAGGGTGCTGGTGGCATCACCGGTGAGCCCGGTGACAAAGGCGCCCAGCATCCAGCCCTGACAGACCGATGCGACCAGGGAACCGAACGCAAACAGACGGTTCCATTTCGCCTTGTGCTTGTCGCCGGCCTTGACCCGGAAATCGAACGATACCCCGCGCAGAATCAGCCCCATCAGCATCAGTGTCACCGGCAGGTACAAGGAGGTGAGCACGATGGAATGCGCCTGCGGGAAGGCAATCAGCAAGATACCCACGCCCAGTACGATCCAGGTTTCATTGGCATCCCAGAACGGCCCGATGGCCGCCACCATCACATCCTTTTCGTCATCGCTGGCGAAGGGCAGCAACATGCCGATGCCCAGATCGTAGCCATCGAGAACCACATAGATAAGCAGTGCCAGCCCCATGGCGCCAGCAAAGAACAACGGAAGCCAGTATCCCAGATCCATCACGCTTCTCCTTCGGCAGTTTCCGCGTCGTTCATGGCCCGTTGCTGAGGCGTCAGCGTCAGGGAACGTGCCGGCTTGGTGGCCATATAACGCAGGGTGGCGATGTAGGACACCAGCAAGAACAGGTACAGCAATACATAGCCGAACAGTGTGCCTGCAACAGTGGCACTACTGTGATCCGCCACCACATCGGCGGTTCGTAGCAGCCCATCCACCACCCAGGGCTGACGGCCGATTTCGGTGACATACCAACCCGCCAGCACCGCGATCCAGCCAGAGAATGTCATCACCGACAGGGCACGCAACAGCCAGGTCTGTGTCTCGCGACTTTCATCCCGGTTGCGGAATAACCGCCAGGCGGACCACCAGCCCACTAACACCATCAGCATGCCAATGCCGACCATCACCCGGAACGCCCAGAACACCGGCGCCACCGGTGGGGTTTCCCCCTCAAACTCATTGAGGCCGAGCACTTCGCCGTCCCACTCGTGGGTGAGAATCAGGCTGGCCAGGTTGGGCACCTTGATGGCCATGTGCGTGGTCTTTTCTTCCTCATCGGGAAAGCCGAACAGAGTCAGGGGGGCCCCTTTTTCCGTTTCCCAGATACCTTCCATGGCGGCGATTTTGGCGGGCTGGTGCTCCAGGGTGTTGAGCCCGTGCAAGTCACCGATAAATACCTGTAACGGAGCCAGCACAGCTGCCATCAGCGCACCGGTGCGCATCACCTTCCAGGTGGCCGGGCCATCCACACCGCGCATGGCCCGCCAGGCGCTGATACCCATGATCAGGAAAGCCGCAGTCAACAGCGACGCCGTGAACATATGAGCGAAGCGATAGGGGAAAGACGGGTTGAAGATGACTTCCCACCAGCTTTCCACGAAGAACACGCCGTCTTCAATGCGATAGCCTGTCGGCGTCTGCATCCAGGAATTGAGGCTGAGGATCCAGAATGCAGAGAACGAAGTTCCCACGGCCACCAGGGCGGTGGCAATCAGGTGGGTACGATTGGATACCCGGTCCTTGCCGAACAGCATAATGCCCAGAAAAGAGGCCTCCAGGAAAAAGGCAGTGAGCACTTCATACCCCAGCAACGGCCCGGCGATATTGCCGGCACGCTCCATAAACCCGGGCCAGTTGGTGCCGAACTGGAAACTCATGGTGATACCGGACACCACCCCCAGCGCGAAACTCAGAGCAAAGATCTTTACCCAGAAGAAGTAGGCATACTCCCAGGCCTTGTCACCAGAAAAGGTGTAGCGCAACCGGAAATAGAACAGCACCCAGCACAGGCCGATGGTGATGGTGGGAAACAGGATATGGAAACTGATATTGGCCGCGAACTGCAGCCGGGCAAGCAAGAACGGATCGAACTCCACGGGCGCAACCTCCACATGACAGGCCTGCGAACAGGATTCATAATTTTCTCTAGGCTAGCACATCAGTATTACGGCGGCGTGTGACAAATTGCCCTAGGTCAACCGCCTGCTAAATAACGGCCTGGGGAACGGTGTTCCCCCTGACAATACGCCAACAAACGCTGAAACCCAGCATTATCCCCAGACGCAGCAGAATAGCGCGAACCCCGTCATTTGATGGAACAGGCCCCATAAGGCTGTAAAACCGTCATGCCATCAACACCACGACCCCTCTCTCGTTCAACGGCAGTTACCGCACAGCAATTGAACGCACTGGCAAAGCTGAGTAGCTTATTGTCTGTAATCCCTGCATCGTTTTTGCGCGATGCTGACAATAACCTGACCTGCAGCGAGCCATGGCCCTGACTTCCGCGGATGTCCGCAACGCCGAAACCCTAAAAAAAGACTACAAGCTCCGGGACGACAAGGGGCTTTACCTGCTGGTAGAGACCAATGGCAGCCGTACCTGGAAATTCAGCTATCGGTTCGATGGCCGCAGCAAAGTCATCACCTTGGGCCCCTGCCCCGAGGTCACCCTGGCCTTTGCCCGCCAGCTTCGTGACGAAGCCCGGGAGCTGATCGCCGACGGCACTGATCCGCTCACCCGTTGCGAAAAACGCGAAGTGTTCAGCCCCTCGGTGGAAACCTTCGAGGCGGTGGCGCGGGACTGGCTGGAACGGGTCTACCGCTTTGAGGTCTCGGAAGAACAGTTCCGTCGCACCAAGCGACAGATGGAAAACTACCTGATTTCCAGCATTGGCAAGCGGGTGGTCAGCGAAGTGACCCCGGAGGATCTGAAATCCTTGGCGGCCGCCCTGGGCGCCGAAGGCCATCTGGACAAGGGCAAGCGGGTACTGGGTATCGCCAAACGGGTCTACGGCCATGCCCGCGATACCGGCGTGGCCGGCTTCCAGCAGACCGGTGCCCTGCGCCGCCGACTTACCGGTTCCGGCACCGAGCCGGAATTCCTGCTCAGCACCCGTGAGCAACTCTTCAATCTGGCCAGTGGCGTGCTCGGACAGTGGAGCCGCACCACCACCACCGCGGCGCTCAAGCTGACTGTCTGGCTGCTGGCCCGACCCAGCGAGATCGTCAACGCACGCTGGTCGGACATGGATCTGGATGCCGGCGAATGGCGCATCCGCCGCAAAAATCCGGACAGCCCGGACGGCAACAAGATCATTACCGTGCCCCTGCCCCGCCAGGCGGTGGAGCTATTGCGGGAGATGGAACCGATCACCGGCCGCCAGGAATATATCTTCCCCGGCACCCGCGATCGCAAGAAGCACCTGGGCGCCAGCACTCTCACCGGCGCCCTGAAAAAAGTGACCCGCACGACACCGGTCTCCACCGACAACCTGCGCACCCTGGCTGCCACTGCGCTGGGCGAGCTGGGCTACCAGGCGGAACAGATCCAGTCACAGTTGCTCAACCAGACCGGCGACGAACAGAGCGATCGTCAGCTCTATCAGGAAAAACGCCGGGAAATGCTGCAGGCCTGGGCGGACTATCTGGATAACACTGTCATCGGCAAGGTAACACGTCGCTAAGCGTTACAAAGAACCATGCCGACGCTGGCATCCAATAGCTCGGAGCCGCCACCATGGAACCGTTTGATAATCACCAAAACCTGATCCAGACGGTCCTCACTCTCCCCGAGGAGAATGTGCGTCACGGCCTTGGCGGGCCCTTTGCTGCACTGGTGGTCAAAAATGGCGCCATCATTGGTCAGGGCTGCAACCGGGTAACGGACCAGCATGACCCCACCGCCCACGCGGAAATGGAAGCCATTCGCGCCGCCTGCCGCCAGCTGGGTAGCCACCAGCTGCATGGCTGTGTGATCTACAGCAGTTGCGAGCCCTGCCCCATGTGTCTGGGCGCCATCTACTGGGCCCGGCCGGACAAGCTGTTCTATCTCAACAGCCAGGCCGATGCGGCTCGTATCGGTTTTGATGATCAGTTCATCTACCAGGAGCTGGCTCTCCCTGTCGCGAAGCGCCAGCTGACCACCGAACACCTTGATCATCCGCGCCGGCTGGTCGCCTTCGAGTTATGGCAGGCCAGCAGCGACCGGGAAGACTACTAGGCAGCCTTTGTTCGATTGTGGGAATGTTGGCGGTTTTTTCAGGAAGTGCCTGGCCTCCGATACAGCACACCGAATGACCCCGCCCGATCCCTCCTGTTAACCTGTACGCCCATGGTTTGCAGAGCGCCCACAATGACCCGCCCCTACGGTTTCCAGTTCGACAACAGCTACACCCACCTGCCGGAAGACCTGTTTTCCCGCTGCCCCCTGCAGCCAGTGAAGGCGCCACAGATGGTGTTGCTCAACCGGGATCTGGCCGGGGAACTGGGGCTGGACGACGAGGCACTGGACAGCCCGGCCGGGGCTGCGATTTTGGCAGGTAATGAGCAGATCGACGGCAGCGACCCGATCGCCCAGGCCTACGCGGGCCACCAGTTCGGCAACCTGACCATGCTGGGCGATGGCCGCGCCATTCTGCTCGGTGAGCAGCTCACCCCGGACGGCGCGCGCCGGGACATCCAGCTCAAGGGCGGCGGCCGCACGGTGTTTTCCCGGGGCGGCGATGGCCGCGCGGCACTCGGGCCCATGTTGCGCGAATACATCATCAGCGAGGCCATGCATGGCCTGGGTATTCCCACCACCCGCAGCCTGGCGGTGGTAGCCACCGGTGAGTCGGTATTACGGGAAACCGCCTTGCCCGGCGCCATTCTCACCCGGGTAGCGGCATCGCACCTGCGGGTGGGCACCTTCCAGTACGCCGCCGGCCGACAAAACCCGGCGCTGCTGGAAGCACTGGTGGATTACACCCTGAACCGCCACTACCCGGATCGACAACCCGCCGACAACCCGGCCCTGACCCTGCTGGATGCGGTCATGGACAGCCAGGTGGATCTGATCGTCCACTGGATGCGGGTGGGTTTTATTCACGGCGTACTCAATACCGACAACGTGACCCTCAGTGGCGAGAGCATCGATTACGGTCCCTGTGCTTTCATGGACAGTTTTGACCCGGACACCGTATTCAGCTCCATCGACCACCAGGGCCGCTACGCCTACGGCAATCAGCCCACCATCACCCAGTGGAACCTGAGCCGCTTCGCGGAAACCCTGCTACCGATGATCGACGAGGATGTGGACAGCGCCATCGAAAAAGCCACCGCCATCATCAAGTCTTTCAGCGAACGCTACAGCGAAAAATGGCTGGCAATGATGAAGAAAAAGCTGGGGTTGTTCGGTGATGACCCGGTGGATGAAAAACTGATTACCGATCTGCTTGAATGGATGAAGGTGAACCAGGCGGATTACACCAATACCTTCCGCGATATCACCGGCGAACACTTTCCCGCCGGTGGTTTTTACCAGGATGACGCCTTCATCAATTGGCACCAGCGCTGGCAGGCCCGTCTGGGTCGCAACTCCAAACCCCTCAAGTCGTCCCTGTGCCTGATGCGCAATCACAACCCGGCGGTGATCCCCCGCAACCATCGCGTGGCAGAAGCCTTAACGGCGGCGGAACAGGGTGACCTGGCTGTCACCTCAGCACTGCTGAACGCACTGGCCGACCCCTATGCCGATCGCGACCCGGACGACAGCTATCGACAGCCGCCGGCTCCGGAGGAGCGGGTCTGCCAGACTTTTTGCGGAACCTGATAACCGGCTGACCCAACCATGGATTGCCCCGCCCCGCAAAAGACTCCGCAGGAGCGACGCTATTCGCTGCGGGCCGGTCTGCGGTCTTTGCTACGCACCCATGGCAATACTTGAGTCAGCACTTCAGCTCAGGAAACCGATGAGACATTCACGGCGAAACCACTGCGCTGCCATAGCCATGCCACCCTCAGGGTATGCAGATTGATCAACACCGCCAGAGCCCATTCAAAGCCGTCATCCATGGTGTCGTAGTGCTCGGGCCAGATCACCCCCAGTATCAGCGACGCTATTCCCACCAACAGGGTAAAACCGCATAACCGCAGCAGCGAGTTCCCCGCTGCTGACATCGGACTGTGCCGCAAAGACACGCTCAGCCCCAGCTGGGCCAGAAAGGTGAGGCCGAAAAATCCCACCACGCCGATCCGGCGCAGCAGGTAAGGGGTATCTCCCTCATGGCCAAGGACCACCGTATAGAGCGCCAGGGGCAGCGGCGCCAGCATCCCCAGCCACCACCAGATTTTCGGCTCCACCCGCATGTGGCGCAGCCAGTGACGGTTGGCCCACCAGAACAGCATCATGCAGACGCAGGCCGGCAACATGCCGGCCTTGAAAACGAAATAGGCGGTACCGGAACGGGACGCCCGGGAAATACTGGTGCAGCCCTCGAACCAGGGCAGACACCAGGGCACCAGCTGCTCACTGGCAGACAACAAATAACAGACATGCATAGTCGCCAGCGGCAACAAGGCGGTGGCCCAGGCCAGGGGGGACAAGCGAACCGGCGTCGATGGCATCGTCATGGCGCCAGCGTAGCGCAACACGGCGCACCGTCACACCTTGCCACCCTCAATACAACCCCCAACGCAACGCCTAGCGCAGGATGCACTGAGCCCAGGCGGGCTGTTCCATCAGGACGCCAGCGGTGCACGCCACCAAGTCTCTCCCCCCTGCTCAACAGGCAACTTGTACGACTCACCGGGCAGGTAGACAGGGAAACAATTCCATTACAAAACATCGCAGTAAATGGCTATAAAAACGTTTTCTTAAGAACAGAATAAAACCAGTCATAAAAACACAGTTAGGCAGTGGCAACCTCCCTGCAGTCACCCATCAGCATCGCGATAACGCGCTCTCTGTTCGCTATGCCCTGTGACATCTCAAGCCCCTGACAGGCGGGCTCTTCTTCAGCCATGAAAGAGACACATGGCACATCCGGTTGCCCCGTCGCTGTCACCCATAGGCGGACAATAATGATGAAAAAACAGTACGCATCCATCGCCAGCCTGGCACTGCTTGTTACCGCCTGCGGTGGCGGCGGCAGCTCTGGTAGCGTGTCGCAGACGCCTGGCTCGACCCCGCAATCCCCCACCCCCAATCAGCCCGTGCCACCGCCCGACATGCCGGTGGACTGCCAGCGGAACAGCTGGGTGGCAGGCACCACAGAACTGTGCGACGGCACACTCATTTACCGTGACTATGTCTATGATGACTACGGCGCGGATACCGGCCTGGTGGGCCTGTCGCCCCTGACCGTGATGAATCTGCTGTCACGGGGTGGCGGCGTGTTCAATCCGATTGCCAACACCCCCGGGCTGCTGTCTCCCACTGCGGGCGATCAACGCTACCCTGCCGGCATGGAAAACACCGCTGACCTGGTTTCGCTGGCACTGGCTCTGGATGGCGATGAACTGTCTGTTCGCTTCGAGCTGAATACACTTTATGGCAGTGATGACAGCCTCGCCGTCATCGCCATTGATACTGACAATGACAGCAGTACCGGTGGTGGCGTCTGGCCGGGCCTGGGCATTCGCAGTGACGGCTGGGATGAGATCTATACCTTCGCTGAAGGCGACCCGATCAATAACATTATTGCTGGTCGAATTCCTGCGCCAGAAACCGAACAGTGGCGCATTCAGGCTGTGGTGGCGCAGCACGACGGCACGGTGATGAATGTGGCTTTCCGTGGCCCCGATGAATCCGCCCGTGCGGCTTCTATCCCGGAACAGATTCTTCCAGACGCGGGCAATTTCTGGGAAGACAAACAGTCCCAGGCGCTCGGCAGCGGCGACATTTCCGTTTTCGGGGACGTGGTTTCACGCAGTGATCTGGAAAACCGCATCACCCGCCCTGCGGAGTCCGTCACCGGTTTTCAGCAGCGCGTTTACACCTCCCAATACACGCTTCCTCCCGGTGAAGGGGTCTCGCTGCGGGGCGTCCCCGGCCGCCAGGGTGATACCGGCCTGCCCTGCGACCAGTATTTTCATTACCTGGGGAAATACCAGCCCTACGGTTTTTATGTACCGGAGCAGGACGGCCCCCACGAGCTGCAGCTGGTACTGCACGGCTGCGAAGCCAACCACGCCAGCCAGATCAACCAGAGCAATTTCCAGACCTCTTTCGCCGATGCCAACAACCGCATTCTGGCCGCCCCCCTGGGCCGCGGGCCGCGGGGTTTCTATACCGGGCTCTCGGAGCGTGATGTGCTGGATGTTCGCGCGGACGTGGAAGAACACTACCCGATCGACAGCCGCAAGGTGCTGGTGAGCGGCTACTCCATGGGCGGCTATGGCACGCTGAGAATGGCGGCACTGTATCCACAGGATTACGCTGCCGGTGTGAACTGGGTGGGCTTTACCGGCAGCCTGCTGAACCTGCCATTGGAAAGAACATTACTCGACTCTTTGACGGATCTCACCGGCATTGAGCTACTGGATGCCCCCTTGTCTGTATTCCAGGAACTGCAGCAGGAGTTCAGCATTGGTGCGGAAGACAACGTGCTGGATTACCTGGGAAATCTGGAGCATATCCCGGTGGCCAATGCCTACAGTGCGGCCGATGAAATCGTGCATGTCACTACGGCTCTGGCACTACAGGAAAAATATGTCGCCGGAAATTCAGACTATGTGTTCTACCTCCATCTACCTGCGGAGCACCTGACCTATATCCTGCTGGATGAATGGCAGAAGATGGCCAATTACAGCGCCAACCGTGTGGCCGTTAGCCGGCCGAGCACGGTCAGTTACTACTACGATCCGGCACAGGCCTACCCGGAATATGCCATTGATCACAATCGCGCTTACTGGGTCAGCAACATCCTCAATCGCTCCACCGAGCCCAGCCAGATTTCACTGCAAAGCGATGGCTGCGGCACACCGCAGATAGATCGCCAGTTCACCTCAGGAGCTGGCACTTACCCGATACCCTGGGTAAGCACGCAACGGACATTGAGCAGCGATTCCTTGCTACCAGGCGGCAACACCCTGTCCGGATCGCTGGAGAACATTCATCACATGACCATTGATGTTACCGATAGCTGCCTTTCAGGCGCCATCAATCTGGACATCGACAGTGACGGTAGCAGCACCCTGGCATTCAGCGATGGCAGAGAGGTAGACCTGGTTCAGGGACGCAACCAGCTTTTCGTGAACCCGCTATAAACGGATGAAACCGAAAGCCCCGGCGACGGGGCTTTCGCCATGCCTGGCATGGCCCGGTTATTGATTCGCTTGCAGTTTATCCAGCGTACGCAATTCGAAGTCGCTGGCGTCATGCCGCTCCCACAGTTGGCTGGAAGGATCACCCCAGGCCCGGTTGACTTTACGGCCACGTTCCACCGCTGGGCGCTTGCTGATCTGCTCGGTCCAGCGCAGCACATTCTTGTAGGTGTGCGCCTCAATAAATTCCGCCGCTTCATACACCTTGTTGGTCACCAGGGCGCCATACCAGGGCCAGATGGCCATGTCGGCAATGGTGTACTCGTCGCCAGCGATGTAGTCGTTTTCCGCCAGCTGACGATCCAGTACATCCAGCTGCCGTTTGATCTCCATGGTGTAGCGATTGATCGGGTATTCGTACTTTTCCGGGGCGTAGGCATAGAAATGACCGAAGCCGCCACCCAGCAGCGGCGCACTGCCCATTTGCCAGAACAGCCAGCTGAGCGCTTCGGTACGTTTGCCCGGGTCCGTGGGCAGGAATTCGCCAAACTTTTCTGCCAGGTAAAGCAGGATATTGCCGGACTCGAACACCCGGCGTGGCGGGGTAACGCTGTGATCCATCAAGGCGGGAATTTTAGAGTTGGGATTCACCTCCACAAAGCCGCTGCCAAACTGGTCGCCATTCTGGATATTGATCAGCCAGGCATCGTATTCCGCATCCTTGTGGCCTTTCTCAAGAAGCTCTTCGAGCATCACCGTGACCTTTACCCCGTTGGGGGTGGCCAGGGAGTAAAGCTGCAGGGGATGCTTGCCCACTTGCAGGGCCTTGTCATGGGTGGCCCCGGCGATAGGGCGATTGATATTGGCAAAGGCGCCGCCATTGGCCTGGTCCCACTTCCAGACACGGGGTGGGGTGTAGGTGGGGTCAGACATAGTTGCTCCCGATCGATGACAGGCATGGCCTGTGCACGTTGAATGTTGCCTCATCATGGCCAGCCCGAGCGCCGGGAACAAGCTGAAAAAAATGAACAAACGCTTCAGTTTAATCGATCGATCGACTCACTCTCATGCTGCTGCACTTCCCACAAGTGCGCATACAAACCGCCCCGGGCCAGTAACTCAGCATGGCTGCCCTGCTCTGCCACTTGGCCGTTGTCCAGCACGATAATGCGATCCGCATCCATGATGGTGGATAGGCGGTGAGCAATCACCAGGGTGGTCTGCTGGTGAGAAATGTCGCTAATTGCCTTGAGGATGATCTTTTCCGAGTGGCTGTCCAGGGATGATGTGGCTTCGTCGAACACCATGATCGGCGGGTGCTTGAGCAATGCCCGGGCGATGGACACCCGCTGCTTTTCGCCGCCGGAAAGTTTCAGGCCCCGCTCGCCCACCACGGTGTTTTCTCCCTTCGGCAGTAAAGCGATGAAGTCGGACAGATAGGCCAGACGAATCGCCTCGCGCACCTCCTCGTCGCTGGCATCAATGCGACCGTAGCGGACATTCTCGAAGATGCTGGTGTTGAACAGCACGGTATCCTGGGGCACCACGCCAATCTGCTGACGCAGGGAGGTCTGGCTGACCTGGCGAATCGACTGACCATCAATGGTGATGTCACCCCGGGTCACGTCATAGAACCGAAACAGCAGCTTGAACAAGGTAGATTTACCCGCCCCGCTGCTGCCGACAATCGCCACCTTCTGTTTTGACGGCACGGTGAAGCTGACGCCGCGAATAATCTCCCGCGTATCGCCATAGCCGAAGTGCACATCATGGAAGCGGATCTCGCCGTCGCTCACTACCAGTTCGGTGGCGCCTTCACGGTCCACCACGCCAGGTTTTACGTCCAGCACCGCAAACATGTTTTCAATATTGGTCATGGCCCCTTTCATTTCCCGGTACACAAAACCGAGAAAGTTCAGCGGCATGAACACCTGCATCATGAAGGCATTGATCAGTACGAAGTCACCCAGGGTCATCACCTTGTCGGTCACCTGCACTGCCGCCAGCACCATGGCCGCCGTCATGGCCGCCGCGATAATCAGCGATTGCCCTGCATTGAGGGCAAACAGTGACAAGCGGTTTTTGCCCCGTGCCAGCTCCCAGCGCTCCAGGTTCTCGTCGTAGTGACGGGCTTCAAATTCCTCGTTGGTAAAATATTTCACCGTTTCGTAATTGAGCAGACTATCGATGGCACGGGTGCTGCTGGAGGATTCCGCCTGGTTGGCCTCGCGGATAAAGGCCAAACGCCATTCCGTGGCGAACACGGAAAAGCCCACGTAGGCCGCCACCGATACCGCTACGATCAATGCGAACCAGACATCGTAATTCCACAGCAACAAGCCGATCACCATGCCGATTTCCAGCAGGGTGGGCAGGATATTGAACACCATGAAACGCAGCAGAAAACTGATGCCATTGGTGCCCCGCTCGATATCACGGGACAGCCCGCCGGTACGACGGTTGAGATGAAAATCCAGGTCCAGGGCATGCAGATGCCGGAACACCTGCAGGCCGATCCGGCGCATGGCGCGCTCAGTGACCCGCCCAAATAAGGTATCGCGCAGCTCACCGAACAGGACATTGGAAAAACGCACCACCCCGTAGGCCAGCAGCAGCCCCAGCGGCAGGGTGATCAGCTCACTGACATCCTTGGCGTCCAGCCCGTCGACGATGTGCTTGAGAATAAACGGCAGCCCCACGCTGGCCAGCTTGGCCAGCACCAGGCAGACCACCGCCAGAGCAATACGGGTACGGAACTCCAGCAGGTAGGGGAACAGGGTTTTCAGCACGGACCAGTCGATGGGCTTGGGGGTAACGTCCTGACTCATACCGCGCATAAAAAGGCCTGTTTCGGAGAAAAGTGCCCGCAGTATAACAATGCCCGGCCACAACCGGGGGGCGTATCACGGCTTAAGATCGAATGGACGCCCGAGCTGGTATTCGCAGTTAGTGGCGTGCCTGCAGCCACACCGCCAGGCCCTGACTGTTGAGCTGGATATCCAGCCCCAGCACCGCCTGCAGCTGTTCGTCGGACATGTCACAGCCGTGCTCCCGGGCACAGCGAAACAGATACTCTCTCATGGCAGTCATCAACGCCTGTTCCAGGGCATCACCGTCGGCGGTTTCTGCCACGGTTTCCGCCAGCGCCACATAGTCGTCTACCATGGTCAGCAGTCGCTCGCCCAGGGGTTGCGGGTTTTCCACCATGCTGTAATGGGTGAGGTAAATACGCTGGGGCTCCAGGGCCAGCAGCTTGCGGATGGAGGCCTTCAATGCCGGCGGATCAAACTGCACCGGGGTGGTGGTCGGGCAGATGAAGGGGCCGTTGACGGTGGTCAGGGGCGGATAGGACAAGCCAAAGGTGTCGCCGGTGAAAATGCCACGGGACCTGGGGTCATACACGCAAAAATGATGGCGGGCATGGCCGGGGGTATCAATGAAAACCAGCTTGCGATCGCCCACGGTGGCCTCATCGCCGTCGTCCATGGTGCGCACCCGGCGCTCATCCACGGGAATGATATCGCCGTAGATATCGGCAAACTGGGCCTCACCGTATACCGCTGTGGCACCGGCCTTGAGCTTTGCCGGATCAATCATGTGGCGGGCGCCGCGGGGATGTACCAGCAGGGTCGCCGCTGGCAGCGCCTGCATCAGGCCACCGACGCCACCGGCGTGATCCAGATGCACATGCGTCGGAATCACGTATTTCACCTTTGCCAGATCAATCTTGCGCTCTTTGAGCAGCGCAAGAATGGTCGGCACGGTGTTGTGGGTACCGGTTTCGATAATGGCGTATTCATCACCGCCGCCCAGCAGATAACAGGCCGCCAGCCCTTCGTGCACCATGCCCGTATCGATACGGGTAATTTGCTGGCCGAGGTCGTCAAAAGTCTGGAACGTCATGCGTGGCTCCTGAGGTCGCTGAGTCCAACGACTATAGGCCACGCAACCGGGGGCAGCCACCCGACCTTTGGTCAGACAGCCTGCCGTTTCAAGCGGGGACACGCTCCCTCTTTGAGTGCTGATTGGAGACAGGCAAGCAGCCCCTGACGTTGCTGGTGGCAGCGGGAAACGCCGGGCTTCACGTCATCTTGCCCTGCCACTGACCACGCTGGGCTTTTATGCGTGGAAAAGGGCTGCCCCATGACCGGAATGACTGCACTACTGATTTACATCGTCTGGACACTGATTCTGGCACTGAGCTACGCCACTTATCGGCTGCCGCTGGTGCTCACCGGCAAGAAGGCCGCGAATCATTGGGAGCGAGGCAAGGCGGTTGATGACCCGGCCATCCTGGTTCGTGCCAAGGCGGCACATCTCAATTGCCTGGAGAACCTGCCGCTGTTTGCGGCCCTGGTGTTGGTGGCAGCGGCCACCGGCCAGAGCGATACAGTCAACGCACTAGCAGGCTTTATTGTGGCGGCACGCATCGGACAAAGCCTGGTGCATCTGATCGGCACAAGCTTCCCGCTGGTATTCATTCGCGCCAGCCTGTTCCTGGCCCAGGTGGCCCTGATGCTGTATCTGGCCTTCGCCTTGATGTAACCCCTTCAATCGGGGACACGCACAAATCGACTCAATCCATGCGTGTCCCTGATTGCTGTGTTCTTCCCTGCAAACAAAAACAGCGGCTCAGGCCGCTGTTTTTGTATCAGCACAACGTGCGTCGAACTTAGTCGGCGTTGCCGGCAAGAAAGGCATCCAGCAACAAGGCGCTGTTGGCCTGCACGGCAGTGGTAATTGCCAGGCCCGGATTTTCGATGCGGAATTTCGGGTTGTGATTGAGTGGCGGCAGTTCGCCGGTGCTCATGTACTTCTTCATCACATCCGGGGCGCCGCCTCCCACTTCCACAAACAGTGTCTCGGCATCGTCAATGCCAGCTACCAGCATGGGGAAATCCTCGGAACCCATCACCGGCGGAATGCCGGGCATGATCCGTTTTTTCCCCAGAGCCCCTACCAGGGTGGCATTGGCTTTCTCCGCCAGGGCCGGTTCGTTGATCACCGGTTCTGCATATCCCAGCATGGTGATGGTGGGCTTCCGCTCCTCCGGCACACCCGCTGCCACGGCAATGCCCTGAGTTTCGCGCTCGATGGCATCCAGCATGGTCTGACGCACGCCTTTGTCGAACCAGCGCAGGTTCAGCTTCAAGGTGCCGGTTTCCGGAATCACGTTATGTGTTTCACCCACCTGCATGGCGCCCACCGTCAGCACTGCCGGATCCTGGGCCGGGATATTGCGGCTGACAATGGTCTGGTAGGCCATCACCGCCCGCGCTCCCATGACCACCGGATCAATGGTGCCTTCCGGGCGAGAGCCGTGGCCACCGATACCGGTAAGATGTACATCCAGCTGATCACTACCGGCCATGCGACGGCCCACTTTCACCGCCACCGTGCCCGCCGGCCACACCGGGTACACGTGGGCGGAAATCAGCAGGGAGGGCTTGGGCACCTTGTCATAGAGGCCGTCATCCACCATGGCCTGAGCGCCGGCGATCAGCTCTTCCGCCGGCTGGCCCACCAGCACCAGAGTGCCGGACCAGGCATCGCGGGTTTCCATCATCACCTTGGCGATGCCCAGTAACCAGGCGGTATGGGAATCGTGGCCACAGGCATGGGACACATAGCGGGTGCTGCCGTCATCCAGCTCCACCTGCTTCTTGCTGGCATAGGACAGGCCGCTCTCCTCTTTCACCGGCAAGGCATCCATGTCACTGCGGAACATGATCACCGGGCCATCACCGTTTTTCAGCACCGCCGCCAGGCCGGTTTCCGCAATGCCGGTATGCACCTGGTAACCCAGTTTCTTCAGACGCTTGGCCATCAGCGCAGAGGTATCGTGCAGGTCGAAGGCCAGCTCCGGGTTGGCGTGCAACTGACGGAACACCTTTTCCAGTTCCGGCTGCTGGTCTGCAGCCAGCTTGCCTACCTTTTCGCTCAGCGACGTGGTAATAGCGGCCTGTGCCAGGCCGCAGGCCATCACTGCGCCAGCCAGAAGGCTGCTGCGCAGCCCATTGATGAATGACATGTGCCCTCCCGTTATTTTTTTGGAATTAGGTTCCATTAATTGATCACAGGATGGGGGAACGGGTCAAGCACAGACTCCTCAGGCCTGTTCATGGCTGTTCGCTTTGCCAACAAAGTTGCAATGGTGTGGCTGGATCGCTTGGCGCAATCAATGGGCTGCAGCCCCTGTCGCGATCAGCCCAGTAGCGGGGCCGGTAACTGCATTGGCAACGGCCTGGCATCCTGGATCGGCCCATGAAAATACATGGACCCCAGATCCGCCAGGGAGCCTACGCACAACATACATTCACCTGCGGCTGGCGCAGAACTTTCCACATAACGCACCCGGTGGCTCGCCTGCCCCCGGTTGCTGGAATACTGCAGCCTCCGATTGGCACGCTTTGTTTCTTTATCGTCCGGCTTCATCGTCAATTAATCCACGTAAGCGCGACATCTGTGTCGCCCTGGTTCCAGAAAAGCCACAAGATCACCCACTACCGCCTCTGGCCTGTGGATAGCCAAACTTATCTTCCACTCACAGTCCAGTCGGTGCCACGCACAATGTTTGCTGACAAGGGAGCGCAACGCGCTCAGTGGCCAATCTGGCGCTTGCGCCATTCCCTGGGAGACAGGCCCGTCCACGCCTTGAAGGCGCGGGTGAAATTGGCAGGGTCGCCATAGCCAAGCGCCTCACCAATGCGGCCGATTTCCAAGTCAGGGTCGGCCAGCATCTGACAGCTGTCCCGGCGCCGAGCGGCTTCCAGCAGCTGCTGATAACTGTAGCCCTGTTCCTGCAGGCGCCGCCGCAGGGTGCGGGGCGTCAGGTGCAGGCTATCGGCCAGAGCCTCCGGAGATGGGTACCCGTCAGCGCCCAGTACCAGAGCGGCACGAGCACGGCGCAAGGTGTCATCGGCGTCATCCACCAGCGCACTTTCCCGTTCACACTGGGCCAGCGCCAGAGTAAGGGCCTCCGGGTTGGCGGTGGGTAGGGGCTGATCCAGCAACGCGATATCTCCCGCCAGGGAAATACCGGCCTGCGGCATCCCGAAACGCACTGTCGGCAGCCGACTTCGCCAGCGATCAAACCCCGACGGCTCCTCGCCATACAGCCAGATTTGCCGTTGCTCGGGCAGCTGCGGTATCAGAAACTCTATGCCGCGATACATGCTGGTCAGCATGGAGCTCATCAGCATGTCGCGCAGGGCATCCGGGGCGGAAAGCTCCAGCACCAACTCCATGAACAGGCGATCCTCGCTCTCGCTCACCATCAACTGCGCCCCGCGCCCGCGCAGATGCCAGAAGCGCTCCAGAATGGCGATGGCCTCCCGAGGAGTACCGGCACACATCAGCGCATACCCCAGGTTGCCATGGGCGGTGAGGGGCATGCGGTCGCCGGAGGCAAATCCCAGACTGCCATTACCACTGAGTGATAGTGCCGCCGCCCCCAGCTTCCAGGTATCGTGCAACGACAACCGCCCGGCCGGATCGTCGATCTGGCCGGGAGTAATACCGGCAACCTGCAACAACTGCTCCCGCGAGGCGCCACTGTCTATCGCCGCCTCCATAAAGGCACGTGGATAGGTAGCGGCCTGATTGCGTTGTCGTACCCAGGCCGGAAACGATGCCAGTTGTTGTGTGGTTGCTGTCAGAAGTCCGCTTTGCGGCATTTGGCCACCGATGACAAGTACAATGTCCGTGCAGAATCTCACGCCCCCTGCCCGTTCACCAGTACCGTATGAGCCATATTGAACAAATACCTCAACGAGGAGTTCTGACATGAATGCTGTGGTACCTGTTCGCTCGGGCAAGGCAAAAGCTCGCAAAGGCCTCAACGGCTCCCTGCGCACCCTGGCCGGCAAAAGCCCCAAGGACATGATTCCCAAGGTTCGCCGTCCCCAGTTCGCCTTCAGCGAGGCGCAAGACATACCGCGCTACTGGTGGGACAACGATCCGGTGAAAACCCTGCTGCTGGCTGCCATGTCCGCCAGTTTCCCGCCCGGTGAGCGCTTTTTCATTGATTCGGTGCGTCACTACCAGGATCAGATTACCGACCCGGAACTGAAGAAAGCCATCAAGGGCTTTATCGGCCAGGAAGCGCACCACTCCCGCGAGCATGAATTGATGAACGGCTTCCTGCAGGAACGCGGCGTGGATCTGGCACGGCTGGAGCGGGAAATCCTGGGTTTCATGAATCTGCTGCGCAAACATCTGAGCCCGGAACGTCAACTCGCCCACACCGTCGCGGTGGAACATTTCACTGCGTTGATGGCTGAAGAATTCCTGCTCAAGTACGACGCCTTGGAACAGATGGATCCACGCATTGCCCCTGTCTGGGCCTGGCATGCCATCGAGGAATCCGAGCACAAGGCGGTGGCCTTTGACGTTTACAAGGCTATAGGCGGCAGTGAATTCACCCGCGTCACCGAAATGATGATCGTCAGCGTGCTGTTCCCGGTATTCTCCGCGGTGCACCTGGTGCAATTGATGAAAGAAGACGGCCAGCTGGGCAACATGAAATCCTGGCTCGGCGCCGTGAACTACATGTGGGGCCGCCCCGGGGTGTTCCGCAAGCTGCTGCCCTCCTACTTCAAGTTCTACAGCCCCAACTTCCACCCGTGGGATCACGACGCCCGCGGCCTGGTGGAGAAAGCGAAAAAGAAATGGCTGGGCGACTGGGGCTGATTATTCAGCAAGCGAAAACAGAAAGCCCCGCTCAAGCGGGGCTTTCTGTTTCAGGGGGAGCAAGCATACGATGCCTCTGTGTTTTCTATTTCTCCCTCTAGAAACAGGCCGAGCTAGGCGGGTAATGCGCTCTCGGTAAACCACTGCAGGATGGCCTCGCGCTGGCGCTCACTGTGCGGATGGGCCAGCAACCCCTCCACCAGAAAGGTACCCACTGTCGCCAGCATGGCCGCGCGTTCCCTGGCGACGCCATCCGCTTGCAGGGTATGGATCACAGCCGCCTCCACAAAGCGGTGAAACTGGTCATGCCATTCCCGGATCACCTCGGACTGTTCCAACCGGGCATGCACCGTGGCCACCAACTCGCGACTCTGCTCGAACTCCCGCAACGCCCAAGCCATCTTCTCCTTCAAGGGTTTGTCCACGATGGTCGGCAGGCGGACCAGGGTCTGTGACATCTGCCGGTTGAGCACACCCACCAACAGTTCGTCCTTACTGGCGTAGTACCAGTACAGGGTATTCGGGGCGACTCCCAGCTCCCGGGCAATCCGGTTCATGGATGTGCCATCGTAGCCCAGTGAGAGGAATAGCCGGGATGCTGTGCTCTCCAGCTCATCCTGCTTTACCTTCAAATCAATATCGCGCTTGTTCTTGGCCAAGGGGCCCTCTCCCATAGTCTTCCCGGTCATCTTGTATGGTATTCAAGAATGCTACGCTTTGCTCTTGAATGACATACAAGAAAACCGGAGCCCGACAATGGATACCCTGCGGCACAACCCCCAAGACCTGACCTGTGACAGCCAGCGAACCGGGTTTGACTCCGGCGGAACCTGGTGTGCAGCCACCCTGCACCGGCCAGCGAAGGCCTCAGCAGAAACACTGCCGGCTATCCTCATGCTGCACGGCTGGGGCGGAATACAGGATGCGTTAACGGTGTCCTACTACGAGGAATTTACCCGGGCGGGCTATGTGGTCATGACTTTTGATTATCGCGGCTGGGGCGACAGTGCCGGCCTGCCGCGACATGTGATTTCCGCCCGCCAGCGGGTGGCCGATGGCGATGCCGCCCTGGCCTTCCTGAAAAGCCAGCCAGGCATCGACCCACGTCGCATCGTGCTGTGGGGCTCATCCTTTGGTGGGGGCCATGCGGTGGAACTGGCCGCCGAGCACCCGGAATTGGCCGGGGCCATTGCCCAGGTCCCCATGCTGGATGGCATGGCCGCGGTACGCGCTGTCCCCCTGCCACGGCTGTTGCGCTTTGGGGTCTACGCCATGGCAGACCTGCTTAAGCCGGGCCAGCCGATCTACCTGCCCGTGGTCAGCAAACCCGGAGCGTTTTCCTCCATGGATCGGGACGATGCCGGCAAAGCCCTGCAACTGGCCGAAACCAGCATCGGTCGTCGTTACGACAACCGCGTAGCCGCCCGCTCCATGATGACCATGGGCCCCTACCGTCCTTTCAAGCGCCTCAAGGACATCCGCATCCCGACCCTGCTGCTCGGCGCCAGCCAGGATTCCGTCGCCCCCTTTACGGAAAGCACCCTTCGCAAGGTCAACAACCCCAACCTGACCATCACCAGCATTGAAGCCAACCACTTCGAACCCTATTTCGAACCGGCATTCAGCGGCGTGATACGCCAGCAACTGATGTTTCTGGAAAGGTTAGACGGCTTTGCGCAGGAGGCAGATCAAAGGCAGAGTGCCTGACAGTGAAACGTTGAGCCGCTGACGCCACTCTCGTGGCGTCATACCCGTCCAGGTCGATCTGCACCCTTGCCGGCTCTTTCTTCTTTTTTCCCTTTTTATATGTCCTGACCGCCTCGTTGTTTCTCCACTTTCATCCGTGCCGACGCAATGTTCATCAAACGCCGGAACTGTCCGCATTCAAGGTGACTGGGCGCCGGGCATTTTGCCGCATGGCGCAGGCCATCACGCATGGCAGACAGTTTGCGGATAGTGTCATCCAGCTCATCGGCTTTTGCCGACAAGGCATGCCGGTCGATGCTGGGCTCGCCGCCGGCATCGAACATTTCACCAATTTCATCCAGCGTGAATCCTGCTGCCCGCCCCAGGGCGATCAAAGCCAGCTGATCCAGCACTCGCGGGGCAAATATCCGCTTTAGCCCTCTGCGACCGGTGGAGAGGATCAGCCCTTTCTCTTCGTAATATCGCAGCGTCGACGCCGGCACGCCGCCATTGCCACTTCACCCGCCATGCCCGGTGAAAAGGCCACGGGCTGGCTGGCCCATTATCTTACCGGCCTAGCCTTCGCGGGGATTCTGCTGGGTATAGGAGGGCAAAGCTGGATCGACCAGCCCACCCTGGTGCCGGCATTGCTGGTTGGCATCGGCACTGTTGCCGCGCCGTTTCTGTTGATGCAGCCAGGCATGGGAGCCGGCATTGCGGCCTCCCGCATGCCGACGCCCAACGCTGCCCGCCTGCAAAGTCTGCTGACCCATACCGTATTTGGCCTGGGCCTGTATCTGGGTGGCTGGGTGTCACAGGGGATACTGGGTTGATGATCACGCTGAACATGGCACCCGGCGATAGTAACCATTGGCCCGTGCAGCCATGTATCCTGTACCAACCTCTGCACCTTGCCCGTGTCTCGCGGGCAGGCCTGGACACGTCATCAGGAGCGCCATGACCACCTTACTGCTGAATCTGCGCCGGGTTCCGGACGACGAGGCCGATGAAGTTCGCGCCTTGCTGGAACAGCACCAGATCCTGTTCTATGAGACCGCCCCGAGCATGTGGGGGATCTCCTCCGGCGGCATCTGGCTGACCCAGCCCGATGACCGGGAGCGAGCCAAGGCATTACTGGCCGACTATCAGCAGGAACGCGCCCGGCGTCAGCGAGAGGCCTATGAGGAGGCACAACGGGAAGGGACGGCCCCGACACTGGCAGGGCGACTGCGTGAACAGCCGCTTCGCGTGGCAGGATTGTTCGTGGTGGTGCTGGTGCTGTTACTGGTAACGCTGCTGCCGTTCCTGACTCTGGGTTAGGGACACTCTGGGGAATTCCTTCTCTACCCTGCCCCCGGTCTTGTTGCTCAGTGCTTGCGTGCACCCAGCACTTTGCGCCAGAGCGGGCGCGGCTGCTCCTTGCGTTCTTCATCCATGCGGGAAAGCATCCCGGTAATGGCATCCGAGACCTGTTCGCGCAATTGCCAGAGCACTGCGGGATCTTTTTCCTGGCCTTGCAGGTGAGCCGTCGGAATGGGCTTGCCGATGGCAAAGCGGAAAGGCTCGGCTTTGGGCAGCAAGGTAGGACCGATGCCTTTCACTAACGGCATGAAAAGATCACCGCCGCGCATCAGCGAGTTGATCTTGTCGTTGCCCAGCAACCGCTTGCCGAGCCAGCCGTTGGCAAAATCGTCACCGTCATAAACGATGTCGTAGGCCTCATCACAGCCCAATGACGCAAAGGGGATGATGTCGAATCCCTGCTCAATGGCCATGTAGACAAAGCCGGTTCGTTTCTTCCACACCAGCTGGTTGATCTCGTCCCGACGCTTGGCCACCTCGCGGGCGCCGCCCGGAAAAACCAGCACATGCTGGCCGCTTTCCATCAGTCGACGACAGTTTTCACGGGTACCCGGCACGGCGCCAAAACGAGTCACCAGCTTGCCCCACACCGGCGTCGGGAAGTGGAAGTGATCCCCCAGGGAGCGCGGGAACACCCCGGTCTGCCGATACAGTTCGTAGACGAACAGCGGGGAATCCAGCACGCCCATCAGCGCGTGATTCCCCACAAACAGGCCCGGTCGCTGCGGGTCCACATTTTCCGCGCCTTCCAGCGTCGCGTCGAAATAGCGGCGCTGCATGGCCGTCACCCGGGCCATGGTGCGCAGGGACGGCGGGCGGAAATCTTCAATGGGGATCTCGATATCGGACACGGTTACCTCGGTCTGTCTTCGCTGGTGTCAGCGCCAGGGTGGGCAAGACTAGCATTATACAGGCTGGATACCATGGCAGGGCCGCCGCTGACGGCCAGTCGACAAGGGCTTGAAATCGGCGACCAGAAGGGTTCCCGTCCGGAAGTGCCCGGGGTAATCACTCGGATGTATCGGCTTGTGCCAATTGCAGCAGGTCGCGGGCGTAGGCATTCACGTCAAAGGGCGTTTCTTCATTCATGCTGACAGCAATATGCGCCGCCAGCACATCCGCCATTTTTTCCAGTGCTTCTTCACGACCCACCCCCTGGCCGATCAGGTCCATGATCACCAGCCCCGCCTCACGGGGGTGGCCATCGGCAATCTGGTTTTCCACCGCGTCCACCAGAGCCTTCTGTGCAAAATCGTCTTCTGCCTGTTCCATTTCCTGCATGATACGTCCCGTTCTTTATTCACTCAGCGTCGTACACAGGATATCACCTGGTGTTCCATCCCATAACAACAGACAAGCCATCCTCGGCCCTTTCACCGCCAAACCACCACCGGGTAAAGGGCGGCTCTCCATGAATGTATATACATTGACTATCTATATGATAGCCGATAGGGTTGTTGAGTGCCGCGCTTAAACCGGCGAACATGCTGCCCTATTTTCTTAATGACGGTTATCGATATGTCGAAGACCAAAACGCCAAAGAAAAATAGCCAGCTGATCATTCGCATTAATGATGAAGAGCGTGCTCGGTTTGTCTCACTCTGTGAGGAGCTAGATACCAGTGCTGCACGCGAGGTACGCCGGTTTATTCGCAGCTTTATCAAGGACCAGGAAAAGCAGTCCGGCAATTAGCCGTATTTCCCCGGCCCGCTACGACTATCCAGAAAAAGGAAACTGCGATCATGTCCAAGCGTAAAAAACTGAAGAAAGCGATCAAGAACAGCAAATCCAAAATCTCCAAGCAGGAAAGCACGCTGAAGAAGTTGAAGAAGAAGCTCAAGAAGCTGTAAGCGCTTCAAGAATCAAGGGCCAGTTCCGCTGGCCCTTCTTGCCCTGATCCAGATCAGACCTTCCCGCCCCGCCTCAATCCTGAATCAACCAGGCAGTCAACTTTGACGCCAATATATCCAGCACGGCCTCCTGATCCATCCCGGACGGAGCCATCAATACCAGATGCAGCAAACTGCCGGCGGTTGAGGTAGCCATCAGGTAGAGCGAGTAAGGATGCACGTTTACCCGATACTGCTGACGGGTTTTCTGCAAACCGGTCTGCAAAACTTCCTGCAATTCTTTCTGCAGTTGCCGGGTCGCAGGTAGCCGGTGCAGATACGGCACCTGAAATACCAGCACCCGCAACAGCTTGCGATGCCTGCGCATCAGCGAATACAGCGCGCCCAGAAAATGGCGCATGGCCACATGCAGGTCGTTACGGTTATCGGTCTGATCCAGGCGGTTTTGCAGCAGGGACGTGGTTTCCGACAGCAGCTCTTCCGTAAGGCGGGCCACCACGGCTTCCTTGCCCGGGAAATACTCATACACCGAACCGATGCTGACTCCGGCCACCTCGGCGATGGCATTGGTGCTCAGCCCCGTATAACCATGACGTTCCAGAATCCGAGCACAGGCGCCCACCATGGCAGCCACCGACGCCTTCGAGCGCGCCTGCTTGGGTTCTTTTTTCATTTTGAAATCAGCAGCTTGCCACTTTTCTGTGCGCATGATTCAAAGGCCTGTTCCAGTCAGCAAATCCGAGTTTTTCCGAGTATATGCTCAGATTACAATGGCTGCACGAATACTCCTTACCGCAAGTTATGAGACCCGTATGGCCAACGATATCCAGTTCAGACGCCCTAGAATCGGCCCCTATATCAGCCGCTTTCGTAATCATTGGGCCTGGAATGCCAAAAGCCTGCTGACGCCCCGGCAGGCCCTGCACGACCGCGTGCAAGGCAAGGTGGTATTACTCACCGGTGCCAGTTCCGGCATTGGCGAAGGCGTGGCTGAGAAACTGGCCGATGCCGGCGCCACCCTGTTGCTGGTGGCGCGCAATGCAGAAAAACTGGAAGCCATTGCCAGCAAAATAAAAAAACGTGGCGGCAAGGCCTGCATTTATCCCGGCGACCTGACCGACCTGGAAGAGTGCGACCGCATCTGCCAGCAGGCTCTGGCGGATCACGGGCGGGTGGATATTCTGATCAACAATGCCGGCCGCTCCATTCGCCGCTCGATCAAATTTACCGTGAACCGTTTCCACGATTACGAGCGCACCATGCAGCTCAACTATTTTGCCGCGCTGCGCCTGGCCGTGAACCTGTTACCGGGTATGGAAGCCCGCGATGAAGGCCATATCATCAATGTATCCACCGTGGGCGTGCAGGCCAACCCGGCCCGCTTTTCCGCCTACCTGGGTTCCAAGTGGGCACTGGAAGGCTGGACCTGGGTCGCGGCCAATGAATATGCCCATACCAACCTGCGCTTTTCTTCCATCAACTATCCGCTGGTGCGCACGCCAATGATTGCGCCCACCAAAATCTATGACTACCTGCCAGTGATGTCTCCGGAAACGGCGGTGAACTGGCTACTGGATGTGGTCATCACCCAGAACAAACGCAAGCTCGGCATTTTCGGCAAGGGAGCCCTGGCCATGTATTACCTGCTGCCGAAGACCTCTGAGTCCATCGTTAACCTTAGCTACCAGAGCCTGTTTGAAACCCCGCCGGCAGATTATGTGTCGCGCAAGGATCGCTTTGCAGGCGACGATGGCATAGCAGACAGGGACAACGACAGAAAGGTGGCACCGTTTCGTGCCAGAGAGAACAAGCACCGGGCCTAGCTGGCCCGTCTGCTCAGTGAACACCCCAGCGGGCCGGGAGCCGGCCTGGACCGGAATACACACTCAGTGCCGTCACCGCCACCAGTATCAATATAATGCCAACAACCTGAGAACTAGCCAGGCTTTCATGCAATATCAACACACCAAATAATGACGCGGTCACCGGCTCAACCATGGCCACGATGGAGGCCACGGCCGGAGCCACATTCCTGAGGCCGACCACATAAAGCACAAACGACAGCCCTGCGCCCAGAACACCCAGCCCGACAAACAGCGGCCAATCCGATGACTTGGCGGCCGCCATAATCTGACCAATATCCGCCGGCCACACCAGCATCATGACCAACACCGAAAATGCGATGAACAGAATCGCCTGGGGACTGCCATGGGGTGCGGCGTATTTGAATCCGAAAATGAATACGGCATAGCAGACCCCGGCCAGCATACCGGCAGTAACGCCGATCACCGTCACCCCTTGCGCCCCCATGTCATACACGCGGGTCAGCAAAACGATACCCAGCATCACCACCGCAATGGCGGCCCACTTCAAAACAGATGGCTGCTCAAGTCTCAAGGCAAACGACACCAGGTAAACGAACACCGGTGCGCAGTACATCAGCGTGGCCGCCACCGCCACACTGCCCTGGGAAATACTGAGAAAATAGAACGCGAAATTACCGGCTACACCCAGGCCGGCAATCACAGACCAACCCCATAAGCGCTGACTCGTCAGGCCATGCCCACCCGGCTGCAGCATCAGCCAGACCAGCACCAGGAGCAGACCAATCGCGCCCCGGTAGAACGACACCAGGTACGCACTCCAGCCTTCGGCCATCAACATACCGCCAATGCCACCTGACAGCCCCCAGCACAGGGCCGCCACAATCACCAACGCTGTGCTCACGCGCGCCATCTGCACTCCCGCCTCCCTGGCACCCTGCAAGGCGCGCCAGGCGACAACGAACGAACCAACACGCAAGCCGCATTTTCATGGGCTCTCATCTGTCACTGAAACGCAGATTTTTTCTGTATGCAACATCCGCAGAAAGCGCCGCAGGCAGGTCGGAAGCAGTCAGTCGTGGTCGTCACAGGACCACGGGAACGTGATCACCGGTGAGAAAAGGGAAGGTCATAAACGCCGGCTGACACCACGGTCATGCAGACCATGATGCCAGCCCTCAAGAAACAGGCGGGAAAAATCAGGCGGAGGCAGCCGCTTCCTGCTCAGCCAAAAAACTGTCGATCTGCAGCAGCAACTCACGGTTGTCGTGATCCCAGGGATGGAAACCCGGGCGGAAGTAGTCCAGGTAGTTGCCAATCTGCTTACGCAGCATGCCGATATCGCCGAAGGTGTAATGGAAAAACTTCTGCCAGCCCTTCCAGTCCGTCAGCTTGCCCTGCTCGCGCAACACTTCAAGGAAGACCGGAATCACCAGCCCCCAGAACACCACCGTCGCCAGACCCAGCCCGAAACAGCGCAGCCCGTAGGCTCCCACGCCTTTACCCATGACCGCCGTCCAGACATCAAAGGCCACCGCCTTGTGCTCGGTTTCTTCCAGCGCATGCCAACGCCACAACGCGGCATAGGCCGGGTCGGCCCCTTCCACCACGCGAGGATCACTCAACACGCTATCCGCGAGCAGGCCGGTGAAATGCTCCAGGGCAATAGTGCCACTCAGGGACACCGGCGCACTGTACTTATTGAAGGTCTTGAGTACGCCTTCCACCAAACGCTCGAATTTGGGCGCCACCGAAGACACCGCAAACAGGGCATCGTTATATTCTTCATGCTCCCGGCCATGCATGGCCTCCTGACCGATGAACGCGGTCACCGCCTTCTTCAGCTCGGGATCGGTAATCTGATCCCGGTAGGCGCGCACACTGTCGATAAAAAAGCGCTCACCCACAGGCAGGATGGTGGAGAAGGTGTTCAGAAACGCCGTCAGAACGGGCCCGCCCGGAGTGTGCCAATCTGAAATCCGTTTGGGATCCACGTTGAACCGGATACTCCTGCGCGTCGGCACCAACATGGGCTTTACGCGGGTATTATCTGTTACCAGACGTAGCGCTGCAGACAGCTTATTCATTGTAATCTCCAGTCATCATAATGCCCTCGGGCACACTGATCGCATGCCGGGAAAACAGGCGCCTCATCTAAACATACGCAGAGACCCTTGGCACGATGCTAAAACTTGCATCGCGAAAGCTATTACTCATCAGGCACCAGCCGCCGTTAAAGCCACGTGAGGCCTGATTCAGCATGCCGCAAAGCGCGATGGGCAATGGCCTTATCAGGGCGACTTTTCACTGTCTGCGGTTTGTATGGAAAAGGTCTCAGGAGCGCCCTGCCGGTCACACAAACAGTACTTACCACCACAAAAACCCGGTGATAATCTGTTTCCCTGACGTTGTGATGGATATCGGTACCCGCCCCCACCAGCGAATGCTGGCCGGAACAGATGCCTCTGTCGAGCCGCACCGTAAATAACAGACAAGAAAGGGATGCAGCCATGGAAAACGACTTTGACTATCTCATCATTGGTGGGGGATCTGCAGGGTGCGCCTTGGCCGGGCGATTGAGCGAAGACCCTGACACCCGCGTCTGTCTACTCGAAGCCGGGGGCCAGGGTGACGGGCTGCTGGTCAACGTGCCGTCCGGCGCCGTGGCCATGCTCTCCAAGCCCATCAATAACTGGGTCATGGAAACAGTCCCGCAGAAAGGCCTGAATGGTCGCCAGGGTTTCCAGCCCCGCGGCAAGTGCCTGGGCGGATCGTCAGCCATCAATGCCATGGTGTATATCCGTGGCCACCGCGAGGACTACGACCACTGGGCCGCCCTGGGTAATGACGGCTGGTCCTATGAAGATGTGCTGCCTTACTTCCGGCTCAATGAACACAACGAGCGCATCGACAACGAGTACCACGGCACCGACGGGCCGCTCTGGGTCAGCGACAGCCGCACCGGCAACCCCTTCCAGGATTACTTCCTGGATGCCGCCAGAGAATGTGACATCCCCATCACCGACGATTTCAACGGCGCCGAGCAGGAAGGCGCCGGGGTTTTTCAGGTTACCCAGAAGGATGGCGAGCGCTGGAGCAGCGCGCGGGCTTACCTGTTTCCCCACCTGGATCGGAAGAACCTGCAGGTGGAAACCCTGGCCCAGGTCCAGCGTATCCTGTTCGACGGTAAGCGCGCTGTGGGTGTGGAATTCAAGCAGGGCAAACAGCTGCGTACTCTCCGCGTCCGCAAGGAAGTGCTGCTGTCTGCCGGGGCCTTCCAGTCTCCCCAGCTGCTGATGCTGTCCGGGGTGGGCGATATGGAGGAACTGAAAAAGCACAACATCCCTGTGGTGCATCATCTGCCCGGCGTGGGCAAGAACCTGCAGGATCACCCGGATTTCATTTTCGGCTACACCACTGACAGCCCGGCCACCTTTGGCTTGTCGCCGGGGGGCATGTGGCGTGCCATGATGGCCATGGGCACCTACCGCAAGGAACGGCGCGGGCTGTGGACGTCCAATTTTGCGGAAGCCGGTGCCTTCCTGAAAACACAGCCGGATCTCTCTGCGCCAGACCTGCAGCTGCACATGGTCACCGCCCTGGTGGATGATCATGGCCGCAAAATGCATTTCACCCAGGGCTACTCCTGCCACGTTTGCCTGCTACGCCCCCGTAGCCGCGGCAGTGTGCAACTGGCCAGCGCCAACCCGGATGATCTGCCCCTGATCGACCCGGCGTTCCTGGAAGATCCACAGGATCTGGAAGACATGGTGCAGGGATACAAGATCACGCAGAAAATCATGGAAGCGCCGTCACTCAAACGGTGGATGAAAAAAGACATGTTCACCGCAAATGTGAAAACGGACGACGATATCCGCGACGTGATCCGCCAACGCGCTGATACCGTTTACCACCCGGTGGGTTCCTGCAAGATGGGCACCGATAAACACGCCGTGGTCGACCCGCAATTACGCGTTCACGGCATGGAAGGCCTGCGCGTCATCGATGCGTCCATCATGCCCACCCTGATCGGCGGCAACACCAATGCGCCGGCAATGATGATTGCGGAAAAAGCAGTGGATATGATTCGGGGCAACAGCCGGGTGGCTTAGGCTTAGCCCCGATCAAACCGACAAGGCAGCCGCATTCTCATGCCACCGAGATACCCGCTCATGAATGAGCGGGCATATGCCTGCCAAGCAGCATTTTCCGGACATCCCCGTTTGTCTGCACACTGAGCACCAGCAGATAGCAGGAGAGGAACAGAGCGCCCCCGAAAAACGCGCACAGCGCCAGCCCGATCCCGGAAAGGGATATTCCCTGCCGCCACAGCACCCAGAGTGCCGAAAGCGCCAGCATGAACATGAAATCCAGGTTGAATTGGCCTGGCCACTCTATCGCCGCCATATCGGCGAAGAAGACCGTCAGCAAATTCATTCCGTGATTCCCAACCACAACCGCGGTGTACGCGGACAGAATCACGAGCATGGCGACAAGCAAACTGCGAAAAAAAATCATGAACCTCACCTCCCAGACGCCGAGAAAACGATGATTTTATCGGTTTTACGCTGGTATACCATTACCTGTGAGGTAATGGCACAGATTGCTTGCCCCCTGCCCTATGGCCTATGGCCTATGGCCTATGGCCTATGGCCTATGGAAGGCAGTAACGGATCGTGGCCCTCGCTGGTGATTCACAGTTGGCCCGGATCAATCAGGATCTTGGCGTGCTGCTCCGGATTACCCAACGCGGCAAAGGCGTCGTCCACTGCGGACAATCCCACCGTGCCGGTAATCATCGGCCCCACATTCACTTTGCCTTCGGCGATCATGTGTAACGCATCGCGGAATTCGATGGGCATGTAGCCCAGGGTAAATCGCAGATCGATTTCCTTGTTGATGGCATTCACCGGGAAAAAGTGGTCCCGCTTCATGCAGACGCCCACCACTACAATGCAGGAACGCAACGGCGCATCCGCGACGATGCTCTCGATCATCCCAGGAATACCGACGCACTCGAAAATCACCGGCCGCTTCGGATTGGCCACCCCGGCCACTTCCGCCGCTCGCCACAGGGGTTCCCAGGGCAACGGCGTCATGCGCAGCATGGCCATGCCATCCAGGGCCATGTCGAACAGCTGCGGTGCATTTACCACAAACCCGCGCTTCTCCAGGCCTTCATAAGGACTGCCTTGTGACGGGTCTACCACCACATGAGCCCCCATGGCCTTGGCCAGATTGCGCCGCGTCGGCGAATAATCGCTGGCGACGATATGACGCACCCCCTTGGCCTTGAGCATGGCAATCACGCCCAGACCGATCGGCCCACAACCGATCACAATCGCCGTATCACGACGACGGATCTCGGACCGGTTCACCGCATGCAGAGACACCGCCATGGGTTCAGTCAGGGCAGCGTGGTCATCAGAAATGCCGTTGGTTACCGGAAAGGCTAACGACTCCTCCACCAGCACACGTTCGGCATAGGCGCCGGGCGCCTGAGTGGACAGGCCTGTCAGGTGCACCACCCCGCTATTACGACGCATGGGCATGGCCACAACACGTTTTCCTGGCTTCCAGCGACGGTGCGTTTTTGCACCGTAGTCTGCAATCTCCCCCACAAACTCATGCCCCAGCACCACATGCTCATGACTGCGCATGATATGCGGATAGCCAACGCGTTCGGTGGCTTCCGCCAGCTCATCCGCATGATGCCGGGCATGCAGGTCTGACCCGCAGATACCACAGCGCAACACATTCAGCAGTATCTGGCCTTTGCCGGGCTCCGGCTCAGCAACGTCCTGAACCTCAAAGTCACCGTGGTGGCAAACAACAGCTTTCATGGTTATTTTCTCTCACAAAGCGGGCTTCATTGACCCAGTTATAGTGTCGCGCAAAAACATGGTTAAACAGGTCGCATGGAGCCAAATGGTTCATTCCCAGCAAGCAGAGAGAAGTCTGGGAAGCAAAGTCCGGATCGAGGTCCGGGACACGCATAGATTTATAGCGATGGGACTCACAGTAGCAAGCGGGGATTATTCTGATTAGAGGGGCATTTCGGAAAGGTGCTATCAGTTGGGCGAATGAACAGGACTGGTTGAGCTCGGCTCAAACGCACGGGGCAAGACCTGCCCCCGATGTTCCTCTAATGTACGCGCACGGGTCATGGAATGCCTCCCTGCTTTTCATTACCCAACAATACTGACCAAAAGGACAGACCAATATCAGATAAAGGCCAAAAGACCTGTAGGAGATCTTCCAATTGATGGGTGTCCCTTATTTATCCTATTGTGATACCGTGACTTTCAAGAAGATCCTCAACAAATAAACCAAGGGATGGGATAATGAGGACGTTAAACAGCCATATCGAGATCGCTCTCGATCACTATGCTCGTCAAATAGAAGAGCACTTCAATAGCCCGCTTTTTTCTTACACTGGCCAGATTCACCCCGCTTTTCTGGTTAGCTTTTTAGAAAATATTGAAAGTGTTGTTGATAAGATATCGGAAAAAGCGCGTCGTAACAATCCATATGGCAACCCGAAAAGACTGATTGTCGTCTTATCTACACCCGGAGGTGTTGCCGAGGCAGTAGAAAAGATGGTGGATATAATCCGCAATCATTTTGAGGAAGTTTTCTTTGTTGTTCCTGCTGCTGCCATGTCTGCTGGCACCATTTTTTGTATGTCGGGTGACAAGATATATATGGACTATGCCTCTTCCCTTGGCCCAATTGACCCACAAGTGCCCAACCCAGAGGGGCAACTTGTTCCTGCTCTCGGCTATATCGATAAAGTCCAGGAATTAATAGAAAAATCATCGGCCAATGGAATCTCTCAGGCTGAACTGCTCATGCTACAAAGACTAGATCTTGCCACTTTGAGGAGATACGAGCAGGCAAGAGAGCTCTCCATTAGCCTTCTAAAAGAATGGTTGATTCAATATAAGTTTAAAGACTGGGTAAACCATAGAACCTCACATCCTGGCACCCCAGTCACCCAAGCCGAGAAGGAACAAAGGGCAGAGGAGATAGCCACAAACCTCAGCGATAATAAGCTCTGGCATTCTCACGGGAGAATGATTGGTATAAAGAAATTGACCACCGATCTGAAGTTAGAAATTGAGGACTATACTAATGAGGGTGATTTGCGAGATAATCTGCGCCCATATTCGGAGCTACTGACGGAATACTCGGAAAATCAAGGACTTCCGGTGCTTATGCATACCCCGAAGTTATTGTAGAGGCTATTTTTATGACCATTGATCATATGCTGGAAAGATTAGTCGCTAGGGAAGTAGCTAAATTGGATCAAGGTGAAAGAGAAAAGCTTATAGAACAGGTAGAACTGTTCGAAGACTTGGTAAAAAAAGGGATTATGGAACCTGACGGGTATGGTGCTGCTCCCATTAGCACAATGCCCATAGGGACCTATGCATTGAAAGTTAAATAAGACAAGGCCTCTTGAAGCGCTCTCGTATTACTTAACGTAGCCAAAAAATACTTTCTGCCTCTGCCGTGGCCTCTGGGGCTGACCTTACCCCGCGCGTCACGGCAAGAGGGACAAAGAATCGGGACGCGCCATGCGCCATTGATGGACCACCTAATCCCATTCGCTGAACCCAATCAATAATCAGCACAAGGCTAAAACCTTGTAGGATATCGCCTGATTTATAGGCACCTCTTATTTATTGCTTTCTCTCTTTTAGGTTAAAGACATCAAACCCTGGCAAAAGACTTTCGTCGTCCACAAAGTATTCAGGTATTAGGTTGTCGTTAATATTGCAAAAATCAGCCATGTCTTCGCTTAGACTCTCTTCAGAAAAAGAAAGAACAGAATTTATCAGTCTTGCTCTAGCAATACTTACAACGATATTCCACTTTGTACGCGATCTATCCTCGTAACCATTCAAATATTTTTCAAATATAACTTTCTCTTTTCCTTCTGAATCCATTATAAATGGGTGTGGAAGGCGCGCACCTACAACCATTTCCACATCGTCTAGATAAGCAGATATATTATTTGCAACCTCATTGATATCTGAAACGGCGATTTTTTCATTCACCAACGGCATTGTTGCTTTTTTTATACAAAAGAAGCATGTTTTTATATTTTCAACCACACCCTCATTGATTGTATAGTTTCCGCTCCTAGACCCAGGAAAAAGGCGAAAATGAAGTTCCCTTGGACTCAGATCCGTAACCATTCCATCCAAATGAGAATCGTAATATTTTACAAACTCCTCTAAATGCTTAAAGTGATTAGAAAAGTTATTCTGAGCGCTTGTGATTTCAATCTGCGCCTTAGTTTGTTCTGACCTATGATTAGCCCCCAAAACTGCAATTACAGGAATTAGCAATGCCAGAACCCCAAGGGGAAACCTATAAATCTCAATCATTTTATTAAAACCATGATACGAGAGATCAACTTGAACGTCTGAATTTAAATAGATAGTTGCCGCAGAGACCACAGCAACACCAACCAATGCACCCGCCTAACCTCTTACAACAGATAACGAGAAAAAACTTTTTTCCGCATCAAAAATCATCTGATGATCTCACAAGAAAAAAACTATTGAGGCTTCTAAAGAAAACAATGAAATTCAATGTAAATATTGACGTTGTCTAGCCCCTTCTTCTTCCCAGATGAGAAACCTGACAAGGCCTATATCCAATCTCACACTGAATTAATCATGTCCTGCACCGACGCCTTTAACACTTCCCATGATGTAGCACAGGTAGATTGATCAAAATTAGCTCTGGTAGTGACGTGAACCCAAGGATGAACAATATTTCTAGATTCACGCAATGCGTGACTAAATTTCCCTCTGTCCGTTTTTAACCACCCACAATCCACAGCGACTTCAATCAGAGCGTTTAAATTCCAATCTTGAATTGCAGGAACCTTCCCTTGTCTGTTCTTTGGAGCTTTAGCCGACTGATAAGCTTGATCGGGAGAAGTGCTTGCACGGCATAAAAGAAGTGCCTCAAGCACACTTCCCATAAGAACTATGGCTCCAGTGTAAGCGTGGACATGCTGACACCTCTGAGCCTCCCTCCAGCGACTATCAATAACTTGCTGTAACCCGGGCATAATCTGCGTAATTTTGCTGTAGTCTGGGGGAGCGATTATTTGCTTTTTGGGCTTATTTACACCCCCTGCGTCCAAAAATTTTATCGCGCTTCTGATATACTCAGCGAGAGTTTCCAGACGTACGCGCCTACTATTTGCTTCAAAATTAACATCGACATCCATATCTTTGAGCAATGAATCTGGCAGCCCGTTTACATTACTAAGAATCATTCTGGATTCTTTCACTTTTGCATCAACAGCACGAAGACCACCAAAATCTTCTGTTCTGGCCACGCCCGGAGAAAACTCAATCTCTATTTGAATCCCCCTGAGCAATTTTAGCGCTTGTTGTGATTCCATATATTTCCGTTTGTAGTAAAGCTAACGCAGCCAAAGATTCGTAGCTTTGAAAACATTGGGGACAGGTCTTACCCCGTGCGTCAAACAATCAGCATCAATCACAATGAACTTAAATGAAAAAGCCGCCAAACCGGCGGCTTTTCCGCCCCAGGCAAACATCAACTTAATAATGCCTGCGAGGGGTGAGTTGTGACTTGATTATTAAACAGTCTTCATAACTGGTCAAATCGCCCGCCTCACCGCCTTAGATCCTCGACGTTTCCCTTAGAAAACACCCCATAAAGACTCGGCAACACCAACAACGTCAACGCCGTGGCCGATACCAGCCCACCCACAATCACCACCGCCAGCGGCCGCTGCACTTCACTGCCCACGCCGGTGGCCAGCAACATGGGAATCAGCCCCAGCATGGAAGTGAGCGCGGTCATCAATACCGGGCGCAGGCGGGATACGGCGCCTTCGAAGATCGCGGTCTCCAGCGCTTCGCCATCACGAAGCCGATGATTGATGGCTTCTACCATGACCACACCATTGAGCACCGCCACCCCGAACAGGGTGATAAAGCCCACGGAGCTGGGCACGGACAGGTATTGGCCGCTGATCGCCAGGGCGAGGATGCCGCCGATGAGGGCCAGGGGCACATTGACCAGAATGAGAGCCGCCTGGGCCACGGAACCGAAGGCGAAGTAGAGCAGCAGGGCAATCAGGCCCACGGCCACGGGCACCACCATGGCCAGGCGTTGCTGGGCACGCTGCTGGTTTTCGTATTGGCCGCCGATGTCCACGCTGTAGCCGGCGGGCAGGTCGACGTCGCTGTCGATGGCCTGCTGGATGTCGGCCACTACGGAGCCCATGTCGCGACCAGCCACATTGGCCTGGATAACCACGCGGCGTTGCACGTCATCGCGGCTGATCTGTGGCGGGCCGGAGACCAGGGATACGTCTGCCACATCCATGAGGCGCACCCAGGCACCGTCCGCCGCTTTGAGGCGCAGGTTGCGGATGGCTTCGGCATCCTTGCGGGCGTCTTGCTCCAGGCGCACATAGATGTCGTAGCGCTCGTTGCCATTGATCACCTGCCCGGCGCTGCCGCCGCCCAAGCCGTTGCTGACCAGATCCATGACCTGATCCACGCTCAGGCCGTAGCGGCTGAGGGCGTTGCGGTCCGGGGTGACCACCAGCTGGGCTTCCCCGGCGATCTGTTCCAGTTGCACGTCGGTGGCACCCTCCACTTCCTTGACGGCCTGGGTGATGGCTTCGCCTTTCTCCTGCAGCACGTCGAGATCCGGGCCGAACAGTTTGATGGCGAGCTGGGCCTTTACGCCGGAGAGCAGTTCGTCCACGCGCATGGCGATGGGCTGGGAAAAGTTGAGCAGCAGGCCGGGGTGTTTTTCCAGTTTCTGCTGAATCTTTTCCTGTAGCTCAAGGCGATTGCTGGCGCTCTCCCATTCATCTACAGGCTTGAGACCGATATAGATTTCCACGTTGCTCACCGGTTCCGGGTCGCCACCGATTTCGGCACGCCCTACCCGGCTGAGCGCGTAGGTGACTTCCGGGAAGGCCATGATTTCCTTCTCCAGTTTTTTCCCCACGTCCAACGCAGTATCAAGGCTGGAGGACGGCGCCAGCGTCACACGTAACGCCAACGTCCCCTCTTCCAGTACGGGCACGAATTCAGTGCCAATAAACGGCGTGGTAGCCAGCGCCAGGGCAAACAAACCCACCGCTCCACCGACCACCACTTTACGGGCCTGCATGGCTTTGCCCAGCAGGGTGCGATAGCGGGCTTCCAGCCACTGCATCAGTTTGTTGGGTTTTTCTTCCACGCCATTACGGAACAGGAACCCGGCCAGTGCCGGCACCACGATCAGCGCCACCAGTACGGCGGCGGTCATGGCAAGCATGATGCTGATAGCCATGGGCACGAACATCTTCGCTTCCACCCCCTCGAAGGCGAACAGGGGCAGGAACACCACCAGGATAATGCTGGCGGCAAAGAACACCGGCCGCGCCACTTCCTGGGCGGCGTCTTTGACTCTCAAGGCAATGCCGCCCTGTGAGTCGTGACTGCCCTCTTTCTGACTCAGGTGTTTAAAGATGTTTTCGACCATCACCACGGAGCCATCCACCAGCATGCCGATGGCCACGGCCAGGCCACCCAGCGACATCAGGTTGGCGGACATGCCCAGGCTTGCCATCGCCAACAAGGCCAGGCCGATGGAGAGCGGAATGGACAGCAGCACCAACGCGGTGGCGCGCAGGTTCATCAGGAAAAGAGCCAGCACGATGACGATAAACACGAAGGCCAGCAGCAAGGCGGTGACCACGGTGCTCACCGCTTTTTCCACCAGATCCGCCTGATCGTAGAACACCTCGAACTGCACACCGTCCGGCAGGGCCTGCTGGATGCGCGCTTCGCGGGCCTTGATGCCATCGATGGTGGCCTTGGTATTGGCGCCCATGCGCTTGAGCACGATGCCGGCCACCACTTCGCCCAGGGCTTCCGGTTCGCCGTTGGCATCGCGGCGGGTCATGGTGAGGGCGCCCTGACGAATCTCGCCGCCGAACTCCACCTTGGCCACATCTCTGACGCGCACCTGGGTGCCGTCCACTTCCTTGAGGGGAATGGCGGCGATATCACCGAGCCCTTGCTCACCGCTGCCTACCCAGCCCATGCCACGAATTACCAATTGCTCGGCGCCGCGATCCAGATACCAGCCACCGGCGTTGCGGTTGTTGGCGGCGATGGCGTCCATGACCTGTTGCAGTGACAAGTCGTAGGCCAGCAAACGGGTGGGGTTAACGTTGACCTGATACTGGCGCACTTCACCGCCATAGCTGAGCACATCGGTGACGCCGCCCACCGGCATCAGCAACAGTTTCACCACCCAGTCGTTGAGGCTGCGCAACTGCATGGCATCCACATTGGAGCCCGGCTCGGCGGTGAGCAGGTATTGATACACTTGGCCCAGGCCGGAAGTGTTGGGGCCCATTTCCGGGGTACCGACGCCGTCGGGGATATCTTCCCGTGCCGCCTGCAAGCGTTCGAACACCAGCTGGCGGGCGAAGTAGATATCCGTGCCTTCCTCGAACACCACGGTAACGATGGACAGGCCGGTCTTGGAGATGGAGCGCACCTCGGCCACCTGGGGCAACGCGTACATGACCGCCTCGATGGGATAGGTGATCAGTTGCTCCACTTCTTCCGCAGCCAGGCCTTCGGCTTCGGTGTTCACCTGTACCTGGACGTTGGTCACGTCCGGGAAGGCATCCAGTTTCAGGTTGGGGAGTTGCCAGCCGATCACGCCGATGGTGATGATCAGTAGTAGCAAGACAATGAGGCGGTTGTTCACCGCCCAATCGACAAGTCGATTAAACATGACGGTGATCCTCAGTGATTGTGAATATCGAAACCGGACTTGGCCATTTCACTGGCCAGGAAAAAGGCACCACGGGTGACCACGCGTGTGCCCGGTTTCATGCCAGTGACGATGCGGCGGTTTTCCAGTTGGCCGTTGAGTTGGATTTCCACGGGTTTGTAGTAACCCGGCTCTTCTTCCACGAACAGTTGCCAGTCGCCATCGGCGCTTCGAGTGAGCGCCTCTTCGGGCACGGTGAGCGCATTGTTGGGAGCAGCCAACGACAACGCCACATCGGCGAACATGCCCGGGTGCAACAGGTGGCCGGCATTGGGGATGGCCACGCGTACGGACAGGGTGCGGGTGACCGGGTTCAGGCGGTGGCCGGATTGGATCACTTGGCCGTCCACGGTGGTGTCACCCACAATGACCCGCGCCGGGGTGCCGGTGGCGATCTGCAGACCCGGCGTGGGAGGCAGCGCCGCTTCTGCCCACAGTTCGGATTCATCCACCAGGGTCACCAGGGCGCTGCCGGCGGTGAGCCACTGGCCTTGCTGAAAAGCATCTTCCAGCACCAGGCCGTCATCCGGGGCGGTGAGAGTGTAGACGCCCTTTTCGCTTTTGCCGGCTTCGATGGCAGCGATGGCTTCGTTATCCAGGCCATAGCCTTTAGCGCGGGCGCGCAGGGCCTGATAGTCGCCACGGGCATCCAGGTAACGCTGGTTGCCCACGGTGCGACGGCCCAGATTGTTGACCCGCCGCCAGGCATCGGCGGCCACCTGCAAATCACTTTGCAATTGCGCCATGGCCGGGCTGAACAGGGTGGCGATGGGCTCGCCCTTTTCCATGTGCTGACCCAGGGTAGCGCTGCGCGATTGCACCTGGGAGTCGATGCGTACCGGTACTACCCAGGTGCGATACTGGTTGCTGATAATTTCTGCCGGGACGGTCAGGGTCCGGGTGGCGTTGGGTTCCGGCTGCAGGGTGATGACCTGCAGGTTCAGCATGTTCTGCTGTTCGGTGGTTAGCTCCAGGACCGTTTCTTCCTCATGGGTATCTTCGGAGGCATCACCGTGGTCATGGCTATCGTGGCCGGCATTGTCGTCCGGTGCCAGTTGCTGGGCATGCTGCTGTGTTTCGTTGCTTTCGTTGTGGGCATGGGCGTGGTTTTCTTCGCCCCAGGCGGGGAGAGATAACGTCGCCAGCAGCGCTATCGCCAATGGCTTTTTCTGAAGTTTCATTTTGATTTTCATAAAATTTCCAATTTTTTTGTAGGAGCGCCGTTAAGGGCGCGAAGAAGTTGGCACCGCTTGTCGCAGAAACCATTCGCGCCTCAAGTGGCGCTCCTACAGCAATTGTTAAGGTCAGTCGTAACCTGATGGATTAGTTCGCCAGCTGATTCAGCCAGTCGTTGAGCTGGGCACTTTCCCGGAGCCATCGGACCCAAGCCTGTTGCATGGCTTCGCGCAGGGCGATACCGGACAGGCGGGTATCGAGACGCTGGTTAAGGGCCTGCAGGTAGTTCTGGGTGGTGAGCTCGCCTTGTTGCCAGACCCTTTCCAGCAGTGCGTCGCTGCGGGCCAGGGTGTCGCCGGTCAGTTGCTGCCAGGTTTGCCAGCGCTCACGACGCTGCTGGTAATCGCGCAGGGCACCGTCCAGGCGGGCGGCGATATCGGCGCGGGTTTTCTCCAGCAGGGCACGGCGGGCGTCGCTGTCGGCCAAGGCGGCCTGGTAGCCGGCTTTGCCGGTATTGAACAGTTTCAGGGGCAGGCTGATGTCCACGCCCCACAGGTTATCGTCGCCTTCCTTGCCGACACTGACACCCAGGGTGGGATCGGCCCGGCGCTGCCGGCCCGCCACGGTGGCGTCCTGCTCGGCCAGCGCCAGCTGCTGCTGGGCCAGACGCAGATCGAAGCTGGCCGGCAAGCGTTGTGAGGCATCGGTACTGACGGCAACCGCCTGCCAATGGCGAGCCGCCGGTAGAGGTTGGCCCGGCTGGGCACTGGCCAACACCTGCCGCAGCCGGGTGGCGGCAGCGGTGGCGTCACTTTCCGCTTGCGCCAGGGTCTGCTGGGCCTGGGCCAGCGATAGCCAGGCCAGCTGTGCATCCACCTGCCCCAGGTCACCGGCCTGTTCGCGGCGGCGTATCAGCTCGCTGAGTGCAGACAGCTGCTGTTCCTGTTGTCGGGTGGCCGCCAGGCGGGTACGGGCGGCATCGAATGCCACCAGGGCATTGAGGCTGTCGGCCAGCAGGCTGGCGCGGGCCTTATCGGCGCGCAGTTGTGCCAGGGTGTCGCGTACCACTACCGCATCGCGGCGGGCGCGGGCCTTGCCGGACCAGTCCAGGGTCTGGCTGAGGCCCACGGTTCTGGTGGTGTCGGCACTGTCTTCATAGCCGATGTTCAGTTCCGGGTTATAGAGCGGCTGGGCCGCATCGCGGTTTTCCGCCATCCAGCGCTCCTGCTCGGCATTGATGGCCCGACTGGCGGGCAGGCGGTTGAGTTGTTGCTGCAGCCAGCCGGCCCACTGGCCGGGGGGTGTTTCTGCCTGCGCGCCGGTGGCGCATAGCAGCAGTAGCAGTGCGCAACGGCGCACTACTGCGGACAGACTTTCCATGGGAAAGCTCCTGATCGATTATCCGAAATCTGTCGCGCTCAGGCGCGACACGGGGTCGGGAAAACGATCAGGCGATGGGAGGGCGGAACGGATTGTCAGCCGGGGCATCCGGCAAGGGAGGGCGCAGCGCCAGCACCCGGGCCGGCGGTGCGGGCAACCGTGCGGGGGCGCAATCCGCGCTGGCCATGAAACCATGGCACTGGCAGCAGTGATCACCACCGGCATCGAGCACATCCAGCTGAGCGGGAGCGGCGTCGAGCTGCTCCATGGCCACGTCGGCATCGTGCTCATGATGCATGGCATCAAGCACCAGCACGTGTGTGCAGATGATCAGCAACAATGTCCAGACCAGTGCTTTCATGGTGCCAGCCGTGGGTTAAGGGGGTTCTACTCTGCGAATAGTGAAGACCCCGGTCAAGGGATTTAGTTTCATTCGGTCATTCACAGCCCGCATCGCACGAGGCAGAGTAATAGCCCCCTTTACCTGACGAGAGAGACCATGAGCCGCCTGGAAGAAGTCCATGATTCCGTTCTTGCCCACCCCCTGCATAGCGCCTGCGAGCTGGAATTGCTGAGCGCCGGCGAAGGCCGCAGCGAGGTGCGTTTTGCGGTGAACGATTTCACTGCCAATCCCATGGGCGCCCTTCACGGCGGCATTGTCTATGCACTGATGGACGTGGCCTGTTTTTTTGCGGTGGTGCCGTCGCTGTCCGAAGATCAGCAGCCAGTCACCGTCGAAACGCACAGCAGCGTCCTGCGTGCCGCCATGAAGGGCGAAAGTGTGGTCATCCGCGCCCGGCTGGATCGACTGGGCCGCACCCTGGCAGCCATGCGCGCGGAAGCCCTGGCGGTGAATGCCAGCGGCGAAGAGCGGCTGATTGCCACCGGCTCGGTGACCAAGGCCATTACCACTGTCCGCTAGCGACGATTTTCCGAAATCGGGACATCCCTGACCAACGGCAGAACAGGCAGCATGACTGGGACACAGCACGGCCTGCCATCAATTGTCAGCACCGACACCGGCGAGTATCGTCAAAGATGACGGCCCGGCGCAGCCTCCCCCAATGCATTATTTAGCACTGCGCCCACAAGGCCAAGGATGAGGATCGCGATATGTATCAGGTCATGCTTGTCGATGATGAGGATTACATCCTCAAGGCCCTGAAGCGCACCATCAACGCGTACACCGACTGGGACGTGGAAACCTACCAGGATCCACGAGAAGCCTTACGTCGGGCACGCACTACCGTTTTTGACGCGGTCATTACCGATTACATGATGCCGGAGATCAACGGCCTGGAGCTGTTGCAGGAACTGCGCGATATCCAGCCGGATACCATCCGCATCCTGCTCACTGGCGTGATTGATATTGAAACCGTCATGTCCGCTATCAACAAGGCCGGCGCATTCCGTTTTATTCCCAAACCCTGGGATGACGAACAACTACTCGACAATATTCGTGAAGGACTGAAGTTCCGGGATATTCTTCTGGAAAATCGCATCCTGGCGGAAACCGTTCGCGAACAGAAAAAAACCCTGCGCAGTCTTGGCTATGAAAGCTGATCACGGCTAGCCAAATACGGGAAGGCGTTTTCCATGGAAAGCATCATGAACAAAACCGATATCGGTTTCGGCATGGAGGCACAAGGACTGTTCCTGGTCTCCTCCACTGTCATTCTCCTTATCATTATCTTCTTTCTCTATAAAACCTATCGCACTTCCATCAATGTGGAAGCCAAGCTGTCCGAGTTCGCCTCCCTGACAGACAACCGTTTCGGGCGCAAAATGCATCTGATCGAGGTCAATGCGGACGAATACAAGCTCAACAAAAGTTTGCTTGGGCCTCTGGCACGTATCATTGATGAATACTGTGTGCTGACCACAGACAGCCAGGGCACCATCACGTTTGCCAATGGCAAGTTCCTGTCACTCAGCGGCCATACCTTTTCCCATCTGGTCAGCAAAAACGAAAGCATCAATCATCCACAAGGCCATGACAGCTGCCTCCCCATCATGCAGTGCAAGCATGCGGAGAACGGTGTCTGGAATGGCGAGGTCTGCAATCAGCGCGCGGATGGCAGCCTTTACTGGATGAACATGTTCCTGTTCCCGCTTTCCTATATTTCGGATGAGGACGATGGCTACATTTACTTCGGCACGAACATTACCGATATCAAGACAGAGAACAATCAGCTGATCCAGGAGGTCAAGGAGAAGGACCAGAAACTAAGCCATGTGGAAACCATGCTACTGCACTCTGAAAAAATGGCATCCCTGGGCACTATCTCTGCGGGCATTGCTCATGAAATCAACAACCCGATTGCCATGCTGTCATCCAACCTGAATCGCTCTCGGGAATATATGGATGCCATGTCGAAAGTGATCAGCGGTCTGCAGAAACGCATCAGCGAAGAGAAATTCGAGCAGTTTCTTCAGGCTGAGACCAAACTGAAAATTGATCACAAGAAACTTCGCTTTATTCTGGAAGACCACCCCGCGCTGATTGATGAAACCAGCGAGGGCATTGAGCGCATCAAGCAGATCATCCGCGACTTGAAAAACTTCTCTCACAATCAGCCGGAATTCTTTTCACCTACCAACATTGCCACCTGCATCGCCACGTCGCTGAATCTGGCCAAGCACGAGCTGAAAAACCGTATCAATGTCACCCATACCAACCTGGAAACCCTGCCATTGATTCCTGGCTCGGAAAGCCAGCTTTCACAGGTTTTCATGAACCTGTTCGTGAATGCGGCACAGGCTATAGAGGGCAAAGGCACCATCACCATTACCGCGGACTATGACGATCAGTGGTGCACCTTGAAGGTGGCCGATGACGGGCCCGGCATAGCCAGCGAGACGCTGGAGCAGATCTTCGAGCCTTTCTACACCACCAAACCCATCGGCAAGGGAACCGGGCTGGGGCTGTCGATTTGTCATGACATCATTCGCCATCATGGCGGCGCCATGACCGTGGAAAGCCACCCCGGCACGGGCACGACGTTCTTTATCAAGCTGCCACTGAAACAGTCTGAAAAAGTTCATGCAGCCTGATTATGCGTACACCCTCACCACACCGGAAGGCGGGCAGCAACGCATTGCCATCGAGCTCGTCGATGACACCATTGCCATACCGGACAGTTTCACCCCGCCTGCATGGGCAGAGCTGACTTACCATCAGTGCAGCCACTGCCCGCTGGAAAAAGAGACGCATCGCTATTGCCCCATCGCGCTCAACCTGGCTTTTCTGCTGCCGGAGTCGGCGCTGGGTGACTCTTTTCAGCCGGTTTCCGTGCAGGTGGAGACGCCACAGCGGCAGTACAATCAGACCAGCACTCTACAGCGGGCGCTCAGCTCTCTGTTTGGTCTGATTTGCGGTCTCAGCGACTGTCCACACACACGCTTCCTGCGCCCCATGGCCCGATTCCATCTGCCACTCAGCACCGAAACTGAAACCCTGGTACGCACTGCCAGCCTGTACCTGCTGCAACAGCATTTGAGCCAGCGCCAGCAGAGTGGCACTTCACTGGCCGATCTCAACGCGCGCTACGCAGCGCTCAACGAGTTGAACCGTTGCTTTACCAAACGTTTGCGCGGCAAACGTCAGTCCGATGCGCCCATCAATGCCCTAATACTGCTGCATGTGACCGCGCGGGAAATGCACTGGAATCTGGAAGAGGAGCTGGCCAGTCTGGCGCCGCTGTTTCGGGATGACAGCGACGCCTGAGGCCCGGGAAGACGAGGAGGACTACTGGTCGGCACCAAGGTAACGGTTCAGCACCAACCGCCATTCCTGGGAAGGCAGGATATCGAGCATGGCCTGGTCGATGGGCTCACGCAGTTGGCTGCCGTTGGCCACTGCGAACCCATAGCTTTCCTCTCGGACCAGTTTGGGTAACACCAGCACCTGGGAAGTATCTCGCTCGCGCAGCATGTAGCGCATCACCGGGGCATCAGCGACCAGAGCATCCACTTCACCGAGCACTACCGCACGCATAGCCTTTTCCAGATTTGGATAGCTGCGGTAGCTTAGCCCTTCACCCACCAGCCATTGCTCACCGCTGGTGGCGTCCACCACGGCCGTTTCCACTCTGGGCAAGTCGCCAGCCCCCGCCACCCGAGTCTGCAACTGATTGACCGTAACGCTGGACGCAATGGCAGCCGTAAAACCGGAAATGGTAATAATACTAGCAAACATCCACACCAGACCGATCGCGCGTCCGGCTGTACTTACCGGTGCCTTGTCGCCATACCCCACCGTAGTCATGGTTACCGCCGACCACCAGAAACCACTGCCAATGCCCTGGCCTGCGGAACCGCCAAACTGTTCCGGGTTTTTCTTGCGTTCGAACAACCACACCAGAAATCCCACCAGCAACAACACCAGCCCGAGCGCCAGCACAGCAGATAAGAACTTCCAGGAAAACAGCCCGCGCAGGGTGGTCATCCAGCCACTGGCTTCCGTACGGGTGGCGATGCCGAGCCCGCCCCGATACATGGGTTGGGTGAAATCCAGCCGCCGCTCCCGGTCGCCGGTGACGCTGATGGCCACATCCGCCTGACCCAGTTCCACCGCTTCGATCATGTCGGCTACGGTCTTGTAGGGGCGAAAGCGGTATTCATAACCGGCTTGCTCTGCGATCTGTTCCCACAGCTCGACGCTGACACCATCCCAGCGATCACCATTCTGAAAACTGAATGGGGGCGAGGCCTTTACCGCCACAGTGAGTGGTGCGGCACTAGCAGACGCCACCCACACGCACAGGCAAGCCATCAGCAAAACACGTATTCTTGTTCTCACAGAGATCCCTCCACTTCATACACGATGCCATGCCTGACCGACTGAAATATCCTATTGTTGTGCTGCTGGCCGGCACGCTGTCTTTACCGCAGGGTAGCGGGGCCCATGGCTTTCTGCCAGACGAGATCCCCATGGCAGCAGGCACGGCACTGCGAAAGCCAGTGGATTTACCCATCCTGGCGGCGAGTTTTTACAATTCCTGGACGCCAGCCCACCTGGATATCCCGCATCAACACAGTGTGCGGTTACGCCTGACAAACCTCAGTGATGATTGGCACCTGTTTGCTTTGGGAGATGACACAGCTCTTCGCGACCAGGATCTGATCCACAAGTTGATGCCGGATCTGCGCAAGGATTACCCCAACACCCGCCTGAGCGAGCCGGGCACGACGGTAACCTTGCCATGGCGATTTGACCGGGCAGGAACCTTCAGCCTCCGCTGTGTAAGGGCGGCGCATCAGGGTGACGGGGCCGTGCTTTCCATTCAGGTGCATGAATAGTTGAAAGTTTAAAGCTCAAAGTTGAAAAGCGCGGGCCGGGCCCATTATTACGGAAAGGCTGCGCCCGCGTTCCACCTTAAGCAGAAACGCGGAACCAAAGATCCCAGCAGGCAACGCCATTTTTCGCGTTTCCACTTTGAGCTTTAAACTTTTAACTGAAAAAAAAGCCCCGGCAGTACCGGGGCAAGGGGAAGCCGGTGATGACCGGCATTTCATCAGCGTTCGTTGTGTGTAACGGGGGCGTGCTCTTCCTTGACGCGGAACCAGGCGGCATAGAGTGCCGGCAGAAACAGCAGGGTCAATGCTGTTGCCACGATCAGCCCACCCATGATGGCTACTGCCATGGGGCCGAAGAAAACGCTGCGTGACAGCGGAATCATGGCCAGTACAGCGGTCAGGGCAGTCAGCACGATAGGACGGAAGCGGCGCACGGTGGATTCGATAATGGCATCCCAGGTGCTGAACCCCTGGTCCATGTCCTGGCCAATCTGGTCCACCAGAATCACCGCATTGCGCATGATCATGCCAGCCAACGCAATGGTGCCGAGCATGGCCACAAAACCGAACGGCTTCTGGAAAATCAGCAGGAAGAAGGTCACCCCGATCAACCCCAGCGGTGCGGTGATAAACACCATTAGCGATAACGGCATGCTGCGCAGTTGCAGCATCAGCAAAGTGATCACCACAAGGATGAATAACGGCATACCGGCATTCACTGATTTCTGCCCGCGAGCGGATTCCTCCACGGTGCCGCCCACTTCCAGCAGGTAGCCCGGTGGCAGATCGGCACGTACCCCTTCCAGTTGCGGCATGATCTGGCTGACCAGGGTGGCCGGCAGGGCATCGTCCTTCACGTCGGCGAGAATGGTCACCGTCGGGAGACGGTCGCGATGCCAGATAATGCCTTCCTCGAAACCGTACTCCAGGGTAGCGATCTGATTTAGCGGCACGCTGCGGCCACTGTCGGTCTGCACTGCCAGGTTGCCGAGCAGGCCCAGGGCGTGTCGTTCGTGACTGTCGCCGCGGACTTCCACATTGATCAGCTCGTTGTCTTCCCGATATTGGCTCACTGCCACACCGGAGAGTGAGGCTTGCAGGGCCGTGGACAGTTCCGCGGTAGTGATGCCCAGCGTTCGTGCACGATTCTGGTCCACGTTCAGGCGCACCACCTTGCTGGGCTCTTCCCAATCCAGATGCACGTTCTGGGTGTGAGGATTATCGCGGACATGTTCTGCCACCCGCCGGGCCAGTTCACGAACCTGGGGAATGTGCTCCCCGGAGACCCGGAACTGCAATGGATAGCCCACCGGAGGCCCGTTTTCCAGCCGCGCCACACGGGTACGGACCATGGGGAAATCCCGGTTAAGGATCTCTTCCAACCAATCCATTACCTGTTCCCGCTCCTCGATATTGCGCGTCAGAATAACGAACTGGGCCACCGAAGCCGCCGGCAGTTTCTGGTCCAGGGACAGGTAATAACGGGGGGAACCACTGCCCATGTAACCCACGTAGTTTTCTATCAACTCGTTCTCAGCAAGCATGGCTTCCAGACGCAAGGCTTGCTCCTGGGTGGCGGTGAGCGAGGCACCCTCCTCCAGCTTCATGTCTACCATCAGTTCCAGCCGACTGGACGACGGGAAGAATTGCTGGGGCACCAGGCTGAACAACAGTAGGGAAAACACGAAGATCCCCACGGTCAGACCGATAACGGTTTTGCGGTAGCGCACGCACCACTCCACCACGTTACGAAAGCGCTGGTAGAAGGGTTTCTGATAAGGGTCGTGCACGTCGCCACTGGCATCGCGTTTTGCCAGGTTCGGCAGCAGCTTCTCACCCAGATAGGGCACAAATACCACCGCCGTAATCCAGGAAGCCAGCAGCGCAATGGTCACCACCTGAAAAATCGAGCGGGTGTATTCCCCGGTGCTGGATTGTGCGGTGGCAATAGGCAGAAAGCCGGCAGCGGTAATCAGGGTGCCGGTGAGCATGGGAAAGGCGGTACTTTTCCAGGCAAAACCAGCGGCCTTGATACGGCTGAAGCCCTGCTCCATTTTAATCGCCATCATTTCCACGGCGATGATGGCGTCATCCACCATCAGGCCCAGCGCCAACACCAACGCGCCCAGAGAAATCTTGTGCAGGCCGATGTCGAAATACTTCATCGACACGAACGTCATGGCCAACACCAGCGGGATGGACAGGGCCACTACCATGCCGGTACGCCACCCCAGCGAGAAAAAACTCACCAGCAGCACGATCACCAACGCTTCTATCAGTACCTGAACAAATTCACCGACGCCGGCTTCCACCGCCGCCGGCTGGTCGGAGACCTTGCGAAGCTCCATACCCAGCGGCAACGATAGCTGTAGTTCCCGGAAAGCCTGGTCCAGATTTTCGCCGAGGGCGAGTATGTCGCCGCCTTCTTTCATGGACACGGCAATACCAATGGCATTCTCGCCCATGAATCGCATGCGCGGCTGGGGCGGATCGCTGAAACCACGATAAACGGAGGCAATATCACCCAGTTTGATGGTGCGGTTGTCCACCTGGATGGGGAAGTGACGAATGTCTTCCACGCTGGTGAATTCTCCAGACACCCGCAGGCGCACCCGACTGCTTGGGGTTTCAAAGAAACCCGCGTCGGCCACCGCATTCTGCGACTGCAACGCCTGCTGCACGGTGACCAGGGGAATGCCCAGGGACGCCAGCTTGGTGTTGGAAATTTCCACCCAGATCTTTTCGTCCTGCAGGCCGACCAGCTCCACCTTGCCCACATCGTCCACCCGCTGCAGGGCCAGCTGCAGGCGGTCGGCGTAGTCTTTCATGATGGCGTAGTCGAAACCCGGGCCGGTGAGGGCGTAAATATTGCCGAAGGTGGTGCCGAATTCGTCGTTAAAGAAAGGCCCGCGCGCATCCTGGGGCAGGGTATGGCGAATATCACCCACCTTCTTGCGCACCTGGTACCACAGGTCCTTGATCTCCTTGGAGCGCATTTCGTCACGAGCCATAAACATGACCAGCGACTCACCCGGGCGGGAGTAGGACGTGATGCGCTCGAAGTCACCGGTTTCCATCAACTTCTTTTCGATACGCTCAGTGATCTGCCGGGAGACTTCTTCAGCGCTGGCGCCGGGCCACTGGGTATTGATGGTCATCAGCTTGAAGGTGAACGGCGGGTCTTCGCTCTGCCCCAGGCTGGCATAGGAGATCGCTCCCATGACGCCGAGAAGAAGCATGGCGTAGAGCACCAGAGCGCGGTTCTTCAGCGCCCATTCCGAGAGATTGAATGACATGGTGGTACTCCCCTATTCGCTCTCGGTCTCGGCGTCGACATCCGTTTCCGGGCCAGCCGAGTCAGCACTCGCCAGCTCGATCTGTCGGTTCTGGCGATCCACGGGGATCACCGTTTGCCCTTCACGCAACAGATGGGTGCCTGCCGCTACCACCCAGGCATCCGCCGACAAGCCGGACAGTACCGGTACGGTTTCCGCGCTATAGGGGCCGGTTTCCACGGGGGTTTTCACCAGCGAGGTGTCATCGGGATTCACCACCCACACATAGCGCTGGTCCCCTTCCGCAGTGACGGCCGGCAGGGGGAGGGTGAGCACGCCATTACCGGCAACACCACTTGCCACCACCCGTGCCGACTGGCCCAGGTCTGCGCCCACATCATCGTTGTCGAAGGCCACCCGGGCTTCAAAGGTCCGCGAACGCGGGTCCGCCGACGGGGACAGCTCCCGCAGGGTGCCGGGGAACACCTTGCCCTTGCGTGACCACAGCTCGATAGCCACCGGCATGCCGATCACGAAACGACCTACGTCCTGCTCCGGCAGGTCGATACGCACTTCCCGGTCTCCATCGACCGCCAGCACAAACACTGGCTGCCCGGCAGCGACCACCTGGCCGGCTTCCGCCCGGCGCTGGGCGATCACCCCATCCTGGGGCGCTTGCAAGGTGGCGTAGTCAGTCTGGTTGCGGGCCACATTCAGGTTGGCGCGGGCCTGGCGCAACTGAGCCTGGGCTGCATCGAAACGACTCTCTACCGCGTCGTACTGGGAGCGGCTGATGACCTGGCGTTCCAGCAGCGCCTGATGGCGATCCAGCTCGGTGCGGGCCAGCTTGTGGTCCGCCTGGGCGGAGGCAAAACGGGCACGGGCCGCATCCAGCTGCAGGTTCACATCATCGGTATCGAGGGTGGCCAGCACATCGCCCTTGCTGACGCGATCGCCCACATCCACCTTGCGCTGGCTGATCTTGCCGGCAATACGAAAGCCCAGCTCCGGCTCGTAGCGGGCGCGGACTTCGCCAGGGAAAACATCCTGACTGGCCCCGGCGGTCAGCGGCTGGACCACCAGCGCCGGACGCGGCGCTTCGGTTTTCCCTGACTCTGCATCGGAGCAACCCTGCAGGCCGAGAGCCCCCACGGCTCCGACAATCAGCCCCGATATCAACAATGAACGAAACATGGCAGCTACCCTCTAGCCTTGCTAACCCGTGTATACCTCGAAAGCCACCGACGGCGACCTTTCCAGTATGCTATACTGTCCGGTATAGTAATTTTATTAAACTGAACCGTCCAGTATTGAAATATGACCGAGATGACAGACACCTCAGCCCCTGCCGCCCGTGGCCGCCCCAAGGATCCAGCCAAGCGTGCTGCCATTCTGAATTCCGCCAAGAAACTCTTTGTTTCCCAGGGGTTTGCCGGCACAAGCATGGATGCGGTGGCCAAGGAGGCCCAAGTCTCCAAACTGACGGTTTATAGCCATTTCAGCGACAAGGAAACGTTATTTTCCGCGGCTATCGAAGCGAAATGCCAGAATATGCTGCCGGTGCCGATCTTTGAGCTGGACGAAAACCAGCCTCTACGCACTACCCTCACCAAGATCGGCCTGGCTTTTCTCGAGCTGATCCACAGCCCGGATGTCGTGGCGCTGCAACGGCTGATGAACAGTCAGGCTACCCAGGACCCGGAAATGTCTCGGTTGTTTTTCGAGGCGGGCCCGCTACGCACCCTCACCGCCATGGAAAATCTGATCCGCAGCGCCAATGCCTCCGGTCAGCTTGACGTCAGTGACCCCAAGCAGGCATCGGAAAACTTCTTTGCCCTGTTGCAGGGCTGCCAGCACATGCGGGTGATGATCGGCTATCAGCCGCCGATGACTGCCAGCGAAGCTCAGCCCCATGCGGAACAGGTGGTGAGTTTGTTTTTGCAGGCGTACGGGAAAGGCAGTTAAGAGTTAATAGTTAGTAGTTCGCGGAATGGTCCCTGCTGGCAATGAAAACAAAGAGGCCGCGTTCCTGGATGGAGCGCGGCCTCTTTTTTAAAACCAAAAAGACACTCGATCACTAAACTGGTGAAATAAAATTATCCGTTGAATGATAAAGATAGAAGTATTTTTCCTGGAGCAAGAAGAAAAACGGGATCCGAAAGCGGATCCCGAGTCAGGATGATCAGAAGGATTTCCTTACACCAATGGAGAAGTGATCGTAATCCACATCAACCTTGGTATTGCCAACCTCGGCTTCGTGACTCGCATCCACATAACCCAGCACCAGTTCAGGCGCATCCGGTGCAAATGCAATAGCCACATCCAGACCTAGCAATTCCGGATCAATATCAACACTACCCGGCCCCACGCTAGCATCAGTATCGGTATCGCCCATATTGTACCAAAGGGATGCTGTCACCATATCAAAGTTGGCCCGAGCACCCACTTCAAAGCCGAACCCTTCGCCTGCAAAACTTGTCAGAGTGGGGCGACTAAAGCCTACTGCGCCATAGAGATCCACCACATCGGCAAGCGGAAAATGTGCGCCCACGCCAATAAATGTCATGTCATTTAGCGCAGTATTCTCAACACCGGTAAGACCGGCGCCCTGATCATCGTCATAGTCCAGCGACAGATGTCGCCCCAGGACCATGACATAATCACCCACTTCAAAACCGCCTTGCAGCCCAAAACCCTGCTGAAGGTCTAATGAGTCCGACAATCCTCCACTGCTAACTTCCGAGTCACCGGATACAACATAGTCGAACTGCACGTAATTGAAAGAAGGCGCTTCAGCCATGGCAGTCTGGCTGATGGCACCGGCAAGCGCGGCAATCGCAAACACTGAAATTTTCTTATTCATGACTTTCTCCCTGATTAATAAAAGTGAACCAAGGCCATCCTGAGCCCGTTCATGGACTCCCTTGGTCCGCGTTAAGTAGTAACCCAATTGTAAAAAAACCGCAATATTCACAAGATTGCCTTTGGATCGGCGTTGATTAATGGATTCCTCGTTATCAAAAGGGCCCAACAGGCCTATGCAAACCACAACCTTGAGAGTGATTGAGTGCTTTCAGCATTTCCCTGCCGCGTCTGCGTGCGCCCAGCTGCCACCAGATAAGGCCCAGCCACAACAACGCATCCCTGTCCTCAACATTACTGGCCAAGGCCTGCTGGGACAGGCGCAGAGCCCGTTCCAGCAAGCCGCGGCGAAGAGAGGGGAAACGTCGGCTGGCACGCAGTAAGCGTGCAATGCGGCTACTGCTCATGCCGATCATCCTGGTCGCTTTTTGCTTTCGCCATGGCCTTGCCGGGGACGGCAAAGGCATACCAGTCAAGGTTTCGGGTAACGACCATAACCAGGGTCAGGGCAGCAAACAGCAACAGGGCACCGAGTAACAGGGCATAGTCTTCCGCCATCAGGATGCCGTAGATCAGGCCCTGCACCAGCAGCAAACTGATGGCAAAGATCCAGCCTGCTTTCGGTGATCGCAGTACGGCCATCAGGTAGACGCCGATCAGGGCACAGCAGGATAGCGCCGCCACCAGGTAGGCCAGGGCAAAATCAATATGCTCGCTTAACGCCACCAGCAACAGATAGAACATGGCCAGCGCCAGCCCCACCAACAGGTACTGCATGGCGTGTAACGGGTAGCGGCGCAATATTTCGAACAGGAAAAAGGCAGCAAACGTCAGCCCGACAATCAGGTAGCTGTACTTCAAGGCCCGCTCGCTCGACAGCAAACCGGTTACCGGCTGCACCAGTCTTACCCGGAGTGCCTGACTGGCATCACCGCAGGCACCGTCACCCCGGGCACAGAGAATGGCACTGGCCGCTGCCAGGCTGTTGGTGCGCCACTGGCTGGTGAAGCCGTCCGCATTGATCTCTCTTTCTACCGGTAATACCAGCCCTTCGAAGCTGGGATGCGGCCAGTCTGCGCGCAAGCCGATGCGGGTTTCCTTGGCCAGCGGCAAGGCAGCCAAGGATTCCGTACCGTTCAGGTTCAGGCGCACCTTGACGGTAAAGGCACCGGCCAGTTCATCGGGCAATTGCACTGCCACCGCGTTCGCGCCCAGCCCCGACGGCAACTGTTCGGTTTCCACCAATGGCAGAGGCACATCGTTAACCAGAATTTGCGGACGCTCCACCAGACCACGCAGATCACTGATCTGCAGCACCAGCAACGATGGCCGCGACGCCAAGACTTGCTCCGGCTGTTTGATTTTCTGCCAATTGGCCGGAAACACCGCTTCCAGATGTAACAGGCTGCGATAGACCGGCGTTCCGTAGATGCCCCGGTAACGCATCTGCGTCTGTAGCTGGCCATCCACATTCAGCACATCGGGAATCTGGCTTTCCAGTACGGTGCGTTTTTCCACCACGGTACAGCTGTCGCCGCGACGACAGTCCGCCTTCTCCACCAGTTGTTTGCGAACCCGCTGGGTCACAATCACCGGGCCACTGATCTGCTGCTCGCCACTGACCTGCCGGGCGATTTGTTGTTTTACCTGCCAGGCTTCCTGGCTGCGGTCGATAACCTTGTCCTGGATCATCAACAGGGGGATCACCAGCACCAGGAGCAGGCCGGCAATGGTGAGCATCTTCAATAACAGGTTGGGTCGCATGGTTCCTCTCCCTCATATGGAGAGGCCAGTGTGCGAAGTCAGCTTGGGGGTTTTGTGGGGATTGTGTGGGGGAAGATAGCTACAAGCTTCAAACTGCGAGCCACAAAGAGAATCAAATCCATACCTGGCCGTAGGAGCCCCTCTTGAGGAGCCAAATAGAATGCAATGGAAGCGCCAAGCAGGTGCCCGTCTATTCTGTGAAGAGCTGTCGAGCGATAAAAGCGCCTGATCGTCCTGCGGGCGATTTCCGCACAAGCGCGGTTCGCGGCTCAAGCGCCGCTCCTACGAATATCCCCTGTAGGAGTCTACTTGCAGACGAATCGGGTGTTCTCTGCGATCAAAGTGGTTCGCTTGCAAGCAAGCCCCTAGAGGAGGTTAGTGCTCCTGTTGGGGGATGGTCAGGGTGGAGCGGACGCCGTTGTCGGTGTTGGCCAGTGCCAGACTGCCGCCGTGCAGGCTGGCGATTTCGTTCACCATGGCCAGGCCCAGGCCGGAGCTTTTGTCGTGGCCTGGGGCGGGCAGGGAGTAAAAGCGTTCGGTAACGCGGTCCAGGGCGTAGTCGGGGATGGCCGGGCCGATGTTTTCCACGGTCAGGGCGTTGCCCTCAACGTGTACTGTGAGTGTGGTTTCCGCATTGGCAAAACGCAGGGCGTTGTCCAGCAGGTTGAACAACGCTAACGTCAGCGTTTCCTCTTCCGCTTGCAGAGTGCCGTCGTTGACACTGACGTGCAGATGTTTGTCCGCTAACAACGCATAGCGGCTGCGCCGCCACTCTTCCACCAGCGTGGCGATATTGACGCGACGCTTGCGGGCCGGCAGGCTTTCCAGTTTTTCCAGCCTGGCCATGGCCAACAACCGATCGAGTAGATCACAAAGCCGCTGACTTTCATGGATCACGTTATCGGTGAAACGCGTCAGTGACGGGTCGCTGATTTCATCGTGGAGAATTTCCCCGGCACCGCGAATGGCCGCCAGCGGGCTTTTCATTTCATGGGTCAGCAGGCTCACGTTATCTTCCAATCGCGCCCGCTCTTCCAGGCGACGCCGCATGGCGGTAACCGCATGCGCCAGATCACGGATTTCATCGCTACCCCGAAACACTGGCGGCGCCGGGCGTTCGTTGTTGGCCACCGCCTCCGCATAACGGCGCAAGCGATTGACCCGACGGCTTAGCCACCAGGCCAGCAGCACACCTACCACCAGACAGCCGAACAGGGCCAGACCGCCATACAGCATCAGATGACGCTCTGCCTGCTGCACAAAAGGCTCGATGGCCCGGCCCGGTTTGCCCAGGCTGATCACGCCGACCAGGCTGCCGCCATCGCGGATCGGCGCGGCCACATACATCACCGAGGTGGATGGGTCCTCAGGGTCCGTGCGGGTGGTGCGCGCTCCGTAGCGCCCCTGCAGGGTCAGGTGCACATCGTTCCAGCGGGAAAAATCCTCGCCTTCATCTTTTCCTCTGGAGTCGAACAGCACCACACCGGTGGGGCCTGTGATATAGATATGGGTATGAATGCGATCTTTTTTCAGACCCCAGATATCCGCATCCGGAGTACGGCCGGCATAACGATTGAGTGCCTGGCGCAGGGACGGGGTAATCACGATCTCGCCGTTATCCGCATCCTCGGCAACGATTTCCGCCAGCAGGTTGGCCGCGTCCACCAGGGTTTCTTCGGCGGACTGGCGCACCAGCGGCTTGGCCTGGCCGAACACCAGGTCCAGTACGAACCAGCCCACCAGCCCGAGAATCAGGAAGTAGAACACCAGTAAGCGCTGCCCGAGTTTCATCTGCGTTTAACTCTCAAGGTAGTAGCCGATGCCGCGCCGGGTGGCGATAAGACTCTCACCGTCCAGTGGCCGTAATTTTGCGCGCAGGGTTTTGATATGAGTGTCCACACTGCGCTCGAAGCTGTCTTCATCGCTGTCGCAGATATCCAGTAACTGCGCGCGGGTGAATACCTGCCCGGGGTGTTTCAGCAGGGCGGAAAGAATACGAAATTCGGAACGGGTCAACGTCAGCGCAGCACCCCGGAACAGGATCCTCGCTGCGGCCTCATCCAGTTGCCACAGACTGGTAGAACTATCATCGGCGCGCGGGGAAAGCCGCTTAAGGATGGCACGGATGCGTGCCACCACTTCGCGAGGGCTGAAAGGCTTGGTCACGTAATCATCGCCGCCCAGTTCCAGGCCGAGGATACGATCCACTTCATCCTGACGGGCGGTGAGAAACAATACCGGTACCTGGCTGGTTTGTCGTAGCTGCTTGAGCACCTCGAAGCCGTTCAGGTCTGGCAGGCCCACGTCAAGCACCACCAGATCAAAGACCTGAGTGACCAGACAATCCAGCGCCTCCTGACCAAGCAGCACATGGTCCACCGCGAAATGTTCGCGCTCCAGCGCAAACATCAATGGCTCCGCGATGCGTGGTTCATCGTCCACAATCAAGATTCGACTCACAGCCACCCCCTCCCAAGACCATCGCATCATAACCACAGAGGACAGTCAGCCCAAGGAAAGGGCGCATGGATCATCACAATGGCGTCATCAGGAGGCCTCCCGGACGGCTAGTTTCAATGCCTCCAGCAGATCCTTGCCGGCACTATGCAGCTCGCGGATATCCTTCAGGGAAAAAGTCTTCTTCGCTTCCGTCTGCACCACCAACACCCCGTAAAGCCGACCGTCTTGTTCCAGGGGAATACCCAGATAGCTCTGAAAACGTTCCTCACCGGAGCCGGGCACATAGTGATATTCATCGTGTGCCTTGATGTCACGGGCCACCACCGGCCCTCGGCTGCGGGCCACCTTGCCAGTAAGCCCCTGCTGGAAAGAGAGCATGGCGCCCCGCGCTTTCTGGTTGAGGCCACTGGTGGCAACTATCACCAGAATTTCCCGGATCTCATCCGCCTGGTAGAGACTACATACCGGCACATCCAGACGGTTCTTTACCGCATCCACGCGGGCCTGCATAAAATCCGGAGGTAACGACACAGGCGCCCCTTGTATGGCATTGGGAGTTCTCAGTTATCCATTCAATTTGTGTGCCGGTTTCGGTTGCAGGGCGCAGTTCGTTTACACTGTAAGCCCAAACCCCGGCACCGGAGCTCCAGCTTGGCGAAGAAGCCCAAAACCGACGAAGAAATTGCCGCTTTCCGCGACAAGGTCTGTGATGTGGCCACCCGGCTGTTTATCGAGCGGGGGCCGCAGAATGTGACCATGCGTCAGATCGCCAGCACCCTCGGGGTGAGCCCGATGACTCCCTACCGCTATTTCCAGGACAAGGACGAGATCCTTGCCACCGTGCGCGCAGAAGCCTTCCATCGCTTTTCCGCCAACCTGGAACAGGCGGTGCAGCAGGCCCCGGATGCCCGCGCCAAGGCCCGGGCGGTGGGCGATGCCTATGTGGCCTTTGCCAAAACCTACCCGGCGGCCTATCAGCTGATTTTCTCGTTCACCCAACCCGACGAAGAGCGTTACCCGGAGCTGCGTCAGGCCAATCTCCGTGCCCAGGAAACCATGGTGGCCTACGTGCGCGAAATGATTGACGCCGGGCTGCTGGAAGGCGACGCCCAGCTGATCGGCTATATGTTCTGGGCCACCCTGCACGGCATCGTGGTGCTGGAGCTGGCCAGCGGCCTGCGCGGCATGGATGGTGACACCCTGCGCGAGAAAATCATGCGCACCTTGTATGCGGGTATGCGCGTTAATCCCCCTACCCTGGAGCATTGACCGATTCGCTCAGCGGCCTGGGCCGGCAAGACTTGACCTTTAATTTATACAGTGTAAATTTTACAGGGTAAATCAATTATTGGAGGACCCATCATGTCCCTGCCCGCTTCCATTGCTGACCGCCTGCGCCTGCCCGTGATGGGCTCACCCCTGTTCATTATTTCCAACCCGGATCTGGTGCTGGCCCAGTGCAAGGCCGGCATCATCGGCTCCTTCCCTTCCCTGAATGCCCGTCCTTTATCGCAACTGGACGAGTGGCTGCACCGCATTACCGAGGAGCTAGCCGCCTGGGACCGGGATCACCCTGACCAACCCGCGGCCCCCTTTGCGGTCAACCAGATCGTGCATCGCTCCAACGACCGCCTGGAGAAAGATCTGGAGCTGTGTGAGAAGTACAAGGTGCCGATGGTGATCACCTCACTGGGCGCCCGCGTGGAAGTGAACCAGGCAGTGCACGGCTGGGGCGGCCTGGTGATGCACGATGTGATCAACGATCGCTTCGGTCGCAAGGCCGTCGAAAAAGGGGCCGACGGCCTCATCGCGGTCGCCGCTGGCGCCGGTGGCCATGCCGGCACCCAGTCCCCCTTTGCCCTGATTCAGGAACTGCGCACCTGGTTTGATGGCCCGCTGGCCCTGTCCGGGTCCATCGCCAATGGTCGCAGCGTGCTGGCCGCCCAGGCCATGGGTGCCGACCTGGCTTATATCGGCTCCATGTTCATTGCCACCGAAGAAGCCAATGCGGCCCAGGGCTACAAGCAGATGATCGTGGACAGTCGTGCGGACGATATCGTCTACAGCAACCTGTTCACCGGAGTGCATGGTAACTACCTGGCACCCTCCATCATCAACGCGGGCATGGACCCCAACGACCTGCCGGAAAGCGACCCGTCTGCGATGAACTTCGGTTCCGGCGGCGATTCCGACAAGAAAGCCTGGAAAGATATCTGGGGCTGCGGCCAGGGCATCGGGGCAGTGGACGCTATCCAGGGTGCCGGCGACGCCATCGCCCGGCTGGCAGACGAATACGAGCAGGCCCGCCGCGCACTGAATGCAGCCTGAAGGAGATAACCCATGGCGAATATTGATGCCTGGCACGCAGTGGTGAAAACCCGCGATCCGCAATTACTCAGTGATCTGATTGCCGACGAAGCCGTGTTCCACTCTCCGCTGGTACATACCCCGCAAGCCGGCAAGGTACTGACCACCGCCTATCTGACCGCGGCCCTGCACGTACTGCTGAACGACAGCTTCCATTACGTGCGTGAAGTGCATGACGGCGAGCATTCGGTGCTGGAGTTCGCCCTGGAACTGGACGGCATCGCCGTCAACGGGGTGGACATGATCCAGTGGGACGCAGACGGAAAAATTCTGGACTTCAAGGTGATGATCCGTCCCTACAAAGCCATTGAGGTGGTGCGTACCCGCATGGCGGCCATGCTGGAAACTCTGAAATAGCGACACCTTTCACGACGCAAGCGCCTGATCCAATGTGGGAGCGGCGCTTCGACCGTGATTAGCGGATATGGCCATGGCTGGATACACTGAATGGACCATTCCGCAACCTGGACACCGTCACTTCCCATCGCATGGAGCGCCGCCCCGTGACTCTCTTTATTGTCGTTCTGCTGGCCAGCCTTGCGGTGGCGTATTACCTGAAAACCGCCGCGCGCAAACCGCAGCTTGTCTACCGCGATACCGGCTTTAACCGGAATATGCTGGCTCGACTGCCGCAGCTGTCACAACGGTTTTTCCCCACACCCTGGCTGTTCAATACACATCTGCAGCTGATAGTGCTCGGGCTGAAAAAAGCCTTTTCTCCGGCACTGGATTATTCCCACACCGATATTCTCACCATGCGCGACGGCGGCACCACCTCGCTGGATTGGGTCGGCCTGGATACCCCCACCGACACCCCCACCTTGCTGGTCCTGCATACCATTACCGGTTCACCGAAAAGCATGCGCGAGTTGGTAAGGGATCTGCATCAGCAAACGGGCTGGCGGGTGGTAGTCTGCACCCGGCGCGGCCACGGCGATCTGCCATTGACTGCACCGCGCATCAACACCATGGGCGACACCGATGACTTGCGCGAACAGATCGCCGTCATCCAGCAACGCTATCCGCAGTCTCCTTTGTACGCCGTTGGCATTTCGGCGGGTTCCGGGCTACTGGTCCGCTACCTGGGTGAAGAAGGAGAAAGCGCCCCGTTTCGCGGCGCCATGGCCTATTGCCCCGGCTACAACATTGAGGTGGCCTTCCGCCGTGCCCGGCAACCCTACAACCGCATGATGGCCCGCAAACTGGCGCGCACCTTTGTCACCGCCAATGCCGAGGCATTCAGAAAACTGCAAAGCTATGACGCCTGTGCCAGCGCCCCGGACCTGCATGCGTTCCATGCCAACCTCCATGAAATGGCCGGTTACCATAGCCACGCCGATTTTCTGGAAGCCAGCAATCCCATGATGGTCATGAAGCGAATCAGCATCCCTTTGCTGGTGCTGAACGCGGAAGACGATCCGGTGTGTGTGATCGGCAATGTGCGCGAATACGAATCGCTGGTGCGCGAACTGCCTCGCACCCTGCTGGTGATTACCCGCAGGGGAAGTCACTGCGCCTACTTTGAAGGCTTGCGGCCACGAAGCTGGGCCAACCGGTTGATCGCGAATTTCTTGCTGAATCTGGAGAAAAATCCCGGCCTGAATCCGTGATGGTGAAGCATCAGACCAGGACTTCTTCTATTCGTAAAAACCCGCCGTATTCCAGGACGCAGGGTGCACTGAGCCTAAGGCGAACTGCACCATCAAACGCCGGATCGGTGCAGTTCGCCTTAGGCTCAGTGCACCCTACGCAATCTGTGGTGGCGGTGAGGAATTCAGATTTGCGATTTGGTCACCCGGAAGGATGGCCCCGGGGCAAGCCGCCTCACGCCTCACCCGGGAACTGATCGATTCCGTTTTCGCTAATCCGCAATAGTTTTCAGACTAAAGGGAGAAGTTTATCCGGCAGAACCAGCTTTTCAGATAGGACGTTTCCGTAATGGCCGGGTGTACCGGATGGTCCGGCCCCTGCCCTTGATAACCGATCACCTGCACGCTGCGGTCGATGTGTCGGGCGCTGCTGTGGATCACGTCCAGCAAACGGTCCGCCGGCATATGCATGGAGCAGGACGCGGAGATCAGATAACCGCCCGGCTTGATCAACCGCAGGGCCAGCTCGTTGATAGCGTGATAACCGGCCAGGCCGTTCTTGAAATCCTTTTTGCGTTTCACGAACGCCGGCGGATCCAGCACCACCAGATCATACTTTTCGCCATCGGCGATCAGCTGCTTCATGGCGGCAAAGGCATCGCCCTGGATGCTGCCTACCTTGTCCGCGACCCCGTTTAGCTCGGCATTGCGATGCACATAGTCGATGGCGGTTTCCGAGGCATCCACGCAGGTGACCGATTCCGCGCCGGCCATTGCTGCCTGCACACCCCAGCCACCGCAATAGGAAAACACGTCCAGCACCCGCGCCCCTTTGGCCAGTGGCACCATGGCCTGGCGGCCACTGCGGTGGTCGTAGAACCAGCCTGTTTTCTGCCCTTCCGCCAGCGGCGCCACAAAGCGGGCGCCGTTTTCGGTGAGTGACACCTCGTCGACCATATCGCCTTTCAACGCCTTGGTATAGCGCTCCATACCCTCGATTTCCCGGGCCGCCGCTTCGTTCTTGGCAATGATATGGGTCGGATTAAGTACCGCATCCAGGGCACTGACGATAGTGTCCAGGTGCGCTTCCATGGCTCCGGAACCGGTCTGCACCACCAGCACATCACCGAAACGGTCCACCACCAGCCCGGGCAGGCCGTCGGCTTCGCCGAAGATCAACCGGTAGCTGTGTTCATCGAACAAAGTCTCGCGCAGGGCCAATGCCTGCTCGATGCGTTTCTTGAAGAAACTGCGCGACAGCTCCTGCTTCACGTCGCGACTATAGAGACGGGCCGCAATCAACGAGTGAGGGCTTAGAAGAGCCCGGCCCAGCGGCTTGCCCTGACTGTTCTCCACAATGCAGGCGGCACCAGCAGGCAGATCCTTGAGCGGGGTCTGGCGGGTATCAATTTCGTTGGCGTAGACCCACAGGTGGCCGGCCTTGAGGCGGCGTTCTTCGTTCTTACGCAGGCGGATAACAGTGGTTTCGCTCATGGTGCTCACAGACAGCTGGCGGGAAAGGCCGCATGATAACACAGGGGTATGGCACCACTGATCCTGCAACGATGGCGAATGACGAGAGGCGAGAAACGACAACATGGCTTTCCCGAACGCCGGGTTTTGCTTTTCGTGACTCGGTCCTCGTAACTGGTATCACGCAATCGATCTATCGCACCGGCATTGGCAACCCTGCAAACGCCCAGCGACCCTGTTTGTGAAAACAAAAAAAGGGCGCCCGAAGGCGCCCTGTCATTTCAAGGAAATCGTTGTGAAGGATTAACCTTTCACGAATTCCGGGTAGGCTTCCATACCGCAGTCAGCCATATCCATGCCTTCGTACTCATCTTCTTCTGCAACCCGGATGCCCATGACGGCTTTCAGGATGCCCCAGACGATCAGGCTGGCCACGAATACCCAGATGAAGATGGTAGCTGCACCGATGATCTGGCCGGAGAAGGACACATCAGCGTTGGTAACCGGTACCAGCAGCAGACCCAGCAGACCAACCACACCGTGTACGGAGATGGCACCGACCGGATCGTCGATCTTCAGCTTGTCCAGAGTCAGGATGCTGAACACTACCAGCACACCACCAGCGGCACCGAACAGAGTAGCCAGCAGCGGAGTCGGAGTAGACGGCTCGGCAGTGATGGCAACCAGACCCGCCAGGGCACCGTTGAGCAGCATGGTCAGGTCAGCCTTGCCGAACAGGATGCGGCCAACGATCAGGGCAGCAACAGCACCACCAGCGGCAGCAGCGTTGGTGTTCAGGAACACCATGGCAACAGAGTGTGCGCTTGCAGCATCGCCCAGCTTCAGTACAGACCCGCCGTTAAAGCCGAACCAGCCCATCCACAGGATGAAGGTACCCAGAGTCGCCAGGGGCAGGTTGGCACCCGGGATAGCGTGCACTTCACCGTTAGGACCGTATTTGCCTTTACGAGCACCCAGCAGCAGCACACCAGCCAGAGCAGCAGCAGCACCAGCCATGTGAACGATGCCGGAACCAGCAAAGTCAGAGAAGCCCAGGTCGCCCAGGTTGTACATGCCAAACACGTCGGCACCACCCCAGGTCCAGGAACCTTCCAGCGGGTAGATCACACCGGTCATGAATACCGCGAAGACCAGGAAGGCCCACAGCTTCATACGCTCGGCAACCGCACCGGAGACGATGGACATGGCGGTAGCCACGAACACCACCTGGAAGAAGAAGTCAGACGCACCAGAGTAGACGGAATCACCATCGAATCCGTTCTCGGTAGATGCGCTCAGCACACCGGCCAGATCGAAGGCTTCGATACCGTCCAGGAAGATGCCGCCGCCGTACATGATGGCGTAACCACACACCAGGTACATGATGCAGCTAATGGCAAACAGCGCCACGTTCTTGGTGAGAATTTCGGTGGTGTTTTTCGCACGCACCAGACCGGCTTCCAGCATGGCAAAACCGGCAGCCATCCACATTACCAATGCGCCACACACCAGAAAGTAAAAGGTGTCCATGGCGTACTGAAGTTCAAAAATTTGATTTTCCACAATGCAACCCTCCGAAAATGGAAGCGTGTTCTCTAAACCCTGGCATGGGTCGATTTACAACACGGTAAAACTTAAATCGCGTCCTCACCGGTCTCACCGGTACGGATACGAATCGCTTGCTCCAGGGAAGTGACGAAGATCTTACCGTCACCAATCTTGCCGGTATTGGCAGCTTTCGCGATGGCTTCAATCACCTGATCCAGAGAGGACTCAGCGATGGCCACCTCGATTTTTACCTTGGGCAGAAAATCCACCACGTACTCGGCACCCCGGTACAGCTCGGTGTGACCTTTCTGGCGTCCAAAGCCTTTCACCTCGGTAACGGTGATGCCTTGCACGCCGATCTCGGAGAGTGCTTCACGCACGTCATCCAATTTGAACGGCTTAATTACGGCAGTAACCAGTTTCATTTCATTCTCCTCAGCTTTCACCGCGTCCGGTGTCGTCCGTTTCACTTCGAGCCCCGTTATGGTTCCCGATCCACAGTTTGCTCGAACGCTCTGACCCAATAAGTGCACGACCCATGCCAGGTTTAGAAAATCATGCATTTTCAGCGGGTTATATCCCGATCCCGATTCAAGGAACGGGTTCGGCGCGCCATTATAGCGCACCACCTTGGGGCGGGTTCCAACTTGGTGCAGAGCGGTTGCCCTGCACCGCCGGTGCCGCGCCAGCGAACACCGTGCTACCATCCGCCCATCAATACAAGCACCGCCGCCACAGACCGCATTACTGGCGGCCCGGGCCAGCCATTACCCCTGGTCCTCGATGGAGATTCAAGATGCCTGATCAACCCTTTATCGACCGCCTGATGGCCGACATCAGTGGGCGCCTACCCACCGATCTGGGCGGCCTGCGCAACGAAGTGGAGCGCAATGTGCGCAGCGTACTGGCGGAAGCGGTCAGCCGCCTGGATCTGATCACCCGGGAAGAGTTCGATATTCAGCAACAGGTATTGATGCGCACCCGGGAAAAACTGGAGGCGCTGGAGAAGCAGGTAGCGGAGCTGGAGAAAACGACGGACGCCTGACGCCCGGTATTTCCCGTAGGAGCTAGGCTTGCATGGCGAACAACCGCAATCGCGAGCAAGTTCGCCATGCAAGCCTAGCTCCTACGAAAGTCTGATTTCCTACATCTACCGCCGACAACCTCGCACACGTAGCACGCTCCCCTCCCCGTACACTGCCTCGCACACACTGAATTCTGCGAGAACACGTGACGCATGCATTGCTCTACAGCCGGGCACCACTGGGCATCCAGGCCCGGGAAGTGCGGGTGGAAACCCATCTGGCACCGGGCCTGCCTGCCTTCACCATTGTCGGCATGGGCGACACCGCCGTGCGAGAAAGCCGGGACCGGGTGCGCTCGGCGCTGTTCAACAGCGGCTTCGAGTTTCCCCAGCGGCGCATCACCGTGAGCCTGGCCCCGGCGGATCTACCCAAGGATGGCGGCCGTTTTGATCTGCCCATTGCCCTGGGCATCCTGCTGGCCAGCGGCCAGCTCGGAAAACTGGACAGCAACCAGTACGAATTTATCGGCGAGCTGGCATTGAATGGCGCCCTGAGCCCGGTTCCCGGCATGTTGCCCTGCGCCCTGGCCTGCCAGCCCACCGGCCGCACCTTGATCGTTCCCCGTGACAACGCAGATGAAGCCGCACTGGCAGGTGCCAGCACCGTGGCCGGCGACCAACTCGCCCAGGTGGCAGCCCACCTGGTGGGCCAGTCCCCGCTGCCACTGCACGATCACCCGGCCCCGGACACCACCACCTATGAAGGAGGCTGCCTCTCGGAAATCCGCGGCCAGGCAGCCGCCAAGCGGGTACTGGAGATTGCCGCCGCTGGCGGCCATTCACTGCTGCTCAGTGGCCCGCCCGGTGCCGGCAAAAGCATGCTGGCCTCGCGCCTGCCGGGGCTGGTGCCGCCGCTGCATCCGAAACAGGCTCTGGAAGTGGCAGCCATTCATTCCCTGAAGCAGCCGCGCCCGGCTCACCTGTTCCACCAGCGCCCCTACCGGGCGCCCCACCACACCGCCTCGGCCACCGCCCTGGTCGGAGGCGGCAGCCACCCGCGGCCCGGGGAAATTTCCCTGGCCCACCACGGCATCCTGTTTCTCGATGAGTTACCGGAGTTCGACCGGCGAGTACTGGAGGTATTACGTGAACCGCTGGAAACCGGTGAGGTGAGCATCGCCCGGGCTGCCCAAGAGCTCACCTTCCCGGCCCGCTTTCAATTGATCGCCGCCATGAACCCCTGCCCCTGCGGTTACCTGGGCGACCCGGAGAAGGGCTGCGGCTATCGTTGCGACAAGGCCAAGCGCTACCAGAACAAACTGTCCGGCCCCTTGTTGGACCGTATTGATCTGCACCTGGACGTACCCGCGGTGGAAGCCCGGGAACTACTGGGCGACCGGCAGGGAGAAACCAGCGCGACAGTCCGCGCCCGGGTACGCGACGCCTGGCAACGGCAATGGCAGCGCCAGCGACGCCTGAACAGGGAACTGGGCAGCGATCACCTGGATCCGCTGCTACGCCCTCATCGGGACTGGCTGGCCAACGTCATGACCCGCATGGGGTTGTCCGCCCGGGCCCTGCATCGCAGTGCCCGGGTGGCACGCACCATTGCCGATTTGGCCGGAACAGATACCGTCGACCGGGATCACCTACGCGAAGCCCTGAGTTATCGACAAACGGTAGCGGACACCCGGTAACCCTGGTCAGGTTTCCTGTGGTCTGCTGACGCTGGTCAGCCAGCGATCAATATCGCCATCAGCACAGCCAGAAGTGACAGTGGCATGATGATGAGTGCGCTCTTGAGGAATTTCTCTACATAGAGATGTCTGGTGTATTGATCCAGCATGATGTATTTCCCCATAACCCGTTAAAATGACAACCGCGCCACTACCCCCGTAGAAAGACGCTTTTACTGAATCCCCCCATACACGGTGCCAACCAACAGCGGACTTCTGACAGAACGCCTTTCCTGCCAATTGGCACACGCAAGGCAATGAGGGAGGCGTGACTGGCGTCACGTCATTTTTTCCAGACTATCATAGTTATGAAAAAATAAGCATTTACCAGTTAGCATTATTTTGCCTATTGCATTGGTCTCAATTGACACACGCAAACCTTGCAGGATACCAATACGACATTCAGGGAAAGGAACGCTGCCGGTATCGTGGTGACCAGGAAACCAAGACATGATGAAGACATGACGACTCAGCCATGACAAGTCGTTGCTTTAGAATGACTTTGCTGGCCACAGCCATCAACAGGGTTACTCCCCGCCGCCTCGCCCAGAAGGTGGTGCGCGGCGGCAAGGACTGGAACACAGGGTTGTCGCTAGCAGACGACATTAACCCCACTGAAAGAAATCGCGTTTCTCTTTCAGATAGAACCGCGACAGCACCATCTTGTGCACCTCGCTGGCACCGTCCACCAGACGCGCCTGGCGGGCGTAGCGGTAGATCCATTCCAGTAGGGTGTCCTTGGAATAGCCACGGGCACCGCATAGCTGGATGGCGGTATCGGCGGCCTTGTGCAGGGTGTCGGCCACGTGGATCTTGGCCATGGAAATCTCCTTCTTGGCGAAATCCCCCTGATCCAGTTTCCAGGCGGCCTGCATGGTCAGCAGACGGCCCACTTCGATATCCTTGGCCACGTCACCCAGCATCCACTGCACGCCTTCGTGCTCGGCCAGGGTGGTGCCAAAGCTCATGCGGTTTTCCACATAACCGGCGGCTTCTTCCATGCAACGCTTGGCCAGACCCAGCCAGCGCATACAGTGGGTAAGACGAGCGGTGCCGAGGCGGATCTGGGTGACTTTCAGGCCATCGCCCACTTCCAGAAGACGATTTTCATCCGGGATAATCAGACCATCGAATTTCAGCTCGCAGTGACCACCATGCTCTTCCGGCCCCATGATCGGGATGCGACGAACGATTTCCCAACCGGGCTGATCCGCATCAAACAGGAAGGCGGTAAGCCCCTTTCGCGGGTCATCGCTGGTCTTGGCAATCAGGATGAAGGTTTGCGCCCCTTCCGCGCCGGTGATAAACCACTTACGACCGTTAATGATCCAGTTGTCGCCGTCCTTGGTGGCAGAGGTATAGGTCAGGGACGGGTCAGAGCCACAGCCACCTTCCGGCTCGGTCATTGCAAAAGCGGACCGCACCTTGCCGTCGATCATCGGCTGTAGCCAGCGGGCTTTCTGTTCGTCGTTGAGAATCTTGTTGAGCAGAATCATGGTGCCGTCATCTGGCGGCGCACAGTTGAATACCACCGGCCCGAACGGACTGCGAGCGGCCTCTTCGTAGAGCACCGCCATACCGGCCACGCCCACATCCAGGCCGCCACGCTCCCTGGGCAACTGGAAGCCCCAGAGTCCTGTGGCTTTCGCTTTTTCTCGCAGAGTATCGACCACGCTTTCCTTGAAGTTTTCGTGGTCGTCGTAATTCGCCTTGTCGTTTTCCAGCGGCATGATTTCCGCTTCCACAAAGGCGGCCACTTGCTGGCGCAGGCTTTCCAGCTCCGGGGTCAGGGAGAAATCCATGGTCTGTCCTCGATCTAGGTTAGAGAGTATTGCAGAGGTGGCCGCCATCCACGGCGATCACCGAACCGGTCATGTAGGACGACGCATCGGACGCCAGCAGCAACAGCGGGCCGACCAGTTCGTCGATCTGCCCCAAGCGGCGATAGGGAATGCGCTTGAGCATTTTTTCCGCCAGCGGGCTGTTGAAGAAGTCCCGGTTGATATCGGTTTCTACATAGCCGGGGCAGATAGCATTGCAGCGGATGTTGTAGCGGGCAAAATCCAGCGCCAGAGACTTGGTGAGCTGCACCACCGCCGCCTTGGAGGCGGTGTAGGGCGCCACCCGGCCACCCACACGCAGGCCGAGAATGGAGGCGATGTTGATCAGGCTGCCCGGGCGATCGTCCCGCCGCCATTGCTGGATGCCAAACTTGGACACCGCCCAGACTCCTTTCAGGTTGGTATCCACCACCGCATCCCAGTCTTCTTCGCTAAGCTCGTCGGTGGGGCCTTCGTGGGATATGCCAGCATTGTTGACCACCACATCCACCGCCGGCATAGCGGCAAAGGCGTCTTCCACACTGCCGTGATCACTCACGTCCATGGGCACCACGGTGGCCTCACGGCCCAGAGCCCGTACCGCTTCGGCAGTGGCTTCGAGCTTTTCCACCCGGCGAGCCGCCAGCACCACGTTGGCCCCTTCTTCGGCCAGGGCAATGGCGAAGTGGGCACCAAAGCCGCTGGACGCGCCGGTGATCAGAATACGTTTACCGGCCACACTGAATCGTTGGGACATAACTTCCTCACCCTTCTCTGCATCAGTGAGAGAAGCTACCCAGCCCGCCAGCCGGCCACAAGGACGAAAACGCTCAGGAGGAGGATGACAACAGCAAGGACAGTGCGTGGCGGGTATCAGGGGTGGCATCGGGCAATAGCAGCGCGTCCCGGCCCGGCAGCCATTCAATGGCGACCACTTCATCGCTGAGCGAGACCGCCTGCGGACACACCACCACGGACGCCAGCGCGCCCCAGACCTGGTGATGGGGATTGGTAAAGAAGAACCACTGCCAACGGGAAAACTGACGTTGCACGCCCACTTCCTCGAACAATTCCCGCGACAGATTTTCGCCCACGGTTTCATTGGGGCGCATGACACCACCAGCAGCCAGATCCCAGCCACCGGGGTAAAAATGTTTGTCGGCGGCACGCTGTTGCACACAAACCCGCCCGGCCAGATCCCGCACCACCACGTAGGACGCGCGATGAATCAGCCTCTGACGCTGCATGCGCCCACGCTGACAACTGCCACGGGGTTGGTTGTGCCGGCTGACCAGAAGGACCGGTTCGCTGTTGCTCATGGGATGCTGTTTTCGGCTGACGCGGACAGGAACACTATCGTCATGAGAAAGGGATTGCTACAGGGAGAAGGCCAGGGAGCACCTTTATGTCGGAGTTCCCTTTCAGGGGACGAACCGCGCGCGTCAACGCGAAATTGGGGAAACCCGATCCGGTTTCGCCGGGTTTGCTGAAGAGGATAGGTTGCCGCCTCGCGTCGCCCGATTCGTCGCCTGGAAGGGAACTCCTGCAGGAGCTAATTCCCCCCACAACCGGTCGCCCTGAGGTTTTACCTCAGTGATCTCTGTGACCTCTGTGGTAAAAAATTTACGGCTGGAAGTGACTCGGCGGGTGGCCGGTCCATTTGCGGAAGGCACGGGCGAAATTGCTGGGGTCGGCATAGCCCAGTTTCGAGGCCACCTGCTGCACGGTGATATTGGCCTGCAGATACGCCATGGCCTTGGTCATGCGTACCTCTTCCAGCAGGGAGCGGTAGCTCACGCCCAGGGCATTGAGATAACGACGCAGGGTGCGGGAGGTAACGTGGAAATTGCACGCCAGCTGTTCCAGGCTGGGCAGCATGCCCTCTGCCTGCATCAACCGGGCGCGCACGCGGCTGGCCCAGTCCTGATCGGCTTCCAGCCGTTGCAGTTCTTCCTCGCATTTCTGTGCGGCCATCTGCCGGGACGCCGGATCAGACAGGGTAAAACGCTCGTTGAGCAGGGCCTTGGGTAACCGCAGGGCCGCCACCTCGGCCCCGAACTCCACCGGCATGGCCAACAATTCCCGGTAACGATCCGCATGGGCCGGCGCCGCATAAGGCAGCTCCAGCACCGCTCCCTGGAAACGATCGCCCAGCAGATAGCGAATCCCGCCGACCACCGCAGCCACTACCACTTCCAGATAGGTTTCACGGATATCGCCCAGCGGCACGCTTTCCATGAGGCAGAAACGCACCCCTTCCTGGGAGGGTTCGATACGGGGAACGCACAGGCGGGTACGGGTGCGGAAGTAGCGCTCCAGCAGCCGCAGGGCATCGCCCAGATCAGCACTGCTGATGGCGGCATAGCCGAGCAGGCCATGGGCGGTGAGGGTCAATTGTTGACCCAGCGCCAGGCCCAGGGCCGGATCACCGGTTATTTCACGGGCGCCCACCATGACCCGGCGGAACTGCTCGAAGCGCAGCGCCGGTTCCGGGTTATAGACCTCATCCTCGCTCAGCCCCACTTGGGAAAGCAGCCGACGACTATCCACGCCAACCTCGGCGATCAGTTCCACCAGGTTGCGCACATAGTTGACCGGGACCGGGGAACGACCAGTACCAGGGTCCAGCTGTATAAAGCGCTCGTGATTCATGGCTCTACTATACGCTAATTTTGCACCTGTCCGAAAATGACTGCTTTCTGTCCAGCCTTGCACTTCGCCCAAACACAACTGTTCACCAGAATGCCTGCATCCGAATTTCCCGGCCTCGACCGTCAAGGATAGTCATAACCATGAAAGACACCACTTACAGCCGCCATTTTGGTGCCGATGATGCCCGCGCCATCCGCGATGCCGTGAAGAAGGACCTGGGCCCGGCCACGTTCAAGGCCCGCCCACTGCGCGCCCTGTGGTTTATTCCCATGAGCGCGGTGATCATCGGCAGCATCGCTGCCATCCTGATGCTCAGCCTGCCCTGGTGGGGCAACCTGCTGCTTGCCATCCTCGCCGGCCACACCCTGGCCTGCCAGGCCCTGCTGGCCCACGAAGTGCTACACGGCGCGCTGGGCATGAGCCGTCGCATGCAGGATTTTCTCGGCTGGGTCGGCTTTGGTCCAGCCCTGATCGCCCCGGAATTCTGGCGCCGCTGGCACAATGTGGCTCACCACGCCAACACCAACCTGGGCGACAAGGACCCGGACTCTTTCGGCACCCTGTACCGCTACGAGAAACACCCGCAGACCGCCAACTTTACCAAGCTGGCCCCGGGTGGGCGCACCTGGTACAGCTTTTTGTTCCTGTTCTATTCCTTCATGTTCCACGGCCAGCTGGTACTGCGCATGCAGACCCGCAAGCGTGAGGAGTTCAAGGGATTCAACCGCAAGAAAGCGATCCGCCAGTCCTACCTTTGCATGGCGGCATGGATCACACTGGCCATCGTATCCGGCCCACTGGCGATCTTTACCGTGCTGATCCCGATGATGATCATCAACTTCATCGGCCAGAGCTATATCCTTACCAACCACATGCTGCGCCCACAGATGGACAACAACCATCCGGTGGACAATTCCATGAGTGTGCGGGCCTGGCGCTGGATTGATCCGTTGCACTTCCACTTCAGCCATCATGTGGAGCACCACCTGTTCCCAAAGATGGGTTCCGATCAGGCCCCGAAAGTACGCGCCTGGCTGCAGCAAGAAATGCCTGAGCGTTACGTGTGCCCCAGCCATGTCAAAGCGGTGGCCATGCTCTACAAGACCCCGCGCGTCTATCAGGATGCCAACACCCTGGTCGATCCCCTTAACCGGGAACGGACCGTGGATGTGATGGAGCTGCAGGGGCAGTTGAACTAAGCGGGCACCCGTGGGAGCGTCGCTCGCGGCGCGATCATCAGCGTAAAAGCACAACTCACACGGCCAAAACGAAGCCGCTGTAGGAGTTCCGCTTGAGGGACGAATCCGAGCCTGGGCGAGGAAACGGACTATGCTGATACCGTCAGATCACGCTGACGACGTCGCTCTCTTCTGATTGCCCGCGGGCGATTTCCACGCTGACGCGTGGTTCGTCCCTCAAGAGGAACTCCTACAGCGACTTCGCTTTAAACGTCGCTGGTGATCGCGCCGCCAGCGACGCTCCTATGGAAAACCTTACAGACTGTGAATCTCTTCCTCGCTCAGGGCCCGGAACTCCCCCGGCGCCAGTGCCGCATCCAGCGCAATCTCGCCGATCTGCTCCCGATGCAGGGCCACCACCTTGTTGCCCCGCGCCGCCAGCATCCGTTTTACCTGATGGTAACGCCCTTCCCGGATGGTCAGCAGCAACTGGTCCACACCTACCCGCTCCGCCTTGGCGGGCAAGGTGGGGGAGTCTTCGCCGCGCAGCAGGATACCGTCGCGCAGAGCCTGTAGATCCTCATCGCTGACCGGGTCCGCGCTGCTCACACGGTAACGTTTGTCGCAATGGTGATTCGGCGAGGTGAGCCGGTGAGACCACTGGCCGTCGCTGGTCAACAGCACCAGGCCGGTGGTATCCCGGTCCAGGCGCCCCGCCGGGTGCAGATCCTGGCGCAGCTCTGCAGGCAGCAAGTCCAGTACGGTGCGATGTTCCGGGTCATCCGTGGAACACACCACCCCCGCCGGCTTGTGCAGCATCAGATAACGGTGGCCCGGCAATTGCACCGGTTCGCCGTGCAGCCAGACGCCCTGACCGTCCTGCAGCTGCAGGTTGGCTTTGGGGCGCGCTTCGCCCTCCACGGTGACCGCCCCGCGGCTGATCAGCTGTTTGGCCTCCTTGCGGGTCAGGCCGGCACTGTGGGCGAGAAAATAGTCCAGACGCATGGGCAAAACCGTTACCGGGAAAACCGCCATGATAACCGACATAAGGTGTCTGGAGTGCAGGGCCATCGCTGGTATCATAGCGGCCCGATTTCACCCCCCAGATTTTCCGGAGCCCTATGAGTCAGCTCAACCCCCGCCAGCAGGAAGCCGTGCATTACGCCGATGGCCCGTTGCTGGTACTGGCCGGGGCGGGTTCCGGGAAGACCAGCGTGATCACCCGCAAGATCGCCTGGCTGATCCAGGAACGGGGCATGTCGGCCCGGCATATTGCCGCGGTGACCTTTACCAACAAGGCTGCCCGGGAAATGAAGGAGCGGGTGCAGTCGCTGGTGAGCCGGGACCTGACCCGGGGGCTAATTGTCTCCACCTTCCACAACCTGGGCCTGCGCATTCTCAAGTCCGAGCTCAAAGCCTGCGGCCTGCGCAACGGCTTCTCCATTCTCGACGGCGCCGACAGCAAGGAAATTCTCAAGGAGATCCTGCGCCAGGGGGAATCGGAACGGGACCTGGACGCGGTGGACGTGATCCACAAGCGCATTTCTGACTGGAAGAACGCGCTGGTGCTGCCAGAGGAAGCGGTGAGCACTGCCGAGACCGACGAGGACCTGCGCGCCGCCATGGCCTACGGCGGCTACGACCGCATGTTGCGGGTCTGCAACGCGGTGGATTTCGATGACCTGATCCTGATGCCGGCGCGCATGTTCCGCGAACAGCCGCGCATTCTGGAAAAGTGGCGCAACCGCATCCAGTACCTGCTGGTGGACGAATACCAGGACACCAACGGCGCCCAGTACGAAATGGTGAAGATGCTCACCCTGCCGGAAGGCAAGTTCACCGTGGTGGGCGATGACGACCAGTCCATCTACGCCTGGCGCGGCGCCCGCCCGGAAAATCTGGCGCAGCTGCAGCAGGACTGGCCCACCCTGAAAGTGGTCAAGCTGGAGCAGAATTACCGCTCCACCGGCCGCATCCTGAAAGCGGCCAATACGGTGATCGCCAACAACCCCCACGAATTTGAAAAGAGCCTGTGGTCCGACTACGGCTACGGCGAGCCGATTCGCTTTTCCGCCCTGCGCGATGAAGAAGCGGAAACCGAATGGATCGCCAGCGATATCTTTCATCGCCGCCTGCAGCATGGTCTGAAGTGGAAGGACTTTGCGGTGCTGTATCGCGGCAATTTCCAGTCACGCATTCTGGAAATGAAACTGCAGAGCCTGTCGATTCCCTACAAGGTGTCCGGCGGCAAAAGTTTCTTCTCGCGCAGCGAGATCAAGGACCTGATGTGCTATCTGCGCCTGCTGGTGAACCCGGACGACGACAACGCCTTCCTGCGCATCATCAACACTCCGCGCCGGGAGATTGGCCCGGCCACCCTGGAGAAACTGGCTACCTGGGCGTTAAAGCGGGAACAGGGGCTTTACCATGTCTGTGACGACATCGCCCTCAGCGAAGTCATGAACCCCAAGGCCGCCGAGAAGCTGCAGAAGTTCAAGGCATGGCTGGATGCCAAACGCCAGTTCTGCTTCGGCCACAACAGCCTGCAAGCGGTGCAGGAACTGATCCGCGACATGGACTATGAAGGCTGGCTAATGCAAAACGCCTCCAGCCCGCGCATCGGTGAAAAGAATATCGAAAATATCTGGCAGCTGGTGCGTAGCATCGAACGCATGCTGGAAAAACAGGAAGACGAAGAAGACGGCGCCAGCGATCTGGAAGCGGTGATCAAGAAACTGGTGTTGCTCGACATGCTCGAACAGCAACAGGAAGAAGACGATTCCGACCGGGTACAACTGATGACCCTGCACGCCTCCAAGGGCCTGGAATTTCCACACGTCTACATGATGGGTGTGGAAGAGGAATTCCTCCCCCACCGCACCAGCATTGAAGAAGACAACATCGTCGAGGAACGCCGCCTGATGTACGTGGGCATCACCCGCGCCCGGGAAACCCTGGCCATGACCCAGGCGCTAACCCGCAAACAGTACGGCGAGAAAATCGACACCACCGCCAGCCGCTTCGTGGACGAAATGCCGCAGGACGATATCGACTTTCTGGGTATCGGCATGATTAAAGACGAGGCAAAGGAAACCGCGGTGGCAGAGGCCAGCATTGCCAATCTTCGGGCGTTGCTGGATTGAACCTTACCCCCTTCCGAAGGAGCGTCGCTGGCGGCGCGATAATAGCCAAGGGCATTCTGCCCCAAGCTGCCTCGCTACGCTCGGTTCGCCCCTCAAGAGGGGCTCCTGCAGCGGCGGCGTAGAAAGCATGAAGGTGTTTTCAAGATACGGGCTATCGCTCCGCCAGCGCCGCTCCTACAGGAAGGGGATTACTTGGCGCCGCTCAGCTGCAGCATGTAGATGACAGTGTTGCGGATTTCGTCGTCGCTGCAGTCGAAGCAGCCTCCACGAGGGGGCATGGAGTTGATGCCGGCGATGGCTTCCTGGACCAGGGTGTCGAAACCTTCTTCCTCGATTTCGTGGGACCAGTAAAGGCGGTGTTCCTTGCCGACACGGGGAGCGCCCAGGGCGCCGGAACCGTGGCAGGTAACACAGTATTGGCGATACAACTGCGCCCCGTCACGCGTCTGCGAAGCATCCGCAGTGGCCGGAGCGCTATCGTCGGAACAGGCTGCCAGCCACAGGGCCGACAGCAGAATTCCCAGAGGTCGCAGCAAGGTTACTGGCTCTGCTCAACCATATACTCGACGGCGGCCTTGATCTCGTCGTCAGAGCAATCCATGCACATACCCTTGGGCGGCATGGCGTTGAAGCCTTCAATGGCGTGCTTGACCAGGGTGGCATTCCCCTTGGCGATACGCGAACCCCAGGCTGCGGAATCGCCGGTCTTCGGGGCGCCCGCAGCACCCGTAGTATGACAGGCCGCACAGGCAGACTGGTGCACTTGCTCACCGCTGCGCGGGCCACTGGCCACTTGCTCTTCGGCAGCGGCAGCGGTGCCGCAATCTTCACCCTCGACACACACAGAACCCACCGGCTGAAGACGTTCGGCAATGGCCCGCTCACTGAATACAGAGCGTTCGCCCAGCGGATACGGGGAAATTTCCTTGGTGCTCTTGGCAGCCACGCTACCGGCGGCAAACAGGGTAGCGACCAGTACCAGGCTGGCAGTCAGCATCTTTTTCACGATTCCACCTCTATTCTCTGTGATTCGCCCGAGGGCGCTGCGGCGGGATTATACCCGCTCAGGGCGTGGGGACAAAACGCTTGCTGTTATTTAGTCTATCTCCACCCGAGGTAATGACAGGGTGAAGCGGCTACCTTCGTTTGGCACACTTTCTACCTGAATGTCACCGCCGTGGCGCTCCGTCACTACCTTGACGAAGCGCAACCCCATGCCCGCGCCCCGGGTGCGGACGCCACCACTGGTGCTGGCGCGACTGAAACGCTGGAACAGCCGTTCCTGGAATTCCGGCGGAATGCCCACACCCCGGTCGCGCACTTCACAGAGCACGGCCTCTTCCCGGGCGTACAGGCGCACATCCACGGAACTGCCCGCATGGCTGTACTTGATGGCATTGGTGAGCAAATTCACCATTAATCGCTCGAGTAATTCGTTATTGCCCAGCACCCAGACCTCCTGATGGGGGTCATAATCAAAGCGCAGGGTGATACCGGCCTGCTGGGCCTGAATCTGCACCATGTCGATGGCGCTCTCCACCACATCGAGCATGTCCTGCTCGTTCATTTCCACCGATTCCACCGCTTCCACCCGGGCCAGCTGCAGGAACTGCTCGGCGATACTCAGGTTGCGCTGGGCATAGTGCTGCACGTTGTCCAGAAAGCCCTCCAGGGACTGCCCATCACCCTGTTGACGCATTTTCTCGGTGAGAGCCAGCACTGAGACCATGGGGGAGCGCAGGTCGTGGGAGAGAAAATCCAGCATTTCCGAGCGGGCCCGCAGGGCCTGCTTCACGTCGCTGATGTCCTTGAAAGAGATGATCATCATCCGGCCCGGATTATCACCGGCATGCACCAGCAGGAGATCCAGGTAAAGGTCTGCGCCCTGGCGATTGCGGCATTCCAGCTGGGTGCGCCCTTCCGCCAGGGACTGACGTAGCAGCTCGTCCCAGCTGTGCTCGCGCAGGTCCAGCTCCCGACCCAGATCCGTCACCATGGGCTGGCCCGCATCCAGCGCCCCCATTTCCAGGCCAAGCAGGAAGGAGGCCTGGGGGTTGGCATAGACAATGACGCCACAGGCATCAGCGATCACCACTCCTTCGCGGATCTGTGCCAGGGTCACCTGGAAGAATCGGGTCAGGGCCTCCTGACGAGCCTCTTCCCGACGTAGCCGGTCGATATGTTTTTCCAGCACTTCATAGCGGGGCCCCACGGTGGGAGCATGGGTGCGCACCCGTACCAGCATCGCCCTCACCCAGTAATCATAGGTATCCGCATGCAGCGCCTGATGCCACACCAGGTCCAGCTCGTAGCGGCGCCCCTCATGCTTGAAGCGGTACTGGCGCGCCAGCGACCCTTTCCAGGTGGCTGCGGGCAGGCTGTCGCCACCGCGCCAGGGCTTTTCCCCACCCAGCAGTCGCCAGGCACGCACCGGTAGCACCTGATCGAACATTCGCCCCATTTGCTCCAGGGTAGACGGCCGGGTCAGGCGCTGATTCAAATCGCTGTATTCGGATAACCGCTCCAGGGCATGGCGCATATAGGAGAGGGAATATTCCAGGCGCCGCCAGGTCCACAACGGGTAGCCCATCAATGCCGCCGCCATGGCACCGGATGGCGGGAACCACAGCCGCAACACGACCAACACCACCATGCTTGTCAGCAGACAGAGCAGAATCACCCCGGCCACCAGCGGAATACTCCAGCGCGGCAGCACATAGGGCAGCAACAGCGGCGCCAACAACGCCAGTACGGCCCCCAGCACCAGCACACTGCTCATGGGCAGCTCCCGGATCAGCCGATCCGAGCGCAGTGCATCCAGCAGATTGGCGTTGACCTCCACCCCGGCCATCAACTCACCCTGGCTGGCCATGGGCGTGGGCAGCATGTCACCCAGGCCGGCAGCGGTGGCACCAATCAGCACGATCTTGTCGCGGATCAGCTGCTCCGGAATCAGGTTGTTCAGCAACTCCACCGCGGACACCTGCGGGTAGCTATTGGGACCGCTGACAAAGGGCACATAACGGTGGTAGCGACGCACATTGGCCAGCCCGGAGAATTCCTCGCCTTTGTTCGCCGGGAAGGTATTTTCCGGCAGCATCCCTTCCTGGATCAGCAGGGTCTGGGTGATATGCGGCCACCAGGCCTGACCGATACCCGAGCGCATGTACACAGAGCGGGCTACCCCGTCGCTGTCCAGCTCCAGGTCCACGTGCCCCAACCCGGCGGCGGCACGGGCGAACGGTGCATAGGGCAAGACTTCGATGAGCTGGCCACCGGCCCGCAGTTGCTCCACGTGCACCGGCAGATAGACATGGCCACTGGCCGCCATGGCCTGCACCAGGGCCAGATCGGAATCCGGGTTGTTGCGGTCCGGCTCGGACAGGATCAGATCCACCAGTATCGCCCGTGCCCCCATATCGGTAAGACGGTTGATCAATTGGGCGTGGACCTTGCGATCCCAGGGCCAGCGACCGATCTCCCGCAGACTGTATTCGTCGATGCCGACGATAACCAGATCCGGGGACGGGTCGTCCGGGAGGGTTTTAAGAAGGTTGTCGTAAATGTAGCGGTCAACGAAGGACAAAGCCCCGCTGAGACTCAGCAGGGCGCAGAGGCCGACCACCAGAAACAGCACTGATATGTGTTCAGCCAGATAGCGGCGCTGATAGGCATTCAGGCGCGAGCGCATCCGTTACAGCGCCAGCAACAAAGCGGCTCCGCCGAGGAAGACCCACAGGTCCCATTTGGAATCCTTTTCAGGCACGGGCTCTGGTGCGGGCTCAATGGAGAAATTGGTCCAGCTTTCGTGGCCACGCAGGCCGTTTTCATCCACCGCACGCACCAACAGACGGTAATCGCCTACCGGTAAATCCTGTTGCCAGTGACCGGCCTGCAAGGACGCCTGGCCCAACAACAACCCATCGCGCTGGCGATACCACTCCAGCCAGTAACTGGCCGCATCCGCCTGGGTGGGCCACGCCGCCGCCACATCCTCGTGGGTTACTGCCAGCTCCACCGACGGGGCCGGCAACAGAGGCACCGGTTCAATGGGCGGCTGGTCAAGCCGGGCCAGGGTGGCGAAACCGGCTTGCACATCACGACGGGTGCCCCGGGCACTGACATCCACCCGGCCATCCACCACTTCGTTGCGGGTGGTTTCACCGGCGTCCACGCTGACGTAGTACTCGGTACCACGCACCGCCGCGACCGCGCCAGGGGTGAAGACCTTGAAGGTACGATCATCGTTACTGGCCGGGGTTACCGTGTTGCGAATATTACCGCGCTGCAGACGCAGTTCCGTCTGCTCGCCCTGTTGATCCAGAAAACGGCGATAGCGGTTGACCACCAGCAAGCTGCCAGGCTTGATCACCACTTCGGACTGATCGGCAAACTCTAACCGGGCACTGGCGCCGGTAGCGGTTTCCAGCGCATCGCCAAAGGCCACTGTCTCACCACTCTGCACCTGACGTGCCTCGCCACCGGCAGCGGGATACAGCATCACCTCACCGCGAACTGCGACAATCCGCGCAGGAATCGGCTTTTCCTTCAGCCAGGCAATGGGGACAAGCAGGTTCTGGCCCGGTTCGACACTATGAGGGTTTTTCAGCGAATTATGGCTGGCCAGATCACGCCAGCAGGCTGCCGGTTCTTGGGCAAACTGCTGGCAGACCTTCCACAGGGTATCCCCCGGGCGCAGGGTGTAATGCCAGTCGTCGGATGCTGCTGCGGCAGTCGTCAGTCCCAGCAGCAAGGCTGCACACAACCAGACCCTCATAGCGTTATTCCTCAATCGGCTCCAGGCGGTAACCATGCTGGTAAACCGTCTTGATGCGGTAGCCCTGCTCCGGGCGTATCTGCAGGCTGCGACGGATGCGGCTGATATGCACATCCACAGTACGAGATTCGATCGGAGTCATGATACCCCAGACCTTTTCCAGCAGGTGGGCACGACTCATCAGCTTACCCACATTCTGGAACAGATAGCTGGCAAGCTCATAATCCTTGTCGGTCAGCTTCACCGGCTCGTCCGCCAGCAGAATCTGCCGTCGCGACCGGTCCACCGTCCAGGGCCCCACAGTCAGGGCAGTGTCATCATCCATATCCGATACCCCCGCCCGACGCCCTAACGCGGCTATCCGGGCCAGCAATTCCGCTTGCTTGGTAGGTTTGACCATATAGTCGTCCGCGCCCTGGGTGAGTGCTCCCACAATGGAGGACTCATCGTCTCTCTGGGTGGCAAACAGCACCGGGGTGCGGTTACCGCTGGCCCGAACTTCCTCCAGCACGGCGTAGCCATTCATATCCGGCACTTCCCAATCGAGCACCAGAATGTCGAAGGTGTCACGCCGCAACAGGGACATGAACTCGCGCCCGCTGGCCAGGTGAATACAGTTATGGCCCGCTTCCTTAAGCCAGTGAGTGACAAGCTCAGCCTGAGCCATGTCATCTTCCAGATAAGCAATGCGCACAGTTTTCTCCATCAGTTGGCGGCCAACATCTGCCCGCAGAGGGTACCGATTAATCGGGGGATTCATGGGAAAAGATTGTAAAATGGACGGCACACGCGTGCGAGCCCAAACTCGCCATCAGGCCGGTGAAGCGGTCAACTTGAGGCCGATAATGCCGACCACCACCAGCCCCATGAAGGCCAACCGTGGCAGGCTGGCGGGGTCCTTGAAGAACAGAATGCCCAACACGGTAATGCCCACAGCACCCAGGCCGGTCCAGACCGCATAGGCGGTACCCACCGGAATCCCTTTCATGGCATAGGACAGCATCAGCATGTTCAGGGCGGTGAGCACCAGCGCGGTGCCAATGGACGCCACCCCGGGCTGCACCTGAATCCATTTGAGGCTCATGGCCCAGGCAATTTCCACGATCACTGCCAGTAATAGCACAATCCAGTACAGGTTCATCCTGTTTCCTCCGATACACTTGTCTGGTCACAGACACGGGCTCGTAAGGAAAACAGTACTGCCGGAAACCCGAAAGAGGCAGACTGCCGCGAAATGACTGCCGTGATCACACGGCGCGCGCAGATTATAAGCATCTGCGCCCACAATGCATCCCATCCATGGACGCCAACGCCACAACCGGCTATCATTCGCGCCCGTTGAACCCCCAAGTTCTTCATCTGCAGATCGTCGGAACTGACCAACCTCATCCGGTCGACTGCAACAGGTTTTGCGCCCGTAGCTCAGCTGGATAGAGCGTTGCCCTCCGGAGGCAAAGGTCAGAGGTTCGAATCCTCTCGGGCGTGCCATATAAAAGAAAGGGGCCTCCTTACTGGGAGGCCCCTTTTTTGTGTCCCACGGTGGATTTCACCCAGGCAAATCCCCCCTGTACTCACTGGGCGAGCAGCCCTGCCAGCGCCGAAAGGCACGAACAAAGCCGCCGGCATCGGTATAGGCCAGATGGGCGGCGATCTCTTCGATTTTCATGGTGGTGTTGCTGAGCAGCTGCAAGGCCAGTTGGCGGCGCTCCTCCTCAACCAGGTCGCGGTAGCTGGTGCCTTCCTGTTCCAGTTTGCGACGCAGACTGCGGGAAGAGAGGGCCAGCTCGCTGGCCATGTCGTTAAGGGTAGCGCCCAAGCCCAGCTCTCCGAGCAGTTTCTGGCGAACCTTGCCGGCGACGCCACTGCTTTCCACGGTGTCCATACGCTGCCGACACTGCTGCTCGAGCATGCGGGTTAGCACCGGATCGTAGCCGGGGAACGGCTGGTTGGCCCCGGCACGGTTGACCAGGATACGGTTGGCGCGGGCATGAAAGGTGGGCATCACGCCGCACAGCTCCGCCACGGCGGACGCCGCCACATCCGGTTCGCCAGTGAACTCGATACCCGTAAACGCCACCCCCTGAAGCGTGATTTCCCTGACCAGATTGAGGGCGGTAGCCATGTCTCGCTCGAGCAAAAACTGGCGCAGGTGCGCCGGTATCGGGTCAGGATCGAATGTCACGCCGAACGTATCGCCCTGCTCACAGACCGTAATCCGGCAGTAGGCCGTGCTCAACGGCAGGTAACGTACGCCCAGGGCGGCGGCATCGCGCAGGGTCTTGCAGGTGCGCAGGGCGAATCCCCATACCCCGAAGGTGGCCAGGTTGTATTGCCGACCCAGCTCAAAACCGCCCACTCCGGCTGCCGGCAGGGCCAGCATGAGATTTTCGATCAGGCGCATTTCCTGGGTGCGGGTAACCAGACCCTCGCCACTGGACAAGGCTTCGTCGGCAATACCGGTGCCGAGCAGGCAGGTTTGCCGGTCGATGCCATGTCGCTGGGCGAAGTTGAGCATGACCTGACTGATGGCCACCGGATGAAGCTTGTCGTCTGAATGCTGCATTGCCCGTCCCGCAGATACCGCCCCGTCACACTCTGGCCACTTATGCAGGGCGATTGGCCACGGCGGCTATTCTGGTTGTTGTGGGAGCACCGTAGTGTTGAGCCTGATGAAACCAACAAGAGGCGACACCATGGATTCGGCCACACTGAACAAGCAGGCCATTGCCTGCGCCAAGCACTATATGGGGAAAACCGCCTGGCCGACAATATTACTGACCCTGGCCGTGGTAGCCGCATTTGTTGCCACACTCTCTCTGTTTGCCAGCGGCTCCCTGCCGGCCTGGGGTGCTTATCTCTTGGTGGCAGCGCTGACCTATATGTCCTATACGCCGCTGCATGAGGCGGCCCACGGCAACATCCACGGGCAGAATGACAGTCATAAATGGATCAACGATCTGTGCGGGTACCTGGTGGCTCCGATCATTGCGATTCCCTATGCCTCCCACCGCATCGAACACTTTACCCACCACCGCTACACCAACCAGCCGGACAAGGACCCGGACTTCATTATCAGCGGAATGCAGAAAGGTCCACTGGGTTTGCTGGCCGCAGGCCTGCGTTTCCAGTGGGTGCAGAATACGTTTTTTGTTCAGCACAGCTGGGGCAGCGCGTCGCTGAAGGAAAAACTGATTTATTGCGCCGAGCTGGTGGTCTCACTGGGCTGGCGGATTGCCTTTCTGGTCATGGTGGACCAGCCCGGCACGGTGGCGGTGATTCTGCTCGGCTACTACACCGGCGGACTCTTCACCGCCTACTGGTTTGCCTATCGTCCGCATCACCCCTACAAGGTCAGTGAGCGCTATCGCAATACCAACAGCCTGATCATGCCCCGCTGGATGAAACCGCTGGAGTGGTTCTGGCTGGGCCAGAACCTGCATTCCATCCATCACTTGTTCCCACGAGTGCCGTTTTACCGGTACCACGCCCTGCACCGGGACATCGAGCCGATTCTGCAGGATCAGGGCACGCCCATCATCGGGATATTCACCCGCAAGGCCGTTAACCAGCCCGGCAGACGTCCCGGCCTGTAGATCCCTGGCAAGGCGGACAGCCTGCCTCTGGCAACAGCAAATTCTCCATTGTCCCATTCCGGCGCGGCAGCACCATCCATTGCCGCGCCCATTCCTCCTCGCAGTCCCGACCATTGCATCCGCAAATACCTGAATGGCGCCGAAACGGGTTTCCTCCCGCCCACGCTGACTGTCCCTCATTCCACCATTCCGCAACACCAGCAAGCCCTCACACGCAGAGCCAAACAGCGGTAAACACTCAATTTATTCCCGAACCACCTTCACAACAATAAACATCATGTTTCCATATTAATGACGCTTTTATCCTGTTTTTTCGGCGACATTGACGATAAACAACCTGTAATAAACTGTATCCGAATGTTAACTTGCCCTCGCAAAAAACAACTCGGGAAAGCTATCATGAAGTATTCGAACAACGCCCTGCTGGCAGCAGCCATTGCCGCGACTTCCAGCCAGGCCCTGGCCAATGGCCTGGCCCTCAACGAACAAAGCGCCAGCAGCGCCGGCTCCGCCTACGCCGGTCGCGCTTCCAGCGCCGCCAACGCCAGCACCCTGTATGGCAACCCGGCCGGTATGAGCCGTCTGAAGCGCGCCGAGATCAGCGGCGGCCTGGCCTTTATTGACGCCAGCACCGACATCCGTAACCCCCAGGGGAAACTGGGCCAGGGCGGCAGCAACGACGGTGACATGGTGCCCTTCACCACCATTCCGTTTGGCTATTACGTCACCCCGCTCAACAACAACTGGCATGCCGGCATCGGCGTGTACGCCCCCTTTGGCGTCATCAGTGATTACGAGGATGGCTGGCAAGGCCGCTACAACGGCCTGAAAAGCGAAGTGCAGGTGGTCACCATCCAGCCCACCCTGAGCTACGCCTTCACCGACAAGGTATCCGTAGGCTTTGGCCCCACCTTCAACCGCATCGACGGCGCCCTGAGCAGCAATGTGCCGAACGCGGCCGTGCCCGGCCCGATCCCCGGCAGCGGCGATGCCGAGGTGGATATCGAAGGCGACGATCTGGCCGTGGGCTATACCCTGGGCCTGCTGGTAGCAGTGAACGACCGGCTGGACTGGGGCCTGACCTATCACTCCAAGACTGACTACTCACTGGAAGGTCGCACCAAGGTCAGTGGCGCCAACGGCATGCTGGGCCCGATCCCACCCAACCCGATGATTCCCACCGGCCTGCCCGGGCTCAATGGCAGCTACGATGCAGAACTGGACATCACCATGCCGGAATCCGTGGATACCTCCGTCAGCTTCCGGGCCACCGACAAACTGACTCTGAACCTGGGCACCACCTGGACCCGCTGGAGCCGCCTGAGAGGTATTGAAGTGAACAACAGCGGCGTACACCCGGCCTACGCGGGCAGCTTCGCCACCATTTCCGAAGAGCTGAAATGGGAAGACACCTGGGCAGTTGCCTTCGGCGGCGCCTACCAGCTGAACCCGCAATGGGTGGTGCGTGCCGGCTACGCCCGGGACAACTCGCCCACCAACGATGCCCACCGCACCGTGCGGATTCCGGTCAGCGACCGGGACATCTTCACCCTGGGCGCCGGCTGGAGCCCCACCGCCGACCTGACCCTGGATGCGGCATACGCGTATCTGCAAGAGAAGAAGGGCAAGGTGGATCAATCCAGCTACCGGGCGGAGTTTGAAAACAGCGCCCACGGCCTGAGCCTGCAGGCGACCTACCGCTTCTGAAGTGAGGGAGCCTATCGCCAACAAAAAAGGGCCGGATATTCCGGCCCTTTTTTTGTGCAAGCGTCTTCGTTACCTGGCTGAATCCGAGGCCACCGCATCGGCTTCCCGCTCGGTGTCGGTCAGGTGTCGGTCAGGTGCCTGGGATCGCCCTCGGAGACCTTACCCACCCACAACGGATGGGGCTCGGCCTGACGTATCCGCTTGCGGAACTGGCGGCGCACCACCCACAGGCAGGCCGCCACGGCCAGCAATACCAGATTGATCAGCCGGTTATCCGCTTCCAGCCAGGCATGGCTGCCTTCCAGTACCGTCTGCAACAGGGGTATGGAGAGATAGCAGAACGGCGCAACACGAAGCATCTGACTGCTAAATCGCAGCGGCGACGCGCGCAGACTCCAAGCCACCAGCAACACCAGAATCACGGCAAACACACCCCGTTCAGCCAGGGCCACCAGCCCGCTCAACGGGGTATGCGGCAACAGCTTGCTGACCAGGAAGCTGAAAGCAAGGCCGACCACCACACCCGCACAGACCCCCAGAGTCAGGCGCAACAGAAAGGCCGAGGATCGCCCCGGGCCGGTGCGATCCGAACGGCGCTCGCACCAGAGAATATTGCCGGAGACAAACAGTAGCGAGCCCAGCAGCCCCAGGAGGAAATACAACAGTTTTACCAGCAGGCCGCCGTAATCACCGAAGTGCAGGGAGTAAACCGGTGACAGGCTGGCAAAGTTGAGGCTGCGCTGCCCCGGCGCAATCACGCGCAACGGCCCCAGAGTCGGGTCCAGCACCACATGGGCATGATGCCCCACATACCCCGGCACGGAGCCGGCCACATCAATCCAGCCGGCGGCATCGCCATAGCCGCGGATTTCCAGCCAGTCCACGGTCAGTTCCGGCAGCTCATTACGGGCGGCGGACAGCACATCGCCCATGTGCGGCATGATTACGGTGTTGCCCTGGCTCTCCACCGCCGACCACACTTCGGTTTGCTCGGTGATCACCCCGCGCAACTGGGGCCCGAAGACCAGCGCCCCCAGCAACACCGCCACCACGGTAAACATGCCCATGGCAGCACCGGTCACCGACATGATCAGATGGAACGGGAAGCTGATAATGCCGATCACGTTGTGCAGGTTTTTCCAGTAACGGCGCATGTTGCCCTCGTGCTTGAGAGCAAAGAATTCCTTGCGGATTTTCGGCCAGTGGATCAGCAGCCCGCTGAAAAGCGCGACCCCATACATCACCGAAATCAGCCCCATGAATGTCATGCCGATATTGATCGGCCAACCGGGATTGGGAATACCCAGGGCAAAATGCAGTTCATTGATAAAATCCGCCAGCGCCGAGCGGGGAGTCGCTTCGTGCACCCCTTCGGCATTGAAATCCGTGGCGTGGGCGGTGACCCAATCACTGTCGGCGGACTCAAACCACATCACACCGGGATCATCATCGTCAGGAAGCAGGTACAGACGTTTGCGGGCATCCGGATACTGTTCGGTGACCCGCTCCAGCAGTCGGTCCATACCCATGGGCGTGGCCGTCTGCTCCGCGAAATGTGGCTCCTGCCAGTGATGCAGCTCGTGGTGAAACACATTGATGGCGCCGGCGAAAAAGGCCACAAACAGCGCCAGGCCGCTGGCCATGCCCAGCCAGGCATGCAGATCGATCATCCGGCGCAAACGCTCTCCTTTCATGCGCCCACCCCGTATAGCGGTGTAGCCTGCAGGACCAGCCAGGCAGCCAGGTTACCGACCACCAGGGCGATCAGCGGCGGCCAGGTCTTTGCCGGCAGGGCCACCAGCAACGCCAGAAGCATCCATAGCACGATGGCCGCAATCAGTTGCAGCACCAACCATCCCTGCCAGGGCATCGGCAATGCCGCCGCCAGCAGCCCGATCAGCATCAACGACAAGGGAAGGCTGAGCAGAACGCCCAGAAAATATCTCATCCGCGCAGCCCCCGCTGGAAGCTGTCACGGTAATGCCCGGCCATCAACGGCAACAGCATCGCCGGCAGGGCAAACACCCAGAGCCCCACAAAGAGCCCGACACCCACCCCCAGAGTCACCATCCAGAGGACAGCGGAAGCAGCCAGCAACAACAAGGCCAGCAGCCGCGACAGCCCCGGAAGTGGCTGATCCAGCCAGCGCTGCTGGCGATCACTAAGATAAAAAAGGACAACACTGGCCAGGGTGGCCAGAACGGCAAACCACATGGGAAAAGAACCCTGAAGAAATGATAATGGTTCTCATTTAATAACAGTCCGGCAGGCCCCGTCAATCCGTGCGGACACCCCCCTCCTCACGCAGCGGCAGCAAGTGCTGGGTGGCCTCACTCAGTTTGGCGGTAGACAGCTGGTTCCAATCCACCGCGCCCCGATCCGGCATCCACACATCCCGGAATGCCGCCGCATCGGCCAACGCCATTTCCGGGGTCAGCATGGCCACACCGTGGTGATCGCCGGCAATCCCCCCGGCCTGTCGCACCGCAGCCCACCAGGCCGGTGGCCGCCAGCGCAGAGCCACGCCCGGCAGGTTGCAGTTCAATTCACCCTCCGACACACAGCATTCCAGCAGTGTGTCGCGCTGGGCACTGAGACCCTGCCGCCACAGGACCGAACCTGCCACCATCACCAGTGAGGGAAAAGCCCGCAACAAGCCACGGCAGCGATCCACCTCATCCAGTTCCTCGCCCAGTATTACCTTGAAGAAAACCGGCCGCGGCGGCGCCACCTGCTTGATGACGCCAGCTTCCAGCCAACGCAATGCCACATCCAGCGCCTGGTCTTCCTCTCCGGGCAACAACTGCTTCAGGTCTGACAGGGCAAACACCCGCGGCAGACTTTCCAGAGCCGGGGCCAGTCGATTCGCTGCCAACATTAACGGTCCACCAGGTTAGCCAGGGGTAACTGCAGACCCAACCACTGGCGCACCGTCATTATCCGATGCAGAAGATGGCAAATGGCGGTCAACCGGCGCGGCTCGGGCAACCCGCTGCTGCGCAGGCCAGCCACTTCTTCCAGTTGTCGTTGCAATCTGTTGATCTCTCGACTGCGGCTTTCCGTGGGGCGCTGGTACTGGGCCAGCCGCAGGGTCAGCAGCTGCCCCTGGAGATCATCCTCAAGGGCCGCATAAGCCCGTTCGATCAGGCTGTGGCTGGTCAGGTGGCGCAGCATCCCTGAAGAATGGCGACGACGTCCACCACGACGAACCGGACTGACAAACACCGCCAGCAACCCCACCACACGATGCAACAGCGGCAACCAGGAAGCCCCTCTACGAGTCGCCTGTAGATACCACCACCAGGCCCGCAAGCGACCAATGTCCTTGCGCAGCATTCGCACCCTGGCGTAGTGACGCCCTTCACCGCTGGAGGCATAACTGGCGCGATATACCGCCAGATACTCACCCAGCGCCTGAAGGCGATGTTCTACGGCGGTAAGCGCCAACTCCTGCTGACGCCACCGATCCGTTTCCGGTTGGCTTCCCATAGCCGAGACTCCTGCAACTGCTACTACTTGAAATGCACTGCAAACAACACTCTGGACAGACCGCACGCATGAAGCGGCCACAGCCCGGCAGCTTCACTCTAGCGACGACCCGGAGCTATCCACAGTGGAATTTCGTTTTGCCTCGTTGCCGTTTGTATCTTGTTGCTATCGGATCATTGCCTGAATTTGCACTGTAAGATATCGCCTACATATTTGCGGGGTGATATCCTGATCATATTGCCGCTCCCCTCCCAGGACTTCCCTTTTGCCCAATCGACTCCTTGCTGGTTTCCTGATCGCTATCGCCAGCCTCGTCCACAGCCACCCCGGGGGGCTGGACAAGCAGGGCGGCCACACCGACCGGACCAGCGACCAGTACCACTGCCACCGCGAACCCTGCCTGACCCTGCATCGCCAGCAACAACAGGCGGAACAGGAAGCCCGCCAGCAGCAACGGGCTTTTTCCGGCCTTTACGAGCGACGTGACTGGCCCCACTGGCTGGATGAGGATGGCGACTGCCAGGACACCCGCGCGGAGATCCTGATTGCCACCAGCCAGGTGCCCGTGACCTTTACCCGGGATGATCGATGCACCGTGGCCCGCGGACGCTGGCACGATCCCTACAGCGGAGAGACCTTTACCGCCGCAGGCGACCTGGATATCGACCACCTGGTGCCACTGCGCCATGCCCACGGCCATGGTGGCGATGGTTGGGATGAACGCCATCGGCGCCAGTTTGCCAATGATCCGGGCAATCTGTTGCCCGTCTCTGCCAGCGCCAATCGCAGCAAGGGCGCGGGCAGCCCGGACCAGTGGCTACCGGAAAACCGGGATTACTGGTGCCAGTACGGGCAGCACTGGCAACAGATCAAACAACGCTACCGGCTACTGATCACGCCACCGGAACAGCAAGCTATCGATAGATTGCTGTCAACCTGCCAGGTGACAGAAAGGCACCCATAAAAAAAGCCGCCCGAAGGCGGCTTTTTCAGCATGTATCCGCTGCCATTACTGCTCGGCGGCGTCTTTCATGCTCTCGGCTGATTCTTCAGCGCTATCATAGGCATTGTCGAGATCTTCGCCCATTTCTTCCATGGGACCTTGCGGGTTCATGGAGTCTACCGCTTCGTCCACTTTTTCACCGGCCTTTTCCACCGGCCCGTCGCTGCTGTCGCAACCCGCCAGCAGGGCGGAAGAGGCAAACAATGCTGCTAAAGCTGCTTTACCGAAAGTATGCATAGACTCACTCCTTGAAATATCAGTCATTAAGACAATCCAGACTGTATCGTCATCATGGGCCGCACACCAAGAACAAACACGCAAAGCGCGGGCATTTTACGAATCATTACGTTGCCAGCCCAATACGCCGAAGGATTTTTACGCAGCCACGCCCGTCGTTTCCGACAGACTGGCAGCGCCCTGCTATGATGCAGGCAAGATAAGGAGAACCCATGAAGCAAATAGGGCGAAATGTGGGCGGGCTGGCGCAACTGGTTACCCGTGTGGGCAACGAAATCACCCAGGTGGTGCAGGATATTCATGGCACCGTAGCCAATCCGTTCGGCCTGCGCGGCAACGACTACACCCCCGCGCCGATGGTCTACAACCTGATCCGTTACGGCTTTCGCCAGGCGGGTAATGTGGCGGGCATGGCGGATCTGCTGGCAGACCCCAACCGGGAACTGCGTGACAGCCTGGATCTACAAAGCATCGTCAACGGGGTTTTCGGGCAATTACTGGCCGAACAGAACAGCCCTTATGCCCTGCCGATGAAATTGCTGCCCACCGGCCCGGCTCAAGGCGACACCTTGGTGGTGTTTCTCCATGGCCTGTGCATGAACGATGCCTGCTGGAACAACCCGGCGGCTGATGCCTTCAGCCACTGGGCCCGCGGTGAGATGAAAGCCGAGGTGCGCTATCTGCGCTATAACACCGGCCTGCACATCTCCGACAATGGCCGCAAACTGGCCGGGCTGCTGGCCCATACCGCCCTGCCCCGGCGGGTCATCCTGATTGGCCACTCCATGGGGGGGCTGGTGGCCCGCAGCGCCCTGCATCAGGGCCGCCAGCGCGGCGACGCCTGGACCGACAAGGTCACTCACTTGGCCTGCCTGGGCTCCCCTCATCAGGGCGCCATGCTGGAACGCGCCGGCAATCAGGCCAACCGCCTGCTCGGCGCGACTCCCTACTCCCGCCCTCTGATGCGGCTGGCCAATCTGCGCTCCGACGGCATCCGCGACCTGCGCTTTGGCTATGTGCTGGAAGACCAGTGGCGGGACCGTCCCCTGGACGAATCACGCCCCAGCAGCAAGGTGCCGCTGGATAGCCAGGTGGAGCAACTGTTCATTGCCGGCAGTGTCAGCGAACCGGGCCACCCACAACCCCGCGGCGACTGGCTGGTAACCGTGGACAGCGGGCTCGCCACGCGTCTCTATCCCCAGGCCGAGGGGCTCACCCGAGAGCTGTTCTACCAGATGGGCCATATGACCATGATCGAGGAAAGCCGCACTTATGCGCGCATCCAGCGGTGGCTGGAATCAAGCTGACATGCTGCATTGCACGCTCTGCGGCAACCTCGCACAACCGTTTGCCCAGCTGGATGTCCGTGACTTTTTTCGTTGCGGCACCTGCCAGCTGACCTTTGCAGACCCGGCCACACTGCCAGACCCGGAAACGGAAAAAGCCCACTATGACCATCACGACAATACCCCCGGGGACGCCGGCTATCGGCGATTTCTGTCACAGCTGGCGGACCCGCTATGCGAGCGCCTGAAACCCGGCGATTGCGGCCTGGACTTCGGCTGCGGACCGGGCCCGGCGCTGGCACAGATGCTGAACGAGCGCGGGTTTGCCTGTCGCACCTATGACCCGATCTACGACCCGGATCCGGCACCGCTGGATCAGCAATACGACTTTGTCACCTGCACGGAAGTGGTGGAGCACTTGCACCGCCCTGAACGGGAATGGCAGCAATTCGCCCGGCTGGTGAAACCCGGCGGCTGGCTGGGCATCATGACCCACTGGCTGGTCGACGATAACGCCTTTGCCCACTGGTATTACCACCGCGACCCGACCCATGTGTGTTTCTGGCAGCCGGACACCTTCGCCTGGCTGGCCCGGAAGCAGGGCTGGCACATCACGCTGGTGGACAATCCGGTGGTGTTGATGCAGAAGGCGCCCGACACCGATCGGTAAATAAATGCCCCTAGATCTCGCGTTTCAGATTTTTATCCGGCGCCCTGCATCGAACCTGTCGTTACCCTGCCACCATCACCGCGACACCCACCGCCAGCAATGCCAGCGGCACGATAATCATGGCCTGTCGGGCAAGGCGAGCCGCCCAGTGTTGATGAGTGCGGTAATCACGCTCCATGAAGCCCCCTTCACAACAAATTCACACTCGAGGCACCGAGTATAGGAGGCACAAGTTGACGGTTAATCGCTCATATAGATGAAAGATTGATGGCAGCGCCACACAAACGAAATACGCAATTATTGCAATATTAAAAACGCGCAAAGCTGCATATCTGGCAGCAGAGTAGAAAACTCGGCAAAAACAGTCATCTACAAACAGACATCCGCCGGCGGATTGCCGCTGAGCCACCCTTTTTCTTAGGCCCGATTAAAGACTGTGTAGCCAGAACTGCATGGCCTTGCGGGTAGGTGTCACCTCGCCCACGTCAGTCCAGTCGAAATGGGCCACCAGCTGCTTCTGGGGGAAATAGCCCCGGCCGCGCCAGAAATCATCCAGCGGGCGATAACTGTCAGGGCGCAGAGGGTGGTCATCCGGGCGCTCCACGGCACAGAACGCCGTGTGCAGAAATCCAAAATCCGCCGCGTACTGCTCGCGTAGATCAAAGAAGCGGTGGCCAACCCCCTCACCCCGATAAGGTTGTAGCAATACCGACTCGCCAAAATAGAATACCGAACCCAGCTCCGCGCCCAGTTGCCGGAACGGTGCCTGAAATTCCTCGTCCGCATCCATTAGCGGCAATGCCGTGGCCGCCCCCACCAGCCGGTTGAACTCCAGCGCCAACACAAAGACGCTGCGATCAGACTGGGCATAGCGATCCAGATAACGACGCTCGTAGTCCCGATCCCCCTCGTACAAATAGGGAAAATCCCAAAATACCTGAATGCGCAGTTCAGCCAGCTCATCCAGCCAGGGCTCTACGGCAAAACCGGTAACCGGACGAATCTCCACATGGGACATGGCAACTCCTGAACATAAACCGGACGACAGGAAACCAATAGCATGATGACAGAGGAAAGGAAAATTGCCTTTTGGGCTACAGAGTGAGGCCATGAGGCACCTGGTCGCTGCCGGGCGATCCAATCCACATCGGGCTGGGTATGGGCTGGTTGTGTTTGGATAGACCTGTCGAGTTCTGAATGGCCTGATCGCCCTACGGTCGATTTCCGCGCAAGCGCGGTTCGCACCTCAAGAGGTACTCCTACAGGGGCTTCGTAGAAATACCGACATCCGGGGAACTTGCCAGACCCTCCCTATCCAACGAGCGTAGCTCGTAGCTCATCTCACCCCGACCAGGCCAGAATCCCCCCGGTCACGGCCAGCACCACAAACACCGCCTGCCGGAATCGCTGCTCGTTGACCCGGTGATGCAACACTTCCCCCACCACCATGGCAACGATGACCACCGGTACCAGCATGGCAATACGGGGCGCTGCTGGCAGCAGGCTGCCATCCAGCAGGAACACCAGGGTGAGCAGGCTGTTGAGAGCCAGCCACACCAGAATCAGGGTGGCGCGGAAGCGTTGCTTGTCCAGAGACAGGCCGCTGAGGGCATAGACCAGCAGCGGGCCACCGGAGGCAAACAGACCATGGGTGATACCCGCCAGAAACATCCACACTCGGGCCCACAGGCCGCCATGAGCTGAGGGAACCGCACCACGCCACATTCGCCACAACTCCCGTCCGCTGAACCACAGCACCAGCACACCGAAGGCATTCTTGAGCAACTGGTCTCCCAACCAGGGACGCAACCCGTAACCGGCCAAAGTCCCCACCACCATCAATGGCAGGATCAGTTTCCACAGGGTGGGCCAGTGAATGGCGCGGCGGTGACGCCAACTCAGGGTGCTACTCATGACAATATTGAGCGGCACCAGAACCGGCAGAATTTCCGTAATCGGCAGCACCAGCGCCCCTAACGACAGGGCGATGACGATACTTCCAAACCCGGTTGCGGCTTCGGTGGTGAAAGCCAAAAAGATAAACAGCCCCAGCAGCAGCCAAGGCAGCGTGATCATCTCTGCCATTAATGCGGTTCCAGCTCGGAAGCGAACTTGCGCACCATCATGCGCTGGTAGAAGTCCGGCGCCAGTCGCCACAGCAGGCTGGCGAACCAGGTAAAACGATCCGGGAACAGGCGCTTTTTCTTGCGGTAATAGGCCTCGAACACTCGCTCTGCCATCCACTCCGGCGTCTGCATGGCACCCACCATGGAACGGGGGTGTGCGGCAGGCTGACCATCATGGCCCAAAGCATTGGTTTCAATAGGCGTGTCGAGGAAGCTGGGATACACCATCAGGATATGCACTCCATACTGCGCCACCTCGCCGCGCAGCACCTCGAAAAACTGGCTCAGGGCACTTTTCGCACTGCAGTAGCCGGCTCGCCCCAGCACCGGCATCCAGCCCGCCATGGAACCGATATTGATGATACCGCCCCCGCTAAGCTTGAGCAGCGGCAAACAGGCCACGGCCATTTCCACCGGCGCCTGCCAGTCCACCGCCATGACCTTGCGGAATACGGCAATGTCAGTCTTGTCCGCCAGGGAACGGTGGGTAATACCAGCATTGTTGATCAGCACATCCAGGCCGCCTTCCTTTTCCTTGAGCAAGGCCACCAGTGCGGTGATGGCCTCACTGTCGGTCACATCCAGCCGGTGAAAAGAAACCCGGGATGGATCCTGACTGGCCAGGGCATCGGCCCGTGCTGCCAGCAGCAAGGCGTTCATATCGGTCATGATGACCCGATGGCCCAGCGAGAAGGCTTGCTGGGACAAGGCCCAACCGAGGCCGGACGCGGCCCCGGTAATCAGTACGGTTTTCATTCATCCTTCCTCTGTTGTTGCCCGGCCATATAGAAGCGAAATACCTGCTCCGAGGTCTTGCGGGGGATATAGCCGAAGTCTTCCTTGAGTCGTCGATTGGCCAGCACCGGCCGGTAGCGCAGGAAATTCACCTGCGCGGGCGTGTAACGGGTAAGGCCCAGGCGGTTGCCGATCCAAAGGGCCGCGCGAATCAGGCCGGCAGGCACGGAGACCACCGGTTTATCCAGCAAACGGCCCAACTCATGAATGCTGAGGGCGCCGTCACCGGCCAGGTTGTAGCGACCGGTTTTGCCTTCCAGAACGCCCTTCTGAATGATCGCCACCACATCCTGATCCCAGATAAAGACAAAGGGCGATGGCGAACCGGCCACCGCCACCAGGCGGGGTTTCTCGAACAGACGGGTAATCAGGTTACGGGTATTGGCGCCCAGCACGGTGCCCGGGCGCAGCACCAGTTGCTTCAGTGCCGGGTGTGTCTGGCGATACTCCGCCAGCAGGGTTTCCACCTGGCGCTTGTGATCCGAGTAGGGAAATTCCGGGTTTCCGCGCAAGGCATCATCTTCATCCAGCCAGGCGGGATTATCCGGGTGATAGCCGTAGGCGGCGCCGGAGCTGGTCACCACCAGTTGTTCCACGCCGGCCGCCACACAGGCATCCAGCACATTGCGGGTACCGTTCACATCGATATCGAAATCCCGGGCCCGGTCGCCGGAATCCTCCAGCACCGCAGCCAGATGCACCACCTGCTCAATGCGGTGCTCACCCAGCAGGCGCCCCAGATTCGGGTCACGAATATCCATCTCGTAAAACGGAAAATCGGCACTGTCATCCGCGCGAATATCCACCCCTACCACATGATGGTCCTGGCTGAGTCGGCGAGCCAACTGGCTACCGATATAGCCAGCAGCGCCGGTAATCAGGATGCGTCGTCGCATGCGCCCTCCTCACGGCCATGGCCTCGTGACCACCACCAGGCCAGCAACAATCCGGAAATCAGATGCCAGACGCCCCAGAACGCGGCGATCAGGATCATGCCACTGGCTTGCGGGAAAAATGTAAACAGAATGGCCAGCCCCAGGCCGGAATTCTGAATCCCCACCTCCATGGTGATGGCACGTCGATCCTGCCGGGGCAGGCCAGTGAGCATACCGGCAAAGGCCCCCATGCCCAGCGCCAGCATATTCTGCAGCACCACCAGAATGACGATGCGATCCGCCGTGGCCAGGAACACATCCATGTTGTTGCTGAACGCCACCCCAACAAACAACAGCAATACCAGCAGCGTGATCACCCGCATGGGCTTCTCGGCTTTGGCAGCAAAACCCGGAAACAGCTTGCCGGTCATCATTCCCACCAGCAGTGGCAGCCCCAACACCAGCACCACCAGGATCAGGATGTTCATGCTGTCCAACTGGATTTCGGTGAGCATGGAACGGGTATTGGGGTTGAGCCAGCCATAGAGGGCAAAGTTGAACGGTGTCATCACCATGGCCACCAGGCTGGAGATGGCCGTCATGCTTACTGATACGGCCACATTGGCCCGCGCCAGCCAGGTCATGATGTTGGAAAACGAACCGCCCGGGCAGGACGCCACCAGAATCATGCCCAACGCCATTTCCGGCTCCACCTCGAAGTACCAGGTGGTCAGGCAGGTGGCGGCGGGCAGCAGTACGAACTGGGCAAGCAGACCGACAATGGGGGCATCCGGGCGCTTGAGCACGCGCCGGAAATCCTCACCGGTGAGCGACAGGGACACCCCGAACATCATGAATGCCAGGATGACGTTGAGAATCAGCAGATTCTCGCTACTGAACTGAACCTCCACCTCACACCCCCTGTTTCAGGTCGGCGATGTGGGCGTTGACCGCCTTGCGATAGCTGTCCTTGTGCACGTAGTAGGCCATACGTTCCAGCTTCAGGTAGTCGAAGCCGCCATCCAGGGTCTGTCCGGCTTCCACGCTGGCTTTCTTCTCCAGCTTGTCTGCCTCCGGGTGCTTGTTCTGCCGGGCCTTGATGTAGAGCGCCACCATCTCCGCCTGCTCATTGCGCCCTTCCCAGCCCAGTCCGGCGGCTTCCACCATGCCCATCATGAACAGGTTACGGTACTGCGGGTGGAACACATTCAGGTACAGCTGCGGCGCATCGGCGTTGTGCCAGTTCAGCTCCGAGGCATCGATAAAGGGGTAATCCAGTTTGTAACCGGTGGCCATCAGAATCAGGTCGTAGACCCGGGACTGACCATCGGCAAAGGTCACCGTGTCACCCACCACCCCGACAATATCGCCATGGGGAGTAATGTCCCCATGGCCGAGGTGATGCAGTACCAGGGAATTGATCACCGGGTGGGATTCATACATCCGGTATGACGGCTCCGGCAGGCCGTAGTCACTGGGCTTGCCGACAATAAGACGAATCAGCCGGGCATCCAGTCGCTGCTTGAGTCCGCGGGGCAACTTGAGCTTGCCACCGATGCTGTCGGTGGGTTTGCCGCCGATAAACTTGGGCAGGAAGTAATACCCGCGACGTACGGACAGATCCACACTGGCCGCCCGGTGCACCGCGTCCACCGCAATATCACAGGCAGAGTTGCCACAGCCCACGATCAGCACCCGCTTGCCATCAAACACCGCCGCATCGCGATAATCGCAGGAATGCATCAGCTCACCCTCGAACTTGCCAGGCAGGCTGGGCTGATTGGGTGTGTGCAGGGTGCCATTGGCGATCAGGACACCGTCGAAATAACGGCTTTGCGTTTCCCCATCCCGTTCGGTGATGATCTGCCAGCCGTCACCGTTGCGCTCCACACGCACCACCCGGGTGGAAAATTCGTAGTGCCGATACAGATCAAAATGGCGCGCATAACTCTGGAAATAGCGCTTCATTTCACTGTGATGGGGATAGGTGGCCACCTCATCCGGCATGGGGAATTCACTGAATTCGGTCATTCCCTTGGAGGAAATCAGATGCGCGGACTGATACATGGTGCTGTGGGGATTATCGATGTCCCACAGGCCACCCACATCGCTGTTCAGATCGAACCCGATGAAAGGAATATCGTACTTGTTAAGATTTCTGGCGGTGGCCAGGCCCATGGGGCCGGCGCCTATCACTGCGTACATGGCTGTCCCGATAACTATTATTATGAACCCGGATCCGGGTTGGCCGAGTTGGACTCAGCATTTGGTATGATGTCTACTCTACGGTCCACCGGGTGCAGGCTCACGGCCAATTCGGGACCTTGCCACGGTTAATTCGGGACCTCATAGCAGCATGACGCACACCCCCACCGTTACAGTGCGCTTTACCCAGGCCATCAGCCACGCAGCAGAACAGCTGGGATTCGCCCTGCCCGCCACGCTGCAGCAGGCAGTCGGGGAACAGGACCGTGTCAGCCTGACGCTGCAGGGCGAAATCTGGGAAAGCTTCTGCGAACAGGCCCGCGACCCGCTGGTGGGCATCCAGTTCGGGCTGGCCCTGCAGGTCGGGCATCTGGACACCGTGGGCATGGTGCTGATGAGCTGCGATACGGTGGAAGATGCCCTGGATTCGCTGATGGATTACTACCCCATTGTCGGCGAAGGGGGGGCTTTTTCGTACCAGGTACACAACGACGAATGCGAGATTCGCTACCAGCCCCAATACACCGTGCGCCAGCGGGAGCGGGTGGAAGCCGCGATGACAGCCCTGCTGCAGCTGTCACGCTGGACCACCGGCGATCATCTACAGGCAATCCGCATGACCTTTTCCCATCCGGCGCTGGACGATAATCGGCGCTACGAATCCCTGCTCGGATTACCGGTACGCTTTGCCACTGACCATAACACTCTGGTGTTGCCCGCCAGCGATTTGAGCCTGCCGTTGATCCATGCCAACCCGTCCCTGTGCCATCACCTGCGCACCCTGGCCGATCAACTGCTGGACAACCTGGGCAGCCAGTCTCTCAGCGCCACCGTCCGCGACCTGCTCCGCCAGCACCCGCACTGGGGCAAGGAAAAAGTGGCCGACCAGTTGGCCATGAGCGGACGCCATCTGGTGCGCAAACTGGGAGAAGAAGGTAGCAGTTTCAAGTTGCTGCGCGATGCGTTGCTGCAAGGCATGGCAGAAAAGGAACTACAGGCGGGCACCCGTCTCGCCGACATTGCTGACAAGCTGGGCTTTTCCGATGAGAGTGCGTTTTCCAAGGCCTTCAAACGCTGGACCGGCATGACGCCGGCACAACATAGAGATGCAGCTAATAATGAATAGTTAACAGTGAACAGCGGCGCGGAGCTGCGCCGCAGTGTTTCAAACGCAGGAGGCCGCGACCAACCCATGGTCGCGGCCTCCTGGCTTTCAGCAATCACAAATCATGACCGCGCAGCTATTAACTGTTCACTGTTCACTAATTTTCTCTTCTTTCCAGAAATCGAACTGTGTCGGAATATCCGCCATCGCCGTTTCGAAACGCGGTTCGCGTTTTTCCAGGAAGGAGGTGAAGCCGTCGCGGCCGTCCCAGAATTCGTTGGACCAGTAGATCATTTTTGATTCCACCGCATGGGCCTGCATGGGGTGGGCAAAGTTGGGGTTACGCCAGAGCATCTGTTTGGCCAGCGCCGCCGCCACCGGGGAACTCTTGGCGATCATCTTGCGGGCAATGCAGCGAGCCACATCCACCACTTCACCCTTGTCATGGGCACTGTGGAACAGCCCGGCCTCCACGCCTTCTTCGGCCATGAAGATATCACCGCTGATGACCCATTCCATGGCTTTCTGAATACCCACCACCCGCGGCAAGAACCAGGAGGAACAGGCTTCCGGGGTCAGCCCCCGCTGGGTGAAGACAAAACCGATCTTGCTGTTGGCCGCCACCAGGCGAATATCCATGGGCAGGGTCATGGTGATACCCACGCCTACGGCGGCGCCATTAATTGCGCCAATCACCGGTTTGCGGCAGTTGTAGATAGCCAGAGACACCTCGCCACCGGAGTCACGAATCTGCTCCAGGGGCGGATCCATACCCTCGGCCTCGTCGTAGCCGAACACATTGCCGCCCTCTTCCGGCTGCATTTCCATGCCGGCACAGAACACCTTGCCGGCACCGGTAACGATCACCGCCCGCACCGCGTCATTCTGATCCGCTTCGCCAAAGGCATGCACCAACTCATCCTTCATGCGCAGGGTAAAGGCGTTGAGCCGGTCCGGGCGATTCAGGGTAATGGTAAGAATCTTTTCATCCAGATCGGTGCGAATATGCTGGTAATCCATGGAGCCTCCATAATTATTCTTTCAGGTGCACTACCTGCACCGGCAGACCCCGAGCATACCGCGATGGCAGGGCGTCGAACATGGCACGAAGGGTGCGATTGAGATGGGGTTGATCGTAAAAGCCGGCAGCCACCGCCAGGTCGGTGAAATTCATGCCGCTCCGCCACAATGCCAGCGCTCGCTGACACTTGAGATGCAGCTGGTAACGCTTGAGGGATACGCCGAGCTGTTCACGGAACAGATGCCGGAATCGGGAGGCAGACAGGTTGGCGTGTTCCGCCAGGGTATCCATGGAGGGCATCGCCTCGCCGAGACGCATCAGGCTGCAGGCATCGGCGAGGCGAGGATCCAGTGGCAGGGGCTCGGCCAGATCCCGCAGGCCGTGCAGAAACTGCCGGGCCTGGGCCTCACTGCCAGTCTGCACCAGGGCGGTGATCTGTTCACCGCACCAGCGTTGCTGTTGTTCATCCAGCCCGTCCAGACGGGACAGCGCCCGCCAGGCCGGCTCATCCGGATCCAGGTGAACCACCGCCACCGGCCCCTGACTGTTCAGGCTCTGGGGCACATCCGGCGGCACCAGCACCACCCGTTGCTGACACAGGCGCCCCTCCACGGTGACGCGAATCGGCTGTTCCAGCCCCACCAACAGGGACGCGGCCACATGCTGGTGGGGCTGGTTGTCGATGGCAGGCATCACCATCAGCCAGCCCCCCTGCCAGAGAAACAGGGGGGTTAGCGGCACATCCGGTAAAGGTGGGGTGTTGTCATCCATAACCGCCGATCATGCCCGCCCGGTCACGGGCGGGCAATGGACGATCAGGCCGATACGCGGCGGCCAAAACCCAGTTTGTGTGCCAGCTCGATGCTGACAAACATGGGGCCTACCAGCAGGAACACCAGATCATCGACAAAGGACGGTTTCTTGCCTTCCACCTTGTGGCCCCATACCTGCACCGCCCAGGCCAGCAGCCATACACCTGCGGCACCCCAGGCCAGAGACAAGCCGCTGCGATCCACCGTCACTATGACGGCCAGGGACGCCGCCAACCAACCGGTCATCAGCACCGTCATACCCAGGGACATACGCAGGTAAAACGGCATGCAGATTACCGCTAGCAGGGTGCCACCATTGACCCAATAGGCAGCAGCGCCCTCCAGACCCAGCCAGCGCCCCAGGGGCAGCAGCCAGAACAGACCGATGGTGGAAACAAAAATCGCCGGCACACAGAGAATATGGACCCACTGATTAACCGGATTCTGATGGCTCTCGCCGTAATCGGCCAGAAAGGTTTGCAGGTTACGCATGACAGCTCTCCCGAGTTGTTGTTTTGAGCTGCCCTGAAAGGTAACGCCTGTCATGGATGCGGGATTGTACGCAGGGGTTACGCCGTTGAGCGCTGGCAACGCTCAAACGCCTTTTGCTGCGGGGGTGACTGCCTTCCTCAGTCGCAGCCCCGCCGGCTGTCCTTGAGAGCCCGCAGCACCTGCTCCCGGGTCAGCAAACCCACCAGAATGTCCTTTTCGTCCACCACCGGATAGATCTTGGGTTTCTGGGTGACCATCAGCTCGGCCACATTCACCGCTGAATCGTCCTCGTGCACAGTGAGAGGCTGGCCGTGCATGAATTCTTCCACCACCAGACTGCCCTCGCAGTGATAACTGGATATCAGCAGTTTGCGCAGGCAATCCTGCTCGGACACAAACCCCACAACCTTGTTGTGATCATCCACTACCGGCAGGCCGGTGAATTTGTGCTGCAACAGGATGTCCACTACCGCCGTCAGCTCCGTGCCGGTCTTCACCGCCGCCGGGTGTCTGGCCATCAGGGCCCGCACAATCAGTTCGCTCATGGCTGTCTCCTTGGATTGAGCCTTCCTTGACTATAACACCCTGCTTCCTTTGCCAGGGAGCCCAAGGAGCCTCAATAACCCATGGGCAATATCAATGGATGACGGCATGGCTACCGGTTCCTACAATGGGCTCTGCTGAGGAGAAGGAATTGCGAATGGTATCGCCATGTTTACGGCTGTGTGTTGCTCTTATCGTTCTGGCCCTGACTGCCACGGTGCAGGCCAACGGGGTGGCCGCCTGCGAAGCCGCCGGTCAAACCCTGGAACAGCTCCAGCAGGAGAAACAGCAGCAGGCAGCGCAGCTGCAGCAGCTACAGGACTATCTCAATGGTCAGGTGCCGGACCCTGTTCAGCTGGCGGCCTTGCTTGGCCACCCCCTTGAGGAGACCCCCCCTCTGTCCCAGCGCCGGCCGGGTCAGCGCAACGTGCCGGACAACAAGTGCGACGCCCTGCAAAACGACATTGATACCCTGCTGGGGCAACTGAGCCGGCAGGACCAGAAACTGCATACTCTGCGCCAGCAATTTACCCAGCTCCCCGACACCCAGCGCCAGGCCTTCTCGTCCCTGGCTACGCTCTACCAACATCTGCAGACACTGACCGACCCGCAAGACACCCAGGAAGCGGTGAGCCTGGCGGCCACCACACTCAGCGACCACGTCCGCCAGGCCTGGGCCATTCTTCCCCTGCTCGGGTTATCACCACAACAGGCCCTGCAACAACTGGATCAACTCTGGTATCAGAGCCCGTCCCTGACGCCGCCACCCCAGCCCACAGCACAGTGGCGCGATCTGCTGCGCACTCGCCTGGAGATGCAGAGCCAGCTGCGCCAGCTGCGCGCTGACCTGTGGCAACGACGCTCCCTGTGGAGCCAGATTGATGCCATGGGCGGCCCCGCCCAGGCGCCGGCATTGCTGCACCACGAAGCAGAGCGCATCGGCCAGCGGCTGCTGGATACCGCCCATGTGATCGATCTGGATCTGCAGGAATCGGCCAAGAACAAACGCTTTCTACCGCTGGTGCAGAACAGTGTGGCGCTGATCCTCGGCATCGCCGGCTTCATGCTGCTGGTACGACTGGCGCGGCGCACTCGCCAATGGACCCTGACCCTGCACGAATCCGTGGTCCGGGCCAGCGGTGAGCACCGCTGGCTACGCAACGCCAGCCGCCTGATCAGCGGCCTGGCGCCCATGCTGCCCTGGGTACTGTTATGGCTGATACTGGATCTGCTTGCCCCGTACCTGGACACCCCCTCCACCCGCATTCTTGTCTGGCTGCTACCGCTGGCCCGGCTTTATGTCATTTACGGCTTGTTCTGCCTGGTCGGCGAATGGCTGGTGATCCGGGTGGCACAGAGCGCCAATGCCTACCTGAGCAGCGATCAGTCCCGACAGGTCCACGACCACGCCCGGTTTATTTCACGCTGGCTGATACTGCCCTGGTTGCCGTTGTTGATCGTGTGGGAAAGCCTGGGCCCGTCACTGCTCTATTACCTCTGTCTGGGCATTTTGCTGGTGGCCATTTACTGGGGACTGGGCCGACTGTTGGCGCTTCGCCCCCAGGATTATCAGCGTTGCCTGCAGGCCATTCTCCCTTCGCGGCTGGATCCGCTGGCGGAAAAACTGCTCACCCCGGTCCTGTTCTGGCTGTTTGCGCCGCTGCTGCTGCCGGTGGCCCTGGCCAGTTTCCTGGTGGGCTTTGTGGATCGGGTGCTGGCGGACTTCGACTGGTACATGCGCTTCAAGGCCCGCCTGTTTCGGCTGCGCACCCGCATCAACAACGATGAAGATGATGCCGACAATGAGCAGCCGGTGGATGAACATTACGAACGCTGGTTTGCCACCGCCCTGCCAGAGGGCAGCAAGACGCCCTTTGTGGATACCGGCCTGGTGACAGCCATGGAAAAAAATATCCAGCGCTGGCACGAGGACAAGACCGACGAGAATGCCCAGGTGGTAGTGGGCGAAAAGGGCTGCGGCAAAACGGTCAGCATTGAGCGGCTGGAGCGGGCGCTGGCGGAAAGCTGCAAGGGCCTCAATCTGGTCAAGCTGACGGTGCCGGCCAAGACCATCGATCCGGATGCCATTCTTTCGCTGGTCGGCGACGCCCTGGACGTGGACCTGGCCGGCGAAGGCCCGGCGGCCCTGGTGAAAAGTGACGAGGAACGCCAGCCTACCCTGGTGGTCCTCGACGAGGCACAGAACTTTTTCCTCAAGGAAATCGGCGGCCTGGAAGGCTGGCGTACGGTGCTCAGCCTGGTCAATGCACGGCTGGATAATGTGTTCTGGTTGCTGATGATCAACAACCAGAGCTGGGCCTATTTATGCAATGTGTTCGGCCGTGATTACCAGTTCCGCAACGTGGTGAAAGTGAAACGCTGGGGGCAGACCGATATCCGCTCCCTGATCCTGGCGCGCAACCACCTCAGCGGTCATCGGGTCCGCTACGACGAGGTGCTGCTTTCATCCCGTGGACCGGAAGCGGGCAATGTACGCAACGCGGAGCAACGCTATTTCAGCCTGCTGTGGGATGCCTGCCGCGGCAACCCCATGGTGGCCCTGCGCCTGTGGCTGACCTCGGTGAAGCCCAAAGGGCGGCAGGTGCTGGTGGGGCTGCCCACGCCGCCCTCTGCCAGCATTCTCGACAGCATGGGCGAGAATGCCCTGTTCGTGTATGCCGCCATTGCCACCCACGAAAACCTGACCAGCCAGGAAATCAGCCATGTCACCAATCTGCCCGGCAATGTGGTGCGCTACGCCCTCAAGGGTGGCTTCGATGCCGGTTTCCTGAATAAATCCGAGGATGGCCGCTACCGGCTGAAACCCCTGTGGTATCAGCAGGTGATCAGTTACCTGACAAGGAAGAATCTGCTCAATGAATGAAGGCAATATCGTCAATGATCTGGCGGTGGTGGTTGAGCTGTTCAACATCTACGCCCTGTTGCTGCTGTTTATCGGCGGCTTTGTGCTGTGGGCACTGAACTGGGGCATCAGCAAGGCCAGCCTGAAGATCACCGAAAAGCTGCCCACCCGGCGCTTCCTGATTCTGCAGATCACCACCCTGATCGGCTTTGTGCTCTACACCGTGGGTACCGCCGCGCTGATCATCGGCGTGCTGCAGCCACCCAAGGAATTCATGCTGGCCGCCGGTGGCTCCATCGCCGTGGCCCTGGGTTTTGCCCTCAAGGACATCGCCGCCTCCCTGGTGGCAGGTCTGTTACTGCTGTTCGACCGCCCCTTCCGTGTGGGCGACCGGGTCAGCTTCGCGGATGTCTACGGAGAGATCGTCTCCATCGGCCTGCGTACCGTGCGCCTGCAAACCCTGGACGACAATCTGGTCACCATCCCCAACTCACGCTTTATTACCGATGTGGTGGCCTCCGGCAATTCCGGCGAACTGGACATGATGATCGTCACCGACTTTCACGTGGGCCTGGATGCGGATCTGGAAGACGCCAAAGCGATTATTGAGGAAGTGATTGTCACCAGCCGCTACGCCTATCTGAAAAAGCCGGTGTCTTTTGCCATTGAGGAAGTGGAAATCGGCGACATGCTGGCCATTCGCCTGCGCTCCAAGGCCTACGTGCTGGACGTGCATTACGAGAAGGCCTTCCAGAGCGATATTGTGGTGCGGGTTTCCAAGCGTTTTCAGGAACAGCAGATCCCCCGGCCCCGCCGCGGCAGCGATGCCTGAGACCTTTACAGGCTGCTAGGCGGGCGCTACTTTTTATCTTTGCGGTTTTTCGACAACGCCTCTTCCAGCTCTTCGCGGGGCATGTAATCCAGATCCCAGTGGCTGGTAAAGGTTTCCTTGATACGGTGCCGGCCACGATGCAGATCATCCGGGGTTTCCCCTTCGTGGGCCGGGTGATAGTCCAGCGGCTCGTGGGCCGACTCAGCATCGGGCTGATGACGAGAGGGAAAGAGCTTTTCTTTCAATGTAGTAAACCAGCGCATAAACACCTCCATGGTGTTTTCCCACCGTAACACGCCAGCACGACAGGAAAACATGAAGGGCATGCGCAGGGACGATCAGGCAGTCAGATCCGGGCGATCCAGTAGCCGCGACAGTTTCTTCAACCCTTGCTTGCGCAGGAAGGTACTGTCGCGCTTGGCCGGGTGAAAATCCCGCTTGTAATACGCCAGGTAGGATTTGCCCAGTTTACGCAGCCAGCCCGGCTTGCCGAGTAGCCAGTTGACGCCGCCACGGACGGATCGCCAGTCGGTGGCATCGTCCATGCCCTTGCGCAGCTGGTAGTAGTGGAAAATGGTGAAGCTGATAAATTCCACCGTGGTAAAGGCCATTTCCGAGGTGCGCACCCAGTAGCTGTCCACCTGGTCCTGGTATACATCAAAAGCCACGGCCTTGTGCTCGCTTTCTTCCACCGCATGCCATAACCACAGTGGCAACATGCGTTCGTCCATGCCTTTGAAAAAATCCGGATGCTCCAGCATCAATTCCGCCAGCATGGCGGTGAAGTGTTCCAGGGCGCAGGTCTTTGCCAGCTGTCGTTGCGGTGACAGATGCTTGGCCATGAAGCGCATGCCGCGATTGACGAACTCATCCACCTTGCCGGTGGGCACGCCCTTGGACTCCATGAAGTGATTGAAGGCATCGTGCTCGTTGCCATGATGGGCTTCCTGCCCGATAAAGCCTTTCACCTGCTCGCGCAGCAGCGGGTCCTGGATCTGTTTCTGGTAATGGCGCACTGAGCGCACGAAGAAGCGCTCACCTTCCGGGAAGGTGCAGGACAGGGCCGTCAGCAGAATGGTCTTGAACTGGTCGTCGTCAAACCAGTAACGCGGCATGGCCGGATCAAACGAGAAATCCATCTTGCGGGGCTGGATATCGCTGTTATTCAGTTTTTTTGGCGCTTTCGGCGATGTGGCAACCGCTTTGCTAGTCATGGCAAACCCTCCTGCGTAAGAGCACAGTATTCGCCAGTGAGAAATGGGACACTAGTTCAGGTTGTGCCATTTCCTGTCCGCCGCCGGCGCTGGGAGCAGATTGATTGTGAGGGGCCGCAGAGTGATTGTGCCTGGGCGCCACCGCTACCCGGCGTCCGCTCTGGGTGGATCTGACTGACCGGACAAAGCCGCATGCACCGCCTGATCCCGGCCGCGCTGCTTGGCCAGGTAGAGACCTCGATCCGCTTGGCGCATCAGCTCACGGCCGGTGATGTTACTGCCAGGTAGGCGGGTCGCCACACCCACGGACAGGGTCACCGGCTGCCAACTCTCGCCGGACGGACAGCCCGCATTGTGATTGCGAAGGGTCATCACCAACCGCCAGGCCACTTTCAGTGAGGCATGGATATCTGCCCCCGGCAGCAATATCCCGAACTCTTCACCGCCGATTCGGGCCACCTGATCACCACGGCGGGTAAGGGTCCCGCTAAGCAGCCGAGCCACACGCTGCAACACCTGGTCGCCCAGATCATGGCCGTGGCTGTCATTGATGGCCTTGAAGTAATCCAGATCCACAATCATTACAGACAATTCTTGCTGCTGATCGGCCAGCGCCGTCGCCAGCCAGTCATCAAACGCGCGGCGATTGGCAATACCGGTCAGCGCATCCCGGGAAGCCTGGGTCTGCGCCACCAGTGCGGTTTTCTCCGCGGCCGCTCGCTCCCTTTTCAACGCCGTGGTTCGCTGGACCATCTGGGAAAGTTGATGCATGCCGCCCACTACCCACTGTCTTGGCAACAGCTCCTCAACCAGAAATCCAGAACCTCGCCCTGCCGGGCAATCCGGGTACTGGCAATGTAACTATCTTGCATGGGTGCACCGAGATGCAGTGCGAGGTGGGAAAATGCCTGATTGCGACGCATGGCCCGCAAAAATTCCTCACTGCGTGAGGGCGACGCCAGCAGACACTTGATCGTTTTCGGGACGCGATCGCCCAGCAACTGGCTGGCCCGGCGGTTCAACCACTCTATGTGGCCATCGGCGTGGACCACAAACACCGGCATGGACATGGCATTGATCAGGGCCCGACAGTCCGCTGACCATGGCATTATTCACCGGAGCGAAAATATTCCCGCCCCGCCCCCGTTTCGCTGGCTTCCAGAGAAATGACCACATGACAGTGGCCATCGCCATTGGCAATGGACTTCTGGATATCCACACGGCCATAACCGGCATTTTCCGCCGCGATCACGCCGAACACGTTGGATGTCATCATGCAAAGCGCCGGACGCCCAATCACCTTGTCGCCGAACGGGCATCGCCGATTGCCCAGCACCAGTTGCCGCTCATCCGCATGGATCAGGTAAAAGTCGCCGTCGATACGACGTTTGAGATCGACCAGTACTGCCGGAATTTGATAACGATCCAGCGTTGTCAGATTCAGGGATTGCAGGTAGTGACCATTCAGCTCATCTCCAATTTTCTGGCCCACCAGGGAAATAAACCCTTCCGCCTGATCCATGCCGGTAACCTCCTGCAGAGACTCGGCCAGATAGCCCAGCAGCTGACGCAGAAAGCGATCCTTATCCAAACCAATCGATACAGTGTGAATCCGTTCCGGTATCTTTTCCATTATGCCGCCCCGCCCCATCCATGCGCCGTTGATGGCGCCTGGGAGCCTCTGAATAACTCCTTGCGTACTCAGTCTTTCAGGCTGGCTCGCAATCTAGGCGCGATTTTGAAGGGGTATGTCCATCCATCGAAAAAGCGCAACAACGAGTACGTGCCAGCCTGGAAGACCCGGAGGGCGCGGCCTGAAGCGTGCAAGGAGTTATTCAGAGGCTCCCTTATCCTTCATCCCCGGCCATTCCTAATGGCTTAGTACACATGATTCACCGGCATGACTGCGACATCAATCACGTTCACTCAAGCGGTCATACCGTTTACACGGGAAATTGTGCCGATTGTCCGTGAAGTCGACACAAACCCGACGAATGGGAGTCAAATTTCTTCCCGGCGGAATAAACGGGCACGAATATCACCGCCGCTCTTCTCCCGGTGCAGCTGCCAGTTCGATGGCACAACCGGTTCTTCAGCGTGCCGACGGCTTTCCACATAGATCCAGGCTTGTGCCGCCAGCAACCCCCGTTCTTCCAGCGCCGCACAGGCGGGCTCCGCCAGCCCCAGGTCGTAGGGCGGGTCCACAAACACCAGGTCGAACTGCAAGGCGCTTTGCCCTGCCCATTGCAAGGCATCCGCAGTGTGGATCTCGATGCGATCGTCAAACAGGGGCAGCAACTGACGCTTCAGGTCGGCGGCCCGTTCGCGCTTTTTTTCCACCAGCACTGCCCGCTGAGCACCGCGGCTCAGGGCCTCCGCCCCCAGCACCCCGGAACCGGCAAACAGGTCCAGTACCCGCAGGCCCGGCAGCTCGAACTGCAGCCAGTTAAACAGGGTTTCGCGCATGCGATCGGAGGAGGGGCGCAGATCGCCCCCCTGATCCACGAACTGCAAGCGATGGCCACGCCGCTCACCGCCGATAATGCGCACCTGGCCCTTGCTGGTGGCGCCGCCTTTGCGATTCGGACCTCTACTCGCCACTGCGCTCTTCCTTCTCACCGGGGTTCCCACTGTCCTGATCCTGAAGGATTTGTGGTGCCTCCGGACCAATACTGACGATGGCCAGATCCTCCACATCCAGGGTTCTGCGGAAAGCCTCGCGGATATCCGCCACGGTGACCTGTCGCACCTGATCGTTGAACCACTGCAGGTAATCCAGCGGCAGATCGTAGAAACCGATGGCACCCAGCTGGCCAATAATATCGCTGTTATCGGCGGTGCTCAGGGCAAAGCTGCCAAGGATATTGGCCCGCGCCTGTTCCAGCTGTGCCTGGCTGGGTCCCTCTTCAACAAACTTACCGACCAGATCCAGCGTCAGGGTCAGCGCTTCGTCGGCATTCTCATTGGCGGTCTTGAACTGCACCTGGAATGGGCCGCCCGCTGCCATGGCGGAGAAACCGCTGCCGATGCCGTACACATAGCCACGCTGCTGGCGCACCTCGTCGGTGAGAATGGACGCGAAGCCGCCACCGCCGAGAATCTGGTTGCCCACGTGCAGAGCCACATGATCCGGGTTGCCCCGCCAGGTGGCCTGGTTGCCCAGCAAAATATGGGTCTGCGCGGAGGGGAAATCGATGTGCTCGCGTTTGCGCTCGCTGAGCACCTCTGCCCGAGGCAACGCTGGTGCCGCGGCTCCCGCCGGCAGTGCTGCACTGATCTGTGCGGCAATCTCCTCGGCCTCGCTGCGCGACAGGTCCCCAACCATGGCAATCACGGTATTGCCGGCGGCGTAATAGGTGTCATAGAAATCCACCAGCTGCTGTCGCTGTATCTGCGGCAGACTCTCCAGGGTCCCTTCGCTGGGCTGGCCATAGGGGTGATCGGCAAACACCGTGGCCATGAACGCCTTGCTGGCCTGCGGCCCGGGCACCTGTTGCTCCATGCGCAGCCCCTGCATGGCGCGGGTACGCAGACGATCCAGCGCGTCCTGGGGGAAGCTGGGCGAACCAATCACCTGATTGAACAGCGCCACCACCGGCTGGCGATATTCCGCCGCCGACAGGGTACGCAGGCTGATGATGCCCATGTCCCGGTAACTGCTGGAGGAAAAACTGGCGCCACGATCCTCAAAGCCCCGGGCGATGTCATCCACACTGAGAGCCTCGGTGCCCTGACCGATCAGGGCACTGGTCAGGGAGGCCACACCGGGTAAGCCGTCATCCTGGGAACTGCCCGCCGCCATCACCAGACGAATATCCAGCATGGGCAAGGCATCGCTTTGCACGAACATGACCTTGGCACCCTGCCCGGTCTGCCAGGATTGAATATCCAGCTGCGGCGCCTGGGGCTCGCTGGCCGCCACCTGTTTTTCCGTCGTCGGAAAGCTGGTACAGGCGCTGAGCATCAGCGCTGCCGACACTGCCAGAAGGCGCAAGCTGCAAGCTACAAGCTGCAACGCGCGCAAACCTTTCAGCCAATCGAATAGCGCAGGAGCCGCGCCCCCGACACTGTCAGCGCGGAACACCGCCCTGCGAGGAGAGGAAGCCGACATCTTCGCGCCTTGCAGCTTGTAGCTTGTAGCTTGTAGCTCGGTTTTCATTGTTCTTCCTCCTGCTCAGGGACCACATGGGCCACCGCCAATCGCTCCGGCACCAGCCACTGGCGGGCGACTCGCTGCACATCCTCAGCCGTGACCTTGCCCAACTGTTCCTCGAACTGATCGGCCAGATCGATATCCAGCCCCAAAGTGCTGAGCATGCCCAGCTCCATGGCCTGGCCCATCACCGAATCCTTTTCAAACACCTGGCTGGCCAGCACGCCGGCCTGTACCCGCGCCATTTCGTCCTCACTCGGCAAGGTGCTCTGCAGGGTCTTGATCTGCTCGCGCAGAGCTTGCTCTACCTGATCCAGCGTGACACCCGGGTTCGGAGTCGCGGTAAGGGTAAAGGTGCCATCGCCGCGCTGGATGCCGCTGTAGCTGGCCCCGGCGCCGGCCACCAGCTTCTCGCCACGTACCAGCTCGGTTTCGATACGGGCACTCATGCCGCCATCGAGCACTCCCGCGAGCATGGTCAAGGCGTAGAAATCCTCTTTCTGCTCGGCAGTCACCAGGGAGGGCACGTTATAAAGCATGTAGAGGGCGGGCACCTGCACGGCCATGGCCAGATCCAGGCGGCGCTCACCGGCAGGGGGGGTGACCGTCTGCGTTGGCCGCGGCGGCGTGGTACCGGCGGGCAAATTGCTGAAGAAGCGGCGTACCAGTGGTTCCACCTGATCGCGGGTCACATCACCGGCAACCACCAGGGTGGCATTACCCGGCACATAGAAGCGGTCGTACCAGCTACGAGCCTGTTCCGGCTGCAGCTGGGCCAGCAGGGAGCGCCAACCGATGATCGGGTGGGCATAGCCGGTACCCGGGCGGGCCACCGCCTGGAATTTTTCCCAGGCCAGGGCATTGGGGTTGTCGTCGGTGCGGGTACGGCGCTCTTCCAGCACCACCTGCAACTCGCGATGGAACTCGTCATCGTCGATCTTCAGGTTGCCCAGTCGCTCCGCTTCCAGCTCCAGGGCCAGCGGCAGGCGCGACACCTCATACTGCTGGAAATAGGCGGTGTAGTCATAACTGGTGAAGGCATTGTCACTGCCCCCATAACGGGCCACCAGTTTGGAGAAATCCCCCGGCCCCAGCCTCTCGGTGCCCTTGAACATCATGTGCTCAAGCACATGGGCCAGGCCGGTTTCATAGGGCGCTTCGTCGAAGCTGCCGGCCTTGAACCACACCATCACGGTAACCACAGGAGCCCGATGATCCTCGCGGATCAGCACCTTGAGACCGTTATCCAGGGTAAAGCCGTGGGTGGGCAGCTCGGCCCGAGCGGTCAGACTCCAGAGAATGACCACCAGTGCCACCATGAGTTTTCTCATGCATTGTCCTCATTGTGTCGCCCCCGGAAGCTGCTCCCCCGTGAGCGAAGTGTTAGGATAGCCGCGCGTTCGTTAGCGAACGTCCAGCCTGCAGGAGGGCGCATTTTATTTATCGCCGGCATAGCATACCGGTTTACCGCCCTGTCCTTGCAGCCTCATTGCAAAGGAAGAGGCCCGATTTACCCTCTTCGCGATTGGATAAGACTGAACATGAGCGACGAAGTTTCCCGCGACGACGACAACGCCCCCAAGCCGGAAGAAAAAAAGACCGGTTTCTGGAAGCGCATGTTTACCGGTGTGGATGCCGATGAACTGAACGACACCGACTCGGCACCCGCCCCGCAAGACAATGCCTCTGGCGAACCCGAGCCCACAGTCACTCCCCCGGCAACTGCACACGTTGAAGCCCCTGCCGCTGACCCGCAACCATCGCCACAGGCCGAGAGCCAGGCCGAACCGGCGGATGACAGTGACAATGGTGAAGGCTTCTGGACACGCATGAAGCTGGGCCTGGGCAAGACCCGCAAGGGCTTGGGCAAGGGCCTGGCTGACCTGCTGGTGGGCGCCAAGGAAATCGACGACGAGATTTTCGAGGAAATCGAGACCCAGTTGCTGGTCGCCGATGTGGGCGTGGAAGCCACCGACGTGATCATCGAGGCACTGACCGGCCAGGTCAGTCGCGAAGAACTGGTGGATGCTGACGCCTTGTACGAGTCCCTGCAGAACGAACTACGCAAGCTGCTGGTGCCAGTGGACCAACCGCTCACAATCGACGGCAGCAAGAAACCCTATGTGATCCTGATGGTCGGCGTGAACGGGGTCGGCAAGACCACCACCATCGGCAAGCTGGCCTGCCGCTTCAAGGCGGAAGGCAAGAGCGTGATGCTGGCCGCTGGCGATACCTTCCGCGCCGCTGCCGTGGAGCAGCTGCAGGTATGGGGCGAGCGCAACGACATCCCGGTGGTGGCACAGCACACCGGCGCGGATTCCGCCTCGGTAGTCTATGACGCGGTCCAGGCCGCCCAGTCCCGCGGCGCCGACGTGCTGATCGCCGACACCGCCGGTCGCCTGCACACTCGCGGCAACCTGATGGAGGAGCTCACCAAGGTCACCCGGGTGATGAAGAAACTGATCCCGGATGCGCCCCACGAAGTGCTGCTGGTACTGGACGCCGGCACCGGCCAGAATGCCATCCAGCAGGCGGAACAGTTTCGCGATGCCGCCGGCGTGACCGGGTTGGCACTGACCAAACTCGACGGCACCGCCAAAGGGGGTATCCTGTTTGCCTTGGCCAAACGCACTGGCCTGCCGATTCGCTTTATCGGCGTAGGGGAACGACTGGAAGACCTGCGCCCCTTCCATGCGGAAGAATTTGTGCAGGCATTGTTTGAAGACGTGGCGGGGTAGCAACACCACACCTCGCCGATAGCACCGTAGGATCGCCGCTTGAGGCGCGAACTGTACTCGCGACAACGGTTGTTCGCGCCTCAAGCGGCGCTCCTACTGCGACATAACACATCCCAAGGGACGTCATGATTCAGTTTGACCGGGTCAGCAAACGCTACCCGAACGGCAAAGACGCACTCAGCAAGGTGAGCTTCACGCTCCCCGCCGGGCAGCTGACGTTTTTGACCGGTCATTCCGGGGCGGGCAAATCCACCCTGTTGAAACTGATCATGATGCTGGAGCGTCCCACCCAGGGTCAGGTACTCATTGATAACCAGAATCTGAATGGCTTCGGCAACCGGCAGATCCCACTGCTGCGCCGCAAGATCGGCATGGTTCACCAGAACCACCAATTGCTGTTCGATCGGACCGTGTTCGACAACGTGGCCCTGCCGCTGATTATCGCCGGCTATGCGCGCAGCGATATCGGCAAACGGGTGCGCGCCGCACTCGACAAGGTGGGCCTGTTGGACAAGGAAAAGTTAAACCCGATCATGCTCTCCGGCGGCGAACAGCAGCGCGTGGGTATTGCCCGGGCGGTGGTCAACAAGCCACCGTTGTTGCTGGCGGACGAGCCCACCGGCAACCTGGATCCGGCCCTGTCCGAGGAAATCATGGACCTGTTCAAGGATTTCGCCCGGGTCGGCGTCGCCGTGCTGATCGCCACCCACGACCTGAGCCTGATCGCCCGCTATAACCACCGCCTGCTGACCCTGCGTGAGGGGCGCCTGGTCCACGACGGCGACGAAGGGGGCCACCATGGCAGCTAACAAGGGGCCCAGAAACGCCACCCCAATCAAGGCCAGCCGCCAGAAACAGGAGCGCGTGCGCCGGGTGGCCGGGGCGCACAGTGCCCGCACCTCCCTGCAGGACCGTTTCCGCAGCTGGCGTCAACACCATCAGGACTCCTTCAAGGATGCCCTGCAACGGCTTAACGCCGCACGGACCAGCAGTGCCATGACCATTCTGGTGATCGCCATCGCCCTGGCCCTGCCTGCCGGGCTGGCGGTACTGCTGGACAATGCCCGTGCCATTACCCGCGGCTGGGACGGCAATGCCCACCTGTCCGTGTTTATGGAAATGAATATCAGTGAGCAGCGCCAGCGTGATCTGGCCCGGGGCTGGCAAGGGCTGGACAACATCAGCCGCACCGAGGTGATTACCCGGGAGCAGGCGTTGGCGGAATTCAAGGCTCTGTCCGGCTTTGGCGACGTGTTGGAGGCCTTGCCGGACAACCCGCTGCCGCCGCTGATCGTGGTCTACCCGGACGAGACCGACCCGGTCACCCTGCGCGCCCTGGAAAACCGGCTGGCGGAGGCAGACGGAGTGGATCTGGTACAGCTGGATGTGGAATGGGTGCGCCGCCTGCATGCCCTGATTGAACTGGGCGAACGGCTGATTTCCGCTCTCACGCTGGCGCTGGCCGCCGCCGTGGTGCTGGTGGTGGTGAACACCATCCGCCTGGCCATCGAAAGCCGCCGGGAGGAAATCGTGGTGGTGAAGATCGTCGGCGGCACCGACGGCTTCGTGCGCCGACCCTTCCTCTACTCCGGTTTCTGCTTCGGCTTTGCCGGCGGCGCAACGGCGGTCATCCTGGTACAGGTGGCCCTGTGGTGGCTCGGCGGGCCAATCGACGAACTACTGGCGCTGTACAATAGTGAGGAATCACTCACATCAATGGCCGCATCCAGCCTGATCATCCTGCCCGTATTCAGTGGCATCCTGGGGCTTCTGGGCGCCTGGTTGGCCGTGGGTCGGCATCTGGGTGATATCGAGCCGAATTTTTAACCGCTGCAGGAGCGGCGCTCTCTGTGGCCCGCGGGTATGAGCCGCCACGGCCTGGCACGGCTTGTCGCACGTATGTTCGCGGCTCGAGCGCCGCTCCTACAGCAGACGCCCCAGGAACCTTCCACTTTCATGCACGTCCAACCCTGTGTTCATCACCGGTTCACATGGCCGGCCTAGACTTGGTGATTGCTCCATCGACCCTCTCAATCGGCGGGAACCTTTTTGCCTATTAGCACTCCAAAGAACCGAGTGCTAAGATCAGCGGCACATACAGGACATAGACTGGTCTTCAACGAGGAGACAACGCGCATGACAAACCCTTCAACGCAAGCACAGGCGCTGATGTTGGCCGTACCGGGTAATAACCTGGACGCCTACATGCGAGCCGTTAATGCCGTGCCGGTTCTCAGCGCAGACGACGAACAACGTTTGGCAGGACAGTATTTCTACGAACAGGACGTGGATGCCGCCCGCAACTTGGTACTCGCGCACCTGCGGTTCGTAGTGCACATCGCCCGCAGCTACACCGGCTATGGTTTGCCCCTGGGCGATCTGGTCCAGGAAGGCAATGTGGGCCTGATGAAAGCGGTGAAACGCTTCGACCCCACCAAGGGCGTACGCCTAGTGAGCTTCGCGGTGCACTGGATCAAGGCGGAAATCCACGAATATGTGATCAAGAACTGGCGCATCGTCAAAGTGGCCACCACCAAGGCCCAGCGCAAACTGTTCTTCAACCTGCGCGGGCAAAAGAAGCGCCTGGGTCGCCTGAGCATGGAAGAAGCGCAACGAGTGGCCGATGATCTGGGCGTTACTGCCATCCAGGTAAAAGAAATGGAAGGCCGCCTGGGTGCCTACGACGCCAGTTTCGATGGCCCCACCAACGACGACGAGGACAGCACCGTAGTGTCCCCGGCCGCGTACCTGCACAGCGACAACAGCGATCCCGCGGACCTGCTGGCCGAACAGGATCAGCAGGAACGGGAAAGCCGCCAACTGGGCTCAGCCCTGATGGCGCTGGACGAACGCAGCCGCGACATCCTCGAGCGCCGCTGGCTGGCCGATCAGAAGTCCACCCTGCAGGACCTGGCGAACGAGTACGGCGTGTCCGCCGAGCGTATCCGCCAGTTGGAAAACAACGCCATCAAAAAGCTGCGTAACGCCATCGCAGCGTAACGCCGACCGCAAAAAGCCCCTCCTTCGAGGGGCTTTTTATTTTCACCGGTTACGTGCTGCGCGCATGCCTGCAAGCGGGTAACATACCGTCCATGAAAATTCTCCTCGTACTCGGCGCCCTTAACGGCGCACTGGCCGTTATCCTCGGCGCCTTCGGTGCCCATGGCCTGAAATCCCGCGTGGATGAATCCATGCTTGCCGTGTGGTCCACCGCCAGCGAATACCATTTCTACCATGCCCTGGCGATGCTGCTGTGTGGGTTGCTGGCCAAGGCGTTTGGCGCCAGCGGCATGGTCACCGCTGGCTGGGTGCTGTTTGCCGGCACCCTGGTTTTCAGTGGTAGCCTGTATGTGCTGGTGCTCAGCGGTCAGAAATGGATCGGCGCCATTACCCCGCTGGGCGGCACCGCACTGATCATTGGCTGGCTGATGCTGGCCTGGTCCCTGTTCAAGGCAGTTTGATCTCTATCATGAAGCTTACCGTCAACGGCGATACCCTGACTCTGGATGGCACCACCATCGCGGATCTGGTCACTCAGCTGAATCTGGCCGGCCGCCGCCTGGCGGTGGAAGTGAACCGGGACATCGTCCCGAAAAGTCAGCATGACGATTTCACCCTGAACGATGGCGATGTGGTGGAAATCGTCCATGCCATCGGCGGTGGCTGACACCACCCGGACCCTATTTATTACGCAGTAACCCGAACCGAGGCGAGGCCCCATGTCCGACCTGCTCACTATTGCCGGCAACACCTATTCTTCCCGACTGCTGATCGGCACCGGCAAGTACAAGGATTTCGAGGAAACCCGCGAGGCTATCGAAACCAGTGGCGCCGAGATCGTCACCGTGGCCATTCGCCGTACCAATATTGGCCAGAACGCAGACGAGCCCAACCTGCTGGATTTCATCAACCCGGACAAGTACACCATCCTGCCCAACACCGCCGGCTGTTTCTCCGCCGAGGATGCGGTGCGCTGTTGCAAGCTGGCGCGGGAACTGCTGGACGGCCATGATCTGGTAAAGCTGGAAGTGCTGGGTGACCAGAAAACCCTGTATCCGAACATTACCCACACCCTGCGAGCGGCCCGGGAACTGATCGATGACGGCTTCAAGGTGATGGTCTATACCAACGACGACCCGATTGTGGCCAAGGAACTGGAAGACATGGGCTGTGTGGCGGTAATGCCGCTGGGCTCACTGATCGGGTCCGGCCTGGGCATTCTCAACCCGCACAGTATCCGCCTGATCCTGGAAGAGGCGAACGTGCCCATCATCGTGGATGCCGGGGTCGGCACGGCCTCCGACGCCGCCCTGGCCATGGAAATGGGCTGTGACGGCGTGCTGCTCAACTCCGCCGTGGCCCATGCCCGGAAACCCGTATTGATGGCCTCCGCCATGAGAAAAGCGATCGAAGCCGGGCGCGAAGCTTTCCTGGCCGGGCGCATGCCCCGAAAAGCCTATGCCTCAGCCTCTTCACCGCTGGACGGCATCAGTCGATAAAAAAAAGGCGCCGATCTTGGGGGAGAGTCGGCGCCGGGGTAATGGGGTTTTCAATACCATGACTTGCAGAGTGATAATCACCCACTTGCCATCAAGGTGACGTGAACCCCACCCACTCGCGGTTTTTGCTACAATCGCTCCCCGCTTCAACTCACCTGGCAGCCCCATGCTCGATTTCATCAAACAGGATCAAGACCCGGAAACCGGCAAGGTCATGCGCAAGGTGCGCAGCTTTGTGTTGCGCGAGGGCCGCCTCACCGCCGGGCAGAGTAATGCCCTGGATAGCCTCTGGCCGCAATTTGGCCTGGAGCGCGCCGATGGAGTGCTGGATCCACAAGCGGTCTTCGGTCGCGATGCCCCTCGGGTTCTGGAAATTGGCTACGGCATGGGGCACTCCCTGGCGGATATGGCGCAGGCCGATCCAGACAAGGATTTTATCGGCATCGAAGTGCATCGCCCGGGAGTGGGGGCCCTGCTGATGGAAATCCAGCAGCGCGGCCTGAGCAACCTGCGCAGCTATTGCGATGACGCGGTGGAGATTCTCGAGCTATGCATCCCGGATAACAGCCTGGCCCGGGTGCAACTCTACTTCCCCGACCCCTGGCACAAGAAAAAACACCATAAGCGCCGCATCGTTCAACCCGCCTGGGTGGCCCTGGTGCATCGCAAGCTGCAGCCCGGCGGCGTGCTGCACATGGCCACGGACTGGGAGAATTACTCCGAATACATGATGGAAGTGATGAACGACGCCGAAGGCTTCACCAATACCGCCGGTACCGGACAATTCTCACCCCGGCCATCATGGCGCCCGGAAACCAAATTTGAACGGCGCGGTGAAAAACTGGGGCACGGGGTGTGGGATCTATTGTTTGAAAAAAGCTAAGCCCTCCCCGTTGGAGCTTTGTTCACAAAGCGAAGAGTGGACGCCCTTGCCTCTCTCGCTCTTCGCTTTGTGAACAAAGCTCCAACAAATACGCGTATTACACGTCTTTCAGCAATCTCGCACTGAGCACTCCCACCGCGCCCATACCCCCCAACACCAGCAAGGCCCAGTCATTGCCCAACAGTGCCACCCCCGCACTGATGCCACCCACTGCCAGCAACAGAAAGCCAATAACGGTATTACTCACTGCGGTGTAGTCCGTGCGCTTGGTGCCACCCGCCATGTCCACCATGTAGGTCTTGCGACCGATGCGCACGCCGGCATGGGCAATGGCCAGCACGAAGAAGGCCAGCGGATACAGCCAGTGGAGCCAATCCGCCTGCGGACCCCAGGCGGCGAACCCACCGGCCAGCAGACAGACCAGCGCCGCCAACCCACCGCCCCGCACCATCACATTACGGCTGGAGGTGTCGGCCATATAGCCCCAGACCGTGGCGCTGACGGTACTGGCCAGGCTGGAGGCCAGCACGAAGCTGCCCAGCAGCAGCGGCAGCGAGGCCTGCTCCTGGGCCACCAGCACCAGGAACGGCGAGGCCAGCGACGACGCCATCAGCAAGGCGCGGGTGATCACAAAACGGCGGAAAGGGGCATCGGTTTTCAGCAGGCTCAGACTGCCCAATGCTTCCTTGAAGGCGTTATTGCCTCCTTCCCTGGCCCCCGGATACTCGTCTACGGTAAAGAACACGCCAGCAGCCACCAACCAGGCCACCCCTGCCGACGCCAACAACGCCCCATAGAACGCCATGGACGGGTCCTCACCACCGCGGAAGATAACCAGTGACAGCGCGAAAGTGATGGCGCCGGAGAGCGTGGCAGACAACCCGGTGAGGCGACCACGGCGAGACTTGGGGATGCACTTCCCCTGCACATCCTTCATGGCCACGGAACAGAAGCCGCGACTGATACTGAACAGAACCAACAAACCGATAATCGCCAGACCTGCCTGCATGCCCTCCAGCAACCAGACCGCTGCGGCCATTGCCAGCACGGCGATACCCTGCAGCGCCGCCCCCAGGGTCCAGAAGCCCTTGCGTACCGGGTAGCGACGCACCAGCGCACCGATCATCAACTGGGGAATCAGCGAGCCGGATTCACGAATGGGCACCAGTAACGCGGCAAGATAAGACGGCGCCCCTACCGCGGTGATCAGCCAGGCCAGCACGGTTTTCGGGTTGATCAACAGATCGCCGATCTTGGTCAGGGTATTGGCGCAGATGATACGAAAGAAATTCCCGGGCACCTCCCGACAGGCGGCATCACTGATGTCCGTGCAGGTACGTGCGTCTTCCTCGTTGGCCACCTGGGCGTAGAGGCGGTCGAGAAGATCCTGTTTTGCCATGCTTCACCCCATCTTGATCACTTTTTGACCCGGCACTCACTGTGGCAGGCTTAGCGTGAACCCAACATATAACGACGGAGGGTAAGACGCATGTATCGGGTTTACTATCTCGTTCCCAACCTGCAACAGGTCACCAACGCGATCACCCGCCTGGATACCGCCGGTATCGGTGGAGATCGTATTCATGTCATGGCACGGGATGCCGGTGAGCTTGATCGTCACGGCATCAACGCCACCACCCCCTGGGAAGATACTGACATCATGAGTAATGGCTACAGCGGCGCCACCCGCGGCCTGCTGATCGGTCTGCTTGCCGGTTATGCCATCGCGTTCATTGATCCATGGGGCGTGGATGCCCATCTGGGAGTATGGCTGCTGACTGCCCTGTTTTTCACCTGCTTCGGTGCCTGGGCCGGCGGTCTACGCGGTATTTCCCAGTCAAATCATCATCTGGCCCCCTATCTGCAGTCAGTGAAAAACGGCAATTACCTGCTGCTGATTGATGTGGATCGAAAACATGAACGCAATCGCGTCCACCAGGCACTGGATCATCACATCGACATCCGCAACCAGAGCGAAGAGGAACATTTCTCCCCTCTGGGATAAATCATCCACTGATTAACAGGCCAACCGCCCGGTCGCCGATTGCACGGCCACCGGGCGGGCTTTAGACTTTGCGGCATCCTTTGCAAGCGAGTCATCATGCCGCAACAGATCCCCGACGACGCTCCATGGTCTGCTGAAGACTCTGTAGGTCTGGTCGAGCCCAGAACGCTCCAGTTTGATACTGCTCTCGAACTGGAATGCGGCCGTACCCTGACGTCCTACGAGCTGGTCTATGAGACCTATGGCACCCTCAACAGCAACGCCTCCAATGCGGTGCTGATCTGCCATGCCCTGTCCGGCCACCACCATGCCGCCGGCTATACCAGCAAGAGCGACAAGCGCCCCGGCTGGTGGGATGCCTGCATCGGGCCCGGCAAGGTGATCGATACCAACCGCTTTTTCGTGGTCAGCCTGAACAATCTGGGTGGCTGTCACGGCTCCACCGGCCCCGCGTCCATCAACCCGGAAAGCGGTCAGCCCTGGGGGCCGGACTTCCCCATGATGACGGTGAAGGACTGGGTGAACAGTCAGGCCAGGCTGGCAGATGTGCTGGGAATTTCCCGCTGGGCGGCGGTGATCGGCGGCAGCATGGGCGGCATGCAGGCACTGCAGTGGTCCATCGACTACCCGGACCGACTCAGTCATGCGGTGGTCATCGCCGCGGCGCCGAAACTGTCTGCCCAGAACATTGCCTTCAATGAAGTGGCGCGCCAGTCGATTCTTACCGACCCCAACTTCCACGGCGGGCGCTATTACCTGCACGACACCTATCCCCGTCAGGGACTAATCCTGGCGCGCATGGTCGGCCATATCACCTACCTAAGCGACGACGCCATGCGCATGAAGTTCGGTCGCGACCTGCGTGCCGGCCGCTTCCATTTCGGCTTCGACGTGGAATTCCAGGTGGAATCCTATCTGCGCCATCAGGGCGAAGTGTTCTCGCGCAATTTCGACGCCAACACCTACCTGCTGATGACCAAGGCGCTGGATTATTTCGACCCGGCCCGGGAGTTCGATAATTCCCTGGAAACCGCCCTGGCAAAGCCGGAGTGCAAGTTCCTGGTCATGTCTTTCACGTCGGATTGGCGCTTTGCGCCGGAGCGCAGCCGGGAAATCGTCAACGGCCTGGTCCATGCCGGCCGTGATGTGAGCTACGCGGAAATCGATACGCCCAAAGGCCACGACGCCTTCCTGCTGGATATTCCCGAATACACCAAGCTGTTCGGCGCCTACATGCACAGGGTCGCCAACGAAGTGGAAAACGGCGTCAACAATGTGGAGGCAGGCGACCATGCGTGATGACCTGCAACTGATCAGTGACTGGATCCCCGCTGACGCCAGCCTGCTGGACCTGGGCTGTGGTGACGGCACCCTGCTGGCCCACCTGCAACACCACAAGCAGATCCGTGGCTACGGCCTGGAGATCAACCAGGACAACCTGGCGGCCTGTTTTGAAAAAGGCGTCAATGTACTGGAACAGGATCTGGACGAAGGCCTGGGCAATTTCCAGAATCATCGTTTCGATTATGTGGTGATGACCCAGGCCCTGCAGGCCGTGCTACGCCCGGACCAAATCCTCAATGAAATGCTGCGCGTGGGTCGCGAAGCGATTATCACCTTCCCCAATTTCGGCCACTGGCGGGTGCGCGCCTACCTGGGTCTGAAAGGACGCATGCCGGTGTCTTCCACGCTGCCCTACGAGTGGTACAACACGCCCAACATCCACTTGTGCACGGTGCAGGATTTCGAAACCCACTGTCGCAAGAGCAATATTCGCATCCTGGAACGGCAGGTAATCAACCGCCGCCATCGCAGCGGCCTGCTGGCAAGACTATGGCCGAACCTGTTCGGAGAAATTGCGATCTATCGGGTGACGGTATAAAAGCAGCTACGAGCTAAACAGTTGGATAACAAAGAGCCGGGCACTCAAGTTCCAGGCTTTTCTCTTTTCCTCGCAGCTCGTCGCTAGAAGCTCGCCGCTAACGACGTCAGGAGTTTTCCATGGAAAAAATCGTTCTTGCCTCCGGCAACGCCAAAAAACTCGCCGAAATGCAGCAACTGCTGGCGCCACTGAGTATTGAGGTGGTGGCCCAGAGTGAGTTTTCCGTGCCAGAAGCGGATGAAACCGGTACCACCTTTGTGGAAAACGCCATTATCAAGGCACGCAATGCCAGCAAATACACCGGCCTGCCCGCCATCGCCGATGATTCCGGCATTGAAGTGGCAGCACTGAAGGGGGCACCCGGAGTGTACTCCGCGCGTTTTTCCGGGGTCGGCGCCACCGATGCCAAAAATAATGCCTTGCTGGTGGAGATGCTGACCGATGCGCCCGACGTCTCCCGTGACGCCCGCTATGTGGCCGTGATCGTACTGATGCGCCACGAGGATGATGCCACGCCGTTAATCTGCCAGGGCACCTGGAACGGGGAAATCGTACTGGAGCCCCAGGGAGATCAGGGTTTTGGCTATGACCCGCATTTCTTCGTGAGAGAAAAGCACTGCACCGCCGCCCAGCTACCCGCGGAAGAGAAAAACGCCATCAGCCACCGGGGCAAAGCCATGGCCCAGCTGATTCAGGCACTGCAGTAAGCGTCACACGCCACCTTCACCCGGATATCGCCCCTGCCTGCTAACATGTTCGGCCAATGCAGCAGGGATGCCATATATGCGAAAACACTAACTTGCCACTGCCAGTATCCTGGTATCGCTGGTCTCACTGGCCCAAGGCAGTGGTCTGGAGGGCAGCTTCCAGTCTCAATGGCAAAGTCGCTATGTGACCGAAGGGCGGGACAACCTGGACAGCAACCCACTGGTTTCCGCCGGCGTTGATTTGACTCATCAGGCAGTCACTGCCGGAGTCTGGCAGGCTTGGGCCAATGGCAGTGATTACAGGGAAAACAATCTCTTCGTGGAATACGCTCCCTACGTGGAGCACTGGAGCCCCTACCTCAACGTCACCTACCTGCAGTTTCACCCGCAAGGCGCAGATGATGTGGAAACCGGTGCCGGTTTTACCGCGCCGATTCAGCCCTGGTTATCCGTGTCTCTGGATGGCACCTGGAGCAAACAAGCCTCTGGCGCTTTCTATGCCCTAACGCTGCACACCCAGAGAGAGCTGATCCCTAACTTGACCGGTAAACTGCATATCACCCAGACCTACGATGACGGTTATGCTAGTGACGATTATAACGGCCCGAACCACAGGGAAGCGGGCGCACAGTTACTCTGGGACGTACTGCCTGCACTGGAACTGCATGCGGGCTGGCAGCACAGCTGGGCCGGAGAAGACGTACGCCGGGACGGCGGTGATGACCTCAGCTGGGGCCAGGTCGGCCTGACCAGCTATTTCTGAACGCGTGCCAGCCAGCGATCCAGGGCATTGGCGAATCTCGCCTTGTCCTGGCCCGAATAACTGCTGGGGCCACCAGTCTGCATGCCGGCCGAGCGCATCTCTTCCATGAAATCACGCATGTTCAACCGCTCGCGCACGGTATCCTTGTCCAACCAATGCCCGTGTGGCGTTACCGCCTCTGCCCCCTTGGCGACCACCTCTGCCGCCAGCGGGATATCCTGGGTCACCACCAGATCCCCCGGCTCGCAGCGGCGCACAATCTCGTTATCGGCCACGTCAAAGCCCTGCCCCACCTGAATGGCACGGATCAACGCAGAACGCGGCACGGCCACCGGCTGATTGGCCACCAGCGTGCACGGAACCTGCACCCGCTGAGCCGCCCGAAACAACACTTCTTTCACCGGCCGCGGACACGCGTCGGCATCTACCCAGATATGCACCATATAGACCAGTTGATAATTGACAGTGAACAGTTGACAGCTAAAACCCTGGAAGCCCCATAACTCGACGCAACTCTTTGTTTTTCGCTGTCAATTGTCAACTATCAACTGTCAACTATTCTGCTACCATGCCCACACTTTCCCATTGCCCCAGCGCTCCTCCAACTCTCATGCCTCTGAAGAACCCACCCCTCTCCCTCTACATCCACACCCCCTGGTGTGTGCGCAAATGCCCCTATTGCGATTTCAATTCCCATGAGCGGGGTGAATTGCCAGAGGCGGCTTATCTACAGGCACTGCTGAAGGATCTGGATCAGGATCTACCGCTGATCAGGGACCGGCCGGTGGAAACCGTGTTTATTGGTGGCGGCACACCGAGTCTGCTGTCCGGGGATTTTTATCAACAATTGTTTCAGGGTATCCGGCAACGGCTATGCCTGACCGATCAGGCTGAAATCACTCTAGAGGCCAATCCTGGCACGGTGGAAGCGGGTCGCTTTGCCGGCTTTCGGGAGGCTGGCATCAACCGGCTGTCTATCGGGGTGCAGAGCTTCAACAATGCGCACCTTCAAGCCCTGGGCCGCATCCATGATGCCAGTGCCGCCATTGAAGCCGCCCGCCAGGCCCGGGAGGCCGGCTTCACCACCTTCAACCTGGATATCATGCATGCCCTGCCCGGCCAGAGCCGGGCCCAGGCACTGGATGACCTGCAACAGGCCATTGCGCTGCAGCCGACACATCTGAGCTGGTACGAGCTCACCATCGAGCCGAACACCGTCTTCTACCGCTCCCCCCCCGACCAGCCCGCACCCGACAGCATGGCCGATACCGAAGAGGCCGGCTTTGCCCTGCTGGCCAGCGAGGGGTTTCAGCGCTATGAGGTTTCTGCCTTTTCCCTGGACGGCCATACCTGTCGGCATAACCTGAATTACTGGCAATTCGGCGATTACCTGGGTATCGGCGCAGGCGCCCACGGCAAGATCACCGATGCCGCCCGGGGCACCATCCACCGCTACCAGAAAACCCGTAAGCCGGAAGACTATCTGGCCCACCCGGAACAGGCCCGCCGCCAGTTCCAGCCAGTGACAGAAGATGACCGCTTGTTCGAATCCCTGATGAACGGCCTGCGACTCGTGGAGGGTATCCGGTTACAGACTGTAGAGGACAACACCGGCCTTCCTGCGGCACAATGGATAAAGAATCTGGGGGAACTCCGGCAACAGGGATTGCTGGAGGTCACCGCTCAGCGACTGCATTGCACCGACAAGGGCATGCACCACCTGAACGGGGTATTGGCGAAGCTGGCAGAGGCGCTATGACAAAGCGCTTGAACCACTCCCCAATGCTATCCACACTGTTTCCATGCATCACAACAGATACCGACTATGATCAAGACACGGAGCGGGCGCGAACAGGCGCTGGCAGAGCGCGAACAACTGTTTATCGAAGCCACCCGCCAGCAATTGTGCAACGAAGGCCTGCTCGGCATCCAGATGGCTGCCATTGCCCGGAGCTGTAATTTCGCTACCGGCACGCTGTACCACCACTTTGCCTCGAAAGAGGATCTGCTTATCGCGGTCTGCACGGAGTTGACCACGACTCGCCGGGACTACTTCCAGCGCGTCGCCGACTCCGACCTCAGCACCCATGACAAGATGCTGGCCTTCGCCGTGGCCTATGCCCTGTTTGCCCAGCACTACCCGGAACACTTCCGGCTGGAACAATATGTAATGACCGAAGTGGTCTGGCACGCAGCCTCTGCCAATCGCCGCGAACAAATGCTGGAAGCAACCCAACCCATTGGCCGCATGGTGGAGCAGGTGGTCAAGGACGCCATGGAAAATGGCGAACTGGAAACCCACGGCCTGGCGCCGCTGGCTTTCAGCATCGGCCAATGGTCCATGAGCATGGGCATGCACACCCTGATCCATGCGGACGGCATTCTGGATATGTATGACCTGAAAGACCCCTACCGGATGCTGCTGCGCAATATTCAGCTACAGCTTAATGCCATGCAGTGGCAACCGCTGGCTGGCGATCCTTTCGACGATGCTGAACTCGACCAGAAAGTGGATGACTTGTGCAGAACACTTTTCAGTGATCTTTGCAGTGAAAAACAGCATTGCCTGACGTTGGGATAATTTACCTATCCACTACTAGCCGCACACCCTGCATCACAGACCCAAGCGACCAGTTTGGGCTGCATACTATATGTTACAACAAGCACAGACCCCAACCCGCCCTCGCAATCTGAATACTTGAACCCATAAAAAACGGCCTAGGCACTTAGGCACCTAGACCGTTTAAAAACCGCAACTATTGAATCAGTTTACTGGCACGATCCGACTTATTGCGCGACCAGTAGGAGTAGGCGGATCAACCGTAATCACCAGCGGCAAGAAATTTTGCCCCTCGGGGTTTTTGGTAAATGCGAATGAGCAGAACTCAGGCTCGGTCGTCGAGCCAATCGTACACTCTGTTGCACCTGCCGATAGCAGCATATCCCCAGGATCAACCGAGATAGTTGTGCCCTCCTCAGGAGCGTTACCGTTCAGATCTGCCACCATTGGAGAAATGGTAAAACCACCCACATCGGCATAAGTGACGCTTTGGATAAACCCTTCAGGTGATACGGTTACCCCGCTCACTGGGCTGCCTGCTACAGAATCAACAAAAAGCGCGTCAGCCCACCCTTGTGGGGAATCATTACTTCCACTGGTAAGCCAGGCCTGCTCAGAAACCCATTCGGAATTACTCAAATCCGCATTAGCCATAAAGGGGTAAAGCTGAACATTTGCGGTAGACGATACGATCACCAACTGGCGTCTTACGTAGATCCGGCAATCCCCGCCTTGAGCACAATCGCCATTGATACCGTTATATTCTCCATTGCGCTGCTGGTAGTTTCCAGCGCTCTCGATATTAAAAAAACGTGCGTTAGGGGGAGCACCAAATAGCCCTGTCTCATTGGCATCAAGGAAAGGATCCGGAAGATCCACAAATACTCGATCACTATTATCCGAGGCTGTCCCCCAGACACCATCGCCATTCGTATCAATAAAGGACTCGACACCAGGCGTATAAGCGAGAACCGTACTACGACCAAAACGGTCATGGAAACCACATCCAAAGCGGGCCACACCATACTGAGAGACAAACTCTCCAGGCTGCGCAGTCACACAGGTCCGCCCTTTCTTAGAGGCATCGAACTTTTCTTCTCGTAAACCCTGGCTGGTCCAGGTGACCGAACAGGTACCATCTACAGTCTGACAACTGGGTCCAATTTTTCCCAACTCGGACACAAACTGAACATTAGTGCCATCCGGCACAGGGTTGCCGAATTGATCAGCCGCACTGGCGATCACCTGAGTCGGTGTATTTAGAATACTGCCACCAGCAGGAGATGGGTTTTGTGAACCAACAGCAATTCGAAAGTTCTCCTGTACCGGCAGCCCGGCACTGATTGATAGCGCATTTGTACTAGTGGTGACCGCAGGGAGCGCGGTGAGCGTCGCCTGCACTGCCAACGAGGTGGGCACAGTACCGGAGTTCACCTGTACACTGACCTCACCCTGGGAATTGCTCTGACGGACAATTTCCGTTTGACCACCGGCAAATACAATACCGCCGATGGTGGTGGATAGGGTAAACGTCACATCCGCAGGGGAGGTGAGCGGCGTACCGTTCTCGTCTTTCAGCAGGAATAGCAAGGTAGCACTTTCCTGGCCACCCACAGATGCAGAGCCCTTGATGCTCAGCTGACCGTCTGCGGGGTCCGAACCAAGATATTCGATGGAGGACGGCGCCGCATTCTCGATGGCGATTGTGCCGGACTGGGCTTGAAGCTGCTCGCCGTTCACGGTTGCAAACGCACGAATACTGTCAGAATCACAACCCGCACCCGCAGTATAGGTCACTGTGACGACGCCGCTGCGAGCAATCTTGCTGGCCTCCACCTGAGAGGTACCACAATTAACGCTCTGGAAAGTCACTTCCGTTTCGTCGGTGTAGGCTGTACCCGCAGTCACATTACGAAGGTTACCGGTGACGGTAATCGTGCTACCGGCAGCGATGTCATCGTTGCTGAGGCCCAATACCCCTTCCTGAAAGCTGGCGCCATCATCGAAACCAAATTGCACTTCATCCTGAACCGCATTGAAAACCCGCTCTTCGACCACGGTCTGGTTATCAAAATCAGTGGTTGCCTGAAGCGTACCCGCACCAGAATCATTGCCGATATCCAGTGACACCGTTGCCTGTCCTGACGCATTGGTCAGCACTTTACCGGTAGAGGGCGACAGAGTGCCCAGATCGGTGGAGAAAACCACGATCTTGTTCTGCTGGGTCGCCCCCGAAGAATTCCTCACCTCAACCGTAATATTTTCGGGCTGAGAAGAATTGATCTCCGTGGGCATCTGCACAAACGAAATGGTGCCAACCTGCACATCACTGCCGGAACCATCGGTAACGAAATTGACCGTAGCGTTCAAATTGCCATAGGAGGCGGCGGCGGCGGCGGCACCCGCGGAAGAACCCGCCGAGAGATTCGCGCTGGCACAGCCATTATTCTGTGTAAGGGCGGTACCGGAGGCTGGAGAAATCACCCCCAGGGAAGTCTGGAAGAAGATGACTTCACCCGGTACCGGGTCACCCTCCGAGTCCACCAGGCAGGCTTTTAACAACCCTAATTGATCACGACTGACTTCGGAGATGTTCACCGTATCATTCTGGTCACGCAGCACCAGGGACAACGCATTACTATTATCCACCGTTCCACCGCCGCCAGTCGCATCGCCCAGGGTTTCAAAGTTCACAATGCCCAGCGAGTCGGTGTTCGGAATACCTGCCACCAGTTGACCGGCGCCTTCTACATCACCAGCGCGAAGAACAATGGTCGCGACACCACTGGCATTCGTCAAAGCTGTACCGCCTTCTGGCGACAGCTCGCCCAGTGATGCCTGGAACTCGACAATGACACCTTCCTGGGGCACCCCATTTTGCGCAACAAATGCTCTTGCCCTTGCCGGGTTATCCGCTGAAATAGGGTTCATCGCGCTGCCAATGGCACCACCAGAAAGATCATTCAGACTAACGGATATGGAGAAACCGGACCCATCATCACTACCGGGGGTTCCTCCGTTTCCGGGGATCAGATCCTGACTACTACCACCACCGCCACAGGCGGCCAGCATTAGCACCAACAGGCCGATCATAAAGCCTAGCAACAACCGCAAGGACGCCGCCTTATTCATCTCAGACATTTCCTTCCCCCACTTCAGAACTGATGAACCAGGCCTACTGATGGGCCTTTATAAGTTACATCCCCGATATCGTAATACTGGGTATATTCCACATTGACACCGAGACGTTCACCAAATATGAAATCGGCCCCTACACCATAGGAGACATCCTCAATGGTATTCTTGAAAGACCAGGATGCTCCTTCAAACTCTTCCTCCCCTGCGGTGAAACCGACTAATGCATAGGGACGAACCAAACCAAGCTGATAACCAAGAGACAGATACCCGCCGGCATGGTAGTTAAAGCGATATTCCGCATTGTTTTCAGAATGATCCGACAGGGTTGTGCCGAGCCGCATTTCAGCACTGACATACTCGTTAATATGTGCACCCAATCGAACAAAGACCTCACCGGTGTCGAAACGGTCACCCCGGAAGAAACGGTCATCCTGCTCCAGCTGGGTATAATTGATCCCGATAAAACCATCATCCGCTACTGACAAAGATGGCATCAGTACCAGCAAGGCGGCGGCCCCCGCAAATACTTTCATTGTTCTCTCCTTGGCGTCCAAACCAGGATCTGGACGTTTCTTTTTTTAAGGTCTGTCAGGTCGCTAGCTAGCGATCCATAGCGTTCTGTGCCGGAGTGCAACCCAGGCAGCGCAGGAATGTAGAGCGAGCCGGGGTTTTCACCAACACTTCAGCGGCTTCGTCTTCATTTTTTCCCAAAAGCGTAAAGGGCAAAGACACCGTGTAAACAGCGGTACCAACAATCGTCGCTCCCAGCATCAACGGACGCACCAGCAAAGTATCGGCGATCATGGCGATTTCACCTGGCCGGTTCCCTTCAATGTCGTCCATCTGACGAGCCTGGGCAGCAAGCGGAGACAGCGCCCCAAAAGCCATGCTGATCGCGAGTGCGGATGCCACTACCGGGCGCTTTGCTCGCTTCATGGTGATTCCCTCTTCGAGTCTTGATTCTTGTAGTTAAAGTATCGCTGACATTGTTCCAGCTAAGTCGTTAATATTCCGACAATTGCATCACAATCTACACCTTTGTTCGTAGCCCAGCAATAGGCTGAATGATCAATTCATGACCAGCGGCACCCGACTGCGGACCAGGTCTCATACTAGCGTTGGCATTGCGGGCAATAGCTGGTGCTGCGCTGGCCATGACGATCTGCCTTGAGCAACGCCTCGCATTGCGGGCAGGGCTGGCCGGCCCGACCATAGACATTCAGGGACTGGGCAAAATAGCCTGGCTGACCATCTGCACTGGTAAAGTCTTTCAGGGTCGTGCCGCCCGCCTCGATTGCCCTGGCCAGCACCACCCGGATGGCATCCGCCAACCGCTTGTAACGCTCCCGGGAAATCCGACCTGCCGCCCGGGAAGGATGGATTCCAGCAATAAACAGACTTTCCTGCGCGTAGATATTGCCCACCCCGACCACCGTGGCGTTATCCATGATGAAGCTCTTCACCGCCACCTTGCGCCCCCGCGAGCGGGCAAACAGCCAGTCACCATGGAAGTCCTCACCCAAGGGTTCCGGGCCAAGTGCCGCCAGTAACGCATGGGGCTCGCCTCCAGGCTGATACAACACGCTGCCGAAACGTCGCGGATCGTTAAACCGCAGCACCTTGCCACTGTCGAGCAGCAGATCCACATGATCATGCTTGCGCAGCGGCAGAGCGGCCTCCACCACTCGCAAAGTCCCAGACATGCCGAGATGAATCATTACCTGGCCCGCCTCGAGCTCAATCAGCAGGTATTTAGCCCGTCGCCGCAGGGCAATGACCGGGCAATCCTTCAGCGCATACAGGGCGTCACTGACCGGCCATCGTAACCGTGACTCACGCACGGTAACGGCTTTCAGGGTGCGCCCTTCCAGGTGGGGGCGAATGCCTCTGAGGGTGGTTTCCACTTCGGGTAATTCGGGCATAGGAAAGTCAGTTGACAGTTGATAGTGGACAATTGACAGCTAAGGGCGTGCTGGCGCCAGCTATGTTACCTTGCTGCCAGTTTTTTTGTCTTTCGCTGTCAACTTTCAACTGTTAACTGTCAACTGATATGTCCGTTTCCTACTGGCTCGGCGTCGACACCGGCGGCACGTTTACCGATTTTGTGCTGCTCGGGGACGGCGAGCCGCGTATTCACAAGGTACTGTCCACTCCAACAGCTCCCGAACAGGCGATCCTGCAAGGCATTGGTGAGCTTGGGCTCGATGACGCCATGGCCGCGGGCCAGCTGGCCATCGTCCATGGCACTACAGTGGCTACCAACGCGGCGCTGGAAGGCAAAGGCGTCCACACGGTGCTGGTCACCAACCAGGGGCTGGAAGACATTCTGCGCATCGGCCGGCAGAACCGGGCAGAGCTTTATAACCTGACACCGACACAGCCCCCCTCAGTGCTGGAGACCTTGCCCGTTGCCGGCACATCTTGCCGGCTTGATGCCCAGGGCCAGGAAGTGACACCACTCAGTGAAGCGAGCCTGTCACAACTGGTGGAGGAGGTGCTTGTCCACCAGCCGCAATCTGTGGCCCTGTGTCTGCTGTTTTCCTATCTGAATCCGGCCCATGAGCAACGGATCCGCGAGGCCCTGGAAGCCACCGGCCTGCCGGTCAGTGCCTCCCACACCATTCTGCCCACCCGGGGTGAGTACGAACGTGGCATAGCCACTTGGCTGAATGCCTGGCTGGCCCCCAAGGTAGCCAAGTATCTGCAGCGCCTTCAGCAGGCGACAAGCCCCGCGCCACTGGCAATTATGCAATCCCACGGCGGCACCATTGCCTCCGAGCAGGCCGCCGATCTGGCGGTAAACCTGCTGCTATCCGGCCCTGCCGGCGGCCTTGCCGCCGCCAAGCGACTGGGCGAACAGCTCCAGCAGCCGCAACTGATGACCTTTGATATGGGCGGCACCTCCACGGACGTTGCCCTGCTGGACGGCGACCTGCGACTCACCCAGCAGGGCCACATAGGCCCCTATCCAGTGGCGGTTCCCATGGTAGACATGCATACCATCGGCGCCGGTGGCGGCTCACTGGCCTATGTGGATGATGCCGGCCTGCTCCACGTGGGGCCGCATTCCGCTGGCGCCGACCCTGGGCCAGCCTGTTATGGACGTGGCGGTGACCGGGTCACGGTCACCGACGCCAATGTAGTGCTCGGCCGTCTGCAACCGGATTTCGCCCTCGGCGGCTCCCTGACACTGGATGTGGCCTCCGCGAAAAATGCCATGCAGCAGCTGGCAACACAGCTTGGGCTCGGCATGGAGGAAACGGCAGAAGGGGTATTGGCACTGGCCAATGAACACATGACCCAGGCACTACGGGTGATTTCCATTCAGAAAGGCTTCGATCCGGCGGATTTTGCCCTGCTCAGTTTTGGCGGTGCCGGCGGTCTTCACGTCTGCGCCCTGGCAGACAATCTGGGCATGCAGAGGGCCATTGTTCCCCGTCGTGCAGGCGTCCTTTCTGCCGAGGGGCTGGTGTATGCACCCCGTAAACGCGAACACCTCCAGGCGCTGCCCGAGGCCTCTGACGACACGACACTGCAATCCCTGATCACAGCCCTGCAACAACAGGGCAGCGAAGAACTGATTCAAGAAGGGGTCCCGGAGCGCGACATTCAACACCAGGTCTTTGTGGATATGTGTTACCAGGGCCAGTCATCCGTATTACAGATTCCCTGGCAGAGCGCCGCCGCAGAGCGAGAAAAACGGTTTCACGCGGCCCATGAGCAGCGTTTCGGTCACCGCCTGGCACTGCCGGTACAACAGGTGAATATCAGGGTACAAAGCCTGGCCACCACCTATCCACCTCCCCAGCCGCCCCTGCCTGCGCGAACCGGTCAGGCAAATCGCCAAGCGCAGCTGCCCGGCGTGGACCCGCTGGTGACAGTTTATGACCGCGAGACCCTGGGCGCAGGCCAGACCCTACATGGCCCGGCATTGATCAGTGAAGCGGTGGGAACGACCTGGCTCGCCCAGGGCTGGCAGGCTTCGGTGGACCAGTCCGGCCATTTGTTGCTGGACCGCTCTGACGCCTGACACCAATCACTGTAGTCGCCCTGAGTCCAGCACGCTGGTTTTGCTTTTTTTGCGTCCTGCGTCAGGCCCAGGGGCTCTTTTTCCTACCGCTCATCCCCCCCTGGCCAACCCCTGGCCCGAAAGTCCGAATATGACCCGTTCGGCACCTTCTTCCTGTCATCCTGACTGGGCACAATAGGAGTTCCGTTTTTACCTTGTGCGATTTTCATGCTGAATTATCTGAGCAACGGCCTGCTGGCCCCTAGCCTGGGTGTGCTGATTCTGATCACCCTGGCCATGACCCACATCACTATTGTCGGCGTCACTGTATACCTGCACCGCTATTCCGCCCACCGGGCCCTGGAATTGCATCCGGTGCTGAAACATTTTTTTCGCTTCTGGCTGTGGCTGACCACCGCTCAGAACACTCTCGAGTGGACCGCCATCCACCGCAAGCACCACGCCAAATGCGAAACCGAAGACGACCCGCACAGCCCGCAGGTCAAAGGCATCAAAAAAGTCCTCAGCGAAGGGGCCGAGCTTTATCGTGAAGAAGCGGAAAATCAGGAAACCCTGAAAAAATATGGCGCCGGCTGCCCGGACGACTGGGTTGAGCGCAATATCTATTCCCGCTTCCCCATGGGCGGCGTGACTCTGATGGCGGTGATCGACCTGCTGCTGTTTGGTGCCGCCGGTATCACCGTGTGGGCGATTCAGATGATGTGGATTCCACTGTTCGCTGCCGGGGTCATCAACGGCATCGGTCATTACTGGGGCTATCGCAACTTCGAGTGCGCCGATGCCTCCCGTAACATTTCGCCGTGGGGCATCCTGATCGGCGGTGAAGAACTGCATAACAATCACCACACCTACCCCAACTCCGCGAAACTTTCCGTACGCCGCTTTGAGTTTGATATGGGCTGGGCCTGGATTCGTCTGTTTGAAATGCTGGGTATGGCCAAGGTGAAAAAAGTCGCTCCCAAACCGGCCTTCGAGAAAAGCGCCAGCAAAGTGGACCTGGATGCCCTGCGCGGCATCATGCAGCATCGTTTCCAGGTAATGGCCACCTATCGCAAGACCGTCATCGTGCCGGTGTTCAAGCAGGAACAGGCCCGCGCCTGTGACGCTACCCGCGATTTGTATGCCCGTGCCCACGCCCTTTTCCATCGGGACATAAGCCTGATCAAGCCCGGCCAGAAAAAGCGGCTGCAGAAGCTGACCGAAAGCAACGAAACCCTGGATGCCATCTACCAGTTTCGGTTACGCCTGCAGGACATCTGGACCCAGACCAGCCGTAATTCTTCGGAGATGGTAGAAGCTCTGGAGCAGTGGTATCACGATGCCCGAGAGTCAGGCATTGCGGCCCTGCAGGAGTTTGCCGACCAGCTGACTCGCTATCGGCCAGCGACTGTGTCGCACTGATTTTCAGTTGTCGAGCACCACAAAAAAGGCCGCATTTTTGCGGCCTTTTTTTGTGGTGCCAGGTTGGCAGTCTTCGAAGAACACGAAACTCAATATCCAGGCTGAAGCAGAGGAGAGGGCGCGAATAGGCAGAGTACTCCAGTGCCAACATCACCTCTGATTAGCCGTTTCCTAAAAGAGCGACCGAAAGGGCCATCACTGATCCGGCTGCTCAACCGCAATATTCTCGATCAGTTGGATACCATCCTGGTTGGCCGCACTGACATTAACGCTAATACCCCCCAGCCCAACACCCAGGGTTCGTAGCAAAGGATTGATAACAGCCTCCGCGAGGCTTGATATGACATCATTCAAAAGCACAAGCACCGGATCCACAATAGGGGTCAATAGCGGCGTCAGGTTAATCAAGCCAAAATTGCTCCTGAGAAGCGAAGCCTCATGAACCGTTATATCCAGATCCAGACCAGACAACCCATCACCCAGATCGTTGTGTTGTGACTGATCGCATCCTTCAATTGGATCACAATACAAATTATAGCGAGGGTCCATGAACACCGTTTCTTCAACACCGGGAACCTCCCCCTCCACTTCCGCGTTCAGATAAAGTATGCCTTCGATGGGGGGAAGCAGCCCAGACAACAGCGACAATCTACCAACATTTGCTTCCAATCGCTCTGGCAGTAACTCGCCCCCCGGCCCCAACCGCCCGGTTACAATACGAGCCACTTCCCGCTCAAGATTAACGCCAAACTCCACCGAGTTTGAGCGCCCTCTAGCGCAATCAGCGGAAATTAATTGGCCTTCGCCGCCGCCTGCATTGACGGCCAGAGGGACCGTTAAATCCGCAAGAGAAAATGTCAGCAGGGGACCCAGGCTTATCGGCAACAATTCTACCTGTGCGGATAACTGCAACGTCACATCCGGCGCATAAAAACGGGTGACCCATTCCCCATCCGCGTCCTGACGAGCAGGACCGACAGCTACAGTCGGTGGCTCGCCCACGTTCAAGCCAAGGTCCACCGAATTAATATTGGCGATAAGCGGGACAGACAGGTTGTTGATAGTTAGCGGCAACGACAGCAGGCCGCCGGCTCCAGCCTGCTGCTGCTCAGCCAGATTGAGCACCAGGCTGATGACTAGATCATAGACAGGAAACTCACTGGAAGCAGGAACAGAGGCATTTTCCACCACATTGATAATGTCTCCCACTTTGACAGTATCGATTCCTTGGGCCGTTACAATATCATCCAATAGATCGGCAACCGGCGCCGTAACGTCTCCAACATCACCAATGGCCGCCGCTAATTCGGACGCATCAAGCGCCAGGAGATCCACCAGGTCATCAACACCGACTGCTGTCAACAAATCGCCTAATTGCACGGTGGTATTTTCTAGGCTGTTGAGGTCAGTCGGATCAAGACTGAACCCCGGCTGATTGAGAACAACGCCTAGCAAACTGCCCAGCAAGGTGGCATCACCGCCCACGCCTGCAGTGCTGCCAGCCGCACTGACGGTTGCCACCACCTCCTTGCGCACAGCAGCATTGACGGAAATATCAATGCCCCCGAACACCGATTGCGGCAACAGCATGGAAATCGGTTCTGTGCGGGTATAGCTCACCAGCACCGCATTACTTTGTTCGATAATATTGACGGGAGCGAAAGCCACCACACCATCATTATCGGTATCATCAATCACACCGAGCTGCACTTCCAGCTCTTCAGCAGCACCCTGAAAGCCCTGGGCGGCTGCCGCCGCCAATGCGCGCTGCTGGACAAGGGCAGTGCTGGGTGCTTGCCCACCACAGGCCTGAGCCTCTCCTGCTGCAGCCTGGGCCGCCACATTCACTTGAGCCTGCATATCACTGCGCAAACTGTAAAGGCGCGCACCATCCAGCGCCATGACCGTGAGGGTAATGACGATCAACAGCAACAGCGGGGTAATGACTGACAAGGCCCCGCGTTGCCGGAGACGGTTAATTGTCGTCTCGGGTCTGTTCACCGAAGCTTTCCGGAATCGCGGTACGGAAGGAGTCTGCCAGTCGGCGCTGGGTATCTACATAAAGCGGCGCTGACAGCTCACTCTGCCCTGCCGGGCGGGAGTCACGCTGCTGGTTAAGCAACCAGTCAGTCACTGTCTCGGATTCATTACTGACAACCTGCCCGGAAACACCAAAGCTATAGGTTTGCTGGGGCTCCGCTGCCAGAACCGCTCCAGGCAACACGAGTATCAAGGCCAGTTTTTTCATTGTCGGGTCCTCCCGAACTGTTCACTGAGTTTCTCGGCATAGGCGATTTCATCCTCCGAGAACCCATAATTGGACTGTAACGCTTGCAGCCCCTCACGGTCATCGGTCATCAGATAGGCCACTGCCAGGTTCTGACGAACCGGTCCCTTGCCATTCGCCAGCTCCAGAGCGGTTCGCAACTCGAAGGCGGCATCTTCATAGCGCCCCACCAGCATCAACGCATAGCCATAATCATTACGCACCTGAGAGGTGGCGGGCGCAAGGCTTCGTGCACGCTCCAGATGCGACAGTGCCGCCATGACCTCATGCCGCTTTAGCAGAACCATACCCAGCCCATGGCGGCTGCGACCATCATCACAGCGGTTGGCCAGGGTCCGGTATACCTGTTCGGCCTCATCAAGCTTGCCGGAAGCTGCCAGCAACTGGCCGTATCGCAACCAGTGGTCGATTGCGCCCATCGGCTTGCTTTCCAGCTGTGCCAGAGCCGCATAATTGCGCCCCTTGGCCATCAGAGTATCAACCATTTCCAGATCCACGCGCTGCTCTGGCTGCAATGCGTCCTTGCAGGCAATTGCTGATACATCCACTGTGCCGGGGGCCGACTCCGGCACTGACTGGTGGGCACAACCCGCCAGCAATACCAGTGCTCCCCAAACCATGCCACGCATGTTGTTACTCCCTTGTTATCGTGCCAATGCATCGGCGATGGAAATCACCGCCGGTCCGCCGATCAAGATAAACAGTGCTGGCAGCATGAACGCCATCATTACCACCGTCATCTTGGCGCCGATCCGGTTAGTTTCCTCCCGGATGCGGCTACGTTCCACGTTCTGGGCTTCTTCAATAATCTGATCCAGGCTAGCTGAGACACCCGCCCCCAGTTGGCTGCTTTGCTTCATCAGCACCACATAGCTACGCAACACTGGAATACGCTTGTTTTCACCCAGTTCATCCAGCGCCTGTGTGCGCTCCGCACCAGACTTCATCAGCCGGTTAAAACGATCTATCCGCATAATGAGAATGGGTAGAAGTGGTCGACCCTGGCGGCCGATGATACGCAGCACTCGTTCCAGCGAGAGACCCGCCTCCACCAGCATCCGCGTCATATGACAAAGCTCCACGGCTTCCAGATTCTGTCGCAATTCGGCCTGAGCGCCCATGCCGCGAATCATCCGCCGCGGCACAATAAATCCCGCTGCCGATGCCAGCAGGCCACCCAACAGACCGAACACCAGAAATCCCACTAGAGCCACCAGGCCCGGCAACAGCCAGCAGGACAGCAGGTAGATAACCTGGGATTGTTCGCGGCTTTTGCCCATGCCTGCCAACGCCTGGCGAATCTCCTGATAATCGCCGGAAGCGACAGAGGAGTCCGTCAATGCACTGGAAAGCTTCCAAAGCCAGAACCCCCGATCCTCATCGTCCCGATGACTGCCGCTATCCTGCAAACGCTGACTAACGCGCGCACGCAGCGCCCAGTCCCGGGTCTTGTATACCAGCCACAAGGACAACGCAGACAGAAGAATGGCGACTATCAGCAGCGCATTATTCACGGCCCACCCCCTGGATCATTCGCCAGATCACCAGCACGCCCACACCCTGCAGGATGCCGGCGATCATCAGCATGGTATGGCCGGTATCCGTGTTCAGCAGAACCTCGGCATACTTCTCGTTGATCAGCATCATGTACGCAGCCATACCCAGTGGCAGCAGGGTAAAGGCACCGGCTGTAAAACGGGTTTCAGCCGTTGAGGCAAGAAATTCCCGACGCAGCTCCTGCTGGGAGCGAAGCGAGGTGGCCACCTGCTCAAGTACCGGCCGAATGGAGGAACCAAACCGGGCAGAAGTGCGTAATGCAATGGAAACCAGCACCAGAGACGACACCTGATAAAGTCTGGAAAAATCTTCAAACAGGCCGGTGTAATCCCGTCCCGATTCAATGGCACTGCGCAACCGGAAGGTCAACGGCGCAAACACGGGTGGCGCATCCTGAAAAGATTCCAGCAGGGACGCTTCCAGAGACCGGCCCGCACTCATATAACGCAAAGTGGATTCCATGATTCCAGGCAGGGACTCAAAAATCATGCGTCGCTGTTGCTGGAAGCGAAACCGCCAGTACATCCACAGGCTCGCCGCCAACAGGGCCAGCACTACAGCAGCCGCAATGAACCCCGAAGATGCCAGCACCAGCACCACGATCAGGAAGATAACAATACCGAGTAACGACAACTGTACTCTGGACAGGCGGATATCGGCCCGCAATAACAGCCGCTCCAGCGGCCCCGCCACCACTCGCACCTGTCCCGGCTCACCACCGATTTCCATCCGCTGCTGCAAACGCTGGCGCACCCGCTCGGTGAGCAGGCTACGTTGCCGGTAGCGAAACCAGACGAGCTGCATCAGCACGGTCAGCACGGCAATAATGCCGAGCATCTGCGCCATGCCGACCAACTCCACCGCACTCATGCCTGACTCCTGTACAGGTAATCCATGTGATAGAGATCATTTTCCGTAGGCGTCAGCGCCACCACCTCGCTGACGCGACGGCGACCATCGGGCAACCTTTCCAGCTGAATGATGATATCCAGCGCCGAGCCGATCAGTCGGCCGATAGCGGTTTCGCTGGCTTCATAGCCACTGACCGCCAGCAAGGTTTCGATCCTCACCAGAGCATCGCGGGTGCTATTGGCATGAATGGTGCTCATGGAACCATCATGGCCGGTGTTCATGGCCTGGAGCAATTCGATGATCTCGTTGGAACGTACCTCACCGAGGATAATCCGGTCCGGGCGCATCCGCAGGGCGTTGATGACCAACTCCCGGGCACTGATTCGGCCCCTACCCTCTGTGTTGGCCGGGCGGGTTTCCAGACGAACCACATGGGGATGGTTGAGCACCAGTTCGGCAGAATCCTCAATGGTGAGGATGCGCTCCTGGCGAGGAATATACTGGCTGATCAGGTTCAGCATGGTGGTCTTACCAGTACCCGTACCGCCACTAATAATGATATTTCGCTGCGATTCCACTGCCTTGACCATGGTGTCCAGGCACGCTTCGGTCAGGGAGCCGCTGTCAATCAGCTCCTGTGCGCTCAGATGGTTACCGGTGAATTTACGGATACTGATACTGGGGCCGTCCAGAGCCAGCGGCGGAATGATCGCATTGACCCGGGAACCATCCGGCAGCCGGGCATCCACCATGGGGCTGGATTCATCCAGCCGGCGCCCCAGGGGAGCCAGCATGCGACGAATCACCCGTACTACATGGTCATCATTGATGAACCGCACCGATGCCTTTTGTAGCACCCCGGCCACCTCAATAAAGACGCTGTCCGGACCATTGACCAGAATATCGTTGATCCGCGGGTCTGCCAGCAAAGGCTCCAGCGGCCCGTAGCCGGTCACTTCGTCCAGCGTATCGCGCACCAGCTGATTAAGGTCCTGGGTGGACAGGGGCACCCGGTTAAGAGCGATATGCTGCCCTGCGGCGGTTCGGACAAAATCCGCAAGCTGATCTCGGCCGGTATTACCTACCTCGATGCCTTCTTCATCCAGCCGCTCCACCACCCAGCGATGAGTGCGATCCTTGAGGTGCTGGTACTCCGCGTCGATTCGTCCCGCCACAAGTGCTCCTGCTATCCGTTGCTACGCAGTCGTTGCCACCAGCTCTCGCCGATACTGTTTTCCTGCTGGGACTCCAGTTTGTTCATCAACGTCTGCAAGCTACGACTGTAACGACAGCGGGAAGATTGCTCCTGAATCGGCAGTCCACTGTTCATGGCCATCAGGCGATGACGCCAGTCCATGGGCAATCCACCCAGCAGGCTCACTCCGGCGGTCTCCGACAGCTCATCCAGCCCCGGTGGCACCTTGCCTTCCATGCCATCCACAACAAGATGAACCTGGCTATCGCGGCCAAGGTGAGAGCGCCATTCATTGCCCAGGGTCCGCACGGCATGGGCCTGGTCCACCAGCGGCTGCATGGTGATCAGCAGATGGCGGGCATGAATACCCAGCGCCCGCACCCAGTGACGGCTCTCCAGAGTGCCCACATTGATCACGATGCGATCGAACATCTGCATCAGGTGGTTGAGCGCGATAAACAGATCTGCGCTGCGATCTCCCTCCAGCTCGCGGCTATCGATACCGCCGGCCAGCAATCGTAGCCCTGGCCGGTACTCTTCCAAAGCGGTGCCGATCAGGGTTTCATCCAGGGTTTCCGGGCTCGCCAACAAGTTCTCCAGGGTGTATTCGTTATGCACATCCAGATAGAAAATACCGCGCTCGGCGGGCTGGGTATCGATGGCCAGGCAGCGCTCATTGGGGAACAGGCGGTTCAACCCCAACGCCACGTTCTGAGCCAGAAAACGGGTGTCCACCGTGGGGCTCGCTGCTGCAACCAGGGTCAGATTATTGGTGGCCGAACGGGCCTGATCATCATAGTGACCGACTCGCAGCAGCTGATGGCGACGCAAGCGATCACGGACATCGCCGGCTTCACTGCCTGCCACAAAACAATCCCGGGCACCGGCGCGCATGGACTGCAGCAGCAATTCCTGATTGGCGCGGGCGCAAACGGTAATCACGGTTACCCAGGGGCGAGCACTGGTCAGGGCAGTGATAATCGCCAGTGACTGGTCCATATCCACTTCGGAAATTTCCACCATCACGACATGGGCCGTAGTGGCTTCCAACAACCGCAGCACCCGGGTCAGGTCACTGCGGCTGACCTGCTCCAGACGGAAGGGTTCATCCACCACCCGTTCCAGCCAGGCCTCGATGCCTTCATCGTCAACGACGGAAAGAACAATGTCATGATCACTCATAGCATCACCAGCTCAGGCCGTGACGAATGGGCTGAGAACCACGGCGGCTTTCCGTGGCCATATCCAGCCAGCCCATACTGCTGCTGTGGTAGCCCGCGCCAGGCAGGGTCACCGGAGGTTCGGTGCTTTGCTGTGGCGTCACCAGATGAGGCGTCACCACCATCACCAGCTCCTTGTCACTTTTCTCGATACGCGAAGAACGGAAAAAGGCACCCAGCAGCGGGATATTGCCGATACCCGGCAGTCGATTGCTGTTATTGATAGTGTTGCGGCTGACCAGACCACTAATGATAAAAGTCTCTCCCGGCGCCAGAGACACGGTGGTCTCAGCACGCCGCACCCGCAGGCCCGGCACCGCCACGCCACCGGTTTCCACACCGGCAGAGAAATCCAGTTCGGATACTTCCGGCGCCACCTTGAGAATAATCTGTCCGGCATCAATCACCGTAGGGGTCAGACTCAGGCCAATACCGAATTCCTTGAACTCAATCTGTATCCCGGTGTTATCACTGCGAATCGGAACGGGAAACTCACCGCCTGACAGAAAACTGGCGCTCTGTCCGGACAGGCTGGTCAGAGAGGGCTCTGCCAGGGTGTACGCAAAGCCGCCGGCCTCGAGGGCATTAATGGCCAACACTGAATTGGGGCCAAAGCCGAACAGATTGAAGCCGTCTGAACTCAACGGCGCCGGCACCACTCCCGGCACCTGGAAGCCAGCCCCGGGAGGGGCAATCCCCACGGCAGACTGGCCATCATTAAAGACATTACTATAGCTCATACCCAGTTGATTGAGCTCGGAACGGCTTACCTCAAGCACGCGGATATCCGTTTGCACCTGAGTACCAAATGGCAATGCGGATCCCAACGTTGTTGCAACTACCACGGTGCTGCGAAGTGGCTTTGACTCGCCACGCAACCATACCGATATCACCGCCGAGCCCTCAGCCTTGGCCGTCAGCAACAGCTCTTCACTGCCGGTCACGGTTAGCGCTGCCACCTTCGGGTCGGAAGTCGCTACCTTGGCCACAGCGGCCGGAAAGTTCAGAACTTTCTGATCTCCAGGCGCAACTCGCATGGTGCCTTGAAGGGTTTCCGCCTGCGCCACCATGGCAAGCGACAGGGATAACCACAGTGCCAGGCAGGTCCCGGCCCCCTTCCACAACCACTTAACGCACATAAGTGCTCCTTGACTCTGATCCCTCATACACTTCCACTTTCTGGCCCGGTGTCGCCCGTGGTGCAGGTGCGCGGGCCGCCGGGAACAGATCCTTGTAATAAACCGGTTTGGCTTTATTTTCTTCGTCGCTGTCGTCAGCAGCCTTGTCCTGGCTGGCCACCACCGCCAATCGCAACGTACCCTCTTCCGAGGCAAGCAACAGTGTCGGCACCTTCTCTTTCGGTACCGCCAGTACCACGGTGTTGTTGCGGCGCTGGGCCTCGCGATCCTGGTCACTGCTAGCCGCAGCCATGGCACCCTTCACGGCAAGCACCTGAAGGCTGCGCAACAACACCATGGCAGCCGGGTTGTCCCGTTCCGATTTGCGAAAAGACACCGCCACATCCACCAGATCGCCAGGTTGTAGCAAACCTCCGGCCATGACCACATCATCCACCCCTACCGCCACGGCGCGGAAGCCGGAGGGCAGAGTGCTGGGCAGGGTACCGCCAGGCTCAAGATGGTTGCGGGAAAGCAGCTCGCCCGGGCGGGCGTATTGACGTAATTCCTTGCCGACCACCTTTTCATCAGCAGTCAGCACATTGGGGATGGGCGCCGGCGAAGATACTACCGCCAGAACCTCTTCATCCAGGGAGTCACCGATATTGAGACTTTCAGTAACGACCCAATAGCGGTAACTGGGCGTTTCCTGATCGCGCACTTCCTCGCCGGAGGCGTTATCGCGGACTACCAGCGACGGTGCCGGGTCGCGACTTAATCCCACCAGCGCCAGTATCAGCGCAACCAATGCCACCGCCAACGCCGGCAGCATGTAGAGCAGTCTTGATCCCATGTTCTCTCCGGAACATCCCTGTCAAATATTGATTCTTTTGCCGATCCGCATCCTAAATCAAAACGCGGCCCGGGCATCCACATCCAGTTGTGCCGGCAGTGGGGGGAAATCCCCCAGCATGCCAAAACTCAACACCGGCACAATCGGGTTGGTTTGATAGTTGGGGTATACCAGACTGCAGCGAAGCACTTCCACCCCCCCCGCAATGGTTTCCAGCCCACAGGCCGAAGCCGTATTCAGATTATCTCTCAGACTTTCCGGTAACTGCGCCACCAGGCCAGCCAGAGCCGTGTTGGCCCTCTGTGATACCGCTGTGCCGATGTTACTAGCCTGATTTTCGGACCGGTCCACATACAGCGCCGTTGATACTGCGGTATCCACGGCGGCCTGCATCCGATACTGGGCAAAGAAAGTCAGGCCGTAGACCGCCGCGCCATAGAGCATGGCAATCACAAAAGGGAACAGCATCAGAAACTCCAATGCTACCGCCCCAGTCCATCTCCGGCGAGTCAGCATACTTTGCATCCGAATGGCGATTAAACTCTACGAGCCACCAGCGTTGGAAGCGTCGGTAAACAGATCTGTAAATGCCGTATTAATGGTGGTCTGGACAGTCTCATTCGTTGCCAAAACACCAATAATGATAATCAGTGCCGCAGCCAGCACAATATATTCAAGCGCACTAGCGCCACGCTGGTTACGTGCTCGCCCCGGCAATTGGGTGTACAGGCGGATCATCAACAAACGAAACATATTTTTAAAGGTACTCATAGTGCTCTCCGTTGCACGTTCCTTGATGTGAACATTGCGTAAATTCATATGCGAAAAAGTGAATTACTCATTTAATGCTATGCATCCGTGAAGTGCATCACAACTTTCACTGCGTAGTGTTTTGTTGCGATGTACCGCTTTCTGTAAACGTAGCACCAGAGTACCGGCAGCAGCATGGCAAAAGCCCCATTCGGGCCTGAAAGGTGACGAACGGTGTTTCAAAAGCACAGAATTGCACGTATGCGACAGACAAAGGTTGTGACTTTGTGATATCGATTTGAATATCGGCAAACTATTGCCTCCCCGCAGAAGGAAATTTGCCGCAACCATCCGGCAAAAGGCACCTTAACCAACTTTTTTGACCTTCCCGGCAAGATTTCGGACATAAAAAAACCCGGAACAGAATCCCGGGTTTTTTTATGTCCGTTGCCAGGCAGGCAGGAAGAAAATCGTTACTTGATCTTCGCTTCCTTGTAGGCCACGTGCTTGCGCACGACCGGATCATACTTCTTGGTTTCCATCTTTTCAGGATGGAGACGCTTGTTCTTGGTGGTAGTGTAGAAGTGCCCCGTGCCAGCAGAGGACACCAGGCGGATTTTTTCACGAATAGGACCGGCCATGGGTTAGCTCCTTAATTAGCCTTAAACACGCTCGCCGCGAGAACGGATATCAGCCAGCACGGCATCAATCCCTTTCTTGTCGATAATACGCATGCCCTTGGAGGTCACACGCAGGCGCACAAAGCGCTTCTCGGACTCAACCCAGAAACGATGGTGGTGCAGATTCGGCTCGAAACGACGCTTGGTCTTGATATTCGAGTGAGAAACTCTGTTGCCCGTTACAGGGCGCTTACCGGTCACCTGGCAAACCTTGGACATTGTCTTGCTCCGTAAATCTTCTTGCGGGGGGACGGTAGAGCCCCGGAAAAGGCGCGTTTTATACCAATCCGCCGGTCAAGTTTCAAGCTAAATCTTGGATATTCGACCGGAAGGGCCAGGATTCAGGGACTTACCTCCGCCTTGCCAAGACCTGGCAGGGCGAAAATACCCGGCAGAGAATCTTCGCAACGCCACTATAAGGCCCCTCTCGAGGCCAGCGACACCCAGCCACCATCACCGATCACCAGATGATCCAGCACCCGAATCTCCATCAGCCCCAGCGCCTCCACCAGCCGCCGGGTGATGGCATGGTCGGACTGGCTGGGTTCCGCCACACCGGAGGGGTGATTGTGAGCCAGAATCACTGCCGCCGCATTGTGCTCCATGGCCCGGCGCACCACCTCCCGCGGATACACCGCTGCCGCATCGATAGTGCCCTGAAACAACTGCTCAAAGGCAATCAGCCGATGCTTGTTGTCCAGAAACAGGCAGGCAAACACCTCGTAAGGCAACCCGCGCAGGCGAGCAGTGAGTAACTGCCCGGCCTTGTCCGGATTATCCAGCGGCAAGCCCCGCTCCAGAGGTTCAGCCAGATAACGCCGCCCCAGCTCCAGGGCCGCCAGCAACAAAGCCCGCCGGGCAGTGCCCATGCCCGGCAGACGGGCCATACGCTCCGGCCCGGCATCCAGCAAGGCGCGCAGCCCGCCCCCTGCCAATAACTGTGTTCTGGCCAGATCCACCGCTGTCATACCCTGCTGCCCGGTGCGCAAGAAAATCGCCAGCAGCTCCGCATCACTCAGTGATTCCGCCCCTCTTGCCAGCAACTTTTCCCTGGGCCGCTCATCCGTGGGCCAGTCAGTTATCGCCACAGGAACGCTCCACACGGCATGGAACCACGCAACATGGAATAATCAGACATCACGCCGCCTCCAGCTTTCTCAGCACGCCCGACATCAACCCAAATACCTTTTCGATCATGGGATTCAGCTCTTCTTTCCCGCTATACCCCAGACGCTCCACCACAATCAGCTGTGCCTCCAACTCAAACAACGAGCCTCTGGCAATACGAAGGAAACGGCAAAACTCCACATCACCACCACGCCCATAGCCCTGGGCGATATTGGACGGTATTCCCAGCGCCGCTTTTTGCATCTGGCCAGCCAGCCCAGAGCGTTTTTCTCTCGGCCACCCCTTGGTCATTCCATATACCGCTTCGGCCAATTCCACCGCTCCCAGCCAAACTCGCAAATTTCTATAGCGCCGATTCTCTCTCTCCACCTTTTCGCCCCTGATCTTTTCCGTGTTGCGTGCTTGCATGCTGCGTGCCGCGCCTCTTTTACAGTGCTACCCTATGCGCCTCGATTAATAGCATTCCGGGGGCAGCATCGGCAGACGAGATTTGCCATGATTGCCGTCAGCCAATAAGGGTTCTCGCATGCATCGTCTGGTGAACAAACGCATCCTTCTGGGAGTCACGGGCGGGATTGCCGCCTATAAAGCCGCCGATCTGGTTCGTCGCCTGCAGGATGTGGGTGCTCAGGTGCGGGTGGTGATGACCCAGGGAGCCTGCGAATTCATTACCCCATTGACCATGCAGGCCCTGTCCGGGCATCCGGTCCATACCACCTTGCTGGACCCCAACGCGGAAGCCGCCATGGGCCATATCGAGCTGGCCCGATGGGCGGATCTGGTACTGATTGCCCCGGCCTCAGCCAACTTCATGGCGCGTCTGGCTCATGGCCATGGCAACGATCTGCTCGCCACCCTCTGCCTGGCCACCGGCGCCCCCATCGCCATCGCTCCGGCCATGAATCAGCAGATGTGGGCGGACACCAGCACCCAGAAAAACCTGCTGATCCTTCAGGAAAAGGGCATCAAGGTATTCGGCCCCGGCAGCGGCAGCCAGGCCTGCGGTGAAATCGGCGCAGGGCGGATGCTTGAGCCGCTGGAGATCCTCCAGCATGCCGCCGAGGTATTCGATTACCAGCTACTCACCGGCAAACATGTGGTGATTACCGCCGGCCCTACCCGCGAGGCCATCGACCCGGTGCGCTATATCACCAACAAGAGTTCCGGGAAAATGGGCTTCGCCCTGGCCGAGGCCGCCGCCGAAGCCGGTGCGCGGGTCACCCTGATCGCCGGGCCGGTCAATCTGCCGACCCCGTCGCGGGTAGACCGGGTGGACGTGAGCCGGGCGGTGGACATGTTCGATGCCTGCATGAAAACCGTGGACGAGGGCTGTGATGTGTTCATTGCCACTGCCGCCGTGGCCGACTACCGCCCCACCGTCACCGCCGACCACAAGATCAAAAAATCCACCGAGGAAATTCACCTCACCCTGGTGAAAAACCCGGACATCGTGGCGTCGGTGGCAGAACACGACAAACGCCCCTTCACTGTGGGCTTCGCCGCTGAAACCCGGGATGTGGTGGCCTACGCCCAGGCCAAACTGGTGAACAAGAAACTGGATATGATCGCCACCAATGATGTGTCCGGCAGCAACGTGGGCTTCAACAGCGACAACAACGCCCTCACCGTCATCTGGCCCGGTGGCCACAAGGTGTTGCCGCTGGCCTCCAAGGCCCAGATTGCCAAACAACTGATCGAACTGATTGCGATACGGTATAAAGATTGACGCTGGCACGCGCCATGCTGCAGGGAACACGCTCCCGTGATCCCTGCAGCGTGAAGCGTGCTGCCTGACCGAAAGGAAAACCATGAAACTGCAATACCGCGTTCTCGACACCCGACTGGGCGACACAATTCCACTGCCCCATTACGCCACCGACGGCTCCGCCGGCCTGGACCTGCGTGCCATGGTCAAAGAACCACTGACACTGGAACCGGGACAGACCGAATTACTGCCCACCGGCATGGCCATCCACATCAGCGATCCCGGCTATGCGGGCATGATCCTGCCGCGCTCCGGACTGGGCCACAAACACGGCATAGTGCTGGGCAATCTGGTGGGGCTGATTGATTCTGACTACCAGGGCGAGCTGATGGTGTCCTGCTGGAACCGGGGCAACCAGCCATTCACCGTGGAACCCGGCGAGCGAATCGCCCAGCTGGTGATCGTACCGGTGATGCAGGTGCAACTGGAACAGGTGGAGACTTTCACCAACACTGAGCGGGGCAGCGGCGGTTTCGGCCACAGCGGCCGTCACTGAGCCTAACCTGAAGCCATGACTTCAGCGCGGATGGATGGCATAAAAATTTGTTGTCACAGCGAGCTTTCTGAAGAAGTCTCGTATCAGAGAGTACGATTGACTGAAGACTTTTCTTCAGAAAAAACGGGTCTGTGGCGGCAAAGGCTTGTGTCAGACGCCGCGCCGCCATAACGGATTCAGGTCTAATCCGGAGGGGATATGGGGAACAACAAGAAGAACAATAAAGGCGCCGACGTCAGCGTATTCAAGCCACTGGCGCCCCTGCTGATTGCCGCCCTGGCGGCCATCCTGGTGGCCGGCGGTGCAACCTGGTTTTACCAGACGAGGGTGGCAGACGCGGCACAACAACAGCAAGCCGCCACGCAGCTTGCTCAGTCCATCGCCAACCTGGCCCAGAGCCATATCAAGGCACACCAGCAGCAGCTGGCATTGCTGGCCACCCGTAACGATATCGACCAGGCACTATCCACTGACACCGTCGCCAACTTCAACGCCCATCATCACCAATGGCTGCCGGATGCCAGCCTGCGCCTGGTGCCACGCCGTGGCGCGAACACCGACGATTTCAGCTATACCGCACAGCAACTGCTCAAGGAAGTGCGTCTGGGCCAGTCACCGGGCCCGGCCATCATCGCCGGCCAGCCCCCCACCCTGATTCTGGTGAAAGCCACCCGCACCCAGAGTGGCGCACTGCTACTACAAGTGCCTCTGAGCGTATTGGCAAAAAGCCTGCAAGACCTGGCGCCCGCCGGTAGCCAACTGCAGGTAACATTCGCTGGCAGCAACCTCTTCAGCCAGCCCGACAACAATAATGGCACCCGTGTCGACGCCACTTCTGGCCAGGTGCTTGTCCAACTGACGCTGCCCCCCACCGACAGCAATCTGCTGATGATCAGCACCATCGTTGTAGCCCTGGGCATCGTGTTGTTATTACTCGGCACCTTGTTGGTCAACCGCTTGCTGGCCCGGTTTCTCAAGCAAGACTGCGCCGAACTGATTCGTTACTGCGATGAACTGGCGCGCCAGCCCGGCGTCAGCGCCCGCAATCACTTCCATTTTCCGCTTTTCAGCACCGTCAACGACGCCCAGGCACGCATGGCAACCAAGCTTCGTGAGCGGGGCGGCCCACACCGCTCTGCTGTCAAAAAACAGTCGGAAGACCTGGTCGTGGTGGAAGAAAATGACGACAGCATTCTGCTGATGGACGAGAAACAAGGCGAGACCCTCCCGGACAGCATCTTTCGTGCCTACGACATCCGTGGCGTGGCCGGCGACACACTCACCGCCCAGGGTGTGTATCTGCTCGGCCGCGCCATCGGCACCGAAGCTGGCGACGCCGGCCAGCAAAGCGTACTGGTGGCCCGGGACGGGCGCCTGTCCAGCCCGGAGCTGAGTCGCTCTCTGATCAAGGGCCTGCTGGAATCCGGTCGTGATGTCATCAATCTGGGGCTGGTGCCCACCCCGGTGCTCTACTACGCCACCGAAGTGCTGGAAACCCGTAGCGGCGTCATGCTCACCGGCAGCCACAATCCGACCAGCCACAACGGCCTGAAGATCGTTATCAATGGCGACACTCTCTACGGCGAACGCATCACTGCCTTGCAGGAACGCATCCGCAACAAGGCCTTCAGCGAAGGCAAGGGCCGCGAGGAGGAACGCGATATCGCCGATCGTTATCTGGACGATATCCTCAGCGATATCGTGCTGGCACGATCCCTCAGAGTCGCCATCGACTGCGGTAACGGCGCTGGCGGCGAACTGGCGCCACGCCTTTTCCAGCAACTTGGCTGTGAAGTAACCTCTTTATACACCGATATCGACGGCAACTTCCCCAATCACGCCCCCGACCCGGGCAATCCGGACAACCTGGCCGACCTGATCCGCATCGTGCAAGAGGAAAATCTGGATCTTGGCCTGGCCTTTGATGGCGACGCTGACCGGGTTGCAGTGGTCACCAACAGCGGCGAAATCATCTGGCCCGACCGCCTGTTGATGCTGTTCGCCAAGGATCTGCTGGGGCGCAGCCCGGGCGCAGACATTCTCTTTGACGTAAAATGCAGCCGGGCTCTGCCGGCCATTATCCGCAAGAACGGTGGCCGCCCGATGATGTACAAGACCGGGCATTCACTAATCAAGGCCAAAATGAAAGAGTGCGGTGCGCCACTGGCCGGCGAGATCAGTGGCCACATCTTCTTCGCCGACCGCTGGTTCGGCTGCGATGACGGCCTGTACGCCGGCGCTCGTCTGCTGGAAATCCTCTCACTGCAGGATGACAGCGCCGGGCAGGTGTTCGACGGCCTGAAAACCGGTCTCACCACCCCGGCCCTCTACATCGATGTGAGCGAAGAAAACAAGTTTGCCCTTGTGGACGCCCTTGCCGCTCGCGCCGAACAATTCGCTGGCGGCCGGCCCACTACCATCGATGGTTTGCGGGTGGACTTCCCGGACGGCTGGGGCCTGGTGCGCGCCTCAAACACCACGCCGTCGTTGGTGGCCCGCTTCGAAGGCCGCGACGAGGAAGCCCTGGAAAGGGTCAAGGAACAGTTCCGCAAGCACCTTCAGGCCGTGGACGACAGCCTGGAATTGCCATTTTGAGTTAGAATTGCGAAAGACGAGTTGCAAGCGGCAAGTTAAAAGGGGCTAGGCGCGAGGAGGGTTATAGTTGCTTACACGCAGCGTCCCCGCACCTGCCCTGTAAGCGCGACCGAGGACGTCGTCGCATGGCACAACCGTTGTCCGCGCTGAAACTTTCAACTTGTCACTTGCCACACCCCGGCCATCTCAAGGAGATCCAATGGACACCAACAGTGCCCACGACACTGCCCGGATTCTGATCGAGGCGCTGCCCTACATTCAGCGCTTTTCCGGTGCCACCGTGGTGATCAAGTACGGCGGCAACGCCATGGAAAACGACGAGCTGAAAAACAGCTTCGCTCGCGACGTGGTGATGCTGAAACAGGTTGGCCTCAACCCGGTGATCGTTCACGGCGGCGGCCCACAGATCGGCAGCCTGCTGGAACGCCTGGGCAAGGAATCCAAGTTTGTTCAGGGCATGCGCGTCACTGATCAGGAAACCATGGACGTGGTGCAGATGGTGCTCGGCGGCCTGGTCAACAAGGACATCGTCAACCTGATCCAGCACAACGGCGGCCAGGCCATCGGTCTCACCGGCAAGGACGGACGCCTGATCAAGGCCCGCAAGATGCTGCTCAAGGCACAGGACAAAAACGACCCGGCCCTGCAGACGTCGGAAATTATCGACATCGGCCATGTGGGCGAAGTGCAGGGTATTGATACCACCATCATCGACCTGATTGCCGGCAGTGACTTTATTCCGGTAATCGCCCCCATCGGCGTGGATAAAGATGGCGTTAGCTACAATATCAATGCGGATCTGGTGGCCGGCAAAATGGCCGAGGTGTTGCGCGCCGAAAAATTGATCCTGCTCACCAATGTGGCGGGCCTGAAAGATAAACAGGGTAAAGTACTCACCGGTCTTAGCGCCGAACGGGTCGATGAACTAATCAAGGACGGCACCATCCACGGCGGCATGCTGCCCAAGATCGGCTGCGCCCTGGAAGCGGTAAAAAACGGCGTACACACCGCTCACATCATCGATGGGCGGGTATCCCACGCGGTGCTGCTGGAAATCCTTACCGATCAGGGGATCGGGACCCTGATCAGCAAGGACTGAGACTGTAGGAACCATGCTCGCATGGCGAACATGGCAATGCCCTTCAGGACTTCGCCATGCAAGCATAGCTCCTACGAAGGCTGACAATATAACAACGGAAACGACGCTACATGACCGAAAAAAAACCGTCGCGCAAAGAGCAGATTCTGCAGTCGCTCGCCCATATGCTGGAAGCCGGCCCCGGGGGACGTATCACCACCGCCGGCCTGGCTCGGGAAGTGGGAGTTTCAGAGGCGGCGCTGTACCGGCATTTTCCCAGCAAGGCGAAGATGTTCGAGGGGCTGATCGAGTTTATTGAAGAGGCGATCTTCTCCCGCATTAATCGCATTACCGAAGAAGGAAATGCCACTGGCCAGGTGGAACAGATCCTGACCCTGATGCTGGCTTTTACCGAGCGCAACCCGGGGATTACCAGGCTGCTCACCGGTGATGCCCTGACCGGCGAGAATGAACGACTGCACCAGCGCATCCAGCAGTTCTATGATCGGGTGGAAAGCCAGCTCAAGCAGGTACTGCGCGACGCAGAGCTGAAGGAAGGGCTGCGCACCCGGACCACCCCCACCATTACTGCCAACCTGTTGCTGGCAGTGGTTGAGGGCCGTATTGCCCAATTCGTTCGCTCAGGCTTCAAAGCCCGTCCCAGCCAGGACTGGCAGACGCAGTGGGAATTGCTGATCCCAACCCTGTTCCGGGAATAGCCCTGTAGCCGCCAGCCTGCAGGCAGGCGGCTACAGCAAAGGGGCAAGGTTAACGTTCTGTCTTCTCGATTTCCTTCAGCCGCTGGATAATAGGCGCATATTCCTTTTTCGCCGCGTCGATATCGGTTTCGAACTCCACCAGCTTTTCTTCTGTCAGCTCAATCTGGCGCTTCAGGCGCTCAATGGCCTCCTGAACGCCATCCGGCACATCGCGACCGGCTCGCTCATTCCGGGCCGCTACTGCAATCTCGTCATCAAGCTTCATCTGTAGCTGGGCCAGGCTGTTTTCTTCATAGCTGATGCTAAGCTCCAGGGCATCGATCTTGCGATCCATGGCACGTACCGCATCTTCCGGCCCCGCATACAGGCGCACGAGCTCCTTGTCTTCACGGGCCTGACGAGCCCGCTGCAGACGAACCTCCCGGGCCTCATCGTCATTCAGATTAACGCCGTCCACATCTTCCAGGACCCGCCCGTGCTGATCCAGCAGCTGATAACCGCTACGCATGGCGTCAGTGGTCAGAGTACGGTTCAGGTGAACCACTCCATCGGCAGTCACATGCCGAAAATAGGCCCCGTCCGGCATGCGCTCACTGGCGCGTTGTCCAAATCGCGCAGCCAGTGTTGGCGCCGACAGAATCAACACCAGAATCAGAGCAATACATCTCATTATTATTCCACTCCATAACGCTCCCGGTACTGCCGCATACGGTACACCATGGGCTCGCTATCCGGTTGCTGTTCCAGCCAGTGGATAATATCGTTCATCGCCACGATACTGCCCACCGGCACCCCCAACGATTGCTCCACTTCCTGAATCGCCGACAGCCCCCTCCCTGCTTCGGAAGGCTCCTTGCCGCATTCCTGACGATCCAGTGCCACCATGACCCCCGCCATGGTGGCATCGGTCTTCTCGAACAGCGCCGCCACTTCACGGATCGCAGTACCCGCAGTGATCACATCATCAATTACCAGCACCCGGCCCTGTAAGGGCGCCCCTACCAGCCAGCCGCCTTCGCCATGATCCTTGGCTTCCTTGCGGTTGAAGGCCCAGGGCAAATCGCGACCATGGTGTTCGGCCAGCGCCACCGCCACCGCTGCCACCAGTGGAATGCCTTTATAGGCCGGCCCGAATAGCATATCGAATTCCTGCCCGGAGGCGACGATGGCGTCCGCATAATAGCGACCCAGCCGCGCCAGGGCCTCACCGGTATTGAAGGTGCCCGCGTTGAAGAAGTACGGGCTCTTGCGACCGGACTTGAGGGTGAATTCGCCGAATTTCAGCGCTTCACGCTCCTGGGCAAAACGCAGAAAATGCTTCTTGTAGTTCTTCATTGTCTGTCCTTACCAGCCCAGCACCTGCTGTTGGGCCTGAATGATTTCACCAATGCCCTTTTCCGCCAGCCCCAGCAGGGTGTCGGACTGTTCGCGGGTAAAGGGAGCTCCTTCGGCGGACCCCTGGATTTCGATAAAGCCGCCTTGCTGGGTCATGACCACGTTCATGTCGGTACCAGCATTGGAATCTTCGGCATAGTCCAGATCCAGCACCGGCTCGTCCTTGTAGACCCCCACGGATACTGCGCCGACCAGACCGGTGAGCGGGTCATCCTTGATCTTCTTGGTTTCCAGCAAATGGGAAAAGGCATCCACCAGGGCCACGCAGGCACCGGAAATGGAAGCGGTGCGGGTGCCGCCATCAGCCTGCAGCACGTCACAATCCAGGAAGATGGTGCGCTCACCCAGCTTTTTCATATCTACGGCTGCACGCAGGGAACGACCGATCAGACGCTGGATTTCAAGGGTACGGCCACCCTGCTTGCCCCGGGAGGCCTCGCGACCGGAACGGGTGTGGGTGGAACGGGGCAGCATGCCGTACTCGGCAGTGATCCAGCCCTGGCCCTTGCCCTTCAGAAAGCGCGGCACACCTTCCTCTACGGACGCGGTACACAGCACCTTGGTATCCCCGAAAGCGACCAGCACACTGCCCTCGGCGTGAACGGTGTAGTTGCGGGTGAAGCTCAGTTCACGCAGCTGATCGTGGGCTCGGCCGGAAGGACGCATGGAAACTCCTGAAGTGTCTTGAATGCAAAAGGGCCGCCATTGTAGCAAAGGCAGGGGCGGTTATGCCTGCCTGGAGGGTCATTAGGCCCGATGGGCCCTCGTGGTCTAGACTAAGGGGCCTTTCCAACAGCTGTTTCGAGGTTCACATGATCTGCAGTATGACCGCTTTCGCCCGCGCCGACCGTCATCTGGAAGGCTACAGCCTGGTCTGGGAGATCAAAGCCGTGAATCATCGCTACCTGGAGGTGAGCCCGCGTCTGCCCGATGCCTTGCGCGCCCTGGAAAACGGCGTGCGCGAGAAATGCCGCAAGGCGCTGGCCCGGGGCAAGGTGGAAGTGACCCTGCGCTACCAGCAGGACGATAGCGAGGTCTCCCTGGAGCTCAACGAAGAACTGGTGAAGCAACTTTCCGAGGTATCCCGTCGAGTCGGCGACCTGGTCCAGCATCCAGGTCAGGTCAACCCCATGGAAATCCTGCGCCACCCTGGCGTACTCAGCACCCGCAAGCTGGATGTGGAACTGCTGCAGAACGAATCCCAGTCCCTGCTGGATGAAGCCCTCGATGCCCTTATCGACACCCGCCGCCGGGAAGGCGAGCAACTGGGCCAGCTGATCGTCGACCGGCTGGATGGCATCGGCACCCAGATCGATATCGTCAAGGCCGCCATCCCCCGCATCAAGGAAGCCCAGCGCGAACGCCTGCGTACCCGCATTCAGGATGTAATCGAGTCCCCGGACCCGGACCGGCTGGAGCAGGAGCTGGTAATGCTGGCCCAGAAAATGGACGTGGACGAAGAGCTGGATCGCCTGGTTACCCACGTCAGCGAAGTGCGCCGCATTCTCAAGAAAGGCGGCCACATCGGCCGCCGCCTGGATTTCCTGATGCAGGAACTCAACCGCGAAGCCAACACCCTGGCAAGTAAATCCGTGGACAGCGAGACCACCGCGGCAGCGGTGGAACTGAAAGTGCTGATCGAGCAGATGCGGGAACAGATCCAGAATATCGAGTAAAATCCAGGTAAGTCCATAATCGTATTTAATACGTTGTTTTTAAAGAATTAAATTCGAAACTCAATCCATGGAAATCCACTGCCATCCACCACTATCCAGACAAAAGTGGTGGGCAAAATGGTGGGCAAAAACGTGACTTTTCCCTCCCTGACACCTATATTGACCTGAAATGGTGGGCAGCCATCAAGAGACTGCCTGCATACCATTGATAACAGAGAATTTTTCTCTTTAATCAACAAAAAAAAAGTGGTGGGCAGCCTGTTTTTATAGGCTCAAACGCCACAAGGTCAAAATGAGCAAACTCAGCGCCACTCAGATCAAGTCCCTGGCAAAGCAGGCCCCCAAGAAGCATACCGATGGTGGCGGCCTCTATTTCTGCGTGCGCAAGTCAGGCACGCCCTACTGGATGCTGCGCTACAGCGCCCAAGGCAAGCGCCACGAGATTACCTTGGGCCAATACCCCCAGATGTCCCTGGGTGACGCCCGGGAAGCCGCTGTGCTGACCAAGCAAGGCATCCGAACGGGCACCGACCCAATCCAGGAAAGGGCCAAAGTTGTCCAGCCCGACATCCGCACCGTCAAAGACCTCTTCCAGGACTGGCATGAGACCGATCTGTCCCGGCGCCTGAAACACCCCAACATCCCCAAGCGCATCTACCAGAAAGAAATCCACCCGGTGATCGGCCTCTACCCGATTGCCGACGTCACCCCAAGGGATATCCGGGCAGTCCTGCAGCGCGTTCAGCGCAGCAACCGCCCCACCATCGCCAATGACACCCTGATGTACATGAAGCAGCTGTTTCGTCATGGCATCAAACTGGACCTGTGCCAGAACAACCCGGCCAGTCCCTTCACCGTCAGCGACGCCGGCGGCGTCGAAGCCAGCCGGGAGCGCACCCTGACGCTGGAAGAAATCGAACATTCCTTTGGGGTCTTCCGGGAGCACATCAGCAGCTTTGGTCGAGACAACTATCGGGCCTGCTGCTTGTTCCTGGTGCTAGGCGTGAGAAAAAGCGAGCTATGCGAGGCCCGCTGGGAAGAATTCGACCTCGAGGCCGGAATCTGGGATCTCTCCAAAGAGCGCAGCAAGACTGGCGCATCGATCACCATCCCTCTGCCAACCCAAGCCATTGAGTGGCTAAAGGTACAGCAAGGCCATGCCTGCGGCTCCCCCTATGTGTTCCCTGCCAGGCGCGCCAGCAAACGCCCCCACATGGGCCCTGACACCCTGAACCGCGCCATTTCCAAGCTATTTGGCCGAGAGGCTGGCCGGAAGGTGCAGCCACCCAACAAAATGGACGACTTGGAACACTTCACCATCCACGACCTGCGACGCACCTTCCGCAGCCTCGCAGCTGCGGAAGGTGTGCCGAGCCATGTGGCGGAGAGGTGTTTGAATCACAAGCTGAAGGGGGTTGAGGGGATTTATGATCGGTATGATTATTTTGAGGAGCGAAAAATAGCTCACCAGCGAGTAGCCAACGCCATAGAAGCCTTAATACACCTATGATGTACAGGTGTGTTTAGGCTGTATTTATTGACTATCGACAACCATAAGCCAAGACCCTGAACTACAACCTATACAAAGAATCGGGATTTTGATGGACTCGCTTGGACACCTCTGGACAATCAGCAGCCTGCATCACACAACAGCAAATGTGGCCACGAATCGCTGTCCTGCTACCCTGCGCCGCCCAATGGCTTATGCATAATCTTTTAACCTGATCCAGCTCCCTAGCGCCACAGGTTGTCGCTTCTGCCTCGGATTCATTTTTGCCAGCCAGGTTGTTTAGTCAATCTATAACCGCTCAAGATACTGGCCGCTTGCGAAAAGATGGCGCCGCTTATACGCAGGGAAATTTGTTGGAGCCTGTTGTGCTCGCCGCTGGGGGGGGGCGGCGGCGTTACACCAAATCGGCAGAAAGACAGCGACATCACTCGCATCGGTCGGGTCACGACTTGGATGCATGCGAATTATCAAAAGTCTTTCAAAGTCGGGGAGCTGACCGCTATGCCGAATATAAGCCCCGCGTTTTTCATCGGCATTTCAAGACCATCAGCCAGCTAACCCAGGTGCAGTTCCAGGAGCGGGTGCGTTTGCAGGAAGCCTGGCGGCTGCTATTCAGCGAGCAGGACGTGGCCAGCGTTGATTACCTGGTCGGTTATGAAAGCCCGTCCCAGTTCAGCCGCGACTACCACAAGCTTTTTGGTGCTCCGTCAGATCGAGACAAGGCGATGATGCGGTCTAGTTTGGCGATTGAGAGTGGGGTTTAGGTGCTCGTAGACATGGAGCTGGCCTACCCCCCTTTGGGGTACGAAATAAGAGATCTGGGAAGATATTGCATCATGCAGTAAAGCGCAGTGTCGAAAATGTAGTACTGCCTTAATTCATTGGCTAAGCTAATAACCCCTTCCTTAAATTGCCATCTAATCAGAACAATCCCCGCTTGCTACCGTGAATCCCATAGTCACTGACCAACCTAATGGATTCACAAGAGGGTAAGACCATGAAAGCTGTGAGCTTCAAGAACCGTAATGTCGATGTGGCCGCCAATCTGTACTTCCCGGAAGGCTTTGATGCGTCCCGGCAGTACCCCACGATTATCTGTGCGCACCCGATCAGTAGCTGCAAGGAGCAGACCTCCGGTGCGATCTATGCCGCCCGGCTGGCGAAAATGGGGTATGTGACGCTGGCGTTTGATGCGTCCTTCCAGGGGGAAAGTGGTGGCGAGCCACGTTTTCTGGAAGACCCGGCGACCCGGGTGGAGGACTTCCGCTGTGCGGTGGACTATCTGGTGACCCAGGATTTTGTGGATGAGAGCCGCATCGGGGTGCTGGGTATTTGTGGCGGTGGCGGTTATGCCGTGCATGCGGCCATGACGGAGCGTCGTATCAAGGCGGTGGGCACCGTGGTGGCGGCCAACTATGGGCGGCTGATGCGCGAGGGGGATATGTCCCCGAATGCAGCGATCCAGACCCTGGAGGCCATTGGCCAGCAGCGTACCGCCGAGGCCCGTGGGGCGGAGCCGCTGATCACCGGCTATATTCCCAACTCGAAAGACGAGTGTGAGCAGGCAGGCATTACCGATATTGATGTGGTGGAAGCGGTGGATTACTACACCACGCCGCGCGGGCAGCAGCCGGGTTCCCCCAACAAGCTGCGTTTCTCAGGGCTGGCACCGGCAGTGGCCTTCGATGCGTTCCATCTGGCTGAGCATCTGCTGACCCAGCCGCTGCAAGTCATCATCGGCAGCAAGACCGGGGCCTTCGGTTCTCACCGGGATGGCTACGAGCTGTATGGCCGTGCGGCGTCGAAAAACAAGGATCTGCTGGTGGTCGATGGTGCCAGCCATTATGACCTGTACGATCAGCCGCAAGCGGTGGATCAGGCGTTGGCAAAACTGCAGCAGTTTTATCAGGATCACTTGTAACACATCGCGACAGCATCAAGGGCGGCCAGGTTGGTCGCCCTTTTTTATATTCGGTCGATTGGTTTCGAGAGCTCTCAGGTAAGGCGCAAGGCATCAACCACCATGGCAAAGGCAGTGGAGGCCTTGCGGCGGCTGGTGTAATAGAGGTGATAGCCGGGAAAGGTGTGGCTATAGCGATCCAGCACGGAGATCAGGCTGCCGTCGTCCAGTCCCGGCTGGGCCAGGGCTTCTGGAAGGTAGGCCAGGCCCATGCCGTCTTTGGCCGCTTGCAGCACTTGCAGGATGCTGTTGAATACCAGTTGTCCTTCCGTGTGGGTTTTCACTTCTTTCTTGCGTACCTGAAACAGCCAGGGGAAGACGCCGCCCTGGGTGGGCAGGCGCAGGTTGATGGCGTTGTGTGCCACCAGGTCCTGGGGTTTTTGCGGTGGCGTGTGTCGGTTGAAGTAGTCCGGTGAGCCCACCACGACCATGCGGATCGGCGGGCAGATCGGTACTGCAATCATGTCCTTGGCAATCAGTCCGGCGCGGCGTACCCCGGCATCGAATCGTTCCTTGGCAATATCCACCAGTCCATAGTCCACGCTTAGTTCCACCTTGATATCCGGGTGGTCACGCAGCAGGGGCTGCAGGGCTGCCCACAGCACGGTGGAGACGGCAAATTCATCGGCGGTGATGCGTACGGTGCCGGCGGGTTTGCCCTTGAGCGAGTGCAGCTCCGCCAGCCCGGCGTCGATATCGTCCAGCGCCGGCCCTACCAGTTCCAGCAGCCGGTCGCCGGCTTCCGTGGTGGTGACGCTGCGGGTGGTGCGGTTGAGCAGCTTCAGGTCCAGCCGCTCCTCCAGGTTACGCAGGGTCTGACTGAGGGGACTGGGACACACCCAGCCCGGCGGCGGCGCGGGTAAAGCTCTGTTCCCGAGCCACGGCCATAAAGGCGATCAGATCGTTCAGGTTCTCTTTCATGACTAATTAGCTGCGCTAATGGCTGATTCGGTATTGATCATGAAAGCATGAAGCGCGGAGGGGTGCCAGATTTAGTGATTCATGCGTGTCACCGACGTCTATCACGGAAAGCAGAATCGTTCTACGGGCTCACTGAGGAAGCAATCCATGAAGGTGTAATCCACCCATTTTTCATCGCTCGTTTGAGTATAGAGTCACTGTAGCAATCGGGCCGGAGGCACTCCGCCAATGGCCGAATTGGGCCATCCGTTATTGTATTGCCACCGCCACTGTGTGGTTAATAGCTGGGCATGGGCAACGCAGGTGAACTCGTGGAGATCCAGCCACTCGCGCCATGTCGTTCGATTAAATCGTTGTCCCCGTTTCCACAAAACCTCAGGCCTGCATCTTCTTCAACAGTGCCTCACACACCGTCTGATTCATATAGCGCGGTACCGCATAACTGAAATGCGCTTCCTGCAATGCAGCCCTGGCAATGTCGGGAACATCTTCGCTGCGCAATGCGTCCAGCTTCTCGGGAATGCCAAGCTCCTGTTTCAGTTCGCGGACACGTTTGATGAATTTTCCTGCCAGCGCTTCATCGGTTTCACCGCCCTGCTCCAGGCCGCTGACGCGGGCCAGTTCGGCCAGGCGCTCAATGCAGGCGGGGGCGGAATATTCGAGTACGTGAGGCAGCACAATGGCATTCGCCAGGCCATGGGGCGTGTGATAGTGGGCGCCGAAGTTGTGGGCAATGCCGTGGGCGTAGCCAAGACCGGCGCGGTGAGAAGCTGGCCTTTACTACCTTGCTTTTACTTTTTGTCGTTACCGCATTCATCCCGGACCTCCTTAACAGGGAAGCCGGCCTGCGAACCGGCAGGCCGGCACCCTGTATGTGACAGTTCAGTCTTTACGGTACTCAGTCATTGCGATACATGGTTACCACACAGGCACCACCCAGACCGAGGTTATGCTGCAAGGCCACCCGTGCACCGTCTACCTGACGCTTGTCCGCCTGACCGCGCAACTGCCACACCAGCTCAGTACATTGCGCCAGCCCGGTGGCGCCCAACGGATGGCCCTTGGACAGCAGGCCACCGGATGGATTGGTCACATACTTGCCGCCATAGGTGTTGTCACCATCCCAGATGAATTGCTCCGCACCGCCTTCCGGGCACAGACCCAGGCCTTCATAAGTGAGCAGCTCATTGGCGGTAAAACAGTCATGCAACTCGACCACATTGATGTCTTGCGGACCAATGCCGGCCTGCTCGTACACACTCTCTGCAGCCGCGCGTGTCATGTCGTAGCCGACCATCTTGATCATGGATTTTTCGTCAAAGCTGCTGGCGAAATCCGTGGTCATGGCCTGGGCGGCGATATACACCGGATTCTCAATGCCATGCTTTTTCGCGAACTCGTCCGAGCACAGGATCGCCGCACCGGCACCACAGGTGGGAGGACAGCACTGGAAGCGGGTGAGCGGATCAAACACCTCGTCGGACGCCATGATTTCTTCCAGCGACAGCACCTGGTTGAACAGCGCGTAGGGGTTGTTGCCGGCATGGCGGCGCGCCTTCTCGGCGATCTTGCCGAAGGTTTCCCGTTTGGTGCCGTGCTGCCACCGGTACTCGCGGCCCGCGCCACCGAACATCTGTGCCGCCGGCGGCGCCTGGTTGAAACCCTGCGCATCCATCATCACCTGCGCATGCTGACTCATGGGGTTTTCGCGATCATTGAACTTGGAGCCCAGCGCCCCGCGTTCCATTTTCTCGAAACCGAGCGCAATCACACATTCGGCCAAGCCGCCCTCGATGGCCTGGCGGGCCAGGAACAGGGCCGACGACCCGGTGGAGCAGTTGTTGTTCACATTGACCACAGGAATACCGGTCAATCCCAGCTCATACACGGCGCGCTGACCACAAGTGGAATCGCCGTAGACATAACCGCAGAACGCCTGCTCCACATCGCTGTACTGGATGCCGGCATCCTTCATGGCGGCGAGGCCTGCAGCCTTTGCCATCACATGGTAATCATCGCTGGCACCGGGCTTGGCAAACTTGGTCATCCCGACACCGATTACATTCACTCTACGTTTCATTGTCGTTTCTCCGAATTCGGGTGTTACAGGATTTGTTCGAGTTTGCGTACCAGCGACAGATCACCGTCCACGCGCATGTCGCCTTGCTGATACAGGGCGCGCAAGGCCACCTTGCCGGTAATCAGATCGGCCAGCTTGCCGTCGTCCAGTGTCATCACCGCCGCAGCGTCTTTTTCGCCGCTGGAGACAGCAGGCGACGAATCGGACAGGTCGATAAACCAGGCACTGTCAGGGCGTTGTACCTTGATCTGCAATACACCACCCTGCCCGCCGATGGCGGACAATTTTTCCGCCAGCTGCGGCAGCACTTTTTCCGCCTGCGGTTCTTTCTGCTTTTTCGGTGGCGCGGCGGCGGTGTCCGGCTGGCCGGAGGCCAGTCGCTTGTCCCGCGCCTGATCCACCAGCTTCGGGTCCATGCCCTGCAACACGGTGAGCTTGTTGGAGGCCATCACATTGCCGTCGATCTTCAGCTCGCCACCGAAGAACAGTTTCTGCACGGCGGCCAGGTCACCGCCAAACAGGGTCGGCGCATGTTTGGTATCCAGTTCCAGCGTCACATCCGCCTTGTCCAGTTGCCCCGGCCCGGCGGTGCCCGGTGCATTCTTCAGATCGATATAGAAATCCTGATCCGGGTTGCTGAACGCAAACTGGAAGCTGGTGCCGGTCTTCTCGATCAGGTCCGGGTTGTCGGCGATGAAGTGGCCGATGGCACTGAACACATCCACCATGGTCGGCTCCTGCGATTCGACCGGTGCGGCGGCAGCTTGTGAACCACCACCGTCAGCCACACGCTTGTCGCGTTCCTGTTCGGCCAGTTTCGGGTCCATGTCCTGCAACACGGTCAACTTGTTGGAGGCCATCACGTTGCCGGAGATTTTCAGCTCACCACCGAAGAACAGTTTCTGCACGGCAGCGAGATCGCCACCAAACACGGTGGAAAGGTGCTCGCTGTCCAGTGCCAGGGTCACGTCCGGTTTGTCAATCGTGCCCGGCCCTGCCGCGCCCGGTGCATTTTTCAGGTCAATAAAGAACTGCTGATCCGGATTGCTGAACTCGAACAGGAAACTGGTGCCGGTCTGGTCGACCAGTTCCGGCTTCTGCTCGATGTAGGTCGCCACCGCGGCGAACACATCGTCAGGCGTCACCGCCTGCTCCACCTGCGGCGCAGAATCTTCCTCGGCGGAAGCCTGCTCCGGCACCGGCGCCTCTGCCGGAATCTCGGAGAACAGCTCGATGGCGGCATTCTTCAGCACCACCTCGTTACGCTCTTTCACCCAGGTTTCGAAGATGATGCGGTTATCGGATTCCTTCCACATGCGTGTTTCCAGGGTTTCACCCGGGAACACCGTCTTGGCAAAGCGCACCTTGATGCTCTTGAAGTAACGGCCATCGTTATTGCTGAACGCCTTGATCACATGGCGGCCCGCGTAACCAAAGGTACAAAGCCCGTGCAGGATCGGTTTGTCATAGCCAAAGGCCTTGGCAAACGCCGGGTCCGCATGCAGCGGGTTCCAGTCACCGCACAGGCGGTACAGCAATGTCTGGTTGGCGTCGGTTTTTTCCTCGATCACCGCATCCGGTTCGCGGGCGGGCGGCACATTGATCTCGCCGGAATCGCCACGCTCACCGCCCCAGCCACCGGCACCTTTCACGAACGAGGTCATCTCGTTGTAGGCCACCTCGTTACCGTTCTCGTCGGTGGAAGTAATGGCGAAGGTGACGACTGCGTTCGGGTCCTTGTCCAGCGCCTTCTTGAATTTGAAGGTGTGTTTCAGCTTGGCATGCGGCGGCAGTGGCCGCTTGATCTCGGTGTACTGCTCACCATGCAGTAAGCGGTCAAAACCAAAGTTCATCCCCGGCAAGGTCAGCGCACCTTCCTTCGCCGCTTTCAGCATCGCGCCGATCTGCGGCATGACGCCATAGGTGGGCAACGCCTGGAAATTGCCGCCCAGCTCGTAGACGAATTTCAGTTCATCTTTATCGAGCGGGTCACGGGCGGCGCCAACACTCAGCGCGTACAGCGACAAATCATTTTCATCATAGGCCGATTCCAGCTCGACGCTTTCCTTGCTGGCCACATCCAGATCGATGAACTCGTTGCCGCCCAGAGACGGATTATTGATGTTGTCGAGGATCGGCGAGAAGGATTCGTTGACGTTGGACGGATGATCCGCGTCGGTAAAATCGGTGATCTTGTCCCAGCGACGGGCCACATCATCGACGCTGAATGCCTTGCCGAGCGGGAAGTTGTTGCCCTGGGTGCGCTCCCAGCGCAGCTTGCTGATGTAACCGGCGCCCACTTCGAAGATGCCCTTGGTCTCTTCACAGTCTTCATGACACAACCAGGCCACCAGTGGGCTGACCGCTTCCGGCTTCAGGTTTTCCAGCAGATTCGGCGGCATGATGGTTTCCGTCAGCCGCGAGGCGGCAATCGGCGCGATGGTATTCACATGAATGTTCTTGCTGCGCCCTTCCTCGGCCAGACAGTTGGCCAGCCCGGCCAGTCCCAGCTTGGCGGCACAGTAGTTGGCCTGACCGAAGTTGCCATACAGGCCCGCTGCCGAGGTGGTCATGATGATGCGGCCATAGCCCTTCTCGCGCATGATCGGCCAGGCCGCATGGGTCACGCTCATGGAGCCTTCCAGGTGGACTTTTAGCACCAGGTCCCAGTCCTGCTTCGACATCTTGGCGAAGCTCACATCACGCAAGATGCCAGCATTGTTGACCACGATGTCCACGGTGCCGAAGTTATCCAGGGCGGTCTGCACTATCGACTCGCCGTTTTCCACGGAGTCATAGTTGGCAACCGCTTTTCCCCCCATGGCCCGGATCTCTTCCACCACCTTGTCTGCGGCGGACGATGACTTGCCATCACCGTGGGCACTACCACCCAGATCGTTAACCACCACCTTGCAGCCGCGCTCGGCCAGGGTCAGTGCATGCTGGCGGCCCAACCCGCCCCCGGCACCGGTGACGATGGCCACACGATCATCAAAACGACGTTCTGCCATGATGCTTTCCTCTTTTCATTCCCGGGCCCACTTGCCGCGCGAGCCCGGGAAAATCTTTAGATAGAGCGGGAAATGAGTTCTTTCATGATTTCGTTGGTGCCGCCGTAGATGCGGTTGGCACGGGTGTCGATATAGGCGCGGGCGATGGGGTACTCGAGCATGTAGCCGTAGCCACCGTGTAGCTGCACACAGCGATCAACCACATTACTGAGCAAATCGGACACCCAGTACTTGGCCGCACAGGCTGCCTCGGGGGACAAGGCATTGCGCACCACCAACTCCATACAGCGATCCACATAGACCCGCGCAATCTGGATTTCAGAACGCATCTCGGCCAGTTCAAAACGGGTGTTCTGGAACGCCGCCACCGGCTTGCCAAACGCCTGCCTCTGTTTCACATATTCCACGGTGGTTGCCAGCGCATGCTCGGCAGCCGACGCACAGATGATGGCGATCATCATCCGCTCCCAGGCCAACTCCTTCATCAAGGCAATAAAGCCCATACCCTCGGCGCCCAGCAGGTTTTCCTTAGGCACCTTGACGTTGTCGAAGAACAACTCGCAGGTGTCCTGCCCGCGCATGCCCACTTTCTTCAGCGGCTTGCCCTTGGAGAAGCCCTCGCGATCCGCCTCGATAATCATCAGGGATACACTTTGTGCTCCCAGATCCGCCGGCCCGGTTCGCACCGCCACCACCGCCATGTCACAGAGGTAACCGTTGGTGATAAAGATTTTCGAGCCATTCACCACATAGTGATCACCCTCAAGGGTGGCAGTGGTCTTGATGCGCTGCAGATCGGAACCGGTACCCGGCTCGGTCATGGCCACGGCAGTGACCGCTTCACCGGTGGCCATTTTGGGCAACCACTGGCTTTTCTGTTCATGGGAGCCAAAGTTGTTGATGTAGTTGGCAACAATGTCCGAATGCAGCGCAAAGCCGCTGGCCGAATCACCCACCCGGGCCTGCTCTTCCATAAGAATCATCGAGTAGAGGCGGTCAACGCCGCAGCCACCGTATTCCTCGGGCATGGTGGCACACAGCAGCCCAAGCTCACCCGCCTTGTTCCACAGCTCGCGATCGAGATGCTGCTGCTCTTCCCACTTCTCGTGATAAGGGGCAATTTCCGTCTCGAAGAAACGTCGAGCGGTGGCGCGAAACGCTTCATGGTCTTCATTGAACAGGGTACGGGGAATCATTGGCGACACAGCCGCCGGTACATGCACGTCACTCATTACAGGTTTTCCACTGTTGATTCATAAACATGACAAGAACTCTATAACTTACAATACGTACGTTCAACTTGTTTTTAATCGTTCGCGCGCATAAGCTATATATCGTTTAGAATCAGCATCCTACGCCAGAGAAAGCAAACCCGACAACAGGCAGATAACGTCATGAAGGCACAGCGACGAACCCAGGAACAACGTAGCGATGCCATGCGAGAACGCATCATCCAGGCGGTACTCACGTGTCTTGAGAAGGACGGATTTGCAGGCACGACAGTGAGTCGCATCATCGAGGTCGCTGGCGTTTCCCGGGGAGCACCGCTACACCATTTCCACAGCAAAGCCGCCATGATTGCCGCTGCTGCCGAGCAACTGATTCGCCAGCAATATATTCAACTGGGCAAAGCCATTGCCAAGCTGCACGGCTCTGAGGACCGACTGGAAGAGCTGATCTTTGGCGCCTGGAAAAATGTCTTTGATCAACCGGAATACATCCCGTTGATGCAGCTACTGACCGCCAGCCAGCACGATCAGGAACTCGCCGCCATTTTGCAGCGCGTCTGGACATCCAGTTATTTCATCGTGGGTAACGCAGCCGATCACTACCTGGAGGCCACCAAGGAAGATACCGATGTGCGCTCGATGATGATGTTGACGCAATGGCTATTGCGCGGCATGGCACAGGACCTGCACATCGTTGCGGACAAGGCGCTGTTTGACCGTTATCTGAAGCTTTGGTGTGACACGCTTGCCCTTCACTTGCGAGCTAGGGCGGGCGTAACGACACCGCCCCCTTATCCACCCAGGTGGGATCTACCGCTGACTGATGTTTGACGGTAGCTATCTCAGCACGCCATGTTTATGTCAACGTATCGCTTATCCAATACTCGATATGTCACAGCATTTCGCCCCTGGCTAGCAGCGATAATGGCAGACAGGGGTATCCTCAGTTGAGCATACGCCAATAATACAAAGGTACCCGAGTATCGCTACGACTGATGCACAGGTGTTTATGGGCAAAGTCAGTGGAATTTCCAAGACAGGGAAGAGGCTGGCTACACCAATTACTACACTTTCAGTACGGTTACAGAAGCCGGACTGAAATACAGCCTAACCAGCTGATTTAAATAAAAGTACAAAGTCGAAAAAGGTGTTGCCCAACACGGTTAGCCCATCAAAAATAACCTGAAGATGGGGCCCGAACCCCTAGCGAGTAGCAGTGTATCGCAGCCCTCACGACAAGTCATCGAACGATGGAAAATCGCCAGCACAGCCAGGATCGTCCCACTGAAGAGACTCCAACACTCTATAATATTTTCCTTTCCACACAGGCATCCACCTTAGGCCCCAATGAGTGATCGTACATTCAGATGTAGTGTCAAATTAACTATCTCACTACAATTTACCCAGCCGATGCTCTCAAGGAGGCCATGCCAGTGGATCCCTCCTTTAAACCGGAATCTCTATTGGGATACCACGAAAGGATGACCGGTTACTGATCGCACTTCGCATGCTTCAGATTAAAGACTTCAGCTCGATATCCGTATTACTCAATGCGTCAGCGCTAACGCTCTTGCGTTGCTGGACCAACTGCTTGCCCACCATGAAAGCAATGGGCAGATTGACCGCGTCAACAGCAATGACAGAGCCCTCGAGCAGATAGAACACCGCAAATCCCTTATCATTGGTGGTGCCGCGCAGCACCCGCTGATCATGATTTTGCGACAGCCCAACCATCTGTAAGCGGACGTCATATTGGTTCGACCAGAACCATGGTGCGCTATCGTAGGGCATCTCCTCGCCCATCAAGGTCGCCGCCGCCGTACGCGCTTGATCAACCGCGTTGGCAACAGACTCAAGCCGTTGCATCTTTTCGAAAAAAAGATTCCGGTGGCGGGTACAGTCGCCGATTGCCAAGATGTCGCGATCATCAGTGCGGGTAAATTCATCCACGACAATACCGTCATCGCAGAGTAGGCCAGCGTTCTCGGCCAATGTAGTTTCCGGTATGACACCTATTGATACGAGCACGATATCAGCCGGAACATTGCCACCATCGGCCAAGGTCACGCCTGCCACACGCCCCTTATCACCCGCTTCGAAGCCAGTTACCGCCGTGCCAAGACGCACATCAACGCCAGCAGCAGTGTGCTTGGCGTAGAAAAACGTGGACATTTCTGGCCCCGTAACACGCTGCATCAAGCGTTCGGCGGCTTCCAGGACCGTGACATTAACACCTTTCTTGATAGCGCTGGCAGCCACTTCAAGGCCAATATAACCGCCGCCCACGATGACCAGGCGTTTACCCGGCACTAATTGATTGCGCAGAGCATCGGTGTCAGCGATATCATGCAGATAGTGTATTCCTTTCAAATCTGATCCGGGCGCTTTAAGGCGACGAACATGTGACCCCGTCGCCAGAACCAATCGATCGTATTTCAATGTGCTTTGATCCGACAACTTGATGCTTTTCGCGTATCGGTCGATCCCTTCGACGCGCACACCGAGCCGCAACTGCTGCCCCGCATTCTCATACACCGAACGCGGCTTCAGGTACAGAGACGACTGATCAACCTCTCCTGCAAGATAACTTTTGGACAAAGGTGGACGCTGGTAGGGAGGATGAGGCTCATCGCTCACCAGTACTACCTCATGCTGATATTTCTTTTGCAGCAAGGCTGTCAAGAGCGTACCGGCTGCATGTCCACCACCAACGATGACTGTCGTATCTTTCTTTTTGTTAACCATAGGTTGTCTCTTTTGTGCGCCTTGGAAGCGTATTTTCATATCCCAACACCGCAGGTGAGCAAGAGGCCGCGATATCGATCGCGCACGCACAGGATGCCTAACTGCTGAGCATCTCAGCATCCTCAAGTATCATCGCGGCTCCCTTCTCGCCGATCATGGTTGCCGGCTGGTTGGTGTTACCGCCGACCAGTGTCGGCATGATAGAGGCATCAACTACCCTCAAGGATCGCAGGCCGTGCACTCGCAGACGCGAATCGACCACCGCCATCGGATCCACACCCATCTTACAGGTTCCGACTGGATGGTAGGCGGACTCGCCGCTACGCCGCACCCATGCGGCCAGGTCCTCATCATTCTGCAGCTCCGACCCTGGCGACATCTCGACTTCGTGGTGCAAGCAGAATGCAGGCTGCGCCAAGATCTTACGCACCAGACGTACCCCGCGAACGAGCTGCTCGACGTCGGCGGATTCGGCCATGTAGTTGGGATCTATCAACGGGGCAGTGAACGGATCAGCACTGTGCAAACCAATCCGCCCACGCGACAATGGCCTAAGTCCGTAGATCATCACTATGTAGCCATAACCACTCATTGCGACCTTCATGTCCCTCCCGTGATCGGCGTACAGCATAGGGCCAAAGTGTAGTTGCAGGTCGGGTATCGCCTCCTCCGGCCGGGAGCGGATGAACCCGCCTGCCTCGGCGCCGTTGCTGGACAGCACACCGCGCCGACCGATCAGGTATTGCAGCAGTGCCCCCAGGCCCTTTAGCCAGTAGCTAGGATGCATCGAGATACTCTGGCGGCTGCGCGTTCTGGCGCGCACGAACACGTCGATATGGTCCTGTAGATTCTGTCCAACGCCCTCCAGGACATGACGCAATTCAATGCCATGCCGGTACAGCTCCTCACGCGGACCGATGCCGGATAACATTAGCAATTGCGGCGAGTTGAACGTTCCGCCGCAGAGCACAACTTCGCGCCCGGCACTGACCTGCACCAGCCCCTTAGCGCTTCGGTACTCGACACCGGTGGCACGGGTGCCATCAAGCAGCACACGGGTAACATGCGCGCCGCTGCGAACCGTCAGGTTGGAACGCTCCTCGGCGGGTTCGAGATAGGCGCGCGCATTACTGCACCGCATGCCGTCTTTCTGATAAGCGTAGTAGAACCCCACTCCCTCCTGCTCACTACCGTTGAAGTCCCTATTGAGCCGGTACCCTGCCTGCCTCGCTGCCTCAACGAAGGTCGCACTTAACGGGTTGGTGTAACGGCGCTCGGCAACATTGAGCGGACCTCCGAGGCCATGAAATTCAACCTCGGCCGGGTTCAGCTTCGGCTCGAAATGTTCGGATCTACGAAAGTAAGGTAGAACATCAGTGTATGACCACCCATCACAGCCCTGCCGCGCCCATTCGTCGTAGTCCCAGGCATGCCCGCGGATGTAGACCTGCGCGTTCATGCCACTAGAACCACCAAGCATTCTGCCCCGCGGCTGGAACAAGACACGGTCATGCATATGGGGCTGCGGTTCGGTATTGAACTGCCAATTGAATCGGCGGCTGAACATCAGCTGCAGGAAACCCAACGGCATGTTCACAAAAGGGTTACCGCGGCTCTCAGGTCCGGCTTCAAGCAGCAGCACCGAATAGCGGCCGCTCTCGGACAAACGGCTTGCAACCGCACACCCAGCAGAGCCCGCGCCGACCACCACATAATCGAATGCTTCAGGCGACACCCCGCTCAGACATTTCATTAACTTTTTGCCGTCAGCTTGACCATCAATTTGGAATAGCCCCGCACGAAGTTAGACTGCACACGCTCGGGCTCGCCAACAACTTCAATATTCTCGAAGCGTTTCAGTAACTCTTCCCACAGAATGCGAAGTTGCAGCTCGGCCAAGCGGTTACCCATGCAACGGTGAATGCCGTAACCAAAAGAGATATGGTTTCGCGCGTCCTTGCGATCAATAATAAGTTGATCAGGGTTTTCGAACTTGCGTTCGTCCCGGTTTCCCGAGGCATACCACATTAACACCCGGTCCCCTTTCTTGATGGTCTGACCACGAAGCTCAACATCCTGGGTAGCAACCCTGCGCATATTCGCCAACGGGGTTTGCCAACGGATGATTTCCGAAACCATATTCGGAATCAACTCCGGTTTTGCCTTCAGTTTTCTAAATTCCTCGGGAAACTGATTCAAAGCCAGCACGCCACCACTCATCGAGTTGCGAGTGGTATCATTTCCACCAACAATAAGCAGCGCCAGATTCCCGATAAACTCCATCGGCCGATTGATCAGGTCTTTTGTATCTTCGTTGCTCTGCAGCATACTGATCAAATCGAAACCGGGTTCTTCGCCGGAAGCACGTCGCGCCTCCTTGTCTCGCCACAGCCTGGAGAACGCCCTCGCCATATCTGCCGCGTCATCAAACATGACATCTTCGTCGGTAAATTCTCCACCCGTGGCGGATGCCGCGCCAGACAAACGATCAGACCATTCAACGAGTTTGTGACGATCCTCATAAGGGAAATCCAGCAACGTAGCGAGCATACGGCCAGTCAGTTCTTTGGACACCGCCGGCACCCAATCGAAAGGTTTATCCAGAGGCAAGCTGTCTAGCACTTCCGCCGCACGAGAACGAATCAGCCCTTCCATTTCTTTAAGGTTTTTCGGAGCAACGACGCCCTGCACCGCTCGGCGCTGTACATCATGTTTGGGCGGATCCATGGCGATAAACATTTCCACCGATAGTCCGTCCGGTGGATCACCCAGAATAATTTGCGGCTCAGAGGAAAACAGTTCATGGCTCTTGTCGACGAACAAAATATCTTCATAGCGCGTTATTGACCAGAAAGGCCCGAATGGACTGTTCTTCTGGTAATGTACCGGAGCTTCATCTCGTAACCGCTTAAAATAGGCGCGCCACTGATCTTGTCGATACAGAAAAGGGTTGCTGGTGTCGATATCTTCCAGTGCCAAGGTGCTAACATCAGGCAGGGGAGTTTCGACAAACTCCATTTGTGTGGAGCGAGAACCCACGGCCTTTCTCTTTGCCTTCATCAACATTTTCATGGTTTTAATCTGAAAATGCATTGGCACCACTTTCGACGAAACGTTGAAAACCTTGGTCTGCAAACTGTTGCTTGAGCTTGTTTTTGTTGACATAGCTTTCTCCCTGCTTACATCTGGAATTCAGGCAAATGCACGGTCATACCGTCCATCGCCTCAGTAATTTCTACCTGGCAGCCCAGACGCGAGGTTCTCGCCCGCTCCGGGGTCATGGACAGCATCTGTTCTTCCGCGTCACCAACCGTTCCGGTATTGCCGAACCACTCATCGGCAACAATCATGTGGCAGGTACCACAGGCGCACTCGCCGCCACAATCACCATCGATACCTGGCACGGCGTTATCAACCGCAACTTGCATAAGCGTAGAACCCGCCCTGAATTCCGTCACATGCTCGGTATCGTCATGTTCAATAAAGATAATTTTTCCCACAGCGCGTCTCCTAGTATTTATGTCTAACCTGAAGATTGGCTATATAGCGGCATGCCAGCGAGGACATTTCTTGACAGGACGGGGACATTTAAAGACAGTAATGACTTTCCGAGGAGAGGCTAATGGCAATAACTACGCAGAGTGATAGCTTGCAAAGCGTGGATGCTGATATCCCATCGAACTACTCACGCCTTATCGCCCGTGAACTTGGTCTGAGTGCACGAGAGCTGCCCCGACTCCTGCGCAAAACAGATGTGGATGTTACGCAATTACTCAAAGATGAGAGTCGACTCACCGCAACCCAACAGATGCAGATCTTGCGTAATGCTTTGGATCTATCCGGTAAACCAGAGTTCGGCTTGCGGTTGGGCAGGCGCCTCACCCCGGCAACCCATGGGGTGATGGGCTTTGTTGCTAACAGCAGCCCCGACCTTTATACCGCGCTGCAAGCCGTTCACACTTTCCTGCCTACGCGAGCAAGCTTTATTCAGGTGAACCTGCAAAACACTGAGGATTATCTGGAATGTGTTGTGAGCTTTCAGGTAGCGATGGACAACGACGTGGAGCGCTGCTTGGCAGATACTGTGATCAAGGCTTTTTTTGAAATTGGCGAGTTCATCGTAGGTCGCCCATTGTATGAATCAGAGGTTCATTTCCCCCATCCAGCCCCCGTCTACCAGGGCATGTACCGGGAGTATTTACCAGGCAAGGTTTACTTTAACTCCGATCACTTCAAGCTAAAATTGGCAATGGGGTTGTGTCGAAAACCGAACGCATCGGCCAATCATGAAAGCTATCATCTAGCCTTTCAGCAGTGCGAATCCATGCTTGCGCGTCTTCAGAGTCCTGAACCGGACTATCGGACTCGGTTACAGAAAATGATGCTGTCCCGGCCACCCGGAACACTTAGTGAAGAAGAGGCGGCTGCCTCTCTCTTTATAAGCAAGCGCACCCTGGCACGGAAACTCAAAAATGAGAACAGCAGTTTCAGGAAGATTCGCGAGGAGGTACTATCGAAGCAAGCAGTAAGCTATTTGTGCAATAGCCAGCTGTCCGTCGAAGCCACCGCCACACTGTTGAATTATCACGACACGGCGAGCTTCAGACGGGCATTTAAACGCTGGTTTGGTCAGACACCCGATCAATACAGGCAGCATGCAGGTTAGTGTTTATAAACAGACTGCACTCACAATCAGCAGCGAGTACGGCCATCAGTTCTCACTGAATAGCAACGTCTACCGCTTGAGCACACCATCCTTAATTACCGTCCACACAAAATCTCCGACATCCTTCACCGTATATCGCCCCCCCTCATTGAACCACGTTGCTACCCAGTTCAACGCGCCCAGCCCGATAAGACGCAAAAGATCACGATCCACATCAGCACGAATCAGGCCCTGAGAGGACAAAGATTGCAACATGGCAGACCAAAGAAGCTCGTATTTGTCTCGTAGATCAATCATTTCCTGGCGGGACTCACCATGCAAGGAGCGCCATTCAAAAAGGAGGACATAGACCATATCCGACCCACCAACCAGCAACTCAAGGTGAGCATTGATCCCCTGACGCAACTGCTCAAGCGGCTCACTTTCCCCCCGAATGGCCTCAGACAAGGCCGTAGACGCTTGCTCAAGCGCAAGGCGCATCAAGTCGACCAGAATGCTTTCCTTGGAGGGGTAACGGTAATGCAAGCTGCCAGGCAGCATGCCACAAGCCTCGGCGATTTCTTTAACGGTGGTTTTATCGAACCCCTTTTGACGAAATAGACGAGCTGCAGCACCGAGCACAAACACTCGATCCGCCTCCGCCACCGGCGTTACCTGATTTTTCTTTCTTCCCACAAGGCACTCCCATGCTGTAAGCCTTTGATTCTAGCATTCCTTTTAAAGTCGGCCCAGCCTTCCTGGCCGATGGCACTATTCGATCTATACAGATAAAAACACGCTGTCTACCTTATAATCTTGAATTTGGTTGGTCATACAAATAAAGTCCAATGAATGCACTTTACTTGGGAGCGATCCAATGGCTCTGGCAAACCGCAAGATTGGTTACGACGAGGTTGTAACCCGTGACATTCACTTTCCCATGAACATCGAAAACGTGGCTCGCCACTGGTTTCGCAACGACCCGTGGTCCACTCACTGGATGAATGCCATTCTCGCCGCCGTCCCCGACGGTGAACGCTGGGTGATGAATTCTGCAAGACGGCAGCTTGGCAAGCTTGACGATCCAGAAGTGCTGAACGCAGCTAAAGAATTCATTCGCCAGGAGCGCATTCATGCTCGTGAGCACGATGAAATGAACGCCATCGGCGTGCAACACGGGGTTCCCATCGACAAGGTTGAAGGCGTGTTCAAGCTGATCCGTAAGCAACTCCAACACCGCCTCAGTGACGATATGCAGAGCTCCATCGCAGCGGCGTTTGAACATTTCACGGCCATTATTTCCTCGGTACTGCTTGAGCACCCGGAGCTGTTTGACGAAACCCACCCGGATTTGCGTGCCATGCTCTACTGGCACTTTGTCGAAGAAACCGAGCACAAGAGCGTCAGTTATGACGTCTTCGTCGATGCCAGTGGTGGTGGCTACCGCAGTTACCGACTGCGTATCAGTGGCATGCTACTGGCCATTGCCCTGGGCTTCCCCATTATGATCGGCAACCAGACCTATCTGCTCTACAAGGATCGTCAAATTCTGAATTTGTGGTCCGCCGCCAAAATGACCAAAGTCCTGTTCTGGCGTCCCGGCATTCTTTCCAAGGTACTCGCTGGCGTGCCCCCCTATTTCTCCCCCACTTTCCACCCGTGGGATGACGATAACCGTGATGTAATCCGGATCTGGAAACGCGCCTACGAAAGAACTGGCGACCCTCATAAGGCCTATCAAGCGCTCAGAGACCACCGAGCCAACAATGTACACGGTACATTCGAAACGCCACAACCTGAACCCGCATGGGGGCAGGCATGAAAAAGAAACCCTTGCACCCGTCAACTCAGGCGGCAGCTGTCATCACCGGGGCGGGTAGCGGCATCGGTCGTAGCTTTGCTTACGAAGTTGCCCGTCGAGGCGGTTCGGTACTGTGTGTCGATATCAATGAAGAGCGCGCCGAACAGGTGGCGATCAGCCTGCGAGCACTCGGTACTCACGCGGTAGCCCTGGGGTGTGATGTCGGCGATGAAAAACAGATGGCATACCTGGCGGAAAATGCCGAGCCTTTGCTCGGCAGGCCGGTAACCCTGGTAATCAACAACGCCGGCGTCGGCCTCGGTGGCCCAATCGGCGAGGTGTCACTTGAAGATTGGCACTGGTGCATGAACGTCAATCTATGGGGAGTTATTCACGGCTGCCATTATTTTGCCCCTCAGCTTCGCGATCTGGGCTATGGAGGCATCATCAATGTGGCCTCTGCTGCCGCATTCGGGTCCGCCCCGGAAATGGCCGCCTACAACGTCACCAAGGCAGGGGTACTGGCCCTGTCCGAAACGCTGTCTTCTGAACTGACCGGAACCGGCGTAAAAATCACGGCCCTGTGCCCAACCGTGGTCCCGACCAATATCGTCGAGAATGGGCGCCTGCCTGAACGTCGCCGTGACTTTGCCCGTTCAGCGATGACCCGCTATGCCCTCACCAACGCCGACCAGGTGGCCCGACAGACCCTCAGTGCCCTTGATCGAGGTGAGCTTTACATGCTGCCACAAATTGACGGCCGGCTTGCCTGGCGGTTGAAACGCCTGACGCCACGACTATACGCCCGCGCGATTGGCGAAGCTTACAGAATGCTGGCTGATTAAATCGCATTTGAGGAAACGGAACACGCAAGGAATTCAATATGGCCTCCATTCCTACAACAATTTTGAAGCTACTTTTTCGCGCCGGCATGAAGCGTGATATACGCGACCCGGACAAACTGGTAAGACATCTTCGCAGGGTGATGAACGCGCCTTTGGCCCCCTCTCTGCTGCCACGCGGAGTGCGACTCAAGCGAGGCAAGGTTGCAGGAATAGCTGGCCACTGGCTAGGCACCGCAGACCCACAAATCACCATACTCTACCTGCATGGTGGCGCCTTCATCGGCGGGCGGCTTGATACCTATCACCACTTTTGTGGCCGTTTGGCTCACGCCCTGAATGCGCGGGTCTTTCTTCCGGATTACCGACTAGCCCCTGAGCACCCCTTCCCGGCAGCAACGGATGACGCCTTTAATGTGTATCGTGAACTGATCGCAGACCCTCGCCCTGTGGTCATTGCGGGAGACTCTGCGGGAGGCAACCTGACGTTAGTCACATTGCTGCGTGCCCGTGATCAGCTGCTGAAAATGCCGGCTTGCGCCCTCGCCATTTCGCCGGCATCGGATGCGCGAGGCACCCTGATGTCCAGACAGGCGAATAGCGACAGCGATACCATGCTTTCCCATGGCATGATTGAGGTGGCAACGGATATCTATCTGGCCGGCGCGGACCCCGCTCACCCGTATGCCTCACCAATCACCGCGGATTTCACCGGCTTGCCCCCTCTACTTTTCACTGTCAGTAGCGAAGAGTGTCTGCGCGACGATACCCATGCAGCAGCACAATGCGCGCGAGATGCGGGGGTGCCCGTGCAGGTTCTGGAGCGCGATGATATGCCGCACGTGTGGCCCGTATTCACCTTTTTGCTACCAGAGGCAAAGCAGGACTTCCCTACCATCGTCCGAATTCTGGGAAAGTATCTGACCAGCAATAACGTCGGCAAAGCCCCATCCCAAACGGTCAATGCTAGCGATAGCGCCATAGTTGAGGTTGCATCATGAATATGGCTGCTGTTGCAATCCATAACCCTCGTCCCAGCGTTACTCCTGATCATGAAGTCATTATCATCGGCGCGGGAATTTCTGGAATTGGTGCGGCAATCCAGCTGCGTGCCGATGGCATCAAAGATATCTTGATCCTTGAGCGAAGCAAGGATGTGGGAGGAACCTGGCGCGACAACCGTTATCCGGGAATCGCTGTCGACATTACCTCGTTTACCTATTCATTTTCCTTCGAACAAAACGCAAATTGGTCTCGCGTTTTTGCGCCGGGAAACGAGCTTTACCAGTATACAAGACAGGTAACAAGCAAGTATGGCATCTACCCACTGATTCGCTTTGGTGTCGAAGTCGCTAGCGCCCGTTTTGATCTCGACAGCCATGTCTGGTTGATCGATCTTACGGATGGCAGGCGACTTAGTGCACGCCATATTGTCTCGGCCTGTGGCGGTTTGATATCACCCAAGATGCCAGATATTGAAGGGCTTGATACGTTCCAGGGCAATGTCATTCACACTGCACGCTGGCCAGATGACCTTGATCTTAGTGACAAGCGAGTAGCGGTAATAGGCACTGGCGCCACTGCAGTGCAACTGATTCCGAAAATTGCCCGCCAGGCTCGTCAACTTGACGTCTACCAGCGCACCCCCATCTGGGTGCTGAAGAAGCCGGATCAGACTCTGCCTGGCTGGCTCAAGGTATTGTTCCGAACCGTACCGGGCTTGCAACGCAGCCTTCGCGGCGCTACCGACACCGTCAGCGAAACCCTGATGGTGCTTTCCGCAATATATTACCGGCAGGCCCCTTGGCTGGTTCGCATGTGTGAAAAGGCGGGCATAAACAACCTGCGCGAACAGCTGCCCAACCGCCAGGACCTGTGGCAAGCACTGACACCGAAATACGGCTTCGGGTGCAAAAGGCCAACGTTTTCCAACGACTATTTCCGAACCTTTGCCCGAAACAACGTTGAGCTTGTCACGACCCCGATCAAGCGTATTACGTCCCGCGGCATCACCACCCAGGACGGCCGCTCACGGCGTATCGATACCTTGATCCTCGCCACCGGTTACAAAACCTTCGAGAAAGGAAATATTCCCTCGTTCGACGTCATCGGCAGCAACAACATCAATTTGGGCGATTTCTGGCATGACTACCGTTACCAGGCCTATGAAGGGTTGACCATTCCGGGCTACCCGAACTTTTACATCATGCTCGGTCCCTATGCCCTTATCGGCACCTCTTACTTCAAGATGGTCGAAGGGAATGCCATCCACCTCTCTCGCTGTATTCGCGAAGCCAACCGACGTGGAGCCAGCCAAGTGGAAATACGTCAGTCCGTCCATGACGCGTATTTCCGCAATATCCAGAAACGCCAGCAAAACACCGTGTTCCTTAACCACAACTGCGCGCTGTCGAACAGTTATTACTTCGACCATCATGGTGACGCGCCAATGCTGCGGCCCTCTACCTCTCTGGAAATGCTGTGGCGAGCCAAGCATTTACCGATGGATCACTACCGGTTCAGTGTACTGGCCGGGCACACTCCCAGCAGACACGACGGCGGGAGACAAGCCTGTGAGCCACATCCCCAGCTGCCAGAGAAGGGCATTCCGGCAAAACAAACAGATAACAATTCTCAGTGACTGTGCCAGAGAAAGTGTGGAGCCTGCTTGTACATGTCACGCCAGCAGAGCTCTCCAGATCCAGTTGACCGTGCGCTTTAGCGCTGCCCAGGAGGCGTTACACCACTCGATAACCCATGCCTGGTCAGCAACAGAACACGGCATCTCGTCATAGACGACGACTGGGCGTCACGCATTAATGTGTGACATTACCGGAGCGCCAGAGCACAACGTCATTACAGTCATGGACACAGACAGCTAAGCCTGAGACCAATATTGGTTGTTTAACCAAACAAACAGAAAATCAGAACAACTCACCATCTATAACCAGAACAGCCCCCTTTAGGAGCCTGAAATGTCTGCAAAAAAAACAAAACGGTTACCTCTCCTTTTCTTCACGTGCACTACAGCATTGCTCTCACCCGGCTTGGCCATTGGCGGTGCTGGCGACGGAGCGAGCACTTATGGGCTAGGCCCAATGAATGCCGGCACTGCCTTGGCATTCAGTCCTTTTGCATCCAACAGCTGGTCGGTGTACTACAACCCGGCCGCCATGGCCCGCTCCCCGGAGGGCGAACTGGGAGTCATTGTGCAGTATGGCGACCAGGAATTACGTGCCAAATCACTGGGAGGAACAGACCCTTTGGAGCGAGAGAATGATATCCTCTCTGACACCAGTTCCGAACTATTATTAATCGGCTTCAAAAGCCGCGTCGCCGGCATTTCCAGCATCGACAAGCCCATTTACTTTGGCCTGAACGTGGGTGTAGACCAATACACATCCAACCTATTGCCCTATCAGGCCAATACCAGCCAGAAAGGGCAGTTTCTACGCTATGAATCTCAGCCACTTTATCTCGCCTTTGGTGGCGCTATCAGCAACGTCCTGAGGGGCGTTGACGTCGGCGCATCAGCACGTCTTACCCTCCAGGCCAAAGCCAACCTGGAAGCAGTTTCAGACCTTGGCGGCAACACAGACTCTGAAAAACTTTCCCTGGAAGCCTCTCCATCCCTATCACCGGCACTAGGTATCAATATCCGCTCTGGAGAAATGTTTTGCGGTACAAGCGAGTGCATGCCTTTTGGAATGGATAAGATGGAGCTGGCTCTTTTCTGGCGGGGGGAAAGTAGCTATGAGGTATCCGTGGATGCCAATGTGGTTGTGCCGGGAGTTATCCCTGAACCAGGCCTGAGCCTAGCGCTTAGTACAATTGATACCTATCAACCTGAAGTTCTCGGCGCAGCCATTTTGCTTCCCGTTGGCAAATTCGAATTGACGGCAGGCATTGAGCAGCACAATTGGTCTGCGCTTGAAAGCGAGTTTGCCGACGATACTATTCGCGATCAGGCTAATCTAGCGTTTGACGACATCACCATTCCCCGAATTGGCGTTAGCTATCAGTGGTCGGAGTCCATGAAACTCTTTGCCGGCGCAGCCCTGGAGGACTCACCTTTAAAATCCAGCCGATCCCAGGACGTTAACTATCTTGACACCGATAAAAAGGTTTTCGGTCTGGGTGCCAGCTACCGTCTGTCCAGCGCGCCAATAATAGATATGCCATTAGAACTCTCCTTCGCTTACCAGTATCAAATGCTGGATGAAGCTGATTTCGAATTGACCTCCATCAACTCTTCCACCGATCCAGCCCCTTATGAAACGGTAAGGGCTGATGGTGAAATAAACGTATTTTCTTCCTCCCTGTCGCTAAAGTTTTAACAACAGGCATGCGATTAATACCAGGAGAAGAGCAATGAATAATAACCCCATCACAATCCACCAGTTTCTGATTAGTCTGGCGGTCGCCATAGCAGCCCTTCTGACCGGGTGCGGTGGCGATCAGGGCGATGTAAGCAATCCCTGGAGCACACCAGAGACATTAATTTTTTCTTACCCTTATCCTGGCCAGACCGAGGTTCCAGCTACCGCGCCAGTAATCCTGCGATTTTCCTCTGCACTTGAGCAAGAGGTTATTGATGACATTGACTCACGCCTACAGCTGGTCAGTGATACTGATGGGAATACCGTCATGGTTGACTATCAGGTGGTAGACAATGGCAGAGGCCTGGCCCTGTATCCTCAATCGCGGCTGGCTCCGGCGGAAGCGTACCATCTGGTTGTCAACGATGATGGCCTTGGAGCCATTGATGATAACTCCGTGGCCCGCGTTCGGTTTCGGACTGCAGGCAGTCAAGCCGGCGCATCGCAAACCATGGGAAGCGGCTCTTTCACCCTGCTTTCAGCCACTCCTCTAGACCAACCGTCATTGCTAGAGCCGATTGATGATGCCAGCCATCCCAACGACATGAGCACCTTCAGGATGTCGTTTAACCAAACGGTTGATCCGACCAGCACAGCATATGGCGAAACCGGATCGGTTCAACTTCGTGACAACCTCGGCAAGTTGGTTCCCGCATCACTATTTTTGCAGGGTCGTTACCTGACACTGGATCCTGACCAGGATCTGAAACCTGTGGAACACACACTAACGATTGCTGGGCTGCGGGCCCAGACTACCGGTGAACAGTTGCCGGAGTACAATCGGACTTTTGTTCCGGAAGCCACTCTTCCCCGTGCTACATCCGTTCTAAAAGTTGGCAGTCTTGGAGCTGAGCAACCTGGACTAGTGTCAACTTTAACCGGCAACCCGATCAATCAGGTGCCAGTACAATCCTTTGTGCTGGGAGATGAATCATTTACCGGGTTGAGCGGGGATCTAGCTGCAGATCTGGCTTTTGCTCCCAACTTTCCTAATGCCGTTCCACTGCGAGTACCCGCTGGTTCCGTACTCCGAGGCACCCCCGTGGACGTCAATATACTGGGCGAAATACCGTCCGGGCTGGAAACCGGTGAAGTCACCATCACGATACTCAGCGACGCTAATGGGTATCTGATCCCGAATCCATTCAGTGATTCCCCATCGGTTCCCCGCTATGCCCTGCTTAATATGGACGCAGCAATGACTGCAGCAGGTCAAGAGCCCAATGCGGCTCTCAGCCAGAACCTGCTTAATGTGCAGGTAGCGGGTTTAGCCGTTGTAAAGGATGGTGTACTAGTACTGGATGCGGTCAGTGTGGTTGAACCTGATGTACTGGGCCTGGAGAAGGCATCCGGTCTGCTCTCATTCCGCATGGAGGCCTATCAAAACCAGCGCCAAGCGCCTGCCCCAAGCCAAGACACTCGACCCTTGCAGCTTCAGTCTTGGGCACCGGGAGAAACGTTCCAACCCAATGCAAGGCCTGGTGACCCCGTTATCCTGAACTTCAACAAACCATTAGACCCAGCTTCGGTGTTCCTTGACGGTGCCGTACAGGTTTCTGTTGATGATGTAGTAAAGACGTACCCAATACGTCACGATGGAGCCACGATCATCATCGGAGGAGATATCCTTCAACACGGAAAAGACGTCGAGGTCACCCTCACCAGCCTGCTCCGAGATACGCAGGGAAACCCGCTCAACCAGGACCAGACACTCAACATCCGCCTACCGGACTTCGTGCTTCCCAATGGCAGCACCAATGAGCTACGTGCACCACTTGTCGCTGCTGTTTTTCCCGGTTACCCCTGTGCGTTAACCGATGTCGATCTTACCGGCGAAAGAGAGACTTGGCGCAATGGCCGATGTGTAGGAGGTAAAAATAGCGACCCGCTCTATCCTGTACCGAATATGTTCAAGGATTTTAGTATTCGAGTCATCTTTAGCCGCAGTATCGACGGCGACACGGTTAATGATCAGACTTTTGTTGTTGAACACTTCGATACCAACAATAACGCATGGGACCCCATCAATGGTCGTCTCAAGGTGCTTGCCCAGCGAATAGAGTTTCTCCCGAACAACCCGTGGCAGATTGGCGAGCTTTATCGCTACACCCTGCACTCCGAGCAAAACTCGCCTGTTTGTGGCACCAATGCCATATGTTCAACCGATGGTGCACCGCTACAAACACGTCAAATCTCTCAGTCCAGTTCCTCAGCCCCAGAGCTTAGAGAAGGAGGTCCAGACCTAACCAATCACTTCGTTGTAACAGGGGAAGAGGACCGGATCACCCGTGTGTCGTTACGCTCTCTGCCGGTTGCGGATGTTAACGCTAATCTTAGTATCGATGACAACGAGCAAGGTGCGGTACCCGATGGTAACGGCGGTGCCATTGCCGATGCCAACTACCTACAGCTTAGGCTAAAAAACAAATCGGGAGTAATAACCCATGCCAACATTGGCTGTGGTATAGGCGACGATTGCCCGGAAAAGAAATTTGCCTTTGTCGGGTCAGGCGCCTTGCAAGCCGGGGTAAGCCAGTATGAGCCGGATGTCACCATCAACCGACGCCTCATCGACAGCGACCCAATGACATCAAATGAAGTCACCGGCGCCGTCATTGCCAAAGTCTTCCCCACTGTTCTCCCAACGACGAGTGTGTTTCTGGAAGCCCGTGCACTGGGATTAATCACAATACCGTTAGACACCGGCCCCCTGGTGCTTCGCTTGGCATATGAAAACAATCAGCCCATTACTGGCTATATCACCCGAACCCCTGATGGCCCCTGGTTTAGCACCACGTTTGATCTCATGGTGGATGCACCAGAACTGGAACCACGACTAATCATTGAACTTGGGCATGACATCCGCAGTAAAAAAATAACCGGAGTCACCTTGGAAGGGCCGTTACGTTTTGTTGACGATGGTCGCCTGATTCTAAAAGTTCGCAACCCTGACTCTCTCGTCATACCAGCCAACATTGATCTGCTTGGCATAGGTTTGGCCGGTGTCGAATTGGAGGTACCGCCCCTCGGCGTAGACCTTACTTTTACCTTCTTGCCGGTAAAAGATTTTTAATATATTCCCCTTGTGCTAACGCACTTTCATGCCCCCTTTATGGGGGCTTTTTTCTGTCCTCACCGTATGCCACACCGCTGAATGATCATCAATATCGTCAAATAGGACTTTTCTTTGTGTAGAAGAAACGCTAATATTTGGTTGTTTGGCCAAATAAATAAATGCCTATAATGATGCATCCTCACGACAGCCTCGCAAGCCTTGCCTATAGCGATTCAAAGCACTCACCGGAATCTGGCAGGGATATACAGTTCCCGGGAAACGGCGGGTTGGTTCTTAGTGCAACCCAGTTCGGGGACCCGAAGTCACCGCAGGTGCTTTTGCTGCATGGCGGCGGACAGACCCGTCATGCCTGGGCGCACACGGCAACAGCTCTGGCCAGATCCGGGTACTGCGCTACCTGCATTGATGCCCGCGGTCATGGTCAAAGCCAGTGGTGCCCTGAAGGGGATTACAGCGGCACCGCGCTGGTATCAGACCTCCGCGCCATCATCCAATCACTTCCCACATCACCTTATATCGTGGGAGCGTCAATGGGCGGACTGACGGCCATGCTTACCCTTGGGGAGGAGCCCCCCTTGCCCTGTCGAGGTCTGGTACTGGTGGATGTGGCCCCACGGCTTGAGACCAAAGGCGTTCGCCGGGTGATTGAGTTCATGCGCCGCCACCCTGACGGTTTCGACTCTCTGGATCAGGTTCAGGATGCCGTGGCTGCCTATAACCCAACACGAAAAGCACAATCAAGCTCACAGGGCTTGCGAAAAAACCTCCGCCAGGACGCTAATGGCCGTCTCCATTGGCACTGGGATCCTGCGTTTCTTGATCATGCGGTAATCCCTGAAGCAAATGAAGGCATGTTCGGCCGAGCGCGACTCAATCTTGCAGCAAGCAAACTCAAATTACCGATATTACTCATCCGCGGCCATCACAGTGATGTACTCAGCGAAGCAGGAGCCCAGGAATTATTAGCCCTCGTGCCACATGCCAAGTACCGAGTAATCCATCAAGCAGGTCATATGGTAGCGGGTGACCGCAACAGTATTTTTACCGGAGCAGTGCTGGACTTTCTTCAGCACCTTGACCCGCAAGGAAATCACATACGCTCCACCGATCGGAGACTTACACCATGAAACATAAACACCTCGACGTGCTGATCATTGGCGCGGGCCTTTCCGGCGTTGGTGCGGCTTGTCACCTAAGCCGCAAGTGCCCAGATCTACGCTATGGCATCCTTGAGCGACGCAAGCGCGTTGGTGGCACCTGGGATTTATTTCGCTATCCCGGCATCCGTTCGGACTCCGATATGTTCACACTCGGCTATAACTTTCGGCCTTGGACAGACACCAAGATGCTTGCCGATGGCCCCTCTATTCGCAATTACATCGAAGAAACCGCTGAGCATCATCAGGTCCACAAGAAAATTCATTTTGGCCTGAAAGTCACTGCCGAGGACTGGAGCAGCGAATTCAATCGCTGGACGGTTACCGCGTTGAACGAGGAAACCGGTGAAGAAGAAGTTTTCACCGCTGGGTTTGTCCTCAACTGTACCGGTTATTATAACTATGACGCCGGCTACACACCGAAAATTCCTGGAATCAATCGCTTTGGCGGCGAGGTAATTCACCCGCAGCACTGGCCAGATAACTACGACTATACGGGTAAGCGAGTTGTCGTGATCGGCAGCGGCGCCACCGCCGTAACACTGGTGCCCGCGATGACCGACCGCGCTGCGCATGTCACCATGTTACAGCGCTCCCCTACTTATGTTGCCTCCGTCCCTGAGCAAGATCTCATCTCGAAAAACCTGCGCCGAGTACTGCCAGAAATGCTTGTTTACCGCATGGCGCGCACACGCAATATCCTGCTGCAGAGAACCGTATTTAACCTATCGATTCGTAAGCCCAAAGCGATCCGCAGATTACTGCTGGCCGCTGCTCGCAAACAACTGGGGCCGGATATCGACATGAAGCATTTTCAACCTCACTACAACCCATGGGAGGAACGAATGTGCGCAGTTCCCAAGGGGGATCTGTTCAAGGTGCTTCGTGAAGGCAAGGCTTCCGTGGTGACGGATCATATAAAAAATGTCACCAAAACCGGTATAAAACTGGAATCTGGGGATTGGATACCTGCCGATATTATCGTCACAGCTACCGGTCTGGATTTGCAAATGTTGGGCGGCGCAGAGCTACGTGTTGATGGTACGCACGTCAATCTCTCAAACACCATGATGTACAAAGGCTTAATGCTGGAAAAAGTGCCTAATATGGCACTGGTCTTTGGCTATACCAACGCGTCCTGGACCCTCAAGGCAGATATTGCCTCCGAATTTGTTTGTCGGCTTCTCAAGCATATGCGCAAGACAGGCGCAGAAAAGGTGACCCCTATCGACGAGGAAGGGTGTGGCTCTGATGTCAACTTTCTCAACCTTCGCTCTGGCTACATTCAACGTGCTGATGACCGCCTGCCACGCCAAGGCAACAAAGATCCTTGGCAAAACCTCAACGATTATCTTCACGACCTGCCGGCGCTTCGTTATGGAAAAATGAATGATGGCCACCTTAAATTCGAAACGACAAACCTACATAAAACGAAACGCAATCTCGTCCAAAAACTTCTGAGCAACACACTCAATATAGAGGCGCAACGATGAAATCATTTTCAGGAAAAGTCGCGGCGATCACTGGCGCCGGGTCGGGCATCGGGCAAGCCACGGCGATTGCTCTAGCAAAAGAAGGCTGCCACTTAGCGATCTCTGATATCAGCGAAGAAAGCCTAGAGAAGACGGTCGAATTACTGGCAGGCTACGCCGTCAACATCAGCACTCATGTTGTTGATGTCAGCAACAAAAATGCGGTTTATCAATACGCGGAAGATACCGTATCAACACACGGAAAAGTAAATCTCATCATGAACAATGCCGGTGTGGGACTGGGTGAGACCGTCGAGAACATGAGCTATGAAAACTTTGAATGGCTGATGAATATCAATTTCTGGGGTGTCGTATACGGTACAAAGGCATTTCTTCCCCATCTCCAGAAAATAGGTGAAGGCCATATCGTCAATATCTCCAGCGTTTTCGGCATTATCGGTGTTCCAACCCAGTCAGCCTACAACGCCGCAAAATTTGCTGTTCGCGGATTTACAGAATCATTACGTGAAGAGCTGGATATCGCGGGCGGCCTTGTCAGCGCGACTTGCGTTCATCCAGGTGGAGTAAAGACCAACATCGCGCGTAATAGTCGCATGGGAGACATGGGCAGCATGAACATGGGCGACAAAGAAGAGATTGCCAGCATGTTCGAAAAAATTGCCATGACCACACCCGAAGCTGCCGCTAGAACCATCCTGAAAGGCGTGCGGAAAAACCGGCGAAGAGTTTTGGTAGGCGGTGACGCGGTCATGCTGGACACCACACAGAGACTGATACCCACAGGCTACCAACGCTTGCTTGAAATTATGTTTAAAAAACAGCAAAGCAGCAAAAATAAAAAAACGCATCAGGGCATGGCCTGACATTTTTCTCTTTAACTATCACATTATTGATTGGAGGCGATATGCGCTCGTCTAATACGGTAAAAAGCATTAAGAAACTCAGCGGCGCACTGGTGGGCATTCCACCGCGTCATATCAATTTTCAATTTCCGGATTCCATTCCAAAGTATTTTTATGCTGGAAATGCCACAGCAACGACTTTCTTTGCCATGCTCTCCGGTTTTTTCCCACCTGGTGAACGCTATTTCATGGAGTCCGTTAGACACTTTCGTGGTCAGGTTAAGGACGAATCTCTACGGGCGGCCATATCGGGCTTCATGGGGCAGGAGGCCATTCACGGACGAGAGCACGACAGGCTGAACCAGATTCTCGCCGAGTACGGCTATGACATGCAGTCGCCAGATCGGTTTGTCAAAATTGGCTTGGCCATACTAGAGAAGTTGCCGCCGAGCACTCGGCTAGCCGCCACCACGTTTATGGAGCACTTTACTGCGCTTCTCGCCGAGCAGCTGCTTGAAGACGAGAATTTTGTACGCCAGGCAGACCCTGAAATGCTCAAAATATGGCAGTGGCATGCGCTCGAAGAGCTGGAACACAAATCTGTTGCCTACGACGTATATGAGCTTATTGGTAACAGCCGTACAGAGCGCGTGGCTGCAGCCCTCGCCTCGATGGTCGTCTTGCTGCCGATGCTGGGCATCACCTGGAGCTGGATGCTTGTCAAAGACGGCCAGCTCGGCAACATCAGCGATAATGTTAAAGGTCTGAATATTTTGCTAGGTCGTAACGGGTTTGTATCGCAAATCCTTTCGCGCCTTCCTGAGTTCATTCAGCCGGATTTCCACCCTGATCAACATGACACCAAAGGGCTGGAAAAACTGTGGCGTGAGAAGTTGTTCGCTGAAGGTGGCCAACTGCATGAGCTGTATAGCAATCCGGCGGCATAATAATGCTCAAGGGGGTTTAGGGAACCTCTGAATAGTTGACGACTCTGTCACCACCGTTTGCTAAAAGACACACAAAAAAATGCCGGAATTGCTTCCATGCAACTCCGGCATTACACCTTTTATCATAGCTTTTCTCTAGCCGATCTTTATTGCGCATCCTCTAGAATGAATTGTGCCGCTCGCTCGCCAATCATCATACATGGCGCGTTCGTATTACCACTGATCAACAGTGGCATGATCGAGGCATCGGCGACACGCAACCCCTTCACACCGTTTACCCGCAGACGGACATCCACCACCGCTTTTTCATCACTACCCATTCGGCAAGTGCCGACGGGATGGTAGATTGTTTCAGCGCGCTGGCGAATATCCGCGTCAATCTGGTCATCACTCTCCACGCTGGAAGCCGGTTCGTCATCACCGCCAAAAGCAGAGCTGAAAGAATGACTGTGAAACACTTTTCTGGCTAGTTTCACGCCTTCACGGAGCACAAGAATATCGTCAGGATGAGAAAGATAGTTTGGGTCTATCAAAGGCGCAGCAAATGGATCGCTATTGGCCAATCGAATCTGTCCTCGACTCTTAGGCCTGAGTTGGCACACATGAATCGTACAACCAAACCCTGGCGTCAACTGACGTCCATGATCTCGAAGATAAGCCGGTAAAAAGTGTAGCTGAGCATCCGGACGATCCGGCTCGCTGAGCAGGCTGACAAAAGCCCCTGCTTCCGCCGCGTTACTGGCAAGAAAGCCGCGCCGATGACGAAAATACTGGTAGAAGGCACTAATCAGCCGAGGTATAAAAAACGGTGACATGCCGATTGATTGACGGCTTTTGTCCTTGATCATGACGGTCATATCAAGGTGATCTTGAAGGTTCTCCCCAACTTCCGGCGAGTCTTGCAAACAGGTGATGCCGATTTTCGATAGGTGCTCTCGCTCTCCAATACCCGACAACATCAGCAACTGAGGGGTATTGATCGCCCCACCGGACAGGATGACTTCTTTGTTCGTACGAATGACCGATTGAGCACCATCACTATCACAAATTTCGACGCCAATCGCCCTGCCGCAATCCAGTAACACCTTGGTTACCTGCACATCCGTCATGATGTGCAAGTTATCGCGGCCACGTGCAGGATCCAGGAAAGCACGCGCGGCACTCCACCGGCGCCCTTCTTTTTGTGTTACCTGAAACCGGCCAAAGCCTTTCTGTTCCGGCCCGTTAAAATCATCGTTTCGGGTATAACCCAGCTCTTCACCGGACTTAATAAACAGCGGGGTTAACGGGTTAACATCCCTGACTCGGGTAACATTCAGTGGCCCACCCACACCATGCCAATTGTCAGCGGAGTATTGTTCATTGTTTTCATGTGCATTGAATACCGGCTGCACATCTTTCCACGCCCACCCTGTTGCGCCTTGCGCTGCCCAGTCATCATAGTCTTGTTGTTGGCCTCGAATGTAGACCATGGCATTGATTGAGCTGCTGCCCCCCAGTGTTTTTCCTCGCGGCCAGTAGAGGCGCCTTTTATTAAGGTGACTTTGTGGCGCGGTGTCGTAGCCCCAGTTTCGCTTTCCTTGTTTAATTAGACCGATGAGTCCAAACGGAATATTAATAAAACCGCTATTATCGTGGGGGCCGGCCTCAATAAGACAAACGGAATACTTGCCGCACTCGCTTAACCGGTTGGCAAGAACACAGCCCGAAGAGCCCGCCCCCACGACGATAAAATCAAACGACTTCATTTTGCTTCTCCCCCGCCTGAATAAACCGTGACATGTGGTGCTCTCGGTCGCCATGTCTCAATGATGCATGTGTCACCAGACGGAAGTAATGGCCAATGTTCAGCTCTTCCGTAACACCAACGCCACCATGGATCTGGATACCTTGCTGAGTGATACCAACGGCCCGGTTTGCGTAGTAAGCCTTTGCCGCCGCTGTCGCGCGCCCGCGCTCACCGACGTTTGCGCTCTCTCCTTTTACTGACACCATCAAGAGCATGGATTCCAGCTGCTGGAGATCAATAAACGCATCAACAAGGTAGTGCTGGATTACCTGAAAACTGCCAATCGTTCTACCAAACTGTTTACGCGTTCGAGCGTATTCCAGAGTGGCCTGATACACCTCTCGGCAGGCGCCGTACATACGTGCGCAGTCCAATGCGCACAGATAATCGAACCAGGCAGAAACCGCTTGCTTTGCCGCATCACCACGACACAAAACCATTTCGTCTGTGATGAGCACATCATCAAGCGTCAAACTGGCAGCACGGCTTCCATCGAGCAGTCGATATCTTTCAACGTCACAGGCGTCGAAAGGTAGCGCGACAATGACCAACTCATCACCAGACATAGCGGAGACGAGCACGGCGTCTGCAACGCCACCATCAGACACAACGTGCTTCTGCCCGGAAAGTCGTTCTCCGTTTAGCCTCAAGGAAGGGTTCAGCACGTGATAACCGGCATGCCGGTCATAAAGACCGCAAGCCACACGTGCCTCACCAGCAATAATGCGATCAAGCAACGCCAAGGATGTTGGCGTATTGGCGAACTCCAATAACTTGCCGGGGGAAACAATTAAATCGACAAAAGGGTCAAGACAAAGCGCGGCTCCTAACTCCTGAACAATGGCGCACACGTCAAGCAATGAGCCGCCATACCCTCCAACAGATTCAGCAAACGGAAGGCCAAACCAACCCAAATCATTCATGGCCTGCCAGCGATTCGCTTCAAGGTGATTACTCTCATTCAACTGTGCAATGTAGGTGTCAAATGAATAGTTGTCTTTAAGATAACGGCGCGCGGTATCCGCAATCATGGTGGTATTTTCGGGTAACTTGAAATCCATTTTTCACCTCACAATCCGAGCAACATCTTCGCCAACACGTTTTTCTGGATCTCGTTAGATCCACCATAGATGGTGCACGCACGCAGGAAGTTATAGCGGCGACTGGCCTGATTAAAAATTTGCTCCCCAATGGGCTCCTCGTTATCCCATGGCAAAGACATCAAACCTCCGATTTCCACCATCGCTTGGGAAACCCTTTGCTGTAGTTCCGTGCCTTTGATTTTCAGTCCTGACGATTCTGGGCCGAACGGCTTGCCTTCATCTGTGGCAGCAACGGTGCGAAAGTTGGTGTATTCCAGTGCCATAAGATCGACTTCCAAGCCAGCCAACCGACGCACCGCCAACTGCTTATCTGTTTCCGTTGGTAGCGCATCGATAGCACTTTTAAGGCGATTGATTTCGTAGTGAATATCCGCCACACCGGCAATGGTGGTGCGTTCGTGGGTAAGAAGAAACTTGGCAATGGTCCACCCCATTCCTTCTTGACCCACCAAATTTTCCACAGGCACTTTCACGTCGGTAAAATAGACTTCGTTAAGGTGATGATGCCCATCAATTGAATAAATCGGCCGTACTTCAAGCCCGGGGGTTTTCATATCGATCAGCAGGAATGAAATACCCTGCTGCTGTTTCACGGTGCTATCCGTTCGCACCAAGCAAAACATCATGTCTGCCCAATGGGCCTGTGTCGTCCAGATTTTTTGACCATTAACCAAATAATGGTCGCCATTACGCGTGGCTCGCGTTTTTAACGAGGCCAGATCTGAGCCCGCATTGGGCTCAGAATAACCTTGGCACCATAGCGTTTCGCCACGCTGAATGCCGGGCAACCACCGTTCCTTCTGTGCTTCAGAACCAAAGGTATATAACACCGGCCCAACCATGGCCACACCAAAAGGACTTGTTGGCGGAGCCCCTGCCGAGGCGCGTTCCTGATCGAAAATATACCGCTGGGTTGCGCTCCACCCTGGGCCACCAAATTGTTCTGGCCAAGTAGACGTGAGCCAACCTTGACTGCCCAGCAAACGCTCCCATCGTTGCTGCATATTCTTGTCTGGCATCGCTCCTCGGGCAGTACAGCGCCGAATATCATCAGGCACATTTTCCTTCATCCACTGCCGGATACTCTTACGAAATTCTTTTTCGTCATTACTGAAATCCAGATTCATGGAAGCCTCCAAGCCAATAAATTTCGCAATACAAGGTCATCAATTACTCAATTAACCTGTTTACCGTTGCTCTCCCAAAAGGGGGCTCGCAGTTCGTTTTTCAGCACCTTACCTGCCCCACTCACCGGCAACGACTCTGCCTTAAAATCAACGCTACGAGGCACTTTGTAACCTGCAATTCTTTCACGGCAATGTTCGATAATCTCTGCCTCACTGGCGTGCTCTCCTTCACGCAGCACCACGATTGCATGCACAGCTTCACCCCAGCGTTCATCGGGAATACCAATTACCGCGCACTCCTGTACCGCAGGATGGCTATAAATGGCACCTTCAACTTCAACAGAGAAAATATTTTCTCCACCGCTGATTACCATGTCCTTGGCTCGATCAACGATGAAGACAAATCCATCCTCGTCCATGTAGCCAAGGTCGCCGGTATGTAGCCAACCATTGCGCAAGGTATCAGCGGTTGTTGATTCCATTCCCCAGTAACCCAACATGACGTTTGGTCCCCGCGCACATATTTCGCCAACCGTACCTTGAGATACCACCTGATCATTTTCATCAAGCACCACCACCTCCACACCCAGTGCTGCGCGACCGGCGCTACGTAATTTTTCTCCGCCGGGAATGTGATGTTCTGGCCCGAGTGAGGTAATGATTGGGGAGGCTTCGGTCTGGCCATAGCCCTGAGCAAATGACACTGTCGGCATTTGTTCCATAGCACTAATCAATACCGCCTCTGGCATTGGCGAGGCGCCATACAGCATGCGTTTTATGCTGCTGACATCGTAATTGGCGATGCGCCCAGATGAGGCTAGAAGATTGACCATGGTCGGCACCAACAGGGTGTTCGTGACTTTCTCCTGCTCAATGAAAGCCAGCACTTCATCAACATCAAAGCGAGGAACAATGCCATGTGTCCCCGCAGCCAGTGTCACGGCAAACGTGCTGGCCATATCAGCCAAGTGGAACATGGGCCCGGCATGCATATATATGGTGTCACTGTCATAGCCCATCTCGGCAACCACGTTTAGGGCATTGAATACCAGGTTGTCATGACTCAGCATCACGCCTTTTGACCGCCCAGTGGTACCACCGGTATAAAACAGCCCCGCCAGATCGTCACCGCCAGCATTGGCGTCACGGATTCGATCGGCGTTGGCGACAAGGGATTCATAATCAATACACCCTTGTGGACACTCACCCTCACCCATGAAGACAACATGCTTGATAGACTCAAGCTGTGGCTGTAGGGATGGCAGCAATGCTGCAAAGGTGTCATCAACGAAAAGCACTTTAGAACCTGAGTCATTCAAGGTATAGGCGATTTCAGGTGGTGCGAGCCGAATATTGACGGGATTCACTGCCGCACCGGCCCACGGCACTGCATAGAAATACTCCAGGTAGCGATCGCTGTTTAATGCCAGTATGGCAACCCTGTCACCCGCATTGACGCCCAGACTTAGCAACCCGTTAGCAAGGCATGCGATACGGTCTTCAAACTCTCGCCAGGTTTGCCGCCGACCAGCAAAAACGGTAGCCGTACCTTGGCCGTTTAATTGAACCGCACGGCGCAAAGTCTGTGAAATATACATAACAGAACTCCTCTATTGAGGCAGAAAAGGAAGGGGGGAGGGTTGTTTATAGATTGGATTAGCTGGAAGCGAAGGCTCTCTTATAAATGAAGCGACCTCGGGAAACCTGGGCGCCATCAAGAAACACATCCACAACAACCACAATGAAGCGCTTTCCTTCACGAATAATGTTCGGCTTGGCCACCAACGTACCCGCAAAGGCCGGGCGCAAATAATCCAGAGTCATACTTGAACATACTGGCTTATTTTGTTCAGTCTGATTCGCTGTTAAGTGCGCGCCAGCAACAAGCTCCGCGAAGCTTGCGATAATACCGCCATGAAAAGTCTTGATCAGAGGGTTGCCAATGTGCTGCTCGCGAAACGGCATTTTATAGGTTGCTTCGCCATTATCGTCCGAAGCCGTCATACCAAGAAATTTTTCGTATGGTGATACATCGCCGACCACAGTAGAGAGAGCGGTTACCCTTTCTGTTTCGAAGCTGATGATTCCTTCATCATCGATTGTTTTTTTCTTGGAGGGGGCTCTCTTATTGCTAGGATTCACAGATTGATCAAAGGACGGGCCTGCCGTTCCTATCGCAAAACTGCCTGATACCGACGCCAGCAAATTGCCGCCATCACGCCCAAATGCCTCTCCACGGACATAAGCAATATTTTCTTCAACTGCAAAACAGGTGACATTACATGCCACCCCTTCGCCAGCCTCGGGTTTAGCGATGAAATCAACGCGCAAGTCAATTGTCGCAATTGGGCGCATGTCGCCGAGGCGCACAAAAATCGCCAAACCACATGCCGTATCAAGCAAGGTAGCGATGGCTCCCCGATGAAGCTTTCCCTGTTGATCACAAACCTCTTCCACACAAGGCATGCTCATTACCGCGCCATCTTTGGTAATGTCATCCATTGCGATACCAAAAACCCTGAACAACGGATGCCCTGAACCAAAAAAAGCCTTTGCGGCAAGCAGTTCTCTCGGGAGTGATGTCTCAGCTGTCATAGTTAGCAACTTTTTATCAGAATGTTGAAGCGGCATCCGCATACCGGGTCTCTGCAACACGCACAGATTCAATGGCGTCCGTTATTGCCTCTTCAGGGAATGTTTCACTTTCGGACCCCTTTCGCAGACAATCAGCCAGAGCGGACCATGCCGCAGCACTCGTGCGCATCAACTCGACCAAGCCTGCCTCATGTATTTCAGGAACAATTTCACTCGCTTCATCGAGAAATTCTGAATACATCGCTCTAAAGCCGCTGCCCCCCGTTCCACGCTTCTCGATCACTTGATAGGCGAAACGGAGCAACCATTGCCATTTATCCACTGCCTTCCAGCGAGGAAGTTCCTGGATCCAAGTTGTTAGCGCTTGAATACCGTGATTCCTGCTTCCTTGCAGGAGATTATCTGCATTCTTCACAATCGCACTGCGCACGTTATCGGCAGACACCTGAACCGAAACACTTTCGGGTGCGAACAATGAACCATGATGGATAAAGGGTGGCGACAAGGAGAATCTGGCTTCAACCAACTTGTCACGAGGCACCTCTAAAAGCCCTGGGCGCTCGGTATCGCTAACGAGCATCGTCTCGCCCTTCTCGGCTCGCTGCCAGGCGACGATGGCGTGACCGGGGAAATGTGTACTGCTCTTGAAATAAGGAAGGTAAAAAATATCAGTTAAGAGAAGCGCAGGCCGCCCCGCATCAAGATGGGCATCCAGCGCATCGGCGGCAGCACATTTATCTTGCCAAGTTTCCCAGCGAAACGGCACGCCCAGTGTAGAGAACACCGTTTCCTCAAATCCCATTGAACGGACATGGACAATAAACGGGGTGTCCGTGCCTGGTATTTCCACATAAGTAATACCAAGCCCGGCACCCAGCCCGAAGCAGAAAGCTTCCGTCAAATTAAGCCCATGAAACTCCAGCAGGTCTCTGATAGCTGAACTGCCACAGTGACGCCCAGGCCGATGTGTATGAGGAACATCGACGGTACTGGGGACATCCTGCTTGTCTCCATGCATCAGGCTGCCTCACTCACTGGAGCCGGACCGTAAATGGTTTCCGATGCCCGCATCGGATCTCCATGAGTCTCATACTCCGCCAACCACGCGGCAACCTTCTCAGGCATACCGGTATCCCAAGGGTGAAATCCAGGGCGGAACCAAGCGAGGAAATCAGGCAGCATGCCTGTGAGAATACCTTTTCGCCCATAAAGCTTGTTCAGGCCTCGCAGAATCACACCAGGCTGGCGCGTTACGCCATCAAGCTTGAGCATATTCCAAAATACTGGAGCCACGACAAGGTGAACCATCAGGGTCGCAACCACCAACGCAGACGCGCGCGTCAAGTAGCCTCCACCTGCTGCGCCCTGATAAAGATCATAGGCCACGGCCTTGTGCTCTACTTCTTCGACCCCGTGCCACAGAAATAGCGCTCTCATGACGGGGTCAGCCTCGCTAAACATCTCGCTCTTCTCGCTGACCATGGTTTCGCCCAGGGTTGCCGTAAAGTGCTCAAACGCCGCCGTCATGGCGAGCTGATACTTCTTCGGCAGGTACTTTTGTGTGGTGCGAATAAAGGTCCTTAGATTCGCAGTGACCTTATCCACATCCACGCCCTGGCTGGCCATCACATCGTTGAAACGATCATGGACAATCCCGTGCTGACCTTCCTGGCGAATAAAGTGACGAATATCCTCGCTCAGCTGATCATCTGTCACTTGATCCTTGAAGTTACGCACTGACTGGATAAAGAAGCGCTCCCCCTCCGGGAAATGCACTGAGAGGGCATCAAAGAAGCGGGTCAGCACGGGGTCACCGCCATTCCAGTGCCGTGGCACTGACGAGACATCAAAAGCGACTTTGCGCGGCTGAATTGATACAGAACTCATAATTCCTCCAAATAAACAGGCTGTCTACGTAGTGACATCCCTTGATCTTATTTGGCTGAACAACCAAATGTCAATAACCTTAGGTCGCAAGTCTCCTCTGTGAAGCAGTCATTATGCATAAAGCTGCATTTAAATGGTTTTGGAAGTGTGGTCCGACCATGGAAGATACGCTGTATAAAATTGAATCGGTGTGCTGTTTTTCGAATATTTATCTTTCCCGGAATGCCGATGAAACTTCCACCTTGAACTTTCGATGCCTGCGGGATGAGCTGAATCTGTGCAAGATTCTAGTTATTGCAATATCCAGAATCGCAAAGAAAGAAGCGCAAGACTAAGTGATTTATCGCTGAACGTTCTGGAATGCAATCCACGACGAGGAAGACAGCACAGCAATGCGAGACCAGCAAACCAGCGCGCGAACTAACGTGAACATACATTCCGGGTGATTAAAGGTATCTTCGGCTACAGAAAGGTGCCACCTTGGCCAAGCCTAGAATACCAACAGGCTATATACCTTGGCGGGGCCAATAACCTGTTCGGAGTGAAACGGGAGCTGCCGCGCCTGATTGCTGCTTTTCTTGAGCATCATAAAACCGAAAAATGCACGATATTCAGGCCCGCCCTAACTCGTATGAGAATTCACCAAGCAGGTGCTGTCGAGAAGATGAGAGGCATGTTAGGCCGCAGCTCACCAACATCGGCCAACTAAATAGAGAAGAGCGATCGGCGTAGTATCGAACTATCCAAATACTACACAGAAACTTCAACTACCCGCATGAAGAGAAATGCGGCCACTATCCCAGATTTTTTCAACCATATATCACCTCTATGAAGCCAGGAAGGAATGGCCTTCCTGACCCTGTCTCATGGAGGTTTCATGATCATTCAATGTCCGTCCTGCCGTTCCATCCGCGTTGTCGCCCTGCAGAATGGCCGCAAGGTCGGCGGCTCTGTAGGCACGGTTGCAGGTGCCGCCAGCGGCATTGCCATGGCTAGCAGCGGTGCTCGCGTGGGCGCTACGGTCGGCCTGGCGTTTGGCCCTGCCGGGTCCGCCATCGGCGGTATCGCCGGTGCCGTGTTTGGCGGTTTGGCTGGCGGCGTGGCCGGTGGTGAAGCTGGTGCTGCGCTGGGCGCCAAGCTCGACGAGACCTATCTCGACAACCTGGAATGCCTGGATTGCGGACACAGCTTCCGCCTCGATGCCGAGTAAGTCCCACTCTCCCCTTACCACTCACACACCCCTGAAGCCCGCCCAGTGCGGGCTTCTTTATGCCGCTATGGAGGCCTGGATGGATATTCCCACTTTCGTAAAGAACGAGCAGGGCCTGTACCACGTACAGGGCTGCGTTAAGCCTGAGGAAATTGTCAGTACGGCGGCCACCATTCTTCTGGATGAGCTGACCGGTCGGGAGGCGCTAACCACTCCCACCGATGTCGCCCAGTTCCTGCAGATGGCCCTGGCCCAGAAGAAGAACGAGGTCTTCGCGGCCATCTTCCTCAACAACAAGCATAAGGTGCTCAGTTTCGAGCCCTTGTTCAACGGCACCATTGATGGCGCGGCGGTGTACCCCCGTGTGGTGGTACAGCAGGCCCTGGCCTGCAATGCCGCTGCCGTAATCTTCGCCCATAACCATCCCTCCGGGTGCTGTGAGCCCTCCCAGGCTGATCGCACCATCACTACCCGGCTCAAGGACGCTCTGGCCCTGATCGATGTGCGGGTCTTGGATCACTTCGTCGTGTCCCGCTCCGAGTGGGTCAGCTTAGCCCAGCGTGGCTGGCTCTGAGCCTTCACTCTTCGGCTTTTGCTCTACCACTGACTCAACCACCTCTTCTCATTCGTTAAGCCGCCCGTTTTGGGCTCATCGTTATTCTTGGAGATTTACCATGGCACATCTTGTCGAAAGCATGGCCTATGCAGGACGTACCCCCTGGCACGGGCTGGGCAACCAGCTCGCCGCCCAACAACCCCTCAATGTCTGGATGCAGGAAGCCGGCATGGACTGGGAGATCCGTGAGACCCCTGTTCGCTTCATTAGTAGCGAGGCCGGGGCTCTCGGGCAGATCTCATCCTTCCCGGATCAGAAGGTTCTGTTCCGCTCAGACAATCAGGCGCCTCTTTCGGTAGTGAGTAACCGCTTCAAGGTGGTTCAACCCCGGCAGATCCTGGAGTTCTACCGGGATCTCACCGAGCGCTCTGGTTTTGAGCTGGAAACCGCTGGCGTCCTTAAAGGGGGCCGCAAGCTGTGGGCACTGGCCCGCACCGGGCAAACAGGCTCCTTGGCAGGCAATGACCAGACCAACGGCTATGTGCTGCTGGCTACCGCCTGTGACGGCACCCTGGCTACCACTGCCCAGTTCACCAGCATCCGAGTGGTGTGTAACAACACCTTGGCGGTAGCTCTCAATGGCGCCGGCCAGGCGGTGAAGGTCCGCCACAACACCACCTTCGATGCCCAGGCTGTCAAGAAGCAGCTCGGGATCTCCGTCTCCGCCTGGGATGACTTCATGTATCGCCTGAAGGCCCTCAGCGAGCGGCGCATTACCCGCAAGACCGCCGAGAAGGTCATGCGCTCGGTCTTCACCGATGTGAACTACTCCTCTGGGGACATGCTGGTGAAGCCCAACGAACAGGCCATGAAGAAGGCCATGGCGTTGTATGACGGGGCCGGTCGCGGCGCGGAGTTGCCGTCAGCCAAGAACACGGCCTACGGCCTGCTCAATGCCGTCACCGAGTTCGTGGACCACGAACGTCGCGCCCGCAGTACCGACAACCGGCTGGATTCCGCCTGGTTCGGCAAGGGGGCCCAAATCAAGCAGCGGGCCCTGAGCCAGACCCTGGAACTGGTGGCCTGACTGATTCCCTACTCATTCTTTTCCCTCGACTAAAGCCCGACCCGCTCTGTGCCGGTCGGGCTTTTTATTGTTTGGAGCCTGACCATGACAGAACCTAATCACGATAACCGTGTGGGCCCGGAAGCCAGATGCTCTGCGCCTCCCCTCTCCCCGCATCTGGCCGCCATTTGGGGCGCCTTTCTCCATGAAGGGGTGATGCTGAACAAGGAGCGCGGTACCCGGCTTCTGGAGATCTGGGGTAATGGCTGTATCGAACTGATCAGCACCCTGTGTGACTTCATCCCCGATATCTGGAAACAGGTGCAACCCTACTGGTACGGCCCGCAAGGGTTTCCTGGGGTGTTCGAGTACGAGGTGGTGTCCATCCTGGGCGAACAGCTGGGCACCTATCTGCTCGAGAATGACGGCAATCTGCCACCCCATGACGACATCCAACAGATGATCACCGATCTGGTAGTCACCTTCTTCAGTCAAGGCGGCAGTCATGAGATCCCCTCGGATCAGACGCCCCAGACCCATCGGCTGATCAATCTCCATGATCGCTTTACCAAGCGGCTGACCCAACTGGAAGGAGGTCACTCATGAGTACACCCCGCGCTATCAAACCCTCATCCCGTCCGGCCCTGCGCCTGGTGTCCACCAAGGGCATGAACCGGGAACAGTGGCTCAAGGTCCGCAAGCAAGGTATCGGGGCCAGCGATGCCGCTGCGGCGGTGGGGCTCAACCCGTATCAGTCGCCCCTGGAGCTGTGGATGATCAAGACCGGTCGGGATGGCCTGTTACCAGCTCCTAATCCGGACGACATCCATACCCCGCTGTACTGGGGCAACCTGCTTGAACCCAAGGTGGCCGAGGCCTATGCCAAGGCGACGGGCAACAAGGTCCGGCGAGTGAATGCCGTGCTCCAGCACCCGGATGCGGACAAGTCCTGGATGCTGGCCAATCTGGATTATTCCGTTGTGGGCAATCCAGAGGTGCAGATCCTGGAATGCAAAACCACTGGCCTTAATGGCGCCAGGCTCTGGGCCGAGGGGGTACCGGAGTACATCCAGTGTCAGGTACAGCATCAGCTGGCCGTCACCGGCAAGCAGGCGGCGGACGTGGCGGTGCTGATCTGCGGGCAGGAATTGCAGATACACCGCATCGAGCGGGATGAAACCGTCATCAAGCAACTGATCGAGCTGGAGCGGGCATTTTGGCACTTGGTAGAAACCGATACACCACCCGACGCCGATGGCTCCGACTCCGCCGACCAGTCATTGCGAGCGCTCTACCCTCGTGATGATGGCGAAGCCCTGGATCTCATTGAAGACACCGCACTCAACGGCGACTTCAGTGAGATGCTGGATATCCGGGAACGCTTGGCCCGTCTGGCCGAACGGGAAGCCCGGCTCAAGCAACGCATCCAGCAACGCATGGGTGACGCCGCTCGGGCTTACTTCATCGACGGCCAGGTGAGCTGGAAGCGCAGCAAGGACAGTACGGTGCTCGATACTGACGCCCTGCTCAAGGCTCAGCCCGCGCTACTGCAGCAATTCCCCAAGCATCGGGCCGGCAGCCGCCGGTTCCTGGTCAAGGCCACCACCTGATCGTTCTCGCATCACCTCATTCAACACGCCAGCCTAAAAGCATAAACGCCGGGCCCTGCCCGGCGGCTGTGCGTTTTTTATAACAGGAGACTCCCATGATCAAAGGACTCGCCATTACTCCACCCGTAATTGGCCGTATCAGTATTGGCCGCATGGTGGAAAAGAACGGCAAGCGTCTGCCGGAGAAAGACGACCAATTCACCATTACTACCCAGATCCAGACCCGGGAGGGCTGGCTACCGCACCCACTGGATGAGGCTCTGCGCCAGGAGGGTCAGGGCAAGAAACTACGCAGCATTCCCGTCACCCTGCCCTTCAATGATCCGGACCTGAATCTGCGGGCGGAGTACACCTTCTTCGAGCGCAAGAGTGGCCGGCCCCTGTGCAGTGGCGACGGTGAGAGCTGTCGACGCCGCACCGACCAGGGCCTGGAACAACTGCCCTGCCCGTCACCCGACCTATGCGAATTCGGCGCCCACGATCTGTGCAAGCCCTACGGACGGCTGTATGTACGGATCGGGGAAGAGGATGAACTGGGCTGCTTCGTGTTCCGGACCACTGGCTACAACAGCATCCGCACCTTGGCGGCCCGGCTACGCTACTTCCACGCCATCAGTGGTGGCAACCTAGCCACCCTGCCTCTGGAATTGAAGCTACGCGGGAAGAGCACCACCCAGAGTCACCGGGCACCGATCTACTACGTGGATCTGACACTGCGCGCAGAGCAATCCATGGTGGAGGCCGTCAGCCACGCCAGGGAAGCGGCCAAGGTCAGGGAAAGCCAGGGCATTCACCAGGCAGAATTGGACAAGGTAGCCCATGCCGGCCTGCTCAACGCTCAGTTCGAATACTCGGAGGAGGAAGGGTTACAGGTTGTGGAGGAGTTCGTGCCGGAAGGCACTGCCCCACCCGGCAATGCTCAACCACAGCCCGTACAGGGACTCAGCCAGAAGCTGGCCGGGAAACAGGCAGGTTAATCAATCATGGCCAGCAGGCCTTTGCGACGTTTGGCAGTCAGACGCCGGTAGCCCTTGAGTAGTTGGGCTTCGGCGTCATTGCGTACCTGGGCGTCATACTTGGACTTCAGCTCTGAGGCACCCTCAACCTGATCGCCGCAGATCAGATGATCCAGCGATACACCGAGGACCGCCTTCAACTTCGGCAGTAAACGAAATCCGGGCGAATCACGGCCATTTTCCCAGGCGGATATCGTGGATTTGGTCACATGAAGCTCGTCGCCCAACTGCTCCTGGGTCAGACCCAACGCCAACCTTGCCGCCTTCAGGCGCTCGGGAAAGCTCATCACGCCCACTCCATCAATCTGATAGAGCAACGCTACGGCAGTGCCATACCTCTGTCGTACCGGAATACTTGACCCTTAAGGTATAGCATTGCAATACTTTGCGAGTCTTGAATTACATAACACTCAAACTGAGACACACCTTCCAAACCAGCGAACACAGCGCCTGAGCGAGACCGCTCTTCCCAGGCACAGCACTCGACCTGTGCTTGGCTAAAAACCATGGAAGGACAGCCACTACAAGGAATGAACAATGGAAAATAGCACCACGGGGAACGAGATCTGGTTCTACGAACTCAACGGAGAAAGGAAGGGAGGCATCTCTGAAACCGATCTCATCACCCTGATCAGGAACGGCACACTGCGCCACGGATCATCCGTCTGGAAGAAGGGATTCGCGGACTGGACCAGCATCGAAGAAACCCAGCTACGAGAGCACCTTGATGACACGGCCCCACCGCCGCTAACCGGCGCCAAAGTCAACAACACCGTTGTATGGATTCTGGCGTTCGCCCCACTGATTGGTCTCACCCTGGAATATTTTGTGGCCTACATGGTTCACAGCAGCGAGTACCGTGCCGAGCAAGCCGTTGCCAGCGGCCATTTCATTTACATCACCCTGATTCTGAATATCGCCCTGTCTTTCCTGGATGAAAAGAGACTCAAGCAAGCCGGCACTGACACCAGCACATTTGGTGGATGGGTGTGGCTGGTGCCCGTCTATCTCTACCAACGATCCCAAGCCCTGAAGCAGAACCTGGCGTACTTCATCGTCTGGATCGTCTGCTTCCTCTTAATTGTGGTTGGTGCTTAAGCCAATCACCTCATGGAACGATTTTAAAAGGGAACCATCATGAAAAACCTCAAAGTAGCCCTAGCATGCATTTCCCTGGCAGCCCTATCCGGATGTTCTTCTGAAATAGACGTCATTCGGGAAGGGCGCCTTGAATTACTCCCTGAATATACGGTTGGCCAGGCGCTGGATAACCGTAAGCTTTGTGAGAGCACAGACTGGTCTGTCATTGAGGACGAACGGGGCCGAGATGTCGTTCGTTACACCTGTGATTTCAAGGACATAGAAAAGAATTACAGGGATACAGCAAATGAAATGATCGATGCTGCAAAAAACGACAGCAGGCTGATCACATTGCAGGAAAGGTTAAACGAACTCGAATCAGAAATAGCGAGAGAAAAACAGCTATTAAAGAAAGCCCAAGATCATATCGATAGCGGGAATTCTTGGACTGAAACGAAAACAGAAAACGGCTCCGGCTACACGGTTTGGCCTCGTGTCAAACAGCAATCAATAGCCGATATTGAGAATCACGAAAGAGAGATCCGGAGCATAAAAAACCAGATCTCGATGATTGAAAAAGAAAACCAGGACTCCCTCTCTCTGGCTCAGGAGACTCTTGATAAATACAAAGGAGCCAGGGCCTTTGAAACCATTGACTGGGTAGTAATGGAGGACGGCAGTTTCATGGTCCTTTCCGGCAGCATGCATCACACCAACATATTCAAGGGCGTCATCGAGGAAACACCCCACGAAAATATACAGTCCGCCCTCTACCTTATCTACAACGAAAACTTCGACACGCTATTTGCTTATGAAGATGCGCTACAGCAGATAGCGGAGCTTTGATCATACTTCAACAAGAACCATTCGCTGACTTGAACGGGCAGCAAATCTGCCCGTTTTATCAACTCCTCAAACAAGGAAAACTCAATGAGCAAAGATATTGACATCGAAAAATATACCTCCGAAGACATCACTACTGAAAAGCTCTCTGAACTCATTGCCAAGAAAGCTTCCTTTCAAATTGTCGCGGTCAAGAACATCAGCTCCGTGGTAAACAAAGTCGAGGGCGCTATTGAAAAGAAAGGACTACGTTGCCGCGTGTACACGGAATACAGAGCGGCCTCCTTAGCCAGCTTCGCTATCCCGACCGGCTTTACCCAGGTTACTGGCTTTGCCTCAGTGATTGGCATCGCCGCTCATAACCTCGCCACTTTCAACCCTGATTATGAGATAGGTAAGAACAAACCTGCCGGCAAAGTCACCGTCATTTACAAAAAGGACTGATTCTCCACAGAATCAGTTAGTCGATCAGCCCACTTCAGGTTGGTGCACAAACTCTTCTTATACATATTCGGGATGGCAAAACCCTACAACATCAAGAGAATTTGCGAACTCGAAACAACGGCAAAGAAGATCAGTAACCCATGTCCTGATTTTGGGCTTGCTCGGCTAGGGAACGCATGGCTTCCTGACTCTGCTCATCCCGTCTTACTTCGATCAAAAGCTGATCCCAATCATCGGGAGGGTGGCCACTTTTCAACATCTTGCGGAAAACCCGGCAGGCATCATCGGAGCTCTCATACGCCCGCTTGGTGCCCTCATCATTTACCCAAGCATAGACAATCACCTTGCTTGAGGCGTGATAACGAAAGAATAACCGGTATTGCTGAAAAAACTTCGCGCGGAACCAGTGCTTGTGATCAGCGCCAAGCGTACCACCCTGACGGTACTCCGGCCTTGCAGGGTCCTGCGGGATAACCTCGAATGCTAACTTGGCAATCGCAGCCAATCGCTTGGTAGCATTTTTCTTGGCGAACCCCTCGGCATTTTTTTCTTTGTGACTTTCGACTTGTCTTGCCAGGGTTTCAAGCTGTTCCATAAATAATGGGTGAGCGTAAACCGCCCACCCACTGATAGTTAGAGTGGTCGATTGCCTCCCACTCATTCATCGTCTTCCTGTAAAGGCGCATCCAGATCAACCTCGACACCCTTCGTCAGCGACTGAATACGCTGCATTAACGCATCCTCAACCGTAAGGATGTGCTCCGGATGCTCGGCGATATCAATCGCCAGGAAATCCAGGAACGACCCCAGAGCCGGGTCATCGCCTTCGCTGGTAGCCCGCGTCAAGACCACTTCGCCATTCTGGCGGATGACATACTGAATTTTGTCTCGCTTGTTGAGCTTGAGAGCACGGCGAACCGTTTCCGGCACGGTGGTCTGATACCGATCTGTCAGCGTGGATTCGACTTCAAGCGTGGCCATGGCCGCCTCCTGCACTATGGGGGATGACACGCAAATGGTAATGCAACCGCATTACCAAAGACATCACCCTGCCTGATCCCTCTCTCCAATTCTCTCCAGAATCCAGGACTCCACCTCGTCCGAGACCCATCCCGTTGCACGGGCACCCAACGGAACCGGCTTTGGAAAGACCCCGTCCGCAATCAGCTTGTAAATGTAGGACCGTCCCAAGCCGGTGGTATCCATCACTTCTTTCAAACGCATGATTCTCATGAGCAATCTCCTTCATCTCATGAGATGCGGCATGTTGGTAAAATAAGACTGGGCGGACGACCACCCAGCCTCTCATCTCCTACCGGCTACAACGCAGATTCCGGCTTCCGTCTCCGAATTGCTTTGTCTCCTGCTTGGCAAAGTAGCTAAGACGATTGAATAGCCCCGCTATCTGGCTATCGCACTCCATAGACCCACGCCTGACCCAGTACACTCCGCCTTCACAGAAGTGCACCAGCCCCACAGCCTGCTCCATGCTCAAGCCCAGCGCCCTGGACCAGGCAAGTACGATTTTCTTGGCCAAACTGTCGGCTTCCCCGGCAGCAGGATCTACCGGCAAGTCAGGGTCGAAATCCTGAGCTCCGGCCCTGCACCCCTCTGGCATCCGCCCCAATCCCCGGTAGCACTCTCCATTCAGAAAGAGACACAGGTGGTAATGGTGATGGAAGGCATCTGCCGTCTCCTTCACACAGACATAGCCAACCTTGCAAGCAGGCCCTCGGCGCCCCTCTCGTCTACGCCGATCCATATCAGCATCAATCTGTGCTTGCAGGGACTGGATAAAGAAACCAAACAGATCGCCATCACGCATGTAGCCGTGCCTTGGCAATTTCAGATCCACCCTTACGGCCATTGTCCTGGCTTGGCGGTCTGCCTCTCGCTCCATGGCCTGATGAATTCTTTCCAGATACGGAATGAACAGCGGTCCCCGCTGTAGCTGGACGTCATATCCATTCCAGGGGCCAGAGTGGTGAAGGGTAAGGTTGGTGTTCTCGGGATGACGCTTTCTCATGATTACCTCTTAAGAAATGAGGAGGGAATTCTCCATAAGAGGTAGCTATCGAGTAATTATTAATGAAGTTATGTGCTTTGGTCATACTTATCAATGAGTTACGATATACAGTAAATACCCAAGAGGCCAACCTGCCTTATCATTACTATTACCGTTTCCACAAAGCTGAACGAGCCGCAGCATCTCTGAGCTGTAGACTGCAGCCCACTCAAAGGTTAAACCAAATCAATCGCCTTCAGTGGGAGGGGCTCCGGTGACCAAATTGCTGAAACTCGCATCTTCAGCCAGGCCGGATCCATGTGATTTATTCAGAGGATATCTCTTCCCGACACCTCGCAACCCCCATAATTCGGCCTGAGCACCTAACTCTTGCTCTTTCCCCGCATGCCTCCTGTACGATTGCCTATATAGCCGCCTTCCCAGATCAGGCAGCATGCTCACTTTCCAGCACTCCCCCCTCATCTCGTCAGGAATCCCTTCACCAGATAAGACAATAGGAGTAACCACGTGAGCGTCCCGCACTTCAAATAGTGGCAGTATAAGGCAACGTGCCCCTGACATGACCACCCTCCAGATCTCCGCATCCGAAACCAAAACTTCCCATACCCTGACTGCCTCGTGGATTGAAGCACAGACAATCGCATCCACCACAGCCAAAGGTGCCTGAGCCGCCTTGGTACCCAAATGCTGCCTTATTTCGGTCCGAAGCTCTCCATTTTCATCATTACCATCCCAGCCTCCATGATGTAGGCAACTATTAACAATCAGGCTGGCATATCGGTTGATGAGCATCTGCAGGTATCGGGAAAATCTCTCACTGGGAGTATCTCGAAAGTTCTCATGCAAGTTGCAAGGAGCCCTCAACTCTCCCCTTGCAGTAAAAGCCCTCTCAAATTCCATGGCCGTCTGGGTGCTAGGTAGTATTCCCGTATCACCTGCTCTCCACCTAGCCGATTTATTAGCCTCCCTCGCCTCCTTCTGCTGCAAACTACCAATCACTTTGGCTGCGTTGTACATACCAAAAGCCGTACGGTACCGATTCTCTTTACTACTTAGTTTGGCCTCCCTGATTAGAAAGCAGGCAGCGCCACCTATACCCATAAAGTCAGGGTGAGCGAGGTTAATGAAATATGCGCCTTTCGACATTCCCAACAAATACCTCCCGGTTACTCCTGCAACCCTGCTTCGAAGGTATCCACGCTGCATCAGCGTACTCAACTGGGATCTCAATCCGTCATCGGTCAGGCCCGCCAAGCGCTTCAGATCACTCCCCCCAACCCCATATACTGCGCCCGCTGAATTGGACCCAACCAGCAGCGCCGCCAGCACCAAACGATTGTAGGGAGTCAACCATTTCTGGCCTGGTTTGCCTGTATCATCTCCTGTCGCAGTTAACACATGTTCAGCAAGACTGCGGAGCTCAACGACCGGCTGCTCACTTTCCAGACCAGCAAGCGCTTCCTCAAGCTGAGGCTCCAACTCCAAGCACCTCCTTCTTTTTCCCAGCCCCCCATCGACAAATCGTTTCTGTAACACCCCGCTCTCAGACAACTCCCGGATTGCTTTACTCACCACCCTGTCGTTTAGCTTAAAGCGCTCGACATAGTCCTGGACTGTAAACGCAACGCCACGCCCCTCATCGTCGCAAAGCAGCCGATACAAGAAGTAACGGGTTGGCCCTGCAATAGACGCGAGACCATTCCGCCGATCAAATTCCGCTGATGTTCCTAGCAACCCAAGCACGCAACCCCCCCGAAATATGTCATCTCTTTCTATTTGTCGTAATTATACCAGATGGCATGTTTTTAGCAGTACGAATATACGTCTATAATACGTCTTACTCGTACTATTTAATTTTTCGGGGTTTTCAGCATGGCAAGGTCAGAAATACCTCTAGAGGATTGGCTCACGAATGATCAAGAAATGCTGACTTGGCTGGAGCAGCACTTGAGACGAAAAGGCGCGCCCATCCAGGTTTTAAACCCATATAACCTTCGCCCAGCGCTCCTCGATGCCGCTCATTATTTGATCATCAATAGCAGCAGCCAGAAGGAGCTCATGAACCTCAAGGCCGCATGGAGAAGATACAAATCAGACAAAAAGCACGGAAACCAGGTGGTCCAAGTCAGGCTCAGTCCACGCGTGAAAAGACAGCTTGCCAACCTCTCCAAGAGAACAAGTGTTTCCGAAACTGTTGAGAGATTAATCAAGGAGGAAGTCGGCTATTTCAAAGACAGGAATGCAGCAATCCAGAACGCGATTCAGGAGCATATTCAGCGTCACGAAGAGTCCGCCGCAGGCAAACTCGACCACCTGCAGAAGGAACGCTCGAAGCTGATATTTCATAATGAAGAGCTCCAGGCGGAGCTCTCGGAAACCCAGAAAGAGATGAGCAATATATTGTTTAGACTGGTCGAGCTTGAGGTCGCCCTTAACATACAAGCAGAGGAAAGCCTTGAGCTAACACCAGATGAGAAACAAGAAGCCCTGCACAGACACCAGTCTCTGCTCGACTACTTCCGCAAGCAGTTAAAAGCGACGGCCTCACTTGCTCAAGCCGAGAACCACAGCAGCACCAATCAAGGACCCAGACCACAGAAAACCTGAGAAGGAACAGCCACAGCACCTGGTCTCAGCCCCTCTTGAGTAGAGGGCAGGCTTAACCTCCATACCCATCCCTCAAACCAGCAAGCTGCCGGTCAATCAGCTCAGCAACACCACTATCCACTCCGAAATCTCTGGCAACGACAGCGAAATCAGCGAGAAAAGTCACGATCTCCTCAATATCGCGCTGGGCCTGCTCCCATTTGGCGTAGCCCGCCCGCGCCGCCAGCGCTTGGATGGCTTTCAGCGGCGGATTCTTGCCGAAACCGGCATAGGCAGTGGCATGCTCCTGGTATGGGTGAGGGCTAAAGGTCACATCGTAGAAAGGGGCAGGCACCCAGTCGCCGGCATCATCCTGCAGGAAAGCCCAGTTCTTGCTGTGGTCGTCCTGGTTGCAGGCAAACAGGTTGAACATGGCTCTGCGGAACTGCAGCTTGCCGACCGCTGGCGACCGGCAAAGATGGCGGCTGGCCTTGATCAGATCTTCGTAGTCCAGGCTGGGCGTCCGGAAATCCGCATCCAGCAAGCCACAGGCACTGTGCATATGGAGTCGACCTGCCTTTTGGGGATGGCTTACCCAATCGAACCGCTTTACCCCAAGCCAGGCACGGGCACCACTTTGCTCTGGCGCCTCAAACAATCGCCACTCAGGCGGCTCCAGCCCCAGCTTTCCGGCCAGGTGCAGATAAACCGCCTCACAGAGCCCTTCTTCATGGCCGAGGGGCAGATTCCGGGAGGTAAACTTGACCAGCCAGGCCTCATCGCCTGGCCTCGCCACCGTGCGGCAGCGATCTGGCTCATCCGGGGAGATGTAGAGCTGCGCCTTGGGTCTGGCGCCACCGGAGCTGCCTGCTGCCACCAGATCCGCCAGCACCTCTTCCGTCTGACCGTCAAAAAACGCCTGTGCCTCCATACCCAGCGTCGCCAGGTCGATGTCGCCGGTTGAGGCAAGCCGGTATTCCGAGGTCGGCGAGAATGACAGGGCCCCCATCCCGGAAGCCCCGACAAACGCCAGGCGATCCATGGCGGTGATCTGGGCAGGGAGAATACCATGCTGACGGAACACACGGTCTTGCAGCAAGGAACCCCAGCCATCAGGCAGACTATCGCCGAACAGGCCATGCAGGCCGGAATGCGGCCTTTTGGGAGCAAGCTGCAGCTCAGTGGTTGCCTTCAGGCCAAAGGGCGACAGGTTCCCGAAGCGCCCGAGATAATCGGCATCGTACTGAAAGAAGACGCCCTGCCGGTTCTGCGCCAGCACGCCAACCGTCACTGCCTGCCCCGTTGCCAGCGTGCGGGTCACCGTGAGCTTACGGACCGGCTTAAAGGTCATCGCTCAACACCTCATCGATACTGGATGGTATCTCCACTTGATCAAGGGAGCGACGAGTTAGCGCGTACAGGCGACGCAAATCGTCCAGACTCTGCCAGAGGAATAGCAACTGCCGGAACGAGATCTGGCCGGTGAGCTCGAATTTCTTGATGGTGGAGGCAGGCACCCCACTACGCTCAGCCAGCGCATCGCGAGACAGCTTGGCCTGCTTGCGCAAATGTCGCAGATGGGCGGCAAATGCCTGCTGGACATCGGCATCGTCAATCAGGGACGGTGTCATATCATTCCAAATCAGACACAATGATGTCCAATTATTGCACAAAAACAAAAAATAGACACTATTATGTCTTTTCATACCCCCCCTATCCCGACTGCCAAGTATTGCTGCGACCCAGAATCTTGGAGCCATAAGCTAGCTGTAGAGGCATTACGCCCGATGAAGGCAGTGGCAAAGGGGCTGATGGGTTTTACGCAGACAACACGGACGCTGGAGGACGCTCGGCATCAAGTAACCAGAGCGCCCCACACAAGCCACTCAGGCCAGCACTTCCAGCCCCTTTTCCGCCACCAGATTCAGCAGCTTTAGCGAAGGGCCATTCGGCTTTTTCTGGCCTTGCTCCCACTTCTGCACCGTGGACACACTGGTATTCAGATAGGCAGCAAACACGCCTTGGCTGGCGCGATTTCGAGTGCGGATACGCCTGATCTGCACCGCCGTATACTCTTTCACAGGCGGCAGACAGAGCGCATCGAACTCACGGAGAGTCGCCTCTTTCATTACCCCCGCTTCGTGCAGATCTTTCGCCGATTCATGCACTGCGTCCAGTATTGACTTACTCATCGCTCTTCACCTCAATTAACGCACCACTCTTTATCGCTTTGGCCAATGCCCTATCGCTATAGCTCAGCAGCTCTTTTGCCAAATATTTCAAGGCCCTCAGCTCATCAGCAGAGATATTCGCGCGTGCGCTTTTAGCGAAGCCATAAACAAAGAAGGCCTTATCACCAACCCTGTACGCCAGCAGGGTCCTCATCCCTCCGCTTTTGCCTTGGCCACCGACAGCCACACGTTTTTTCACCACATGGCCACCCAAATTCGCATCAATCAGGCCACGCTCCATTTCATCAACCGCCGCAAGCAGCAAGGCGTCATTCAAGCCCTCTTTTGATGCCCACTTACTGAATGGCCTGTTCTTGAATATCCGCATCTCATGCCCTTGCCAGCCTCGTCAAAGTATAGCACCTAGTGCCATAGACAACCACGCCACAATCATCACTCTAGTAGCAACAGCAGGGGCAGAGAACCCTCCTCATAAACCTAAAAAATCGGTTAAATTTTGACCAGTTGCGCGCAGACAAAAAGGCGCCGCGCATTTGCTCATTAAGCTAAATCAAGGGCTTAAAAGTGGTGGGCAGCATGGTGGGCAAAGCAAAAATCACCATGCAAATAGCACAATAAGATACTGATTTTAAAATATTTTTAATTTTTAACCAACAAGAAGATCCAGAATATCGAATAAGCCCCGCGCCCCTCTTCTTTTTCAGAAACCGATATCCCGGTAATGCCGGGATACCTTCTCAATGGCGATTACATAGGCCGCCATGCGGTAATCGTCGATCTTCGGATTGGTATTACGGGTACGGATGATTTCCTGCAGGGCCAGTCGCATGGAGTCATCCAGGCCCGAACGCACCAGGTCGAACTCGTCGGCGCCACGGGCCAGCTCCTTGACGATATGTTCAGGCACCTTGGTATCGGTGGCCTGCTCAATGGCATCAATCACATGCTGACCACGGGCTTCGTGGAAGCGCTTGTCCAGACGGCCGAAGCGCACATGGTTCAGGTTACGGATCCATTCGAAATAGGAAACAATCACGCCGCCAGCGTTGCAATAGGCATCGGGTATGATTTCCACACCGCGCTCGCGGAGAATTCGATCTGCTTCAAAGGTTACCGGCCCGTTGGCCGCTTCGGCGATCAGGCTGGCCCGAATGCGTGGCGCGTTTTCAGTGGTGATTACCCCTTCCAGGGCCGCCGGGATGAGAATGTCGCACTCTCTTTCCAGGGCCTTGATGCCATCTTCCAGATACTCGGCCCCGGGGAAGCCCTTCACCCCGCCGCTTTCGACGATGTGCTGACGCACCGCGCCCACATTCAATCCGTCTTCATTAATGATGACGCCGTCACGTTCGATGATCGCTGTGATCAGACAGTCATCCTCGGTTTCCAGAAAGTGGGCAGCGTGATAACCCACATTCCCCAACCCCTGAACAATGACTCTTTTTCCGGATAGTGAACCGGAGAGCCCGGCACGCTTGATTTCTTCCGGGTGACGAAACAGCTCGCGCAGCGCGTATTGCACTCCCCGGCCAGTGGCTTCATTACGGCCACGCACGCCACCATGCTCCACCGGCTTGCCGGTCAACGCACCCATGTAATTGATGTCGTTGGGGAACATCTGCTTGTAGGTGTCCACCATCCAACCCATTTCCTGGGGGCCGGTGCCCATGTCCGGGGCCGGCACATTCTGGGATGGGCTCAGGTAGCCCTTGTTGATGAGTTCGCGGGCAAAGCGGCGGGTGATGGCTTCCAGCTGGTGGCGCTCGTATTTTTTCGGGTCGATCACCAGGCCGCCTTTCGAACCGCCGAAGGGCACATCGACGATGGCGCACTTGTAGGTCATCAGCGCTGCCAGCGCTTCCACTTCATCCTGATCCACAATCGGGGCGTAACGGATACCGCCCTTGGAAGGCAGCCGGTGATCACTATGGGTGGCGCGCCAGCCGGTGAAGATCTCGGCCTTGCCGTTGATCTCCACCGGAAAGGATACCTGCACCACGCTCTGGCACACCTTCATGGCATTACCCATCCCCGCATCAAGACCCATGATGCCGATGGCATGGTCCACCATATGCTCAACGCTTTCACGAAATGACATGCCCTGCTGGGCAAACTTGCTGTCGCTCATGGCTGCTCCGTCAGTCCTGTTGTTCTTGATAGAACCTGAACATTAGCAGCGCCTTCCCGGCAAGGGTGTTTGTGCTTTGTTATACCCTGTTAACGTGCACCAAAGTGCCAGTCAGCGCGGCACCGCCAGTACTGCAAAGGTGTCCCCCACATTCACTAAAGCCGGATGCCGGCGACCGATCAGCAGACCATCACAGGGGGCGTAATACTCCACCGGGGCTTCACCGGTACGTTCCAGGGAATGCACCCGGGCCAACACATCACCGGCACGAACGGCGTCCCCCAAAGCGACAGCAAATTCCAGCAGGCCACGATGTTCGCTGACCCGGTAATACTCACTGCCGGGAATCTCCAGCGCCTGCGAGGCCACCACCTCCGGATCACCGGGCAGGATGCCGGCGAAGCGCAGCAGGTTGTCCACCCCCCGTTCCGCCAGCGCCACGGTCTCCGGCGTGGTAGTGCCGCCGCCGCGCAGTTCCGTGCTGACAAACACCTTACCGCCAGCCTCCACCACGCTGTCGTAGAGCACGTCGCCTTCCAGCTCGGCCATGAACAGCGTGTAGGGCGCACCAAAGGCGGTGGCGGCGGCCAGACAACGGGCTTCGAATTCCCGGTCGGCCATGCGGTGGGTGGCGGCAAAGGGCAACAGATCCAGGGTGCGGCCGCCGGAGTGAATATCCAGTGCCAGATCACATAGTGGCACCAGGTAGCGGGTGAGGTAATCGGCGATCTTTTCCGTCAGGGTGCCCGCCGAATTACCGGGAAAGGCCCGGTTCAGATTGCCGCCATCCAGCGGCGAAGTGCGGGAGCCATTAAGCACCGCGGGATGGTTGAGCATGGGCACGATAATCACGCGCCCGGTGATCTGCTCAGGCTGCAACCGGTTGGCCAGTTTCAGCAGCGCGGTAATGCCTTCGTACTCGTCACCGTGATTGCCACCGGAGAGCAACGCCGTAGGCCCCTCACCGTTGCGCACCACGGTGATCGGGATCATTACATTGCCCCAGGCGGAGCCATCGTGGGAATGGGGCAGCTTGAGAAAACCGTGCTGAACGCCGTCACGGTCGAAGTCCACGGTGGCAGTGATGGGGCTGTCTTGCATAACGGCATCGGGTCCAGGGTTGGGAAGGTTGGCGGGGGCGCCTACCACGCCCCCGCCTTCTATAATGCGCGCTTTTCCGGGATGACGAACAGCGCAATGTTGCTCTGCCAGCAATACCGAAACGCGGCACCCTTCACCTCAGAAGTCGTCGGTTACCGCTCCTTCACTGGCGGAACCGACCAGGCGTGCATATTTTGCCAGCACACCGCGGGTATAACGCGGCGCCGGTTGCTGCCAGTTCGCTCGACGTTGCGCCAGCTCGGCATCGGACAGATCCACGACAAGGCTGTTGGCCTCGGCATCAATGGTGATGCGGTCACCGTCCTCGAGTAGCGCCAGCGGCCCGCCATCGAAGGCTTCCGGGGTCACATGACCGACCACGAAACCATGACTGCCGCCAGAAAAACGCCCGTCGGTGATCAGGGCGACGTCATTGCCCAAACCGCGCCCCATGATCGCCGAGGTGGGCGTCAGCATTTCCCGCATGCCCGGACCGCCGCGAGGCCCTTCGTAGCGAATCACCACCACATCGCCGGCTACCACAGTGCCGTCATTGATGCGCGCCTGGGCTTCCTCTTCCGAGCCGAACACCCGTGCCGAACCGGAAAAGTGGGTCCCTTCCTTGCCGGTGATCTTGGCCACCGCGCCTTCTGGGGCCAGGTTGCCGTAGAGAATGCGCAGGTGGCTTTCCGCTTTCAGCGGGGCGGACAACGGCGCGATGATGTCCTGCTCCGACGGATACGGCGCTACCTCGGCCAGATTCTCTGCCAGGGTGCGACCGGTGACGGTCAGGCAGTCGCCGTGCAGCTGACCGGCCTCCAGCAAGATTTTCATCAGCGGCTGAATGCCACCGATGGCGACCAGCTCGCTCATCATGTATTGGCCGCTGGGGCGCAGGTCCGCCAGCACCGGCACCCGCTTGCCGATGTCGGTAAAGTCGTCCAGCGACAGCGGCACCCCCACCGTGCGCGCCATACCCAGCAGATGCAGCACCGCATTGGTGGAGCCACCCAGGGCAATCACCACGGTGATGGCATTTTCAAAGGCCTCTCGAGTCATGATGTCGGAGGGTTTGATGTCATGTTCCAGCAGGTTCAATACCGCCGCACCGGCCCGCACGCAGTCTTCCCCCTTTTCTGCGGACACCGCGTTCTGTGCCGAGCTGCCGGGCAGGCTCATACCCAGCGCCTCAATGGCCGAGGCCATGGTATTGGCGGTGTACATGCCACCACAGGAACCCGGGCCGGGGATGGCGGTTTCTTCAATCTGCTTGAGCTCGATCAGATCCATGTCCCCGCGGGAATGGGCCCCCATGGCTTCGAACACGGAAACGATATCGGTATGGCCCTTACCCGGCAGGATAGTGCCGCCGTAGACAAACACACTGGGGCGGTCGAGCCGGGCCAGGCCGATCAGACAACCGGGCATGTTCTTGTCGCAGCCACCAATGGCTACCAACCCATCAAAGCCCTCACAGCCGGCTACCGTCTCAATGGAATCGGCAATCACCTCGCGGGACACCAGCGAATACTTCATGCCCTCGGTGCCGTTGGCGATGCCATCGGAAATGGTGATGGTATTGAATATCACCCCTTTACCACCGGCGCCGTCTGCCCCTTCACAGGCCCGCTCTGCCAGCTCGCCGATATGGCTATTACAGGGTGTCACCTGGCTCCAGGTGGAAGCGATGCCCACCTGTGGCTTGCGAAAGTCCTCGTCAGTAAAGCCCACTGCCCGCAACATGGCACGGCCGGCCGACTTGCCCGGGCCATCTACCACCTTCGATGAATGACGACGGCGTGGGTCGTCCTGGGTATCGCTCATAATCTCTCCTTATCCGGTGCCGGGAAGTGTCCGACTCATTCGTGGCGGGCTCGGCACAGCATTGCATACGGTAACCTGCCATGGCGCTGGCATCGAGTCGCATATGACGTGCCGCCTCCTTTACGCCTATAATGCGCGCTTTACCGGGATCGCGAACAGGACCGTCTTCACTATGGCCGACAAAGGCACGCTGTATATCATTTCCGCCCCGTCCGGCGCCGGCAAGACCAGCTTGGTGGCAGCACTTGTCGACAAGCTCGAGCAAGTGCGCATTTCTGTCTCCCACACCACACGCGCCATGCGTGCCGGGGAAGAAGACGGGGTGAACTACCACTTCACCGACCGCAACACCTTTGTCCAGCAAGTGGAAAAGGGGCGATTCCTGGAACACGCCGAAGTCTTTGGCAACCTCTACGGTACCAGCGCCGACTGGGTAGCCCAGACGCTACGGGGCGGCGAGGACGTAATTCTGGAGATCGATTGGCAGGGCGCCACCCAGATCCGCAAGCAGCTACCCGACTCGGTGAGCATCTTTATTCTGCCACCTTCCCTGGAAACCCTGGCCGAACGCCTGCGCGGCCGTGACACCGACGACGAGACGGTGATCCAGCAACGCCTGGACGGCGCCCAGGACGAGATGAGTCACTACGGCGAATTCGACTATCTGGTGGTGAACGACGATTTCCAGCGCGCCCTCTACGAACTGGAAGCCGTCCTGGAAGCTCGTCGGCTGATCACCGCCCGTCAGTCCGCGCGGCTGGCCGACACCCTGAGCAACCTGCTCGCGAAGCGGTAACCCGGCGAAACCAGAGGGCAAGGCCCGCCTTTCCGCCCTGCGGCAGACCCTTCTGCTGGACTGGTCACCGATTCACCAGTAAAATCGCCCATTGCGAATTTCAGGCGCTGCCGACTTCGGCACCGCCACCCTGTAGGAGAACAGCATGGCCCGTGTAACCGTTGAAGACTGCCTGGAAAAACTGGACAACCGCTTTGAGCTGGTCCTGGTTGCTGGCAAGCGCTCCCGTCAACTTCAGACTGGCGGCAAAGAGCCCCGCGTGGCCTGGGAAAACGACAAGCCCACCGTGGTCGCCCTGCGCGAAATCGCCGAAGGTCACGTGACCGCGGAATCCGTGGACAACCCGATCGCTGACCGCAGCGCCGACGTGGACGAGCTGGCTCTGCTGACTCAGTCCTTCGGCGAGTAACACTGTTTTCGGCAAGTGCCCGCCCGGGCGCTTGCCTGTATTTCCCCCTCTTTCTCTTCTTCTTTTCCTTTCCGACACCTGTCGGAAAATTGATTGCCCGTGACTATCGCGCTTGTCATAGACAAACCTCGCCCTCAAATCTAAGCTAAGGTTAATCCCTAATCATTACTCCGCCCCGGGCGTGACGAGGACTTTTGCCCACCATCCATAACCTGGAAAAACGGTTACGCAGTTATCTGGACGATGATCAGATCGCCCAGGTCGTACGCGCTTACCATTTTGCCGAGCAAGCGCACGAGGGGCAGTACCGCCGCACCGGGGATCCGTACATCACCCACCCGCTGGCCGTGGCCAACATCCTCACCGACATGCACATGGACCATTCTTCACTGATGGCTGCCATGCTGCACGACGTGATCGAGGACACCGGCATTACCAAGGAACAGCTGGCCGGGGAATTCAGCGAAGAAGTGGCCGAGCTGGTGGATGGCGTGTCCAAGATCGCCCAGATCAAGTTCGAGTCCAAGGCCGAGCAGCAGGCCGAAAACCTGCGCAAGATGATGCTGGCCATGACCCGGGACATCCGCGTCATCCTCATCAAACTGGCAGACCGACTGCACAACATGCGCACCCTGCATGTCATGCGTGCTGAAAAACGCCGTCGCATCGCCACCGAGACTCTGGAGCTGTACGCCCCCATCGCCTTCCGGCTGGGCATGTACAACATGCGGGTGGAGTACGAGGACCTGGCCTTCCACGCCATCTACCCCATGCGCGCACGCCTGATCGGCCAGGCGGTAAAGAAGGCCCGCGGCAACCGCAAGGAAATCCTCACCACCATAAAAGCCAGTCTCGAACACTGTCTGGAAGAAGAAGGCATCGAGGCACGCGTGCTGGGCCGCGAGAAGCACCTGTACAGCATCTATACCAAGATGAAGGAACAGCACAAACCCTTTGCCGACATCATGGATGTGTTCGGTTTTCGCATCATCGTCGACCGGGTGGATACCTGTTACCGGGTACTGGGTGCGGTGCACAACTATTTCACCCCGATCCCCGGCCGCTTCAAGGATTACATCGCCATTCCCAAGGCCAACGGCTACCAGTCCCTGCATACCACCCTCAAGGCGCGCTCCGGCATTCCCCTGGAAATGCAGATCCGCACCGAGGAAATGGAGGCCATGGCCAACAACGGCATCGCCGCCCACTGGCTGTACAAGGCCGACGACGAGCCCGGCTCGCCCACCCACAGTCGCACCCAGAGCTGGATGCAGCGGCTGCTTGAGCTGCAGCAGAAAGCCGGCAACTCCATGGAGTTCATCGAGAATGTGAAGGTGGACCTGTTCCCGGACGAAGCCTATGTGTTCACCCCCAAGGGCGACATCAAGGAACTGCCCGGCGGTGCCACCGCCGTGGACTTCGCTTATGCGGTGCATACCAAGGTGGGCAATCAGTGCGTGGCCGCCCGTATCGACGGCAAGCTGGCGGCGCTCTCCACCCCCCTGGAATCCGGCCAGACGGTGAAAATCATCACCGCCCCCAACGCCACTCCCAACCCGGCCTGGCTCAACTTCGTGGTCACCGGCAAGGCGCGCACCAACATACGTCACTTCCTCAAACACCAGCGCCGCGAGGACGCCGTGGAGCTGGGTGAGCGACTGCTGGAAAAAGCGCTGCATTCCTATGACATCGGCATGGACGAGCTGCCCATCGAGCGAGTAGTCAGTGAGCTGGCCGGTAACGGCTATGTGGAACTGGACGAACTGCTGGAAGACATCGGCATGGGCAACCGCCTGGCGCCGCTGGTGGCCCGTAAACTGGCTGGCGCCCGCGATGATGACGAACGCCAGCACGAAGATGACCGTCGACCGCTGGCCATCCGTGGCAGCGAAGGGCTGATGGTCAGCTATGCCAAGTGTTGCCTGCCCCTGCCCGGCGACACCATCATCGGCCACCTGAGCGCCGGTCGCGGCATCGTGGTACACCGGGACACCTGCAAGAACCTGCTGGCGGAAATGCGCAACGCCCCGGAAAAATGCATCGCCCTGAGCTGGGATAAACAGGTGGAGCAAGAGTTCACCGCCGCCCTGCGCATCGAGCTGATCAACAAGCGCGGCGTGCTGGCCACCCTGGCCAACAGCGTTTCCGAGCTGGGCTCCAACATAGACACCATCGACATGGCGGAGAAGGACCCGACGCTCACCTCCCTTAACGTGACCATGACGGTAAAAGATCGCATCCACCTGGCCCGCATCATCAAGAAGCTACGCACGCTGGACAGTATTGTGCGGATCCACCGGCTTTGATAGCCACACCCGCCCTGTAGGAGCGCTTCTTGAGGGGCGAACCGAATGGCCGGCTCGCATAGAGCCTGCCACGCTCTGATATTCCTGATCGCCCCCGGATCAAGTCCGGGGCAGGCTCTGCGGTCGATTTCCACGCTGACGCGTGGTTCGCCCCTCAAGAGGAGCTCCTACAGCGGCTTCGAAACAGCTCGGGGCAGCAAAAGCGCCGCCAGTGACGCTCCTGCAAACAGGCAGGCGCTTCCCATGTTGCGTGCGGGCCGGCTGCGTGCAAGCATAGCTCCTTTCCTGATTTCCGCCTGTTGGCGCTGCGGCGCTGACAGCTCAACCAAGTGAAGAACCGACCATGTCCAACCATTCCGTTATCAGCACCGACAAGGCGCCCCAGGCCATTGGCACCTATTCCCAGGCCATCAAGGCAGGCGCCACCGTTTACCTGTCCGGCCAGATCCCGTTGGTGCCTGACACCATGGAGCTGGTGGACGGCGATATGGAAGCGCAGATCGAACAGGTATTCAGCAATCTGACCGCCGTGTGCGAAGCCGCCGGCGGCACCCTGCAGGACATCGTCAAACTGAATATTTTCCTCACCGATCTGGGCCACTTTGCCCTGGTCAACGAGGTCATGGCGCGTCACTTCAAACAGCCATACCCAGCCCGGGCCGCTATCGGCGTGGCCGCTCTGCCCAAGGGCGCCGGGGTGGAAATGGACGGCATCATGGATATTGCATAACGCCACACCGCAGGCTTCATGCAATCACCTGCTCACTAACGCCCGCTGAAAAGCGGGCGTTTTGGTTAACAATCCTGTTTTTGCAAGGGGAAGACAACGGCACCCCAAAAGTGCACCATCGGGTAAAACAGCTTGCAACAATGAGGGAGTGCGATATGGATACCGCCACCCACGACCTACCCACCCTGTTCGCCCAGCTAGGCCTGGACAACAGTGATGAGGCCATCGAAGACTTTATTCACACCTATGCCGGCACACTGAAAGACAGCGCACATTTGCATCAGGCACCGTTCTGGAACGCCGGCCAGGCCCGCTTTCTGGCCGACGCTATCCGCGAAGACGCTGACTGGGCCGAAGCCGTGGATAGCCTGAGCGCACTGTTAAGACATTATTAATGGTCGATTAACATCGGCGGCGGCCACATCCCTTGTCAGCGTCAAACCAGCTGCAGTACCCGTGCAATACGGTCGAAGAAAAAGCAGTAAACCAATATGGGAAGTGGCAGGCCCAGCAGGGTGCCAAGCAGATAATCGCGGCGCTTTACGCCACTTAGGGCCAGGGTGTAGTTCAGTGCCGGCATGGTCTGGAACAGTAGCCGCAGCAACACCACACTGCGAACCGGGTGGCGATCCAGCCGGGAGAGAATCTTTTTTGCCAAGGGCTTGTCGATATCCCGAAGTGCACTGCCACCCAGCCCCTTCACCACCTGAAACGTCACCAGGCAGGACACGCAGGCGGCCATATAGGTGACCAGACCACCGACTACCGTACCCAGCGCCAGAATAGCGGCTGCCAGAAACGGCCAGCCCGGCAGTTGAATCAGGTTGCCGATCACAAAGGCCAAAACGAACAACAGCAGGCCCACCGCCAGATTGGCTTCGAGTAATGCTCGCAAGGCCGGCAGGGAGAACTGCTCACGCAGCCCGGTGAGCTCCACAGTCAACAGCACGGTCAGCAACAGCAGCGCCAGCAGGATCAGTCGTCGGTAACGTGTCATGGCAATAGGCAAGGCCACATCCGGATTCCCATCTCAGAACAGAATTCCAGTGTAACCGATTGGGGGAAGGCGGGAACGTGAAGGGGGGGGGGCGGTGGAGTTGCAAGCATCAAGTTGACAGTTACAAGGCGTGAAGCAGGCCTGGCACCACTCGAATATCAAACGTCACCCGCGCCGAAAATGCTCGAGTGCGTCGCAACGAACCGGGACATATATGCGTCATTACCAGTCGCGGACAGAGCATTGCCGCATTCGGGAAGGCTGCCCGCGTTGCAATTTTCAATTTGATACGTGCAACTCAACCCAGCGCCAATTCGGAATCGAGCACGGCCTGATAGCCTTCCGGTAACACATCCGCCCAGGCATCCAGGCCTTCACGCAGGCCTTCCAGGCTGTCCGCCACCAGATTGGCGTGGCCCAGCTTGCGACCCGGGCGCACCCCCTTGCCATACCAGTGCACCACACCCGGGTGCTGTAACCAGGCGCTTTCGAAGGGGGTACCGATCAGGTTCACCATGGCGGTGGGGCCATGCACGTTCAGCGCGTGCAGGGGCACCCCGGCCAGGGCGTGGACATGCAGGTCGAACTGGGACCAGTCGGCGCCTTCATGGGTCCAGTGACCGGAGTTGTGCACTCGCGGGGCAATTTCGTTGACCATCAGCTGGCCATCGGTTTCGAAGAATTCCACTGCCATCACACCGGCGTAATCCAGTTCTTCCATGATGCCATTGAGCATCTTCTCCGCGGGCTTCTGCAGGTCAGCGCAGGCGGTGGCCGGCGCCAGGCTCAAGCGCAGGATGCCGTCCACATGCCAGTTGCGGGTGAGCGGGTAGAACAGGGTCTCGCCGCTGGTGCTGCGGGCACCGACAATGGACAGCTCGCGGCGGAAAGGGATCCTCTGCTCGATAATGGCCTTACCGGCCAGTTCGCCGGCAGGCACCGCGCTCAGATCACCACCTTCGCCGACGATCCAGGTTCCGCGTCCGTCATAACCGCCGGTGCGCGCCTTGACCACCACGCCGCCAAACTTCGCCACCGCCGCATCCAGATCGTCCGGCTGGTCCAGGGTCACCCAGGGGGCTGTGGGAATACCCAGCTTGTCGAGCATGGATTTCTGGGTAAAGCGATCGGGAATCACTTCCAGCGCGCCGCGCGCCACGCAACGATCACTTTTTGCCAGCTCGGCGGACAGGCCGGCTTCCGGGAAGGCTTCACGCTCCACGGTGATCACCGGATAGCGCTCCTGGCACTCTTCCCAGCTGATCGGCACTGCCAGGTCCGAGGTGCCGGGCAGCAGCAGGGCCCGCTCCGGGTCATAGCGATCTACTACCAGACCCAGACGCGCCGCCGCCTCTGCCATCATCAGGCCAAGCTGGCCACCACCGAGAACGAGCACACGATTCATCAGCCTTCACCCAGCTCGGCGTTAGCCAGCACATCGTCGGCGCGGGACGCTTTCCAGTCGGCGATCTTCTGCAGCTGCTCCGGGTTGCCGGCGGCCAGCATCTGCGCCGCCAGCAGGCCCGCATTCCAGGCGCCGGCGGCGCCGATGGCCAGGGTGCCCACGGCCACGCCCTTGGGCATCTGCACGATGGACAACAGGCTGTCCCAGCCGGACAGGGTGCGGCTTTTCACCGGCACGCCCAGTACCGGCAGCGGGGTCAGGGAGGCAATCATACCCGGCAGGTGAGCAGCGCCACCGGCACCGGCAATGATCACCTGATAGCCATTGTCGTGGGCGCTTTTGGCGAAGTCATACATGCGCTGGGGGGTCCGGTGGGCAGACACCACTTCCGCCTTCCAGCCCACACCGAACTGGGTCAAGGCGTCACAGGCTTCTTTCATGGTTTCCCAATCGGACTGGGAGCCCATTACCACGGCAACCGGTGTGCTCATTCGCTTCACTCCATCGCGCCCACCACGGGCTTTTGCGGGCTCTGGGCCCGCCACAGAAAAAATTGAGGCGCACACTTTACTAGCGCGTACGCGGGAGGCAAGTCCGCTTTAGGGGCAGAGAATCGTTAACAGTGAACAGCGAATCGATAAAAGAGAAAAATAAGTTTTAAATTCAACTGGTTACCGATATTTTGAGCACTTTCCCCCGGTTTTGATGGATCGCGCCGTTTATCGGCTGATCAGGGTGGCGCAGGTTGGGTTGAGTGCAGCGAAACCCAACATCACAACCAGAGATCGGTCAAACGCCCGGTATTGCTGGGTTTCGCTGCACTCAACCCAACCTGCGCGGTTTTCCATTTTCAACGTTTAACTTGCCGCTCTTTTTCCGCCAGCACCTGGCTGTACCCATCCTGATAACCCGGATAGCGCAGGGTGTAATGCCCCTGGCGAATGTACTGGCTGCGGATCCGCTTGCCAGCGGGCGCGTCATCGGGCACCGCCAGGGTCAGTCCCTGTTGCTGAGCCAGCCATTGCAGCACGTCCAGATTGCGTCCGCCCACATTGTCGGTGCCGATCACCAATGGCGGCATTTCCTGCCCCGCCAACCAGCCATCGGCCACCTGCTTCAGCAGGCCAACGCAATCGTCCCGATGAATGCGATTGGTCCACTGGGCGGAAGGCAGTGCTTCCTCGCCGCGAGCGAGGCGGGCCGCCTTGTCGATCTGGCGATAGCGACCTGGCCCGTAGATGCCAGAGAAGCGCACCACCGTGCAATGGGAGCGGATGCTGAGTTCCTCTTCCGCCGCCAGCAACACCTTGCCGTTGTAGCGAGACGGCGTTGGCGGCGTAAGCTCGTCGACGTCTCCCTCAACGTCACCGAAGACCGCCGTGCTGGAAACAAAAACCACTGGCGGCAACGGCTGCTGCGCGGCCAGGGCATCCAGCAGCGTCTGTGGCGCCCGCACATAGGCCTTCAGATAACCTTCCTCGCTGAACTCAGACGGCGTCATGATGATAATAACCAGATCCACTGGATCCGGAGGCAACATGGCAGCGCCTGCGAGCAAATCCTGGCTGTATAGCTCCACACCGGAGGGACAGTGGCTGCCGCGTCGAATGGCGCTGACCCGATGACCCTCGGCCAGAAACTGCTCCGCCAGGCCGGTACCCAGGTCACCCAGGCCGGCAATCAGAATGTGGGACATAAATGCAAAACCAATTAATAGTTAATAATGAATAGTTAACAACCACAAACGCCCTTAAGGGGCGTCTGCCATGCCGCAGCCCACTCCCTTTTTCGCGAGCTATTAACTATTCACTGCCTTATTTTCTAGGCACAATGATCAGTAATTGAATTAGCGAATCAGTGCCATGACATTAACAGAACTACGCTATCTCGTCGCCCTGGCGCGGGAACGCCATTTTGGCCACGCCGCCCAGGCCTGCAACGTGAGCCAGCCCACCCTCAGTGCAGCCATCAAAAAGCTGGAAGACCAGCTCGGCATGCCGCTGTTCGAACGTCGCCCCCGGGAAGTGGTGGTGACACCCCAGGCGGGGCCCATTGTGGCGCAGGCCCAACGGGTTCTGGAACAGGCAGACCTGCTGACGCAGATGGCCATGAGCCAGCAGGATCAACTGGGGTCGCCACTACGGGTCGGCGCCATTTTTACTGTGGCACCCTATCTGTTCCCCACCATGGTGCCAAAGGTACGCGCGGCGGCACCGGAAATGCCTTTGTTCATCGAAGAAAACTATACCCACGTGCTGCGTCGCAAGCTGGAACAGGGCGACCTGGACGCCATTATCGTCGCACTGCCCTTCTCCGGTGGCGGGTTGGTACGGGCACGCATGTACGAAGAATCGTTCTCGGTGCTGTTGCCCGGCGACCACCCCTGGACCAGCCAGACAGAAATCGCGCCGGAGCAACTGCTGGATGAAACCTTGCTGCTGCTGGGCGAAGGCCACTGCTTCCGCGATCAGGTGCTGGAGCTGTGCCCCGCCATCGACTCCCAGCGCCAGCGCAATCTGGTACAAATTGAAGGCGGTTCCCTGGAAACCCTTCGCCATATGGTGGCCAGCGGCCTGGGTATCACCGTGCTCCCCAACTCTGCGCTCCACCAGCATGGCTATGACAAGGCGACTTTCGCGGTTCGCCCCTTCAAGGCCCCGGTCCCGGCGCGCACCATTGCCCTGATCTGGCGCGACAGCTTCCCGCGGCCGAAAGCCATCGAGGTGCTGCGCCAGGCGGTGCCGAAGGAAGGGCTGGCGGGCTAACGATGGGCTGGATGATCTCTCCCTGTAGGAGCACCTCTCGAGGTGCGAACCTGTTTGAAGACGATCTCCAAAGTACCGTTCGCACCTCGAGAGGTGCTTCTACAGCGGCGCAGTATCATGGCCAGTGACAGTCTCTCCGCCCTGCCCATCACCCGCCTGAAAGGCGTCGGGCCCGCTGCTGCCGAAAAACTCACGAAACTGGGCCTGCACAATCTGGAAGATGTGCTGTTCCACCTGCCGTTCCGCTACGAAGACCGCACCCGGATTACCCCCATTGGCAGCCTGCGCCCGGAAACCGGGGTCGTCATCGAAGGGGAAGTGATGGCGGCGGATGTGGTGTTTGGGCGCCGACGCTCGTTGCTGTGCAAGGTGGCCGATGGTACCGGCATGGTGACCCTGCGCTTTTATCATTTCAGCGCCGCGCAGAAGAACAACATGGAACGGGGGAAACCCATTCGCGTGTATGGTGAACCGCGCCCCGGGGCCGCCGGGCTGGAGTTTTATCACCCCGAATATCAAATCGGCACCAGCCTGCCACCATTGGAAAAAGCACTGACCCCTGTCTACCCCACCACTGAGGGCATCAGCCAGAAACTGTTGCGCAACCTGGCCGCTCAGGCCCTGCAATACCTGCAGGGTCACCCACCGGCGGAACTGATTCCCGGCAATCTGCTCGATCAACGCGGCCTGCCGTCACTCACCGAGGCGCTGACCAAGCTGCACAACCCGCGCCCGGATGACCCGGTCAACCTGCTACTGGACGGCAAGCACCCGGCGGTAAAGCGACTGGTCATGGAAGAGATGGTGGCCCACCAGCTGGGCATGCTGCAGAAACGGGCCGGCCAGAAAGCCTTCCACGCCCCGCGCCTGCACGCGGATGATTTATTCGAACAGCTACAGGCCAGCCTGCCCTTCACCCTCACCGGAGCCCAGCAGCGGGTGATCGGCGAGCTGCTCACCGACATGGGCAAGCCCCACCCCATGCTGCGGCTGGTTCAGGGGGATGTGGGCTCGGGCAAAACCCTGGTCGCCGCCGCGGCGGCGCTGGCCGCGATCGAATCCGGCTACCAAGTGGCGCTGATGGCGCCCACGGAATTGCTTGCCGAACAGCACCGTGACAACTTCCACCACTGGCTGGCGCCGCTGGGCATCGAAGTGCACTGGCTGGCTGGCAGCCTGGGGGCCAAGGCCCGCCGGGACACCCAGGCGGCGCTGGCAGATGGCCGCGCCCCTATCGTGGTCGGTACCCACGCCCTGTTCCAGGAAGCGGTGCAGTTCCATCGCCTGGGCCTGACCATCATCGATGAACAACACCGCTTTGGCGTACAGCAACGCCTGGCCCTGCGCGAAAAAGGCCGCTTCGATACCCGCCACGGCATCCAGGTGCCCCACCAGCTGGTGCTCACCGCCACGCCAATTCCCCGCACCCTGGCCATGAGCGTCTATGGCGATCTGGATACGTCGGTGATCGATGAAATGCCGCCCGGACGCAAGCCCATCGATACCCTGGTGCTGCCGGAAGGACGTAGGCCGCAGGTGATTGAGCGCATCAACGACGCCTGCCAGCAGGGTACCCAGGCCTACTGGGTCTGCCCGCTGATTGAGGAATCCGAGGAAATCCAGGCCAGGGCGGCGGAAGCCTCTTTTGAGGAGTTGCAGACCGCTCTGCCCGATCTCACCGTGGAACTGGTACACGGCCGCATGAAGGCAAAAGAGAAGGCCGAACGCATGGCCCGGTTTGCCAGCGGTGAGGCCCAGTTACTGGTGGCCACCACCGTGATCGAAGTGGGCGTGGATGTGCCCAACGCCACCCTGATGGTAATGGAAAATGCGGAACGGCTGGGCCTGGCCCAGCTCCATCAGCTGCGCGGTCGAGTGGGCCGGGGCGGCGAGCAAAGCTACTGCCTGTTGCTCTACCAGACGCCCCTGTCGCTCACCGCCAAACGGCGCCTGGCGGTGATGCGCGACACCACCGACGGCTTCGTGATTGCCGAAGAAGACCTGAAACTGCGTGGCCCCGGCGAATGGCTGGGCACCCGCCAGACCGGCGACATGGCATTCCGCATTGCTGACCTGATGCGCGATGAAGCGCTGATGGGGCCTGCCCGGGACGTGGCAGACAGTCTGTTGCAACATTGCCCGGGAAGCGTGGAGCCGCTACTGCGACGCTGGCTCAAGGGCGGGCAGGATTACGCGGATATCTGAGCCCCCATTCATTGTCAGGTATAGCGGATCGGCCGGGAACGTCCAGGATCACCCCCACCCAAGCGCCACCACCACTACCCCCACAGGCAGAAAGTCCTCTATCCGGATTGCACGGCACGACGGCCTCTGCCGGCAAGCCCCTGACAACGCTGCCCGCCATTACTGAAGACGCTTTTTTATCTGCCGACGCTAGTGAATCAGAGAGTCGAGGCGTACTATCGCCGCCGCCTTCCACATGCAGCCAGACGGGTGCGGAAGGATTCACACTTCCAGGAAACAACTGTCTGATTTAACAGGGAGAAAGACAATGGCAAAAGGCCCCAAACCGCTGCGAAACTGGGCGGCAATGGATCCGCTGATGCGTAAGGGCGGCGCTCATCAATCCGCCAGGGAACAGACCCGGCCCCGTATGGACTGGCGCCAGGCGCTGGACGAATTCGAGGACCTGCAGGTCCGTCAGGAACCGGAAGATAACGAGGGGCTGCAAGGCCCCTCTTTTTTTGCATCGCAAAACGGCGACTTTCACCAGCGCCCTGATGGTTTATGTCATTGTCGCTAGCGAGCATCGGATTACCCTTGTAGAACTTGCCAGTTCTACTACGGGATCGCCAATGACCGAAAAACGTATTCTTGTCACCGGCGCCACCGGTGCCCAGGGCGGCGCCCTGATCCCTCTCCTGATGGAGCAAGGCTTTCAGGTTCGCGCCCTCACCCGTAACCCGGACAAGCCCTCCGCCCAGGCACTGGCCCGCAAAGGCGCGGAAGTCGTGGCCGGCGACCTGGATGACGGCGTATCGCTGCAGCTGGCCTGCCAGGGCTGCTACGGTGTTTTTTGCGCTACAGAATTTTTGGGAAAAAGGCGTGGGCTACCAGCGCGAGATCGACCAGGGCATCCGCCTGGCCGATGCCGCGGCGGCCTCCGGCGTTCAGCATTTCCTGCAAACCTCTGTGGCCGGGTGCGAGGAAGCCGGCAATGTGCTGCATTTCGCCAGCAAGTGGGAAATCGAGCAGCACATCGAAAAGCTCGACCTGCCATTCACCATGCTGCGCGAAGTGTTCTTCATGGAGAATTTCTTCGAGCCGGTAATGGGCAACAAGGGAAAGAAGGCCGTCAACCCGGCTCTGGTACTGGCCACTCTGGACGGCTGCCTGAAAAAGGATGTGCCTTTCCACATGGTCACCATTAACGATATTGCCCGCGCCAGTGCCGAGATCTTTGCCAACCCGGAAAAATTCATCGGCAGCAAACCCGACCTGGCCAGCGATGTGCTGACCGTAGCCGAGATGAAAACCATCTACCGGGACGTTACCGGCAAGCGACCGCTGCCGTTCAGCATTCCGCTTTGGGCACTGCGCATGACCAATGCAGAAGCCGCCCGCCAATATGTCTGGAACAACACCGTGCGCTGGCGCTTCGATATGGAAGCGGTACGCAAGGACTTTCCGTTCCCGACATCCTTCGAGACTTTCCTGCGGCAGCGATCCGCCGCCGTCTGACACAATGAGGAGCCCTATGCCCAGCATTCACGCAGACCATCACTATAATCATGACGCCGATACGGTATGGCACCGGATTCGGGGTTTTGGCGATCTGAAAAGCTGGTTACCTGGTGTCACCGACTGTTCGGTAACCGGCACCGGCCTGGGAGCTACTCGTACCGTCAGCATGGCCACAGGGGGGCAGGTCATTGAAGAACTGGTTGCCTACGACGAGGCCTCCAGACGGTTTTCCTATCGCATTGTGGCAGCCCCGGGAGTACGGGAAGAAAACCGTTTTGTAGCCACGGTCAGCGTGAAACCTGTCGACAAGGGCTGCCGGGTAACCTGGCAGGCTGACTTTGATGCGGCAGACACACCACCGGAAAAGCTGGAAGCAGCCAGGCAAGGGGGCGAACAGATGTACCGGTTCTGCCTTTCCCATCTGGCCACTTTACTGGACAGCTAATCAGGGCTCACAAATCCATGTCTTGGCACTGTCCACGTCATCACCGGCAAAGACCTTTACCTCTATGGAAGGCAACAGCTTGTCCGCCAGCAGCGCCAGACGCCGCATCCAGTCCCGGTCGGTGACCACGGCCTCGCGTTCGAATTGTTGCCAGTGGCGCAAACCGAACTTCAGGTCCTGGAAAAGGGCATCCATGGCGACACCACCAAAGGTCTCCATTTCCGCGTAGAAGCGCACCTTGTCGTGCTTGGCCAGCGCCGCTTCCAGGGCTTCTGCCACGGCATCGAACTCCGGGCGGGTGATCTTGCCGGAAATTCTTGCACCAACCACGCGATCATCGTCAAACGGAATCAATGTCAGCATGCCTGCCCCTCCTTGTATGCTGCACGGCCCTCAGTGTTCCTCGGGGTTATCCGTGCCTTCAGCCACGGGCGCATTCAACGCCTGCCAGCTCTGTTTGGCGGCTTCCCAGCCCTGGGAAAATTTTACCTTGGCGGCTTCCCAGTTGTCCGCACCAGCCTGCTGCAGTGCCTGGTAACGGGTTTCCAGCTCTGCGCGTTGCTCTTTCAGCGCTGCCATGGCGGATTGTTTGTCCAGCCGAGCCTGCTGGGAAAGCTCTTTCCAGCCGCTATCAATTTCGCTCTGCAGCAGCGTGATCTGCCGGTCCAGATCATCCAGCGCATGGCGGGCAGTGCGCATGGCATCGTTTTTCTGTTCCACCGTGAATTCCTGAATATCTTCCAGGGTGTCTTCCATCTGCACGGCGACTTTATCCGGATCCGGGGTCTTCACATTGGGCACCCCTTGGGTGTCCGCCCAGGAGGTAGCGGTGGTTACCAGCATGAATGCGGCGGCAGCGAGTAAACGGTGTGTCATCGGAGCACTCCTTGTATTGCCTGTTAATGCCTGTCACCCGGTAGGACAAGCAGAACGCAGGAAATGCTCCTGAGGAGATGAAAAATGAGGTAAAACGGGGCCTGAACTGACCACTTCCAGCAAGCTCTGACCCCGCGTCCTGTCAGGCGTTGAGGATATAGACCAGCATTTCCACCACCTGCTCGGGAGTGCGTGCCACGGCATCGGCAGCGGCATCCACTTCCTTGAGGGGATGGTCGTGTTCTTCGTCGTGAAGAATGATCATGGGCGTGCCCAGGGCGGCGGTGTAACCCGCATCGAAGGCCGCATTCCACTGCTTGTACTTGGGCCCGAAACGGACAATGACCAGATCGGCCTCGTCGATCAGCTTGCGAGTACGGATACCGTTAATCCCGGCACCCAGGCGATCTTCCCAGAAACGCTTTTCTTCCGCGCCAAGAATGTTTACCCCCACCTTGTCGCTGGCTTCGTGATCGGTCACCGGGCCGCTAAATTCGATATCCAGTTCTTTCTCGGCACACCCCTGAATGATCCGCTCGCGCCAATCGGTGTGAATCTCCCCGGAGAGGTAAACCGTCCAGAAGCTCATTGCATTTCTCCCATCAATAACAGTGTCAGTAAGCCCGGCCAGCATAGCAGGCTACTGAAAAACCCGTTGCGTGCTCAGTCTTTCAGGCTGGCTCGTAATCTAGGCGCAATTTTGATGGCATGCTGGTTGCCTGTCGAGAAATTGCAACGACGAGTACGGGCCAGCCTGGAAGAGCCGAAGGGCGCGGCCTGAAGCGTACATCTGCTGCGCCTTGTCTCTAGGAAAGGGAGCCACCCTGCCCGTCAAGACAAGACACAACAGCTGCACACTTCAGGCCACGCTGAGCATGCAACGGGTTTTTCAGTAGCCTGCCAGGTCCATGGTTGCAAAAGGCAAGGCGACTGCCGTTAAATGCCCGCATCCCGAATTTCCCGAAAAGGCTATCCCATGCGCATGACATTTGTGTTCCTGCTCGCAGCAGCACTGCTGGCAGGTTGTGATAACAACAATCAGGACACCGACCCGTCTGCCGCAAAACAGGGCACCGCCGACGCCCAGGGGCATACCGGTGAGCTGGTGCGCATTCTCCACACCCTGGAAAAAACCGATGAACAATGCCAGGGCGACGGCTGCCCGAAAGTGAACCTGGCCTGGATCACCTTTGAAAACCAGCCGACCCTGAATGAGGCGATCACCACCCAACTGGCCGGCATGCTGGTTCAGAATCAGGGCAGCACCCCCCATGACGGCACCATCGAAAGCCTGGTGGATGCCTTCCTTGCCGATGCCTCAGACATGGCCATGGCGTCCAAACAAGGCTGGGAGCTGAATGCCACCATCAAGCGTCAAACCCGTCGGGGCGACCTGCTTACCCTGCGCATGGACCGCTACGAATACACCGGTGGCGCCCATGGCCAGCCCGGCGTGCAGTACTTCCACTGGGACCTGGCTCGCCAGCAAAAACTGACCCTTGCTGACCTGCTGGAGCCTGGTAAAAAACAGGCTTTCTGGGAGCTGGCCCGTCACCAGCACCAGCAATGGCTGGACAAGGAAGAGCTGGATCAGGCCTTTCGCGACAGCTGGCCCTTCGATCCCACCGACAATGTCTACTTCGGCAAGAGCGGCCTGGTGCTGCACTACAACGTCTACCACATCGCCCCCTATGCCATGGGGCAACCGGAACTGACCATTCCGTATGAAAAACTGGACGGGATTGTGCGGGGAAAATACCTCAACCCGTAATCACTCAGCGTAGGAGCCAGCCTGCTGGCGAAGATAAGGCACCAGTGGCGAGGCTCGAGTGACGAAGTTCAAAACCGGTTTTTGATTTTCGAAACTCGCTTCTCGAACCTCGAAACTGGTTTGATTCACCCTCTACGTAGGGTGGATTACGCCTGCGGCTAATTCACCCTACAAAGTCAGACCCACCAAAAACACCAACTCGGTAAACACCACGCTGGCCCCCAATGCATCCCCGGTATAGCCACCCAGCTGCCGTTTCAGGCTCGCGCCCCACAGCAGAGCGACCACCCCCACTGCCAGCAAGGCAGGCAGCCACACCGAAAACAGCAGCGCCACCACCACGGTAAAGAGTGTGGCCAGTAGCAATCGCTGTCCGCTGAAGGCCTCCGCCACCGGTTTGCTTTTACTGGTATCCGGGTCGGTCACGTAGGGCAGAAAACGCATCAGCAGCAAGGGCGTCAGCCGCCCGATGGCAGGCGTCACCAGCAGGGCCAGCCAGACCGGTTCGGCATCCATCAGCAACACAACCTTCAGGCCCAGCGCCACGAACAACGCCACCGCACCGTAGGTGCCGATACGACTGTCCTTCATGATCTCCAGCCGCCGCGCCACCGTGTAGCCGCCGCCCAGGGCATCCATGCTGTCCGCCAGACCATCCTCGTGGAAAGCACCGGTAGTCCAGAGATGGAAGGCCAGCACCAGACCGATACACACCGGCAGGCTCCAGAACGCGGCCAGGCCGGTAAAGAGCGCCGCATAAAGCCCGCCCAGCAACAGCCCCACCAACGGGAAGTAAAGGCTGGAGCGGTTCATCAACGCCTGGGAATAGTCGATCTTCACCGGCATGGGAATCCGGGTCAGGAAGCCCACTGCCAGCCAGAACGCCTGCCACTCCTGTTTCACGATGACGGGATCTCCTTCAGCAGCAACAGGTTAGCGCACATCAAAATGCGTCAGCGGGTTAAGGTAAAACATCTTCTTCCAGCCCTGCGGTGCACCGTCAGCGTGCCACACCAACGGCAACAGGCTGACCAGCGAATTATGCAGATGGGGCGGCTTGCCGATCGCATTGCCGCTATTGCCCACGGTGCCCAGCGGTTCCCCGGCCCATAGCCAGGGGCCGGTATCGGCAATGTCCGCCAGGTGCGCATAATAGTGGAGCCGCCAACGAGGGCCCAGCACCAGAACGACCTTGCCGCCCCGGGCCAGTTCGCCGCGAAATAGCACCAGACCGCCGCTACTGGCCAGTACCGGCGTGCCGCTGGTGGCAAAAATATCCACGCCCTTGTGCACTCCGGACTTGCCCCAGGGATGATACCAGAACGTCTGCGGGTGCCAGTCGTTGCTGTCAGCGCCCTGCACGGGAACCTGGCGCCCCTCCGGCAGCAGCAACCCGAGAGCCAGCAGCAGTGTCAGCCCGATCAGGCTGTAACCGGTTATCCGGCGCAAGCGCGACATAATTCCAGCCACCTCTCAATGCCCGGGCTGCGGTATTTCTGGCGATGCAGTACAAAGTAGAAATCACGGCTGAAATCCCGGTGGGGCACCGGTAATTCCACCAGCGACCCGCGAGTGAAGGCCTCGCGCAGACATACCCGCGACAGGCAACTGATGCCCAGCCCGGTTTCCACCGCCCGCTTGATGGCCTCGGTATGCTCCAGCTCCAGGGCCAGATCCAGCTCCGGCACCAGTCCATGCAGGGCACGTTCAAAGGTCTGCCGGGTGCCGGAACCGGATTCGCGGACAATCCAGTGGGCCGCCCGCAGCTCTTCGTCGGTAAGGGCTTCCTTACCGGCAAGCGGATGGCTCGGGCTGCAAAACACCACCAGCTCATCCTCCAACCAGGGCAGCAGCTCCAGATCCGGGTGGTTCAGCTCGCCCTCAATCAGGCCCAGATCCAGCTCGAACGCCAACACCCGCTCCACGATGGTCCGGGTGTTGGCCACCTCCAGATGTACCCGGGCGCCGGGCTGTTCTGCCATGTAATCGGCCATGATGCCCACCGCCAGATAATTGCCGATAGTCAGCGTCGCCCCCACATTCAGGCGCCCCAGATCCCGGTGCGACAACAGGTCTGCCTCCAGCTCCCGGGCCTGGGCCAGCAACGCCTCCGCCCGCGGCCAGAACTGGCGCCCCACCTCATTGAGCTTGAGTCGCTTCCCTGCGCGTTCGAAGAACTTCAGATCGTACAGGGTCTCCAGTTCCTTGAGCGCCCCTGAGGCAGCGGACTGACTCATGCTGAGGCTGTCCGCTGCCTTGCTGATGTTTTCGTGGTGCGCCGTAGCCAGGAAGACCTGGAGCTGTCGCAGAGTGAATTTCATGGCTCCCTCCGGGCTGTCTGAACAGGTGGACACACTCTTATATCGTATTTACCGATATATTCTATCGGAATTACCCATTTTACCGATAAACCTTCTTCGATTAAATTTCCACCAACTGGAGTTTTGGAATAAGCGCTGAATTAATTATGTCTAATTTGAATACTGAAACCGTCACCAGCGTGCGCCACTGGAACGACACCCTGTTCAGCTTTACCACCAGCCGGGACCCGGGTTTCCGTTTCAAGAATGGCCACTTCACCATGATCGGCCTGGAACAGGACAATGGCCGCCCGCTGTTGCGTGCCTACTCCATCGCCAGCGCCAACTATGAGGAAGAGCTGGAGTTCTTCAGCATCAAGGTGCCGGACGGCCCGCTCACCTCCCAGCTGCAGAACATCCAGCCGGGTGACAAGATCTATGTGAGCCGCAAGCCCACCGGTACTCTGGTAGCCGACCACCTGCTGCCGGGCAAGAATCTGTGGCTGCTGTCCACCGGCACCGGCCTGGCACCGTTCATGAGCATCATCAAGGACCCTGAAGTCTACGACCAGTACGACCGGGTGATCCTCACTCACGGGGTGCGCCATGTGTCCGAGCTGGCCTATCAGGACACTATTCAGAGCGAGCTGCCCAACAACGAATTCTTCGGTGAATTCGTCAAAGGCAAACTGCTCTACTACCCGACGGTGACCCGCGAACCCTTCCGCAACCAGGGCCGACTCACCGACCTGATGACCAGCGGCAAGATCTTCGCGGACCTGGGCCTGCCCACGCCGAGCCTGGAGAACGATCGCTTCATGCTGTGCGGCAGCCCAGCCATGCTCAAGGATACCCAGGCGATCCTCGATGGCTGGGGCTTCAAGGAAACCCGCGGCGGCGAGCTGGGTGAGTATGTGATCGAGCGGGCGTTTGTTGAGAAATGAGTTAAACGCCTACATGCTTGCACGCAACACGATACGGGCCGCTTCGCGGCCCGTTTTTTTTGATCCTTGCCCAAACCATAGCACCTTGCTCTGCTAGCATGAGCAAGCCTTTTCGGGGAAGGACGCTCATCAGTGCAACCACAATCCATCGCCATTATCGGCGCCGGCACCGCCGGCCTGGCCACTGCCGCCCTGCTCGCCGAACAAGGGCACCACATCACACTGATTGAACGGGCCGAGGCACTGGCGCCAGTGGGGGCCGGTCTTTTACTACAACCCACCGGCCTGTCGGTACTCAAGGAGATGGGGCTGTATCAGGCGATGCTCGGCTACGGCGCCCGCGTCAATGCTCTGGTCGGCCACACCCGCGAAGGCCGGCGCATCATGAACACCACCTACCGCAGCCTGGACGCTCACAGCCACGGCCTGGGCGTGCACCGTGCCAGTCTCTGCCATGTATTGGACCAGCACCTGCACACACTCCCACACCAACGGCTGATGGACTGCACGGTCAGTGCCGTGGAAACCCTGGCGGATCACGCCACCGTGATCGCCGAGCAGGCAGGTGAGCCCTGCCGGCTGTCCTTTGATGCCGTGCTGATTGCTAACGGCAGCCACAGCCGTCTACGCCCGGCCGCCTGGACCCGCTATGACCGGCTTTATCCCTGGGGAGCCATGTGGGCCATGCAGCCCATGGTCGAATCGTTTGCGGCACCGTTGCTGCAACAGCGCTACCACCAGGCCGGACAGATGGCTGGCATCCTGCCCACCGGCTGCCGCCCGGATCAGCCGGAGCAAGCCCTGGCCAGTTTTTTCTGGAGCCTGCCGGTGGCGCAGATGAACGATTGGCAGCACCCGGATTTTGATTTTGCCGGCTGGCGACAGCAGGCACTCACGCTCTGGCCGCAACTGGAATCAGTGTTGGCTCCCCTGACACACCAGAAACAGCTGCTCCCCGCCACCTACCGGGATGTAATCATGCATCACTGGGGGGAAAATCGGCTGGGCATCATTGGCGATGCCGCCCATGCCATGAGCCCGCAACTGGGCCAGGGCGCCAACATGGCCCTGCTGGATGCCCGGGCTCTCGGCCAGGCCGTGGCCAACACGGACAATTGGCCCCAGGCCTGGGCGCACTATCATCGCCAGCGGGAGCCACAAATCCGCTTCTACCAGCGCATGAGCCGCTGGCTGACCCCGGCGTTTCAATCCCATAGCCGCACCGTATCCACCGGGCGGGACCTGCTCTTTCCGATCATGGAGAGAGTGCCATGGCTGCGCATGCAGATGGCAAAGACGGTGGCGGGACGGAAATGTTCGTTGCTCGACTGATCCTTCTGCCGCAACCGGTCATCCTCCATTTTCCACCTTTCAGTGCTGAAAATGTAAAAGAGCACGCCAATCACTACATAAAACCAATGAAAAAGTACTAGAAGTAAACCTTCGCGCTTAGACAAAATAACTAAACAGTGATCGAAGGGGGCACCATGAATACTGCAAGCCGAACAGGGATCGCCGCGCTACTCGCACTGTCTGCCTCAGCAGCCATGGCCAGCAATACGATCTCATTCCAGGGAGCGGTTGTTTATGCGTCTTGCCAACCGGGGACGCAGAGCCAGGCCGGTTATACCGACGTGATCGTGAACTCCTGCGGCAATCAGGGGCTGTCTGCCGGGCAGCACATTGCCAAGACCTACCTTGAGCCTGTCGCCGGATCCAGTCACACCCAATCTGTGGCGGTAGAGACCCGGTCAGGACACCTTCAGGAGCGTATTGCGTCTTCTGGCACGGAGCCGACCATTATGCGCTATGTCATTGAGTACCATTAATGGTACTCAATGGTGAACGTGGCTCTGCCATTACCGGTCCCTGCGCCAACTGTGCCTGGCTGGGTCTGGATATAGTAAGCACGCATGGGCAACACAAACTCCGCCGAATCGTTAACAGGAGTGCGGCCCAGGGTAACGCCTTCACCTAAAGAAACCGTCTGCTCGGTGCCTCCCAGCGTCTGATTAAGCTGAATGCCAATACCACTAGCCGATGCCGGACCACTATCAATGGCCAGCACACCCGGCATGTTTGATGTGTCCTGGGTTCCATCAAACCTTACCTTGATGAGCCCCTGATCCAGACCGGCAACATTGCCGCCCTGGCAACGCATACGGATCTCGAAATCTCTCGGATTCACCCTCGACCCTACCCCGCTAAAATCACGGTTGGAAACCGAGCCGAAGTTAACGGCAATATTTTTTGAGCCCGCATCGACCTGGCAGGATGAATTCACAATAGTGATCCCTTGCCCCGTCAACGTGGAGGTAAGAACCGGTCGGTTAATGCCAGAACCATCGAGATAATACGTTGAAAACAATCCCGGGGGGCCAACAGGCCCGGACCCGGTGGCCGCTGCCGTCTTTACCAGCTCCACTTTGAAGTACCCGCCAATCAGGTTTAACTGCCGGTTGCCGCTGAAATTGATCTGGTGAGGATAGTAGGTCGATATATCACCCGCTTCCCGGTAAAGCCGAATCCCCACCCCCGTCACATCCGTTTGATACACATTCGAAAACCCGGGGACAGCAGAAGGATTGCGCACCAGCTCCCCTCTGGAAAAGCCTCCGAAGTTACAGGACCCGGCATTGTTTTTTGCGGTAATCGGCACTTGCAGGGTCTGAATGATCGCCCCGACCGGCAAGTCCGGCTGGATCAGGACACGGCCCAATTCCATGCGCACGTCCTGAGCGCTAAATCCGGATGACACATAACAAGCTGCATGACCTGTAATACTTAGCAAACACAGCATGCTGACGGATAAACAGTACGCCGCCATGCCATCAAATCGCTCAGTGACAAATCGCATTGGTTTTTTCAAAACCGAACTCCTGTTCTGGAGACACATCACCAAGTTGATAGGTCAGCCTGCACTGCTCACCACCCCACTTCACCGTCAACACCCCTTGACGCTGCTCCCTGCGAACAAAAATGACACTGCTCTGACCAACCACACCCACTTCATTTCCAGACAGATCAAAGACTCTGGCAGCGAAAGGGAGACTGATGCCATCACGACGGTGTGCTTTTATTAGTATGGGAAGGCCTTTTTCTGTCTCGAATGTCACCTTGGTGATGGAACCGGCATAAGGTGCCAACTTGCGACTGGTTCCTTTCAGCTCAACATTTCTGTCAATGCCGTTGGGGTCCAGAGTGATGCGATTCATCCGGTAAGGGGTTACATAGGGTAAAACCGCATAACCAAAGTCATCGACTTCTACACCAGAGGCACTTACCACTCCGGCACCCTTGGCATCCTTGGCTTCAATAAGCACCATGGTGTCACCGTGTTGCGGTGTCATGGTTATGCCATCCTTGTGCGCCACAAAAGCGCCACGCGCACCGGCAGAGGCCTGCTGGTAATCATCACTGTAACTGTAGGAACCATTAACAGACGCAAAGCGGCTCCGGTATTCACCGTTTACTCCAACCGTGGAACCATTCTGTTCGTTATCAGTTACCCGCATACCATAGTTGTACTGGTTGCGGTCACCACCATAGCCATTGATACCGGCACGGCTCGATGTATAACCGTCATCATCCAGTGAAACACCACCATCAATATATTGACCGCTATAACCACCACCGATTGGCATGGTGAAGGAAAGATCAAACTGATTATCTGCATCGCCTTCCTGGGTTGTGGTACGGATTGCAGAAATACCATAGCTAACAGACCTGAAGCGGTTGTTATAGCCCATCTGGTATTGCTTGGTTTCACCTTCAGTATCCCAGAAATCACGCACAGAGCCGGTGAAGTATAAAGATCCGTAGCGGCGACCAAGAGACTGATTCAATGTCAGCTGAAACTGGCTCTTTTGGTTTCTCAGCGCTACCAGACTCAACTGCTGCTCATCAAACTCTCTGGCAAACATGGCATCCGACAGACCATAAAAACCTTTTGTAGAGTAGCGATACGCGGCAAGCGTAAAGTTGGTGTTGGTCTGATTCAGCATCTTTGAATAATTGATACGAACGCTATTACCAAATTTGTCGTCATTATTCCTGAATTCTGTTTGCGATCGGGTCACATCAAAGGAGAAGGCACCCAGCTCTGTGGCCAGGCCAGCACCTACCAAAACAGAGCGATAACCCTGACTGACTGTACTGCCCAGGTAACCGGTAATGTCATGATACAGGCCACGCTGGTACGTGGCCTGCATAAACAGAGGATCATCTTCCAGCTCGTCATTGCGTAGTTGCGCCACGGTAACGCTATGCCGACCGATGCCCTCGCGCAGCAATTGTGCAATGGAAGAATAGGGCACACTAAAGGTGCGCTGCTGGCCGTCAGCTTCGGTGACAAGCACATCCAGATCTCCCCCGAAACCTGTGGGATAAAGATCATCAATGACAAAGTTTCCGGGTGATACTGTGGTGCTATAGAGAAGATTTCCGTTCTGGCGAACTTCGACACGGGCATTAGTCGAAGCCACGCCCCGAATCACCGGGGCATAACCACGCATGGAATCAGGCAGCATGCGATCCTCACTGGAAAGGTTCATGCCTCGATACGCTACGGAATCGAACAACTCGCCATTGGTAAAGCTATCACCAATGGTCAGATTACTACGAATTTTTGAGAACGCGCGACGCGCAAATGTGGAAGTCTTCTGAAAATCGTAACCATCACCGGACCGCCTTGATACGCTGGAGTTATGCCGGAGCTGCCACCCCGCAACATTCACACCGGAATTCATACCAAGATAAAGGTTGTCACTGTTTGAGATTCCAGACCCTGATTCGTCCGCACGGATAGTTGTAGCATTCAGGTCGTAGCCGATAAAACCGGCATCAATACCACGATCCCATAGCTCAGGATTCACGTAACCTCTCGCCTCGCGGCGCATATTTTCCTGAGGAATGGTCAGATCCATGCGTAGTGAGGAAATCTCGAGGCGAGATTGCGCCTGCCCAATCCATTCAGAAAGGGGTTTGCACTTTTTTACGTCAATATCTGGCGCCCCGACAGACTCAACGTCGACGCCATAGAACTGAAGCTCCTCAGCGGTAAAGCAGGTTTCTGCGCTTTTTTCTCCTGGCACCGGCTTGAAAACAATATCCTGTTTACCAAACCACTGGCCATTAACATACATATCCAGCCGGTACTCGCCTGCCGACACAGGATTGCCGTGACTATACAAGGAGGTATCCATGTCTCTGGCGGAACCCATCAGGAAAGATGAGTTGAACGATGCAGGTTCATCCTGTGCATAGGAAGTACCACACCAAAACCCGACAGCCAGGATGGCCATACCGATAGCGAAGCTTTTATTGATTGATAACGCCGACAGCATTGGCATCCTTACCAGACCTCTAGGCCGTTTATTCCGTTATCGTTGGGATATATCGATGCTAGCTTCTACCGCCCCACCAAAATCATTTATCGATGTAAAAACGGCTTTTGTTCCCTGCCTGACATCTTTTTTGAAGCCGATTTCGAAATCATGTGTCGCAAAAGGCAAAAACATCAGCCCCTTTTCAACCGGATCCGTTTCTCCGCTTTCATGGGCCAGCTCCAACTTGACAACGCTTATGTGGTAAGGCGTTGGGTTGGTGCAACTCATGACTCTGTTTTCTGATTCAAAACCACACTCAAGAGAGTGGCTTGATAAATTCGCCCTACCTGCAAGACCAACAGGGCGATAAAAAATTTTCAGCCTTGAACGAAACGCCAACTGCATAAGATTCTTGTCCTCGGCACTTTCCGGTGCCGGAGGCACTTCCAGAACGTTCAACCAGAACAAGGATTCCCGGTCAGAGGGCAAATCCCTGCCGGTAAAGGTCAAGCGCAATGCCTGCCCAGAGCCCGCTTCTATACGGGAAATGGGTGGTGTAATGATGAACGGTGCCGAACTCGAATCCGGTGTTGCATCCTTATCACCTTCGTCTACCCACGATTGCACCAGCGACGGTGTTTCACCTGTGTTGTGAAGCTGCACAGTCACCTCGCGGGCTTTTTGTGGATAAACCACACGGGTGCCATCAATAATCACACTGGCACTCGCCCACTCTGCCGACAGCAGAAAGCCGCTCAGCAAGAACAGTTTCATTCTTAATAACATTGCATTACCCGGCTCAGATTGTTGGCAGCCCCCGGGAGGCGGGAGCTGCCATCACGTCATCATTGATAGATGATGGTGTACTGAATGGAGGTATTAACCGTACCGGCAGTCGCTGCAGCGGTAGCGTAGTATTCAGCGTAGTAGTTCAGATCAGCAGCACCGCCTGCGGTTACGTCAACCCACTGGGAGTTGTCTTGCGCACCACCAGCACCGGCAGCTTGAACCGGAATGAACAGGCTGTTCTCGCCCAGCAACTGAATTTGTACGTTGGTGGCAGCATCGGCAGCGTTGGCCTGGTTAACCAAACGGCCAGTGTCGAAATCAACGGTCGGGCCCGGCTCGAAGTAGGTCGCTACTTTGCCATCGCTGCTGCAGTTGGACAGATTGATAGAAAAAGGCGTACGACCGGCAGTTTGAGCGGCCGCATTCAGCGTGCTGGCAGACACTGTGGGCAGAGTGACAGTGAAGTCTTTACCCGCAGGAGTGGTGATTTCACAGGTCTGATCAGTCACCAGGCCATTGAATGTAATAGTACCGTCTACCGCCAGGGCCGGTGCAGACAATACCGCGACGGCAGAAGCCAGAATAAGCTTTTTCACGCGCATGGAAGTTCCCTCTTTGGGTGGTCGCAACTGAGTTCGCTATTTGTTTTAGTGAAACAGTTCACATAACAGACAGCGGAATGGAACTTAGCACGGCTTGAGGAAAGTTATTTGTAAAATTGGATACCTTTGCTTACTTTTTTACACACTCTAATAACGATTGATCATCCTGATGTCACCTTTATAGTTATTAGCGCTTACTTTATTTTATGTGTCCTACGCTTTTATTATTAAAATCCATCAAAGCATGAATGTGATTCAATATTTCATGTTTCTAATAAACAATGAGTAATAAGCCTCCCCCTCGCACTTGCCGGGAAAACGGACAACCGTTGATATGAACAGGGGCATTGAAACTGCCTGTCACGGACCGGGACTGCGGCCGGGATAAGCGGTAGCGGCGGAGGAGAAAGGGTGTGGTGCAACGCCTCCAGCAGAGACGTCAGTGAATAACGCCACTGGCGCTGCTTTCAGGGGGGGAGGGGAAGGAAATGCAAGCGGCTGGCTGCCGACTGCCTTCGGCGTTCTCTGAAGGAAACGACGATTCCCTCCTGCGCTCCGCGCCTAAAGGAAAACCTTATTTCTTTGCTGGCTGCAGGGTGACCGGTTTAGCCAAAGCATCGCTAGCTTCTGGGGGTTTGGCATCCAGATCCTTTGTCGCCCCGCAGGCCACACATTCCATCCACTGTTTGTCGGCGTCGATGACGCGTTGGATCTTGTCCATCTGCCCACACTCCGGACAGGTGGCACCGGCAATAAATTGGCGTTTCATGGTTGCTCCCTATCCCTTCGTAGGAGCGGCCCTTGAGCCGCGAACCTGCTTGCGAAGGCTTTCCCAAGTACAGTTCGCGGCTCAAGCGCCGCTCCTACGGTGAGGTTTTATGAGATTATCAGCCGTTGATACCGCAATGGCGCAGCAGGGGTTCCACGCTGGGCTCGCGGCCGCGGAAGGCCTTGAACAGTTCCATGGGTTCGCGGCTGCCACCCTTGGCAAGAATTTCGCTACGGAAGGCACGGCCGGTGTCTTCGTTGAACTCGCCTTCTTCCTCGAAACGGGAATAAGCATCCGCGGAGAGCACTTCCGCCCATTTGTAGCTGTAATACCCCGCCGCATAGCCGCCGGCAAAAATGTGCCCGAAGCTGTTGGGAAAACGGTTGAACGCGGGTGGCTGTATCACTGATACCTGCTCACGCACTTCGTTCAGGACCTGATAAATATCCAGCCCTTCCTGGTATTCGGCATGAATGCGCATGTCGAACAGGGAGAATTCCAGTTGCCGCACCATCTGCATGGCACCCTGGAAATTCTTCGCGGCCAGCATTTTTTCCAGCTTCTCCTTGGGCAGGGGCTCACCGGTTTCATAATGGCCGGAGATCAGCGCGATGCCCTCTTCCGTCCAGCACCAGTTTTCCAGGAACTGACTGGGCAGCTCCACCGCATCCCAGGCCACACCGTTGATGCCGGAAATACCGGACACATCCTGTTCGGTAAGCATGTGGTGCAGGCCGTGGCCGAACTCGTGGAACAGGGTGACCACTTCATCGTGGGTCAGCAGGCCCGGCTTGCCACCGGCGGGCGGCGCGAAGTTGCAGGTCAGATAAGCCACCGGCGTTTGCAGACTGCCGTCCGGGCGCCGACGGCGAATGCGGGCGTCATCCATCCAGGCGCCACCGCGCTTACCGGTGCGGGCATACATATCCAGATAGAAAGCCGCACGCACGCTGCCATCGTCGTCCACCAGCTCGTAGAAACGCGCATCCTCGTGCCACAGGTCCACATCATCACGCTGCCGGAATTGAATCCCGAACAGCTTGCCGACCACAGCGAACATGCCGTTGATCACGGTATCCGCCGGGAACCAGGGGCGCAGCTCTTCCTCGGAAATGCTGTAGCGCTCTTCACGCAGCCGCTCGCTCCAGAAACCGATATCCCAGGGGTTCAGATCGTCGGCACCCTTCTCGGCCGCAAAGGCCCTCAATGCCGCCAGTTCCTGTTCCGCCTGGGGCTTGGCCCGTTTGGCCAGGTCCTCGAGAAATTGAATCACCTCGTTCACATCACGAGCCATCTTGGTGGCCAGGGACTCTTCGCCAAAGTTGGCAAACCCCAGCAGTTGCGCCTGTTCGTGCCGCAATTTGAGGATTTCATCCATGATGGCGGTGTTGTCGAACTGGCCAGCCTGAGGACCCTGATCAGAGGCCTTGGTGGTCCAGGCCACGTACATTTCCTTGCGCAGCTCGGCGTTCTTGCAGTGGCTCATGACGGCAATAAAGACCGGCGCATCCAGCGTCAGCAACCAGCCGTCCTTTCCGTCCGCCTTTGCCCGGTCGGCGGCACCGGCTTTGGCACTGTCGGGCAGGCCATCCAGCTCCGCCTCATCGCTAATGTGTTTGGTCCAGGCCTGGGTGGCATCCAGGGTATTGTCGGAAAATTGGCTGGTCAGCTCAGACAGTCGCTTGGAGTTGGCCATGTATTGCGCTTTCTTGTCATCTGGCAGATCTACCCCGGAGAGGCGGAAATCACGCAGGGTATTTTCAATGTCTTTCTGCTGGGCTTCGCTGAGCGAGCTCCATTCATCACTGTCACGCAGCGCCTGGTAGGCGGCACACAGCTGTGCGTTCTGGCCCACTTCGGTGCCGTACTCACTGAGCAGCGGCAGGCAGCTGTTGTAGGCATTACGCAGGGCTTCATTCTGGGCCACCGCATTGAGATGCCCGGCAGGGCCGAAGGCCTTGCCCAGGCGGTCGTCTTCCTCATCCAGTGCCTGCACCAGATGGGCGTAATCGAACTTGCCCTCCGCCAGCACCTGCTGGATGCGCGCGCGGCCATCCGCCACCAATTGCTCCACGGCGGGCAATACGTGTTCTGGCTGGATTTTGGAAAACGGCGGCAGTTCCGGATAATCAATCAGCGGGTTGTTACTCATGGGTGTCCTGTCCTGGTTCTGTCTGCGCTGCTGGCAAGCGCTGACGAGTAGTCTCGTCCGGTTGCAGCAGCGTCTGGAAAATCAGCCACTTGCTCAGCAGGAAAACGCCAAGCAAGATCAGTATGGCAATCAATATACGGGTGGGCGGCTTGTTCATGGGCCTCCCTGACGACCACATTCAGCTATCGAGTTTATCAGTGATGGGGATTCGCCGCTTTGAAGACAAGGCCCCGCAGTTGGGGGAACGGGTATTTGTGGACCCGGATGCTACCGTGATCGGCGATGTGGTGCTGGGCGATGATTGCTCCGTATGGCCGCGGGCCGTCATTCGCGGAGATATGCATGCCATCCGCATTGGCGCCCGAGTCAGCATCCAGGACAACGCTGTGCTGCATATCACCCACGATTCCCGGTTCAACCCTGGCGGTTTTGCCCTGCAGATCGGTGACGATGTGACCCTGGCCCACCAGGCCATGCTGCACGGCTGCACCCTGGGCAACCGGGTGATGGTGGGCATGCAGGCCATCGTCATGGATGGCGCCGTAGTGGAAGACGACGTGATCATCGCCGCCGGGTCACTGGTGGGGCCTGGAAAGCGGCTGGAAAGTGGTTGCCTCTACCGCGGCCAACCAGCCCGGCAGGTGCGTGCCCTCACCGCGGAAGAGAGGGAATTTCTGCCCTATGTGGCCGGGAATTATGTGCGCTTGAAGGATCGGTATCTGGGTGAGGAGGGGTAAAGAGACTAACTGTAGGAGCGGCACTAGAGCCGCGAACCGAGCGTAGCGAGGGGAATGAAGATCAATCTAGCCGTCGTTCTGTTATTTCTGAAACCTGTCGAGCTCTGAGATTCCTGATCGCCCTGCGGGCGATTTCCGCGCAAGCGCGGTTCGCCATGCAAGCATAGCTCCTACAGCGGCTTCGTAGAGAACACGGATTTCGTGGGAACTTCTTGGCCTTTCCCTATCCAACCAGCGTAGCTCGTAGCTAGATCCTCCACATAAACGACATATTCCCGAAACTCAGAATATCATCGCTTTTACGAGTCGGCGATGAGGATCCCTGCAAGGTCAGCGTGAAGGAAAAATCATCCATCCTGATACCGCCGCCGAGCACCAGCCCGAGAATGCCGTCACGGGACTCAACATCATAGGGCCCACTGTTTTCTTCAAGGTAGGAATAGCCGATGTACTCGCCAAAGCTGGCAAAAAAGACTTCCCAGCCGAACCCCTCGCCATCGAACAAACCCACCAATGAACCGGCAGTACCAATGCCCGCATAATCGGGAATAAAGTTGCGCGGTAAATTCTGACCAATCCGCCAGAACCCACCGGCCCTGGCAGTACCATTAAAATTATTGGCATCCACCCCCCAGGCATAACCCACTTCACTTTCCAGCGGACCCTGAACATACCGGAACAGACGATGGGCATGAATAAAATAGGCGCCGCCGATGGCATCGTGGCCAAGCTGATTGTCCCAGCCTTTGGGCTCCTCAGAGCCGGTGATCTTGTGCACCACTTTTTGTGATTGTTCAGCGCCGGAATCCGGACCCACGATGCCAATCCGCACGCCGTAGCCGAACAGGCTGTTGCCGTTCCAGCTGAACAATCCCAACTCCAGATTACTGTAGCCCACGTAGGGAAGATCATTGAAGTCCGGCGTCTCCCTGGCGAGATCGGACGGAGTAATCATGATCTGTTCCAGGCTCAGGGTCAGTGCATGCTTATCGTCTACCAGGCTGATGCCTGGTAGCGGATCCAGCGCGGCGGCCAGACCACAGGTGAAAGTCCCATTTCTTTCACAACGATGATGGGCATCCCCCACCCAGCTGATGCGCACGCCATTGGTGTACTGGCCATCGGAACCGACGAACAAATCGTTATCCCAGGAAAACCCGAAGGTAGACGCCTGGCCACACAGGGGAAGCAGGCAGGAAAGGATCAACAGAACACGCGCGGACATGGCCATACCTCTTTCGGTAAAAAGACGTTCCCCGCTATCAACATCAAAAACGCCACCGCCGCTGCATAACCAGAAAGGCGAACGACGCGGACCATGTTATTAGTATCAATCCGTTCAGAGCTTCCACCCCGGCAATAAGACGCAAGGTGCCCACGGGATAGAGATCACCAAGACCCAGCGACGTATAACAGGCAGCGGAAAAATACAGGTGGTCCAGAAAACTGCCATCCACTGCACCGGCCAGATTCATGGCAGTATCGCCCCGATCCAGGACCAGGTAGACCAGGGCATACAGGGTCACTTCCACCATATGGGCAAAAAACATGGTGATCACAACCAGCAGAATTTCTCCACGAAAACGCTTCCAGCGTTTCAACAACGCCGACAGCCCCGCCAGAGTCCAGTAATGCAAGGTCACTGTGGTCAGCACCATGAACAGGCTGACCGCAGAGGCATACATTACTTCGTAAACGATGGCTTCGTGCTCCATGACTTATCTCAGCATGGCCATAACCGGTGCGCTATCCGGGCGCCAGCCACGCCAGATTTCAAAGGCTTCTGCGGCCTGCTCCACCAACATACCCAGACCATCGGCAGTGGCTACCGCACCCTGCTGTTGTGCCCAGATCATAAAAGGCGTCAACTCTTTGCCGTAAACCATGTCGTATGCCACAGCGCCTTCCGCCAGTAACCCCCCGGGCAGGTCCGGCATCTCGCCATGCAGACCGGCAGAGATGGCATTGATGACCAGATCGAAATGGCCCGTCAGACCGTCCAGCCCGCTACCCAGTACCGGCGAGTTGTCACCGCTCATGAAACGGCGAGCCAGAATTTCCGCTTTCTCGGCCGTTCGATTGGCCACCCTTACCAGAGTCGGTTTTTCCGCCAGCAACGGTCCCATGACACCCCGCACAGCGCCACCGGCACCCAACACCAACACCCGCTTGCCGGCAATCACCCAGCCCTGGTTGTCGCGGATATCTTTTACTATGCCGGCACCATCGGTGTTGTCACCATGGAGCTGGTCACCATCCCACCACAGGGTGTTCACCGCAGCCGCCTGGCCAGCGCGCTCGGTGACCGCATCACACAGGTCGAAGGCCTGTTCCTTGAAGGGCACGGTCACGTTGGCACCCTGCCCCCCTTCTTCACGAAAGGCTTTTAACGTGCCGATGAAATCATCCAGTGGCGCTTCGCGCTTTTCATAGCGCAAATCATCATCGCGCTGGGCAGCAAAGGCATGATGAATATCCGGGGAGCGGGAATGGGCTACCGGGTTGCCGAACACACAATACAGGGCCGTCATAACCACTCCCGGTGAATCAGGAATTTTTGGTAAAGCTCGATTTCCGCACTGTCCGGCTGCGGATGCCAGTCGTAATCCCAACGCACCAGTGGTGGCAGGGACATGAGGATGGATTCGGTGCGCCCGCCAGACTGCAACCCGAAGATGGTGCCGCGATCGTAGACCAGGTTGAATTCCACATAGCGACCACGACGATAGAGCTGAAACTGACGCTCCCGGTCGCCATAATCATGCCCTTTGCGGCTTGCCACAATGGGACGGTAGGCCTGAATGTAGGCGTCGCCAACGCTGCGCATCAGCGCAAAACAGGTCTCGAAATCAAAGCGGTTTAGATCGTCGAAAAACAGTCCGCCCACGCCACGTGGCTCGTCACGATGCTTGATATAAAAGTAGTCATCGCACCAGCTTTTGAACTCCGGGTAGATGTCTTCACCGAAAGGATTACAGGCATCCCTGGCGGTCTGGTGCCAGTGCACCACATCCTCTTCGAAACCGTAGAAAGGGGTGAGATCAAAACCACCACCGAACCACCACACCGGATCTTCGCCCTCTTTTTCCGCAACAAAGAAACGGACATTGGCATGACTGGTGGGCACGTAAGGATTCTTCGGGTGAATAACCAACGATACGCCCATGGCCTGGAAACTGCGGCCGGCCAGTTCCGGGCGGGCCGCGGTGGCAGACGGCGGTAACTGATTGCCGAACACGTGGGAAAAATTCACCCCGCCCTTCTCAATCACTGCACCGTTTTCCAGCACACGGCTGCGGCCACCCCCTCCCTGCTCGCGGTCCCAACTGTCTTCACGGAAAGTGGCGCTGCCATCTTCCTCGGCCAGTTCCTCGCAAATGCGGTCCTGAAGTTCCAGCAGGTAGTCCTTCACCGCCTGCAGTGATACCTCTGACATGCCGTCTCCCGGTTTGTATTACTTGGCTTAAGCCCGCAAGGTGCGGCCACTTTCCAGATCAATAATGGTAGAGGGTTTGGCGGCCCGGTCACAGGCGCCGCTGACAATAAAGTCCAGCCTTTCACCAAGCTGACGGGCCACCTGGAACTGATTGCGGGCCGCCGGGCGGCCACTGATATTGGCACTGGTGGAAATGATCGGCTGGCCCACGGCCCGGCACAGATCTCTGGCCAAGGGGTGATCCGGCACCCGCACCGCCACCTTGGTAAAAGCGCCACGCACCCAGGCGGGTACGCTTTCGCGGGCGTCAACCAGATAGGTCAGCGGTGCTGGCCATTGCCTTGCCACTTGCTCACGCTGACTGTCGGTAAGGCGGATATAGGGTTCGAGTTGCGCCAGGTCTGCGCCGATCAGGATAAGCCCCTTGCTCACCGGCCGCTCCTTGATCGCCAGCAAATCCAATACCGCCTCTTCATTGAAAGGATCACAGCCCAGTCCATAGACCGATTCGGTGGGATAAGCCACCACGCCACCGGCCTGGATAATCTGTGCCGCGCTATGCAGATGCTGGTACATGAGAAACTCGCCCTGAAAGAAAGACGGGAAAATACCCTGCATAGGAAGCCGGCTCAAGAGAGAGCCCAGGATTGCACTGGTTAAAGAGGCACAGGGGCCAGATGTTTTGCCGTCAGAACCTTTTTGCCTTTCTTCACCTCAGTGGTGTCACACTCGACCTCCTCACCTGGGGTGAACGCCCACTCCTCCCCTTCCGGCATGGTGCCGATAATCCGGTAGCGCATACCTCCCACATGGACCGCCTCTACTGCACGCCATTCTCCTTGTCCTCGCAGCAGGGGCACATAGATCTCGAACATGGCACACCTCGAATTCAGACTCCCTGGCACCTTCAACATTCCGCCCCTGGCGAGAAAAGGTCAAATATCAGACGGGAGCCAGGGCAGGTATGCAGGGAAGGGCCATCAAGTCCGATCTAGGTCTCACCGCTGCGTTTCAGGTAGCCGCCGGCCACTCGCTCTACCCAGCCCTCCAGTTCCAGTTCGGAAAGCTGCCCTGCCAGATCGGTGATCGGCAGGCCGGTGCGCTCCTGCAAAACATCAAGGGAATTGAGCCCCCCGGTCAGGTGCTGGAGCAAGTCAGGCAAGTCCGGCTCATTGATACCCACCGCTTCGACACTCCGCCGGAAGTCACCGAAGGCATGAAATATATCCTCCCGGGATTCAAGCCAGCTGGCACCATCACGCAATAGCTGATGGCAGCCCTTGCTCAAGGGATTGTGAATACTGCCGGGAATAGCGAATACCTCGCGCCCCTGGGCCAGAGCGGTGCGAGCGGTGATCAGGGAACCACTCTTGATGGCAGCTTCCACCACAATAGTGCCCAGACTCAGCCCGCTGATCACCCGATTGCGCTGGGGGAACTGGGCCGGCAGCGGCGGCGCACCGGGGGCAAACTCCGTGACTAGGGCACCGCCGGACTCCACGATCTGGCCGGCCAGCACCGCATTGCGGGGCGGATAGATGCGATCCGGCCCGCTACCCAGCACGGCCACCGTGCGCCCGCTACTGATCGCGCCCCGATGCGCAGCAGCATCCACACCCAGGGCCAGGCCACTGACGATAACAAAACCACTGCCCGCCAGATCCCGGGCAAAACGGCGACTGTTGTCCAGTCCGTCCGCTGACGCATTGCGCGCACCGACGATGGCAAGACCGGGCGCATTGAGCGCCGCCACACTGCCACGCACCGCCAACACACCGGGAGCGTCCCCGAGCTGGGCCAACAAGGAGGGATAGTCCGCATCTCCCAGCGCCAGCCAGCGCCAACCTTGCTCTCGCAGATACTCGTAATGCACAGTCAGGGAACCGGTGTGATCCAGCAGCTTGCTCCGCTCTTTCAGGCCAGCCGGCAACAGGGGGAGATAATCGGCCAGCGCAGTGCGGTCGATGGATTGCTGTTTCAGAGCGCGGCCCAGAGCCGCGGAAGACGGGGAAAACAACGCCTGCAATAGCAGGCGTTTGTATTGTCCGTCCATCGCCCACCTCCTTGTGTGCGTTTGACGGGTTGTCAGGAGCCGAAACTCCGGCGGTGAGCGCTACCGCAACTTAATGAATCAGTAGCTGCCCGCCGGGCTTTCGGCGATATCATGCATGTAAATAGGACGCTTGGACTCCATGATCAAGCCGTAGCTGACCTTGTCGAAGGCACGGAAGATCACCATGGAACCAGTCCTTTCCCTGGGCAGGCGCACCATATCCCCACGCTGGCGATCACGGACCGCCTCACCCTGACCAAAGACATCCAGCACATTGCCTTCTTTCAGTCCGTCACGCAGACCTTTGTTGACCACCACCACATCGTTACGTGCCACGCTATTGATGCGATCAAAGAAACGGATCACCTTGGCTTCGATCTTGGTATCCGGCGCCGACGGGTACAGCACGGAGCGAACCCTGCGATCTTCGGTGGAAAACAGCCGGTCATCAATCCGCAGGTCCTCGCTGGTCTTGGTCACCTGCAGAGTCAGCATATCCTCTTCATGGCCGGCCACACGCCCCAGACCAATCTGACGGGCTTCGTAGCCGAGCACTTCGTTGGTATCCGGGTCCACGTATTGCTCGCCGGTCCGGTAGAAACCGTAGCCCTGTTCCAGATTTTCCCACTGGGTCATGGCATCACGCGCATAAACGGTGTCACCTTCGCCAAAGATCACCCGACGATCACGGCCCCCAACGATGTAGGGCGCCTCGGCAATCTCCTGACGACTGACCACCAAACCTTCCTTCAGATACGCGGCAATGGCGCCGGCAGGAATGGCGAGAATAGCCTCATCGTTGGCGATCTCGCGCACTTTAGGAGTGAGTTTGACCGTGCCGTTGGGTAAAGTTTTCTCTTCCACACCGCGCTTCACCGACAGCCGGGGCTCTCCATCTACATAGGTCAGGCGGATCTCATCACCGGGATAGATCAGATGGGGATTGCTGATTTCTTCGTTGATCTGCCAGATTTCCGGCCATTGCCAGGGCTCTTGCAGAAAACGGGCGCTGATATCCCAGAGGGTATCGCCGTTCTTGACGAAATACTTGCCGGGATGCCCCTCTTTGAGCATGACCTGGGCAGCAGCCAGGCCGGATAAAGACACTAACAGCCCGAAGGCCAGGGCGCGCTGGACCGATTTCATCATCATCGGATTCCTTTTATCATTATTAGACTCATCCCCGAGAGCGGCCGTGGACCGAGTTTCACGGACACGGTTTCTTTTGGATATTAGCAATGCGATCATATATTTAGCAACCGAAATTCGAGTGCTATCGCAACTTCCGAGAAGGTACATGGCCAAACTGGAAATACTGGAATTCCCTGACCCCCGGCTACGCACGGTAGCAAAGCCTGTGGAAAAGGTAGATGACGAGCTTCGCAAACTGATCGACGACATGTTCGAAACCATGTACGCCTGCCCGGGCATTGGCCTGGCGGCTACCCAGGTGGATGTGCATCAGCGGCTGATCGTGATGGACCTGTCCGAGGACCAGACCCAGCCTCGCGTGTTCATCAACCCGGAGATCACCCCGCTCACCGATGAGGTGGCCCCATATGAAGAAGGCTGCCTGTCCGTGCCCGGCTTCTACGAGAAGGTGCAACGCCCGGCGCGGGTACATATCAAGGCCCTGGACCGGGACGGCAATACCTTCGAGGAAGAGGCCGACGAGCTGCTGGCCACCTGTATCCAGCATGAGATCGACCACCTGGATGGCAAGCTGTTCGTGGACTATGTCTCCCGGCTGAAGCGTGATCGCATCAAGAAAAAGCTGGAAAAGATCCACCGCCAGCAGGCTTGAAACAGCTACTAGCCACGAGCTTCTAGCTACAAGGCGCGATCGCACTATTTCATTTCTTCTTGAGGCGGTGCTCGCGCCCAACCATGAAGCGCGGGCTGACCGATAGCGGGATGGCACACACCATTACCGCGTCGCAGCTAGAAGCTCGTAGCTCGCCACTATCAATCATCAGAGGTTCACCTTGAAACCCTTACGTCTTGCCTTCGCCGGCACCCCGGATTTCGCCGCCGCCAGCCTGCAAGCGGTGCTGGACAGCGACCATGAGGTGGTTGCCGTGCTCACCCAGCCGGATCGGGCCGCCGGGCGCGGCAAGAAAGTGCAACAAAGCCCGGTCAAGGTACTGGCCGAACGCCACGGCATTGCGGTACTGCAACCGGAAAACCTGAAGGGCGACGAGATCCGCCAGCAACTGCGTGACTTGAATCTGGATGCCCTGGTCGTGGTGGCCTACGGCCTGATCATTCCCCAGGCGGTGCTGGATATGCCGCGCCTGGGCTGCCTCAACGTGCACGGCTCCCTGCTACCCCGCTGGCGCGGTGCTGCCCCTATCCAGCGCGCCATCACCATTGGTGACACCGAAACCGGCAACACCATCATGCAGATGGAAGCGGGCCTGGACACCGGCCCCATGCTGCTCAGCGAAAGCCTGCCGATTGGCGATAGCGAAACTGGTGGCGAACTGCATGACCGACTCGCCGCCCAGGGCGCCCGCCTGCTGGTCACCGTACTGAACGATCTGGAGCAGTATCTGGCCAACGCCACCGCGCAGCCGGACGACGGTGTCACCTACGCCCACAAGTTGAGCAAAGCGGAAGCGCGCCTGGATTTTCGCCTGCCCACCCGCGCCCTCTACAACCGCATTCGCGCCTTCAATCCCTTTCCAGTGAGCTGGGTCCCACTGAACGGTCAGCCCATGCGTATCTGGCAAGCCAGCGAAAGCCCGCAACCTGGCCGGGATAACGATGAGCCCGGCCATATTCTCAACGTGGACGACAGCGGCATCCATGTGGCCACCGGCGATGGCGCACTGATTCTTGAAGAACTGCAACTGCCCGGCAAGCGGCGCATGGCCGTGGCCGATCTGCTGCGCGGTAACCCGGATCTGTTCCAGGTAGGCGAACCGCTGGGTGACTCCATTGACAACGTCTGACCCGCGCCTGACCGCGGTACGTGTCCTCAACAGGGTACTGCCCGGTAAAGGCGACGGGGAAAGCCTGCGCGAAGTGCTGCGTGACTTTCCCCTGCAGGGCGCCGACGGCGGCCTGATGCGCGATATCTGCTTCGGCGTCTGCCGCCACCTGCGTCCGCTCAACCACTGGCTCAACCAGCAACTGGGCAAACCCCTTAAAGCCAGCGCCCAACCGGTGCGGCTAGCGTTACTCGCCGGGCTCTACGAACTGTGGTTCAGCGAGCGCCCCGCCCACGCCATCGTCAACGCCTACCCACAGCTGTGTCGCAAACTGAAAGCCCCCTGGGCCGCCGGGCTCAGCAATGCCATTCTCCGCAAGGCCAGCAAACTGACGATGGATGAGGCCGTCGCCGACGCCAACCCCAACATCCAGCTCAGCCTGCCGGACTGGCTATTCAAGCGCTGGCAGCAAGACTGGCCCGCCGACGCGGAAGCCATGGCCCGGGCCAACCTGCAAACACCGCCCTTCACCCTGCGAGTGAACCGGCGCCAGCAGCAGCGCGCCGGAGCCATTGCCGCCCTCGGCGACGGCGCCCGCCCCGGCGAGCTGTCCCCCTGGAGCGTCTACCTGAGCCCGGCCCGCCCGGTATTCCAGCTGCCAGGTTTTGAACAGGGCGCCCTGTCGGTGCAGGACGAAGCCGCCCAGCTGCCCGGCGAAGTCCTTCAGTGTCCACCCACCGGCCGCATCCTGGATGCCTGTGCTGCACCTGGCGGCAAGACCGGCCAGCTCTGCGAGAAATTCCCCGACGCGGAGCTGGTCGCCCTGGAGCTGGAAGGCAAGCGACTGACTCGCATCAAGGAGAACCTGGCCCGCCTCAGTGCCGAGGTCACCCTGCTGCAAGGCGATGCCAGCAACCCGTCAAGCTGGTGGGACGGCACCCCCTTCGACGCCATCCTGCTCGATGCCCCCTGCTCCGCCACCGGCATCCTGCGCCGCCAGCCGGATGTGAAATGGCATCGTAAAGCGTCCGACATCCACGCACTGGTTGATTTACAAGCGCGCATGCTGGATGCACTATGGCCGCTGCTCAAACCCGGCGGCATGCTGGTGTATGCCACCTGTTCGGTACTGCGGGATGAAAACGATCATCAGGTCAGCGCCTTCCTGCAACGCCAGCCACAGGCCCGGGATGTGACGCCACGGCCGGAAGAGGCCACAATGGTCAGCGCGGGATGGCAGCTGTTCCCGCAACACCATGGCCCAGACGGTTTCTATCTGGCGTGCCTGCGAAAGGACACTTGAGCGGGCAGCGTTTTCTCCTTTGTGAGAAAAGTCGTGTAAGAGCGCCGCTCGAGGCATCAATCCTCCCCTGGTCTTACAGGGAAGGGAATCGCGCTGTTCGGGGACTGGAGAGACAGCAAAGCGCATGAAGATCATTATTCTCGGTGCCGGCCAGGTGGGCGGCACCCTGGCCGAGAACCTGGCCAACGAGCGCAACGACATCACCGTCATCGATACCGATGCGGAACGGCTGCGCGAACTGGGCGATCGCCTGGATATCGGTACCGTGCGCGGCATGGGCTGCTATCCGGCGGTGCTCAAGAATGCCGGCGCCGAAGACGCAGACATGCTGATCGCGGTCACCAACTCCGACGAGGTGAACATGATCGCCTGTCAGGTGGCCTACTCCCTGTTCCGCACGCCCTCCAAAATCGCCCGTATCCGCACCGCCCACTACACCAGCCGGTCCGACAAGCTGTTCAACGAAAACGCCCTGCCCATTGATGTGATCATCAGCCCCGAGCAGGTGGTCACCGACTATATCAAGCGGCTTATCGAGCACCCCGGCGCCCTGCAGGTGGTGAACTTTGCCGGTGGCCGGGTACAGCTGGTGGCCGTGCGCGCTTACTACGGCGGGCCACTGGTGGGCAACGAGCTGCGCGAACTGCGCAAGCACATGCCCAATGTGGACACCCGGGTGGCCGCCATCTTCCGCCGCGGCCGGCCCATCATTCCCGAAGGCAACACGGTGATCGAAGCGGATGATGAAGTCTTCTTCATCGCCGCCAAGAACGATATCCGTGCGGTGATGAGTGAATTGCGCCGTCTGGAGCACAACTACAAACGCATTCTGATTGCCGGCGGCGGCAACATCGGTTATCGGCTCGCCAAGAGCATCCAGCACCGTTACAACGTGAAAGTTCTTGAGCGCAGCCCCGGCCGCGCGGAATGGCTCGGCGAAAAACTGCATCAGACTGTGGTGTTACAAGGGCTCGCCACAGACCGGGACGAACTGCTCAAAGCCAACATCGAAAATACCGACGTGTTCTGCGCCCTCACCAACGATGACGAAGCCAACATCATGGCTTCATTACTGGCCAAGCGGCTAGGCGCGCGAAAGGTGATGACGCTGATCTCCAACCCGGCCTACGTGGATCTGGTCCAGGGCCACGATATCGATATCGCCATCTCGCCCCAGCAATCCACCATCGGCAGCCTGCTCAGCCATGTACGGCGGGGTGATGTGGTCAACGTCTATTCCCTGCGCCGGGGTGCAGCGGAAGCCATCGAGGCGATTGCTCACGGGGACAGCAAATCCTCGAAAGTGGTGGGCCGCGCCGTTGAAGACATCGACCTGCCGGAAGGCACCACCATCGGTGCCATCGTGCGCGGCGAAAAGGTGCTGATTGCCCACGATGACGTGGTGATCGAACCGGATGATCACGTGATCCTGTTCCTGATCGACAAACGCCGCACCCGGGACGTGGAAAAACTGTTCCAGGTCGGGTTTACCTTCTTCTAACGGCCGAGGCCACGCCAGCGCATGCATTTTGCACTGATCTCGAAAATTCTCGGCCTGCTACTGGTGGTGTTCAGCTTCACCATGATGCCGCCGGTGGCCGTGTCCTACTGGTATCAGGAAGGCAGCGAAGGCCCCTTCCTGGTGTCATTCGTGATCACCCTGCTGTTGGGGCTGGCCCTGTGGCTCCCCTTCTTCAAGCACAAGGAAGAACTGCAGACCCGCGACGGCTTTCTGGTGGTGACCCTGTTCTGGTCGGTACTGGGTTTGATCGGGGCCCTGCCACTGTATATCAGTAATGACGTCCCCGTCGGCTTCACCGATGCCGTGTTCGAATCCATGTCAGGGCTGACCACCACCGGTGCCACCATCCTTTCCGGCATCGATTTCCTGCCTAAATCGATTCTTTTCTACCGCCAGCAACTGCAGTGGCTGGGTGGTATGGGCGTGGTAGTGCTGGCCGTTGCCATTCTTCCCATGCTCGGCGTGGGTGGCATGCAGCTTTACAAGGCAGAAATCCCCGGCCCCATGAAGGATGCCAAGCTCACCCCGCGCATCGCCGAAACGGCCAAGGCCCTGTGGTTGCTCTACCTGTTTATCACCGTCGCCTGTGCCGTGCTTTATTGGGCAGCGGGGATGACCATCTTTGATGCCATCTGCCACAGCTTCAGCACCGTGGCCACCGGCGGCTTTTCCACCCACGACGCCTCCATGGCCTACTGGGACAACCCCTGGATCGACTGGACCGCCACCCTGTTCATTCTGATCGGCGGCGTCAATTTTGCCCTGCACTTTGCCGTCTGGCGGGGGCGCTCATTGATCGCCTATATTCTTGATCCTGAATTCCGCTTTTTCATGACCCTGTTCCTGCTTTACACCGGGCTGATTACCGTCGGCTTGCTGGCCTTCGAGGTGGATGTGACTGCCGATGATGCACTGCGCCACTCCGCTTTCCAGGTAGCTTCCTTCAGCACCGGCACCGGGCTCACCAGCACCAACGCCGCCGCCTGGCCGGGCTTTATTCCTTACCTGCTGATCTTCACCAGCTTCATCGGCGGCTGCGCCGGTTCCACCGGCGGCGGCATGAAAGCAGTGCGAGCCGCCCTGGTATTCCATCACAGCGTGCGCGAGTTGCGTCGGCTGATTTATCCCAACGGCATCTTTGCCCTTCGCTTTGGCCGCCACTCGGTCCCGGATCGGGTATTACAGGCCGTGTGGGGCTTTGTCGGGGTCTACATCACCCTCTCGGTCATCTTCACCCTGCTGTTCACCATGACCGGCATGGACCTGACCACCGCCGTCAGTGCCGTGGCCGCCAGCCTCAATAACCTGGGTGTAGGTATCGGCCAGGTCGGCGGCGGTTTTGCCAACATTACCGACAGCGCCAAGTGGATGATGACGGTACTGATGGTGGCCGGGCGACTGGAAGTATTTACCCTGCTGGTGCTGTTTACGCCCATGTTCTGGCGACAGTAAAAAGGCAGTTAAGAGTTAACAATGAAGAGTTAATCGTTGCGCGGGGGGGGAGCCCTGCCAACGGAAAGGCCGTGCCCGCGCCCACCAGGAAAAGCCCACCCAACCTTTCTACATCGCCGCTGCAGGAGCGCCTCTCGAGGCGCGAACCTCGCTTTGCGAGGAAATCGGCCAAAGGGCGATCAGATAGTTCAGACACGCATAGATCTCTCTAAGAGCCACTGAAAACTCCCAACGATCCTGTTTTCCTGTGGGGAAGCGACAAGCATCGCTTTCCACAATCACTTCGCAGAAACGAAAAAGCCCCGGCATTGCAGGGGCTTCGTTGCGCTATCCGCTACTTTCCGTCGTCGCGCTACTGATTCTTCTCTAGCAGCCGGCAGAAATCGATCAGCAATTGCCGGTTCTTGTCATCGAGTGCGCGGAAGTGACGCTGTAACTTTCCCATATCGGTTTCCCAGCCTGCAGGCGCAGGCTCACCCACCTGATTGGGCAATGCCGCATCCTCATATTCCCGGTATAAATCTGAAACGCGTGTACCCAGAGAATTGGCCAGCGCATCCAGAAGGGCAACGGAAGGCTGCTGCATGCCACGCTCTACCCGTGACAGATTGCTGGGATCAGTACCGGCTCGATAAGCCACCTCTTCCAGTGTTTCTCCCATCTTCAGACGGTAACGCTTGAGTATCTCGCCGATTGTCATGGCTGGATTTTCCAAAGCTGCCGGCATTGACACCATGCAAATACGCACTTATATTTTGCGTATTACGCAAATACCCCAATAGCCACTACTCAGCGAAGGAAAGCACGTCACGGGTCAGCATGGAGGCAAGGCAGGCAGGATGCTTAAAAAATGGCTTGGCGGAAAAAATACATTATCAACGCCCCAGACCGTCCAAAGGCAGGAAATCAACGCCCTTGACCTGGAACGTTACAAGGTGATCTATGCCTATAGCTGCTCCTCAGAGATATCCATGCTGATCTGGCGCAGCAATGAGATTTGCCATTCCCGCATATTGAACGCCAGCCCGCTCTCTCCCCAGGAAGGAGAATTATTCATCGTGGTACCGAACCTCCATGAAAGCAGCCTGCAACCACTGTTGCGGCAACTTGCCACTCTCGACCCGCTGAGCGAACAACGGCTATGCATCCCTTTGAAAATCACCGCCCTGAAAACCCTCCACCAACGCTGGTTAGAATTACGTAACAAGACCCGTGGCCACTAGAGAGACTCTCGCGTGCAAGGTGCAACATCATACAGGCCAACCAAAAAAGCCCTGGCAACTGCCGGGGCTTTTTTGTTCTAGCTGTTAACTATTCATGATTCACTGTTAACTGCTTTTACGCGATATTGTTCACCCGCTTGGACTCGCGGAACAGCTGGTCCAGTTCGCCTTCGTAGTAGGCTTCCACCCGCGGGTTCATCACTTTCTTCCACAGCGGCGGGATCAGGGCCAGTACGTACATGGTGGCGTAACCGGCAGGAAGCTGCGGGCTTTCCTCGTAGTGACGCAGCACCTGATAACGACGCTTGGCATAGGCGTGGTGATCACTGTGACGCTGCAGCTGGAACAGGGCCAGGTTGGTCAGCAGGAAGTTGGAGTTCCAGCTGTGGGCCGGCGTTACCCGCTCGAAGCGACCTTTTTCGTTCACACGACGGTGCAGGCCGTAGTGCTCGATATAGTTGATGATTTCCAGTGCCAGGGCAGCGAAGAAGCTTTGGCCCAGGAAGAACACCACACCCTGCCAGCCCCACAGCAGACCGAAGGTCACCGCAAACAAGGCAGAAATGCTGTACCACCAGATCAGCTCGTTATAGACACTGATGTTTTTCTTGCCCTTACGCTCCAGGTATTTCTTTTCCAGGCTCCAGGCATTCTTGAAGTTGCGCACAAACGCTTTGGGCAGGAAGTCATACAGGCTCTGGTTGTAGCGACTGGAAGAGGCATCGTCCGGGGTAGACACATGCACATGGTGGCCACGTACGTGCTCGACCTTGAAACCGGCATAGGTCACGGTAGACAGCAGCAGGCCGCCCATCCAGTTTTCCACCTTGGGATCCTTGTGAATCAGCTCGTGGCCCAGGTTGATGGCGATGATGCCACCCACAGTACCGATGGACACGATCCAACCGATCTTGCCGAGCAGACCATAATCATTGGTCATGAAAACATGGCCGGCGTAAAACAGCACCGCGATCCACACAAAGCCCATGGCGATGGCAGACACCCGATAAAAAATCTCTTCACTCATGCTGGGGACTTGCACATCTTCACTGGGGTTGGTCGGATCTTTCCCCACCAGATAATCCAGTACCGGGATAATCCCGAAAATAAAGGCATACATGAACCAAGCCCAATAATCCTGAGTGCCGCTATCCACACCCACATAGGCCGAGAAAGGCACAAGCGGCACCATGAATGCCCAGAAAGTCAGGTACCCGTATTTTTTCATTTTTAGCATTACGTCAGCGTTCATGCTCTCGAACATGGCTTATACCTCGCTAGTTCAAGCCAAAAGTAACAGTCTTCAATGTGACGATCAGGTTATCCCTGATTTCTTGAATTGTCAAACAACTCATTTAGTGCCATAGTATCGACCTTGGAGGATAATTCCCGCCGAAGCCGAAAAGGACCTTTTCATGTCGTTGAAAGCCGTCAGCCTGAGTGAGCAGATTGCCCAGCACCTGGCCGAGCAAATCATCACAGGCACCCTGGCACCCGGAGCTCGTTTGCCGGAAAATGATCTGGCCAAGCAACTTGATGTGAGCACCAACTCACTTCGCGAGGCCTTTCGTGTCCTGGAAAAGCAGCACCTGATTGAGTTGCAGCCGCGCAAGGGCGCACGGGTGTGCGACGTCACAGATGAGCAGGTTCACGACCTTTACGACTTCCTTTTCATGCTCCTGTCGCGGCTGGCCGGCCAGGCTGCCAGCAACTGGATGCCCGGCCAGATAGAAGACCTGGTGGAGCTACTGCCCCAGCTGGACCAGCATTATCAGAACAACGACCTGCCCGCCGCCCACCAGCTGGCGTTCCGCTTTGTGGAAATCGCCACCGAACGATTCGCCAACAACCGCTACCTGGCCACCGACATCGTCGATCTGATCCCCCTGCTCAAGCGCTACACCTTTATCGCCCTGCAGGAAGACACCTCCGAGTTCGACGTTTCTCTGCAGCTGTTCAAGCGCTTGCTGATCAACGTGGTCGGCCGCAACACCGCCGATGCCGAAGCAGACATCCGCGAATACGGCGAAAACCAGTGCCAGATCGTCCTGCGCGCCATCGCCAAACGCCGCAACGCGGCTTAAAAGGCAATTAATAGTTCGCGACCTGAGGCGAGCACCAAGAGCAAACGTATGAGGCCGCGCCTACCTCGTAGACGCGGCCTCATGCATTAGAAAAACAGAGGCGCCTGCTTCGCGCGTTATTAATTATTCATCATTAACTATTAATTGCTTCCCCACACAATCCCCACAAAGCCTCCTTGCTCCATTGCCATGCTGACCTCCATCACAAGGAGGCCACCATGAAACTGACGCTTTTCTTCTCGCTATTGCTACTGACCCTCACCGCCCAGGCGGACTGGCAGGACGAGGCCGCCACCGGCGCCTTGCTGCTGGCCGATGACCAGGGAGACATCACCGCCGCCACCCTGCTCGATACCGATGCTCACATCACCGTCAGCGGCCCGCTGGCGCGGGTCACCCTGACGCAACGATTTCACAATCCCAGCCAGCAGTTTCGTGAGGGCCGTTATCTGTTTCCTCTGCCGGAAAACGCCGCCGTGGACGGCATGGTGCTGACCGTCGGAGAAAGACGCATCGTCGGCCGCATCGACAAGAAAGCCGAGGCGGAAGAGGCTTATCGTCAGGCCCGCGCCAGCGGCAAGAAAGCCAGCCTGGTCAGCCAGCAGCGCCCCAACCTGTTCACCACCGCCGTGGCCAATATCGCTCCCGGCGAAACCGTGCAGGTGGAACTGCATTACCAGCAGACCCTGAACGTGGACGGACGCCGTTTTCAATTGCGCCTGCCGCTCACCCTGACCCCGCGCTTCACCCCAGCCACGGAAACGCCCCATCCCCTGGATTCGCTGCTGCGCAATACCGTGGCCAACCCCGGCGGCCCGGCCGAGGCCGGCACCGCTTCGATCCGCATTGATCTGGACGCTGGCGCCAGCCTGGCAACCCTGGGCAGCCCCAGCCACGCCATCCACTCACAACGCCACGGACGACGCTACACCATCACCCCGAAAGCCGGTCCCGTACCCATGGACCGGGACCTGCTGCTCAACTGGGAACTGGAAGACACCGGCGAACCGCTGGCGACCAGTTTTTATGAGCAAATTGACGGCGAGCACTATGCCCTGCTAATGGTGGTTCCTCCGGAAACCGGCCACGCGACCACCCTGCCCCGGGAAACCCTGTTTATCATCGACAGCTCCGGCTCCATGGGTGGCGCCCCCATGCGCCAGGCCAAGGCCAGCCTGCAACTGGCCCTGCAACGTCTGAAGCCCGGTGACCGTTTCAACATCACCGATTTCGACAGCCAGCACACCCTGCTGTTTGATCAACCTGCCATGGTCACCGACGCCAGCCGCCAACAGGCGCAAAGCTTCGTGGACAGCCTGCAAGCCAGCGGCGGCACCCACATGCTGCCCGCCCTCAGCGCCACACTGTCCCAGCCAACCAGCGACGGCTACCTGCGCCAGGTGATCTTTATCACCGACGGCGCCGTGGGCAACGAGAACGATATTTTCCGCGCCCTGCACGAACAGCTCGGTGAAGCGCGCCTGTTCACCGTGGGCATCGGCTCCGCCCCCAACAGCCACTTCATGACCCGTGCCGCCCAGTTCGGGCGCGGCAGCTTTACCTACATCAACGACCAGAACCAGGTCCAACAGGGCATGGATACGCTCTTCCGCCGCCTGGAATCACCGCTGATGCGCAACCTGCAGGTGCAGCTCCCGGACAACGTGGTCGCCGAACGCTGGCCGCAAAAGCTGCCAGATCTGTACGCCGGTGAGCCCCTGCTGGTGGCCATGAAACTGTCCGCCCCCACCGACCGGGTTACCGTCAGCGGCTACAGCCACCAGCACTGGCAGCAGGCGGTCACCCTGCCCGTCAGCAGTAACCACCCGGGCACCGCCAGCCTGTGGGCCCGGCGCAAGATCGCCGACCTGATGGACCGCATCACTCTGGGTGCCCCGGAAACCGATATCGCCCCGCAGATCACCCAGGTGGCCCTGCGCCATCAACTGGTCAGCCGCTACACCAGCTTTATCGCCGTGGAAGAGACCGTGTCGCGCCCGGCTTATGAACCCCTGCTGCAAGACACCGTCCGCAACCAGGCACCTCATGGCACCGCCTGGCCCAGCACCGCAACACCGGCACCCCTGTTATGGCGGCTGGCCGGCGTGCTGCTGATCGTCACCCTGCTGCTCTGGCTGCGTCAGCGGAGGCTAAACCATGGGACGGCTTGAACGAGGCTTGCTGGTATTGAGTCTGACGGGGCTTCTGGAGACCGCAGGCTGGGCCAGCTGGCTGGACGGCAAAGCCTGGTTGGCCCAGCACCTGATCGCCCATGCCTGGCAAACCTCCCTGGACCAGGGCGCCCCACAGCGCCCCTGGCCCTGGGCAGACACCTGGCCAGTGGCACGCCTTACCACCCCCGCCGGCAAAACCCTTTACGTGCTGGAAAGTACCAGCGGCGAAGCCCTGGCCTTCGGCCCCGGCCGACTGACAGGGGGAATCGACAGCGACCAGGCCCTCACACTGGCCGGCCACCGGGATACTCACTTTGCCTTTCTGGAAACCCTGCACACGGACGACATCCTCACCGTGCAATTTACCGACGGCTCACAGCAGCACTTTCAGGTCAGCTCGCAGCAGGTCATCAACAGCCAGCAGCACCCCCTGCATATCCCCCGTGACAACCAGCAGCTAGTGCTGATCACCTGCTATCCCTTCGACGCCATCACTGCCGGCGGCCCCTTACGCTACGTCATCACCGCCAGGGCGTAACCGTGGGAGCCATCGTTCGATGGCGAATGAATCTCGCGACGGTGAAAGCGAAGCGATTGTAACGCTTGAGGGGATGGGGATGATTGAATCCAGGAAACAACACTAGATAGGAGAGCACCACCCCCCGTTGGAGCTTTGCTCGCAAAGCGAAGGCGCTTATCCATTCCGCAGAGATTCGCTTTGCCAGCAAAGCCCCAACGGCACACTACCGTTCATCAAGTCAGTATCATCCAGACACTTGCGGATCAGACCAGCAGGCTCTCAGCCCTGATAGTCACTGCAAAACCCAAGCTTCTCGCTGGCGAGATACGCGCAGAACGCCTCAACGTCATCGTTGGCATAGGTATTGGAAATCAGCTCACTGGGAATCAACCCCTCATCCCAGCGGTTCGCGATGATCTTGTGGGCCTTGCTACCCTCGTCACCGGGGTAAATGTTCACCTCGGCGGCTGTCTGATGAATATAAAGATCCCGAAGCGCTCTGGAACAACGAAACTGGCCAGCCTCGACATCAATGCTGCAGGTATAGCCCGCGTCGGAGAAAAATGTATCCGCAGTAGCGAACAGATGCTCTGTGCTTAGGCGATCATCTGGTAGCGAAGAAATAGTCCTGGGAGTATCGCCCGTCACATTTGTGCAGCCGACGAAAACAAAGACGATAAGGAGGAGAAAAACAGGCTTCATCATTTCGGGGCATACTCTCTTTTTCACCACGGACCTGGACAGAGAGGTTACCGCCGCGGTTCAATTTTGATACTAGGCATTGAATTCATCTGAATACTGCCAGGTCTTTCTTGGATTGTTGTATCGGGGCATTTTTCACCCCCTCTGGTTAAAGGAAGGTGTCCACTAAAGTGGTTACAGATCAGCCGAGTGAAACGAGGTCCAGCCCCGCAGGGTCGATGCTGCCTGGCCTTGTTATAAGATTTAGGTAAAGCATCAATGTCCGCCTGAATATTTTTTGCTGCTCTTGCTTGTTACCCAAAGATATATGAGCAGCCCAAGGCTTACCAACAAGCACACCGAAGAAATTTTGAACATAAGCTGTATGCCTGTATTGGGGCAGCCCCACATACAGCTAGACATTATCCCGACTACCGAAATAGCAAGAATAAATATATTCGCTACAACTGCTAAAAAATATCTCATGGGTAAACGAGCTTATAACAGCGTATTAAGACGAACGATTCGACTTAATTCAATTCGACATAATTATTTTTGACTTATCACATTGGCCACAAATAATTTGATATTGATTAGTGACTTACCAACAGGTTGAGAATCTATCCCAAATGACAAATCGCGAACGTTCGACATAATGTCAGTACGAGAGTGATTTTTGGCAAAGTACTCCTCCTCTGAAAATCCACTTTATATCAGCCAGTTAGCATTTTCTGTAAGCCATATCCTACAAGCCAGGAAGGCCCATCTGTTGAGCACAGGGGTAGTCAGGGTTTGGCTACATTAGGTTCGCACCTCAAGAGGTGCTCCTACAGAAACGAGAAGGCATAAAAAAACGCGGCCGGGGCCGCGTTTTTTGGTGCTGAAATCCTGAGGATTTATCGCCCGATGATATCCCGGGAGATGATTTCCTTCATGATTTCGCTGGTGCCGCCGTAGATACGCTGGATGCGGGCATCCACGTAGTCGCGGGAGATGGGGTATTCCTGCATGTAGCCGTAGCCACCGAACAGCTGCAGGCATTTGTCGGCCACCACGCCTTGCAGCTCGGTGGTGGTGAGCTTGGCGATGGAGGCGTTGGTGGCGGTGAGTTCGTTGCGATCGTATTGCTCGATGCACTGTTCGCCGTAGGCGCGGTTAACCACGACCTGGGCGTGCAGGTCTGCCAGTACGAAGCGGGTGTTCTGCAGGCTGGAGATCGGCTTGCCGAAGGCCTGGCGCTCTTTGGTGTATTCGATGGTGCGCTCGATCATGCCTTCACAGGCAGCGATGGCGCCCAGGGCCAGGATCAGGCGTTCGCGAGGCAGTTCGTTCATCAGGTTGGCGAAGCCTTTGCCTTCACCGCCGAGAATCTGGTCGGCGCCCACTTTCACATCCTCGAAGAACAGCTCGGAGGTGTCGGCAGCGTGATGGCCCATTTTTTCCAGGTTACGACCACGGGCGAAGCCCGGCAGAGAGCAGTCCACGGTGAACAGGGTCATGCCCTTGGAGCCGGCGTTGGGGTCGGTCTTGGTGGCGAGTACGATGACGTCGCAGTGCTGGCCGTTGGTGATGAAGGTTTTCTGGCCGCTGATCTTGTAGCCGTCGCCATCCTTGTCGGCACGGGTTTTCATGCCCTGCAGGTCGGATCCGGCGCCGGGTTCGGTCATGCCGATGGCGCCAACGGCTTCACCGCTGACCATTTTCGGCAGCCAGGTCTGCTTCTGCTCTTCACTGCCCAGGTGCAGGATGTAGGGGGCAACGATGTCGGAGTGCACGGAGATGTTGGAGGCCAGGGCACCGTAGCCAGCGCGGGAGGCTTCTTCCACGATCACCGCTGACAAGCGGAAGTTGGCGCCGAAGCCGCCGTACTCTTCCGGCACGTCCACGCACAGCAGGCCATTCTCGCCCATCTTGTTCCACAGCTCACGGGGGAACATCTCGGCTTTTTCCCACTGGTCGTAGTGAGGAGCCACTTCGTTTTCGAGGAATTTTTTGACGTTGTCGCGGAACAGTTCGATTTCGTTTTGATCAAGCATGTCAGACAGTCCTGTTGGTCAACGGCACCGCCCCGAGGTCGGGGCCGGCAAATCTATGGCCAACATTCTAGCGGCACGGTGTGAAGGCAACATCATCCGCGAGTGACTGTCCGGTCCGCTGTATACCGTTTTCCCGATCGCTAACGCCGCTTCCGCCCCTGCAACGGACTTTGCCGCCGCAGGAGCGATGGGTTACATCAGATCGGCTCGATGCTGATATCGGCCTTGAGGGAATTGGCCACAAAACAGTTGCGGTGGGCACTGGCGTGGAGCTTATCCATCGCAGCGGCTTCCGGTTCCTGTCCATCATCAAACACCACCCGCGGGCGCAGGACGATGCGGGTGATGGCCAGGCGCCCGTCGCTACCCTTCTCCACCGTGCCGGTTGGCTGGTCGATATAGCTGAGCACCTTGTGGCCCTGTTTGGCGGCAATCGACAGGAAGGTAAGCATGTGACAACTTGCCGTGGCGGCGATTACTGCCTCATCCGGGTTAACCCGGTTGCCGCTGCCGAAGTATTCCGGTGAGGCCGAGGCCTGCACCACTTCGCCACCGGCGAAAGTCCACTCGTGTCCCCGGTTGAAGTGTTCGTAATCGAACGACGCGCCCGGCTTCAGATGCCAGGCGACCGTTGCACCGTATTCACTCATGATCCGCTCCCTCTGTTGCATCACGGTTTTCTGTTCTCCTGTTTCAACCATGATACTGCAGGGTCGCCAATGCAAGATTGTCGTGGATCAAACCTCCGGCTTCGGCGATAACAGGCAGCGCTCCACCTGATCCAGCACGCGATTGCTGTACAGCAAGGCGCAGTGACCCAGGTAAGGAACGTTGATGTTGGCTTCAGCACCATCCAGAACCGCGGTGGATACCGGCAGCACGAAGTTGTCCAGGTTGGAGTAGATGGAGAAGAAACGGGCGCCGCCCGGGCAGCTACCGCCTTCTGCCAGCTCCTGCACAAAGGGACTCTGGTAGCGCATCTGCGCCGCAGAGCCCTGGGCCGGGAACAGGCCGGCAATACGCGAGCCATAGTGGGGGCTGCCGAGGGTGATCACCCGGTCGATCTTGCCGGCCAGACCCAGGTTTTTCAGGGCGTAGCGGGTCAGCGGCCCGCCCATGGAGTGGCAGACGATATGGGCTTTTTGCGCACCGGTGGAGGCGAGGATGCGCTCCACATGGTCGTTGACCTGCTGGGCCAGTTTGCGGGCGTTAATATGCGGTGGGGTGTAGCTCACCGAATACACATTGCCCCAGCCACGCCATTTCAGCCGCCACTGCATGAACAGGAAGTTGGCGCTGTTACCGCCGTAGCCGTGCACCAGAATCACCGGGGTTTCCCCGTGGTGGCGGCTGCGCACCGGTGAGGCATCGTGGATCAGACGCAGCGGGTAGCTGAACACCAGCACGGTAAGGCTGGCGGCTTCCTTGATGATGCCCACCACGGTGGGCAACAAACGCAGCGGCTGCTCACCGGGCAGCTGCGCCTGCTCGGGAAAGCTGCGACGGTCGTAGAACCAGCACATGTAGAACAACAGGGTGATGGACACTGTCGTGAGTATCGCCAGTGCCAGAAGAAAAATGATCAGACCCATCCCGTAATTACTCCGTTGTTGTTTTTACCGACGCTAGGCCAGTGCCGGGGACCATGAAGCGCCGCTGGTATGACTGTCGGACAAGGTGTGAAGAGAATTCACAATTGGTCGCCCCCTTACCTGTTGGAGCTTTGCTCGCAAAGCGAAGTCCAAGGGTAATCTCAAACCTTCGCTTTGCGAGCAAAGCTCCAACGGCGGCTTTCTTCGGCTAGGCAAGCAGCCCCTGCTCTTGCAGCCAGGTTGTACAGTGCGCCACCGCTTCAGCCAGTTTGTCGTTCTGACCAAAGTAATAGTGGTTGGCCCCGGCCACCTCACGCAGGGTGGCTTGTCCTGATTGGAACCCGTCGAAGAGCCGGCGGGTATGGCTGGGGGTGCAGGCATTGTCTGCGGTGTTGCCAATCACAAAAGCAGGTATCCGGATTCGTCCGGCGCAGGCCGGGCCGTTGGCGCGGGAATCATCATAGCTCCACTGGCTCAGCCAGCCGCGCAGGGTGTTGAAACGGGCCAAGGCTACCGGGCCGTTGTTAACCGTTTGCGGGTCACCCAGATAACAGGTGCCGGGAGGACGCTGATTGGGGTCCTGCTGCGGGTCCAGCCAGCGCACATCGCACATGGTGCGGTGAACAATAAAACCATATTCCTCGTTGGGCAGACCCTTGGCGCGAAAGTCCGCCAACTTGCCTTTCACCCAGTCGGTGATGCGCCGGTTGCGGTCGATCTGCGCCTGGCGAAAACGGGCCACGAAGTCATCGCTATAAGGCGGCTGGTTGGGGCAGTTGGGATGGTAGATATCCAGTTGCCGGTCCCGCTGGTCCGGGTTGTTCTCATCCAGCACGGACGGGTCCAGCCATTCGGTCATGGTGATGGCCCGGGACACATGGGCAGCCAGCAGCATGATGCCATCGGCGGGGATCAGTTTCTGTGCGGTCAGATCATAGGGGTCGCCGGCCGGGGTCTCGGTGATCTGCGGGTCTTCCGCTTCCGCCTGGTAGAGCAGACTCAGGGAGCCGCCGCCGGACCAGCCCGCCAGCACCACTTTCTCAAAGCCGAGGCGCTCTTTGGCATCGCGCACGCAGGCGCCCAAATCCGCCACCACCTTTTCCATCAGCAGGGCACTGTCCGCTCCCCGGTAGCGGCTGTTGCAATAGATCACCGACAGCCCGGCCTTTGCCAGTGCCGATACCATGGGCAGGTAGGCGCCGCCGCCCACCGGGTGCATGAAGATCACCACGGTCTTGCCCGGGCCTGCGCTGGGTGTGAGCAGATGGGCCTCCAGGGCCACCAGACCCATTGGGCCAGCATAGGTATCCTTGAAACTGGATGGCTCGGTGAAGGTCACCAGATAGGGGGTACGGTCATAATGCTTGCTCATTGCGGCGCGTCCTTCTTGCTGGAGCCCTTCAGTTTTGAAAAGTCTGTCTTGCTCATGTCGATGCCGCGCAGGTCCAGGGCGGCGGCGCCAAAGGTCTGTTCTTTCAGGGCGCGGGTCTTTTCGGTCCATCCCTGGAGCACGCTGTGAGCGTTGGCGGCGTCTTCGGCCACCACGGCCTCGTAGCTGGCGTCCTTGATGGTGATTTCCAGCGGGATGCCGTTGGGGTCGAAGAAATAGATGGAATGGATGAACTCGTGGTCGATGGGCCCAAAGCAGGGGCGACCGGCCTGGTTGATGCGGCGACGCCAGTCCTTCAGTTCTTCCCGGGTATCCACTTCGAAGGCCAGGTGCAGGTCGAAGGCGCTGCGCGGGCGGAACAATTTTTCATCGGCGCCATCCGGGGCGTCGAAGAAGGCGATGAAGTTGTCGTCACCCATCTTGAAGAACAGGTGCATGTAGTCGATCTTGCGACCGGTGCCCGGCTCTTCATCGAAGACCATGGCCAGGGTCAGCGGCAGGCGCAGCACATCCTCGTAAAACCAGCGGGTCTGCTCCGCATCGCGGCAACGGTAGGCGCTGTGGTGCACATGCTTGAGCATGGCGCAATCCGGCAGGCTGCTCATGATTGGCTCCCGATTGTTGTTGTATTCGGGTGCCATTGTTGCCACAGGCTTGCCGGGAACTGAAAACCGAAACCACCAAGAACCTGTCAGTTCTGGCCACTCGCGCCGGGCCGACGACGGTGGCAAACTGTCCGCCCCTTTATTGGCAGCACGGCAACGCAAATGGCAGACCAGGCAATCATCAACGAAGTAGGCCTCCGCGACGGCCTGCAGAATCAACCGGTCACCGTGGACACGGACACCAAGGCCCGGCTGGCCCGGCTGCTGGTGGATGCCGGTATGCGCTATCTGGAACCGGTGAGCTTTGTCAGCCCCAAGGCCATTCCGCAGATGGCTGACGCCGCTGCGCTGACTCCCCTGCTGCCGCAGGGCGACCATCTGCATTACACCGCCCTGATCCCCAACCTGAAGGGCTATCAGCTGGCCCGGGACGCGGGCTACCCCACCGTGGCGCTGGTGCTGTCCACCACGGATTCTTTCAATGAACGCAATCTGCGCATGAGTCTGGAGCAGGCGGCGCAAAGTTGTGAGGCCATCATTGCGGCAGCAAAAGAAGACGGTGTAGCCACCCGGACGTATATCTCCGGCGCCTTTGCCTGCCCCTACGATGGCACGGTACCGGTCAGCCTGCCCCAGCAGCTCACCGAGCGTATGTTTGCCGCCGGCTCCGACGAAGTGGCCATTGCCGACACCATCGGCGCCGGCAACCCGCAGCAGATGAAGGACATCATGGCGCCGCTGATTCGCGAGTTCGGGGCCGACCGATTCTACGTGCATCTGCATGACACCCGCGGGCTGGCCGCAGCCATGGCCTGGGCCGCCGCGGATCTGGGAGTGCGCCGATTTGATGCATCGATTGGCGGCCTGGGCGGCTGCCCGTTTGCCCCCGGGGCCACCGGCAACATGGCCACGGAAGACCTGGTCTACTTGCTGGAAAGTGCCGGTCTGGACACCGGTATCGATGTAGAAAAACTGCGCGCCGCCGTGGCCCTGGCGCAGCAAGCCACCCAGCGCCCATTGGGCGGGCGCATCCTCAGCTGGATGGAATCCCAGGAAAAACAGGGCAAGACACCCTGCCTGTGGTAATCGACCCCTTGCGCACCAAACCCCGTTGTAAAAAACGCCGGGCAGTAAAACTGCCCGGCGTTTTTTAGTCGTTACTTTCCTGCTATCAGGGGGTATACGGATAGCGGAACTCACCTGACAACGAAATCGAATTATCATTGTCCGGCAGGACAGGCCCCATATTCCTCGCTACCAGCGTGGCAATATAAGTCCCTTCTACCAGACCATCGCTGACACTGGTGACATTGATGGTGCAAGACGCCCCTTCAGACAGGTTTTGAATGCCTGACTGGGTATAAGTGGCACCGTATGGAATATCCGCCGGGGTAGAGATCGTCATGGTCGGTTTCAGACCGCCGACTTCCGTGTTGCAGGTAAAGCTTCCGACCTGCATGGGAATGTTGGACCACACCATCCGCATCTGATTGTTCGGGAATTCCTGATCATCAAACTGGCGGAAGAAGTAGCCATTGCTGCCATTGGACGACACCTCCGATGCCAGCAGGAACCGCTCTCCGGCCACAAAATGGGTGCTACCATCGTCGATGGTCATGCTGACCCCCTCGGCTTCACTGCCCAGCACACCATCATCACCATTGTTGCCAGCATGGAAAGTCTGGGTGGTGAAGTTGCGGAACTTGCCGTGCACCACCAGGGTCCGCTCGGCAGCTGGCAGTTCAATATCGCCGGTAGCCAACCCGGAACCAAATGCCGCACCACCACCGTTACTGGGGCCCAACAGGGTAGCCGTATAAGAACCCAGATACTTTCGCCCGGCGTTCTGCTCGATGGTTACGGTGCAGTTACCGCCGTTGGCACTCTGGAATTTGAACAGCGGATCGCTAATAGTTATCCAGCCCATCTTCAGGGTCACTTCTGTGTCGCCATCATCGCAACTGTACTCACCTGCGCTGGGGCTGATGCTGCTGCCAGCCTGAATCTTAAGCTTCAGCGCGTGATCGGGATGCGAACCATCCAGCAACGGACGGCCACCCAGAAAATGTCCAGAACGCATCTCACGGGTGCCATTATCGATAGTGATATCCCAAAAGACCTGGTCTGCCAGGGCCGGTGCTTCGCCTTCCGTGCCGGTATGAATAAAGATACGGAACTGGCCACCGCTCAGGGTGACCTGGTCGTCATCCTTGTTGTTGACCAGCGTGGCACTGATGATGTGCCCTTCCGTGGCACCGTTGCTGAAGTGATAATCCACATCCAGTTCGCATTCGGTCGCAGTCCAGGTTTTCTGAACGGGCGGTGCAGAAGCATAATCAACCGTCAGCAACGATACTCCCGTGCTGGTACCACACAACTGGGCGCCTAGCATCCCATGTGCCACGTTCACCTGGGCCCATATCAGATCATCACCATTAAACAGCTTGGTATCGATAGTGTTGAAATCACTGTCATAGTTATGCGCTCGGATCTGACGCTTGGCCGTGGTCGCCATGAACGATTCAATAAAAGGTTGTTCCATCGCCCACACCTTACCGTCATGCACAATGGCAACCCCATTGCGCATGTCGAGCAACTCAGCGCCAGGCTCCGGATCAGTGCTCTCTTCCTGAATCAAGGCGCGAGTGGTTGCACCGGCACCGTCGTCATGAATAATTTCCATGACTTCCAGATCGGTATTGAGATATAGACGAACCCGCTCATCGCTATCTGACTGACCATAGTTCACAGCCACCCGACGATCCGCGTCAACGGTCTTGCGATCGTAAATTTCAACAATATCGTCAACGGTAAAGCTGATGCCGATATCGAAATCAATATCGCCCTGCGGAGAAATTGTGACGGTACCACGCTCATGATCGCGCGTGGCGGTGCCACAGCTTGCGCAGTAACCGGGGTCTCCCTCGCCGCTGCCAATGACCGTATAGGTACCGGCATAATCGGTCAGCACATCCAGGTTCGCTGGCAATTCAGGGTCAACCGGTTCTTCCTCTTCCGGCGCGTCAGGGAACTGGTTCAGGTTGCCGTCCTTGACCAGATTCAGCAGGGCGCTGTAATCGGCGATGGACGGGTCATCATCAATAGCTTCCTGAATAGCATCCAGCACCTGATCCCAGTCATCACCAATCACCAACGCAGTGGTGAAGGGGTCACCTGCCGGCAAACTAAAACCTGCATTGGTCATTGCGGTCAGCAATTCGGCTTTCTTGCTTTCAATTGTGGCAGCTTCTGGCCAGCTGGCCGGCATACCCACCCAACTTCCGTCGGCCAAACCTGTTGCTAGCGCAAGGACCATGTCTGTTATGGGTGTGATATTAACGATGCCGGGTTGCGCGACGTAACTACGCAGGGTAATTGAAGGGGTGCCGCCTGTTACTGTGAACACACAAGGCAAGCTTGCACTATCTGCTATCTCGCCGCTCCAGGTCCCATTCGCACTGGTTATAACCGCGGAATCAAAGCCACTGCCATCCTCACAGGAAGCTATTACTGTGCCGCCAACAATCGCGGCACCTACCGCCGCGGTCCCTACGAGGCTTGCACTGGGAGGTGTAGACGGACCCTCACCAGCGCCATTACCCGCATCAGCGGCCCGATTGCTGGTTCCATCACCTCCACAACCTGCGACTGCCAGGACAATGCTCAGAAAACTGGCCCTAACCAACAACATCCTTTTTATCGGCTGCATACCCACACCCCATATTGCATGAATAGAAAAGATACCTGCAGCATAGGAAGGAGTGGAAAGTTTAAGCACCCCTTCAAACAAGGGGGGGGGGGCGGGAAATTCAATAGACCTGGGGTAGAAATCAGGAGGGGCTTACAAGGCCGAGCTGGACTGCTTTCATCGTGGCTTCCGCTCGGGTATTTACCTGAAGTTTATAGTAAACGTCTTTCATGTATCCTGCTGCTGTATAATAAGAAATGCCTAGCTTTTCGGCTGCATTTTTTACGCTCAACCCCTTTGCTATCAGCGTAAGCATGTCCTTTTCTCTTTTTGTAAGCATAATCTCTTTATCACCAAAAACCGGATGGAACTGCTCCAGTAAACGACGAGCGATAGATGATGACAAGGGGGGGCGACCGTCGAGAATACCTGACAATTGGTTGCTGAATTCTTTTTCCGTCTCATCCTTGAGAAGATAACCGTCCGCTCCGGCTCTCAAGGACCCAAATAAATGCTCTGCATCATCAAAAATAGTTGTGACGATGCAAAGGGAAAAACGATTCATCTCCTTGAAAGGACGAATCAGCTTGACCCCATCACCATCAGGTAGACCAAGATCCATTAAGGCAAGGTCATATTTTTGAGCACCAATTTTCCCCGAGGCTTCTGCAACACTGAAAGCACAGTCTATTTTTTCCGGGCGCAGAAAATTTGAAACCTGAGAATATAGCCAATCAGCCACATCCGGCAAGTCTTCCACAATCAAAACATGTCTGACCGACCCCATAGCCACCCTCCAGAATGAAAAATATAAAGCTGTAAAAAACGTCACAGGAATAATATATTCTTACCCGCCACAAAAAAAGATAACCAAAAGAGCGCTATAAATAGCCGATGGCGAGCCACTGGATCAACCCCCCAAATAGGGGGAAGAATATTGCTATTGCAGTCAAGGGAAAATTCATGCTTTCTCTAAAATCAAAAATCATTGCCGGCCTGGCCATGGTAGCCATCTACGGATTGTTGGCTATCGGCCTCGCGCTTTCACTCCCTTCCAGCAACGTTATATTCCAGAAATATGATGACCGCGTTGATGCCAGATTCACAGATGGTTCCCGTCAAACCGTTGTCGCTTTCGATTATGGCAATTCACAACTACCAGCTGCACCGACTCTGTTTTTGGAAGAACCTGATGTTCTGCCAACATACGCTGAAATGGAAACCTTTTTCGATTCACATGAAACTCTATATACAGCACTATCGAAAGGGGAGTTACAGGTAATAGATAGCAATGGTTTAACTCATCGGGTTACCTCAAAACCACGCGAAATCACATCACTACCCGGCCTTTTTTGGTTACAGCTTTTATGCGGGCTTGCAGGTATGGCGATCTGTATTCTTGTTTGGATTCCAGCAAAACGAGAAATAGCCATTAACTCTTTTGCAATTACCGGCTTAAGCTATGTCCTGTTCTCTTCAGCCGCGGCAATTTACAGTACCCGAGATTTTTTCATTCCCGGCTCCCTGTTTATATGGCTTTCCGGAATCAATCATTTTGGCGCTCTGCTTTTCTCCTGTTCGCTTGGCGCTTTTTTATGGAATTACCCCCGTAAAGCACCATCAGCATGGCTTACAACGGCTTTTTACATGTCCTTTTTTATCGCCATTATCGTTGATCAGCTACAGCTGGTTAATAGCCCAGTCGTAGGATTTCATTCTTGGGTAATGGGAATTTTTCTTTTGGGTTTGGCAGGCGCCGTCTGGCAATGGAGTAAAACACAAAATCAACCATATCACCGCTCAGCATTACGATGGGTGGTTATATCCATTGTGACAGGTACAGCATTTTTTGCTGGCGGAATGATCCTCCCCGCCATCCTACAACTAGCACAGCCTGCTTCTCAGGGTCTGCTTTTTACAACTTTTCTTCTTATGTATCTGGGCATGGCTTTGGGCGTTGTTCGTCATCGCTTTTTTAACCTTGAACCCTGGTGGTTTTCACTATGGTCTTGGTTACTGGGGGGCCTTGTCATCATGCTTACCGACATTGTCTTAGCCATGGCCCTCAGCTTTTCCGGTCCGGTTACATTGACTATCTCCGTTGCCTTGATTGGCTGGCTCTATTTCCCTATACGCCAATACGTTTGGAGCAAAATCTTCATTCGCAATCAAAAAGAACTGGAAGATTGGCTTTCCCAGGCACTGCCAGTAATGCTAGAAGCTCAACGAAAGAATCAATGGAGATCTGGCATTGAAGAAGCCTTGCAAGCTGTGTTCCAGCCATTATCCATAGACAGTCAGTCCATTGCAGCTACAGACATAATTATTCTCGACAAGGGAGAGAGCCTGGCTGTACCGGAACCCATGGAAGGTATTACATGGGTTCTGCGACACGCCAAACAGGGTAATCGTACTTTTACCCAGCATGATATCGGGATTGCCCGCCTAGTTTTGTCCTTGTACCAGCTAGTAAATCAGGCACATCTCGCTCATGCCAAAGGCGCAAAAGAAGAACGCCTCCGTATTCGGCGCGACATGCATGATGACCTAGGCGCAAAACTGCTTCAGTTATTGCACAAATCTTCAGACACCATGAAACCCTTGGTAAGAGATGCCATGCGTGATCTGCGTGACCTCTTGAAAAACATGGAGGGCGAATCCCTATCACTGGAGGCTGCTTCCCTGCAGTGGCATGAGGAAACATTACGTCGCTGTGAGGATCATGGAACATATCTGGATTGGCAATCACTCCCAGTGCATACAGACCTTAGTGCCAATCAGTTCAGCGAATTGACGCGCATTCTCCGCGAAGCAGTCACAAATGCGCTCAAGCATGTACGCACATCCAGACTAAAAGTACTAATAGATTGCAAGAACGATTCCTTGACTATGCTGGTTGAAAACGATGGCGTCACCCACGACATTGTGCAAGGAACGGGAAGGGGCCTCGACATCATGGCAAGTCGAGCCCGCAATATGGGGGGCTCCTTCCGTCACGATATTATTGATAACCGCTGGCAAATAATATTTTCGGCGCCTTTATCACAAATTAATAAAATTGAAACCTCTGATATGTCAAATAAAAATGGGCCGTAAAACGACCCATTAATGCACTCAAGATAGATTCTATCTGGAAGCTGATGCCTTAGCAGCAGCCATTCCTACCAGTCCACCTGCCAGCTTTTTCGTTTCGGCATTATATGTTCCTGGTATCAAATTCACCTGGTAACGAGTAATGTCTTTGGCAACATTACTTGACGTTCCGCCAAGCGCACTCAACATTCCAAGCGTTTTGGTCAGACCGGAGGTTACCTTATCTCCAGTAGTTGTTACATCTTCAATGCTGCTGTAGAAGAGCACAGAAGTAGCAACCGGCTGCTTACTGGTGAATATTGGCTGATGGTTAGGCTTGATCATGCACTCCTCTTTCCCAAACCGCTTCCAGCATTTTTGTTGCTCAATTGGCTTAAAGCGAATATCACCGCTGGCTGCCAACTGCACCTTGCTCTTTACTTTTGCGGAGTTCTTATTGGAAAGTCCCGCAAAATTCTGATTACCATCAGATTCAAGTTCTGCAAAATCAACAAGAATATTTACATTTACACCTGTCATTCCAAGCGTTTTTATCAAGCGACCCTCATGCTGCTCGGAAGCATTTCCAGCTGCTGCCTTAAATGCCTGCCCCAAACCCCCAGCTGTACCGATATAACGTTGATCCGAAATAGTTTCACCATTGCGTGCAAGAACCAAATAGCGAGTTCCACCATCACCCTTATATTCAAATGGACTTTCTCGGCCGCCAGAATGTAATGCCTGATAGTGATCGCTAGCTTTTATCGTGCTATGAGGTACCACCTGGAAACCGGCACTTGCTAACTGTTTTTCACTTTCACTACAGGCTTCATCAGCAAGGCGCTGAAAATCCGTCTCATCTAGTCCTTTTGCTGAATAGGTCACACTTATCTGTACATCTGAACGCCGAATTGTTCCGGTTGCGCGCGATGCATCCGAACGAAATCCACCGCTAGTTGATGCAGAAGCAGCAGTGGTCATGGCAAACATCACATTACAAGATAGAACCCCTACCTTATTAACCCCTTTCATATATTTTTCGTGGCTTGCATTGATAAAACTATCGGCCTGGGTTACTGGACTGGCATTCGCATTATAGTCAGGCGATTGCTGGACTGAAGTCGCACATCCTGCCACTAGCGCTATCAAGGTTATGGCAGGAATCGTTTTTCTGGACAGCAACGTTTTCATGATTTTTTTCCTTCGATATATATTTTTAATGTGTAATATCACTTATAAAAACCTAATATTATTAACAGCAATGGGTTAATTATCTTAATCCCAGTTATCGCCGCTACGAGTCTTCCAAAGCACAACAACCCTAGCAATACGTCCGCTGTACACTGATAGGCTCAGAGCTCCGCAATTACTGACTTCCTATTTGAGAAATTGATCACAATCCTACGTTTGTGCTTATTGGAAGTGACCCCCCTGAAAGGGGGGGGGAATGAGGTAAAGGGTTTATAGCCATTACAAGGAAGATAGTGTCTCCGTCTCTCAGCTCTCCCGGATCACCATGCAGTTGGCGGTGGCGTGGGCATAGAGTCTGCCGTCGGTTATCACCAGATTGTGGCCGGTATTAATCACCTGGCCTTCCACACGCAGGGTGTTGTTGAACGACAACAACCGGCACATCTTGATGTTCAAATCGGTAGTGCCATAACTCTCGCCGGCTTCCAGCATGGTGTGGGTGGCACAGCCGGTGACCGAGTCCAGCACCGTGGCAGCGGAACCGCCGTGTACACCGCCCATGGGGTTGGTGTGGCGCTCGTCCGCAGTGGCCAGGAAAACCACCTGGCCCTCTTCCACCAGATCCGGGTCCATGTACATGGTTTCTGAGATGGGCGGGCCGGCGAACGGCAGGGACTGAGCAGGCAAAAAACAGAATGGGGTATCGGAAAGGGACGGCCCTGGCATCAAGGGCTGAGACTTCACGCAGGTGGTTTCGTGAGTTACGAGAAGCGAAAGGCAAAAACCGGCTTGCTCTTCGCAACTAGTAGCTAGTAGCTAGTAGCTAGTAGCTGATTTTCGCTCTACAACGTCACCGTCCGGCAACAGTTGCTGCCCGCTTCCCTGGCGGCAGCCAGGGCGGTTTCCACCGCCTGCAGGGCAGCGTCCGTAGAGCCGTAGTCTTCCTGATCCGCGTCACAGGGCATCAGGGTAGCCACACCAAGACTCACCGTCAGGGGTACCGGCACCTCGGGCAAAGACAACACCGTCTGGCGACAATCCTCTGCCACACTCTCCGCCTGATTGAGGCCTGCTTCCGGCAGTAGCATCAGGAACTGTTTACCGGTGAAGCGACCCAGGCAGGCATGATTTCCACCCAGCTTGCCCAGCGCCTCAGACACTGCCATCAGGGCATCATCACCGGCAGCATGGCCATGCTCCTGGTTCAACTGGTCGAGATTGCCCACTTCCACCAGCACCAGCGAGAGGGGCTCACGGGTTCGCAGGCCCAGCTTCAGGTTCTGACGCAGCTGCTCCAGGATCACCGGGCGGTTACTCAGGCCGGTGAGCGCATCCTGGCGGGCCAGACCGGCCAGCTCGCGGTTGAGCTGTTCCAGTTCATCGCGCTGCTCGCGCAAGGCAAGTTCGCCGTTCACCTGGGCGGTGATGTCTTCGAGCTGGGAGAGGAAATAGCGCGGACTGCCATCACTGTTGCGCACCAGCGAGACCGCCAGCAATACCCACACTTCGCGGCCATCCTTGTGGGTATAACGTTTTTTCATCCGGTAGGTGGTGGCTTCGCCACGTAACAGGCTGTCCACGTGCTCCAGATCCGTTTCCAGGTCATCCGGATGGGTGATGGCCTGGAAATCAATCTCGCGCAGCTCGCTGTCGCTGTAGCCGACAATTTGGCTTACCGCTTCGTTGACCCGCAACCAGCGCCCGTTGGGGGCAACGATGGCCATGCCGATGGCGGCGTGGCGGAACGCCCCTTCGAACAGCGCCACACTGGTTTCCATGTCTTCCACCGCCCGCACACGCTGGGTTTCCAGCCAGGAGCGCTCCAGGCCATTGCCCAGAGACAGGGCCATCAGCTCCAGGAATTCCATTTCCTCCATGCTGAAGGGCTCCGGACGGGGCCGGGTATCGCTGAAGTTCAACGTGCCTACCACGTCGCCTTGCACCCGGATGGGTGTGGCGATATAAGCCTGCAGCTTCAAGCCGGTATAGCTGGGGTGTGAGCGCATGGATTCCAGAGCGCCCACATCGAAAAGCGCCACCGAGCCCTGCTTGTCCAACACCTCGGAACAATAGGTATCGCCCAGGGCGAAATGGTCACCGGTACGGATGACGTCATTGTCCGACTGCACCGCCAGCACCTCGTAGTCCTGGCCCTGCACGCGACTGATGATGCCGACAGACAGCCCCAGCAAGCGGCAACCCACTTCCAGATATTGTCGATACAGCTCGCGGCTGTCCGCACCATCCAGTAATGACAACCGATGCAGTTCCTTCAGGCCCACCAGACGCGGGTCCGCCCCCTCTTCCATGATCCTCGATCCTTTTCCAGGCAACATTTTCGCAAACGTTAGAACCTGTTTAGAGCCTATACGCAGTCGCGCTGGAGGCAATTTTTCCGTCAGGTCGTGATTACGATTGTGCGGTGTAGTCATTCTACATAAACAATCGTTATCGCGGGCGGGCGGGCTCTTTACCTTAAAGAATGGTGTCCCGGCCCTTCAGGGTTGTGCTGAGAATGGGGTCTGACAGTACTGAAAACCGTCAAAATGACCACCGCACAAGGCGTGTACCCATGGATTCTTGCCATTTTCTGCGACAACGCGGCTGAGTACAGGCTCTAAACAAGTTCTTTTTATACGCTTGTGAGCCGCAAGTAAAAACCTTGAACAACATTTGTTATGCAGACATAAAAAGGCGCCATGCGGCGCCTTCCAGGGCCCTTGTGCTCAATGCAGTTGAAACAGGATCTGTAACAACTGGATGCCCAGCAGTACAAACAGCGGGCTCAAGTCGAAGCCACCCATAGGCGGAAGCAACTTGCGTACCGGCGCCATGATCGGCTCGGTGATCTGCACGATCACCCGCACCACCGGACTGTAGGGGTCCGGGGCCACCCAACTGAGAAGCACGCGGATCAGCACTGTCCAGAACACATAATTGAGAATCAGGCTGGCCAGTTCGCGCAGGGCATGAAGCACCAGGGCGGCACCGATACCGCTGGGGAAGCCTCCCACCTGGATGCTCAGCAGGATCACCGTCTTGAGGATGATCAACGCCACCACCAGTACCAGCGCGGCAATATCCAGCCCACCGTAGCCGGGAATAATCCGACGCAGGGGCTTGAGCAGCGGGTTGGTGGCCTTGAGCACGAACTGGGAGATGGGATTATAGAAATCCGCCCGGGCCAGCTGCAGCACAAAGCGGGTCAGTACGATGAAGATGTAGGCGCTGAAAACAAAGTCCAGCAGGAAAAACAGGGCGCCCTGGGGGTTCATGGATTACTCCGTGGTTCGCAACAGGCTAAGAGTTTGGGGCAAGGGGCGGAAATTTCAAAGGGGCAGTTGCTTGTAGGAGCGTCGCTGGCGGCGCGATAACCTGGATCATGCTGCCCCGGGCTGTTTCGAAGCACTGTAGGAGCTCCTCTTGAGGGGCGAACCGACTTAGCTAGGCCGCATAGCTTAGCGGGCTCGCAATGGAACCCGCCAAGCGCTGATATTCCTGATCGCCCTGCGGGCGATTTCCACGATGACGCGTGGTTCGCCCCTCAAGAGGAGCTCCTACAAAAACGCTTTACCCCGCCAGCTCTTCCGACCGCTCCCGGGCCGCAGCAACGGCGGCCTGGACCTGTTCGCGGAAGCCCGCTTCCTCGAACACGTTCAGCGCGGCAGCGGTGGTGCCGCCGGGGCTGGTGACCTGCTGGCGCAGCACATCCGGGCCCGCTTCGCTGGCGATGGCCAGTTGCGCCGCGCCCCAGGCCGTCTGCAGCACCATCTGGCGGGCAGTGGCCGGGTCCAGCCCTTGCGACTTGGCGGCTTCGATCAGGGATTCCATCAACAGGAAGAAGTAGGCCGGGCCGGAGCCGGAGACGGCGGTGACCGCATCCAGTTCCTTTTCCTCGGCAAACCAGAAGGTCAGCCCCACGGAGCCGAGGATCTCCTTGGCCATGGCTTTCTGCTCATCGCTCACGCCCTCAGCGGCATACAGACCGGTGGCACCGGCCTGAACCAGCGACGGCGTGTTGGGCATGCAACGCACAATCGGGGTCTGGCCCAGCCAGCTTCGCAGGTTGGCCACGGTGACACCGGCGGCGATGGAGATCACCAGCGGCTGGCGATCGGCAATCAGGTCACGCAGATCTTCACACACGGCCTGCATCATTTGTGGTTTCACCGCTAACACCAGCACATCCACCCGGCCGGCCACGTCACGGTTCTCGGTGCTCACGTGCACACGGTGCAGCTGGGACACCTCTTCCAGACGATCCCGGGAGGGGTCGCTCATCCAGATGCGGGCGGGGCGAATTCCTTTCGCCACCATGCCGCCGGCCAGGCTGGTGGCCATGTTGCCGGCGCCGATAAATCCGATGCTTTGCTGTGCCATAACTGCGCAATCCTTGTCTTGTGTTGTAACGCGTACGATGCCCCGAGGCGCTGACGACGCGGCTCTGTTGTCGTCAGGCGGTGCGCGGACCAAACAGGGCGGTGCCCACACGAACCATGGTGGCGCCTTCTTCGATGGCCACGCCGTAATCCGCGCTCATGCCCATGGAGAGCGTATCGAGGGACGGCATTGTATTGCGCAATTGTGACAGTGTCATGGCGAGCTGTCGGAAAGCACCCCGGCTGTTGTCCCCGCTGTCCGCCCGGGGAATGGCCATCAGGCCACGCAGACGCAGGTTGGGCAGAGTGGTGATCTCGGCGGCCAGGGCGGGCACCGCCTCCAGCGCAATACCGCTCTTGCTGTCTTCGTCGTCCACGTTCACCTGAATACAGACATTCAGCGGGGGCAGCTCTGCCGGGCGCTGCTCACTGAGGCGGCGAGCCACTTTCAGACGGTCCACCGAGTGCACCCAGTCAAAGTGAGCAGCGATATCGCGGGTCTTGTTGGACTGGATGGGCCCGATGAAGTGCCACACCAGGTCGCGGCCTTGCAGTGCCGCTATCTTGTCCAGGGCTTCCTGCAGGTAGTTTTCGCCGAAATGCCGCTGCCCCTGGTCAGCCAGGCGGGCCAACTCGTCCACTGTACGGGTCTTACTGACCGCCAGAAGCTGCACACTGCCGGAATCACGGCCGGATTGCTCACAAATTGCACTAATTTGCGCATTGATCTCTATCAGTGGGCTTTTGGAGTCTGTCATTATTGAACGGCTCAAGAGGTCGGGTTACTTTAGGCATGCGACGAATTTCTGAGAAAGCCAATTTCCGGCGCTCGCCATAATAACAAAAGGGGGCTTCGGGCTCCCTTTCAATACCAGACAACGCAAGTAGAAACCCATGGATATTACCGAGCTGCTCGCTTTCAGCGCCAAAAACGGCGCTTCCGACCTTCACCTGTCCGCCGGTCTGCCACCGATGATTCGTGTGGACGGCGACGTGCGCCGCATCAATCTGCCGGCCATGGAGCACAAGGAAGTCCACGCGCTGATCTACGACATCATGAACGACAAGCAGCGCAAGGATTTCGAGGAATTCTTCGAAACCGACTTTTCCTTCGAGGTGCCCGGCGTGGCCCGCTTCCGGGTCAACGCTTTCAACCACAACCGGGGTGCCGGCGCCGTATTCCGGACCATTCCCTCGAAAGTGCTAACCATGGAAGACCTGGGCATGGGCAAGGTATTCCAGAAAATCTCCGACATGCCCCGGGGCATTGTGCTGGTTACCGGGCCCACCGGTTCCGGTAAGTCCACCACCCTGGCGGCCATGGTCGACTACATCAACGATTCACGCTACGAGCACATCCTCACCATTGAGGATCCCATCGAATTCGTGCACGAATCGAAAAAATGCCTGGTCAACCAGCGGGAAGTCCACCGCGATACCCTCGGCTTTTCCGAAGCCCTGCGATCCGCACTGCGGGAAGACCCGGATATCATTCTGGTGGGCGAGCTGCGGGATCTGGAAACCATCCGCCTGGCGCTGACCGCCGCGGAAACCGGTCACCTGGTATTCGGCACCCTGCACACCACCTCCGCTGCCAAGACCATTGACCGGGTGGTGGATGTATTCCCCGCCGAAGAAAAATCCATGATCCGCTCCATGCTGTCGGAATCCCTGCAGGCGGTGGTATCCCAGACCCTGCTGAAGAAAAACGGCGGCGGCCGGGTGGCCGCCCACGAAATCATGATGGGCACACCGGCGATCCGTAACCTGATCCGCGAAGACAAGGTGGCGCAGATGTACTCGGCCATCCAGACCGGCGGTGCGCTGGGCATGCAGACCCTGGATCAGTGCCTGCAGGGTCTGGTCAATAAAGGCCTCGTGGCCCGCGATGTGGCCCGCGAAAAAGCCAAGAGCCCGGACTCAATCTAACGAGGAGAAGAACAGATGGAATTCGAAGAGCTCCTCAAACTGATGGTACAGAAAGGCGGCTCCGACCTGTTCATTACTGCCGGTGTGCCGCCCAGCATGAAGGTGAACGGCAAGATCCTGCCTGTGACCAAGAGCGCGCTGACCCCGGACATGACCCGGGACATCGTGTTCGGCGTAATGACCGAACAGCAGCGCAAGGAATTCGTGGCACACCACGAGTGCAACTTCGCCATCTCCGCCCGGGGCATCGGCCGGTTCCGGGTATCCGCTTTCTACCAGCGCAACCTGGTGGCCATGGTACTGCGTCGTATCGAAACCAAGATCCCCAATGTGGACGACCTGCGTCTGCCGCCAGTGATCAAGGAACTGGCCATGACCAAGCGCGGCCTGGTGATCTTCGTGGGCGCCACCGGTACCGGTAAGTCCACCTCGCTGGCCTCCATGATCGGCTATCGCAACAAGAACTCGAAGGGCCACATCATCACCATTGAGGACCCCATCGAATTCATCCATCAGCATCAGGGTTGTATCGTTACCCAGCGTGAAGTGGGCATTGATACCGAGTCCTTTGATGTGGCGCTGAAGAACACCCTGCGTCAGGCGCCGGACGTGATCCTGATCGGCGAGATCCGTACCCCGGAAACCATGGACAAGGCCATTGCCTTCGCGGAAACCGGTCACCTGTGCCTGGCTACCCTGCACGCCAACAACGCCAACCAGGCGCTGGACCGGATCATCCACTTCTTCCCGGCAGATCGTCACGGCCAGCTGTGGATGGACCTGTCCCTGAACCTGAAAGGCGTCGTCGCTCAGCAGCTGATCCCCACCCCGGATGGCAAGGGCCGCCGCGCCGCCATCGAGGTGCTGCTGGGCACGCCGCTGGTACAGGACCACATCCGCAAGGGCGAAGTGCACATGCTCAAGCAGCTGATGAGCAAGTCCCGGGAACAGGGCATGCAGACTTTCGACCAGGCCCTCTACGACCTCTACTCCGTTGGTGAAATCACCTACGAAGACGCCATGCTGCACGCGGACTCACCCAATGACCTGCGTCTGATGATCAAGCTGGGTAACGAGACTGATTCCTCCAGCCTGGACATCGCCACGCGGGGATTGAGTATCGAGGACACAGAATAAGAGCAGTTTAAAGTTCAAAAGCGCGAATGGGATAACTGCCTAACATATAGCTACCCCACCGCGCCCAAGCTGATTGCGCGGGCACGATATAACACAGCAGATAACGAGCGTTACCGCGCTTTGCAACTTTGAACTTTCAACTTGCAACTCAATCCCGCGATAACAGGGACGATTTTTACTTTACCAATGGAGGGGGAAACCCATGCAACAACAAAAAGAAACACACCTGACACCCATCGGCTATCTGCTGTGGTTTTTTGGCGGCATCTTCGGTTACCACCGTTTCTACTATGGTCGCCAGCTCACCGGCCTGCTGTGGATGCTTACCGCCGGGATCTTCTTCATCGGCTGGATCGTGGATGCCTTCCTGATTCCGGGCATGAACCGGGACGCCAATAATCAGTTCAAGTCCGGCGAGACCGATTACAGCGTGGCCTGGGTGCTGATGCTGTTTCTGGGTATCTTCGGCGCCCACCGCTTCTACATGGGCAAGATCGGCACCGGGGTACTTTACCTGCTGACGCTGGGCCTGCTGGGTTTTGGGGTAATCTATGATCTGTTCACCCTGAACGGCCAGGTCTCCGAGCGCAACGGCGAAACCGCCCAGGGCGAGCCGGTTCCTGCCTGAAGAGCGGCAAGTTTCAAGTATCAAGTTGCAACGCGGACAATATTATTGCGAACTTGAACTGACGAGGCCGCGCCCAAAGGTTGGGCGCGGCCTCTTTGCTTTTACCTTAGAAAAACCCTTTATCGCGTTGCAACTTGTCACTTGAAACTTGCAACTCAATAATGCGGCGGCGGTGCATCTTCAATGCGTGACGCAGCCATTTCCTCGGACAAATCCAATACCCGGTCCACCAGTTTGCGGCACACCTTTTCCAGCTCGTCGATCTTGCCCTGCTGGTCACTGACCACCTTGTTCAGATGCTGGACCAGGTCTTCCTGGTAGGCCAGCTTGGTTTCGATATCGACCAGCCGTTCTGCGTCGCTCATGAAGTACCCTCTTACTGTAGGAGCCATGCTTGCATGGCGAACCGCCGAAGGCGATCACCGCAAGCAGGTTCGCCATGCAAGCATAGCTCCTACAATGTGTGTCATTAACATTGGCCCCATTGTACTTGCCCGCACGCAATAATGCCGCTAAGGTTTGCCCGTCTTGGGGGAGTAGTCGCTCGGTTTTCACCCCTTGGCGGTCATCAACATAGTTGCGCCGCATGCGCATGGTGGCCGCGTCCGCGTCCTTCCGGATTGACGAGACCTGAGACATCGCTGGTATTCCGCTGGGGCGGGATTGACCGGTGGTGTCTCTGTGTCGCAATCCCGCCCCTCTGGAAACGTTCATGGAAGCCCTGTTCAGCTCTTTTCTGCTGGTTGCCCTTGGCGAAATCGGCGACAAGACCCAACTACTGTCCCTGGCCCTGATCCTCAAATTCCGTAAACCCTGGCCGATTCTGGCTGGCGTGGTGGTGGCTACCCTGCTCAACCATGGCGCCTCGGTGTGGTTTGGTGACTGGTTGGCCGGCGCCATTCCCGGAGACTGGCTGCGCTGGATTCTCGGTATCAGCTTTATCGGCCTGGGCCTGTGGATGCTGATCCCCGACGGCGATGAGAAAGTGGATGAGAACCCCCGCTTCGGCCCCTTCCTGACCGCCCTGGTGCTGTTCTTCATTGCCGAAATCGGCGACAAGACCCAGTTCGCCACCATTGCCCTGGCGGTTCAATTCAAGGATCAGTTCTGGCCGGTGCTGGGTGGCTCCACCCTGGGCATGATCGCCGCCAACCTGCCGGTCATCTGGTTGGCACATCAGTTTGGCGGCCAACGCTTTGAAATCTGGGCCCATCGCATCAGTGCCGTGCTATTTGTAGGCTTCGGGGTGTGGGCCTTGGTGTAAAACAGGCCCCACGCGACACGCATAAAGCCTGATACAATCTGGCCTCTTTTTGCGTGCATGCGTGTTGCGTGCTGCCTGTTTGCGAGTCCTGCCCATGGCCCTCACCGCCACCATCTACAAAGCCGAACTGACTGTGTCCGACATGGACCGGGACTACTACGCCACCCACAACCTGACCGTGGCGTTGCACCCGTCGGAAACCCCATCACGGATGATGCTGCGACTGCTGGCCTTTGCGTTGAATGCCCACGAAGCTCTCACCTTTACCCGTGGCCTTTCCAGCACCGACGAGCCGGATCTGTGGCAACGCAATCCGGACGACACTCTGGAACACTGGATCGAACTGGGCATGCCAGACGAAAAACGCCTGCGCAAGGCGTGCGGCCTGGCCCGACACGTGACGCTTTACACCTATGGCGCCCGGGCGCCACAGGTATGGTGGGAGAGCATGAAGAACAAGGTGACCCGCTTCAGCAACCTGCACATCGTTCATGTGGATCCGGACAGCGAAGCAACTCTGGAGCCACTCATGCAGCGCACCATGCAACTGCAATGCATGATTCAGGATGGACAAATCTGGTTCGGCAGCACCGAGCAATCCATGGAGATGGGCCTGACAACCTGGTTTGGTGCCAGCCCCCATCACTAAATCTTCACGCTGCGCCCAATGCCTTCATGTTACTAGTGCCCTCGCCATTTCTTTGACAACGGAGACTCCATGTCAGACCTGATTCTGCACCACTACGCCCTGTCCCCCTTTTCCGAAAAGGTGCGGGCCATGCTCGGCTATGCCGGTCTGGACTGGCAGTCCGTCACCGTGCGGGAAATGCCGCCACGGCCGATGCTGGCGCCACTGGCAGGCGGCTACCGGAAAATTCCGGTGGCACAGAGCGGCGCCGATGTGTTCTGCGACACTCGTATTATCGGCGCGGAGATTGCCGCACTGGCCGGCAAGCCGGAGCTGGTAGCCAGCAACGCCGGTGTCGACGTACAGGATTTTGTCGCCAGGGTGGACCTGGACATCTTCCTCGCCTGCATCATCTCTGCAGGCAACATGACTCTGCTGCGCAAGGTGCTCAAGGAGTCGTCGCTGCTGGATCTGGGTCGCCTGTTGTGGGACCGCATCGCCATGGGCAGCAAGGCCAAGGTAAAAACCAACAGCCCAAAGCAGATGAAACGCATGGTGGAAGCCCATCTGACCGATCTGGAGGGGAAGCTGGAATCACACCCTTTCCTGTTTGGCGACACGCCAAACGCCGGCGATTTTTCCGCCTACCACAGCCTGTGGTTCCAGCGTGACCTGGCGGAACAACCGCGCTTCAAACGCTACCCGAAAGTGAATGCCTGGCTGGATCGTCTGCAGGCCTATGGGCAGGGCAACAGCACCCAGATCAGCGCCGACCAGGCCCTGGAGCAGGCCCGGGCTGCCACCCCTCGCCCACTGCCCGATTGCACCCAGGACCAGGCACTGCTCGGCAAGACCGTGAGCGTGGTCCCCAACGACTACGGTCGCATTCCAGTGGAAGGCACCCTGGTGGCCAGCACCGATGAGCGCTGGATCGTGGCGCGGGACGAGGACGCCGTGGGCCGGGTGCATGTGCACTTGCCGCGTCAGGGGTTTGTGATCCGCGCGGTCTGACCGAGCACTGATTCAAGCGTTGGGGCCTTGCTTGCAAGGCGAAGGGCTTGCCCCTGTGCCGTGATAACGGCTGATCTTTCGCTTTGCGAGCAAAGCTCCAACGGGAGCTTTGCTTGCAAGGCGAACGTCCCGGGCCCGGCATCCCCTTACAGGCTGCGCTGATTAACCCGTTTCATCAGTTCTTCGGCGCTTTCCTTACGCTCGGAATAGCGGTCGGTGAGATAGTCACTGCGGTCGCGGGTCAGGTAGGTGAACTTCACCAGCTCTTCCAGCACATCGACAATACGGTCGTAGAAGCCGGAGGCTTTCATGCGATCGTTTTCATCGAATTCCAGAAACGCTTTCGGCACCGATGACTGGTTGGGGATGGTGAGCATGCGCATCCAGCGGCCCAGCACCCGTAGCTGATTCACCGCATTAAAGGACTGCGATCCGCCGCACACCTGCATCACTGCCAGGGTCTTGCCCTGGGTGGGGCGCACTGCGCCCAGCGACAATGGAATCCAGTCAATCTGAGCTTTCATGATGCCGGTCATCGCGCCATGCCGTTCCGGCGAACACCACACCATCCCCTCACTCCAGGTCACCAGATCGCGCAGCTCCTGCACCTTGGGATGGCTGGCATCCTCGCTGTCCGGCAGCGGCAGGCCATCGGCATGAAACACTTTCGGCTCCGCGCCCATGGCTTCCAGCAGGCGAGCCGCTTCCTCCACCACCAGACGGCTGAAGGAACGCTGACGCAGCGATCCATACAACAACAGGATGCGCGGTTTATGGGTAGACGGCTGATCCCGGAACACGCTGTCGGTAGCGGGGACCTGGAAGCAATCGTTATCGAGGTTGGGTAGATCTTTCATCGAAGCTCTCATTTTTTGTAGGAGCCCATGCTTGCATGGCGAAGGGTTCTGTTTCCTGAAAGCAGGTATGAATCTGACAGACTTTCGCCATGCAAGCATGGGCTCCTACAGGATTACGCAGGATTTTCTTCGAACCAGTGCGAGGTACGATTCACAATCGCTACCAGCGTCAGCATCACCGGCACTTCCACCAGAACGCCCACTACGGTGGCCAGCGCCGCACCGGAGTGCAGGCCGAACAGGCTGATGGCCACGGCCACCGCCAGCTCGAAGAAGTTGCTGGTGCCGATCAGGCAGGCGGGGCCGGCCACGTTGTGTTTCAGCCGCAGGCGACGGGCCGCCCAGTAAGCAATCACGAAGATGCCGTAGGTCTGGATCAGCAGCGGGATAGCGATCAGCACGATGGCCATGGGTTTGGCGAGGATGGTTTCCGCCTGGAAGCCGAACAGCAGCACCACCGTGGCCAGCAGCCCCATCACACTGATCGGCTTGAGGGCAGCAACGAAGCGTTCCACTTTCGCCTCGCCCCCTTTAGCCACCAGCATCTGGCGGGTGAGGAAACCGGCAATCAGCGGCAGCACCACATAGAGCACCACGGACAACAACAGCGTATCCCAGGGAACGGTGATGTCACTGACACCCAGCAACAGGGCCGCGATGGGGGCAAAGGCGAATACCATGATGATGTCGTTCACCGACACCTGTACCAGGGTGTAGTTGGCATCGCCCTTGGTCAGGTGACTCCACACGAACACCATGGCGGTACAGGGAGCCACGCCCAGCAGGATCATGCCGGCGATGTACTCGGTGGCGGTCTGTGGGTCCACCCAGCCGGCGAACAATACCTTGAAAAACAGCCAGCCAAGCGCCGCCATGGTGAACGGCTTGATCAACCAGTTGATTGCCAGAGTGAGCAGCAACCCCCGTGGGTTCTGTCCTACTTTCTTGATCGCGGTGAAATCAATCTGGATCATCATCGGGTAGACCATCACCCAGATAAACACCGCCACCGCCAGATTCACGTGGGCGTACTCAAACGCTGCCACCGCCTGAAACAGAGGCGGTACTGCCAAGCCCAGGGCGACCCCGGCAATAATCGCCAGGCCCACCCAGACGCTCAGGTAACGTTCGAAAAACGGCATCAGTGGTCCTCCATGTCCCGATGGATCTGCTCACCGCAGGCCACCAGGCCTTTGCCGTTGAGGTCATCCAGCGAAACGTCGAACAGTGCCTGCAGACGACTTTCCAGTTGCTGGTAGGTAGCCTCAAAGGCCGCAGCAATCTCCTCTTCCGTGCCTTCCACATGAGCCGGGTCCGGCAGGCCCCAATGCAGTTTGGGCACATCCCCCAGCCACACCGGGCAGGCTTCCCCGGCGGCGCTGTCGCAGACGGTAATAATCAGATCGATATCTTCACCGGCCAGATCATCCATGGATTTGGAACCGGGGTTGTCCGGGGTAATGCCATGGCGGGCCAGCACTGCCAGCGCTCCCGGGTTCACCTGGCCGGTAGGATGGCTACCGGCACTGAGGCCCCGGAAACGGCCTTTGCCCAGGGCATTGATCAATGCTTCGCCAATAATGGAACGACAGGAGTTGCCGGTGCACAGCACCAGAATCGTCATGGGTTGCAGTTGCATGTCAGTTCTCGCAGCAGGCAGGGACAGGAAGGTTCAGAGACAGGGCCTCGCAAGCCGGTGATACCAGACTCGCCAACGTCTGTTGGGCCCAGGCAGGCAGTTCCGGGTTAATGCGGTAATGCATCCAGGTACCCTGCCGTCGCGCCACCACCAGCTCACACTGCCGCAGCTGAGCCAGGTGGCGAGATACCGTGGACTGCGGCGCACTGACCGCATCCACCAGGTCGCACACACAGACCTCGCCTTGGCCGTGCAACAGGCAGACCAGACTCAGGCGAAGGTCATCGCCGAGGCATTTGCAGAGCTGGGTGGGAGTGAGCATGGGTCGCCCTGTATTCGTATATTCGGAAATACGGATATTAAAGAGGCACGTTGCAAGATACAAGTTTCAACGCGGGAAGGTTTTGTGACGATGCTGGAAAGGCAAAGGCCGTGCCTGAAGGTAAGGCGCAGCCTTTGAAAGGGCCGTAGGAGCGTCGCTTGAGACGCGAACCTCGAGCAGCGAGGAAATCGCCCGCAGGACGATCAGGACTGTAGAGCTCCACAGGCCTATCCATATCCATATAAAGGTTATGGCTAGATTGAAGCTCATTCCTCGCGAAGGCTCGGTTCGCGTCTCAAGCGACGCTCCTACAGCGGCTTCGTAGCAGGTTTTGCTCGTAGCTGGAAGCTGCCTTTATTTCTTCAGCTTGGCTTCGATCTCGTCCACGGTGATGTGGCGTACGTCCTTGCCTTCCACCAGGTAGATGACCTGCTCGCCGATGTTGCGGGCGTGGTCACCGATGCGCTCCAGGGCGCGCAGGGACCAGATGATGTTGAGGATCCGGGTAATGGAGCGCGGATCTTCCATCATGAAGGTCACCAGCGAGCGCATGGCGCTGCGGTATTCCATGTCCACTTCGTTGTCTTCGGCGGCCACTGCCAGGGCTTTCTTGGCGTCAAACCGCGCAAAGGCGTCCAGAGTGTCGCGCAGCATGTTGCGCACGTGGTTGCCGATGTGCCGCACTTCCACGTAACCACGGGGGGACTCGCCCTCTTCCGCAAGCTGCTGGCCCATGCGGGCAATCTTGGCCGATTCGTCGCCGATCCGTTCCAGGTCGGAGACGGCCTTGGTCACGGCAATGATCAGACGCAGGTCGGAGGCCGCAGGCTGGCGCAAGGCCAATACCCGGGTGCATTCCTCGTCGATCAGCATTTCCAGCTTGTCGACCTTGTCTTCCGTCTCCAGCACCTTCTGGGCCAGGTCGGAATCTGCATGCAGCAACGCCTGCAAGGCATCCACTACCTGCTTTTCCACCAGGCCACCCATCTCCATCAGATTGTTGCGGATGGATTCCAGCGCCTCATTGAACTGGGTTGAGCTGTGCTCACCAAAATGCATGCGATCCATTATCTGTCTTCCTCCGAGCGGCGCTTAGCCGAAGCGCCCGGTGATATAGGCTTCCGTCAGATCGTGTTCCGGTTTGGTGAACACGGTCTCGGTGTCATTCATTTCCACCAGACGACCCAGGTGGAAGTAGGCGGTGCGGTGGGACACCCGCGCGGCCTGCTGCATGGAGTGGGTAACGATGGCGATGGTGTACGACTCGCTCAGCTCGCTGATCAGCTCCTCGATCTTGGCGGTGGCAATGGGGTCCAGTGCCGAGCACGGCTCATCCATCAGTACCACTTCCGGGCTCACCGCGATGGTGCGGGCAATACACAGACGCTGCTGCTGACCACCGGACAAGCCGGTGCCAGAGGCATGCAGACGGTCTTTCACCTCTTCCCAAAGGCCAGCTTTACGCAGGCTGTTTTCCACGATCTCGTCCAGGTCGTATTTCTTGTTGGCCAAGCCATGAATACGCGGGCCATAGGCCACGTTGTCGTAGATCGACTTGGGAAACGGGTTAGGCTTCTGGAACACCATGCCGACCCGGGCGCGCAGCTCCACCACATCCAGTTTCGGATCATAGAGATCCTGGCTTTCCAGATGCAGGTTGCCCTTCACCCGGCAGATATCGATGGTGTCGTTCATGCGGTTCAGACAGCGCAGAAAGGTGGACTTGCCACAACCGGACGGGCCAATCAGCGAGACCACTTCGTTCTTGCCGATATCCAGACTCACGCCATGAATTGCCTGGTTATCGGCGTAGAACACATCCACATCGCGCAGGCACATTTTCGGGTTGTCCACAAAGGGCTTACCCACGGTCTGATCAGGATAGGGGGTGTCTTGTGTCATTGCGTCACGCTCATTAATGGCCTTGTCTTTGGCCGCATCATTGGTGCCCAGAAACGGTTTGTCCAGTTGCCGTGCGGTTTCCATCACTCAAATCCTCGTTACCGGTCCGTTACCAGCGCCGTTCAAGACGCTTGCGCAGTACCACCGCCAGGGTGTTCATGGTGATCAGGAACGCCAGCAGTACCATGATCGCGGCGGACGCCAACGCTTCGAAAGATTGCTCCGGGCTGTCCGCCCACAGGTAGATCTGTACCGGCAGCACCGTGGCAGCATCCAACGGACCAGCAGGCAGATCGACGATAAAGGCCACCATGCCGATCATCAGCAGCGGTGCGGTTTCACCCAGAGCCTGTGCCATGCCGATAATGGCGCCGGTGAGCATGCCGGGCAGCGCCAGCGGCAGCACATGGTGCAGCACCACCTGCATCTTCGATGCCCCCAGACCCATGGCCGCCTGGCGAATGCTGGGCGGGACCGCCTTAATGGCAGCGCGGCTGGAAATAATGATGGTCGGCAACGTCATCAGCGTCAGCACGATACCGCCTACCAGCGGCACCGAACGGGGCAGACCAAACAGGCCGATAATCACCGCCAGACCCAGCAGACCAAAGATGATTGATGGCACCGCTGCCAGGTTGTTGATATTCACCTCAATAAAGTCGGTGAACTTGTTTTTCGGTGCGAATTCTTCCAGATAAATCGCCGCAGCCACCCCCACCGGGAAGCTCAGTACCAGGGTCACGATCATGGTGAACAGGGAACCGAGAATGGCGCCAAGAATACCCGCCTGCTCCGGCTCGCGGGAATCGCCGTAGCTGAACAGGGAACGGTTGAACACCATGTGGGTTTCGCCGGACGCTTCCAGCTCGGCCACCCATTCCTGCTGTTTGGCGTTCAGGCGACTGTCTTCGCGCTGCTTTTCGTTGGCCTTGAGAAACAGGTCCACATCATCATCGGCCAGCAACCACAGGGTGCGGGTTTGTCCGAGCAGGGCAGGCTCCTCACGCAGCATGTCGCGCAGGGCATAACCGGCGCCGGTGCTGACCAGCTGGTTGAGGGCACGGGTATCCTGGCGGCCTTCCACGGTCGGGAAGCGTTCTGCCAGGGCGTTGCGAATCACGCCCTGATAATTGCCGTAGTTCAATTGCTCTTCATCGCGCGGGTCACTGACATCCAGCACCTCGGCATCAAAGGTGATCGGCAACTGGATTTCATGCTCGAAGAACGCGCTATGGCCCTTGCCAATAATGTCGGTAAACAGCAACACCAGCGCCATCAGGCCAATGCCGATAGCGCCGATGCCAAAGGCCTTGAAACGTTTCTCTGACCGGTAGCGTCGGGCCAGCGTCTTGCGGACTTTTTCCGTGGTTTCACTCATGTCTCTCTCCGGCTCCTAGTCGTACTGCTCGCGGTATTTCTTCACGATATGCAGCGCGAAGATATTCATGACCAGGGTAGTAATGAACAGCATCAACCCCAGGGCGAAGGCAGCCAGTGTCTTGGCGCTATCGAATTCCTGGTCACCGGTCAGCAGCGTAACGATCTGCACGGTAATGGTGGTCACTGCTTCCAGCGGATTGGCAGTGAGGTTGGCCGCCAGACCAGCGGCCATTACCACGATCATGGTTTCGCCGATGGCCCGGGACGCAGCCAGCAAGATGCCGCCCATGATGCCCGGCAGGGCCGCCGGGAAGATCACCTTCTTGATGGTCTCGCTCTTGGTGGCGCCCAGCCCGAGAGAACCATCACGCATGGCCTGGGGCACCGCAGTAATGACGTCATCCGCCAGGGAAGAGACGAAGGGGATAATCATGATACCCATCACCAAACCAGCGGCCAGGGCGGATTCCGACGCCACATCCAGGCCAATGGATTCCCCCATACCACGAATAAACGGCGCCACCGTAAGAGCGGCAAAGAAGCCGTAAACCACGGTGGGAACCCCGGCCAGCACTTCCAGGGCCGGCTTGGCCACGGTACGGACCCGGTTGCTGGCATATTCTGCCAAATAGATGGCAGACATCAGTCCCACCGGCACCGCTACCACCAGAGCAATGGCAGAAATCAGCATGGTGCCCATGAACAATGGCACAGCACCAAAGGCACCACCGGAAGCCACCTGGTCAGCCCTCAGGGCGGTCTGGGGGCTCCACTGCAACCCGAACAGGAAATCAGTCACCGGCACCTTGCCGAAGAAGCGGATGGATTCGAACAGTACCGACAACACAATGCCCACAGTGGTGAGGATCGCCACCGTGGCGCACAGCATGAAGAGGGTCTGCAGTACCCGCTCCACCTGCTGGCGAGCGCGCAACTGCGGCGACACTTTCAACCAGGCCCAGGCGCCGCCGAACATGCACAGCACGATAATGACCACGGTCAGGGCCATGGCGCTGGTCTGGCGCAGGGCCTGCAGGCTCTCTGCAGCCGCCGCAATGGGGGGCTCTACAAAACCGACCGGGAGAGCGCCGCTGGCCACGTTCTGGATCTTGCTGAGCGTAAGGTTATAGCTGGACGCATCCGTCGGCTGTAGCTCCGCCGGCAAGCCGGCAAGCACCTGCTGGCGGATAATGCTGTCGTCAAACGCCAGCCACAGGCCCAGCACCACCAGTGCGGGAATCGCACACCACATGGCCGAACGCATGGCAAAGTAAAATGGCAGCGAGTGAAGGTGGCGAATCCCCCCAAGAGGACGGGCCAGCGCATAGGAGCGACGAAGCCCCACAAAGTAGGCGCCAGCCACCATCACCACCAGCAGCAACAGCAGGTTTCCGGTTTGCATGTATCACTCCGATCGGATTTGCTCAAACAAGGTCACCGCAATGATCTTGGTGGAACAAACACAGGTTTTTCAGGGGCGAAAAAGCCCGGTGGCAAACGCCACCGGGCCGAAAGCATCCATGCTTCTTGTTATTTCCCTTACAACTCTTCGCCAGTCATGGACTTCAGGCTGCGGGCCTGCTTGGCCATGCTCTTGCGCAGATCATCACCCAGCGGGATCAGGCCTTTCTCGCCCAGGTAACCCTGGTCGCCCCAGGCTTTCTCGCTGGTGAATTCTTTTACGTAGCCTTCGATACCAGGTACCACACCCACGTGGGCTTTCTTCACGTAGAAGAACAGGGAGCGGGATACCGGGTAATCACCGGAACCGATGGCGTCGAAAGTCGGCTCAACACCACCGACGTTGGCAGCCTGTACCACACCGCGGTTCTGATCCAGGAAGGAGTAACCGAACACACCGTAGGCAGCCGGGTTCTTTTCCAGTTTCTGCACGATCAGGTTGTCGTTCTCACCGGCTTCCACATAAGCGCCGTCTTCACGAACGCTGCGGCAGATCGCCTTGTACTTGGACTTGTCTTCGCTCTTGATGGCCTTCAGCCAGGGGAAGGTCTTGCAGCCGCCCTCGATGGCCAGTTCGTTGAAGGCATCACGGGTGCCGGAAGTCGGCGGCGGGCCCAGTACTTCGATTTCGGTGTTGGGCAGGGCCGGGTTCACCTCTTTCCAGGTCTTGTAGGGGTTGGCTACCAGCTCTTCGCTGCCATCCGGGTTCGGCACATCCTTGGCCAGAGCCAGGAAGATGTCACGCAGGGACAGGTCGATGTGCTCGCCCTTCACGGAGTTGGCAATCACGATGCCGTCATAGCCAACCTTCACTTCGGTGATGTCCTTCACACCGTTGCTCTGGCACAGCTCGAACTCGGATTTCTTCATGCGACGGGACGCATTGGTGATGTCCGGATGCTGGGTACCCACACCCTGACAGAACAGCTTCATGCCGCCGCCAGAACCGGTGGATTCGATTTTCGGGGTGGAGTTGCCGGTACGACCGAAACGCTCAGCCACCACGGTGGCGAACGGATAGACCGTGGAGGAACCCACGATGGAGATAGTATCGCGGGCCATGGCAGTACCCGGTACGCTGGCCATGGCCAGTGCAGCGGCGGCACCTGCCAGAGTTGCTTTCATCTTGAAGTTCACGGTTAAGCCTCCTAGTTACATGGCACCGGCGCTTGTCAGGTTTGACCCCACCCCGGTTTTGTTCTTGCAATCTTTGCAAACCAGTTCATGTTTCAACACCGCGCATGCTAGAGAGGGTTTGTGACAGCAACATTACAGGATCATTGCGCCCCTGTGATCTGTCAGTTTTGCCCGCAATCCCGTCCGATACACTGGCCCTAACCGGCAGCCCCCGTATAATGCGGGGTTTCGCGGGATGCGTCCGTACCACAGACGGCACCGGGGCCAGTCTCCCGGGGCACAGGTTTTTATGACACAACAACTATTACGCTGGCAGCAACGTCTGACCGGTTTTACCACCCTGGTGGGCCGCAGCACCGCCTGGCTGGCCCTGCTGCTGGTGCTGGGCACAGTATTGGTAGTGGTGCTGCGTTACGGCTTCGGCATCGGCAATATCGCCTTGCAGGAATCCCTCACCTATCTGCACGGCAGCCTCTTTATGCTGGCAATTGCCTATACCCTGGCCGAGGACGAGCACGTGCGCGTGGATGTGCTCTACCAGCGTTTCAGCCCCCGGGGCCGGGCCTGGGTCAATCTGCTGGGCACCCTGTTTCTGCTGCTGCCGGTGTGTGCGGCCATTTTCTGGCTATCGCTGGACTATGTGGTCAGTAGCTGGCGCGAGCAGGAAGCCTCCGCCAATGGAGGCCTGCCCTTTGTCTATCTACTGAAATCCCTGCTGCTGATCCTGCCCGCCCTGCTCACCGTGCAGGCCCTGGCGGAGCTGTTGCGCCACGGCCTGACCTTGCTGGGGGCGGCGCCGCCCGCTCCCCAGGACCACCCCGGGGAGGGCCTGTGATGGAATGGGTTCCCCTGATCATGTTTGTGGTGGTGTGCCTGGTGCTGCTCAGCGGTTACCCGGTGGCCTTTGTACTGGGCGGTACCGCCCTGCTGTTCGCCGTCGCCGGCATGGTGACCGGCACGTTCAGTCCGGCGGATCTGACCTTTGTGCCCAACCGGCTGTTCGGCATCATCGACAACACGACCCTGATGGCGGTGCCCCTGTTCGTGTTCATGGGGGTCATGCTGGAGAAATCGCGGGTGGCGGAAAAGCTGCTGGCCAGCATGGGCCAGCTGTTCGGCGGCCTGCCCGGCGGGATGGGTGTGGCTATCATTCTGGTGGGGGCGCTACTGGCCGCCAGCACCGGCATCGTCGGTGCCACCGTGGTGACCATGGGCCTGCTGTCGCTGCCCACCATGCTGCGCCAGGGTTATCAGCCGCAGCTTTCCACCGGGCTGATCTGTGCCACCGGCACCCTGGGGCAGATCATCCCCCCCTCCATTGCCTTGGTGCTGCTGGGCGATGTGCTGGCCAACGCCTATCAGGAAGCCCAGCTCAAGCAGGGGTTGTGGTCACTGGATACGGTGTCGGTAGGCGATCTGTTTGTCGGCGCGCTGATTCCCGGCCTGATTCTGGTTGGGTTGTATCTCTTGTATGTGGTGGCCATCAGCCTGCTGAAACCGGAGTGGGCGCCCGCATTCAAGACCGATGATGGCGAGCCGCGCGGCTGGCGCCCCCTTCTGGGCGGCCTGATTCCGCCGCTGCTGCTGATTGCGGCGGTACTGGGCTCCATTCTCACCGGCAAGGCCACCCCTACCGAAGCCGCCGGCGTGGGCGCCTTCGGCTCGCTGCTGCTGGCTGCCGGCAACCGGCACCTGAACGGGCAAATTCTCGGCCAGGTGGTGCGCGCCACCAGCCGGGTCACCGCCATGGTGTTCATGATCCTGATTGGCGCCAGCCTGTTTTCCCTGGTGTTTCGCGGTTTCGGTGGCGAGGAAGCGGTCCATGCCCTGTTCGAAAGCCTGCCCGGCGGGGTGATCGGCGCCACCCTGCTGGTGATGCTGCTGATCTTCCTGCTCGGCTTTATCCTCGACTTTATCGAGATTACCTTTGTCGTCGTGCCCATCGTCGGCCCGGTACTGCTAGCCATGGGTCTGGACCCGATCTGGCTGGGGGTAATGATCGCCCTGAACTTGCAAACCAGTTTTCTGACCCCACCCTTCGGGTTTGCCCTGTTTTACTTGCGCGGGGTGGCGCCGCCAGAGGTAAAAACCACGCAGATTTACCAGGGCGTGATACCTTTTATCATTATCCAGCTACTGATGCTGGGTATACTGGCGCTGTTCCCGGAACTGGCCACCTGGCTCCCCGATCAACTTTACGGGTAAATGAACTGCGGCGCGGCAGTGTATAGACTGCAATCTAAACCGGCTCAAAATATTACGGATAACAAACATGACCGATAACACCGACGACATGCCCCAGCCCATCGGCACCCTGGCTATTCAGACCATCGCCATGCCGCAGAGCGCCAACTGGAATGGCGATATCTTTGGTGGCTGGCTGGTATCGCAGATGGATCTCGCCGGTGCTGTCACCGCCCGCAAGAAAGCCCGTGGCAGGGTGGCCACCGTAGCGATTGATTCCATGGCCTTCCTGCGCCCGGTGCCGGTGGGCGCCGTGGTCAGCTGCTACACCCAGTTGCAGGATGTGGGCCGAAGCTCCATGCAGATTCTGGTGGAAGTGTGGATCCGCGAAGACACCGGCACCCTGTCCAAGGTGACCGAAGGGCACTTCACCTTCGTGGCCATTGATGACACCGGGCGGACCCGGGCGGTGCCGAGGGACTGACCGAAGCCTGCCGTTTGGTTATCGCGCCGCCGGCGGCGCTCCTACGGTTGGGGTTCGGTTTTCTGTAGGAGCACCGCTTGAGGTGCGAACCGAGCGTAGCGAGGCCTGAGGATTGAGGTTGGCGCTATTCTTTGCGGAAAGGTCTGTTGGGCACTGAGATCCCTGATCGCCCTACGGGCGATTTCCGCGCAAGCGCGGTTCGCACCTCAAGAGGTGCTCCTACAGCGGCTTCGTAGATACGCCTCTTGAGGCGCCTCCGCTCAACCTTTGGCTAACTCACTCCGCACGTTCATATACGACTGCTCAGCCACCGCCATGTACTCCACGGATTCATCGCGGAATGTGCGGTAGGACTCGTACACCTTGCGTGCTTCGCTGTTGTCGGCCACCAGCGCTTCGATCACCTCGTCGCTGGCCTCCTTGAGAGCCTTGAGCACATCATCCGGCAGCCGGCGCAGTTTCACCCCGTGTTTGTTGACCAGCTCCTGCAGTGCCGCGTTGTTCTGGGCAGTATACTCGTCGAGCATGTCCTGGTTTTCCGATTGGGCGGCGTAACGGATGATCGCCTGCAGGTCCGCCGGCAAGCTGTCCCATACCGTCTTGTTGATGGTCAGTTCCAGGGTCGGGCCCGGCTCCTGCCAACCCGGATAATAGTAGTACTCGGCTACCCGGTGCAGGCCAAAGGTCAGGTCGTTGTAGGGGCCGACCCAGTCCGCCGCATCAATGGCGCCGGTCTGCATGGAGGTGAACACCTCGGCACCGGGCAGCTGCACCGGCGTGGCCCCCACCTTGCCCAGCACCTCTCCGGCGAGGCCCGGCATACGCATCTTCAGACCTTTCAGGTCCTCCACGCTGTTGATTTCCTTGTTGAACCAGCCCGCCATCTGGGTGCCGGTGTTGCCACAGGCAAACGGCTTGAGATTGAACTGGGCGTACAGATCGTCCCACAATTTCTGGCCACCACCATGGTGTAACCAGCCATTCATTTCCTGGGCGGTGAGCCCGAAGGGGACGGCGGTAAAGAACGGCGTGGCCGGATGCTTGCCTTTCCAGTAGTAGGCGGCCCCGTGGCCCATCTCGGCGCTGCCCTGGCGCACCGCATCGAACACTTCAAAGGCCGGCACCAGTTCCTTGGCGCCATAGACCTTGATCTTGATACGCCCGGCAGACATTTCTTCCACGCGCTTGGCAAACCGGTTGGCGCCAGCACCCAGGCCGGGATAGTTCTTCGGCCAGGTGGTCACCATTTTCCATTCGTAGGTCTGCTGTTCAGGTTTTTTCTTTTCCGGCTCCGCGCCGGCAGCAGCCTGACCCTCCACGGGCGGGCAGTCTTTCTGTTCGCAGCCAGCTAGTGCCAGGCCACCCAGCCCAAGACCCAGGGCGGAAACAAATTTACGACGATCCAAGGTAGCTCCTCCGATAAAGGGCGGCAGCGCTCTGCCGCTTTCGGGTTATTTTTTTCCACCTGAGGCCTGATGCACGACGCCTCTGGCGTCCTGCGTCAGGTATCCGGCGTTATATCACTTCCAGCCGTGCGTACTGGCTGACCAGCCACTTGGTGCCGGCGCCGTCAAAATTGATCTGCAGCCGGGCGTTGGGGCCCTGGCCTTCGAAGTGCAATACGGTGCCTTCGCCGAATTTCGGGTGCAATACCCGCGCGCCCAGGTTGATGCCATTGGACTCGGTTTCGCGAATCGGCCGAGACGCGCCGCCCACCGGCCGGCTGAAGCCGGCCCGGGCGCGGATTTCTTCCAGAAACTCGGCGGGTATTTCGCGCAGGAAGCGACTGGGCGGGTTATGGTTTTCATTACCGTAGAGGCGACGGCTTTCCGCATGGGTCAGGTACAACTCGCGCATGGCGCGGGTCAGGCCCACGTAGCAGAGGCGCCGCTCTTCGGCCATGCGGCCTGGCTCCTGGCTGGACATCTGGTGGGGGAACAGACCTTCCTCCATGCCACAGATGAATACCGCCGGAAATTCCAGCCCCTTGGCGGAATGCAGGGTCATCATCTGCACCGCGTCCTCGTGGGCGTCGGCCTGGCCCTCGCCGGATTCCAGGGCGGCGTGGTCGAGAAAGGCTGTCAGGCTGTCCAGTTCGGAGTCTTCATCCTCGTCACCGAATTCCCGGGTGGCGGAGACCAGTTCGCGCAGGTTTTCCAGACGTTGCTGGCCCTTTTCGCCCTTTTCCTTGCCGTGGAAATCCACCAGGCCACTGGCTTCGATTACATGTTCGGTGGTTTCCGCCAGCGACAGGCCATCGCATTGCTGCTCCAGCTGCGCCACCAGGTTCAGGAACACCGCCAGGGCATTGGTGGCCCGGGCGGTAAGTAACTGCTCACTGATCAGCGCCTGAGCCGCAGCCCACAGGGACACGCCACGCTGACGTGCCAGCTCGCGCAGGCTTTCCAGGGTCTTGTTGCCGATGCCCCGGGTGGGGGTGTTCACCACCCGTTCGAAGGCGGCATCCGCATCGCGATGGCTGAGCAGGCGCAGGTAGGCCAGGGCGTTCTTGATTTCCGCCCGCTCGAAGAAGCGCTGACCGCCATAAATGCGGTAGGGAATACCGGCCTGCAAAAAGGCTTCTTCCAGCACCCGGGACTGGGCGTTGGAGCGATACAGCACCGCCATTTCCCGCCGCGCGGTGCCTTCCTGAAACAGCTTTTCCACCCGCCCGGCAATAAAACGGGCTTCGTCCACTTCATTGAACCCGGCATAGAGGCGAATCGGATCACCGTCGCTGCCCTCGGTCCACAGTTCCTTGCCAAGCCGGTCGGCATTGTTGCCAATCACGGCATTGGCCGCTTTCAGGATGGTGCCGGTGGAGCGGTAGTTCTGCTCCAGGCGAATGGTGCGGGTATCCGGGAAATCGCGGCTGAACTTGTGGATATTCTCGATCTTGGCGCCGCGCCAGCCGTAGATGGACTGGTCATCATCGCCGACGATGGTGACGGCATTATCGTCGTTGGCCAGCAACCGCAGCCAGGCATACTGGATGCTGTTGGTATCCTGAAACTCGTCCACCAGAATGTGCCGGAAGCGACGCTGATAATGGCCACGCAGGCCATCGTTGTCGCGGAACAGCTCCAGCACCCGCAGCAGCATTTCGTTGAAGTCCACCAGGCCGCTGCGCTCGCAGGCTTCTTCGTAGCCGAAGTAGATCTTCTGCATGGTCTGCACGAACAGATCGCCATTGGCGTCCATGTGCTTGGCACGCAGGCCCTCATCCTTCTGGCCATTGATAAACCAGGTGGCCTGACGGGCCGGCCAGCGCTGCTCGTCCAGCCCCAGTTCCTTGATCACCCGTTTGATCAGCCGGATCTGATCATCCGCATCGATGATCTGGAAGCCCTGGGGCAGGCCCGCTTCCTGCCAGTGGGCGCGCAGCAGGCGATGGGCAATGCCGTGGAAGGTGCCCACCCACATGCCGTCGGCGGACATGTCCAGCAACTGCTCGATGCGCCCGCGCATTTCGGCAGCGGCCTTGTTGGTAAAGGTCACCGCCAGAATACCGAACGGCGAGGCCTGCTCGGTGGCGATCTGCCAGGCAATACGGTGCACCAGCACCCGGGTCTTGCCCGAGCCGGCACCAGCCAGCACCAGTAAATGTCGGTCATCGGCAGCCACCGCGTCGCGCTGGGCCGGGTTCAAGCCATCAATAAGGGAAGTTACGTCATCCATGGCGCGGGAGTTTAGCAGAATGTCCGCTGGCGCGATGCCTGCATACTGAACCCGGTTAGATGAACCCGTGCAGCATGGCAATACGCCACTATCAAGAGTGAGATGGCGGTTTCCCTTGGCATCGCCGATAGGTAAACTGACAAAGAAAAACACTCGGCTAAACGCCAGAGGATAATAATCAAGGTGTCTTCGCAGTCTCCGCAAACCCGAACCGCTCCGCCGTTCAATGGCGTGCTCACTGAACAGTGCCAACTGTTACTCAGTGGCATTGCGGTGCTGATGTTGCTGGAAATAGCCAGTGCCATCACGCTGGTATGGGCCTACTGGAGCACCCCCATTCCCCGGCAGCACCTGCTGATCTGGCTGGGACTGGTGGCTGCCGTTCAGGTCGGCAAGTTGATCGCCCTGCCCTTCTGCCATCGGCGCCTGCGCAACGATCTGGCCACCCCACACTGCCGTCGCATTCTTTCTGCCGTCGCCCTGAGCACCCCACTGATCCTGGGCACCGCCGGTTACCTGTTCAATCCCCTGGATACCCTGTTCGCCAGCGACATGCTGGCCGCCCAGCTCACCATTGCCTGCCTGGGGCTGGGCCTGAGCACCATGGCTCTGGCCGCCTACAGCAGCCACTTTCCCACCGTTTTCCTGTATCTGCTGATGCTGCTCGGCCCCGGCATGCTGCGACTGTCGGAGACCCAGGCCCATGGCCAGCTCTCGCTGATGCTGCTGATGTCCCTGCTGGGACTGTTCTTCCTGTTCGCCGCCCGCCGCATCAACCAGACCGGCCACCAGGCCATGATGCTGCAGGCCAGCAACCGGTCGCTGATCGACTACCTGAACCGGGCCCGCAGCGATGCGGAAGCCCTCAACGAGAAGCTGGCTCAGGAAATCTACGAGCGTAAGGAAGCCCGCCAGCGCCTGCAGGAGACCAACGAGCGACTGGAATCCATGGTGCAGGAGCGCACCCGGGCCCTGGGCGAAACCAACCAGGCCCTGGCAGCCACCGGTGAACGACTGGAACTGGCGCTGGAAGCCAGCAATATCGGCCTGTGGGACTGGATGCTGGATACCGGGCGCAACTACCACACCAACTTCGACCGCCTGCTGGGTTACGACGGCGCCTACTTCAAGAATTTCTTCGGCGACCTGGAAACCCTGGTTCACCCGGAAGATCTGACCCGCATCCGCCGCGCCATGGTGTCCCACTTCAAGGGCCAGGATGACCGTTACCATGCCGTGTATCGGCTCCGCCATGCGGATGGCAGCTGGCGCTGGATCGAGGATGAGGGACGGGTGGTGACCTGGTCTGATCAGGGCCGCGCTCTGCGCATGATCGGCACCCGCCGGGATATCACCGAAGACCGCCAGAGCCAGGAGCAGCTGCGGCTGGCTGCCACCGTCTTCGACAACGCCCCGGAAGGCATCTTCATCCTCGACCACAAGTTCCGCTTCCTGGCAGTGAATGCCCGCTTCGAGCAGATTACCGGCTACAGCGAATCCATGGTGCTGGGCAAGCAGGTGCTGGATCATCAGGAAACCGCCGCCAACCGCGACACCTACAAGATGATTACCGCCGCGTTGCGAGAGAACGGTTTTTGGGAAGGGGAAATCAGCGAGACCCGCCGAAATGGCGAGCCTTTCCCGGAATGGCTGCAGGTCAGTGCGGTTCGCGACGAACACAAAAAGGTGATCCGTTTTGTCGGCATGATGTCCGACCTGACAACCCGCAAGGAAACCGAGCAGCAGCTGCAGTTCCTGTCCAATTACGACCGCCTCACCGGCCTGGCCAACCGCACCCAGTTCCGCGAACACCTGCACAAGTCCCTGACCCTGGCACGACTGAACCGGGAAAAGGTGGCGCTGCTGATGATCGACCTGGACCGCTTCAAACCGATCAACGAATCCCTGGGCCATGAAATCGGTGACCGTCTGCTCAAGGCCGCCGCCGAGCGCATGGCCCAGCACGCCGGGGGCGAAGAAAATCTCGCCCGGGTGGGCGGCGATGAATTCACCCTGCTGCTGGAAAACCACGGCGGCGAAGGGGCCATCAGCCAGCATTGCCAGAAGCTGATCAATGCCATGAAGAAGCCCTTCATGATTGACGGCCACGAACTGCTGCTCGGCGCCAGCGTTGGCATCAGCGTGTTCCCGGACACCGCCAAGGAAGCCCAGAGCATGATCAATCAGGCCGACATGGCGGTGTATCAGGCCAAGCGCAGCGGCGGCAACAACTTCCAGTTTTACCGCAGCAACATGCGCGTGGCCTCGGTGGAACAGCTGGCCCTGGAAACCAGCCTGCGCAAGGCCATATTCAAGAACGAGTTCGTGGTCTACTACCAGCCGAAGATGGACCTGGCCAGCAACCGCATTACCTCCGTGGAAGCCCTGGTACGCTGGCAACACCCGACCATGGGCCTGCTGCCGCCAGCGGATTTCATTCCCCTGGCCGAGGAAACCGGGCTGATCTCCGCCATCGGCGAACTGGTGCTGGAGCGCTCGTGCCGCCAGGCTCACCAGTGGTACAAACAGGGGCTGGGCAATATCTGCGTGTCGGTGAACCTGTCCGCCCACCAGTTCCGCAAGGGCAATGTGGCCGAGATCGTCGACCGGGTGCTGGAAAGCACCGAGCTACCGGCTCACCTGCTGGAACTGGAGCTCACCGAAAGCCTGATCATGGAAGACATGGAGCAGAACATCGAACTGCTCCAGCAACTGCGTACCCGCGGCATCGAACTGGCCCTGGACGACTTCGGCACCGGCTATTCCTCACTGAGCTACCTGAAGCGCTTCCCGGTGGACACCCTGAAGATCGATCGTTCCTTCATCATGGATCTGGACAAGAGCCCGGACGACGCCGCCATCACCCGCGCCATCATCGACATGGCCCACAGCCTGCAAATGAACGTGGTCGCTGAAGGCGTGGAAACCGAAGCCCACCTGAGCATCCTGCGCGACATGCACTGCGACATCATCCAGGGCTTCCTGATCAGCCGCCCGGTGCCGGAGAAGGAGCTGGTGGAGTTGTTGCATACTCAGGCGTATCGGAAAGCAATTGATAATTGAGAATGGATAATTGATAGCGCGCGCATAAGCATCTCAACGATCTGAAACAAATGAGGCCGCGCCCATAGTCTGGGCGCGGCCTCATTCGTTTGCAGAACCCAACTAGCGCTGTCCCGCGAGTTATCAATTATCCATTCTCAATTATCAATTAAGCAGAGCCAGCGTCTCCTCCCGCTGAAAATACCCCTCCAAATGCCTACGCAACCACGCCTCCAGCAGGCCTTCGGCGCGCAATTTTTCCATTACCGGGGGCAGGAAGCGGCGGGCGTCGTCGAGCATCAGTTCTCGGGTGACGCCCAGTTCGTCGAGCAGCTCCATCAGGGTGGTGTCGCCGTACTTGTCGAAGAAGGCGTTGACCCCGGAATCCAGCATGGCAATGAAGTAGTCGGTATGGCGCAGATCGCGCCAGTACTCAAAACCGATCACGAACAGCTCCTGAATATCCTCGCTGCTGATCAGTTCGCGCAACTCCGCAACCGGACGCTGGGAGAATTCCTGCCAGGCCACCAGCACCAGCTCGCGCAGTTCGTCCAGGTTTTCATCCCGGTACAGCCAGGGGTCACTGAGCAGTTGTTCCGTGCGCTTGAGCAACCATTCCTGCAAACGCACTTCCAGGCTGCCCAGCCAACGGGCCGGCAGGCGCTTGCGCAACTGCTCGTGCAGCGCCGGCGGCAAGCCCTGGTGCAGCAGGGTTTTCAGCCCCAGCTGGGCGCCACCGGCCAGCAACGCCAGTAGCACCGGGTTGCGGCCCAGCCAGGCCATGCTCTGGCGAGACAGGGGAATCTCCAGCACCTTGTCGAGCAGGGCCATGACCACATCCTCGTCCACCACATCGCCGATGAGGCGGTCGCTCTGGATACCGTGGTCGTAGAACTGCTCCACCATGTCACCGACCAGCTCGGGAATGGCGCCGCTGATGTCCATTTCTGCCGCATATTTCTGGGCAGTAATGCGGATCTGCTCGACGCTGACCCAATCGTTCAGAGTATAGCGGGTGGCCACATCCAGAGCGTAATCCAGCTCCTGCTCGATCAGCCCGTCCAGCTGGCCCGGCGACAGTTTGGCCAGCAGGTGGTCAATCAGGCCATCCAGTAAACGATTGGCAACTTCCTGTTTATCATGAGCCATTTTTTTCATTTCCCGGTGGAAAAAACTTGCTGTGTGACACAGCAATTGTATCATCGAATGATGTAACAGTTACGGAGGTACGCACCATGGCGATCTCGATTCTTCCCATCCGCCGCAATCTGAAATTCAACCTGAACCCGGCCAAAGCCCTGACCTGGCACCGGGACGGCCTGAATGTCAGCCAGTTCATGAACACCATGAGCCTGTTTTTTCCGGTGGGGGAACGCTTTTTCATCGACAGCGTACGCAATTACCGTGACCAGATCACGGATCCCGAGCTGAAAAAGGCGGTCACTGCCTTTATCGGCCAGGAAGCCATGCATGGTCGTGAGCACGAAGAGTACAACGATTTCGTTGCCCGGGCAGGTATTCCCCTGCACGCCCAGGAAGCCTTTGTGGCCCGCCTGTTGAAAGCCGTGCAGGACTATTCCCCGCAATCCTTCCAGTTAGCTGCCACCGTGGCCCTGGAACACCTGACCGCCATTCTCGGTGGCGGCCTGCTGGATCTGCCAGAAATCATGGAAGGGGCCGACGAGGGCTACAAGGCCATCTGGAACTGGCACGCCCTGGAAGAAACCGAGCACAAGGCGGTGGCCTTCGATGTCTACCAGGTGGCCGTCGGTGACGACAGCAACCTGGGCGCCTATGCCCTGCGCAGCGGCACCCTAGTGGCCGCCACCGGTATCTTCTTTGCCCTGATGATTCCCTTCTACGTGCACAACGTGCGCATCAAGGGCGGCCTGACCGATCTGAAAGGCTGGCGCGCCGTGGCCAGGAATACCTGGGGCAAGAAAGGGATTTTCCGCAATATTACCAAGCCCTGGTTCGACTGGTTCAAACCCGGTTTCCACCCCTGGGACCACGACAACAGCGAGCAGCTGAAGAACTTTGAAGCCTTGCTGGGCGACCTCCTCAAGGAGGAGGCCGCCTAACAATTTCCATCACCGAGCTCTCCCTTTTCCGGTGACTCCAGGGTCGGCATTTATGCCGGCCCTTTTTTTGAGTTGCGAGTCCCACCGCTTTGCAAACGTAGGGTGCTACTGAGCCTAAGGCGAACTGCACCGATCCGGCGTTTGATGGTGCAGTTCGCCTTAGGCTCAGTAGCACCCTACGAAATCAATGGCGGCGGTCAGGTATTCAAAGACACCATCACCAAAAAGGGCACAGAGTTCACAGAGAAAAGTCTTTTCCTCCGTGAACTCTGCGCCCTCTGTGGTGAAAAATTGATGTTCAACAACGCCTGCCGTGGCAGGCGCCAGTCTTACCCGTCGTTGCCATCCTGCGTGGACACCACCCGCTGGTCGGCCAGGCGGATGTTGCCCGCCGGGGCCTTGCCGTCCCGGTCTTCGCCGAAGTACAGGGTGGTATGGGGGAACGGAATTTCGATGCCGGCCTTGTCGAAGTAGATCTTCACCAGACGATTGAAGGCACGACCCACGGCCCACTGGTTACCCGGCGTGGTCTTGATCACCACCCGGATATTCACCGAGCTGTCCGCCAGCGCGGTAACCCCGGCAACCGTCATCGGCGCCAGAATATTGTCCTTGTGGGCCCCTTCCTTGAGCTCTTCGAAAGCAGCTTCCAGCTGAACGATGGCATCATCGATGCTCTCCCGATAGGCAATGCCGTATTCGCCCACATGGTTACCGAATTCGCGAGTGAAGTTGGACACCGCATCCACCGAGGAGAACGGCACGATGTGGTAGGTGCCGTACAGATCCCGCAGGGCCACCGAGCGGATCCCCACCCGGTCCACGGTACCGGAATTGCCACCCACGCTGACGAAATCGCCGGTGTTCATGGCATTCTCCAGCTGAATGAAGATCCCGGTGATCACGTCCTGCACCAGCTTCTGGGCACCAAAACCAATGGCCAGACCCAGCACACCGGCGCCGGCAATCAGCGGGCCGATCTCGATACCGATCTCGGACAACACGATCATCGTCGTCATGATGATGATGGTAATGGCCATGGTGGTATGGAACAGTCCCAGCAGGGTCTCTCCGCGGGCCGCCTCAGCTGGCGTGCTGTCTTCGCGCGGGCTGAACTTATGCTCCACCAGGCTTGCCAGCACCACCCACACCAGGGCCGCCAGCGCCAGAATAATCAGGATATCGATCAGAGCGGAAACCGTCTGCGCCCCCGCCGTGGTGGCATACCAACCGGCCAGGTCATAGAGCTCCCAGGCATCCAGCGACAGCACCACCACCAGGATCAGGATCAGCGCGCGGATCACTTTCAGCCCGCTGGGCACATAGGTGTTCACCCGGGCCTGCAGGCGCGGCATGCTGGCATTGAGACGGTCGGAGAGCTGGATTTCCTTGCCGATCAGCTGTCCCAGCGCCACCGACACCAGCAGCCCGACACCCACATAAATCAGGGTCTCCAGCGTCGCCATAGCCACATAGGGCAACGCGGTTTCCGGATGCAGCACGGTGACCGCAAACACCAGCAGGGCATAGGCCAGAGCCAACCAGTGCCAAATGCGCGCCAGCAATAGCAGTGCCAGACGCATGGGGCCGTAACTGGCATTGGCACGCTCGGTCAGTGCGTCGCGCAGCACCTGCCGCTTGCGGACAATCACTACGGCGGCATAGGCCAGCGCCACCAGCATGATCAGGGTGCCGGCGCCACTGCCCACAGCTTGGGACACATTGAAGTTCAGCACCGGTACCAACACCAGCATGCCGTAGCCGATCAATCCCGCTTCCCGGGCCAGAAACCGGTTGCAGTAGCGCGCCTGCTCCGCCGCCACCGGCAGCATCCGCAGGCCCTCATATTGGGAGGAAAAGAACATGCGCAGACCGGCTTTGGCCAGTTCCACGATCAGGAAGGCATTCAGGAACAGGGCCAGCCGGGTCGCATCTGCTCCCAGCTGTTCCGTCAGCAGCGGCGCCACAAAGGTACCGGCCAGGTAGGCCAGCGCCACCACAATGACATCCAGTAGCGCGGCAACCGCCACACCGACTGTGGTGCGCAGAATCGCCAGCTTTTCCGAGCCGCCTCGGGCCCAGTTGCTGAGCCGGCCAAAGGCGGAACCCGCCAGCATTCGCAGCGCCCAGAACACGACAAAAGTGATCACCACCAGAATGGCCAGATTCAACAGCGCAGCGGTGACCGCTTTCATATTCACCGAGGTGGTGGCAGCCGCTTCTACAGCACTGTCATCACTGGCGAACCAGCCGGTAACCAGACCGCTCAATGCCGCAAACTGGCGACCCATGTCACCGGCCAAGCTGCCAGTGGCCGCCGCCATGCGGCGGGCCAGGGATACCTGCTCGGCGGTTTGACCGCTGGGGGATTGGGCGGCGATTTCGCTGGCCGGAACCTCACCCTGAAGCCCCAGCGGGGCAGGATTGGCAGCAGCCTGAAGACCGCGCAGCTGATCAATCAACTGCTGGCGGGTGGCATCATTCTCCAGCAGCGTGGCCAGCTCAGCATAGTCCTGGCCCGAGGGAGGCGCCTCCTGGGCAGGCAACGCCGTCGTCAGCATCACTAACAACAGGGAAAGCAGGGCTGTCAGGCCCCGTAAAGACTGGGCTTGATGGCGCACACTCATCTCCTTAGTGCCGGCTTTTGCCGGGTCAACCGCTATGTTTGAAGCTTATTCAGACGCATACCTTAACAAGTGAGCACCGGAAATTTGTGAAGATCACGCGAACGCTCTGTACCCGAATTGTCACGCCGCATTGACCCTGGGGAGGCATCACCGGCAAAGGAATGCCAATCGCAGCGGTTGACCGTGACATTGTCCACTGTAATTATCGGAACCCATTCCATAACAACATGGCGGAGGCGTTCATGAGCGCATTCTGGACCCCGGCTTCCCAGGCTCTGACCCCCTATCTCCACAACCGGGAACAGGCCGACAAATGCCTGCAGATTATCGCCGCGTCCCTGCAACCGGGGATGAGCGAACAGGATTGCGAGCTGCTGATCCGCGACTGGCTGCGAGCCCATCAACTGTTTGATCCGGCCCGCCCGCCCAGGGTGCGTTTTGCCGGCCAGCCGCCACGCCGTCGCTTTGGCCTGAACAGACCGGGAAAGCGCCGCTACCGGATCGGTATGAGCTATATACTGCGTTGCGATGCGGTGCAGAACGGCTATGTCGCCAAGGCCAGCCTCAGTGGTCCGGCCTCCGTGCTGGCACCATTGCACGCGCAGCTGTGTGACATTCGCGAACAACTGCCGCGGACTCTCCAGCAGGGCGAAACGCCGCAACAGTTGGCCAGCCATTTCCCCGGCCTGCGCCAGCATTACCGGCTGGTGCCGCTCACCGGCACCCTGCCGGAGGGCAATCGCATCGACGAAGCGCCGCTGATCCCGGGACTGTGGCAGTGGCAACTGACCCTGAGCGATGGCCAACACAGTGTCGCCAGCAGTGAATTTCTGCTGATGGACGACCAGGGCCCGCGCTGGCTGACCGCCACCCCGGCTCACCTGCTCGACAACAGCCATAACGACAATCAAGAGGAAGCAGCCTGATGGTGCAGTGGTGCGATACAACCGTAAGCCGTGATGGCGTAGATCTGGCCGTACGCACCTGGAGTGCGGACAAGAGCCCTACAGTGATACTGGTGCACGGCTACCCGGACGCCAATCACGTCTGGGAAAAAGTCGCCGAGCGACTGAGCCGGGATTTCAAAGTGGTCGCCTATGACGTACGCGGCGCCGGCAATTCTTCCGTGCCACAAGGTCGTGCCGCCTACAAGTTACGGGAACTGCGCGACGATCTGCATGCCGTCATGGACGCGGTCAGCCCCGATGAGAAGGTCCACCTGGTGGGCCACGACTGGGGCTCCATCCAGACCTGGGAATCGGTCACCGACCCGGGTGCCGAAAACCGTATCGCCTCCTACACCACCCTGTCCGGCCCCTGCCTGGACCACGTGGGCCAGTGGATGAAAGCCCGGCTGCGCGAACAGAAAATTGGCGCCGTGCTCAACCAGCTGTCCCACTCCTGGTACATCGGCGCGTTTCAATTACCGGTACTGGCCCCGGCCCTGTGGAAAGCCGGCCTGGCCAAGGCCTGGCCGAAAGTCCTGCGCCGTACCGAAAACCTGGACAGTGAGCCCAGCGCCACCCAGTTACAGGACGGCACCCACGGCATCGAATTGTACCGGGCCAACATGTTGCCCTGTCTGCTCAAGCCACGCGAGCGGCACACCAAAGTGCCGGTGCAGCTGATTGTCGCCCGCCAGGACAACTATGTGCGACCGGCCATGCTGGAAGACCTGTCCCAGTGGACCGATCGGTTGTGGCGCCGGGAACTGGATTGCGGTCACTGGGGCCCACTACTGCAACACCCGGACGTAACCGCCGACTGGATTCGCGAATTTATTCAGCACATCGACGGGGCCCCCGCTTCCGGTCCTCTGCAACGCAGTGAAGTCACTACCAGCCAGATAAAAGGCCCGGACAGCGGCAAGCGCGTGGTGATTACCGGCGCCGGCTCCGGCATCGGCCGGGAAACCGCCCTGGCCTTCGCCCGCCGTGGCGCCCTGGTGGTCTGCACCGATATCAACACCGAGGCCGCTGCCGCCACCGCCCGCATCATCGCCGCCGAAGGCGGCGAGGCCCTCAGCCGCAAGTGCGACGTGAGCAGCACCCGCTCCATGGAAGCCCTGGCCGCCTGGGTGGAAAAGGAACTGGGCGCCCCTGACATCGTGGTCAATAATGCCGGCATCGGACTGTCCGGTTCGCTGCTGGACACCAGCGTGAAGGATTGGCAACAGGTGCTGGGCGTGAACCTGTGGGGCGTCATTCATGGCTGCCGCCTGTTCGCTCGCCAGATGATCGATCAGGGCCGCGCCGGACATATCGTCAACGTGGCCTCTGCCGCCGCCTTCATGCCCTCGCGCATGCTGCCCGCATATGCCACCAGCAAGAGCGCGGTGCTGATGTTCAGCGAATGCCTGCGCGCCGAACTGGGCGACCATGGCATCGGCGTCAGCGCCATCTGCCCGGGCATCATCGATACCCCCATTACTCGCAACACCCGTTTTGTGGGCGTCGACAACGAGGAACAGGAACGGCGCCGCCAGCACGCCCACACGTTCTATCAACGCCGTGCCTTTACCCCGGACCGGGTGGCCCAGGCCATCGTCGAGGCCGTGGAGAAAAACCGCGCGGTGGTACCGGTAAGCCCGGAAGCGCGTGGCATGCAATGGCTGGGACGCTTTACCCCCTCCCTGGCCCGCAATCTGGCCCAGGTGGAAATTACCCCCTGAGCCAGATGGTTCTTGTGGGAAGCGATGCCAGGCATCGCTTCCCACACACGCCAAGCTCTGTTGCTGGCGATCATCCTTCGGCCAACGACGTTTCGCTTGCAGGCAAGCTCCTGCCTCTGCATTACTACCTCTTCGCAAGTGACGACCGTCACGTTTATGTCCTAAATCACCAACTCACAACCACTGCGAGCTGTGGCGCCTGTGCAAAAAGCGGGCTATCATCGCGGGCATGAAAACCAGTGACCGCAATCCCGCCGCTATCCTGCGCAGCCTGAAGAAATATACTCAGCCTGTGACAGGCGCGCTTCAGGCCGAAGCCGGCAACCACAAGGAATTTACCATCGACGAACTGGCCCGCGAGGCCGGCTCCACGGTGCGTAACGTGCGTGCCTACCAGGACCGGGGCATTCTGCCGCCGCCGGAGAAACGCGGTCGTACCGGTATCTATACCGATGTGCATCTGGCACGCCTGAAAATCATCGGCGCCCTGCTGGAACGTGGCTACACCCTCAATAATATCCGTGACCTGCTCAGCGCCTGGGAACAGGGCCGCGAACTGAACGATGTACTCGGCCTGGAAGTGGCAGTGACCTCCTGGCAGAACCCCAGTGTGCCGTCTTACCTGGACTACCAGGAACTGCTGGATGACTTCGGCGAAGACATCACCCCGGAAGTGATGACCAAGGCGGTGAAGCTGGGCTACATCATTCCCGAAGGCATGCGCCTGCGCATTCCCTACCCGCGCATCTACAACGCGGGCAAGGAACTCAGCGAGGCCGGCGTGCCACTGGATGCGGTACTCACCCATGTCGGCCTGGTTCGCGAAGAAGTGGACAAGCTGGCAGAGCGCTTTATCGGCATGATCATCCATCACCTGGTGGACGAGAAGTACGGTGACGAAGCCCTGCCGGAAGGCGAAGACGTGCCCAAGCTGGCCGACTTCATCACCCGCATCCGCCCACTGGCCGACGCGGTAGTCAGCGACGAACTGGGCCGGGTACTGGAAAAAAGCATCAACAAGATTCTCGTCGACCGCCTCGCCAACGTGCTGGCGCATATCGAAAAGAATATCTGAACAACAGCTTCTAGCTGCGAACGTCTAGCTACTGGACGCGAGCAGCCCGCCCCTCTTATTCACCTCCCTGCCCGCGACGTTACTTTGCTCGCGACCACCACGCAGAAAAACCTGACAAACCAGCTCGCCCCTAGTAGCTAGACGCTCGCTGCTGCTTTTACATACCGATACATGATTAGCCACCGGTAGGCTTTTCTTGCTGTTTTGTTGCCGGGGCTCCTTTCATACCCGCGGGAATGCCAATCTTGGGACGTTAGTGCGAATCAGGTTCGCCGACCAAAACAATAATGTCCCCGAGGAGAGCATCATGAAACCCGGCCTGTTACTCAGTGCCTTGCTGAGCGCCAGCCTGCTTGCCGCCTGTGGCGGCGGAGGCTCCAGCAACCCGGCACCCGTCAGCAACACCCCCACACCCAGCAACCCGCCGACGCCGGAAACGCCCACTGGCCCGGAACCGCGCCCATCCAATGTCACCGCTCCCTTTGCGGATTACGGCACGGTACTGAACATCCTGCCCCCGGGTCAGGATGACATCGGCGGCGTTGCCAATCTGAGCGCAGACATTCCCGGTCTCGGGGATCTGCTCAGCACCCTGTTCGACGACCTGGTGGCAGAAACCGGTCTGGTGCCGGCCCTCAGCAAGGAACCCCACTTCGACGATCAGCTGGGTCTCTACGATGCCCTGGTACGCAGCGAACCCGGGTTGACTGATGACCAGCTCGGCGACTACTTCAAAGCGGCCCCACTACTGGCTCCGGAAGCAGGTAACTGGGAAAGCGAGCAGACCCTGGATGCCGCCGGCTATCAGGTGGATATCAAACGCGACAACTTCGGGGTGCCGCACATTTTCGGCGAGTCCCGCCGCGATGCCCTGTTCGGGGTCGGTTATGTGACCGCCGCCGACCGCCTGTTCCTGCTTGATGTGCTGCGCCGCGCCGGCCGTGGCGAGCTGTCTCGTTTTCTGGGACCGGCGGACTTCTCCTTCGATGAGGATATCGCCGTCAATGCGCCCTACCGGGAAGAGGATCGCACCACCATGATCGCCAATACCATCGCCCGCTTCGGCGATGATGGCGCCCAGGTGTTCGATGATGCCACCAACTATGTGGCCGGCCTCAACCAGTACGTGGCCGACGCCCGCAGCGGGCTGCTGCAAGTGCCGGTGGAATACGTGGCCCTGGGGGTGCAACTGGAACCTTTCGTGATTGAAGACGTGGTCGCCATTGCCACCCTGATCCAGGGCATCTTCGCCGGTGGCGGCGGCAACGAGCACAACAATGTCTTGCTGTTGCAGGCCCTGGAAGCCCAGACCGGCAGCAAGGAGATCGCCTGCGATCTGTGGAAAGACCTGCGCCACGGCACCGATCCGGAATCCTCCGTGACCACCACCACATCCTTCGCCACCCAGTCACCACCGACCCTGCCGGACATCTGCCCACTCAGCGGCGAGCTGGCCGGCCAGTTCCCCGGTGCGGTGATGTTCGATGCCGGCTCCTTCCAGACCTTTGACCCGCTCAGCCATGAACCCTGTGGCCGCCCGGGCCAGCCCGAGTGTCCCGAAGCCCTGGGCAATGCCCCCGCCCTGCCCGGTACCGGTGTGGTCGGCGGCCTGGTGGATACCGTGGGCGACCTGCTCGGCGGCATCCTGTCCCTGTCCTTCCTGGACGATGGCGGCCAGGCCCTGTCACAGCAATGGGCCAGCCTGACCCGTCAGCTGCCCGCACTGTGGACCCGCAAAGACACTCTCACCGAGCAACAGCAACAACAGGCCATGCAACGTATCGCCGCCATCGAAACCGGCATTCAGGGGCTGCGCGATGGTTTCCCCAGCGTCATGTCCAATGCCCTGCTGCTCAATGCGGAGCATTCCGCCAGCGGCCAGCCACTGGCCGTGTTCGGCCCGCAGACCAGCTACTTTGTGCCCCAGCTGCTGCTGGAAATGGCCGTCCATGGTGGCGACATCAACACCCGCGGCATGACCTTCACCGGCCTGCCCTATGTGGTCATCGGGCGTGGACCGGACTTCGCCTGGAGCGCCACCTCCGGCAGCTCCGACCTCACCGACGTACGGGTGGTGCAACGCTGTGAACCGGCCGAGCCGCCGGCCCATGGTGAAGGCGGCTACCAGGTCAACGGCCAGTGTCAGCCCTTCGATGTGATCGACGAGCAATGGGTGGCCCGCTGGAACCTGGCCTCCTCCACCGATCCGGAGGCAGTGGGTCAGAACGAAGCGGTCACTCGCCGGGTGATCCGCACCGAGGAATACGGCCCGGTGATCGGCTTTGCCACCGTGTCCGGCATGCCCGTGGCGGTGACCCGCCAGCGCAGCACCTACTTCGCCGAACTGGATACCGCCCTGCCGTTCCTGCAGGCCAGCCGCAATGACGTGCACGATGTAGAGAGCTTCTACGATGTGTTCCACAACACCACCGGCAGCTTCAACTGGTTTTATATCGACGACCGGGACATCGCCTTTTTCCACTCCGGTGATTACCCGCAACGGGCCAACGGCATCCACCCGGAACTGCCCAGCTGGGGTAACGGCCAGTACGACTGGAACGGCTTTATCCCGCAGCAGGCACACCCTCAAGCGAGCAACCCGGACCGCGGCTACCTGGCCAGCTGGAATAACCGTCCGGCCCGCGATTGGTGGGCTGCCGATGCCCATGCGCCCTATGGCTCCGCACACCGCAACGACATCCTCGACGTGCGCCTGCAGCAACTGGTGCAGGAAGGCAGCGTGACCCGGGCGCGCATGGTGGAAGCCATGGGCGATGCCGCCACCGTGGATCTGCGCGGCCAGGAAATCGTCCCCGCCGCTCTGGCGTTGCTGGCAAGCGCGCCGGTTACCGGCGATCAGGACAGCGCCATCCGCCTGATGCAGGACTGGGTCGGTAACGGTGCCCTGCGCCGGGACCGGGACGGTGACGGCAACTACGACGAGGAAGCCGCCGTGGCCCTGATGGATGCCTGGTACCCGCTGATGATCGACATCCTGCTGCCGCAGATCACCGCCGTGGAAGACGTGGACGGCCGCAACCTGTCACTGATGGGCCGGGACAACAAACCCGGTGCCGGCGGCTCCGCCTACAACAATGGCTACTACGGCTATCTGGAACGGGTGCTGGAACAGGCCGCAGGCAACAGCGCCAGCCCCTACCGGGCCCTGCGCTGCGCGGACAGCGATGACCTGGCAACCTGCCGCAGCGCGCTGGCCAACAGCCTCAACCAGGCCATCGAGCAACTCGGCGGCATTGCCAGCATGGACAGCTGGAACGTGGACGAAAGCCAGGACCAGATCCAGCACCGCGCCATCGGCCTGGCCACGGTCCCCGCCATCCACTGGCAAAACCGCCCCACCTTCCAGCAGGTGGTGGAGTTCACCGGGCACCGGTAAGCCCCCTCTGTAGGAGCCATGCTTGCATGGCGAACCTGCTCGCGATAGCCCATCCCAGGGCTATTCGCCATGCGAGCATGGCTCCTACAATTCTTTATAAGTCATCTTTATTCCCCCCCATCCACCCCATGCATTTGTCTAATCCCCCCAACGGCGTTAGCGTCTCCTACACATAAAAAACAGATTTCCGGGAGAGCACCACATGCGCGCGATTTTGTGCAAGGAACTGGGGCCGGCGAACACGCTGGTCATCGACGACATCCCTTCCCCCGAGCCGGGCAAGGGCCAGGTGAAGGTACGGGTAAAGGCCGCCGGGCTGAATTTCCCCGACACCCTGATCATTGAAGGCAAGTACCAGATCAAGCCGGAGCTGCCGTTTTCACCGGGCGGTGAAATGGCCGGTGAAGTGCTGGCCGTGGGCGACGGCGTTCAGCGCTTCAAAGCCGGCCAGCGGGTCATGGGCCTGACCGGCTACGGCGCCTTCGCGGAAGAAATTCTGGTGCCGGAAAACCAGCTGATTCCGGTGCCGGACGGTATGAATGACCACACTGCCGCCGCCTTCTCCATGGTCTACGGCACCAGCTACCACGCCCTCAAGCAGCGCGCCAACATCCAGCCCGGGGAAACCCTGCTGGTACTGGGTGCCAGCGGCGGCGTGGGCCTGGCGGCCGTGGAACTGGGCAAGGCCATGGGCGCCACCGTGATCGCCGCCGCCAGCAGCGCCGAGAAACTGGAAGTGGCCAAGGAAGCCGGCGCCGATGACCTGATCAACTACGCCGACGAGGATCTCAAGGACGCCCTCAAGCAGCGTTACCCGAAGGGCGTGGACGTGATCTACGACCCGGTGGGCGACAGGTTTACCGAAGCGGCCATCCGCAATATGGCCTGGAACGGTCGCCTGCTGATTGTCGGCTTCGCCGCCGGCGACATTCCGAAAATCCCCGCCAACCTGGCGCTGCTGAAAGGCTGCTCCATCATCGGCGTGTTCTGGGGTGCCTTCACCCAGAAGGAACCACAAACCAACATCCAGAACATCATGGAACTGATGCAGCTGTTCAATCAGGGCAAGATCAACCCGCGCATTAGCCAGGTGTTCCCGTTCGAGGAGTACGAGCAGGCCCTGGCCGCGCTCACCTCACGTACCGCCAAAGGCAAGGTCGTACTGGATATTGCCGGCGCCTGATACGCCCCGCCTGCACTTGTAGGTGCGATGGTTCCACCGCGATTGTCATCCCCGATAATCGCGGCGGCGCCAGCGCATTTTCTGCGCTCTACCCCTTCGCCGCACCCTGCATACATTAACGCCACCAACCCGGTGATACAGCCCCGCCTTACCTTGTATATAGTGGAACCTCGCAATGGCAAGGAGGCAGGAATGACCACACCGCTGGTACTGGTAATCAACTGTGGCAGCTCGTCCATCAAGTTCGCCCTGGTGGATGAAGACAGCAGCGAGTTTCCCCTGGAAGGGCTGGCAGAAAGACTGAACAGCCCCGAGGCGGTACTGCGCTGGGAGCAGGATGGCGAGCAACAGGAAGAGCCGCTGGCAGACGCGGATCACCGCCAGGCCCTGGAAGCCCTGCTGCCCCGGGTACAGGCCTACGCCGGAGACCGGCTGGCCGCCATTGGCCACCGGGTGGTCCACGGCGGCGAGCAGTTCACCGCGGCCGGGTTACTGAATGAGGACGCCCTGGCAGCGATCCGTGCCGCCAGCCCGTTGGCGCCCCTGCATAACCCGGCCAACCTGCTGGGCATCGACGCCGCCCAGGCCCTGTTTGCCGACCTGCCCCAGGTGGCCGTGTTCGATACCGCCTTTCACCAGAGCTTGCCCGAACACGCCTACCGCTATGCGCTGCCCATCGAGCTGTATCAGCAGCAGCGCATTCGTCGTTATGGCTTCCATGGCACCAGCCATTGCTATGTGACCCGACGGGCTGCGAGCCTCACCGGGTTACCGGTGGACACCAGTGGCTGGCTGTCCGCCCACCTGGGCAACGGCTGCTCCAGTTGCGCCGTGCAGGATGGCCACAGCCGCGACACCAGTATGGGCTTCACGCCGCTGGAAGGGCTGGTGATGGGTACCCGCAGTGGCGATGTGGACCCCAGCCTGCACGCTTTTCTGGAACGGGAACGGGGCTGGTCCGCCCAACACACCGATCAGGTGCTGAGCCGGGAGAGCGGCCTGCTGGGCCTGTCCGGGCTGTCCAACGACATGCGCACCCTTGAGCAGGCCAGCAGCGAAGGCCATGAGGGCGCCACCCTGGCCATTGAGGTGTTCTGCTATCGGCTGGCCAAATCCCTGGCCGGCCAGGCCTGTGCCCTGACCCGGCTGGACGGCCTGATCTTCACCGGCGGCATTGGCGAAAATTCAGCCCTGGTGCGCGCCAAGACCGTGGCCCATCTAGGGCTCATGGGGCTGGCCATCAACGACGATGCCAACCGTGCCTGCGTGGGCGGCAACAGCGGCGAAATCCAGGCCGACAACAGCCCACGTATTCTGGTGGTGCCCACCAACGAGGAACGCCAGATCGCCCTGGAAACCCTGGCCGCCATCGGCGCCGAAAAGGAGAGGTAGGGGACTGTTAACGCTTCATTCTCGCCTCTGTTGCGTCTAAAAAAGCGCCAATCTAGGCACGAGGAGAGATGTTTGGTTACTCCAAATGAACGAGTCGTAACAACGAGTGGCGCTTTTTTAGACGCAACCCGAAGGGCTGGGCTCCTTTTCCCGCCCAGCTGCGTTGGCGGTCGTTCACATAGAAAAACTATGCCACACTCCCTTCGCCTTGCCGGGCGAAAAAATGAACTCCAGCAGAGGCGAGAATGAAGCGTCAACAGCCCCCAATGCAGATCTACTTTATTGCCCCCACCGGCTTCGGCGTAGGGCTCACCTCCACCAGCCTGGGGCTGCTGCGGGCCCTGGAACAGGGCGGCCTGAAGATCGGCTTCTGCAAGCCCATCGCCCAGCACCACCCCGGCGACACCGGCCCGGAACAATCCAGTGAACTGATCACCCGCACCTTCTCCATCGAACCGCCCGCACCCATGCCCCTGGAGCAGACGGAAAAGTACCTCGGCGACGGCCAGCTCGACGACCTGCTGGAGCAGATCGTGCAGCGCTTTCATCAGGCCGCCGAAGGCAAGGACGTGATGGTAGTGGAAGGCATGGTGCCCACCCGCACGGTGAGTTATGCCGCTCGCCTGAACGCGGCACTGGCCAGCAGCCTGGGGGCGGACGTGATTCTGGTGGCGGCGCCGGAAGACGGCAACGTGTCTGCCCTGGCCGACAGCCTGGAAATTCACTGCCGCCAGTTCGGCGGCAGTCGCAACGACAAAGTGTTGGGGGTGGTGCTCAACAAGGTCCATGACGACAGCCTGCCAGAGCAACTCAAGCAGCAATTTCCGGCCCTGGAGAAAGGCGACCTGCGCCTGCTCGGCTGCGTGCCCTGGCAGGAGGAGCTGAATGCGCCGCGCACCCGCGATGTGGCCAAGCTGCTCGGCGCCAACGTGTTGCACGCCGGCGATGACGAGCACCGGCGCATGGAGAAAATCGTGCTCTGCGCCCGCGCCCTGCCCAATACCGTAGAGCTGTTCCAGCCACGGGTGCTGGTGGTGACCCCCGGCGACCGGGACGACATCATCGTTGCCGCCAGCCTGGCCGCCAGCAACGGCGTGCCCCTGGCCGGGCTGTTGCTGTGCACTGGCTTCCAGCCGGACCCGCGGGTAATGCGTCTGTGCCAGAGTGCCCTGGATGCGGGCCTGCCGGTGATGACGGTCGACACCGGTTCCTATGAAACCGCTACCAACCTGAATCGCATGAACCGGGAAATCCCGGTGGACGACCGCGAGCGGGTGGAAAAGGTAACCAACTTTGTGGCCAGCCATCTGGATCATGAATGGTTGCGCGAGCGCTGCGGCAGCCCCCGCGAGCTGACCCTGTCACCGCCCGCCTTTCGCTACCGCATGGTGCAACGGGCCCGCGAAGCCAACAAGCGCATCGTACTGCCGGAAGGCAGCGAACCGCGCACTATCGAGGCAGCGGCCATCTGCCAGGAACGGGGCATTGCCCGCTGCGTACTGCTGGCCAAACGGGAAGCGGTGGAATCCGTGGCTCGCACCCAGGGCATTACCCTGCCGGAAGGCCTGGAAATTCTCGACCCGGACAGCATTCGCGAACAGTACGTGGAACCCATGGTGGAACTGCGCCGTAACAAGGGCCTCAACGCCCCCATGGCCCGCGCCCAGCTGGAAGATACCGTGGTGCTGGGCACCATGATGCTGGCTCTGGACGAAGTGGACGGTCTGGTGTCCGGCGCCATCAACACCACCGCCAACACCATCCGCCCGGCCCTGCAGCTGATCAAGACCGCCCCGGAATACAACCTGGTATCGTCGATCTTCTTCATGCTGCTGCCGGAGCAGGTGCTGGTCTACGGGGACTGTGCGGTAAACCCGGACCCGGACGCTGAGCAGCTGGCGGAAATCGCCCGGCAGAGCGCCGCCTCGGCAAAAGCCTTCGGCATCACCCCACGGGTGGCCATGCTCAGCTACTCCACCGGCGATTCCGGTACCGGCAACGATGTGGTGAAGGTCCGCGACGCCACCCGCCTGGCCCGCGAGGCCAACCCGGATCTGTTACTGGATGGCCCGCTGCAGTACGACGCCGCCGCCATCGACAGCGTGGGCAAGGCCAAGGCCCCGGACAGCCCGGTGGCCGGCCGCGCCACCGTGTTCATCTTCCCGGACCTGAACACCGGCAACACCACCTACAAGGCGGTGCAGCGAAGCGCCAACTGCATCAGCGTGGGGCCCATGCTGCAGGGCCTGCGCAAACCGGTGAACGACCTGTCCCGGGGTGCCCTGGTGGACGACATCGTCTACACCATCGCCCTCACCGCCATCCAGGCGGCGGACCTGTGAGGAGCGCAGAGTTTCAAGTTGCAAGTAACAAGTTTCAACGCGGGCACGGCATCAACGACGGATGAGTTTGTGCCCGCGATTCAACCTGAGCGCGGGCACGGAACCTAAAACCCTTCGGCCCAGGCCCGCGCCTTGAAACTTTCAACTTGTAACTTGCAACTGCTCTTATCGGCCACTCTGATCAATCACCACACCCGGTGCCCCGACCTGAAACAATTCACGCAGGTCGTCGGGCACCGGTGTCTTTTCAAACGGTTCGTTGGTCATCATCACGTACACCGCTTGCGAATACGCAATGGCGCGGCCATCGTCAGCATGGCGGATTTCCGCTTCCAGGGTGAAGGAGGTGTTGCCCAGTTGCTTCACTGACACGAACACGTTCAGCACATCGTCGAAACGCGCCGAAGATTGCCACTCTATGGTCAGCTTCACCGCCTGATTATCCAACCCTCGTGCCTGCAACTGGCTGTACTCACACCCCAGAGCACGCATGAATTCCTTAATGGCGAGGTCCACATAATCCGCGTAACGGGCATTGAAAACCACTTGCTGGCCATCGCATTCTTGATAGCGAACCCGAAAGCGGAAACAGAACGGCTGGGGCATAACACTCTCCAAAAATTTTAATGCAGGCCTGCACGAAGCTTACTGTAGGAGCTATGCTTGCATGGCGAACAGCCCGCCCTTCGCCATGCAAGCATAGCTCCTACAGCGGAAATAAAATGGTCCTTGGCGCTGCTCGAACATGCCAGCAGGCGCCGCGATACCGTCACATCGGGTTCGTTGTGATGCACTACCGGACGACCATCATGACCATCGCCAGCCCAGGTCAATTTTCTCCGCCCTATGTCCACCCATAGCGGTTTGCGGTATCAGCTTTTCTTCGAAAAAGGCATCTACCTGCTGGCCCACTACGTCAGACGCCGCATAGTAGCTTATTTCGGTATTCAGGTGCTCCGAGCGAGAATCGATATTGAACGCGCCCACCAATATCTCGCGGTGATGCAGGGCGAGGGCTTTGGCTTTCAGTACGTGCCGGCCCCCCCCTCGCCCATAGTCCGATTGGTAACCAATGAGTCCTGCGAAACACCAAGAGCCTGGCGTAGTGAGGATTAGCCTAAGGCGTAATCCTGCTTAGTTACGGGCGCCCACTCTGATCAATCACCACCCCCGGCGCTCCGGTCTGCAGCAACTCGCGAAATTCGTCGGGCACCGGGGTTTTTGCGAACGGTTCCGTGGTCATCATCACGTACACCGTTTCCGCACGGGCGATAGCTCGTCCTTCGTCCGCATGGCGGATATCCGCTTCCAGAGTGAACGAGGTATTACCCAGATGCTGGAGTGACACGAACACGTCCAGCACATCGTCAAAGCGTGCCGAGGATTGCCATTCGGTGGTCAACTTCACCACCTGATTATCCAGCCCCTGCGCCAGCAACTGGTTGTAGTCACAACCCATGGCGCGCATGAATTCGGTCATGGCGAGATCCACGTAATCGCCGTAACGAGCATTGAAAACCACCTGCTGGGCATCGCATTCGTTGTAACGAACCCGAAAGCGAAAACAGAACGGCTGGGACATAACTCTCTCCAAAACGTTTTAATGCAGGGCGGGCCGAAGCTCACTGTAGGAGCTATGCTTGCATGGCGAACAACGCACCATTCGCCATACAAGCATAGCTCCTACAGTGAAAATAAAATGGCCATTGGCGCTGCTTGAGCATGCCGCGCCTACAACATCCGCTCAATGGGCAATAGCGACAGTAACCATGCCAGCATCCGCCGCCATACCGTCACGCCGGGTTCGTTGTGAAGCACTAGTGGACGACCGTCATGGCCATCACCGGCCCAGGTCAGTTTGCCCTGCTCTTTGTCGACTCGATAACTGTTTTCCGGCGCCAGCCCCTCTTCGATAAAGGCTGCTACCTGCTGGCCCAGTTCCGCAGACGCCACGTAGTAGCCCATCTCGGTATTCAGATGCACCGAACGTGGATCGATATTGAATGAGCCCACGAACACTTCTCGCCGATCCAGCACCATGGCTTTGGTGTGCAGACTGGCCCGGGAGCGCCCCTTGAATAACCGCACCTGCCGATGCAGGGCCCGAGCGTTGGGCGCCAATTCATGCAGCTCCACCCCGGCTTCCAGCAAACCATCGCGATAACGGGCATAGGCACCGTGGGCCGCAATCACATCATTGGTGGCCAGGCTGTTGGTGAGCACCGCCGCGCGACCTCCCCGCTGTTTCATTTCTGCCAGTTCCGCCACAAAGGCATCACCGGGAATAAAATAGCTGGCCTCCATCAGCAGCTCCTGATGATCATCCCGGGCCAGCAGGTGGGCGAGCTGGTCGCCCATCAGGGTCTGCTTGACCCCGGCCGCCTTGTCGGGACTATCGAACAGCAATACCGCATGGGCCTGCACACACTGGCGATCCTGCCCTGCCAGGTAATCGGTGAAGAACGCTTCGTGCTGGGGAAACAGGTAGGGGTAGTTTTTCAGGGAGCGGCGCCATTGCCGCAGCCACTGCCAGACACGCTCCGCCGCTGCTTCCCGATAACGACGCAGGGTCTTCATGGGCATGGCCAGCGGGCTGTCCCAGTAGCAGTCAAACGCCGCCTGGGTATCGGCGACGATGGGGCCGCGGGCGTACAGGTCCAGATCGCGAAAGTTGGTGGACGCATTCACGCCGAAATAGTGATCGGCGATATTGCGGCCGCCTACCAGCGCCCGTTCACCATCCACGATCCAGGCCTTGTTGTGCATGCGGTGATTCAGCAGCGGCATGTGATGAAGCCATTGCAGGACATGCTTGTAACGCCCATGAAAAGCGTTGAACAGGCGCACCTCGATATTGGGGTGGGCATCCAGCGCCGCCCACTTTACGTCCCGGCCCAACTGGTTGGCGTGATCCAGCAGCATGCGCACTTTCACGCCCCGGCGTGCCGCCTCCAGCACCCGGTAAATCAGCAGCTTGCCGGTGGTGTCGTCATCCCAGATGTAGTACTGCACATCCAGCGTCCGCCGGGCCAGGCGGGCCAGCGTGATCCGCAGGGTAAAGGCCTGCTCGCTGTCAGCCACCAGCGACAGGGACGACAGCGTCATTGCCGTAGCCCCGGCGCTCATGCCGGCTCCTGGAAACGGTGTGATAGGGAAATGACTGACGCTCCTGCAACCTTGTGACAACCCGACCCATGAGCGGCGTTGCCGTTTTCGTTGTCCTGCAAGGTAGCAGAAGCCAACCCCTAACTGAATCAGTCGAACTGGGACACATTACGACTCCGCGCCGGCGGCTGGTCATTTCGTATCCGTAGAAAGCTGGCAAAGCGCGGCAGGCCGTTGGCGGTGAGCCCGAAGAATTTGTAGGTCACGGTGCTGCCCACGGGCGGCGGGTCCGCCCGATCGTTATCGCTGAGGCCGCTGCCCAGTTTGAAACGTCGACCGTCCCCAGTCTCCACTACCAGCGCCCCCACCTGGCCCTGGTACTTGCCTTTACCTTCGCTGTAATCCACCACTGTTGCTTCCGCATCCTGGGAGGTTTTCACCTTGAGCAGCGTCGCCGTGCGACCGGCAGTGTAGATGCTCTCACCATGATGCAGCATCAACCCTTCACCGCCGACCGCCAGCACCCGGTCCAGACGCGCCAGCAGGGCACCGTGGTCCGTGGCCGGTCGTTGTTCTACCAGGGCCAGGTGATAGGAAGAGGTCTTGCCCACCAGCTCACGCATCCTTTTCACCCGTTCACTGAATGGCACGCCGCTGGCCGGCAGGTCGAACACCATAAAGCGGATCTGCCGCCATTCTTGCGCCTTTGGTTGCAGCCGTCGCACCGCTGCCGACACCTGGGCAAACCGGCCACGGCCCATCCACAGCTCTCCGTCCAGGGGCTGCGCGGGAAAATCGCGCAGGAACCAGCCCGGCGCGGCGATAATATTGCCGCCCCGGGACAGCAACTGCTGCCCGTCCCAGTAGGCCCGCACCCCATCCAGCTTTTCGCTGACCCAGTAGCCCTGCAGATCCATGCCCGCCTGATACACCCTGGCCAGCTGCAAAGGGGGCTCGCTGGCCCGGGCCACGGCCACCAGCAGGCACATGAGCACCATCAAGCCAACCCGCAGACATCCTTGTCTTACCGGTATTTTCACGGTCTTCTCCCTTTATTCTCGCTCGCGGTCCCAGACTGTGCCTGAAGGAGGGGCCCGGCTCTGTGCGCCATCGCAGCGCCAGTGCGTAAGAAATCACCGGTTTTGCAACAAATCCGTTGGCCGGGCATCCAATCTTCAGGAGGTAACAACTATGCGCACACTATTATTTCTGGCGGCTCTCACATTGAGCGCCCCCGTACTGGCCGCCGAGGCCTACTTTGCCGGCGGCTGTTTCTGGTGTACCGAATCGGATTTTGAAGAGCTGGATGGCGTCAGCGAAGCCATTAGCGGCTTTGCCGGGGGCGACGAGAAGAATCCCAGCTACGAGGATGTGGCCCATGGCCGCACCGGCCATACGGAAGTCGTAAAAGTCATTTATGACCCGGCGATGGTGAGCTATGACAACCTGCTCACCTGGTTCTGGCAGCACGTGGACCCTACCGACCCCAACGGCCAGTTCGTGGATCGCGGCCAGCAATACCGCAGCGCGATTTTCTATCAGACCGAGGCAGAGAAAACCGCTGCCCTGGCCTCCCGCAATACACTTGAGGAAAGCGGCCGCTTCGACAAACCGGTGATCACCGAGATTACCGAGCTGGACGCTTTCTACCCGGCGGAGGATTACCACCAGGATTACTACAAGACCCACAGCCTCAAGTACAAGTACTACCGCTACCGCTCCGGTCGCGACCAGTTTCTGCAAGAGCACTGGGACGACCCGAAGCATCGCCCCTGGCTCACCGACCAGGTCACCCAGCGCTGGCAGGGAGCGGACCAGTTCCAGCGGCCCAGCGATGAGGTGCTGAAAAAATCCCTGCCCAAGCTGGTCTACCAGGTGACTCGGGAAGACGCCACCGAGCGGGCCTTCCAGAATGAATACTTCGATCATAAAGCCGAGGGGATCTACGTGGATGTGATCAGCGGTGAGCCGCTGTTTTCCTCCACGGACAAGTACAAATCCGGCACCGGCTGGCCCAGCTTTACCCAGCCCATCGACAAGGCATTCGTAACGCTGGCGGAAGACAACAAGCTATGGGCCACCCGCACGGAAGTGCGCAGCCGCTACGCGGATTCCCACCTGGGCCATGTGTTCAGTGACGGTCCGGAGCCCACCGGCCAGCGCTGGTGTCTGAACTCCGCCGCGCTGCGCTTTGTGCCCAAGGCCGAAATGGAGAAACAGGGTTACGGGGAATACCTATCCCTGTTTGAGTGATGGCAGCCGTGGCCGGTTGATGACAATGGCGATCACCCCGGCCACCGCCAGCGCCCAGCAGTAATGGATGGCACCGACCAGCGCCAGCGGCGACAGCCCGGCAATGGAGCAGGCCAGCAGCACCTGGGCGCCGTAGGGAATCAGCCCCTGTACCACGCAGGAAAAGATATCCAGCACACTGGCGGAACGACGCAGGTCCACGCCATGGTCTTCGGCGATGTCCCGGGCCATCTCGCCGGTGAGTACGATGGCCACGGTGTTGTTGGCCACGAACACATTGGCCACCACCACCAGCAAGGCAATGCCCACTTCCCCCGCCCGTTGCAGCGGTAGTTTAAGCCAGCGGGTCAGGCCGTGAATGCGCTCGATCAACCAGCGGGTGCCGCCCTGATCCGTCATCAGTTGCGACAGGCCGCCGATCAGCATGGACAGCAGCATGATCTCGAACATGCTTTCGAAACCGCTGTAGACCGCCCCGTTCACCTGGGCCAGCCCGTAGTCCGTCCCCTGCACCATGCCGGTGACACCGGCCACGACGATACCGATCACCAACACCGCCAACACATTCAGGCCGCTCAGGGCCAGGGCGAAGACCAGCAGGTAAGGCAGCACCAGCCAGGGCTGTAATGGCTCCGCCTGCACCTGATGCTCACCGCCGCCCAGCATCACCAGCACCGCCACGGTCACCAGCGCCGCCGGCAGGGCAATCCAGATATTCACCCGGAACTTGTCCTTCAACGAAACGCCCTGGCTGCGAGTGGCGGCGATGGTGGTATCGGAAATCATCGACAGGTTGTCACCGAACATGGCGCCGCCCACCACAGCCCCCACCGCCAGCGGCAAGGGCAGCCCGGTGGCCTGGGCAAAGCCGGCGGCGATGGGCGCGGTGGCGGCGATGGTCCCCATGGAGGTGCCCATGGCCGTGGCGATAAAGGCCGCGATCAGAAACAGGGCCGGCAGCACCCAGTCGGAAGGAATGATGCGCAGACCGAACTGTACGGTGGCATCCACACTGCCGATGCTCTCGCTGACACTGGCAAACGCCCCGGCCAGCAGGAACACCAGGCACATGAGAATGATATTGGGGTGGCCGATCCCCGCCAGCAGGCGCTCCACACTGCGGCTCAATGCCTGCCGCGCCAGGACACAGGCCAGCACGATGGCCGCCATGGCCACCACCGGCGCCTTGATCTGGTAGAAGGCGAACTCGGTGCCCTGCAGGCTGTAGTAAATGCCGCTACCGAAAAACACCGCCATAAAGAACAGCAGCGGCAGCAAGGGCCAGGCGCGGGCAGGGGCTTGAGTCATGGATCAATCCGGATCAGCGGTGAATTCCGCACAGTGTAGAGATTCCCGCTCGGGGGCGGTACCTGCGCTACCTGTAGGAGCTTGCCTGCAAGCGAAAGCCGGAGGATGTCCCGGTGTCATCTACGAAGCCGCTGTAGGAACGGAGCGCAGCGGAGTAACGCACGTAGTTCCGTGCGGCCCGAAGGGTGAGCGAAGCGAATAACCCCGCTTGAGGGGCGAACCGCGTGCGAACGCGGAATCGACCGCAGGGCGATCAGGGACGGCAGAGCTCGACAGGTTTCAAAATTATTGCTGCCGCTCGAATCTCTGTCGCCTCGCTACGCTCGGTTCGTCCCCTGGAAGGGAACTCCTACAGCGGCATCGTATCCATGTTTTCGCAGCTCGAAACTCGTGGCTCGCTGCTGGTCTTTTCAGAATGTATCCACAAACGGCCGGCCGCCGTGGTGGCCGGTCTTGAAGCCGGACGCATTCAACCCGCGTAACAACCACTGGCGACTTTCCATGGGATCGATCACCGCATCGATCTCCAGGAAGCTGGCCATGTTTAGCGCCTTGCCCTGCTGGTAGGCCTTGGCCACCAGCTTGTCGAACAGGCGCTGCTGTTTCTCCGGGGTCGGCTGGGCCGCCAACTCCTTGGCAAAGCCCAATCGCACCGCCCCTTCCAGCCCCATGGCGCCGAACTCGGCGCTGGGCCAGGCGGCGGTGAACAACGGCGAATGAAAGCTGCCCGCCGCCATGGCCTGGGCGCCCAGCCCATAGCCCTTGCGCAGCACCAGAGTAAAGAACGGCACGGTAAGGCTGGCGGCGGTGACGAACATGCGCGACACATGGCGCACCGTGCCCTGCTTTTCTGCTTCCGGCCCGACCATGAAACCGGGGGTGTCGCACAGGGACACCATGGGCAACCCGAACGCTTCGCACAGCTGCATAAAGCGCGCCGCCTTGTCGCCGCCCACTGCGTCAATGGCACCCCCCAGGTGCTGAGGATCGTTGGCGATCAGGCCGAACGGCTTGCCTTCGATGCGCACCAGCGCGGTGATCATGCCGGGGGAAAACGCCCGCCGCAGTTCCAGCACTGAACCGGTATCAGCCAGCGTCTCGATGACCCGACGCATGTCATACACGCGGGTACGTTTTTCCGGAATGCGGTGACGCAGCTCGCGCTGGTCCGCCGCCTGCCAGGCCGCCACCGAGCCCTGGAAATAGGACAGGTACTGTTTGGCCACGGCCACCGCCTCGGCTTCATCGCGGACTCGCACATCCACCACCCCGTTGGCCGCCTGCACACTGACCGGCCCCACCTCTTCCGGGGTAAAGCGCCCCAGGCCACCGCCTTCGATCATGGCCGGCCCGGCCATACCGATGGAGGCATCTTCGGTGGCGATGATCACATCGCAGCAGCCCAACAGGGCGGCGTTACCGGCAAAGCAGCGGCCCGAACCGATACCCACCAGTGGCACCTGACCAGACAGCGCCGCCATGGCTGCAAAGGTATGGCAATCCAGTCCGGCCACGCCGACAAAATCCGTATCCCCCGGGCGCCCGCCGCCGCCCTCGGCAAACAGCACCAGTGGCATCTTCCACTGACCGGCCAACTGCAACAGGCGATCGGTCTTCTTGTGATTCATCATTCCCTGGGTACCGGCAAACACGGTGTAGTCGTAACTCATGGCCATCACCCGCGCGGCCTGCTCGCCCACCTGATCCGCGTTGACCGTGCCGGTGCCGCCAACCAACCCGTCCGCCGGACTCATGGCCTGCAGTTCCTCGGCACTGCGACGGCGGCGCTGGGCCGCCAGGGCCATGGCGCCATATTCCTGGAAGCTGCCCGCATCGAGCAGATGGTCGAGATTTTCCCGGGCAGTTCGCTTGCCCTTGCGGTGGCGCTTTGCCACCGCCTGGGGACGGCCTTCATCGCTGATGGCCTGATGGCGATCCAGCACCTCCGCCAGATCCTTGCGGATATGATCCAGATCCACGCTTTCTTCCGTGGCGATGGCATCGCCTTCCACTTCACCGGGTTCCACAAACAGCAGCGGCGTAGCGTCGTTCAGGGCATCCCCCTCTGCGGCGGCCAGGCTATGCACCCGACCGGATGTGGCAGCGCGCACCTCGAATTCCATCTTCATGGCTTCCAGCACCGCCACCACCTGACCCACCTGCACGGTGTCACCCTGTTGCACCAGCAGGGACACCAAGACTCCGGTGGTGGGGCTGAGCAAGACATCGCAGCCTGTCGGCGTCGCCACGGTTTCCATGGCTAGAGCCGAGGCAGACGCAGGTAATGCCGCAGACGCATCGGGCAGGGCCGCCAGCAACTCGGCAAGATGGCTTTCCACATAGCCCGTGGTTATCGCATTGGCCTGCACCGCGTCACTGGCCAGCAAGGCCTGCAGCAGCGGCAGATTGTTTTGCACACCGTCAATGCGGGTTTGTTTCAGCGCCCGGCGGGCCCGCTGCAATACTGACCCGTAATCCGAACCGGTGACGATCAGCTTGGCCAGCAGGGAATCGTAGGCCGGGCTCACCGGGTACCCGGCGTAGCCATAACCGTCCACGCGGATGCCCGGGCCACTGGCCGGCTCATAGGCGGTGAGGGTGCCCGCCGCCGGCGCGGTACTACCATCGGCCGCGAGGGTTTCCAGGTTGAGGCGCAGCTGAACTGCCATGCCCTCACAGGCCGGGGCGGTTTCCAGATTCAGGTCTGCGAGACTCGCCCCCGCCGCCAGATGAATCTGCGTCTGCACCAGATCCACCCCGGTGACCTGCTCGGTGACGGTATGCTCCACCTGCACCCGCGGGTTGGCCTCCATGAAATAGAAGCGGTCCTGGTCTGGCTCCACCAGAAATTCGAAGGTGCCGATCCCCCGATAGTTCACCGCCGCAGCCAGGGTCATGGCGCTGTCGATAATGCGATCACGCAGGGCGGGATCCAGACCCGGCGCCGGCGCGAATTCCACCAGCTTTTGATGACGGCGCTGCAGGGTACAGTCCCGCTCCCACAAATGGCTCACCACGCCACTTCCATCGCCCAATACCTGCACTTCGATATGCCGGGCAGACTCGACCAGTTGCTCCACGTAAACGGCGTCATTACCAAAGGCAGCCCTGGCTTCCGACTGACAACGGGCATAGGCCGCCTCAAGCGTTGCCGGGTCAGTCACCGCTCGCATACCACGCCCGCCGCCACCGCTGAGCGCCTTGATCATTACCCCACTCCCCTGCAGTGACGCCATGAACGCTTTCGCCGCTTCCAGCGACACCGCCTGCGCCGTGCCCTGCACCAGCGGCACCTGACAGCGCGCTGCCAGCGCCCGGGCCGCCGCCTTGTCGCCAAACAGGCGCAATGTCTCTGCCCCCGGCCCGATCAGGGTAATGCCCGCCTCAGCACACTGCTCAGCAAAGTCCGCATTCTCGGCCAGAAAGCCATAACCGGGATGAATCGCCTCGCAACCCTGCTCCCTGGCAATGGCAATCAACTGCACCCCATCCAGGTAGGCAGGCACACCCCGGCCCGGCAACGCCACCGCTTCATCCGCCTGACGGGCGTGCAGAGAGGCCGCATCGTCCTGGGCATACACACCCACGGAACGCACCCCCAGATCCGCGCAGGCAGAGGCAATACGAATGGCAATCTCGCCACGGTTGGCGATGAGGATGGCAGTAAACGAAACAGACACGGCGAACTCCAGGCGGTGAAACGCGAAGACCACAGTGTAGCCAGCTGGCAGGGGGGATGACATTGATTGGCATGCATGGGCCGCCATGCATCCGGTTAATCGGGCTTCGTGACCTTACTGCCCTTCACCGCCGGCGCCAGCAAGAAAGGAAGGATTTCTGTGGGAGCGTACCTACACGGGAAACCGGCGGTGGGAAATTCGCGTGCAGGCACGCTCCCACAACCCTTGTCTATTCTCGCGACAGACCTCTGCCATCACCCGCCTAGCCCACAAACGACTCCGGGCTGTAACCACAATGAAAACCAAACGGCACATGGTTCTTCAGCGGCACCACGGCCACTTCTTCCAGATTGCGGGCATCGAAGATCACCACTTCGCTGCTGTGATCTCGGGCATCATAGAGCATGCTCACCAGCCAGCCTTCCTGATTTTCATCTTGCTCACGGGGCGGCACATGCATGGCTTCAGAGGTATAACGGCCTTCACCCAGTGCGTGCGCCTTCACCTTGCCGGTTTGCAGATCAATTCGTTCCACGCCATCGAAGAAAGTAGAATTGCCACTCATCATGCAGGCGGCATACATCACCGAGGTGGGCTGGGTAGTGTAGCGTTGATCCCACTGGGGAAACTCGCCGCCCAGGGCCTCCTTGTATTCGTTGGCCTCAATCGTGCCACTGTGGAGATCCAGGCGGTAGCGCATGAATCGCCCGGCAGCGGTATCGCCATTGCTGTGGAGCACATTGCGCAACTGCTCATTCACCGAAAAATCCTCGTAGCGGGTCAGATCCACTTCGATCTTTCCGTCGTCGGTTTCCCAGGCATTGGAGAAGTGAATCGCCACAAAGGGATCGTCAACGGTGAACACCTTTTCCACCTGAAAATCTGCTGTGCGCACCACATAGATTTTCATGCCCAGCTCCCGGCGCCAGGCAATGGCCTGATCGAACGGAATCAGTCCCGCCAGCCAGGGGACCGGTGACGTCATGGCGATGGGGGACTGAAAGAAGACCATATAGTTTTCAGTAAGCGCGAAGTCGTGGCAGAAGCTGAGGAAATCCACCTCAAAAAACCCCTTCTCCACCAGATGCCCGGACGGGGCGATCTTGTAGAGATCAATGGCGCCCTTGCCAGTGAGCATGCCCTTTGGATTGAACGACGGGCGAATACCGAAGTTGTAGCAGACACCGGTGCGCGGATTGACCTTGCCATGGGCACTGAAGGCATTGAACTTGCCCAGCTTGCCGTCGTAGTCGTACTCGCCAATAGTCTCCAGGGTGGCCGGGTCGAGCTGCCACGGACGACCGCCTTCCCACAACGCCAGCAGCTTGCCGCCGTGATAGATCAGGTTGGTGTTGGCACAGTTGGCCGGCAGGCGGCCCATGTTTTTGCGGATGCCACCGGGCGCATTGTGGCCGAAGCTTCGCATGACGATTTTGTTGGCCCTGGTTTCCGCCAGGTACTTGGGAGTGCGCACATAACGGTTGCGGTAGACCACACCGTAACTCGTGAAGGACACGGAATGCAGCATGCCATCGCCATCAAACCAGTGACCGAACTCCTGCCCCCCGATCTTGTTGCGCCCCGGGCCGATACGGAAAAAGGTGCCGCTCACGGCATCCGGGATCGTGCCCTTTACTGCGTTGAGAGGAACAAGGTAGTCCAGCTCTTCGTTGAGCGCTTCAAAACCACCGTGATGCGTTACCGGCTTACCGGGAGACGTCCGTAGCGAACTCACTTCTGCCGTCATGGGATAACCCCTGCATTTTTCTTGTCAGAGCTCCCTTTCTAAGCCTCGATGGGGTGGTGTGCAAGGTGGGTTAAACAGCTAATTGTTTGGTGTTTCACTGTGTGGATGATGGGGGGGGGTTGGGATGGACGGTTGTGCTGTTGGATACGAGGGAAGACCTGACCACCGTGATCCTTGGTAATTCATGCGTGTCGTTGGTTTCTGCCATTTCACTGACAGATTTCATTCATCGAGATCTCATATTCAAATCCTGAATAATACTGCTTACTAACATAAATAGTTTGCTTCTGTGAACACCTTCCATGGCCTACATAACGTATGAATTTGACGTCTGTATGATCGCTACAATCAACACACTCAAAACCATGAAACAACAGCTCCGCAGCACCGCCCATTCCTCCTTTCCCACTAGTGTCATTAACAGCTCTGATAAATTCATTAAACTCCGCCAATGACTCGAAGCGAGCTTCATAGTTCGGGTTAACATACGTGATATATGGTCCCCATCCCCCCTCAGTCTCTTTCCGACTTTGATTTATCCATGTTCCTGGAATAGCCAGCGCGAAAGAATCTGAAACAAGGCTTATTGGAACATCTACAAGATTGAATGGGAGCCAGAACATAAAGAGTCCGCCAAACTCTGAATCAGTTGTTGCAGCATCACCAAACCATAGAAAATTCTGTTGTGTAGCAGCATAAAGGCCCGGAGCCATTACCTTATATCGTGCGCTGTTAACGCTTTTCTCAGTTCCATCTTTGAAATAAACAGACTTTGTCGCGCATCCGGACAGAAGCATAAGCGTAAAAGAAACCAGATAAATTAACTTTCGCAAGATATCCCCCAATTCATGCGTGTCCCCGATTACTATTCTTTCTTTTTATCGGCGGGTTCCCCCGCGCAGACAACCCGTGTCCCAGCGATCATGTCATGAAACCCTTTCTGCTCCCGGGAAACAAGCACGGGAATAAAGAGGAAGACATTCAGAGACACCACCAGCGAGAACAGCAAGCAGCGGCGGAACCATTGAAAGCCGGATGGAGGCTGGCCGGTTTGCGCATCCACAACCTTCAAGCCAAATAGCCGTTTCCCCAGATGCAGACCTGTCAACCAGTACACAAAGAAGCCCAGGGGTATAGCCAGCAGCATCAGGGCTTCAGCAGGCATGAAACCTGCCACTAGCCCGGCGTCCACGGCGATTTTATTGCCTAGCATGATCACGCCTGCAACCAGCACCAAATCAATGATGAATGCCGGGATCCTGAGCAGCGCTGTCTTCATTTCCATATGCCGATTCCTTTTTATTCTTTGTTCAAGACAATAAAAAGCCCGGCGACGCCGGGCTCGTTGTTAACTATTCACTATTAACTGTTAACTGTTTTTATTCAACCGTCACCGACTTCGCCAAATTCCTCGGCTGATCCACATCGGTGCCGCGCAAGACAGCCACGTGATAGCTGAGCAGCTGCAGCGGCACGGTGTAGACGATGGGGGCAATGGTTTCCGGCACGGCGGGCATGTTCAGCACGTGGATGCCTTCGCCTTCTTTCACGTGGGCGTGCTTGTCGGCGAACACATAGAGCTCACCACCGCGGGCACGGACTTCCTGCAGGTTGGATTTCAGTTTTTCCAGCAGTTCGTCGTTGGGTGCCACGGACACCACCGGCATTTCGCTGTCCACCAGCGCCAGGGGGCCATGCTTCAGTTCCCCGGCGGCGTAGGCTTCCGCGTGGATGTAGGAAATTTCCTTGAGCTTGAGCGCACCCTCCAGGGCCACCGGGAAATGCACGCCACGGCCCAGAAACAGGGCGTGGTGTTTTTCCACGAAGGCTTCGGAAAGCTTTTCGATGGGCTTGTCCAGGGCCGCAGCCTGTTCAATCAGGTTGGGCAGCTGGCGCAGCTCTTCCAGGACTTTTTCAATCTCGTCGTCGGCCAGACCTTTTTGACGGCCCAGGGCCAATACCAGCATCAACAGGCCCGCCAACTGGGTGGTGAAGGCCTTGGTGGAGGCCACACCGATCTCCGGACCCGCCTTGGTGAGGAATACCAGCTCGGATTCACGTACCAGGGAGGAACTGTCCACGTTGCATACCGCCAGGCGACCCACGTAGTTGGGTGACTGGGTGTCGCGCAGGGCGGCCAGGGTATCGGCGGTTTCACCGCTCTGGGAAATGGTGACGAACAGGGTGCCTTCCGGGACGACATGCTTGCGGTAACGGAACTCACTGGCCACTTCCACCTGGCAGGGGATACCGGCAATGTCTTCCAGCCAGTAACGGGCCACCATACCCGCGTGGTAGCTGGTGCCGCAGGCCACGATCTGTACGGTTTTCACCTTCTCGAAGATGGCCGGCGCCTTTTCGCCAAAGGCATCGATCAGGGTCTCCGGGCTGTTGATGCGATCCTCGAGGGTTTTCTGGATGGCCGCCGGCTGCTCGAAGATTTCCTTCTGCATGTAGTGGCGGTATTCGCCTTTTTCTGCGTCTTCGTGGGTGCCATCAAATTCGTGGGTGTCGCGGCTGGCCGGTTGGCCTTGCGCATCCACGATGCGGATGCTGTCGGTGCTGATTTCCGCCTGGTCGCCCTCTTCCAGGAAGATGAAGCGGTTGGTCACCGGCAGCAGCGCCAGCTGGTCGGAGGCGATGTAGTTCTCGTCGATACCCAGGCCAATGACCAGGGGGCTACCGGAACGCACGGCCACCAGCTTGTGGGGCTCATCCTTGTGGATCACGCCCAGGGCGTAGGCGCCGTCGAGTTTTTTCACCACTTGCTGGACGGCGGTAAACAGATCCACACCGGTGGCCAGCACCTGGTGGAGCAGGTGCACGATGACTTCGGTGTCGGTTTGCGACTGGAAGGCGTAACCGGCAGCTTCCAGTTCGTCTTTCAGTTCCTGGAAGTTTTCGATGATGCCGTTGTGTACCAGGGCCAGATCGCTGCCGGACATGTGCGGGTGGGCATTGGCTTCCGAGGGCTTGCCGTGGGTGGCCCAGCGGGTGTGCGCAATGCCGGTGAAACCGGTGGTTTGCTCGTCCACGGTGGCGCTTTCCAGACCGGCCACCTTGCCCTGACGGCGCACCCGGGTAATACCGGAATCATTGAGCAGCGCCACGCCGGCGCTGTCGTAGCCGCGATATTCCAGGCGCTTGAGGCCAGTGATCAGGATATTGGTCACATTACGCTGGGCAATGGCCCCGACGATTCCACACATGTTGGTTTCCTTGAATATTGCTTGCCGGCCGTGTCTACAGGTTCACTGCCGTATCTATTCGCCATGCGAGCATGGCTCCAACGGATTCGGTTATTTCTTTTGCGGACGTTTCCAGTCGCTCACATTGCGCTGCTGGCCACGGGCAACCGCCAGGCCATTGTCGTCCACGTCTTTGGTGATGGTACTGCCGGCTCCGACGGTGGCATTTTCGCCGATGGTGACCGGGGCCACCAGTGAAGAATTGGAACCGATGAAGGCACCGTCTTTCATTACCGTCTGGAACTTGTTGGCGCCATCGTAATTGCAGGTGATGGTGCCGGCACCCACATTGACGCCCTTGCCGATCTGGCTGTCGCCGATGTAGGTGAGATGGTTCACCTTGGAGCCCTCGCCCACATAGGACTTCTTGGTTTCCACAAAGTTGCCGATCTTGGCCTTGTCGGCCAATTCCGTGCCAGGGCGCAGACGGGCATAAGGGCCAATGGTGCATCGCTCACCGACGATGGCGCCATCCACCAGGCTGTAGGCCTCGATGACGGTGCCGGCACCGATATTGGTATCGCGGATAATGCAGTTGGGGCCGATGACCACGCCTTCTTCAATGGTCACATCGCCTTCCAGCACCACGTTCACATCGATGATCACGTCGCTGGCGATCTGCACGCTGCCGCGCACGTCCAGGCGATTCGGGTCGCGCAGGGTGACACCGTCGCGCATCAGGGATTCAGCCTGGGCCAGCTGGTAGAGTCGCTCCAGGCGGGACAGCTGCACCCGGTCATTGATGCCATCCACTTCCCAGGGGAATTCCGGCTGCAGGGTTTCCACGGTCAGGCCGGACTGCACCGCCATGGCGATCACGTCGGTCAGGTAGTATTCGCCCTGGGCATTATTGCTGGATAGCTTCGGCAGGCAGTCATCCAGGAAACTACGGGTACAGGCCAGGATGCCGGTGTTGATTTCCGGGATACCCAGCTCCGCTTCGCTGGCGTCTTTCTGCTCGACGATGCGCTGCACGTTGTTCTGACCATCACGGACAATGCGGCCATAGCCGCTGGGGTCATCCAGGGTCAGGGTCATCAGTGCCAGGGTCTTGTCATCCACGGAGTCAACAAAGTCCCGCAGGGTTTCCGGGCGGATCAGGGGGACGTCGCCGTACAGCACCAGTACGATATCTTCTTTGACCAGGGGCATGGCCTGGGCCACCGCATGGCCGGTACCCAGCTGCTCGGCCTGTTCGGCCCACTGCAGGTGATCGCCGTTGACGGTGTGCTTGACCTGATCGCCACCGTGGCCGTAGACGATGATGGTGTTGTCGGCCGCCAGGCTGGTGGCGGCATCCACCACATGCTGGACCATGGCCTTGCCGGCCACTTCATGCAGCACCTTGGGTAACGCACTTTTCATGCGGGTGCCTTTGCCGGCGGCGAGGATCACTACTGCTAGACTCATACCCTGTCCTTATGTTTTACCTGTCTCCCGGAGCACCTATTTCACTACATCATGGCGCAGCTGTCTCTGTGACAGAAACAAAAAAGGGTAGCACTTGGCTACCCCTTCTGTGTTGAAGATTTGCAAAAAGACGGCTTACCGCCCTTTTTTCTTCAACTGTTGAATTGCTCGCAACTGAGCCACGGACTCGGCCAGGGTAGCGGCGGCACGGGAATAATCCATTTCGGAATTCTTCCCTTCCAATGCTTCCTTGGCGCGCTGTTTTGCCTGTTCGGCAGCAGCTTCATCCATGTTGTCGGCACGTTCTGCGGTATCAGCCAGCACAGTCACCAGCTTCGGCTGCACTTCCAGGAAGCCGCCGGATACGTAGAACACTTCTTCTTCACCATTCTGCTTCTTCACCCGTACCGGACCCGGCTTGAGCCGGGTCAGCAGCGGGGCGTGGCCCGGCATGATACCGAGATCGCCTTCCACACCGGAGGCCACCACGATTTCAACCAGACCGGAGAACAGCTGGCGTTCTGCACTAACAATGTCGCAATGCACGGTCATCGCCATTTGCTTGTCTCCCGGTGCAGGTTACTTGCTACGTTTGTTGTAGGCTTCTACCACTTCGTCGATAGAACCCTTCATGTAGAAATCCTGCTCCGGGATGTGATCGTAATCACCGTCAAGGATGCCCCGGAAACCGGTGAGGGTGTCCTTCAGGGAAACATACTTGCCCGGAGAGCCAGTAAATACTTCGGCCACGAAGAACGGCTGGGACAGGTAACGCTCAATCTTACGAGCACGGGCAACGATGGTCTTGTCTTCTTCAGACAGTTCGTCCATGCCCAGGATCGCAATGATGTCCTTCAGCTCTTTGAAGCGCTGCAGTACGGACTGCACGCCACGGGCCACGTCGTAGTGTTCCTGACCAATCACCAGCGGATCCAGCTGACGAGAGGTGGAATCCAGCGGATCGATCGCCGGGTAGATACCCTTGGAGGCGATGTCACGGCTCAGTACCACGGTCGCATCAAGGTGAGCAAAGGTGGTTGCCGGAGACGGGTCAGTCAAGTCATCCGCAGGTACGTATACGGCCTGAACGGAGGTAATGGAACCGGTCTTGGTGGAAGTAATACGTTCCTGCAGAACGCCCATCTCTTCCGCCAGGGTCGGCTGGTAACCTACCGCTGAAGGCATACGGCCCAGCAGTGCAGATACTTCGGTACCGGCCAGGGTGTAACGGTAGATGTTATCCACGAAGAACAGTACGTCACGGCCTTCGTCACGGAACTTCTCGGCCATGGTCAGACCGGTCAGCGCTACACGCAGACGGTTACCTGGCGGCTCGTTCATCTGACCGTAAACCAGCGATACTTTATCGAGTACGTTGGAGTCCTTCATTTCGTGGTAGAAGTCGTTACCCTCACGAGTACGCTCACCCACACCGGCAAACACGGAGAAACCGGAGTGCTCGATCGCGATGTTCCGGATCAGCTCCATCATGTTTACGGTTTTACCTACACCCGCACCACCGAACAGGCCAACCTTACCGCCTTTGGCGAAAGGACAAACCAGGTCGATTACCTTGATGCCGGTTTCCAGCAGTTCGTTGGTGGCTGCCTGGTCCGCATAGGTAGGAGCAGCACGGTGAATCGGCATGCGCTCTTCTTCACCGATCGGGCCGGCTTCGTCGATGGGTCGACCCAGCACGTCCATGATACGGCCCAGGGTCTTGGTGCCTACCGGAACCTGAATCGGCTCACCGGAGTCGATCACGTCAAGACCACGCTTCAGACCTTCGGTGGAGCCCATGGCAATGGTACGGACAACGCCGTCGCCCAGCTGCTGCTGAACTTCCAGCGTGGTTTCAGTACCGTCCACGGTGAGGGCGTCATATACCTTCGGTACGCCGTCGCGCGGGAATTCCACGTCGATCACAGCACCGATGATCTGAACAATACGACCGCTACTCATGCTTGCATCCTCTTAACTTGCGTTTTTGCCGCGTTCTTTCTACCAGTCTGCTGACAAATCAGACCGCAGCAGCACCACCAACGATTTCGGAGATTTCCTGCGTAATAGCAGCCTGGCGTGCTTTGTTGTACACCAGCTGCAGATCACGAATGATGTCGCCGGCGTTATCACTGGCCGCTTTCATCGCTACCATTCGCGCTGCCTGCTCACAGGCATTGTTTTCTACCACACCCTGATACACCTGGGACTCGATGAACCGCACCAGCAACTCGTCGAGCAGTGCTTTCGGAGCCGGCTCGTAAATATAGTCCCAGTGGCGCTTGAACTCTTCGTCATCTGCTGCTTCCAGCGGCAGCATCTGAATGTTCTTGGGCGCCTGGGTCATGGTGTTCACGAACTCGTTGTACACGATGTACAAGCGGTCGATCTCACCATTATCGTAGGCATCCAGCATCGCCTTGATGGAACCGATCAGGTCGTTCAGGTGCGGGGAATCCCCCAGACCGGACACTGTCGCTTCCACATTGCCGCCAACACTCTTGAAGAAAGAAACACCTTTGGAGCCCACTACGCAGTACTGGGCCTTGGCGCCTTTTTCTTCCCACTCTCGCGAGCTTTTGACGACATTCTTGAGCAGGTTTACGTTGAGGCCACCGCAGAGACCCCGATCGGAGGTCACTACGATGTAGCCAACGTTCTTCACTTCCCGCTCTTGCAGGTAGCTGTGCCGGTATTCCAGATCGGCATTGGCCAGATGTGCAACCACCTGACGCATGCGAGTCGCGTAGGGCTTGCTTGCCGCCATACGCTCCTGCGCTTTACGCATCTTGGAGGCTGCCACCATTTCCATTGCACGGGTAATCTTCTTCGTGCTCTGGACGCTGGCAATTTTGCCTTTGATCTCTTTACCGCTGGCCATAGGAAGTACCCTTTTTCAGCGAATTACCAGGTCTGGGTGGCTTTGAACTGATCGAGAGATTCTTTGATCTCGGCTTCGATCTCGCCGTTGTAGTCACCCTTCTCGTTGATTTTGTCCATCAACGCTTTCTTTTCGCTGTTCATGTAATCCAGCAGAGCCGCTTCGAAGGCGCCGATTTTCTCGACTTCCATCCCTTTCAGGTAGCCTTCGTTCGCTGCGTACAGAACAACACCCATTTCGGCAACGCTCATGGGGCTGTACTGCTTCTGTTTCATCAGCTCGGTAACCGCCTGACCATGCTCCAGCTGTTCGCGGGTGGAGTCATCCAGGTCGGATGCGAACTGGGCGAATGCCGCCAGTTCACGGTACTGAGCCAGAGCCAGACGAATACCGCCGCCGAGCTTCTTGACGATCTTGGTCTGCGCGGAGCCACCTACACGGGATACGGATACACCCGCGTTCATCGCCGGACGAATACCGGAGTTGAACAGGTCGGTTTCCAGGAAGATCTGACCATCGGTAATGGAAATTACGTTGGTCGGTACGAAAGCGGAAACGTCACCACCCTGGGTTTCGATGATCGGCAGTGCGGTCAGAGAACCGGTTTTGCCTTTCACTTCACCGTTGGTGAACTGCTCAACGTAATCTTCGTTTACCTTGGCGGCGCGTTCCAGCAGACGGGAGTGCAGGTAGAACACGTCACCAGGATAAGCTTCACGACCCGGAGGACGACGCAGCAGCAGGGAAATCTGACGATATGCCCAAGCTTGCTTGGTCAGATCATCATAAACGATCAGTGCATCTTCGCCGCGATCACGGAAGTACTCGCCCATGGTGCAACCGGCAAACGGTGCCAGGAACTGCATGGAAGCGGGATCGGAAGCGGAGGCCGCAACGATGATGGTGTTTTCCATCGCGCCGTGCTCTTCCAGCTTGCGTACCACGTTGGCAATGGTGGACTGCTTCTGACCGATGGCGACGTAGACACACTTAATGCCGGAGTCTTTCTGGTTTATGATCGCATCAACCGCTACCGCGGTCTTACCAATCTGACGGTCACCAATGATCAGCTCACGCTGACCACGGCCGATCGGCACCATGGCATCAATGGACTTGTAACCGGTCTGGACAGGCTCGTTAACCTCACGACGCCAGATAACGCCAGGCGCTACCTTTTCAACTGCGTCGGTCTGCTTGGCATCGATCGGGCCTTTGCCGTCGATCGGGTTACCCAGGGAGTCCACAACACGACCCAGCAGTTCCGGGCCAGTAGGGACTTCCAGGATGCGGCCGGTACAACGTACCTTCTGACCTTCGGCCAGACCCAGGTAATCACCCAGGACCACGGCACCCACAGAGTCTTGCTCCAGGTTAAGGGCCATGCCGAAGATGCCGCCCTCAAACTCGATCATCTCGCCGAACATCACGTCGGCCAGACCATGAATACGCACGATACCATCGGATACGGATACGACCGTGCCCTCGTTGCGTGCTTCGGTGGAGGTATCAAGTTTCGCAATGCGCGATTTGATAATCTCGCTGATTTCGGACGGGTTGAGTTGCTGCATCTCTAATCCCTCAAACTCAAGAGTTCAGTTGCTCTGCCAGACGATTCAGTCGGCCGCGCACACTGCCATCAATTACGGTATCGCCGGCTCGCACCAGCACGCCCCCAATCAGGGATTGGTCCACGGACGTGGTGACATTCACATCCGTGCCAAGGCGTTTCTTCAGCGCTGTTACCAGCTTCTCGGTTGCAGCGTCGTCCAGATCGAATGCGGAGATAAGCTCCACATCGGTGAACCGCTGCTCCTGGGCCAGAAGCTCGTGGAACAGTTGCAGGATGATCGGCAAAAGCGGCAGGCGCTTGTTTTGCGCCAGCTGGGCAACAAAGTTGCAGCCACTTTCGTCGAGTTCATCGCCACAGACTTCTGCAAAAGCAGAAACCTTGGCAGCGTCATCCAGTTCCGGCTGGTCAAGGTAGGCACGCATGGTGGCATCACCTGCCACTGCCGCTGCCAAGCCCAGCATCTTTTCCCACTTACCCAGGTCGCCTTGTTCCTTTGCAAAAACAAAGGCGGCCTTGGCGTAGGGGCGTGCGATGGTGGTCAGTTCAGCCATGGGTTACCCGTAGTCTCAGAGTTCAGCCGCCAGCTGCTCAAGCATCTGCTTGTGCGCGTCCTGGTTTACTTCGCCAGCCAGTACCTTCTCGGCACCGCTCAGCGCCAGGGCCGCCACTTCTTTCCGCAGTTGCTCACGAGCCTGATTAACCTCTTGGTCAATCTCAGAATGGGCTTTGGCTACCAGACGCTCACCTTCGGTGCGCGCTGCATCTTTAGCCTCTTCCACAATCTGATTAGCCCGGCGATTGGCCTGATCAATAATTTCGGCCGCCTTCTCTTTCGCTTCTTTGAGATTGGCGGTCGCCTTTTCCTGCGCCAGTTCCAGATCACGCTCTGCCCGATCCGCGGCACTCAGGCCCTCGGCAATCTTCTGCTTACGTTCCTCGAGCGCCCGAGAAATCGGAGGCCAAACGAACTTCATGCAGAAGAACACAAACAGGGCAAACCAAATGGCCTGGCCAATTAGTGTCGCATTAATATTCATGCCAACACCTCAATCCGCGTTGCTTAGATTTCCCAAAATCGGGGCTTAAAAAGTAAAGCGCGATTTACTGGAAAATCAGCAGGAACGCGATGGCGATACAGATAATCGGCACAGCATCCAGCAGACCGGCGATGATGAACATGCGAGTTTGCAGCATCGGAGCCAGTTCAGGCTGACGAGCCACAGACTCCAGGAAACGACCACCCATCATGCCGAAGCCCAGACCTGCGCCGATGGCCGCCAGGCCAGCTACGATAGCAGCAGCAAGAAATTGAATGCCTTCCATCTTTACACTCCCGTTAAGTGCTTGGTTGGTTTAATTAAAAACCGGTTTAAAAAAACTTAGTGCTCTTCGACCGCCATGCTCAGATACACGATGGTCAGAACCATGAAGATAAATGCCTGCAGGGTGATTACCAGAATATGGAATACCGCCCAGGGCCAGGCACCTATGAACTGCCAGGTGCCCATCATGGCTGCCAGCAGAATAAACACAAACTCACCCGCGTACATGTTACCGAACAGTCGCAGGCCCAGAGATACCGGCTTGGCCAGCAGAGCAATGGTTTCCAGCAGCAGGTTCACCGGGATCAGAAGTGCTTTGACCACCGGGTTGCCGGATTCAAAAGGATGCAGTGCCAGAGTTCCGACAAATCCGCCCACACCTTTGGTTTTGATGGTGAGGAAGATGATCAGGAACATTACGCTAAATGACATGCCAAGAGTAATGTTCGGATCGGTGGTCGGAACAATCTTGAAGTAGGCTTCGTGAGCGCTCCAGCCGAAGAAGCTCACCATTACCCACTCGAATGTCTTCGGGATAAAGTCCACGGGGACCAGATCCATCAGGTTCATCAGGAAGACCCAGCAGAAGATCACCAGTGACAGCGGGGCGATCAGCTTGCTCTTGCCATGGAAAGAGTCGCGAACCTGGGTATCAATGAACTCGATAATGATTTCTACGAAATTAAGGAAACCGGAAGGAATGCCGGCAGTTGCCTTGCGAGCGCCCAGCCAGAAAAGCAGGCACATGATAATGCCCAGGCCACCAGACCAGACCAGGGAATCCACGTGAAAGGCGGCAAAGCCCATGTCTTTGGCTTCGTTACCGTTACAGGCGAAGGTCCAGGTAGTCTCGGTCAGCGTCTCCGCGTGACCATGGCATTCACGGACATACCCTTCGGGCAGTTTGCCATAGGTCAGATTACCCAGATGGTGCTTGATATACTCGCCGGCGGAGTTCGCTGCCATGTCAAACCTCTGTTAGAGAGCCGATGCCTACAGTCTCAGTCGTCTTGACTGTCTTGTTCTGCCGCTGCTTGCCCGTCCAGGCGTGCCACCTGAACCCAGCCCACAATCTGGGTCAGCATGAAGCCCAGCAGCAGAACCATTGCGATTTTCATTTCCCGCGCTTCAGGGACCTTGGAGAAAGTGAGCCAGAACAGCAACAACATAATTGCGATCTTGCCCATCTCTGCCCGAATCGCTGCCGTCGCCATGCGTTTCGGTGCGCGGTTACCGGGGTGCAGCCATAACTGAAAGCCGCCCCAGGCGTATGCGATCAGGCTGATAGTGCCTCCCCAGGCCGCTACCAGACCGGCCAGCGTACCGGCCAGGGAGGTTACCAGCAGCGCGAATAGCACCAGCGTTACGAGCTGGGCGCGCATTAAGCCCCAGAACAAGGTTCTGTTGGGCTGAAATTCGTTGCTGGTCACCGTAAAGCCTCTGGGCCGATGCAAGTTGATGCCGCACCAGGCGCAAGGTCATGGCACCCCTGATCTTTAGCGCGGCGAAGTATATGTAGTTGGCGCGCTACTGGCAACCGTGCATGGCGGATTGTTCGTCAATGTCAGTGTAAACACGGGATGGAAAAGTGATGAGAGCGGGGCCATGCGCTTTGTGAATTCAATTCACAAAAAGAAATAAACATTAAAATATTTTTGTTTACCCTGCGGCAGGAGCCATCGCCTATGCCCTTGCGGGCAAAACCGGCGCCAACGCTGCCAGCTGTTCCTTATCGCCATGGACAGATAACACCGGCCAGACGGCATCCACCATAGCCGCGGCTTCATCGGTGTGCCTCAGCCGCAACAGGGCACAGGCGGCATCACCCCCGACCATGGCCAGCGTGCACCACACCGCTGGATTGCTGGCTAGCGACTGCAGCCGGTCGAGGGCGTCGCGAAGACAGACTATCGCGGCTTCATTCCGGCCCTGGCGCAATGCCACGACACCTTCCACCCAGGGCACAAAACCATCGCCATATTCCGGCAGCAACGTCGGGTCCACCTCCAGCAGCAGACAATGGGCACGGGCAGCGGAGCCATAACGGGCTTCCATCAACGCATAGTCCAGGGTCTGGCTGGGGTCCTGATCTGAGGCCGCCACCGCATCGCGATGGCAGCGCAGCAGCCTGTCATGGTCCCGGGCTGCCAGGTAGACCCGCGCCTGCTGAGCAGAAAACATGCCCGGCATCAGCATATCCATTACCGGCTGCCACTGCGTCAGTTCCGCCAGGGCGCGATCCAGATCCCCGCTCCGGGCCTGCAGACAGGCCCTCTGGACGGACAGCTCCATGGCCACGGATTCATCACGGATACGGCGACTCAGGCGGTCAGCCAGGGAGCTGGCTTTTTGCCAGTGGCCCAGCGCAATGGCGGACAGCATGGCATCAAAATCCCGGGCGTCGCGGTATTTCCACAGGCCGATGGCCGCCGCCGTCAGGGGCAGAAGCAACAACAGACCGGCCCAGAGTCGATAGTCGGTCAGCCACAGGAACACCGCCCCGGGCACGGCCAACAGCCAGAGCAGCCAGGTTTGCTTGAGCAGCATCAACAGGAAGGGGCGCAGCCCGTGGCGGGCCTGGAAATAGTGGCGTAGTTCGGCGGAGTCCCGATCTGCCAGTCCGCCGGTATCCAGAGGCATGGCGGCGGTCATGGCATCGTTCTGCAGACGCACGGACTGCAGACCCTGCTCCTTGAGCAAGGTCAGTGCTTCAGCGGCGCTAGCCGCATCCTGAATACCGGAAACCGGTTTACCGTCGGCCTCGGCCCGGTAAAGAAACCGCCCCACTACACCCTCCATGGATCCTGCGTCGGACGTGTTACTTGATATGGGCCAGGATGCCGTCCAGTTCATCCAGGTTGTTATAGCTGATCACCAGCTTGCCCTTGTTGCCCTGGCCCTGCTGGATCTGCACCGGTGCCCCCAGACGATCGGACAAGTCGCCGATCAACGCTTTCACGTTGGGGTCTTCCTTGGGCGGTGCCGGTTTGGCGGGTTTGGCTTTTTCGAAGTCACGGACCAGCTCTTCGGTCTGGCGCACGGACAGCCCTTTGGCCACCACGGTGCGGGCCGCTTCCACCTGTTTATTACCGGTCAGCGCCAGCAGCGCACGGGCATGGCCCATTTCCAGGTCGCCGTGCTCGAGCAGCTTCTTGACGTCGGATTCCAGGCTCATCAGGCGCAGCAGGTTGGTCACCATGGCGCGGGATTTACCCACCGCGTCAGCCACCTGCTGGTGGGTAAGACCGAATTCTTCCTTCAGGCGGCCCAGGGCGATGGCCTCTTCCATGGGATTGAGGTTTTCCCGCTGGATGTTCTCGATCAGCGCCATGGCGATGGCGGCTTCATCGGGCACCTCGCGGATTACCGCCGGGATGGTGTCCAGCTCGGCCATCTTGGCGGCACGCCAGCGGCGTTCACCGGCAATGATCTCGTAGCGCTTTTCGCCGAGCGGGCGCACCACGATGGGCTGCATGACCCCCTGGGCACGGATGGACTCGGCCAGCTCTTCCAGGGCATCCGGGGACATGTCACGGCGCGGCTGGTAACGACCGCGTTCCATGCAGTCCACCGGCAGGTGGCGCAACTCGCCATCACGAGGTGGATACTCCACACCGCTGACCCTGTCTTCCTCCTGCTGCTGGATGCGCACTTCGTCCTGGTGCTGCTGGTAGGATTCGCTGCTGCTGAGCAGGGCATCCAGGCCCTTGCTGAGACCGCGTTTACGCTTTGCCGCCATGATGTTTCGTTCCTTATGAAGCTGCTGCAGGCTGGGCCTTGAGCGCCTGCTCACGACGCAGGATCTCACCGGCCAATGCCAGATAGCTGACCGCACCGCGGGATTTCGGATCGTAGGTGATCACCGGCGCGCCGTGGCTGGGGGCTTCCGCCAGCCGCACGTTACGCGGAATGATGGTGCGATACACCTTGTCCCCGAAGTGGCTGATCAACTGGTTGGACACATCGTTGGACAGGCTGTTGCGCGGGTCGTACATGGTGCGCAGCAGGCCGCCGATGTGCAGCTTGGGATTGAGCACCGAGCGGATCTTTTCGATGGTGTTCATCAGCGCGGTCAGACCTTCCAGGGCGTAGTACTCGCACTGGATCGGCACGATCACCGAATCCGCCGCCGTCAACGCATTCACGGTGAGCATGTTCAGGGACGGCGGGCAATCGATGAGGATGTAATCATAGTCGTCGCGGATCCGCGCCAGCGCATTACGCAGGCGAAATTCCTTGGACTTCAGGTCCAGCAACTGGACTTCGGCGGCGGTCAGGTCGCCGTTGGCGGCGATCAGGGCGAAGCCGGATTCTTCCGGCGTACCGGTCACCGCCTGCTCGATGGGCACATCATCGCAGAGCACATCGTAGATGGTGTAATCCGTCTCGAACTTGTCTACCCCGGAGCCGGTGGTGGCATTGCCCTGGGGGTCGATATCCACCAGCAACACTTTCTTGCGGGTGGCTGCCAGCGACGCCGCCAGGTTCACACTGCTGGTGGTCTTCCCCACGCCGCCTTTCTGGTTCGCTACGGCAAATACGGTGGTCACTGCTGTCTCCTTATGGAGGCCACTGAGATGGCCTTCAATCGCTGCGCTGTTGTACCACCACCAGTGTCCTGGGCTCATCGAGCCCGGGAATGTTCAGACTATGGTGGTTGCCTTGCCAGTGCGGCGGCATGGTCGCCAATTCCCGCTCTGTGCTGGCCGCTTTCATGGCCAGTACCCGGGTATTATCGGTAATTATCGGCGCCATGAGTGCCAGCATGTCCGACAAGGAGGCAAAGGCACGGCAAATTATCTGTGATGGGCTCTTACCGTACTGTTCCACGCGGGCGTGCACAACCTCCACGTTATCCAGCCCCAGCTCACGGCGGGCCTGGCGCACGAAGCGCGTTTTCTTGCCGTTGGAATCCAGCAGGGTAAAGGCCTGATACGGCCGCGATACGGCGAGAATAATCCCTGGTATACCGGCACCGGTGCCCACGTCCAGGGTGTCGGTGTCTGCCACGTAGGGCAGCACCGCCAGGGAATCGAGCAGATGACGGGTGACCATCTCTGCCGGATCGCGAATGGCGGTGAGGTTGTAGGCCTGGTTCCACTTCACCAGCAGGTCCACGTACGCCAGCAGCAGGCGCTGCTGGTCATCACTGAGGGACAGGCCCAGGGCATCGACGCCCCGGGCCAGGGTGTCGGATAAGGTTGTGGAAAGGCTCATGCCTGCTGGGCCGCCTTCTGCTGGTGCTGGTGTTTCTTCAGATAGATCATCAGCAGGGAAATCGCCGCCGGGGTGACCCCGGGAATCCGGCCGGCCTGACCCAGGGTTTCGGGGCGGATATCCCCCAACTTCTGCTTCACTTCGTTGGACAGGCCTTTCACCTGGCCATAATCGAAGTCGTCCGGCAGCCGGGTGGTTTCCGCCGCCCGCAGCTTCTCGATTTCGTCGCTCTGACGATCGATATAGCCGGCATACTTGGCGAGGATTTCCATCTGCTCGATCACCGCCGCGTCCGGACGGTCTTCCAGCGCCACCGCGTCCGCCAGGGTGGCATAGCTCAACTCCGGGCGCTTGAGCAGATCCAGCAGGCTGTATTCGTGGGTCAGCGGCTTCTCGATCAGGGTGTTCACCGCCTCGGCCTGGGGCGTTTTCGGCTGCACCCAGGTGCTTTTTAGGCGCTGCTCTTCTTTCACCATGCCCTCGCGCTTGGCATTGAAGGCGGCCCAGCGTTCATCGTCCACCAGACCCAGCTCACGGCCTTTTTCGGTGAGGCGCAGGTCGGCGTTGTCTTCACGCAGCAGCAAGCGGTATTCCGCCCGGCTGGTGAACATGCGGTAGGGCTCCTGGGTGCCCATGGTGATCAGGTCATCCACCAGCACGCCGATGTAGGCTTCGTCCCTGCGGGGCGTCCAGGCCTCTTTCTCCTGGCTTAACCGCGCCGCATTCAGGCCCGCCAGCAACCCCTGGGCGCCAGCTTCTTCGTAACCGGTGGTGCCATTGATCTGGCCGGCAAAGAACAGGCCCGGCATGTGCTTGGTCTCCAGGCTGTGCTTGAGATCCTGGGGATTGAAATAATCGTATTCGATGGCGTAGCCCGGACGGGTGATATGGGCATTCTCGAAACCACGAATGGAGCGCACCGCCTGCAGCTGCACATCGAACGGCAGGCTGGTGGAGATGCCGTTGGGGTACAGCTCGTGGGTATCCAGCCCTTCCGGCTCCACAAAGATCTGGTGGCTGTCCTTGTCCGGGTAGCGGTTCACCTTGTCCTCGATGGACGGGCAATAGCGCGGCCCGACCCCGTCGATAACCCCGGTGAACATGGGGCTGCGATCAAAGCCGCTGCGGATGATGTCGTGGGTCTGGGCATTGGTGTGGGTGATATAGCAGCACACCTGCTGCGGGTGCTCTTCCACCTTGCCCAGGTAGCTCATCACCGGCAGCGGGCTGTCGCCCCACTGCTCCTGCATCACGGAAAAATCCACGGTCTTGCCGTCGATGCGCGGCGGCGTGCCGGTTTTCAGGCGGTCGACCCGGAACGGCAGTTCGCGCAGGCGGCGGGCCAGGGCATTGGAGGGCTGATCGCCGGCGCGGCCACCCTGGTGATTATCCAGGCCGATATGAATGACGCCGCCCAGGAAGGTGCCGGCGGTGAGCACCACCGCATCGGCCACAAAGCGCAGGCCCATATTGGTGACCACCCCCACACAGCGACCGTTGTCCACGACCAGGTCGTCCACGGCCTGCTGGAACAGGGTCAGGTTGGGCTGATTTTCCAGGGTGGCGCGGATGGCAGCCTTGTAACGGACCCGATCCGCCTGGGCGCGGGTAGCGCGCACCGCCGGACCTTTGCGTGCGTTGAGTACGCGGAACTGGATGCCCCCTTTATCGGTGGCCCGGCCCATGGCGCCGCCCAGGGCGTCGATTTCCCGCACCAGGTGACTCTTGCCAATGCCGCCGATGGCCGGGTTGCAGCTCATCTGACCCAGGGTTTCGATGTTGTGAGTCAGCAGCAGGGTGGAGACGCCCATGCGGGCGGACGCCAACGCCGCCTCGGTGCCGGCATGGCCGCCGCCGATCACAATCACGCCAAATCGCTGGGAAAAATCCATCTCAACACTCGCCTTGCAGGGGTCTGCTGTTCAAAATATAGCCAGAAGGGCGCGCTAGTATAATGCCAACATCACACGCTGCAAGCTCCGCGCACGCGATTTACCGTAGGAGCGGCGCTTGAGCCGCGAACCTGCTCGCGAACACTTTCCCAATGCCCTTCGCGGCTCAAGCGCCGCTCCTACGCAAAGATCATCGTCCCGTCATGTAGCGCGCAGCGCGTTGCGTGTAAGCTATTCTACTATAGAACCCTGATTCTCTTGGTATGGATTCCGCTTGGACTCTCTGAACCTGTTTCTTCTTATCGGCACCGGCCTGATGTTTACCGGCTTGCTGCTGGGCTCCCTGAGTGCCCGGTTCGGGGTGCCGTCTTTGCTGATTTTCCTGGTGGTGGGCATGCTCGCCGGCGAGGACGGCATCGGCGGTATCCAGTTCGATGACTTCTCCACCGCCTATGTGATCGGCAATATTGCCCTGGCGGTCATCCTGCTCGACGGCGGCCTGCGTACCCGCCTCAGTACCTTCAGGCTGGGTCTGAAGCCGGCTCTCAGCCTGGCCACCTTTGGCGTCGCCATTTCCGCCGCCCTGGTAGGGGCCTTTGCCACCTGGATGATGGGCGTGGACTGGCGGGTGGGGCTGCTGCTGGGCGGCATTATTGGCTCCACCGATGCGGCGGCAGTATTCAGCGTGATCAAGGGGGCCGGGGTGACGCTGAATGAACGGGTGGCCAGCACCCTGGAGATCGAATCCGGCCTTAACGATCCCATGGCCATCTTTATCACCCTGATGCTGGTGGGGCTGCTGGTGGACCCCGCTGCCGACTGGGGTGTCGGCATGCTGTGGACTCTGCTGCAACAGTTCGGCCTGGGCGCCCTGCTCGGCCTGCTGCTGGGTGCGGTGATCAGTGAGCTGTTGTTACGGGTGCGCAGCAACGAAGGCCTGCATGCCCTGCTGCTGTGTAGTGGCGGCGCCATGGTGTTTGCCCTCACCAACCTGGTGGGTGGCTCCGGCTTTCTGGCCATCTATCTCACCGGCCTGGTGGCGGGAAATCGCCGTGGCGGTACCGGTGATAACGTGCTCAAGGCCATGGATTCCATGGCCTGGCTGGCCCAGTCCGGCATGTTCCTGATTCTCGGCCTGCTGGTGACGCCGTCCCGGCTCACCGAAAACCTGCCCTGGGCGCTGGCGGTCGCCGCCTTCCTGATGCTGCTGGCGCGCCCCATCGCCGTGTGGGTGAGCCTGCTGCCATTCCGTTTTACCTGGCGCGAGGAAACCTTTATCGCCTGGACCGGCCTGCGCGGCGCGGTGCCTATTGTCCTGGCGGTGTTCCCGTTGCTGGCCGGAGTGGAGCAGACCTACCTGCTGTTCGATATCACCCTGGTGGTGGTGTTGATTTCCCTGCTCGGCCAGGGCGCCAGCCTGCGCTATGTAGCGCGCAAACTGAAAGTGTCGGTGCCGCCCACCACCGAACCCAAACAGACCGTCCCGCTGGCCGCCCCCCGTGATCGTTATCTGATGCAGTTCGAGGTAGAGGCCGGCGCCCGGGCCGTGGGCAAGCCACTGGGCGAATTGAGCGAGGACAAACGCACCCCGCTGATCCTGTACCGCAACCAGCAGGTGCTCAGTCTCAGTGACAACCCGGATATCGAAGCCGGCGACCTGATCGCCTGGCTCGCGCCCCTGTCCCACAAGTCCGCCCTGTCCGACCTGTGCCACAAGATGAGCAACGACGAGAAACGCTATTACGGCGATTTCACCGTGCTCGGCAAGACGCCGGTGGCGCAGTTGATTGCCATCTATGGTGTGGAAGCACCGCCGCCCCTCTGGCAGGGGCTCACCGTGGCCGAGATGTTCACCAAACAGGTCGGGAAGCAGACCGTGGTGGGTGATACGGTTCGTGTCAGCGGCCTGCGCTTGCGGGCCCGCTCGGTGGAAGATGGCAAGGTGGTGCTGGTCGGCTTGAAGCTGCCTGGATAAAGCAGCTGCTAGTGTCGAGCTTCTAGCTGCGACACGAAAATAGCTTTCATTATATTGGTGCTTTTTCGCCGCGATTAACGGCAAGGCGGGAGCGCAGAAGTTTAAAAACCGAAACCTTTTCACGCGCCTAGCCGCTAGAAGCTAGTAGCTCGCAACTTGTATTCAAGGAGTTCGTTATGGCCCGTTTTGATAATCATCGCATTCTGATCACTGGCGCCGGTGCCGGCATTGGCGCCCTGATGGCAGAGGAATTTGCCAAACAGGGCGCAGAAGTGATCGTTACCGCCCGGCGCATCAGTGCAGCTCGCGAAGTCACCGATCGCATCAAGGCTGCCGGTGGCAAGGCGCACCCCTATGTACTGGATGTGAGCAAGATCGCCTCCATCGCCAAATTCCGCGACAAGCTTCATGCGGAGGTCGGCCCCATCACCGGTCTGATCAATAATGCCGGCGTGGTGTTCGGTGGCGAGTTTGAGCAGGTTTCGCTGGAGCAGCACCTGAACACCTTCCGCATCAACACCGAAGGCTTGATGGCCACCAGCCATGCCTTTATCGAAGACCTGATCCAGTCGAAGGAAGGTTATCTGGTCAATATTGCCAGCGCCTCTGCCTTTGTGGGCCTGCCCTATGGCAGCACCTATGCGGCCAGCAAATGGGCGGTGGTCGGTTTCTCCGAATCCATCCGCCTGGAGCTGGACGTGCGCAAGATCAAACATGTGCATGTGACCACGGTCTGCCCCAGCTATATCTCCACCGGCATGTTTGATGGCGTGAAAACCCCGATGTTCACGCCCATGCTCACGCCTGGGAAAGTGGTCAATAGCATCATCAGGGGCATGCAGAAAAAGGACAGCTTTGTTATCGAGCCGCCCATCGCCAAATCCACGGAACTGCTCAAGGCGGTTTTACCCCAGGGGGTTTGGGACGAAGTGGCGCTGCGCATGGGCGTCTCCACCTCCATGTATAGCTGGAAGGGGAAGAAGTAGGAGCAGGATCTGTCGTCTGTCGTAGGAGTTCCCTTCCAGGGGACGAACCGAGCGGCAGCGAGGAAATCGGTGGGGCTTCTCGCCCCGCTCCCAGAAAGTCGTTCCAGAAACCCGAACCCCCTGATCGCCCTGCGGTCGATTCCGCACTGCGTGCGGTTCGTCCCCTGGAAGGGAACTCCTACAGTGGCTCCGTAGCAATCCCGTTGCTTGCCGCTCAATGTCCCGTGAACGCCCATTCACCCTAACGCCCGCCCGCGCCCGCCTTGGCAGTCAATGTGTTTGCCCTTGAATTGCCCAACAATGCCCGCCCTGTTGCGCTGTCCGTTACTGACAGTTGAATCGATTTCTGCCTGACGAGGGTAACTGTTATGCCGACTTACAAGGCTCCCGTGCGCGATATGCGCTTTTTGATGAACGAAGTGCTCGATTTCGAAAGCCACTACAAGACTTTCCCGGAAGGCGAAGAAGCCACCCCGGATATGGTCGAAGCGATTATTGGCGAAATGGCCAAGCTGTGTGAAAACACCCTCGCGCCCCTGTACCAGAGCGGTGACGAAGAAGGCTGCAAGTTTGAAGACGGTGTGGTGACCACGCCGAAAGGCTTCAAGGAAGCCTACGACGAGTTCGTGGCCGGCGGCTGGCAAGGTCTCAGCCACCCGGTGGAATTCGGCGGCCAAGGCCTGCCCGCGTCCCTGGGTCTGATCAAGTCCGAAATGATGGCCACCGCCAACTGGTCCTTCACCATGTACCCGGGCCTGTCCATGGGTGCCATGAACACCATCCAGATGCACGGTTCCGAGCAGCAGCTCCAGGACTACATGGTCCCCATGACCGAAGGTACCTGGGGCGGCACCATGTGTCTGACCGAGCCGCAGTGCGGTACCGACCTGGGCCAGGTGAAAACCAAGGCCGAGCCGCAGAAAGATGGCTCCTACAAGATTTCCGGTACCAAGATCTTCATCTCTTCCGGTGAGCACGACCTGACCGAGAACATCGTCCACATCGTTCTCGCCCGCCTGCCCGATGCGCCGAAAGGCACCCGCGGCATCTCCCTGTTCATCGTGCCCAAGTACCTGCCGGGCAAGATCGGTGAAGATAACGGTGTGCACTGTGGTTCCCTGGAAAAGAAAATGGGCATCAAGGCGTCCGCCACCTGCGTGATGAACTTCGACGAAGCCACCGGCTTCCTGATCGGTCCCGAGAACAAGGGCCTGGAGTGCATGTTCACCTTCATGAACACCGCGCGTATCGGTACCTCCATCCAGGGTCTGGCTCACGCCGAGCTGTCCTATCAGGGTGCCCTGACCTACGCCAAGGAGCGTAAGTCCATGCGCGCTCTGTCTGGCAAGAAAGAGCCGGATGCCATCGCTGACAGCCTGATCCACCACGGTGACGTACGCCGCATGCTGCTCAAGCAGAAGGCCATCGCCGAGGGCGGTCGCGCCATGATCTACTTCGCCGCCCAATACGCGGACAAGATGATCAGCGCAGCCCAGGCTGACAACGATGAAGAGTACCAGAAGTGGGATGACGAGCTGGGCTTCCTGACCCCGATCCTGAAAGGCTTCCTCACCGAGAAAGGTCTGGAAGTGGCCAACGACGGCATGCAGGTATTCGGTGGCCACGGCTACATCAAAGAGCACGGCATGGAACAGATCGTCCGTGACGCGCGCATCTCCACCCTGTACGAAGGCACCACCGGCATCCAGGCACTGGATCTGCTGGGCCGTAAGGTACTGCTGCTGACCAAGGGCAAGTGTGTTCGTGACTTCAGCAAGAAGCTGGTGGATTTCGGCACCAAGAACCTGCGTGATCCCAAGCTGCGTCCGTTCGCCTGGAAGCTGCTGAAGATCGCCGCCGAGTGGAACTACCTGACCACCCGCATCATGCTGGTGGCCTCCAAGGACCGCGATATCGTTTCCACCGCCAGCTACGACTTCCTGATGTACAGCGGCTACGCCATGATGGCCTACTTCTGGGCCCTGCAAGCCGGTGTTGCCCAGGACAAGCTGGAAAATGGCGGCGCAGAGCCGGCGGAGTTCTACCAGGCCAAGCTGGCCACCGCCGAGTTCTACTTCGATCGCATGCTGCCCTCTGCCAAGGCCCACGCGGATGCCGCGCTGAAGCCGACCAAGAGCACCATGCAGCTGAAGCCGGAACACTTCTCCTTCGATTACGAGTAAGGAGAAGGTCGGACGTCGCAACACGGACGTCAGACGCAAAAAAAGGGCGGCCTTCGGGTCGCCCTTTTTTTGTGGCCAACTCTGATACGCGATCACATAGCCCCTGTAGGAGCGCCGCTTGAGGCGCGAACCTCGCGAAGCGAGTAAGGCACGCCCGCTCTTCTCCAGAAATACTCGTCCGCGTCTGGATGGGTTTGTCGCCTCGCTGCGCTCGGTTCGCGCCTCAAGCGGCGCTCCTACGGCGGGTTTGAAAAGGAGATGGGTTTTTCCGGCACAAAAAAAACGGCCCCCTTTCGGGGGCCGCCTTTTAAGACTTACCAGAATCTATCGAGAATTAGGTGTTCTCGAACTGACCCATGGTGTTGTCTTTACCGCCAGCTTTCAGTGCTGCTTCGCCGGAGAAGTACTCTTTGTGGTCATCACCGATGTTGGAACCGGCCATGTCCTGGTGCTTCACAGTAGCGATGCCCTGACGGATTTCCTTACGCTGAACGCCTGCAACGTAGGCCAGCATGCCTTCGTCACCGAAGTAGCCTTTAGCCAGGTTGTCGGTGGACAGAGCAACAGTGTGGTAGGTCGGCAGAGTGATCAGGTGGTGGAAGATACCTGCTTCACGGGACGCATCACGCTGGAAGTTCTTGGTCCACTCGTCAGCCAGCTCAGCCAGCTCGGTGCTGTCGTAGTCGGCGCTCATCAGACGATCGCGATCGTAGGCGGATACGTCTTTGCCTTCCTTCTCCCAGGCATCGAATACCTGCTGACGGAAGTTCAGGGTCCAGTTGAAGGACGGGCTGTTGTTGTAAACCAGCTTGGCGTCCGGCACCACTTCGCGGATACGGTTAACCATGTCTGCGATCTGGCCAACGTGGGGCTTCTCGGTTTCGATCCACAGCAGGTCAGCGCCGTTCTGCAGGCTGGTGATACAGTCCAGAACCACACGGTCAACACCAGTGCCGGCTTTGAACTGGAACAGGCCGGAAGCCAGACGCTTCGGCTTGAGCAGCTTGCCGTTGGACTTGATCACAACGTCACCGTTGTTGATGTCGCTAGCAGATTCAACCACGTCACCGTCGAGGAACGCGTTGTACTGGTCGCCCAGGTCGCCCGGCTCGTTGGTTACAGCGATCTGCTTGGTCAGGCCAGCACCCAGGGAGTCGGTACGGGCAACGATTACACCGTCGTCGATACCCAGTTCCAGGAACGCGTAACGTACGGCGTTGATCTTGGACAGGAAGTCAGCGTGAGGAACGGTTACTTTACCGTCCTGGTGACCACACTGCTTCTCGTCGGAAACCTGGTTTTCGATCTGGATACAGCACGCGCCAGCTTCGATCAGCTGCTTGGCCATCAGGTAGGTAGCTTCCGGGTTACCGAAGCCAGCGTCGATGTCAGCGATGATCGGAACAACGTGAGTTTCGAAGTTGTCGATCTTGCTGATGATGTCTTTCTGCTTGGCTTCGTCGCCAGCTTCTTTGGCATCGTCCAGAGCACGGAACAGGTGGTTCAGTTCCCAGGCGTCAGCCTGCTTCAGGAAGGTGTACAGCTCACGGATCAGGTCAGCAACAACAGTCTTCTCGTGCATGGACTGGTCAGGCAGCGGACCGAACTCGGAGCGCAGCGCAGCAACCATCCAGCCGGACAGGTACAGGTAACGGCCTTTGGTGGTACCGAAGTGCTTCTTGATGGAGATCAGCTTCTGCTGACCTACGAAGCCGTGCCAGCAACCCAGGGACTGGGTGTACTTGCTGGTGTCCTTGTCATAGGCCGCCATGTCTTCACGCATGATCTTGGCGTTGTACTTGGCGATGTCCAGATGCGTGTTGAAACGGTTTTGCAGACGCATGCGAACAGCAGATTCCGGGTTGATATCTTTCCAGGTGCTGTTGGCACCAACCACAGAACTCAGTGCTTCGATGTCTTTGGTGTATGACATGGTGAACCTCTGATTAACAAATTGGTTTATCGATACCGGGAGGGGCAACCCTGCTCATGCCAGACGGACACATGCCGGTCTACCGATGCGGCGCATTCTAGAGGCAGTAGACCCATAAACATAATCAATATGATCTATGTTCGGTATTTTCCTGGTGAATGTAAGGCGTATTTCGTAGTGCCCGAGCCTCTGATTGGCCACCAGATTGGACCTGCGCCGGCATGAATCCGGGCGATCTCGAACCTGACTTGCCAACACGCAACCCGGCCTTCAAGGTGGATAGGAACCTCCATTTTCCTGAACACACTGCCACTCATCAATGAGACAGCCAGCGGCATTTACCGCATCGCCCGCCAATTTACACCTTGCACACAGTGACCCGAATGGGGCTTTGCTACTATGATCTTTCCTGCACAGCTGGCATGGAGAGTGCATTGCCATTTCAGGTAACAGTTGTGTTCAGGGAGATAAAAATGACGAAGGGGAACCTATGAAAGCGCTTAGTCCGGTGGACCAACTTTTCCTGTGGCTGGAAAAACGCCAGCAGCCCATGCATGTAGCCGGTCTGCAGCTGTTTTCCTTCCCGGAAGATGCAGGCCCGAAATATGTCAGCGAGCTCGCTCAGCACATGCGCGACTACTGCTCCCCGGTGGCGCCATTCAACCAGCGACTGACTCGTCGCCTGGGCCAGTATTACTGGACCGAGGACAAGCACTTCGACATCGATCATCACTTCCGCCACGAGGCCCTGCCCAAGCCGGGCCGCATCCGTGAGCTGTTGTCGCTAGTGTCGGCCGAGCATTCCAACCTGCTGGACCGGGAGCGGCCGCTGTGGGAAGCCCATCTGATCGAGGGTATCCGCGGTCGCCAGTTCGCCCTCTACACCAAGATTCACCATTCCGTGGTAGACGGTATCTCTGCCATGCGCATGGGCATGCGCGCCCTGTCCACCGATCCGGAGGAGCGGGAACTGCCGCCGGTGTGGGCCTATGAGCCGAAAAAACGCAGCCGTTCCCTACCCAGCAGCCCGGTGGATGTGGCCTCCAGCCTGGCGCGCCTTGGCGCAGGCCTAAGCAAACAAGCCGCCACCGTGCCGGGCCTTGCCCGCGAGATCTACAAGGTGAGCCAGAAGGCCAAAAAGGATGAGAACTATGTGTCCATCTTCCAGGCCCCGGACACCGTACTCAACCAGACCGTTACCGGATCACGCCGTTTTGCCGCGCAGAGCTATTCGCTGTCGCGGCTGAAAGTCATCGCCAAGGCCTTCGGCTGTACCGTCAATACGGTTGTACTGTCGATGTGCGGCCATGCCCTGCGTGAGTACATGATCAGCCAGAACGCCCTGCCCGACGAGCCGCTGATTGCCATGGTGCCCATGAGCCTGCGCCAGGATGACAGCGCTGGCGGCAACCAGATCGGCATGATCCTGGCCAACCTGGGCACCCACATTTGTGATCCGGCCAACCGGTTGCGGGTGGTACACGACTCGGTACAGGAAGCGAAAGAGCGCTTCTCGCAGATGAGCCCGGAGGAAATCCTCAACTTCACCGCCCTGACCATGGCCCCCACCGGCCTCAACCTGCTCACCGGGCTGGCGCCAAAATGGCGAGCCTTTAACGTGGTGATCTCCAATGTGCCCGGGCCGAAGGAACCGCTGTACTGGAATGGCGCGCAGCTTCAAGGCATGTATCCGGTGTCCATCGTGCTGGATCGCATCGCCCTGAACATCACCCTGACCAGCTATCAGGATCAGCTGGAATTCGGCCTGATCGCCTGCCGTCGTACCCTGCCTTCCATGCAGCGCTTGCTGGACTATCTGGAGCAGTCCATCCGTGAGCTGGAGATTGCGGCGGGGATTAAATAACAGCGCAGGATGCCAGATGCCTGACGCTGAAGGGGGCAAGCTTCAAGCTACAAGCTGCAACGCGATTCATGGTAACCGGTAACCTGAAAGCACCGAGCCGCGCCCCAGCTATCAGCGCGGAGTCCGGGCTCCGGAAAAATCGAGAACCGGTCTCCGTGTTGGAGCTTGCCGCTTGAAGCTTGTCGCTGCTTGCGCCGCCCCTGCCTCTGAACCCACAGAAGGAGCATGGCCACGATGCTGACTCCGATTACCCGCGGCGACCTGCCCTGCTGGGAAATTCGCCACCGTAACCAGACCCTGGTGATCGCCGAACAGGGCGCCCAGGTGTTGTCGTATCAGCGGGATGGCGAGCATCCACTAATCTGGCTCAGTGAGGAAGCGGCCTATCACCGCGGCCAGGGCGTGCGTGGCGGGGTACCGGTGTGCTGGCCCTGGTTCGGTGGCCTGGATTTCAACCCGGAAAAGATCCGCCAGCAATATGCGCTGACAGAGCCTCCCGCCCACGGCCTGGTCCGTCAGCAGCCCTGGGCTCTGCAACACAGCCAGGAAGAGGCCGACGGCATCACTCTGCGCTTCGGCCTGTCGGACCAGGCCGACCGGCAATCCCTGCCCCCCGTGGAGCCCACCCTGACCGTGCGCCTGGACGATGGCCTGAGCCTGGCGCTGAACAACCATAATCATGGCAACACGCCGGTATGGATCAGCCAGGCTCTGCACAGTTACTTCGCGGTATCAGACTCCCGACAGGTAACGGTACATGGCCTGGACACCTGCCCCTATGTGGACGCGCTGGATGACTGGCAACCCCATCGCCAGCAAGGCCCGCTGACTGTTGTCGGTGAGACCGACCGGCTGTATCTACAGCTTCCCGACACCCTGCATATTGATGACCCCGGCTGGCAGCGTCGGCTGACCCTGTCGGCCTCCGGCAGTCGCTCCGCGGTGGTATGGAATCCCTGGGTCGACAAAAGTCGTCGTCTGACACAATTCGCCGGCGATGCCTGGCAAAAAATGCTCTGTATTGAAACCGCCCGTGTCCTCGACAACGCCCTGCTGCTGGGCCCTGGCGAGCAACACAGCATGGTGGTTCGCTTTGTGACAACGGCGTTATAACTGCCGGTTTAAGCGGCCATAAAAAGGGGTGGTGCTCGCCAAAAAAGGAGGGTAAAGTCGGAAATGGCTGCGAATTATGGCAGTGGATTAGTTTGGTAATTGTCTTCCCTGCGTGAAGCTGAAGTTGTCTCCGAACACCGCCCAACATGGTTTGCAAGCAACACTCAAAGTAAATAGTTTCGAGGTATAGATTCACATGGCTACAGGTACTGTGAAGTGGTTTAACGAGTCCAAGGGTTTTGGTTTCATTTCTCAGGACGATGGTGGTGCGGACGTATTCGTTCATTTCAGCGCAATTACCGGCTCAGGCTTCAAAACCCTGGCCGAGGGTCAGAAGGTTTCCTTCGAGATCCAGCAGGGCCCAAAAGGTCCACAGGCCGCTAACGTGGTTGCTGAATAAGCGATTACATTAGCAAGAAAAAAGCCCGCTTCGGCGGGCTTTTTTTATGTCTGCTCCCCTGCCCTCTTATTGCCGTAGGAGCGGTGCTCTCTGTGCTCTGCGAGTATGAGCCGCGAACCTGCTTGGGAAAGCCGTCCCTCGCTACGCTCGGTTCGCGGCTCATACTCGCAGAGCACAGAGAGCGCCGCTCCTACAAGAACTTCAGCCATGGCTGATTGCAGGGGATAACGGCGACTCGCAGTCTTTTGCCATGAATAATAAATTTCATGGTCAGAACCTGAGAGAAGGGCGGCATTCCCAGGCCAACAGCATCTACCACATCACTACCGTGACCCATGGTCGGCATGACTGGTTTTCCGATCATCTCCATGCCCGTGAGCTTTGCCGCAGCATTCACCGCTCAGATCAACTCCTCGCCAGTTCGACCCTCTGCTTTGTCGTGATGCCCGATCATCTTCACTGGTTATTCATGCTTGGCGAGCGCTACTCGCTATCTCACACCATCAACATGCTCAAATCCTCTTCGGCACGGCGTTGCGGAATGCCTGTCTGGCAGAGGGGGTATCATGACCATGCGCTCCGTCAGGAAGAGTCCATCAAGGATGTTGCACGCTACATTGTAGCCAATCCCTTACGGGCGAAACTGGTTAACCGGCTGGCCGATTACCCCTACTGGAATGCAATCTGGCTGTAGGAGCGGCGCTCTCTGTGCTCTGCGAGTATGAGCCGCGAAACTGCTTGCGAAGGCTCTAGCAAGTACGGTTCGCGGCTCATACTCGCAGAGCACAGAGAGCGCCGCTCCTACGGCGACATCCATCATCAGGGTTGATAGAACGGTTGGTCGAGGAGTTGTTTGTGTTGGCGCCAGTCGGGCATGCGGGCGTCCATGAGGGCGTGGAAGCCGGGGCCGTGATCCATGTGTTGCAGGTGACACAGCTCGTGCATGACCACGTAATCCAGCGCTGCCGGCGGGTACTGCAGCAGGGCCATGTTCAGGTTGATGTAGCCCTTGGCCGACAATGATCCCCAGCGGGTACGCATTTTCTTCACCCGCAATGCCGGCCGCGAATAACCCTGGCTGGCGAACCAGGAAAACTGGCGGGTGATGCTGTCTTCGAACAGGGACCGTGCCTGCTTGCGCAACCAGCCTTCCAGCGTCTGTTGCACTGCCGCCTCGCTGTCCGGGTCCGCTACCCGAATCTGCAGATAGCCACCGGACACGGCCACCGCGCTGCGCCCGGCAGACACATCCATGGTCAGAGGCTGCCCCCGGAACGGGAATGACGCCCCATCCTGCCAACGCTGGCGAGGCCGGCTGGCCTGGCGCTGCTGCTGACTGTGAATCCACTGGCTGCGACTGTCCACAAACGCCTGCACCATGCGCAACGACGCCCGCTGCGGCGCCCGCACTTGCACCCGGCCATCTTCCAGCACACGCAGCTCCAGGCTGCGACGTTTGCTGCGGATCAGTTCGTAGTCGGTCATGGTTCCTGTAGAGCGTTCTGTAGGAGCGGCGCTTGAGCCGCGAACCGTACTTGGGAAAGCCTACCTCGCTACGCTCGGTTCGCGGCTCAAGCGCCGCTCCTACGGATTATCCATCCTGGCTTTCGTTCACTGCCATCTCTTTATCCAGCTGCTGCTTCACTGCATCCGCCGACGAGGCATAGGGTGCCAGCCACTGGTACAACACCGGAATAATAAAGAGTGTCAGCACGGTGGCAAAGAGCAAGCCGCCGAGAATCACCACGCCGATGGTGAAGCGGCTTTCCGCGCCGGCACCGGTGGCCAGCACCAGAGGGATGGCACCGAAGATGGTGGAGACGCCGGTCATCAATACCGGGCGGAAGCGCACGATGGCGCCCTGGTAAACCGCCTCTTTCACCGCCAGCCCCTGGTCGCGCAACTGGTTGGCGAATTCCACGATGAGAATGCCGTTCTTGGCCATCAACCCCAGCAGCATGATCATGCCGATCTGGCTGTAAATGTTCAGGCTGTCGCCAGTGACCCAGATCGCCAGCACCGCCCCGGCCAGGGCCAGGGGTACGGTGAGCATGATGATCAGCGGATGGATCCAGCTTTCAAACTGGGCGGCCAATACCAAGAACACGATCACCAACGCCAGCGCAAAGGTGACCAGGATGGCGGCGGCGGATTCCTGCAATTCTTCGGCCATGCCCTTGTAGCCAATGCGTGCTTCCAGGGGCAGGCGTTCACGGGCCTGGTCTTCCACATAGGTCATGGCGGACACCAGATCATAGCCATCCGCCAGGTTGGCGGACAGGGTGATGGCCGGCAGCCGATCCACCCGGCGCAGTTCCGGGGCATCGCCGGTGGTGGTCAGCTCCACCACGCTGGAGAACGGCACCAGCTCACCGTTGGCGGCGCGCAGATAAATCGGCAACACATCGTCCGGGCCCTGGCTGTTGCGTTTTTCCGCTTCCAGCAGCACATCGTATTCGCGGCCTCGATCCACATAGGTGGAGGCCGTGAGGGTGGCGAACATGGCTTGCAGGGTCTGACCCACATCGGTAGCGGTGATGCCCAGATCCGCCGCACGCTCCCGGTCCAGCTTCACGTCCAACTGTGGCTGAGTCTGCTCGAAATCTGTATCAATACTGGTCAGCCCCGGATTCTCCTCCATGGCCTCCATCAGTGTTTCGCTCCAGACCAACACCTGATCGTAGTCCGGCCCGGCCACTACCACTTCCAGGGCCTGGTTAAAGGCACTCTGGCCCAGCCCTGGCGGGTTCACCGCAAAGGCACGCAGGCCCGCCACCTGGGACAGCTTGCCCCGCACTTCATTGACGATCTCCTGCTGGGAGCGGTCACGGTCGCCCCAGTCCTTGAGCCGCACGATACTGAAGGCCCTTTCGGTGACGCCACGAAAACCGACGATGGACAGGGCCCGTTCCGCCTCGCCGCTTTCCACCAGCGGCGCCATGATGTTTTCCACTTCCTTCACATGATGCAGGCTGTATTCGGCGGTGGAACCCTGGGGCGCTGACGCGGGGATAATAAAGACACCCCGGTCTTCGGTGGGAGCGAGTTCCTGGGGCAAACCCCGGAATACCAGCAACGCCACCACGCACAGGGCCACGCAGCCCACCACCAGCGGCCAGGGTTTACCCAGGGCCGCCGCCAGACTGCGGGCATAGCCGTTGTTGAGTTTTTGCAGGCCACGTTCGAAGGCATTGCCCTCGCCTTGCAGTTCCTTGACGCTGTGCCGGTGCAGCCAGCGGGAACAGAGCATGGGCGCCAGACTCAGAGCGACGATGCTGGAGATGATCACCGCGGAGGCCAGGGTAAAGCCGAACTCGCCAAACAGCCGACCCACGTCACCGCCCATGAAGGAGATCGGCACGAACACCGCCACCAGGGTCAGGGTGGTGGCCACCACCGCAAAGGCCACCTGGCGGGCACCGCGATAGGCGGCCACCAACCGGGTTTCCCCTTCGTCGATGCGCCGCTGGATGTTTTCCAGCATGACGATGGCATCGTCCACCACCAGGCCAATGGCCAGGATCAACGCCAGCAGGGTAAGCACGTTGATGGAGAAATCCATGATGCCCAGGCCGATAAAGGCACCAATGATCGATACCGGAATGGTCACCGCCGGAATCAGGGTAGCGCGCAGATTACCCAGGAAGGCGAAGATCACCGCGATCACCAGCGCCACGGAAATGCCCAGGGTGACCAGCACTTCCTTGATGGAGGCGCGAATAAACAGGGATTCGTCGTAGTTCACATCCAGGCTGATATCCGCCGGCAAGCTGCTCCTCACCGCCTCGATTTCTGCCTGCACGTTATCGGATACCGCCACGGTATTGGCCTTGGACTGGCGAATGATACCCAGGCCGATGGCGGTCTCGCCGTTGGCACGCAGCACGGTGTCATCGCTTTCCACGCCCAGCTCCACCCGGGCTACATCGCCCACCCGCAGCAGGTAATTGCCCTGGCGACGCACCACCAGATCCTCAAACTCATTCACCGAGGACAGACGATTGTCGGCACGCACGGTAAAGGCACGGGACTGGGATTCCAGGCGCCCGGCGGGCAGCTCCACATTGTTGCTGCGCAGGGCCTGTTCGATATCAGTGACGGTGACCTGGTTGGCGGCCATGCTCTGGCGGTCCAGCCAGACGCGCATGGCATAGCGGCGCTCGCCGCCGATGAAGACTTCCGACACCCCGTCCAGCACCGCGAAACGATCCACCAGGGAACGCTCGGCAAAGTCGGTGAGTTCCTCGGGCGCCAGGGTGCTGCTGGTCAACGTTACCCAGATGATGGGCCGGGCATCGGCGTCGGATTTGGCGATTACCGGGGTGTCCGCTTCTTCCGGCAGACGGTTGAGCACCCGCGACACCGCGTCACGCAGGTCGTTGGCCGCCACGTCCACATCCCGGTCCAGATTGAATTCCACACTGGTACGGGCGGAGCCCAGCCGGCTGCGCGATTCGATCTTGCGCACCCCTTCCACCCCGGCCACGGCCCCTTCGATCACCTGGATAATCTGGGTATCAATGACTTCCGGCGCGGCGCCAGCATAGTCCACCGAAATAGACACTTCCGGCGGATCGATGTCCGGGTATTCGCGCACCGACAATTTCATCAAGGCGCTGATGCCGAATACCACAATCAACAGACTGATGACCGTGGCGAAGACCGGTCGCTTGATGGAGATATCGGAAAGAATCATGCAGCGGCCTCGCTGTCCGCCTTATCGGCGTCCGGCGAAGCAGGCTTCAGCAGGGCCCGCTGGCCCGGCAGCAAGGCCTCCGGGTTATCCAGCACCTGCACCGCCTGGCCGCTGCCCAGACGAGAATGGCCGTTGACCACCACGTCCGGCTTGCCGGTCAGGCCACTGGTGATTTCTACCCAGCCGTCACGACGGCCACCCAGGGTGACCGGGTGGCGCTCGGCAGTGTTGTCCGCGGTGACGGTGAACACATAGCTCTGCGCCCCCTGGGTAATGATCGATTGCTCAGGCACCAGCAGGGCATCGCGCTCGGCCAGCTGCACGGACACGCGCAGGAATTGCCCGGGACGAATCCGGTCCTGGGGGTTTTCCAGCCGCGCCCGCGCAGTGAGGCTGCGGCTGGCCGTGCTGACCCGGGAATCCAGATCGGTGATGTTGCCTTCGAACACCTGATCCGGAAAGGCTTCGTTGCGAGCCTGCACCGGCAGGCCGGAAACCAGCCGGGCCAGGTAGCGTTCCGGCACCTGAAAATCCACTTCGATATAACCCAGATTATCCAGGGTGGTGATGGCATCGCCGGTTTGCAGGTAGCCACCCGCATCCACCTGACGCAACCCCACCACGCCGGCAAAGGGAGCGCGGATGGTGTGATCGTTGAAATTGGCCCGGGCGGCATCGCGGCTGGCCTTGGCACCATCCAGGGTGGTGCGGAAGGTATCCACTTCGGACTGGGAAATAGCGCGGCTCTTGACCAGTTTCTGGCCGCGCTGGAAATCATTCAGCGCGCGCTGGTATTCCGCTTCGCTGCGCGCCAGCTCGGCGCTGGCATTGCGGTCATCCAGAGTGACCAGCACCTTACCCTGTTCCACCTTTTGCCCCTGGCGGAAATGGATCTTCGCCACCCGGCCGGGGACTTCGGTAAGGATGGTCACTGCCTGGGCGGCCCGCGCCGTACCCACCGCTTCCACCCGATCAAACAGGGAACGTTCGATACTCGGCGCCAGGTTGACCACCGTGGGCGGACGCTGCCCCATGGGTGCCGGCGCCGGCGCCAGGGCCCACCAGAGGCCAGCACCTACCAGCACCACCAGAATCAGGGCGGCGATAATCCGCTTCATGAACGTCTCCAAGATATATGATTCACAACAAGCCGTAGGGGAAGTCTAGCGCCCAATTATGCAAGCAATTTGTAGAGGGAGCGTTAAAGTGACAAAGAATTATGAAGGAAATTCAGTTTACGCGCAGATTCTTGCCCTAGGAGCGGAAAAGCAACGGCACTTTCACCACAAAGGGCACAGAGCACACCGAGAAAACCCAGTTCTTTTGTTTATCGCAAATTTGCTCCTGGCGGATGACAGCACCTGCGATCTGAATCCCTGCCCACCGCCACAGATTGCGTAGGGTGCACTGAGCTCAAGGCGAACTGCACCACAACCACCATCTCCAGCAAGTTGGTACAGCAGCCATTTTTCACTCTACTCCACGATAAATCTTCTTTGCCTCTGTGTGCTCAGTGCCCTCTGTGGTGAAAAGGCTTTTGATCATGACCTGCTTTGTTCGCCAATAAAAAGCCCGCCGGGAGGCGGGCTTCTAAGTAGTGTGACGCCGTGGAGACACTACACCATTTCGGCGCGCATCTTCTTCTTGTCCAGCTTGCCCACAGACGTGCGCGGCAGCTCATCCACGAAAATGACGCGGTCGGGGATGCCATAACGGCTGATGATGCCCTTGTCGGCGTAATCGGCCATCAGGGCCTTGATGCCCTCTTCGTCCGCGTCGCCATTCTTGACCACCAGGGCCACCGGACGCTCGCCCCATTTCTCGTCAGGCACACCGACCACGGCACATTCGCCGACGCCGGCGTGCTGCAGGATCATGCCTTCCAGGTCGATGGAGGACACCCACTCGCCGCCGGTCTTGATCACGTCCTTGATGCGGTCGACGATCTTCAGCCAACCATCCTCGCTCATCACCGCCACATCACCGGTGTGCAGCCAGCCGCCGGCCCACAGCTCCTCGGATTTTTCCTTGTCGTGGAGATAGCCCTGAGTCAGCCACGGGGCACGCACTACCACTTCGCCCTGGCTCTTGCCGTCGTGGGGCACGTCGTTCATTTCCGCATCGACGATACGCAGCTGCACCATGGCCACCGGGCGACCAGTGCGGGTACGGTAGTCCGCCTGGGTTTCCAGGTCAGCCTTTTCCAGTTCCGGGGTCAGTTGCGCCAGGGTCAGCAGCGGGCAGGTTTCGCTCATGCCGTAGCCGGTGTAGATATCGATGCCGCGCTCCAGCGCGCCCATGGCCAGAGCCTTGGGCAAGGCGGAGCCACCGATGATCACTTTCCAGCCGCTCAGGTCGATGCTCTTGGCCGCTTCCGCCTGCAACAACATCTGGATGATGGTGGGCACGCAGTGGGAGAAGGTGACCTTCTTGGTAACCAGCAATTTGAGCAGGGAGGCCGGCTCGTAACGACCCGGGTACACCTGCTGCACGCCCATCAGGGTGGCCATGTAGGGAATACCCCAGGCATGCACGTGGAACATGGGGGTAATCGGCATGTAGACGTCGTCTTCGTTGAAACGTCCCTGACCCACACCGGCCATGGAGGAGCGGCCGGCGAAGGTGTGCAGCACCAGCTGACGATGGGAGAAGTACACGCCCTTGGGCAGGCCGGTGGTGCCGGTGGTGTAGAAGGTGGTGGCGCGGGTGTTTTCGTCCAGCTCCGGGAACTCGAAGCGGGCCGGTGCCTTGGCCAGCAGCTCTTCGTATTCGCCGGCCAGGGGCAGCGCATCGCTGCTTTTTACACCATCGTCGTCGAGCAGGATGTAGGTCTTCACCGGCTCGATGCGATCCTTGATGGCTTCCAGGATCGGCAGGAATTCGCTGTTCACCAGGATGGCATCATCCTCGGCGTGGTTGATGGTGTAGAGCACCTGCTCCGGGCTCAGGCGCACGTTCACGGTGTGCAGCACCGCGCCCATCATGGGGATGGCAAAGAACGCTTCCAGGTAACGGTTGGTGTCCCAGTCCATCACTGCCACGGTATCGCCGGGCTTGATGCCCTGGGCGGCCAGCGCGCCAGCCAGACGATGCACCCGCTCTTCAAATTCCCGGTAGGTAAAATCCCGGTCGCCGTAGGTGATGGTCTGTTCCGGCGCCTTTTGCACGCCCGCTTCGAGAATACGGTTGATCACCAGCGGCGGCTCCACGGCGGAAGGGGTGCGCTGGATGGTGAGGTTACTGCTCATAGTGGCTCCGTTACCCTGTTATTCTGGCGATATGGGCGGGGCGAGGCGTCCATACCTGTGAGTATGTAAGGCGTCCCAGACTGACACAGTCCCCCGCACGGGTCATCCGTTCAGCTACGCCTGAGGTAACAAAATACTACTCGGTGTAGACGCTGTGTCTAGGGATAAAAGCACAAAGCAATGAGGGAGACGCAGGGTGTACTGCGCTGGAGGCGAGCCAATGGTGCAGTTCGCCTTGGGCTCAGTACACCCTGCGGATTCAGGGACGGGTCAGGCGTTTCGGGTCCAGCAGTTTTTCCAGCTCCTGCCGTGACAGGTCGGACTGTGCCTCGGCCACGTCGATCACCGGCCGGCCGCTGGCAAAGGCTTCCTTGGCGATCTTCGCGGCCTTCTCATAACCGATCACCGGATTCAGGGCGGTGACCAGAATCGGGTTCTTGCCCACGCCCTCGGCCAGACGGTCTTCATTGAAGGTCATGCCGGTGATCGCCCGGTCGGCCAGGTTACGGCAGCTGTTGGCCAGCCACGCGGTCATGTCCAGCAGGTTGCTGGCCACCAGCGGCAGCATCACATTGAGCTGGAAGTTGCCGCTCTGGGCCGCCACCGCATTGGCCTGATCCAGCCCCATCACCTGGGCCGCCACCATGGTCACCGATTCGCAGATCACCGGGTTCACCTTGCCGGGCATGATCGAGGAACCAGGCTGGGTGGCCGGCAGCTGCAGCTCGCCCAGGCCATGGATGGGGCCTGAGTTCATCCAGCGCAGGTCGTTGCTGATCTTCATCATCACCACTGCCAGCCCGCGCAAGGCCGCGGACAGATTCAGCGGCGCATCCAGAGCGCTCTGGGCCACAAAGGGATGCGGCAAGGGCTTAAAGCCCAGGCCGGTTTCGTCCGCCAGTTGCTCCGCAAAGGTGGTCGCAAAATCCGGGTGGGCATTGATACCGCTGCCTACCGCCGTACCGCCCTGGGGGATGGCCAGCAGCTCATCCCGGGCGCGGGCCAGCCGGCTGCTGGCATCCTGTAACTGCAGCACCCAGGTCTGCAGCTCCTGCTCCACCGTCACCGGCATGGCATCCATCAGATGGGTGCGGCCGGTCTTGACCAACTCGCGACCTTCGCGGGCACGCAGCCCCAGAGTCGCGATCAGGTGTTCCAGACCGGGGAGCAATTGCTCGGTGACAGCCAGTACGGACGACACATGAATCGCAGTGGGAACAGTGTCGTTGCTGCTCTGCCCCAGATTCACATCATCATTGGGATGAATCTCGGCGCCGGCATCCGCGCACAGGTGGGCAATCACCTCGTTCACGTTCATGTTGGTGCTGGTACCGGAACCGGTCTGGAAAATATCCACCGGGAACTGATCCAGATGGTGGCCGTCGAGCAGATCATTACAGGCGCCGACGATGGCAGCCTGCTTGTCCGCCGGCAATTGTTCTAGCTTGAGATTGGCTTCCGCTGCGCAGCGCTTGATGCGAACCACCGCAAGAATGAAACGCTCCGGCAACGGGCGACCGCTGATGGGGAAATTATCCACTGCTCGCTGGGTCTGGGCGCCCCAGCGAGCGGCTTTGGGTACCTGCACCTGGCCCAGGGAATCGGTTTCGATACGGGTGTCGGTGTCGTGGCCGCTCATGGTTGCCTCCTGGCAATGCATTTTCTCCATCATGGCACGGTAAAAATATCAGATCATCCATCTCGCCTTCACCACATCATGGCGTTTCCCCATGGACACTACCGGCATGTACCCAGATTCAGATGCCTCCCCGGTCGACCCGGGCCTGTTTGCTGACCTGCCCACCCTCCCCGGCATTTACCGGTTTTTTGGCGAGCAGGACGAACTACTCTATGTGGGTAAAAGCATCAATTTGCGGCAACGGGTAAAAAGCCATTTTTCTGCCCGGCATCGGGATAAGAAGGAAGGGCGGCTGTGCTACCTCACTCGCCGCATCGAGCATCAGGTCACCGCCGGCGAACTGGGCGCGCTGCTGCTGGAGAATCGGGAAATCAAACAACGCCAGCCGATTTTCAACCGTCGCCAGCGCCGGTATCGGCAGCTGCACACCTGGCGACTGGAAATCGATGCCCGCGGTTTTCTGGTTCCGGTTTTATACCGACCGCTGGTGGATGACGATGGCTGGCAACAGGACAGCTTCGGCCTGTTTCGCAGCCCTCGCCAGGCAAAGACCATGCTGGACAGCAAAGTGCGCGACGCCGCTCTTTGCCCGCGTATCTGCGGGATGGAAACGGGACGCCACGGTGCCTGCTTTGCGCACCAGCTGGGCCGCTGTCAGGGTGCCTGTTGTGGCAAGGAAACCAGGAATAGCCATAACCAGCGGTTGCGGAAAACGCTTGAAGACCAGCATATCCACGCCTGGCCTTACTCTGGAATGCTGGTGATTCGTGAAGAGAGCCCCCGGCAAACCGACTACCATCTGATTGATCAGTGGTGTCATCTCACTACCTTGCAGCGTCAGCCTGAATCCGCTGTGATTACGCCGGATGCGGATGCCAGCTTTGATCTGGACAGCTACCGCATGTTGATCCGGTTTCTGGATCAGGGTGTCGAGCATTTTGTGTTGCCGCCGGAAACCTAGGGCGGAGGCACCTTGGCAATGATTTCACTGTGCCAGGTGCCACCGGGCATGGCGATGCGACCATACTGCTGATCGCCGAATCCCACCTGCCCGACCAGCGGGTTGCCACCGCCGCTCTGACCAAAGTCGGCACTCTGCCCCAGCAACAGTTCGTTTTCGATGGTCAGGCTGGGCAAGCCGTCACTGTTCTGATCGCCGGATTTCAGCACCACGTTGCCGTTTCGCCAGCCGATACTACCGCTGACATTGGATAGCCGGAACGCTGACTGGGGGCTGGATACTTCTGCCAGTGACAGGTACGCATTGCCATCCAGATTCATATAGCCCTCAAAGCCCAGAGTTGCCAGACCATCGGCAGTGGCCGGGTAGAGCACGAAACGAAACTGGTCCGCGGACAGATTGAAATCCCACAGTGCCACATTGGCGGTGGTTCCCCCCAGGTCACTGAGACTGCCCGCCCCGAGCAGGCCCCGTACCTGGTAGTGAGACAGGGTATCGGTGCGCAGCATGATCCCTGACGCCAGATCCGGAAAGGCCGGGTCGGTGTCCCCCAACGTAAGGTACAGGTCCCGGGCTTCCCAGAGCAGGTCATTATTGAGCAGGCCTACCGCCACATCGCTGGCGGTGTTGGCGAACAGGAAATGGGAATGGGTCTGCCAGTTATCCGCCGCCGCCGCGCGCACCAACGGATCTGCGCTATTCGCCGCGTCCCAGAATCCTGGCGACTGCACCATAACGGTAGCGTCTGCCCGCAGACCCACATTGCCGGCGGGCCCTTGCGGATAAGCCAGGATATCGGCATCGAGCTTGCCCAGAGTGAGAACAACGCCCCAGTCATAACTGTCCGACCAGCCGCTGGTGGGGTTGGCAACGGTCAACTGTTCACTGTAGGCATGCAGATGGCCATTGCGCAGCAGGACGGCAAACGCCGATTCCCCGGCGGCGACCCGGGTCGGATGAAACACGCCCCCCGCACTGGTACACAAACCACTATCCGGCTGCCCGCCGCTAAAGCCGCCACCAAAGCACAATCCAGCCGGGCCGGTGTTGTTCTGCACCACATCCAGAATGGCATCCAGTGCGAACATGGGACCGGAACCATTTCCCAGTCGGCGCCAGTTCACCAGTTCCATGCGGGTACGGTCACCGTCCGCATGGCCCAGGCGAAGCTGGAAATCCGTGTCGTAATCCCACTTGGTCTGTATCGTCAGTCCTTCTGAGCGGGGGGTATTGATTCCGGCATAATCCCAGTTGCCATTTGGCGCTGTACCATCATAGCCATAGCCGAGCCCACCAGCAGACACCCGCACACGAGCGTCCTTCAGCCCACCGAGCCAGGCGCCGTAGAGCAGAGGCTGACGATCCGTTCGATCAAAATTTGTCGGCGCTGCTTTGTACATCAGGTCGAATTCCAGCGCGGTATAAGTGTGATCCGCTTCCAGCAACAAGCCATTGCTGTCGATACCGATGACGCCAGTGGCTGGTGCATGTCCCCCGGCGGGGCCGTTGGTAAACCGGTTCTGTATGATCAGATTACCAATGCTCATCTCCGCACTGCCGGCTCCGCCCTGGCGGTATATCCAGTCACCAGTCATGGAAAAGTCCAGATTGGCATGCTGGCCATTCGTGCTAAATAGCCCTTGGTTCACCAACGTCAGGTTGCCTTGCGAATACAACCCAACCTGGCCCAGAGAGTGGCCCGCATAAGCCGGATTGGTCCCGGTTTGCAGGGTCATCCCGTCCAGGGTGAACAAGGAAGGCTGCCAGTCATACTGCAATGCCAGTAACGGAACGCCGCCATCGCTGCCCACATCCAGCTGTAGTTGTGCACTCAGAGGATTGCCGTCACCTTGCAGGGTGAGGCCATTCAGTTGTGTGCAGGCATGCTGGTCAGTCACACCGCCACTGCAGGTTCCGGCTGGTGCGTTACCCCTATCGGTTATCCAGTTCAGCTGTTGGGCTTGAATGGCGCCATTGCTTTCCAGATTGACGGTGAGACCGTCCTGACCGCGGATATCAGCCAGACCACTGTCATCAATAGGCGTCATGGCAGTGACCGCAGCGGACAGTGGCAATAGAGTCAGGATCCACAGACGTCGGTGATCAGAAACCATACAGAAACGCCCTCCCGTCAAAACGCATCTGCATGTCGCCGTTGGCGCTCGCCGAATCACTCATTCGAAACGCCAGTGCACTACCAGGATTGTTATCCAGCATGAAACCGGGCGTAGCGCCATCGTCCACTTCCACAGCCATGCGTCCGATATTCAGAAAGGTATGCATATCCTGATACTCGCCCGGCCCTTTCGCAAAGGGGTAATCCAGCTGAATTGCCGGCAGACCATCAGGGTTACAGGGGGAAAGCAGGCAGTTACCGTCAGCATCTTCAAAACGACTCAGGTCACGGTAGCTGGATCCGCTATTACTCAGATATGCCCCTTCCAACCGGACATCTTCAATGGCCAGGCTGCCGTAGAATTCTTTCAATACCAGCCAGTTTCCTTCCCTGGCGACAAACTCCAACCCAAGACGACAGGGGTCCGGGGTGCCGCCACATGCAGTATCCGGTGCATTGTCCTCACCAACATTATTTCGCAGCCGCAGGGTTAGCTGAATGGCATCACCGCCAGTGACTGACTGAAGCTCACTGTCGTTAAGAGGAACCATGGAATCGGTTTTCCCCGTCTGCGGATAAATAATGCTTAGCAGCAACCATAGCGCCACAAACATAAAAGGGATGTATTTCGATGGCATACCATATCCAGACATATTTCCCTCTCTCAGCAGAACATGGTGCTGCCGTAGCAGTTTTGTTTCGGCGCCAGATCAAACTCGGGGTGCTCCAGCAGCAACCCCGGTGCCCCCAGCAATGCAATGGCTTCATCAATGCCGCGGTTACCAAGATCCGCATTGGGGTTGTAAACATCCAGCAGCTTCACGGAAGGGGCGTTGAGCCACCATCCGGTATTCGCCGGAACCGCATAACTGCTTGAGCAACGGGGGGTAGCATTACTGGTGGCACAGATATCAAAAGCGCCAGGAGGCAACTCTTCCGTCGGCGTCAATTTGCTGTAACGGGGGTATGCAATGGGCTCTCTCTGGAAGGAAAGAAAGAAATCCGAGGTATCTTCAAATGTCAGTTTATGAACGTTACGAAGATCGGTATTGAGGCTGGCGAAAACCGTATCCATTACTGCTTCAGCGGCACAGGCAAGGGGGTTAAAAAAACCACAACTTCCCCCCAGGAACTCAAGGTTGTTGGTTTTCAGTTCTGCAGCTTGCAGGCCAAGCGTCTGCATTCTTGTGCCGGCAATATCAACAAAGAGTGCATCAGAAAGATTATTGCCACAGTCATCATGTCCTATGCTGGTCCTTCCCGTACATCCTGTTGCTCTTATTGTAAAAATACTCAGCAACCGAGCCTCAATATCCATGGTCAGTGATAACTCAGAACCCAGAAATCCGCTGACACTGTTTATCCCGGAATGGCACCCCACAACGCCAGAACCTGTTACGGCACTGGGGTTACAGGTAGTGGCAAACGCTGTATTTTCCTGATTCACCGCATTGTTCGTGTAGTACCGCCGCCCTGCACTGATGGCTCCATCTGCGGATTGCGCGCCAATCTTTATGCCGGCAATCTCCCGCAAAGTTGTGGAATTGTCATTCTTTACCGCAAATTCAATATAGGGCCTGTCCAGTGTAAATGGGCTTCCTGGATCGCCGATATCCGTGCCGTTTCTTCCCATCAGGCTCAGGTAATCAATATCGATATCACAACCTGCATGGCCGGAAAGGTGGTCGTTAATTCCACCGCAACCAAGTTGCAACTTTGAAACATTAAGATTCAACTGAAGCTCACCGTCCAGGCCAATTCGATAAAACTCAAAGGGTGTGGAGTAGGCATTAGGATTCGACAATGCGCTGCCTGATATTTTGTCGGAAACGATCAGTCCCTGACCCGTAACAGCTCTCATCTGATCCTCATCAAGAGGACTCATACCTCCAGCATTGAACGCGTAGGAAGATGAAAACCAGAACAATATGAGCGCAGCTGATATTTTTACTGACGGAATTTTTTTTGTTTTATTTTCCATAAAAATTCTCTAATTCCCTGCACCATAGCTGGTAAATTTCATGTAATTCACCTGTAAACCTTCTGCTCTGGCATCTCCAAGGTTTGCAACACCAGTACGAATAACGGGAAGGGTGTTGGTACCGGGAACCCCCAACAACGTTGATGGGTTCATCTTGTTCACCGTGGTGTAATCAGACCCGGCACTGATGTTGTAGCTGCCTCCATAGCCACATTGGTAATCACTCCCGCTATTAGCGGTACAATTAACTGCCTGACGATAATAGCGATCCGCAACACCTCCGGATCCTCCACGCGGGGCATAATCACCACAGTTGCTTCCCCCCGGGCAGGAGTACTGATCCTGTCCTGGCCGAACATCCACCGCCGTGATCATGTAAGCGAACGCATCAAAGTCATCGCAGCTTTCACACTTGCGAAAGAAGATGCCGTCATCGGTATCGTTGTAGGTATTGCGATTGGGAGAAACCGTTGTCGATACCGCTGGACAACCAACCCCACGACAGGGATACCAGTCCCCCCAACGTGAGTAGCCATGGGTAACAAAGTAGGAATCATCCACCGCATGAGAAGGCGTTGCGCCAGGGGTGTTGCTCAATAACGCTGCCCGGGCAGTGATATAGCCCGCATCCGCACTGTCCGGTACGGCCAGCGAGTAGAAATGATCATGAACCGCTGTATGGGTAGGGACATCGGGTAGACGCGGAATTTCCAGAATGAAATTACCGTCCTGAGACGGCACCGTATCCAGGGTCAGCGCCTGATAGTAAAGCTGTCCCAGCGGAACATAGGCATCTACATTTTTGAAATGCAGACCTTCGAGGGCATCAAACCTCACCGGTTGCCCCACCACATCGCTGCCGCCCGGACCATCATGCTGTGCTGCAGAAAACCGGAAGTCGCCCTGCAGGCGACTGTGGTAAAGGATGGCAAAGGTTTCGTTACCCGGTTGGGTAAACTGGAAAAGGCGGAAGGCTGAATTGGCCGCATTACCGCGAATGATGGTCTGGGTTTTCAGCAAATCCCCGGTACCGACGGCCAGGTTGTCATTATTACCGGAGCGACCTACTTCCAGTTCTCCCCAAAAGGAAAAGGTGTATTCCGGCTGGGCACTGGGCGCCAGATATTCATAGATGGTGCTGTCCGGGTTATTGGGATCACTGTTGAGGACGGTGCCATCGTAGCTGACCCCGCGGGGCGAAAATGCGCGCAACAGGTACGGGTTATCATGGGGCGCAAAGTCACTGATCAGTCCACCACGAGGGCAGCCGAGGCTTGAGGCATCACAGGACGTGCCGAAATTGCCGCCGCTTTCATCCCAGTGAAATCCCCCGGTACCCGCACCGGAAATGTTCACGCCATACCAGCGCAGGTCCCCCCGTTGCAACGTGGTGCTGCCTACCGGATCCGAGCCTACCTGCTCGAAATAACTGGTGGGCTTGATCAGCCAGCGAAAATCCTCGAAGCCGATAGCCAGGCCCGTGCCGGTCACCTGAGACAGGCTTTCTTCATCCAGGGATTCCAGTGCAGCCTTACCCACCATGGGGCCAGCCGCGAGGACAACCAGCAAAACACGGAATAACCTTATGCAGTGTCTGTATTTGGGTCTGGTGAGCATGCTCACCTCATTGCGTTGTTATTGTTTTATGTACAGCCGTTCACTTTTGTGACCGACCGGTCACAACCAAACCTAGCGCAATTACTATGCAACTCAATGCTCAAAAAAAAAAACAATATGTTTACCAGGCAGATAGGCTTTTGATTTGAAAGGGCTTCGCCACTTATTTCTGTGATGAGCGGTTTGGTCAGGAATGGGGGATATTTGGCCAACCGGGAAGGTTGTGGGTAACTATTGCGGACGGGAGAGTGCTCCGCCCTGAATCCACGGCGGCTATGGCTCTTTCTTATTTACCAATACAGAAGGAGGAAAAGATACGCCCCAGCAGATCATCGGCAGTAAAGGCACCGGTAATTTCTTCCAGGGCTTTTTGAGCGGCGCGCAGGTCTTCGGCCAGCAGTTCGCCGGCGGCATGGCCGTGCAGTTGCTGCTCCCCTTTGTCCAGGGCGGCCAGGGCTTGCTCCAGAGCAGTGATGTGGCGGCGGCGGGCGGAGAACCGGCTCTGCCCTTCGCCCTGGCCCGCACCTTTAAACCCCGCAGCGGCTTTCAGGTGATCGCGCAGATCAGGGAGTCCATCACCGGTGGTCGCAGAGATCACGAAACAGTCGCTATCAAGGGGGCCAGTGGCCATACCGGACAAATCTGCCTTGTTGAGCACCACGGTGACCGGCAGATCCAGGTTTTCCAGTTGTTGCTGACTCTGCGGCAACAAGCTGTGGATATCTTGTGGATTAACCTCACCCTCACGGGAATCCACCATCACCAGCAAACGGTCCGCTTTTCTCATTTCTGCGTAGGCGCGGCGAATCCCCTCCTGCTCCACCACGTCAGCGCTGTCACGCAGGCCGGCGGTGTCGATCAGGTTAAGCGGCATACCATCGAGCTGGATGGATTCGCGCAACACATCCCGGGTAGTGCCAGCGATATCTGTGACGATGGCGGCATCGAAACCCGCCAGGGCATTCATCAGCGAAGACTTGCCCGCATTGGGTTTACCGGCGATTACCAGAGTCATGCCCTCGCGGACCAGGCGGCCCTGGTTGGCTTCATCCAGTACCCGCAGGCACTGCGCTCGCAGTTCGCGCAGATCGCCGGCCACCTTGCCGTCGGAAAGAAAGTCTATCTCCTCTTCCGGGAAATCGATCGCTGCTTCCACATAGATACGCAGGCCGATCAGGTCTTCCACCAGGCGATTCACTTCGTCGGAGAACACCCCCTGCAGGGAATGTAGAGCGGCACGGGCCGAGGCGCTGGTACCTGCGTCAATCAGATCGGCAATGGCCTCGGCCTGGGTCAGATCCATCTTGTCATTGAGGAACGCCCGCTGGGAAAACTCCCCGGCACGGGCCTGGCGGGCGCCGGCGGCAATGCAGGCCGCCACCAGCATATCCAGGATCACCGGACCGCCGTGGCCTTGTAGCTCCACCACATCTTCGCCGGTAAAGGAATGGGGGGCGGGAAAGGCAATCACCAGCCCCTCATCGATAACCTCGCCACCCGCACCCCGGAATCTGGCGAAATGCGCCATTCTCGGGGTCAGTGAGCGATCACGAACAATCTTGCCCGCGATACCTTCAGCGTCAGGCCCTGACAGACGCACCACGCCAACACCACCTCGCCCGGGCGCAGTGGCAATCGCAACAATGGTGTCCTGGGCTGTATTCGACATGAAGTGATTCTGAAAGGCCGGAAAAGGAGCATCAGCATAAAACAAAACCGGCCGGGAAATCCCGGCCGGCTTGCAAAGAATAGCGGGTTGAGCCCGTTATCCCTCGTTTTCGATCTTGCGGGTGATTACCCACTGCTGGGCAATGGAGAGAATGTTGTTGGTCAGCCAGTACAGCACCAGACCGGCAGGGAACCACAACATGAACACGGAGAACACCACCGGCATCCACTTCATCACCTGGGCCTGCATGGGGTCGGCCGGGGTCGGATTGAGGCGAGTCTGCAGGAACATAGAGGCGCCCATCAGGATCGGCAGGACGAAGTACGGATCCATTACTGACAGATCGTTGATCCACAGGAAGAAAGGTGCCTGACGCAGCTCCACGGATTCCAGCAACACATAGTAAAGAGCGATAAACACCGGCATCTGAACCAACATCGGCAGACAACCACCAAGCGGGTTGATCTTTTCGCGCTGGAACAACTTCATGGTTTCCATTTGCGCTTTCTGCTTGTCGTTCTTGTTCTGCTCCTTGATGCGCTGCATTTCCGGCGCCACCTTGCGCATTTTCGCCATGGAGCGATAACTGGTGGCGCTGAGCTTGAAGAAGATCGCCTTGATAATGAGCGTGAGCAGGATAATGGCAACACCCCAGTTACCGACGCCCATACCAATATCGATATCCATGCCGAACACGGACACTTCACCACTTTGCAGGAATACCAGCAGGGCGAAGATGGGCTGGGAGATAAACCACAACCAGCCGTAATCCACAGTCATATTCAGACCGGGGCTAATTGCCTCCAGCTTGTCCTGCTGCTTGGGCCCGGCATAGAACTCGGCGTAAAGCACCTTCTCTTCGCCTGGTGCCACCTTGAGGGTAGGAGACACAAACCGCAGCAGGTACTGACCGCGTTTTTCCAGGTGCACGCTGGAGTAATGGTTCTTCTGCTGGGCATCAGGCACCCAGGCAGTCACAAAATAGTGCTGCGCCATGGCCAGCCAGCCGCCCTGGACCGTCAGGTCCAGCGGGTTTTCTGACATGTCTTCAAAATCGAGTTTGTTGTAAGGCTTTTCACTGTCCCAGTAGGCACCCCCCAGATAGGTGGGCATGGGGATAAAGCCACTGTTGGACAGACCAGGATCTTCGCTGCCATCACGCTTGATCTGGCCATACAAGGCACCGGACCACTCGCTGTTGCCCTGGTTACGGACAATATGGCTAACGCGCACCAGGTAGCTGCCGCGTTCAAAGGTGAAACGCTTGACCAGCTCGGCGCCATTATCCTGACGCAAGGTCAGGTCCACGTTCAGTTCCTGGGTGCCTTCATCCAGCTGGTAGCTCTGTTTGGCTGCACTCCATAGTGGACGGCCGGCGCTGGAATCGGTGCCGTTCTTGCCAATCAGGCCACTCTGAGCCACATAGGTGCGGCTGGCATCCTGCTCAAGCAACACGAAGGGTTGGTCCGGGGTATCCACATGATGGGGGAACTCAGGCAGCGCCAGGCGAACGATATCACCGCCTTGGGGATCGATTTCCACTCTCAACACATCGGTGTTAACTCGAATGCGTTGCTGGCTAGCTGTGGTTTCCGTGGATTCGGAAGAAGGGGCTTCAACCCGCTCTGACGGTGCAGAGGGAATACCGTTATCCACCTCATCTGCCTGAGGGGAAGGCAGGTCGAGTCCGTCGCCATTGCCTTGCGCGCTCTGCGCAACCTCCTCAACGGGGGCTGGCTGGGTCGGGTTGGCATAATCCTGTTGCCAGGCCTGAATCATCAGGTAGGAAACGATGGCAATGCCGGTAATTACAAGGGCGCGCTGGATTTCCATAACAGACTATTCTGTGGCGAGAAAAACGGGCCGCAGTTTCTCAAGCTTGCCCGCACTTAGCAAGCAGCTTGTCGAATAGCTTGCCAAGCTGGTCGGTGACTTCTGCCGGGTCCGGATGATCCACTCGTCCGCGAACCAGCAAAATAATGTCCAGACCTGCCAGTTGATCCTGCCGCAATCGGAACTGTTCCCGGGCTCTGCGTTTGACGCAACCACGGTCAACGGCACGTTTGGCACGCTTGCGACCAATCACCAGTCCCAACCGGGGCAGAGCCTGCTGGTTGGGACAGGCCAATAGCAAAAACGCCGCATTCCCCACCTTCCATTTGGAGTGGTCGAATACGGTCTGATATTGGGGTCCGGTGAGAAGTCTGTGCTGGCGGGTAAAAGCCCGGGTTATTGGCACTGTTACCTCAGCCAGGAGGGCAGAGTAAAACGGTTGGCTCAGGCAGCCAACCGCTTACGACCCTTGGCACGACGAGCGGCCAGGATTTTGCGACCGTTTTTGGTCGCCATGCGAGCACGGAAACCGTGGGCACGTTTGCGCTTGAGTACGCTGGGCTGAAATGTGCGTTTCATGGTGTCTTCCCCATGGAATGAGACAGCAATTGGAAGGCCGGCAAGTCTAGGGAAAGCGAAATCCCCTGTCAATCAGCTTTTCAGGCAAGTTCAAGACGCGCTGGAGAGAACTGTTAATAGAACTTAAATATTTAAATGTTTTTTGTAGTAGTAGTTATTATAGGGGAAAGCACTTTTTGTGGATAAGCGTGAAATCCCTATTTATATCATTAGGTTGCGCCGTTAATAACTTGCGTACCATTGTGTGTAAGTACTGGGGACGAACGGGGGACGACCTGTCATTAAATGTGGGTATAAGTTGTACCTCCAGTTGTCCACCGGGTTGTACCTGCATTCCCGCACAGGGTTATGGTCCTAGTTATCCACAGAAATAAAGCCGGAAAAATCCCGGCTGCCCTGTGGATAGTTATCGCTCTGAGGGGGTAGAATGACGGGCTCGATTCCGGTTCTTTGACCGAATTTTCATTCAGTTCATAAAAGACGATTCAGGGCCCATGAGTGCCGCTGGACTGTGATTTCTGTCGCGGTCGGGTCCCTTGTTCTTCCTCTTTTTGCCTTCGTGTAGAGAGAGGGGCGCAGTATCGTTCCAGGATAATAAGGCGTGTGCGTGTCTGAAGAGCTCTGGCAACGCTGCCTGACTCGACTCGAGGATGAGTTGCCGTCACAGCAGTACAATATGTGGATTCGGCCATTACAGGTGGCTGCATCTGCGGATGGCGCCGAGCTGACGCTGTTTGCACCCAATCGGTTTGTGGTTGACTGGGTTCGTGACAAGTACATGGATCGCATCGGCGAGGTACTGGGCGAGCTGCAAAGTGGCGCGCTGCCCCAGTTGCGGCTGGAGGTGGGATCCAGCCGGATGCCTGCTCCGTCTGCCCAGTCGTCCTCCCCTGCCCCTGCCAGCCCCGCTACGCCATCTTCCGGTCATATGCGCACACCGGAGCTGGCGGAGAGCAAACCGCAGCCTACGGAGCTGGGAGGCGCCCGCAAGCATCGCAGTAATCTCAACACCGGGTTCACCTTTGCCACCTTTGTGGAGGGCAAGTCCAACCGCATGGCGGCGGCGGCGGCCCAGCAGGTGGCTGAGAACCCGGCTAGCCACGGCTACAACCCCCTGCTGTTGTACGGGGGCGTGGGCCTGGGTAAGACCCACTTGATGCATGCGGTGGGCAACGAGTTGCTGCGACGCAACCCCAACGCCAAGGTGGTCTATCTACACAGTGAGCGTTTTGTCGCGGATATGATCTCGGCCCTGCGCAACAAGACCATCAATGAGTTCAAGCGCTTCTACCGGTCAGTGGATGCGCTGCTGATTGATGATATTCAATTCTTTGCAGGTAAAGAGCAGTCTCAGGAAGAGTTCTTCCACACCTTCAATGCGCTGCTGGAAAATGGCCAGCAGATCATTCTCACCTGTGACAAGTTTCCCAAGGAAGTGGATGGTCTCGAGGAGCGGCTCAAGAGTCGGTTCGGCTGGGGGTTGTCCCAGCCCATGGAGCCACCGGAGCTGGAAACCCGGGTAGCGATCCTGAAAAAGAAGGCGGAAGAAGCCAAGGTGGATCTGCCCAATGACGCGGCCTTCTTTATCGCGCAACGAATCCGTTCTAATGTACGGGAACTGGAAGGGGCGTTGCGCCGGGTGATCGCCCATGTGCGTTTCACTGGTGCTCAGATAGATATCGGCCTGATCAAGGAAGCGCTAAAGGATCTGATTGCCCTGCAGGCGCGGCAGATCAGCATCGACAATATTCAGCGTGTGGTGGCCGAGTACTACAAGATCAAGATCAATGATCTACTCTCTCCGCGACGGACCCGTTCGGTGGCGAGACCGCGGCAGGTGGCCATGGCGTTGTCCAAGGAACTGACCAGCCACAGCCTGCCGGAGATCGGTGAAAATTTTGGTGGCCGTGATCACACCACCGTGTTGCATGCCTGTCGTAAGGTGTTGCAGCTGCGGGAATCCAATCCGGAAATCGAGGAAGATTACCAGAGCCTGTTACGGACGCTGACGTCCTGACAGGGAACCCCGGCCCGGTGGCCGGCTCTGTGCATCATATGTAAAGGAAGGGCCTGGGAGCCTCTGGCCCAAATAACCAGAACGGGAAAGCGCGATGAAATTCTCAATCAATAGAGAACAACTGCTCAAGCCCCTGCAACAGGTGGCTGCAGTGGTGGAAAAACGGCAAACCCTGCCGGTGCTGTCCAATGTCCTGCTGGAGGTGGGTGACGGGCAGCTTTCCATGACAGGCACCGATCTGGAACTGGAGCTGGTGGCTCGCCTGCCACTGGAAGGGGAGCATCAGGCCGGGGAAACCACGGTACCGGCACGCAAGCTGGTGGACATTGCCAAGAGTCTGCCGGCGGAAGCCGACATCCGTTTCGAGGTGGATGGCGAGCGCATGCTGGTTCGTTCAGGTCGCAGCCGTTTCACTCTCTCCACCCTGCCCGCGTCCGAGTTTCCCAATCTGGAAGAAGATGCTGCCGGTTCCAGCCTGGATATCCAGCCAGGCGTATTGCGCAGCCTGATCGACCGTACTGCCTTTTCCATGGCCCAGCAGGACGTGCGCTATTATCTCAATGGCATGCTGTTCGAGCTCAAGCCGGGCCGTCTGCGTGCCGTGGCCACCGATGGCCACCGCCTTGCCCTGTGCGATGCGGAGCTGGATGTGCCGGTAGAAGAAGCCTCTGTGATCCTGCCACGCAAAGGGGTGATGGAGCTTTCCCGTATCCTGGGTGATGCTGGCGAAAATGCCCGCCTGACCGTGGGTCGCAACCATGTCCGTATTGTGGTGGGCGCGATTACGTTTACCTCCAAACTGGTTGATGGCAAGTTCCCCGAGTACGACCGGGTGATTCCCAAGGAAGGCTCGCGCACCATCATTGCCGACCGGGAAACCCTGCGCCAGGCCCTGGCCCGGGTAGCGATTCTGTCCAATGAGAAATACCGGGGTGTGCGGGTTCAGTTGTCCGAAGGCAGCCTGCGCATCGTGGCCAACAACCCGGAGCAGGAAGAAGCGGAAGAAGAAGTGTCCGTAGACTTCAATGGGCAGCCCCTGGAGATTGGTTTCAACGTGAGCTACCTGCTGGACGTGCTCAACACCATGGCAGGGACCCAGGCAGAGCTGGAGATGGGCGACAGCAACAGCAGCGCCCTGGTGCTGGATCCCGAGAGCAAGGCAGCCCTGTATGTGGTCATGCCCATGCGGCTCTGATCAGCAGCCCTTGCTCCTCCCCAATACCCGGCCACCGCGCCGGGTATTTTTTTGCCCGGCATCAGCCGGCTGCGGTAAAGGTATCGTTACCACAGAGCGTTCAGGGGTGAGGATCCTTTGCGAAGCAACACGGCGCCCTTTTGGTCGGAAATGGGGTTTCCTCAGTGAGCTCGGTGTCCTCTGTGGTGGAAACAGGTGTTAGCATCATCGCCCCTGCCCTCTCCCTGAGCTACAATCGGTGCAGTCATTTCTTGCTGCTGCGGCGGCTTCCCTGGTTGTTGTGGGTGGATTCCTTTCTATGTTGAGCCGTCTCCAGCTTGGAGATTTTCGCAATTACCGCCAGTTGGATATTGCCCTCTCCCCTTCCCTCAATGTGATTCTTGGTGATAACGGCAGCGGCAAGACCAGCCTGCTGGAAGCCATCTATTTTATTGGTAGCGGCGGGCGGTCATTCCGTGGCGGCAGGTTGTCCCGGCTGGTCCGCGACGGTGCGCCCGCGGCCACCCTTTATGCGGAAGTGTCGGCAGGCGAGAAGATCCACCGTTTGGGTGTGCGCCGGACTCCGGGTGGGATTGATGCCATCAAGCTCAACGGGGAAACCCCCAGGGCCCTCAGTGAAGTGGCGGGTCTTCTCCCTGTTCTGGCCTTGCATCCCACGTCGGTAGAGCTGGTGTTTGGGGCTTCAGCCCTGCGCCGGCGGTTTATGGACTGGGGAATGTTCCACGTGGAACATGAATTTATGCCCGTATGGCGCACGGCTTCTGCGGCCCTGAAGCAGAGAAACGCCCTACTCCGTACCGGGCGTCCGAACCCCCGTGAACTGGGGTTTTGGGACCAGCAACTGGCGCAGACTTCTGATAGAATCGAAGGGTTGCGTCGTAGCTATCTACAAGCCCTGCAGTCAGGGCTGGATGCGGTGTTGTCTCATCTTGCGCCGGAGTTGAAAATTCGGGTGCATCTACAGACGGGACTACAAAAAGACGAGAGCTATGCGGATGCCCTGGCTCGCCTCCGTCCTGACGATATCCGACGTGGGTTCAGTCAGGCAGGGTATCACCGCAGCGATATTCGTATCGAAACCCGGGGAGTGGTGGCGCGAGATCGCCTTTCCCGGGGCCAGGCCAAGCTGGTTGCCTATGGTCTGGTGCTGGCTCAGTTGCCGTTGATCAGCCAGGCAGGAAAAGTTTGTACTCTGCTGGTGGATGATCTGGCTGCTGAGCTGGACGAAGAACACCGTAATCAGATGCTGGGGTATCTGGCTTCCACTGGCCACCAGACCCTGATTACCGCACTGGATCAGCCCCAATGGGAGGCTGTGGTGCAGCAGAATAAAGCGTTACGGGCGATCGAGAGCAAAATGTTCCACGTGGAACATGGCCAACTTCGGCCCCTCACCGGGAGTGAATAAGGAAATACCATGGCGGAGAAAAATTACGATTCATCCAGCATCAAGGTGCTGAAAGGGTTGGACGCCGTTCGCAAGCGCCCTGGCATGTACATCGGGGATACGGATGATGGCACTGGCCTGCACCATATGGTCTTCGAGGTGGTGGATAACTCCATCGACGAGGCGTTGGCTGGTCACTGTTCCGAGATCAAGGTGGTTATCCACCCGGATGAATCCGTGTCCGTCCAGGACGATGGCCGGGGTATTCCCGTGGATATGCATGAAGAAGAAGGCATGTCCGCCGCCGAAGTGATCATGACCGTGCTCCATGCCGGTGGTAAATTTGACGACAACAGCTACAAGGTGTCCGGCGGCCTCCATGGTGTGGGCGTTTCCGTAGTGAATGCCCTCTCCGAAGAGCTGAAGCTGACCATTCGTCGTAATGGCCAGGTCCACGAGCAGCTCTACCGCCACGGTGTACCGGCTATGCCTCTGGAAGTGGTAGGCAATACCGACAGCAGCGGGACGGCCATTCACTTCCGCCCTTCTCCGGAAACGTTTACCAATATCAAGTTTCACTATGACATTCTGGCCAAGCGCCTGCGGGAACTGAGCTTCCTGAACTCCGGGGTGCGTATCCACCTGCTGGATGAGCGCAATGGCGAAGAGGATGTGTTCGAGTATGACGGCGGTTTGAGTGCCTTCGTCAGCTACTTGAACCAAAACAAGACGCCCCTGAACCAGGTGTTCCACTTCCAGTTCGACCGGGAAGAAGATGGCATTGCTGTGGAAGTGGCCATGCAGTGGAACGATTCCTACCAGGAGAACCTGTTCTGCTTTACCAATAACATTCCCCAGCGGGATGGTGGTACTCACTTGGCGGGTTTCCGCGCGGCTCTCACCCGTACTCTGAATAGCTACATGGAGAAGGAAGGGCTGCTCAAGAAGGAAAAGGCCAACCCTACCGGTGATGACGCTCGTGAAGGCCTCACCGCGGTGATTTCCGTGAAGGTGCCGGATCCCAAGTTTTCCAGCCAAACCAAAGACAAGCTGGTCTCGTCCGAAGTGAAAAGTGCGGTCGAGCAGACCATGGGTGAGCTGTTCCAGGATTATCTGCTGGAAAATCCTCAGGAAGCCAGGGCCATTTCCTCGAAGATCATTGATGCTGCTCGCGCCCGGGATGCGGCGCGCAAGGCGCGGGAAATGACCCGTCGTAAGGGTGCCCTGGATATTGCCGGTCTGCCGGGCAAACTGGCGGACTGCCAGCAGAAAGACCCTGCCCTCTCCGAACTCTATATTGTGGAGGGTGATTCTGCGGGGGGCTCTGCCAAACAGGGCCGTGACCGCAAGAATCAAGCGATCCTGCCGTTGAAGGGCAAGATCCTCAATGTGGAAAAGGCGCGTTTCGACAAGATGCTTTCTTCCCAGGAAGTGGGCACCCTGATCACCGCTCTTGGCTGTGGCATCGGCCGCGACGAATACAATGTGGAAAAGCTCCGCTATCACCGCATCATCATCATGACGGATGCTGACGTGGATGGTTCCCACATCCGTACCCTGCTGTTGACGTTCTTCTTCCGCCAGATGCCCGAGCTGATCGAGCGGGGCTATATCTATATTGCCCAGCCGCCGCTCTACAAGGTGAAGAAAGGCAAGCAGGAGACCTATCTGAAGGATGATCCGGCCATGGAGGAGTACCTGACCACCCTGGCTCTGGAAAAAACCGCCCTGTATCCGGGTGACGATGCGCCGCCAATCAGCGGGGAGCCTTTGGCCAACCTGATTGCCGAATATCGCAACGTCATGAAGATTGTCGATCGCCAGTCCCGGGTGTTCCCCAAGGAAGTGCTGGAGCAGATGATCTACATGCCTTCGGTCAGCGAAGAAGGTTTGAAGGACCAAGCGGGCATGGAAGACTGGTGCCAGGTACTTGGCAAACGGGTAGATGCCATTACCGATGCCACCCAGACCTTTACCATCACCGCCGCTCGAGACGAGGAACGTGGCTTGTACCTGCCACGTGTGCAAGTGCTCGCTCACGGTGTACCCCGCGAGTATCGCGTAACCCTGGATTTCCTGCAGTCGCCGGATTATCAGAAGATCAAGGCACTGGGGGAAACCCTGGAAGGCTTGCTGGCCGCTGATGCCTATATCCAGCGTGGCGAAACCCAGCGCCCTATCCGCCACTTTGCCGACGCCCTGGAGTGGCTGATGATTCAGGCCCGCCGCGGCACCAGCTTCCAGCGCTACAAGGGGCTGGGGGAAATGAACGCGGAGCAGCTGTGGGAAACCACCATGGACCCGGAAAGCCGGCGTATGCTGCAGGTCACCATCGAGGACGCCATCGCCGCAGACCAGATCTTTACCTGCCTGATGGGTGACGATGTGGATCCGCGTCGGAAGTTTATCGAGTCCAATGCGCTGCAGGTCTCCAATCTGGATGTCTGATAACGAGTCGTTTTGATCGCAAAAAAAGGGGCCGTTTGGCCCCTTTTTTGTTGCTGCCCTCCTCTCTTCCCCTTCTGCCCGTTCCTGTTCCGTTATTCCTGGCGTTGCCAGCAATCGTAAAACCTGCTCTGAACATTATTCAATTTGTAACTATGTACGTGTAGTTTGTAAGTGTGGCTGGCGCAGTACCAGCTGAAAGGACGTTCATGAGGGTCAGTGCCCTGGTAGACGTACAAGGATGTTGTGAATTATCCGGACTCTTTTGCCCGGACTATCCGCTGCTATGTGGCGGCAATGCGAGGACCCGTAAAACCTCTCTGGTGTTAGGGATTCAAGGAGTCGCATGGTGAATAAGGAAAGGGATTGCCGCGGCCAGCAGCGCCGCAGGGAAAAGCGGAGTGTCGGGATACACCTGTTACGGCAGTTACCTCTGACGGGTATCGCTGGCTTGCTGCTATTGGCAATGGTGACGGTATTGATTCCGGCCTGTCAGGGACTCAAGGCATTGGTTGGGCAGGAAGGCACATTGCCGCATAACTGGTTACCAGCGGCGCTAAGGGGGTAATAAGCGCATAAAAAAAGCGAACCCTGACGGTTCGCTTTTTTGTCGCGTGGTGCGTAAACGTTGTCGCTTACTCGACCGCGAAATCTTCCAGCTTGGCGCCCTTCTCCAGTGCGCCCTGCAGCCACAACGGACGTTTGCCGCGGCCGGTCCAGGTGTTGCTACTATCGTTCGGATCGCGGTATTTCACCTTGGCCGGACGACGCACACCGGTTTTCTTCTTGGCGGCTTTCTTGCGGGTGGCTTTCTTTTTGCCGGCGCTATCCTTCAGCAATGCTTCCGGAGAGACGCCCAGATCCTTGGCCATTTTCTCAAGTACCGCCTGAGCATTCTTCAGCTCTGCCTTGCGCTTCTTGTCCAGTGCGGTTTCCGCTTGCTTGATCAGTTTTTCCAGTTCATCAACGGAAAGTTCATCAAGATTAATGCTCATTGAGTAGCCCTTGTTATCGATGATTAACAGCGGCACAAACTCTAGTTATTTTACCGGGGAAAGGCAATTAAACTCGTGGCAGGTGGACAATAAAAAAACGATTTTAAAATTATTGAGGGTAATGCTGGCGAATCCAGTTATTGGCTTCTTCGGTAATCTGTTTTGCCTTTTTGCCGTCACTGTCAATTGGTGGACTGATGCGCAGGGTAATCGTACCGGGTAAACGCATCCAGGAACGCGCTGGCCAGCAATTGCCACTGTTATGGCTGATGGCCACAACCGGGACGCCAGCCTGACAGGCCAGCATGGAGCCACCATGATTGAACTTTCCCAAGGTGCCTGGTGCCTGGCGAGTGCCCTCCGGATAAATCACCACGGGGATACCATCGTGCAGCCGTTGCTTGCCTTGCTGCAGTACGGATTTTAGTGCGGCACTGCCATTGCTACGATTGATGGTAATCGGTTTGAGCAGGGCCAGACCCCAGCCGAAGAACGGGAGCCACAGCAACTCGCGTTTGAGCACGGTGGCCTGTGGTCTGATCAGCAGTTGCATATAAAAGGTTTCGAAACTGCTCTGGTGATTGGCGAGAACCACGAAAGCCCCGGCAGGCAGGTTCTCACGTCCTTCCAATTGAATGCGTACGCCGTTAAGCCGTTGCAGCAACCACATGGCAAAGCCGGTCCACAGATTGACGAAATTATAGCGGCGGCGGTAGGGAAGGAAGGGGCCAATCAGTACGCAGAAAACACTGTGGATAATGCCGGCCAGGTTATACAGCACAAAAAACAGAACGCTGCGGATTTTGATGGGCAGCGAATAATGCGTGTGCTGGGTCATGCCTAATCCTTCAAAATATGATCCGTAAAATCCGCCAGGGAGTCGTATACATCGACATGGCCCAGCGCAGTCGGCAAGCCCTTGTCCTGTGTCTTTGCTCCCTTTCCGGTTAATACCAGTACAGGTTGGCAACCACGGGCTACCCCGGCTTCCAGGTCTCGTAGGCTATCACCAATCAGGGGTGCGCCGGTGACATCGCCATACTCGGTAACAATCTGGTCGATCAGGCCGGGAGCGGGCTTGCGGCAGTCGCAACCATCGTCCGGCCCGTGGGGGCAATAAAACACCTTGCCCATCTCGCCGCCCGCTGCACGGACCAGTTCGCCCATCCGTTCATGCATGGCATCCAGTGTTGCCACATCAAAGTAGCCCCGGGCAATACCGGACTGGTTGGTAGCCACCACCACGGTATAGCCTGCCCGGCTGAGACGGGCGATGGCGTCAATGCTGCCCGGTAATGGAATCCACTCGTCCAGGGTCTTGATATAGGCGTCGGAGTCTTCGTTGATGACACCGTCACGGTCGAGGATGATGAGTTTGTTCATGGATTCTTGCCCAATACCAATCATGTCCGTAGGAGCCATGCTCGCATGGCGAAAGGGTTACAGGTTACCAGCACGCTAGCGGAAAACGGGAAAGCCTTTCGCCATGCAAGCATAGCTCCTACAGCGGGTTTCGCTTCGCGTTCAAATCACAAAGGCCGCTGGAAAGCGGCCCTGTGTTTTTGCGTGCTTGCGTGCAAGCGCCAATTTATTCCTGCAGCAGACTGATATCCGCCACATTCAGGAACAGGTCGCGCAGGAACGCCAACAGTGCCAGACGGTTGTTGCGCACGGCTTCGTCTTCCGCCATCACCATGACGGTGTCGAAGAAGGCGTCCACCGGCTCACGAAGTTCGGCGAGCATTTCCAGTACGCCCTGATAGTCGCCTTTTTCCAGCAACGGTTCGGACTGCTCGTAGCTGGCCACCACCAGATTGGTGAGGGTCTGCTCGGCCTCGTCTTCCAGCAGGGCGCCGTCGATTTCCTCCGGCGGTGCCTGGTCCAGCTTGGCGAGGATATTGGACACCCGCTTGTTGGCAGCGGCCAGGGCCTGGGCTTCTTCCCGTGGCTGGAAGGCGGCGACTGCTTTCACCCGGCGATCGAAATCCAGCGGTTTGCGGCAGGCATCGTCGATAGCCAGCACCGACAGGATCACCGGGGTGGCAATGCCCTGCTCCTGGTAGATAGCCCGGTAGCGACCCTTGATAAACTCGAACGCCTCGGCAGCCTCGGCGCGGTTGATGCGCAGCTCAAGCTGGTCACCGGCTTTCTCCAGCAGATGCTGCAGGTCCAGATCCAGCTGGTTTTCGATGATGATACGCAACACACCCAGGGTAGCCCGACGCAGGGCGTAGGGGTCCTTGGTACCGCTGGGCTTCTGGCCGATGCCGAAGATGCCCACCAGGGTGTCGATCTTGTCGGCCAGAGACACGGCCATACCGGTCTTGCTCTGCGGCAGCTTGTCGCCGGCGAAGCGTGGCAGGTACTGCTCGTAGAGGGCCTGGGCCACCTCTTCCGGCTGACCTTCCTGACGCGCCAGATAGAAACCCATGATGCCCTGCATGGTGTCGAACTCACCGACCATCTCGCTGTTCAGGTCAGCTTTGCTCAGCTCGCCGGCCAGCGTTGCCTGCTCGGCATCGCCACCGATCTGTTCGGCGATAATGGCTGCCAGTGCGCCAATCCGTGCGCACTTGTCGGCCACGGTGCCCAGCTGTTGCTGGAACACCACATTGGCCAGACCCTTGCCATGCTGGGCCAGGGTTTTCTTGCAGTCGTTGTCGTAAAAGAAGGCCGCATCCGCCAGACGGGGACGAATTACCTTCTCGTTGCCATGGATCACCTGTTGAGGATCCTTGGACTGGATATTGCTGATAGTGATGAAACGGGGCATCAGCTTGCCGTTGGCATCCAGTACCGAGAAATATTTCTGGTGCTCTTCCATGGCGCTGATCAGGGCTTCCTGGGGAACACGCAGGAAGTCTTCATCGAAGCTGCCCATCAGGGCCAGAGGCCATTCCACCAGGGCGGTGACTTCGTCGAGCAGGTCCGGGTCGATCTGCGCGGTACCGCCGGCTTCCTTACCGGCGGCGATGGCCTGTTCTTCAATCATCGCCTTGCGGCGAGCGAAGTCGGCAATCACATGACCGTCTTTTTCCATGCGCTCGGCATACTCGCTGGCAGTAGCCAGCTCGATGGCGCCGGGGGCATGGAAACGGTGGCCGTAACTGGTGCGGCCGGCCTGCAGATCCAGCAGCTCGAAGGGCACCACGTCATCACCGAACAGGGCCACCAGCCAGTGGGCCGGACGCACGAACTGTACCTTGCGTTTGCCCCAGCGCATGCGCTTGGGAATCGGCAGCTTCTGTACTGCCTGGGCAAAGAAATCGGGAATCAGCTCGGCGGCGGGTTTGCCCTTTTCGGTGATCTGCGCCACCAGGCGCTCCCCTTTGCCGGTGTCCTGACGACCCAGCTGGTCCACGGTCAATCCCAGAGAGGACGCAAACCCTTGCGCCGCCTTGGTGGGGTTACCGTCCTTGTCGAAGGCAGCCTGAACGGCAGGGCCCTGGCGTTCGATATCCCGATCCGCCTGCTTGTCATCCAGGCCACGCACCAGCACGGCCAGACGGCGCGGGGCGGCAAAGCTTTCTACCTCACCATGGTTGAGGCCGGCTTCATCCAGTTGGCGGACAAATTCTTCCGTCAGCGCCGCACTCAGAGTGGGCAGCGCCTTGGGGGGCAGTTCTTCGGTGCCCAGTTCAATCAGCAAATCCCGGGACATTATTGCTTCCCCTTCTTTTTGGCGGCCTGCTTTGCGGCCTTTTCATCCTGCTTTTTCAATTCCGTCTCCACTTCCTCGCGGATGCTGGCATCCGCCATGGGGAAGCCAAGCGAACGACGCTTGTCGAAATAGGCCTGGGCAACGGCCCGGGCCAAGGTGCGCACACGCAGAATAAAGCGCTGACGTTCGGTGACGGAGATGGCCTTGCGGGCATCCAGCAGGTTGAAGGTATGGGAGGCTTTCAGCACATACTCATAGGCGGGCAACGGCAGGCCGGCCTCGATCAGTTTGGTGGATTCGCCCTCGAACAGGTCGAACTGCTTGAACAGTTCATCCACGTTGGCGTGTTCGAAGTTGAACGTGGACATCTCGATTTCGTTCTGCAGGAACACGTCACCGTAGGTGACCTTGCCGAACGGGCCGTCGGACCAGACCAGGTCGTAGACCGAATCCACGCCCTGGATATACATGGCCAGACGTTCCAGACCATAGGTGATCTCGCCGGTGACCGGGTAGCAGTCGATGCCGCCCACCTGCTGGAAGTAGGTGAACTGGGTGACTTCCATACCGTTGAGCCACACTTCCCAACCCAGACCCCAGGCACCCAGAGTGGGTGATTCCCAGTTGTCTTCCACGAAGCGGATATCGTGGACCAGCGGATCAAAACCCAGCATCCGCAGGGAACCCAGATACAGCTCCTGAATATTGTCCGGGGACGGTTTCAGTACCACTTGGAACTGGTAATAGTGCTGCAGCCGATTGGGGTTTTCCCCGTAGCGGCCATCGGTGGGCCGGCGGGAAGGCTGCACGTAGGCACTGTTCCAGTTTTCCGGGCCGATGGCGCGCAGGAAGGTGGAGGGGTGAAAGGTACCCGCGCCCACTTCCATATCCAGGGGTTGTACGACCACGCACCCCTGTTCGGCCCAGTACTGTTGCAGGGCCAGAATCAGGCCCTGGAATGTCATGATGTCCGTCTGCGGTTGTTCCGCCATGCTGAATCCTGTTGTTCGAGTTCGATTGCCGCGAAAGGCGCCAAGTATACCGGGCCGACCGGGCCGGTGATACCGCTGGCCGGACCCCTACTGACAGCAGGGTGTCAGGAGTGAACCGGTAGAATGACGCACCAGGCCAGCTCCGGTAATGTCGATGCAGCACTCACCTGATAGCAAGGAAGTGCCATGCGGCCTGTAAACGGCTTGTTCAGGTGCCCCTGCTTTATCGGCATGGGTCGAGGCTGCGCAGTAAACCGGTGATCTGGCCGTTTGCTGATGACGAAGCGTCCTTTTATTGTGAAAAACGCGAAGAGAGATGCCATGAACGAACGCTGTCCCTGGTGCGGGGATGATCCGCTCTACCAGCACTACCACGACCATGAGTGGGGGGTTCCCGAATACGACGATCGGGCCCTGTTCGAATGCCTGAACCTGGAAGGTGCTCAGGCGGGCCTGAGCTGGATTACCGTGCTGCGCAAGCGCGAGCACTATCGCAAGGTATTCGATGGTTTCGACGCGGAAAAGATCGTTCGCTACGACGACCGCAAGGTAGCCGCCCTGCTCCAGGATGCGGGGATTATTCGCAACCGTCTGAAAGTGGCTGCCACCATCGGCAACGCCCGGTCCTATCTGGCCCTGCGTGATGAAGGCCTGACGCTGAGTGATTTTCTCTGGGACTTTGTCGATGGTAGCCCGCAGATCAATCATTTCCATACTCTTAAGGAGGTGCCCGCTGTCACCCCGGTGGCAGAGGCCATGAGCAAGGTCTTGAAAAAACGCGGCTTCAAATTTGTTGGCCCCACCATCGTCTATGCCTTTATGCAGGCCACCGGCATGGTCAACGATCACCTCACCACCTGCCCGCGGCATCGGGATTTGAGTTGAAAGTTCAAAATTGAAAGTTCAAAAGCGCGATAAAGGCGTCTGCTAACCGTTGAACGCTTTTGCCGCGCCGCAACGGGAAAAGCGACGGAACCGGTTGCTGGAGCCGACGGCTCTTTGCTCTCTTTGCGGCGCGGCGCCAGCGAGTATCCGTTGGCACCATAACCTGTCCGCGCTTTTCAACTTTGAACTTTCAACTTGCTACTGAAAAGTTGGTACAGCCCTTGCTCTGTATAAAGGAAACCAGACAAGGACAGTACGGTGGAAAGGCCATGAATCACAGCAAACCCATTGCCATCATCAAGACCGGCAGCACCTTCCCGCAGATCAGCGCCCACTACGGTGACTTCGAGGCCTGGATACACCAGGGACTGGGGGCGGCCACCGGTGTCATGGTGATTGATGCGGAACAGGGAGGGCCGTTTCCTGCTCTGAGCGAGCTGGCGGGTGTGGTCATTGCTGGTTCCCACGCCATGGTCACCGATCAGGCGCCATGGATGCGGACATTGATGCGCTGGTTATACACCCTGGTCCACGAGGCGGTGCAGATGCCGGTTTTGGGGCTGTGTTTTGGTCACCAGCTGCTGGCTCGCACCCTGGGTGGCGAAGTAGCGGATAACCCCATGGGTCTGGAAGTGGGCACGGTTGCCCTGCGATTGACCGGTGCCGGTCGACAGGATGCCCTGTTAGGCGCCATTACCGGACACCCGTGGGCACAAGTGGTGCACCGTCAGTCAGTACTGACTCCGCCCCCCGGCGCCATGGTCCTGGCCAGCAACGGCCACGACGCCTGCCAGGCCTTTCGCTACGGAGACCGGGTCTGGGGCGTGCAGTTTCATCCGGAGTTCAGCGCTGATGTGATGCGTGCCTACCTGCAGGCCTTGCGCGGTGAGGGCCTCACTCAGCAACAGGTGGATAGCCATTTGCCGGAAGTGCGCGAATGCGACGATGCCAGCACCATCCTCAATCGTTTTGCCCTGCTGACGGCAGCGCAGGTGGCGTAACCAACCGATGCCGTAGGAGCGTCGCTGGCGGCGCGATCCCCCGCTTCTTAAACACCGCCACACTTTCTACGACGCTCCTGTAGGAACGGAGCGTAGCGGAGTAACGCACGTAGTGCAGTGCGGCCCGGAGGGTGAGCGTAGCGAATATACCTCTTGAGGGGCGAACCGAGCGTAGCGAGGCGGGTCCGCATTGGAGCCTGCCAAGCTCTGATATTCCTGATCGCCCTGCGGGCGATTTTCACGCTGACGCGTGGTTCGCCCCTCAAGAGGGGCTCCTACAGCGGCTTCAAAACAGTTCGGGCAGCATGTTCCACGGGTAATCGCCAACGCGCCTACTTAAAACCCCCGCTTTACTCGTCCTGGTCTGCACCAAATATCGCGCCGATCAGCGCACTGCCCTGTTGCATGGGGTTCTGGCGGATCAGGGATTCCTGTTCGCCAATGCGGGTGTAGAGCTCGTCCATGCTGTTGTCGATGACGTAGCTTTCCAGGTTCATATTGGGCTTGTTAGTGAGTGGTAACTTATCGTACACCGTAAGCAGGCTCTTGTACTGGTCATAGAAACCGGTCTTTTTCAGGTTGTCTTCCACAATCGGCTGATAGCGCTGGCGCAGGCTGCTTTCGGTCTCTCCCCGAAAATAGGCGGTGGCTGCGGTATCGCCGCCGCGAATAATCCCCAGGGCATCATTGACGCTCATGTTGGTAATAGCCTGCTTGAAGACCGGGGTGGCTTCCGCCACCGCCTGTTCCGCGCCCCGGTTCATGGCGGTTTCCAGCTTGTCCACATAGCTGCCGAAGCCGAACTGGCGAAGGGTATCCGCCACTGGCTGGGCGGCGGCGGGCAGTTTCAGATTGAACGCACCGGTTTGGGAGAGCTGAGTGCTGGCCCGGTCGGTGCCGGTGATCAGGGTTTCCTTGATGCCTGCTGCCAGTTTCGAGTCGGTGTCATAGCCGGCGTTCTTGGCCATCTGGTTGCCCATGTCCACCCAGGGCATCATGCCTTCCATATTCTGACAGCCGCCCAACGCCAACAGTCCCACCACTACCCAAAGCTGTTTCATGCAACACACTCCTTATGATTTGCGGACAATGCTACTGCATTCCGGGCTGGCTGCTAAACTCGTATTGTTAATTGTAGGAGCGGCGCTTGAGCCGCGAATCTACCTGCGAAGACCTCGCAAGTATGGTTTGCGGCTCAAGCGCCGCTCCTACGGATATATCGAGAGTGCCATGACTCACCCCGACTACCGCGAACAACACAAGAAACGCCTGGCTTATATGCCCTGGCTGTACGGTCGCCTGAAAGCGAAGCATCGTGCCTGGGCAGAGCCCTGGCAGCGGGATATTCAGCACAGTCTGATGGCGCTGGAGACGGTGCGCTTCGGGCAGGACTGTTTTGTGGCGCCCCAGGCGGTGCTGCTGGCTGAGCCGGGTCGCGACATTATCGTGGGTGATGGCAGCCAGATCGCCGCAGATTGCGTTATTCATGGTCCGGTCCGCCTGGGCGAACGGGTCAGCCTCAACCATCATGTGACCCTGGATGGCGGTGCAGAGGGCATCCATATCGGCGACGACAGCCGCATTGCCGCTTACTGCACCCTCTATGCGTTTAACCACGGACTGGATGCGGATCGGCTGGTTCGCGAGCAACCAGTGACCTCGAAGGGGATCCGCATCGGCCGGGATGTCTGGGTCGGGGCTCGGGCCGGTATCGTGGATGGCGTCACCATTGGCGACCATGCGGTGGTTGGCATGGGCGCGGTGGTGACCCGGGATGTGGAACCCTGGACCATTGTCGCCGGCAACCCGGCCCGACCGGTGGGTCGTCGCCCCGGCGCGCCGGATCTTCCTCGCTGACTGAGCCTCCCCATCCCTATTGAACACCCCGCCACATAATCGGTAACACCCTCTTTATTGAACGATGTTTAGTAATGGTGTTTATTAAACGTCGTTAAATAAAACAACGATAGATACCGAGAGGGAACCCCCATGGATGAGAGTGCGATTCAACGCCATTCCGGCGGCTGGTTGTTCTATGTAAAGGCGGCCTTTGGCATCAGCCTCGGCCTGATGGTGCTGGGCATCGTCTGGTTGCCAACGGACCTGTGGATCAAGGGCTACCTGGTGATGGGCATCATGTTCGTGGTGGGCTCCACCATTACCCTGGCCAAGACCCTGCGCGACGACCACGAAGCCCGGCGACTGATCAACCGCATCAGCGAGGCGAAGACCGAGCGCCTGCTCAAGGAATACACGGAGTGAACAACGCCTGACGCCGGCCTGGTGAAACCCTCGTGGTGTCGTCAGGCCTCTGACTAACGACCAAGCTCTGGAGAATCATCATGGCCACCGCCTGGAACAAACTGAAAACCCTGATGCGCGGCCAGGCCCGTGTCAGCATGGAACAGATCGTCAATGCCAACGATATGCTGTTGCTCGATCAGCAGCTCTATGAAACCGAGCAGTCCCTGCGTGATGCCCGCCGGCAGCTGGCGCGTTTGATGGCGGAGCAAAAACTTAACCGCCGTCGCAGCGACGAGCTGCTCGGTCAGATAGGCTACTACGAAAAGGGTGCCCGCCAGGCCCTGGCCGCCAGCGAGGATGCGCTGGCGCTTGATATCGGCAAACGGCTGGCGGATCTTGAACAGCAACAGGCTCGCCTGGAACAACAGGGCATTGCCCTCAACCAGCAGGAAGCGGAATACCAGCGCTTCATCCAGCAAGCGGCAGACCAGTTGAAAACCCTGCGCCATGACCAGTCCCTGGCCAGAACCCAGGAGGCTCTGTTCGGGCAGAGTCAGAATCGGGACGCTCAGGGGCGCGGTCTTGCCGAACGACTCAGCGACAGCAAACAGACGCTGCAGCAAATCCAACAACGGCAGGAAGAATGCCGTCTGTTGTGGCACAGTGAGATCCACTGTGACTGGCAGACCGGCGAGAGTCAGAGCGACAGTCTGGACAGGCGCATGGCCGATGCCGGCATCGGTGACAGTCAGACCGAGCGGGCGCGGGTGATTCTGGCAAGACTGCAACCGTCCTGAACCAGATCATCCGGGGGAGCGGTCGAACGACCGCTCCCACAAGGACTATGTGGAAATGGCATCAGCGATAAGGAAGACCGGTGGCACGTCGTAACCAACACAGCCGCGAGGAACTGCAGGCGCTGGCCGTTCATGCGGTGCGCGAACTGGTGGCGGAACAGGGGCTGGCGAAACTCAGCGTGCGCAAGGTGGCGGAACGTATCCGTTATACCCCGGGCATGCTCTATCACGTTTTCGCCAACCTGGATGACCTGATCCTGCATGCCAACGCGGCCACATTGGATGCCCTGCTGGCGCAGATGGAGACCGGGAAAACCGCCTCCCCGCAGCAGGCCCTGCATCACATGGCCAGCGCTTACCTGGACCTGGCCCGGGATCAGACCGCCCTGTGGCAGATGGTCTTTATGCATCGCATGCAAAAGGCGGCGCCGGTACCGGACTGGTATCTGCAGCGCACCGCCCGGTTGTTTGCCCAGGTGGAACAACAAGTGGCCCGACTGGCCGATGGTCAATCCGGCCCGATGATTCACCTGGCTGCGCGGACCCTGTGGAGCAGCGTCCACGGCATTGCCGTACTGGCGGCGGAAAACAAACTGGATGTGGCCGGGGATGTGGATGAGCAGGCCATGCTGGATTCGTTGCTGGAGCATTACCTGAATAGCTGGCCGGGAAAGTAACAAGCTACAAGCTTTATGTTCCAACACGGGCCCAGGCTTTGAGAGTCTGGTTGCCATGGATTCCGCGCCGAAAATCGGGGGGCGTGGGCAAGGCGTTTTTAACAAACAAGAATCGTGGTTCGTGTTGCAGCTTGAAGCTTGTCGCTTGCTCATGCCTCACGGGACAGGAATAAAAAGGCGAGAAAATGAAAAAAGGGTTGTTCTCTCTGCTGGCGTCACGCCGCTTCGGGCCTTTCTTCTTTACCCAGTTTCTCGGGGCTTTCAACGACAATGTGTTCCGTCAGGCACTGATCCTGCTGATTGCCTCCGGGGCGGTCACGGCGGTTAGCGTCAACACCCTTAACAACGTGGCTTTGGCCCTGTTTATTCTGCCCTTCTTCCTGTTCTCGGCCCTGGCGGGTCAGGTGGCGGACAAGTACGACAAAGCGTCGCTGGTCCGCAAGATCAAGTTTGTGGAAGTCTGCATCATGTCCGCTGCCGCCGTGGGCTTCTTTTTCGATGCGGTGTATTTCCTGCTTGGCGTACTGTTTTGCATGGGTCTGCAGTCCACCTTCTTCGGGCCCATCAAATACTCCATCATTCCCCAGCAGCTGGATGACAAGGAGCTGGTATCCGGTAATGCGCTGGTAGAAATGGGCACCTTCCTGGCCATTCTGCTGGGTTCCATTTCCGGCGTGCTGTTGAAGATGGACGGTGTCGGCGATGGTGTGGTGGCGATCACGGTGGTGGGGCTGGCCCTGCTTGGCTACCTGGCCGCACGTGGCATTCCTTCGGCACCGGCGGCGGACGATGGTCTGAAAATCAACTGGAATCTGTGGAAGGAAACCTGGCATATCGTCGGCTATGCCCGGGAGGTGAAATCAGTCTGGATGTGCGTGCTGGGCATCTCCTGGTTCTGGTTTCTCGGCGCCGCCTATACCACTCAGCTCAAGGTCTATGTGGATGAATACCTGCTGGGCACAGATGGTCTCTACGCGGTGCTGCTTGGCACCTTCTCCATCGGCATCGGGTTGGGCTCCTTCCTCTGTGAAAAACTCTCCGGCAAGCGAGTGGAGCTGGGGCTGGTGCCGCTGGGCTCCATCGGCCTGAGCGTATTCGGAGTGGATCTGTTCTTTTCCTATGCCGGTCTGCAAGGCAATGGTCAGGTAGATATCGCCGGCTTTCTGCAACAGGCTGGTGGCTACCGGGTACTGATGGATTTGCTCGGTATCGGTGTGTTTGGTGGTTTTTATATCGTGCCGCTATTCGCTTTTATCCAGCACCGCAGCAACCCCAAACACCTGTCGCGAATCATCGCTGCCAACAACATTCTCAATGCCCTGTTGATGGTAGGGTCGGCAGTGGCCGGCATCGTGCTGGTGGGCGTGCTGGAACTGACCGTACCCCAGTTCTTCCTGGCGCTGGCGCTGGCCAACGTGCTGGTGGCCAGCTACATCTATACGGTAGTGCCGGAATTTCTTATCCGGCTGCTGGTGTGGATGCTGACCCACACCATGTACCGGGTGAAACACCATGGCATGGAGCATATTCCCGACGAAGGGCCCTGCATGCTGGTGTGCAACCACGTGAGCTATGTGGATGCCCTGTTATTGGCTGGCGCGATCCGCCGGCCGGTGCGCTTTGTCATGTTCAAACCGATCTATGACATGCCGCTGCTCAATTATATTTTCCGTACCGGCAAGACCATTCCCATTGATTCCAAAACCCGCAACCCGGTGATCTATGAACGGGCCTTTGTGCGCATTCGCGAGGAGCTGGAGGCCGGCGAAGTGGTGTGCATCTTCCCGGAAGGCAAGCTCACCGAGGACGGTGAGGTGGCTGAATTTCGCGCCGGCATTGAAAAGATTGTCGCCGATTATCCGGTGCCGGTGATCCCCATGGCCCTGTCCGGTCTGTGGGGCAGTTTCTTCAGCCACAAGGGAGGCAAGGCCCTGACCCGGTTGCCGAGCCGCTTCTGGTCACGCATTAAACTGGCAGTGGGGGACGCAGTGGCACCGGAACAGGTACGCGCGGATGATCTGCGCGAACGGGTCATGACATTACGCGAGCGGCCCTGAATTCATGGCGTTGCGTAAAACATACGGACAGTAACTTGCACTAAAATGAAAACCGAGCACACTCAATAATAAAGCGGTCTTTGTTTATCTCCGGCGATACCGGGAAAACATCGGTAAGCCACCAAGGCCCGAAACCACAATAAAAACAGGAAACAACCGTGTCTGATTCCCCTCTCTCGCCCGCCGCCCTGCGGGCGCGAATACAGCATTTGTTGTATCAGTTGCCGCCCGTGCAGCGTGCCGATGAACGCCTGCATCAAGTGGAACAGGATGTCCTGCAGGGGCTAAAACATCGCCTGGAAGGGTTGGAGCCGCCCGGTAGTCTGGGCGGTGCGGCAGACAGTTTTCAGCAGTTGCTGGAAGTGTCCATGGAGCAGAGCCAGGAGCAGGCTCGCGCCATGCTGATCAGCCAGGTTCTGGCCGGCACCACGGCCGATGAAGCCCGCTTGCTGGCCGCCCTGTCCGATGGCAGTGGTTTTCCCATGCTGACGCTGTTCACCGGCGGTCGTCTGTCACGCGGGGAAGTGTTGCACCGACATTCCAACATCGGTCGGGCTGCCGGTATCCAATGCACGGATTTCATCGCCTTTTATCTTAGTCGTCTTTTTGCCCGCGGCCTGGTGGTGGCATCCGGGTTCAGCGAGGAGCGGCGCACCGATTACGAACTGCTGGAAGGCGACAGCGATTATCGCAACGCGGAAGCGGCGCTGAAGGCGCACTCCCCGAAATTGAAAGTGCGCCGTGAAACTCTCCACATCAGCCCGGTGGGCAGCAAGGTGTGGGCGTTGTTGAGCGAAGCCGCAGTGAGTGAGGAGTAGCCTGTGATTACCGATCCCAATCTGATTCTGGCGGACCTTCAGGCCAACTGGCTGCTCTATCTGGCCATGCCGTTTGTGGCCGCTGCCATTGGTTATTACACCAAGGTGGTGGCCATCAAGATGATGTTCAAACCACTGAAGTTTGTGGGCTGGCGACCGTTTCTGGGCTGGCAGGGTATCGTACCGCGCAAGGCCGCCACCATGGCGAGCGTGGCCTGCGATCTGATGATGGAGCGCTTACTCAAACCTGAAGATGTGTTCGATAAGCTGGATCCCCAGCGGGTGGCGGCTGAGATTCGCGATCCGCTGATTCGCGCGGTGGAAGACATTACCCGCGAGGTCGCTGCCGAATACCAGCCAGGGCTATGGGAGTCAGCCCCGGAATCCGTGAAGAACCTGCTTATCCAGCGTATCCAGAATGAAGCGCCGCACATGGTCGAGCAGATCATGACGGACATCAAAAGCAACATTACCCGGGTGTTCGATCTAAAGGATCTGGTCACCAGCGCGCTGGTGCGCGACAAGGAACTGCTTAACCGGGTGTTTCTGGAAGCCGGTCATGTGGAATTCAAGTTCATTCGTAACTCCGGCATCTATTTCGGTTTTGCCATCGGTATTGTTCAGGCCATCGTCTGGGCCTTTACCCATAACATCTGGGTGATTCCGTTGTTTGGTCTGTTCACCGGCTGGTTTACCGACTGGCTGGCGCTGAAGATGATCTTCAACCCGAAACAGCCGGTGCGTTATCTGGGACTGTTCGAATGGCAGGGCCTGTTTCTGCGCCGCCGCAAACAGGTGGCGGCTCGTTATGGGGAATTGGTGGCCACGGAGATCGTTACTCCGGCGGCGGTGATCGGCGCCATCCTGACTGGCCCCATGTCCGACCGTCTGTTCGGCCTGGTCCAGAAACAGGTGCAGCGCACCATGGATGAACAAGCCGGTCTGGCCAAGCCGCTGGTGGTGTTCGCCGTGGGCAGCACCCGGTATCAGGAAATGAAGCGCTCAGTGTCCGAGAAGGTGATGCAGCACCTGCCGGAAACGCTTACCCACATGGAAGCCTATGCGGAAGAGGCCATGGACCTGAAAAACCTCATGGTAGAAAAAATGCAGGAGCTTACCGAAGAGGAATTCGAGGGGTTACTCAGGCCGGCCTTCCAGCAGGATGAATGGATTCTGATTACCGTGGGGGCGTTACTCGGCTTCCTTGTTGGTGAGCTGCAGGTGCATGCGATGATTCACTTTGCGGTGCCGGTGGGGTGAGTGCCGGGTCATGAGCTACGAGTTGCGAGAGCCAGCTTATGCGGGGTTTTCGTGGCTCGACCCTTCCTGATTTAAGTCTCTCCTTATCATCAGGGTCAGGTTCGTACCTCTGAAGGTGCTGTTACATTGTCCCTTGCCCCGGTTTCCCCGCAGCCGCTACAGTACCTCCATGCTGCAAATCACTCCCAACCTGTCCCTGGCGGAACATGAGATCGACCTTCAGGCAATCCGCGCCCAGGGCAGCGGTGGCCAGAATGTGAACAAGGTCGCCTCCGCGATTCACCTGCGCTTCGATATTCGCGCCTCCTCCTTGCCAGATCGCTATAAGGAACGCCTGTTGGCACTTAGCGATCAGCGCATCACAGCCGACGGCGTGGTGGTGATCAAGGCCCAGCAGTTTCGTACCCAGGAAATGAACAAGGAAAACGCCCTGGCGCGGCTGGCCCAGTTGATCAAAAGCGTGACCGTGGAGCAGAGGCCCCGCAAAGCCACCCGCCCTACCCTGGGCAGTAAACGCCGGCGCATGGACAGCAAAACCAAGCGCGGCAAGACCAAGTCCCTGCGCGGCAAGGTCGACCCAGGGTAGATAGTATTTCAATGGCCCTGTAATGGCGTACAAGGTGCCGATTCAGGTTCCAATGACAGACAAATAACGGCGAAAGGCGCATTGTTGGAGATAACAAAAAGGACAGGCTCTTCTGCTTTTATCTTGCATATACAGAGTGTGAGCAACCACTGAATGATCACACACATGGTTAGGGTGATTCGCAGTACGTTGGCATTCGTTCTCCCGCCAATAGTTGGCATGCTGTTGTTCTTGTTGAGTGCACCTTTCGGCCGCCGGCGGGCAGCGAATCTGGGCATTGCCGTAGTGACTCGTCTGGGGCTCGGCCTGGCGGGCATCCGCCTGCAAGTCAGCGGCGACACCGCGTTGCTGAATCAACGCCCGGCGGTGTTCGTGATCAATCACCAGAGTGGTACCGACCCGATTATCGTGGCGTCCCTGTTGCAACGAAATATGGTGGCTATCGCTAAACATGAATTGCGTTATCACCCCTTGCTGGGTCCGCTCATGCGCATGTTGGGCACGGTCTTCGTGAAACGGGAACAGGGCATCGGGCCCCAGGTGTTGGCACCGTTACTGCCCGCGTTGGCACAGGGATATGCGGTGGCGCTATCGCCGGAAGGTCGCCGTAGCCGAGATGGCACCTTACAGCCCTTCAAGCCCGGCGCATTGTGGCTCGCTCAGCAGGCCGGTGTGCCCTTGATACCAGTGGTGCTGCACAACAGCAGCGATATTCTGCCGGCCAGGGGGCTGCTCATGCGTGCGGGAACAGTGCGAATCACCCTGCTACCGGCACAGCCGGCCACTCTCACCCCGGATCAACTACGCCAGGTCTTTGCCGATGCGCTGGCCACATAACCTCCTGCTGATCAGCCTGCTGTCAGTGGCCGGATTGTCGGCGCAGGCGGCAGACCCGGTCACACGCACGGCCATGCCGGGACCGGATCAATTCGAACTGCGGGCGGTGTTGCCGGTCAGCCTGGATGCGTTATTGCCAGTGTTGGAGCAGCCCTGCCACGTTCGCCAATGGATGCCGGGGGTGGAAACCCTCACCATTCTCAAACGTCCCTCCGCTACCCAGACCCTGGTGTACATGGCGCGCCAGGCTCCCTGGCCCCTCAGTGGACGCGATGCGGTTACACTGTTTGAACGGCACCCCGGCGAACCGGTTGTGTTGACCATGCAAGGCGAGCCAGAGGCCTGGCCCAGGCAGCCGGGCCATGTGCGAGTACCGTTTACCGAAGGCAGCTGGACCTTGCAGACGGAGCCTGGAAACGGCAGCACCCGTGTGGTGTATCGGCAACGGGTCAATCCCGGCGGCGGCATCCCCCAGTGGCTGGCGGACCGATTCGCCCCGGGGCACATGGAAGCGGCGCTGGCCGCGCTGGAGAACTATGTACGCAATCCGCAACGCACTAACTGTACTGCTGCTGAGCCTGCCCGTAACGGCGATGGCTGACACCGCTTGTGAAAGCGGTTTTTTTGCGCTGCAGCAGGCGTTGAAGCGCGCTGATATCCATGATGCCCAGGCGCAGGCGTTGCCGGGTTACCCGCATCTGGGCGTGAATCGCTGGTTGGCCTTTCTGCAACAGCAGGCCGTTAGCGAGTCCCAGCAACAACAGTGGATTCGTCTGGCCACCGCAGAGGCCTGGCGGGATCAGACAGTGCTGGCCCAGCGCCTACCTGCCAACAGCAACGGGGTCTCCCCTCAAGCAGCGCAAAAATTGTTGGCTACTTGTTTGCCCGTACTGGCTGCCCGCACCGATTTTTCCACCTTGCCTCAGGCCGAGATCCCGGACAGCTACGCCACCTGGCTTCGGGTTATCGGGATGTACCCCCTAACGGCCTGGTTGGCGACGGGTTCCATCGACAACTATCACCAGGGTATGACCGCTCGTTTCACTTCCCCTGCGCCGCAACCCCGACGGCAGTATGCGCCGCCAACAGGAGCACCGGCCCCAGTGGCGCCGCAAACGCTGGCCTCGAATCCTCTGCAAGTTCCCCTGCCGGATGCAGAGCAGTGGCAGGCACTCTTGCAGCACTACGGCCCGGTGCTTGCCGTGGCTGACACACAGAGTTGGAATACGCCGGGCCGTGTGCAGCTGGATGACACGCATAGGCCTGTGATCAACACCCAGCAACCCGTCAGTTACAGCTGGCCCAGCTGGACCCACTTTCGCGGACAAAATCTGCTGCAGCTTAACTACCAGTTCTGGTTCAGCCAACGCCCGAAAAGCGGGTGGCTGGATAGTTACGCGGGCACCCTCGATGGCTTGATCTGGCGGGTGACCCTCAAGGCCAATGGTGAGGTGCTGTTCTATGACAGCATCCACCCTTGCGGTTGTTACCATAAAATCTACCCGGTAGACCCGACATTGACCGCTGCCGAGATGGACGGCGACAAGCCGGTGTTCTATCCCGGAAACGTGGCTGATGCCCGTGACCAGCGACTGGCCCTGTTATTGGAGCCGGATACCCATTATCTGGTGCGGGTTACCGCCGTCGATGACTCACTACCGACCACTGCCTATCAACTGGCCGATGCAGATGACCTTCGTGCCCTGCCGGCCCCGGATGGCAGTGTCGACAGCCTGTTCAATGCCAACGGTTTGGTGCCGATTTCAAAACGGGGGGAGCGGCTCTTCCTCTGGCCGATGGGCGTGCCCTCCGCCGGGGCCATGCGTCAACCTGGCGAACATGCTATCGCCTTCAAGGGCCGGCGCCACTTTGATGACGCCACACTGACAGACACCTTGTTTGAATGACGGTGACTAAAGCGTGAGCCGCGTCATGCCAGGGGTGCCCGTTCCTGACAATCGCTGAAGCATTGACTGAATCTCACCCCTTGCTTGGCGTTATCGGACCATTCGCTTGGCGCGACCCTTTGCTAAGCTTGGTGCCGGACTTTTTCTTGGAGCTACATCATGAAAGCCATTGTCACCACCGGTTGGAGCCTGTCTCCCACCCTTAGCCTCACCGACAGGTCAGTGCCTGAAAGGCTTGGCGCGAACGATGTGCTGGTGCAAGTGCATGCGGCCTCCGTGAATCCCAAGGACTGGAAGTTGAACTACCATGCAGCGGTGGCGTTGTCGCCCCTGCTAGTTAACAAACTGCCACCCTTCTTCGGTGACGATCTGGCTGGCGTGATTATCGACAAGGGCAGCAAGGTGCGGGACTTCGAGATCGGCGATGCGGTTTACGGGATGGACATGCGCCCGCGCACCGCGTCCCTGGCGGAACTGACGCGCATCGACCAGAAGCGCATCGCCAAAAAACCGTCGTCGCTGACGTTCCAGCAGGCAGCTTCCATGCCGCTGGCGGCGCAGACGGCCTTGCAGGGGCTGCACAAGGGCAAGGCAGAAGCCGGCAAGAGAGTATTGATCATCGGCGCCTCCGGCGGTGTCGGCACCTTCGCCGTGCAGATCGCCAAGGCCATGGGCTTACACGTTACCGGGGTCTGCAGTGGCCGCAACGCTGACTTCGCTCGCGAACTGGGTGCCGACGAGATCATCGACTACACCCAGGGCGACTACCGCCACACCGCCGGCGCCTTCGACCTGGTCTTCGACGTGACCTCCTACGAATCCCCGCGCACCTGTGATGCCCTGATCGCTGAAGATGGCTGGTTCATCTCTACCGGTGGTGACGCCCGCTCCATGCTGATCACACCGTTCTACCGGGTGTTCGGAAAGCACTGCGGCACCGTGGTGGTGGAATCCTGGACACGGGATCTGGACACCCTCTCGGAGCTGGTGGAAAGCGGCAAACTGCGCCCCATCATCGACAGCGTTTTTCCTCTGGCGCAGAGCCAGCAAGCCTATGATCGCAGCCGCACGGGTCGCTGTCGGGGCAAGGTGGTGATCGAAGTAATAGCTTGAGGATGCATCTACCGTAGGAGCTATGCTTGCATGGCGAACCCTTCCGCAAGCTTGTTCGCCATGCAAGCATAGCTCCTACAGTAATAGGTATTGGGGGGCTGGTTACGCTAGCCCCGCCTTGGCCGCCCTCGCAGCGTGCAGTTTCTTGTAGCTTTCAATAAGACGCTGGTGCTTCTCCAGTCCTTCAAGCTGCATGTTGGTGGGGGTAAGGCCGTGGAAACGCACCGTGCCATTCACTGAGCCCACCACCGCTTCCATGGTCTCCTTACCAAACATACGCTGGAAGTTAACCAGATAATCATCCAGCTCCAGCTCGTCATCCAGAGTGATCTCCAGCACCGCGCGCAGGGCCTGGTAGAACAGCCCGCGCACTACCGTGTTGTCGTTGAACTGCAGGAACATATCCACCAGTTCCAGGGCTTCTTCATGGCGCTGTAGCGCCAGGTTGATCAGCAGCTTCAGCTCCAGCACGGTGAGCTGGCCCCACACGGTGTTCTCGTCGAACTCGATACCGATCAGGGTAATGATGTCGGTGTAATTGTCGATCTGGCTTTCTTCCAGGCGCTCAGTCAGCTGGCTGAGCTGGTCGTCGCTGAGGCGGTGCAGGTTGAGAATGTCTTCCCGGTAATCCAGGGCCATATTGGTGTTGTCCCAGATCAGGTCTTCCACCGGGTAGACCTCGGAAAAGTCCGGCACCAGAATCCGACAGGCCGGCGCACCCAGTTGATCGTACACCGCCACATAGGCCTCTTTTTCCAGATCGTCGAGAATGGCAAACAGTCGCGCAGCCTCTTCGTCATTGGTTCCGGAAAAATCCCACTCGCAGAAATCTTCATCCGCCGTGGCGCTGAAGAAGCGCCAGCTCACCACCCCGGTGGAATCAATAAAGTGCTCCACGAAGTTGTTGGGTTCGGTGACTTCCTGGCTGTTGAAGGTGGGCGCCGGCACATCGTTGAGGCCCTCGAAACTGCGGCCCTGCAGTAGCTCGGTAAGGCTGCGTTCCAGTGCCACTTCAAAACTCGGGTGGGCGCCGAAGGAGGCAAACACCCCGCCAGTGCGCGGGTTCATCAGCGTCACGCACATCACCGGGAACTGGCCGCCGAGGGAGGCATCCTTCACCAGTACCGGGAAGCCCTGCTCTTCCAGGGCCTGGATGCCTTCCGCAATTGCCGGGTACTTGGCGAGCACGGCATCAGGCACATCCGGCAGAGTGATTTCTTCCTCAATGATGTGCTTCTTCACCGCCCGCTCGAAGATTTCCGACAGGCACTGCACCTGGGCTTCGGCCAGGGTGTTGCCTGCGCTCATGCCGTTACTGAGGAACAGGTTTTCGATCAGGTTGGAGGGGAAGTACACCGTCTCACCATCGGAGTGGCGCACAAAGGGCAGCGAGCAGATGCCCCGGTCCACCCGACCGGAGTTGGTATCAATCAGGTTGGAGCCACCCAGCTCCCCCTCCGGGTTGTAGATACCCAGGCAGTAGTCGTCCAGGATCTCTGTCGGCAGTGCATCGTTGGGGCCGGGCTTGAACCACTTCTCGTCGGGATAGTGGACGAAGTCGCTGTTGGCGATCTCCTCGCCGAAGAACTGGTCGTTGTAGAAGAAGTTGCAGTTGAGCCGCTCGATAAACTCGCCCAGCGCCGAGCACAGCGCCGCTTCCTTGGTGGCGCCCTTGCCGTTGGTAAAGCACATGGGCGAGGCCGCATCGCGGATATGCAGGGACCACACATGGGGGACGATATTGCGCCAGGAGGCGATCTCGATCTTCATCCCCAGTTCTTCGAGGATGGCGCTCATGTTGGCGATGGTCTGCTCCAGCGGCAGGTCCTTGCCCTCGATAAAGGTGCGATGTTCCTCGTCCGGCGTCACCATCAGCAGCGCCTGGGCATCCTCGTCAAGGTTTTCCACCTGTTCGATCTGGAATTCCGGCCCGGTCTGGATCACTTTCTTCACCGTGCAGCGATCAATGGAGCGCAGGATTCCCTGCCGGTCCTTGTCGGAAATATCCTCCGGCAGCTCCACCTGAATCCGGAAAATCTGGTTATAACGGTTTTCCGGGTCGACGATATTGTTCTGCGACAGGCGGATATTGTCCGTGGGGATATCCCGCGCCTTGCAGTACACCTTCACGAAATAGGCCGCGCACATGGCCGACGACGCCAGGAAATAGTCAAACGGACTGGGTGCCGAGCCATCGCCCTTGTAGCGGATGGGCTGGTCGGTGATGACGGTGAAGTCGTCGAACTTGGCTTCCAGGCGAAGGTTATCGAGGAAGTTGACGTTGATTTCCATGGCGGGGCTACCGGGGTTGCGAAATGGCGGGCGAAGGGTCGCCATTATCCCGGTTTTAAACGCTGTCGTCTTGGTTGTTGAATCCGGGCCTTCTGACGGGGCCCATGCCATGGCCATTATTTTTGCATAACAAGGCGGCAAGTGTGCGACAAAATGCCACATGTCCCCGCCCCGCGAATCCCCATACACTCTGCCGCCGTTATCGGGCCCAGTGCCCTGCCGTCCTTGCCGAATACCCTGGGGAATCGTTCATGCTGTCTTCATCGCGCCAACCGTTGCTTGCCTGCCTGTGTCTGTTGATCTCCGTGGATGCCATCGCGGCAGACGACGAGGCCAATGTGCTGGCGCCGGTGACCGTAGAGGGCTCCGCGGAAAATGCCGCCGCGGAAACCCCAATCGAACTCCAGCGCGAGCAGGCCCTGACCCCCGGCGCGGTGACTCTGGTGGACACGCAGACGCTCAATGAGCGCAACGTGGTCAGTATCGGAGACATGCTGCGCTATGTGCCGGGCATATGGACCGCCACCGGTGCCACCGGCGATGCCACCTTTCTGTCCAGCCGGGGCTCCAACCTGGATGCCACCAACTTCGATGGCAACGGCGTCAAACTGATGATTGATGGCCTGCCGGTGACCGCTGCCGATGGCAACAACCACAACAGCTTTATTGATCCGATGGCCGCCCGCTATGCGGCCATTGCCCGGGGTGCCAATGCGCTTACCTACGGCGCCAGCACCCTGGGTGGGGCCATCGACTTTATCAGCCCCACGGCCCGTAACACCAACAACCAGATTTCCCTTAGTGGTGGCTCCCACGGCACCGTGCAAAGCCGGATTACCGGTGGTGTCGTGGCCGGTGACAAGGATGCGCTGGTGACCGTGGAGCAGCGCAGCTATGACGGTTACCGGGAGCACCAGGAGCAGCAGCGCGGCAGCGTTTATGCCAACACCGGCTGGCAGATCAGCGATACGGTGGAAAACCGCTTCTACTTTTCCTACACAGATAACGATCAGGAGCTTGCCGGCTCTCTCACCCGGGCCCAGTTCGATGAGGACCCCTACCAGGCCGGGGAAAACAACGAGCGCGGCAACTTCCTCAAGAATGTGGAAACCTGGCGTGTGGCCAACCGCACCCGCTGGCAACTCAGTGACACCAGCAATCTGGTGGTGGGCGTTTCCTTTGAAGACCAGTCGCTCTATCACCCGATTGTCGAGAATCCGTTCTTCAGCTTGTTGATCGACAACGACCAGACCACCTTCGGTACCACCGTGCGTTTCGACAAACAGATGGGCAACCATGATCTGCTGCTCGGGCTCAACTACGGGCAAACCTGGGTGAAAGGCGGCAACTACACCCACAGCGGCGGCATCCGCGATGCCCTGACCACCAAAGTGGATAACAAGGCGGACAACCTGGAAATCTTCGCCATGGATCGCTGGCACTTTGCCGAGCGCTGGACACTGGTCTACGGGGCCCAGGCGGTCACCGGGAGCCGGGAGGTAGATAATGTAAACGTATCCTCCGGTGCACAACGCAATCCCAACGACACCTACGAATCCTTCAATCCGCGCCTTGGGGTGATCTACCAGGTGGCCGATCGCAGCGAGCTGTTCGCCAATGTGAGCAAGCTCTATGAGGCGCCCACCCTGTACGAGCTGGAAGACGAGGTCCAGGCGAACAATGACACCCTGGATGCCATGCAGGGTGTGGTCGGGGAAGTGGGAACCCGGGGTGTGGCACCGTTTGGCCAGGATAACGAGTGGAATTGGGAAGTGGCGGTCTACTACGCCCAGATCGAGGATGAAATTCTCTCTGTAGATAATCCGGCTGCACAGGGCACCAGCCTGGTCACCAACGTGGAAGACACCATCCACGCCGGCGTGGAAGCCCGGGTGGGTGCCAGCTTTGCCCTGGGCGATGGCCGCCACCGCATCGAACCGCTGTTGAGCATGACCTATAACGACTTCACCTTCGATAACGACCCGGTCTACGGCGACAACCAGCTGCCGGTGGCCCCGGTGTTCTTCATCAAGGGTGAAGTCATGTACCGCCATGCCAACGGTTTCTTTGCCGGCCCCACCTTCGACATCGTCGATGACCGTTTTGCCGACTTTGAAAACAGCTATGAGGTGGACGGCTACGAACTGGTTGGCCTGCGTACCGGTGTCACCCGTGATGCCTGGGAAGTCTATCTGGAAGGCCGCAACCTGACCGATGAAGCCTACGTGGCCAACCTGACCGTACGGAATGACGCGAACATCAACGATGCCCTTCTTCAGGCAGGCGAACCCCGTTCCGTGTTCGCGGGCATCCGCTTTGATTTCTGACGAGAGGGTCTGCCCATGAACGCTGTCAATCCAGCCGGATCCGGGCCCACCCGTTTCTACCGGGCGGTGTGGCGCTGGCATTTCCTGGTCGGCATGCTGGTGCTTCCCTTCCTGTTTATGTTGGCGTTCACCGGCCTGCTGATGTTGCTAAGCAAGCCGCTGGATACGGCCCTGAACGCGTCACTGCAGACGGTTGAAGCAGGGACCAATCCCCTGCTCGCCTCCGTGTTGCTGGAAACCGTGGAGCAACAATATCCGCATGCCGCAGTAAAACTCTACCTGCCGCCCCAGGCTGCCGATGAGTCCGCACGGTTTTCTCTGCAGCCCCATTCCCATGCCGGCCACGGTGGCCATCATGCGCCGGCCACCGTAGTCTATCTGAATCCCTATACCGGACAGATACTGGGTGACCGGGATCCCGCTGCCAGCCTCTATGCGCGTATCAAGACATTCCATGGCTCCCTGTTCCTCGGTGACCTGGGAGATGCCCTGATCGAAATCGCTGCCGGTCTGGCAGTACTGATGATCGTCACCGGCCTCTATCTGGCCTGGCCGAAGGGCGGCCTGCGCGCCCTGATTCCTTCCCGGACCGTCAGCAGCCGGGCGGACTGGCGCGGCTGGCACCTGGGCATTGGCTGGCTGATTGCCCTGCCGTTGTTGTTCTTCCTGATCTCCGGCCTGGCCTGGACCAACATCTGGGGTGGCAAACTGGTGCAACCCTGGGGTTCCCTGCCGGGCACCCGCTTTGATGCCACACAGGTGGTCCCGGAGGCCGTCGACAGCCATCACGCCATGAACGAAGCCGGCCTGCATCGCGTGCCCTGGGCGGTGGAGCAGACCCCCATGCCGCAGGGCAGTACGGGTGATGGGTCCCTGCGACTGGATGATGTGGTGAGTCAGGCCCGTGCACAGGGGTTCGGCAATTTCCGTGTGCATTTCCCGCAACAGGACAATGGTGTCTGGACGGTCTCGGCCACCACCATCGCCGGCGACCTGACAAACCCGATGGACGAGCGCATCCTGCACCTGGATCCCGCCACCGGCCAGGTTCTGCAGGAAATCCGCTTCGCCGACTATCCGGCCATGGGCAAAGCCATGGCCGCCTCCATTCCGCTGCACCAGGGGGACCTGGGTCTGTGGAACTGGCTGCTCAATCTGCTGCTGGTGACCCTGATACTGGCGCTCACCGTCACCGGGGCCCTGCTCTGGTGGAAGCGCCAGTCCCGCCGTGCCCCGCCCCGCGCCGAACCGGCCCCGGCACGCACCGTGGCTGTGATCATGCTGGTGGTGGCTCTGGCCTTCCCGCTCTCCGCCGCGGCCTTGCTGGCCATTATTCTGGTGGATGCGTTGCGGGCGTTACGCAAAGCCGCCCCAGCGGCACCGTAACAGGGGTGGCCCGTCGACGCCGGGAGGACGCAACGGCCGCCAGGCAGTTCCCCCCTGTCTTTCGCGCACAAACCTTGATCCATATCTACATTCGCCGTTTCGCCCCCTGCTAGCGTCAAGAACCTGCAGCACGGCAAACGGAGAGGGATCATGCGCATCGTATGGGGCCCGGCCTATGAGCTGGGTATCCTGGTCATCGACCAGCAGCACAAACGCATCGTGGACTACATCAACGACCTGGACCGTCTGGTCGGCCAACCTGGCGCCCAACTGGGCGTGGCCCGGGTGCTCTATGATCTGGTGGACTACACCGAATCCCACTTCAGCTTTGAGGAAGCGCTTATGGAGCGGGCCGGTTATGACGAGCTGGATGATCACCACTCTCTGCACCGCAAGTTCACCTTTCATATCGAGTCTCTGATGCGCCGCCATGAAGAAGGTGAAGCCGTGGCAGAGCCGCTATTGCAGGTGCTGGAGAAGTGGCTGTTGCATCATATTCTCGAAGAAGATCGTGACTATACGGAGCAGGTACGGGATTTTATCGACGGTATTGGTCGGGAACGGCTTGGCGGGTGGGTCAACGAGAATCTGCGCAAGCATTTTCGGGTGACGTAATCGCGGGTACAGCGTTATTGCCAAGCGCCGATCATGGCGCGATGGATGGAGCAGGTCGTGCAGCGGCTGGTCTGCGGTTGCGTTACGTAGGGAGTTACGCGGAGAATCAAGCGAGGACACACACAAAGTGAGGGAGTCACGAGTGGTAGAGTCGCGTAGCGTAACCGTGTTTTATGACGAGGTAATGCTCGGCCATAACCCCCAGGTGGATTTGCCCTTTCTTCCCAGCCGGGTGGAAAAGCGGGTAAGAAGTATTCTCGGTGGGCTGAACTTCAAATGGGACTACCCGGAACACCCCGGCCGGCTCACCGCCATCATGGACTTGCTCAAGCAGGAACCCATCGAGGGCGTACAGTTCCAGTCAGGCTCACCCGCCACCTACGAACAACTGGGACGTGTCCACACCACCACCTACCTGGATCATATCTTTTCCCTGGCAGGCAAACGCGCCTGGCTGGACAGCGATACCACCGCCGTCTCGCCGGAGAGCATTCCGGCAGCCACCTCTGCGGCGGGCAATGCCATTGCCGCCGTGGAGAGCGTGGTGAAGGGGGAAACGCAAAGCGCGTTTGCCCTGGTTCGGCCCCCCGGCCACCATGCCGAACCGGTGCGGGCGCGGGGCTTCTGCCTGTTCAATAACGTGGCCGTGGCCGCCGCCCATGCCCAGGCAAAACTGGGTTGCCAGCGTATCCTGATCGTTGACTGGGACGTGCACCACGGTAACGGCACCCAGGACATCTTCTGGGCCGACCCGGATGTGCTGTTTTTCGACACCCACTGCGCCGCGCCGTTTTACCCGGGGTCCGGAAATTTGAATGAGGTGGGTGCCGGCCTGGGTGAAGGCTATACGGTCAACGTTCCTCTGCCGGAATCTGCTGGCGACATCGCCATGGAAAAGGCCTTCCGCGATATTCTGATCCCCGCCGCTGACCGCTTTGAGCCCGACCTGGTGCTGGTCTCCGCAGGCACCGATCCCCACCACAACGACATGGCCTTCAATCTGAGCTACGACGGCTTCGCAGTACTCACCAGCATCGTCCAGAGCATTGCCGACAAACACTGCGATGGCCGCCTGGTACTGGTTCTGGAAGGCGGCTACAACCTGACCTCTCTCGCCCGCGGCGTACATACCATGTTGACCGTAATGGCCGGCGGTGATGTGCCGGAACTGATGGAGTGCGGTTTACGTGAGGTGATGGAAGCGGCGGAGTTTCATCGGGATGCGTTTGAGGAGGAGTAGATATTGCGGGCTGTGCGGGTAGTATTTTTTGTTATCTGTAACCGCTAAATGGAGTCAAAAATTTCTGCACCTGTACATTATCAAAGGCCTTACCCATTTTCTTGTTTTGATCATGTCACGCTGGGCAGTTAACTGCCCGGTATGGCCAACCACTAAAACAGTATTCGCCATGAAAGCATCATGGTGATGTGCTCTGTTTTCATCGTCTCATCGGTGGAGTGGAAGCGGTGTTCGGGTCGTCAGGCGACGGAGCCGAACACCTGAATGATATTCCCCAGTCGCGCGGTAAACTTGTCGCCGCTGTTGAGCGGGCCGACGCCGGCGGGGGTGCCGGTGAAGACCACGTCGCCCGGTTCCAGGGTGAAGGTCTGGCTGATTTCGCTGAGTAACTCGAAGGTGGGGAACAGCATCTGGCCGGTGTGACCGTGCTGGCGAACCTCGTCGTTGATTTCCAGGGTAACGTTGAGTTTCTGCTTCACGGAAATGCCGCGGGCATCGATGAAGCCGGATACCGGGGCGGCGGCGTCGAAGGCTTTGGCCCGTTCCCAGGGGTGACCTTTTTCTTTCAGGGTGTTCTGCACGTCACGCAGGGTCAGGTCCAGGCCGACGCCGTAGCCGGCGATGCTGAAGCGGACGTTGTCCAGGTCGGCTTCCTTGTGAATTCGTTTGCCGATCAGTACCACCATCTCCACTTCGTGGTGCACGGCCCCCTGCCCTTTGGGCAGCTCCAGGGGTTCGTGCAGGCTTGCCAGGGAGGTGGCCGGTTTCATGAAGAGGATGGGGGCGTCCGGGACGTCATTGCCCAGTTCTCTGGCATGGTCGGCGTAGTTGCGGCCCACGCACACCACCTTGCCCACCGGGATGTCGATGGGCGCGCCGTCGATCCAGCGGTGTTTATAGCCGTCCTGATCCACCGGGGTGTTCACTTCATCAAACATCGAACAGTTTCCCCGGGTTCATGACGTTGTTGGGATCGAAGACGTGTTTTACCGCTTTCATGCAGGCGATTTCTTCCGGGCTGCGGGAATATTCCAGATAGGGTTTCTTGGTCATGCCCACGCCGTGCTCTGCAGAGATGGAGCCGTTGTATTTCTCGACAATTTCGAACACCCACTTGGAGACGTTGTTGCACTGGGCGAAGAAGTCTTCCTTGGCCAGGTCTGCGGGCTTGAGGATGTTCAGGTGCATGTTGCCGTCGCCGATGTGGCCGAACCAGACGATCTCGAAATCCGGGTAGGCCTCCTGCACCACGGTGTCGATGTCTTCCACGAAGTCCGGCACCTTGGAGACAGTGACCGAGATGTCGTTCTTGTAAGGGGTGTGCGGGGCGATGGATTCGGAGATGCGCTCACGCAGCTGCCACAGCTGATCCAGCTGCTGCAGGGACTGGCTCATGACGCCGTCCAGTACCCAGCCTTCTTCTACACACTTTTCAAAGATGGCCATGGCCTGATCGCCGGTGGCCTCTGACAGCTGTTCGAATTCCAGCAGGCAGTAGAACGGGCACTCGGTGTCGAAGGGTTTGGCAACGCCATGTTCCAGCACGTGCGCCATGGCCTTGTCGGAGAAGAACTCGAAGGCGGTCAGGTCGATGTCCTGCTGGAAGGCGTGCAGGATCTTCATCACTTCCCGGAAGCCGGGGGCGCCCAGTACCAGGGCGGTCAGGTCTTTCGGCTCGCGGGCCAGTTTTACCGTGGCTTCTACCACAAAGCCCAGCGTGCCTTCGGCGCCGATGAACAGATGACGGAAGTCGTAGCCGGTGGCGTTCTTGATCAGGCCCTTGTTCAGGTCCAGCAGTTCGCCCTTGCCGGTGACCACTTTCAGGCCGGTGATCCAGTCGCGGGTCATGCCATAGCGTATTACCTTGATGCCACCGGCATTGGTGCCGATGTTGCCGCCGATCTGGCTGGAGCCGGCAGAGGCGAAGTCCACCGGGTAGAACAGGCCCTTCTGTTCGGCGAATTCCTGCAACTGCTGGGTGATGACGCCGGGCTGCACGGTGACAGCGCGGTCGAATTCGTTGAATTCCAGGATCTTGTTCATGCGATCGAAGGCCACCACCAGCTCGCCGTTGGCGGCCACCGCCCCGGCGGACAGGCCGGTGCGGCCCCCGGAGGGCACCAGGTGCAGGCCGTGGTCGTTGGCGATTTCCACGATCTGTTGCACCTCGTCGATGGTCTCCGGCAGCGCTACCGCGCTGGGGGCCGGGGCCCATACCTTGGTCCAGTCGACCCCGTAGCGCTGGGCGCTTTCCGGGTCGGTAAGGAGGCGATTGCCAAGCAAATCAGTCAGTTGCTCCAGCGCAGCATGGGCATGGGCGGTCATCAACAGGTCTCCTGCAGGGGTAAAACGCACGATGTTGAGGCGTTCTCACGGCAACTTGAGCAATCCGACGGCGCGGCTGCTCTCAATTTGAGCGGGCTATGTTAACATACGCGCCCATTTCACAGGCTACCGAGACTTCAATCATGGCCGATACTTCTCTTGAGAAGGACAAGATCCGCGTTCTCCTGCTCGAGGGCATCCACGAAAACGCCGTGGAGAACCTGAAAGCGCACGGCTATAGCAATGTGGAGCTGCTGCCCACCGCGCTGACCGGCAACGATCTGGCAGACAAGATCAAGGATGCCCATTTCGTCGGCATTCGCTCGCGCACCCAGCTCACCGAAGAGGTGTTCCAGGCGGCGGAGAAACTGATCGGTGTGGGTTGTTTCTGTATCGGTACCAACCAGGTGGATCTCAACGCCGCCCTGAAGCGTGGTATCCCGGTATTCAATGCCCCCTATTCCAACACCCGCTCGGTGGCCGAGCTGGTGATTGCCCACACCATCAACCTGATGCGTGGCATTCCCGAGAAGAACGCCTCTGCCCATCGCGGTGGCTGGCTGAAGTCTGCCAAGGACAGCTACGAGATCCGTGGCAAGACGCTGGGGATTGTGGGTTACGGCAACATTGGCGCTCAGGTGTCCGTGCTGGCCGAATCCATGGGCATGAAAGTGAAGTTCTACGACGTGATTCCCAAGTTGCCGCTGGGTAATGCCGAGCAGGTGAGCAGCCTCACCGAGCTGCTGGGGCAGTCCGACGTGGTCAGCCTGCACGTGCCGGATACCGCCGCCACTCGCTGGATGATCAAGGAAGAACAGATTCGCGCCATCAAGCCCAAGGGTTACCTGATCAACTATGCCCGCGGCAAAGTGGTCGATATCGATGCCCTGGCCGGTGCCCTGCGTGATGGCCACCTGCTGGGCGCAGCCATCGACGTGTTCCCGGAAGAGCCCAAGGGTAACGACGACGAGTTCATCAGCCCGCTGCGTGAATTCGACAACGTGATCCTGACCCCGCATATCGGGGGCTCCACCCAGGAAGCCCAGGTCAACATTGGTACCGAAGTGTCCGAGAAGCTGATCCGCTACTCCGACAACGGTGCCACCCTGGGTGCGGTGAACTTCCCGGAAGTGGCCCTGCCGGCTCACCCGGACATGCACCGCCTGCTGCACATTCACAAGAACGTGCCCGGCGTGCTCACCCAGATCAACACCGTGTTCTCCGAGAACGGCATCAACATCTGCGGTCAGTACCTGCAGACCAACGAAGAGATCGGTTACGTGGTCATCGACGTGGACAAGGGCTACAGCCAGCTGGCGCTGGAGAAGCTGCGCACCATTGATGGCACCATCCGCACCCGGGTGTTGTTCTAGACAACCCGGTGTTTCTGCAGGAGCGTTCGGTCGGGCGCTCCTGCGGAACTGTGAAACACTCGACAAAAAGCCGGTGGCGGGCTACCTTGCTTGCTCCGGCTTTTTTCGTATTTAACCTATGAGACGACTCAGGAAAGGATGCCTGTTGGTTGCAGGGCTGCTGGCATTGTCCGGCTGTGCCACAAACTCCCTGTTTGTGCCCTACCCCAATCAGGCCCAGCAATGGAAGGCCTCGCTGGCCACCGCCCCCGTGACCCCGGCGGCCACCCAGAAGCTGGAAAAAGCGGCCAGTGGCGGCGATGGCGTGCTGTATCTGCAGGAACTGGGTCGAGTCAGTCAGCTTACCGGCCAGCGTGAGCAGAGCCGCGAAGCCTTTGCCGGCGCCATTCAGAAATATGACGACGAAGACGCCAGTGCTCGCATTCAGGTGTCATCCCTGACGGCTTCCGCCTCCTCATTGATTACCAACGACAATGCCCGCGGCTATGTGGCGCCGGACTACGAGCGCATCTTCACCCACGCCTATCAGGCCCTGAATTACTGGGATGCCAACGATCCTACCGGCACCGCCGTGGAATTGCGTGGTGCGGCCCTGGAGCAGCGGGTAGCCGCCGACAAGCGCGACAAGGAAATTGCCAAGGCCGAGGAAGCCGCAGAAGAAAACAACGTGGACCTGAGCCAGTTCGATGGCTATTTCCAGGGCATCAATGCGGTGGCCGGGGAGGTCAAAGCCAGCTTCCAGAACGCCTGGACCTTCTATCTGTCCGCCCTGTTCTGGGAAGCCCACGGCGAATACAACGATGCCCTGGTGGACTACAAGAAGGCCCTGGAGATCCACCCTGAGCTGGACATGCTCAAGGAAGACGTACAGCGAGTGTCCAATGCCATGAAGGGCCGTCCTGCCGAGGACGGCATGGTGGCAGTGCTCTACGAACAGGGCTTCGTGCAGGCCCGGGAAGAATTCAGCCTGCCCATTCCCACCGTCCACGGTATCTTCTCGGTGGCCTTCCCGACCTATTCCCTGACCAGCAAGCCGCGCCCCAACAGCCTGCGCGTGCTGGACAGCGCCAGCCAGCCACTGGGCGAAACCGTAGTGCTGGCCGATGTGGGGGCCCTGGCCGCCAAGGATCTCAAAGAGCGTCTGCCTGGCATGCTGGTACGCCAGACCCTGCGTGCTACGGCCAAGTACAACCTGCAGAAAAAGGCCAATGATGATTTCGGCCCGCTGGGGGCCTTTGCCACCCAGCTGTATAACCTGGTCAGTGAGCAGGCGGACCGGCGTAGCTGGCTGACCCTGCCGGCCTACGCCCAGGCAACACGATTTTCACTGCCTCAGGGGGAACATAGCCTTGTATTGAGCACCCCCGGGGGCAATGCTACGTTGACGGTACCGGTGGTAAACCGTGGCCTCACCGTGATTCATGTGGCGGCCGTTCCCGGCCAGCTGATTACCCGCGCGTTACCCGTTCAGGAGGGACCCTTATGACACTGTTACGCCCGATGCTGGCGCTGCTGCTGGCCGCGATGCTGGCGGCCTGCTCGGCCACCAATATGGGCCGCATGGAAGTGGATGAAGACGGCCAGACCATCACCAAGGTCTATTCCAGCAACAGTCTGCTGGCCAGCCGTATTTCCGTGCAGGATCTGAAGCAAAAGACCGTGGGGGACCTGCTCTATATACAGGCCGCCCTGGAAAATGACTGGAAATTTGAACTGGATTTCCAATACAAGTTCAAATGGTTCGATAAGGATGGTTTCGAGCAGGCGCCGGAAGGCCAGCCCTGGCGGCAGGTGGTGATGGCGGGTCGTAGCCAGAACAGCGTCCAGGCCGTTGCCCCCAACCCGTCCGCGGTACGCTTTGAAATCTGGGTACGCGAATAAACGTCGTGTGCCTTTCTAAAGGGAACAAGGAGAAAATCATAATGCTACGCGTACTTTCCATGCTGCTGCTGGGCAGCGCCCTGGCCCTGTCCGGCTGTGCCTCCAAGGTGGATTACGGTGATGCCCAGGCCCGCGAAACCGTGAACACGGATTTCGGTTCCACCGACCTGCAGATGATCGCCGCCAAGATGGTGGATGACATGATGGTGTTCCCGCCCATCGTGCAAATGACCCAGAACCGCCGTCCGGTGGTATTCGTGGATCGCATCAAGAACAAGACCACCGAGCATGTGGACACCGAGTCCATTACCGACACCATTCAGTCCAAGCTGATCAACTCCGGCAAGTTCCGTTTTGTGGACATGTCCGTGGTCGATCGTGTGCGTCAGCAGCTGGACTACCAGAGCGATTCCGGCCTGGTGGATCCGTCCACTGCCGCCGCCATGGGCCGCCAGATCGGCGCCGAGCTGATGATGTACGGTAACTTCTCTTCCATCGTCAAGCGCGATGGCAGCACCAAGGACGTGTACTACAAGTTCACCTTGAAGCTGCTCAATATCCAGACCGGCATTATCGAGTGGACCAACGAAAAAGAAATCCGCAAGACTCGCAGCAAGAGCCTGTTCGGGTTGTAAGGACGCTGCACGCAACCGGTGCTCCCGCTTGCGTGCAGGCTAACCAGACATGGAGGCCGTTATGACCAAGCACCTGTTCGCTCCGTTATTTTTCATCCTGTTGCTGTGTTCGTCACTGGCCCAGGCGGCCACGGAAACCATTTCCGTGTCGGCCCGGGGTTACGGCGACAACCCGGAACAGGCCATGACCAATGCCCTGGTGGCAGCGGTGCGACAGGCTGGCGGGGTCAGCGTGGCGGTGGACCCGAACTTCCGCACCAATATGCTGGAATGGGTGATTCGCCAGCAGGGTGATGTCAGCACCTGGATCGGTACCGAGACCTCGGTGCCGGAACCGCAGCTGCCCACCCTGGGCAACATCAAGAGTTACCAGGTGCAGTCGGTGAAGCAGGTGGAAGACGGCCTGTGGCAGGCGAATGTGCAGGCGGATGTGCTGCGCCCCAAGGCGCTGGGCGCGGATCGCTCGCACCTGCCAGGCATTGCCATCACCACCTTCGACAGCCGCAAGCCCCGCTATGATCTGGGCGATCTGCAGGTGCCGGCCAGCCAGGTGCAGCGTCAGTTGCGCGATGATCTGGTTACCGCCTTTACCCAGTCCGGGCGCTTCCGGGTGCTGGACCGGGCCAACCTGGATGCCATCGACCAGGAGCAGGCGGTGGTGCAGGAAGGGAGTGTGGCGCCGGAAGAGCTGGTCCGTCTGGGGCAGCGCAAGGGTGCCGATCTGCTGCTGGTAGGTACCATCGAGGACTTCAGCATCGGCGACAGCCAGCGGGAATTCTACGGGGCCAAATTCTCCGGCTATGAACCGCGCATCCGCGTTCGCTATCGGCTGATCGACACCACCACCAGCGAAATCCTGTGGGCGGATCTGTTCGACTGGAACAAGTCCGAAGCCTCCATCCGCGAAGTGGCCCGTCAGCTCAATATCGACGACCGCAATCATCCGGAACGGCTGGCGGATGAACTCTACCCGGCCATTGCCCGTGCCATGGCCGGTGCTGCCACCGACGTGCTCTACCCGGTGCAGATCATCAAGGTGCAGGGCGACACGGTCTTCCTCAGCCAAGGTCAGGGCCGGCTGGAGCAGGATGCCAGCATGCAGGTCTACCGCCCTGCCGGGGAAATGAAAGACCCGGACACCGGCCTGACCATCAAGCTGGAGGGTAACGTCCTGGCTACCCTGACGGTCACCGACGTGCGCCCGGATTATGGTGTGGCCCGTCTGGAAGGCCCGGCCAGTAGCGCGCTACAGGCGGGTGACCGGGTGCGTACTTCGCGCCAGTCCAGCGATCCCGCCGCCCGCCCCGCCGGGCAGAAAGCCAGCCCGGGCTCCTCGGAAGCGCCGATTCAGTGGTAACCACAAGCCCCCTTCCCGGGGGCTTTTTATTGGCTCAGCTGGAGATCACGTGTCACGCCCCGACATCTCACGTCCCGAGATCTTGCTGGTCTACGACAAGGAATGCCCGGCCTGCCATGCCTACTGCCAGGTGGTGCGGATTCGCGACAGCGTGGGTGAGCTGCGCATCGTGGATGCCCGGGAAGACAGTGAGGTGATGCGCGAGATTACCGGCGCCGGCATGGATATTGACCAGGGCATGGTGCTGAAGATGGGCGACCAGCTCTACTACGGCGCCGATGCCATCCATGCCCTGGCCCTGATCGGCAGTCGCTCCGGCGTGTTTAACCGCTTCAACTACTGGATGTTCTGTTCCCGGCGCGTGTCGACAGTGCTCTACCCGCTGCTGCGTTTCTTTCGCAACCTGCTGCTGAAGCTATTGGGTAAAACGCGCATTAACAACCTCAATCAGCCTGGTCGTGATCGGTTCTGATTTTTCTTCTAGATTTGCCCTTCCATGGGTCGAGCCTTTTGATAGAAATGCCTACGAATAATTCAGAGATGTCGTCTTTTCTGTCGTGGTGTTGATAGCAACCCTGTCTGTATGGTCAGACGATATCAGGGAAGTCGTCTTCGGGCGGGGCGGTATTCCGAAGCAGGGAGGGTTTATCACGTCACCTCTGTGACGAATGGCCGCTACCCTTTCTTCTCCGACAATCACCTCGCAAGTCAGGTGTGCAGAACGCTTTTCTGGAGTGACCAGTCAGGTGCTACTTCAACCCTTTGCTATATGCTCATGCCGGATCATCTGCACTGGCTCTTTCAACTTGAAGACGGTGCTTCCTTGTCAAAAGTGATGTTAAGAATGAAGGGGAGAAGCGGTCGGCTTTGTGGCGCTGCAGTCTGGCAGAAGGGATACCACGACCATGCGATACGCAAAGAGGAGAGCATTCTGGATGTGGCGCGATATATAGTCGCGAATCCTTTGCGTGGCGGGTTGGTACGTTCACTAAGAGACTACCCGTACTGGAACGCCGCCTGGCTATAACCCCCTGTAGGAGCACCTCTTGAGGTGCGAACCGCGCGCCAGCGCGGAAATCGTCCGCAGGACGATCAGGAATATCAACGCTCGACAGGTTTCAGAAAGGAGGGGCAAGCAACATAAATGTTGTCGCCTCGCTTCGCGCGGTTCGCACCTCAAGAGGTGCTCCTACAGGTGCCTATTGAGAGGTGGCGGAGCTTAAGGTCATTTCCCGCTTACGCTTTTTAATGGCCACCCGTGCCTTGCGCTTCTTCCACCAGATCACTACGCCGGTAATCGACAGCATGGCCACGGCGATGCCCATGATCGACACGATGATGCGGCCCGGCATGCCGGCAATGCGCCCGGAGTGCAGGGGGAACTGCAGCTGGTTGAAGACGTCGGCGGCGGTGCCCTGCCAGGGGACTTCATCGCCGATCAGGTTGCCGTTCTCGCCGTCGTAGTAGAGGCTTTTGACTTTCATGCCGCCGCTGTCATGGTCTTCGCCCGGGTAGTAGAAGCGCACCCCGAAGACGGCAAAATTGTCGCTGTAGAAGGTGTCGCCGATGGGCTCTTGCCAGTTGCGGTTATCTGCTTCGGTACGTGCCTTGTCAAACAGGGCCGGCCAGCTTACCCGGGGTTCCACCGGGTCATGCAGGGCGGTGGGGGTGCGGGTCTCGAAAGGCCCGGGGGTGGTCTCTGAAACCATGGACATCACCGGGTAGAAAACTTCCCGATACAGGTTCAGGGAGAAAGAGGTAAAGGCCAGGATGAGTAGCAGGCCAAACACCCACAGCCCGACCGCCGTATGCAGATCAAAATTCAGTTTGTAGGCGCCAGCGCCGCGACGAATCATCCAGGCAGGCTTCCAGCGTTGCAGCCAGCTCTTGCCGCCGGCTTTCTGCGTACGGCGCTTGCGCGGCAGGGTCAGCGCCATGGCGATAAAGGTATCGAACAGCCACACCATGGCGGCGGCGCCCATCAGCCAGATGCCCCAGCGGTTAATGCCGTTCCACTCCGGCAGATGCAGGGTGAAGTGCAGCTTGTAGAGGAATGACATCAGGTGTTCCGGGTGCAGGGAGATCTTGCCCCACAGACGTTTGCCGACGATCTCGCCGGTGACCGGATCCACGAACGCGTGGTCGTAGTCCAGATCATAGAGCTGTCCGGTTTCCGGGTTCTCCCGGGCATCTACCCAGATTTCCGCGTTATGGCCGGGTTCCGCCTCCAGATTGAAAAAGCTGGCGCGTACCCGGGGATCGGCTTGCTCCACCCGGTCCACCAATTCCAGCATGGGCAGCGGTTGCCCTTCGCTCTGGCTCTCGAACAGGTGCGGATTGAGCCATTCATCCAGCTCGTGGTCCCAGGAAATCAGCGCCCCGGTGAGGCCGGCAATAATCAGGAAGCCGGCAATAAAGAGGCCGAACCAGCGATGAAGAACCACCAGAATTGCGCGCATGATGCACCTGTCACGATCAGACTGAACGCGGCAGTCTAACAGGAATAAAAGTAATTCTCATTACGAAAGTGGCTCAGTCGTGTTGCCTGCGACTGCGCCATAGCGGATAGGGAATCCCGGCTATCCGGTTGATGATGAAGGCCTGGGCGACCAGCAGGGCCACGGCGCTGATCAGTACCGGCAGTTGCTGCAGTTCGTGCATCAGGCCCAGGGAAACAATCAGTGCCGTGGCCCCGGCCGGTGGGTGGGCGACCCTGAACAGGATCATCAGCGCACTGGTAAAGCCCAGCGACAGACTGGCGGCTACCACCCGTGGCCATTCCACCCCGGTCAGGAAGGCGGCGGGGGCATCATGCAGCCCGCATACCCATAGCGCGGCCCAGCCGCACAGGGCGCCAATCACATGACCGCTGAGCACATTGCGTGGCGAGGCGGCCTCCGCCAGGGGCAGGTGGAACAACAGAAAGGCGGTGGCGCCCAGTGACGGAAAGATAAACGACTGTTGGGTGATCAGCGCGACGATGGCGATCAGGGCGATACTCAGCCCGCCGTTCACCAGATTGAACAGCGCCAGCACCAGGCGGGGGTTGAACCGCTGGCTCATCACATCCAGATGCAGTTGCCGCAGCAGGCCGCCGACCAGCTGCTGGCGCAGCCGATCATTCTGTTCACTCATCTCGTGCACTATTCCGGGGCGGATAAAGAGCACGCATGGTAAGGCTTCGGGCTGGGTTGGGCAATTTTGGTGCAGGCCAGGCCGATAGCGCTTTTTAACAACGGGCCATCAGCAAATCCGCTAGCATGAGCGGATCAGAAAAGGAGATCACCGTGGAAGGCTTTTTCTCTCAGGCGCTGGTTCTGCTGGCGGCGACGTTGTTGTTATTGCCCCTGTTCCAGCGTTTGGGGCTGGGCAGCATTCTTGGTTATCTGGCGGCGGGCATTGCGGTGGGGCCGTTGGGTCTGGCGCTGGTCAGCGGCGGTACCGATGTACTGCACTTTGCCGAGCTGGGTGTGGTGCTGATGCTGTTTCTGGTGGGGCTGGAACTGGCGCCGCAACAGCTGTGGGCACAACGGCAACGGCTGGTGGGGCTGGGCGCGAGTCAGGTGATCTTCAGCGCCCTGCTGTTGGCCGGCGCCTTTCTGCTGCTGGGCTTTGAGACCAACAAGAGTTTGGCCATCGGTTTTACCCTGGCCCTGTCATCCACCGCTTTTGTGGTGCAGATGCTGGTGGAAAACAACCAGTTGGGTACACCCCAGGGGCGTTCTGCCTTCTCTATCCTGCTGTTCCAGGACCTGGCCGTGATTCCAATCCTGTTGCTGCTGCCGCTGCTGGCCGGAGCGCAGGCGGGGGACGACAGCCCGCAGTTGTTGGCGGGCCTGGCAGCGCTGGCAGGTATGGTGCTGGCGGGTAAATACGCACTGAATCCGTGGCTGGGCTGGCTGGCGAAACTGCGCAACCGGGAACTGATGATCGCCAGTGCGCTGATGCTGGTGCTGGGCGCGGCCGCACTGATGGAGCACCTGGGCCTGTCCATGGGCCTGGGCGCCTTTGTGGCCGGGGTGCTGCTGGCCAACTCGCCCTACCGGGAGCAACTGGAAACCGATATCCAGCCGTTCAAGAGCCTGCTGCTGGGCCTGTTCTTCCTGGCCATCGGCATGACCATGGACCTGCGTTTGCTGGTCGACAATCCCGCTGAGATTGCTCTTTATCTACTGGTATTGCTGGGCGTGAAAGCGCTGGTGCTGGCGGTGATCAGCCGGGTACGCGGGGTGGAATGGCGCAATACCGCCCTGTTCGGCATCCTGCTCTGCCAGGGCGGTGAATTCGCCTTTGTGCTGTTCACCCAGGCTCAGGCACTGAATCTGCTCGACAGCACCCTGGTGGGTCAGCTCAACCTGGTGGTCGCCCTGTCCATGGCCGCCACCCCGTTGCTGTTGAAGCTGGTGACACTGCTGTGGCCGGAGCGCCGCACCAGCAGCGCCCGCCCGGATCTGGAAGCGGAAGATATGCCCGATCACCACCCACGGGTGGTGATTGCCGGGCTGGGACGTTTCGGCCAGATCACCGCGCGGATTCTGGTGGCACGCAAGATTCCCTTCACGGCGCTGGACTCCGACCCGGATGAGATCGACATGCTGCACCGTTATGGCAACGAGGTGTACTTCGGCGATGTGACCCGTCTGGACCTGTTGCGCAATGCCGGGCTGGAGCACGCCAGGGTAATGGTGCTGGCCGTGGATGACGTGGATGCTTCGCTGAAGGCAGCGGCACTGGTGCGTCATCATTTCCCCGACGTGACCATCGTGGCGCGGGCCCGGGACCGGTTCCACGCCTACAAGCTTCATGACCTTGGGGTGCAGCAGGTGATCCGTGAAACGTTCGAGTCCGCCCTGCTCAGTACCCGGCTGACGTTGATGCAACTGGGCGTGCCGGAATCCACCGCCATCGATCTGGTGCGCAGTTTCCGTGACCTGGACGAAAGCCTGCTGCGTGAGCAGGCCGAACACCAGAACGACGGCGACAAACTGGTGGAAGCCAACCAGCGTGGTCGGGCGGAATTACAGTCTCTGCTCTCACAGGATGACGGCATCAGTCAATAATACTATTGAGAATCGTTATCATATTCATTACCATCCCCAGCCAGTTTCGGCCCGGATCATTGTTGGGGGCAGAGAACACTCTGTCAGCCGAAGCCGAATATGTGTGAACTGACTGGGGCTTTCCATGGGAAATCGAATATTGTTTGGGGCGATAAACGCCTCGCTGTTGCTGCTATCGCCTGCCCTCCAGGCGGACAAGACGGATGCGTCTGTTCATGAGCTGAGCGAAATCACTGTCGGTGCTTCTGCGTCTGGTGAGGTAGCCAACGATACCGAAAGCTATGCTCCCAAAAAGGCTGTCTCCAGTGCGACAGGTCTTTCCATGAGCTTGCGTGAAACGCCGCAATCCGTGTCCGTGACCACCCGCACGGAAATGGATGATTTCGGCCAAAACACAATGAATGATGTGTTGGCCAATACCACCGGTATTACCGTGCAGAAATACGAAACCGATCGGTCTGAATACAATGCCCGCGGTTTTGATATTGATACCTTTAAATATGACGGTGTGGGTTCGCCTTCTGGTCGCCCCGGCGTGCGCGGTGAGTTGGATACCGCGTTGTTTGAGCGTGTGGAAGTGATTCGTGGTGCCAATGGTCTGATGGCTGGCGCGGGCGAACCTTCCGCCGTGGTGAACTTTGTCCGCAAGCGTCCTACCCGTGATGCGCGCGCGTCAATCGGTTTGACCGGAGGCTCCTGGGACACCTACCGCGCCGATGGCGATTTATCAGGTAGTCTGACCGATAATGTCCGGGCACGTGTGGTGACCGCGTACCGGGATGGGAACTCCTACCTGGACCGGTATGAAAAAGAGCGTGGCGTTCTCTATGGTGTGGTTGAAGTAGATTTGACTGAGAACACCTTGTTCACCGTTGGCTATTCTCGCCAGGAAGATAACGCGGACCAGAACATGTGGGGCTCCTTACCGCTGTTCTACGCGGATGGCACCCCCACAGACTTTAGCGTCTCTACCAGCACAGGGGCCGATTGGGCCTTTTGGGATACGGTCAAAGAAGACGCTTTTTTCGAACTGGCCCACCAATTTGATAATGGCTGGGAAGGCAAAGCGGTTTATCAATACCGTAAATGGGTGGGCGACTCGAAGTTGCTCTACCTGTTCGGTAACCCCACCCGTGATCTGGATGGCATGTTTGCCTACCCCAGCAAGTTCCAGAGCTATGAACGCCAGGAAACCGTTGACCTGTCTGCCCGGGGGCCCTATGAGGTCGGTGGGCGTGTCCATGAAATGGTCATCGGCTTTAACCGTGGCAAAGTCCGCCCTAAAGAAATGTCCATTTTTGCTGATTTCGGCGGTTCGCGCTTTACACCGATTGACTCGGAGCAAGTGTTCACCGGGGACTTCCCTGAGCCAGCCTTTGACGGGGAGCAAGAAGGCAGTGACTGGGTCGATCGGTACCTGGGGGGGTATCTGGCCACCCGCCTGAATCTGGCTGACCCGCTGACCGCGGTGGTTGGTGCGCGTTATCAGGATGTGGAAAGCGAGGGGGAGGCCTACGGCGCTACCCGCACCACCAGTGCCTCTGAACTGATTCCCTATGCCGGCGTGATCTTTGATCTGACCGAGCAGCATTCTCTGTACACCAGCTATACCACTATCTTCAATCCGCAAACGGAACAGAAGCCGGACGGAAACCGTCTGGACCCGATCGAGGGTGTCAATATCGAGTATGGCCTGAAGAGCGAATGGTTCCAGGGCCGCCTGAATACCTCTTTGGTGGCATTCGAAACCGAACAGAAAAACGTGGCAGAGGAAATTGACAACGGCACACCGATAGCCGAATACCGGGGAGAGGACTTCGATAGCGGTGGCTATGAAGCCGAGGTGTCCGGTGAGGTCATGAGGAACTGGAATATTTCAGCTGGCTACTCCTATCTGGACATTGAGGATGATGATGAAGGCAATGAGCTGAGAACCTATATTCCTGAAGAAACCTTCACACTGGCGACCACCTATCGCCCGGCCGGCTTGGAGAAACTGAAGGTGGGCATGACCGTTAACTGGCAGAGTACGGTGACTAACACCAGCGGCGGTAATGAATCAAAACAGGAAAGTTATGCATTGGTTAACCTGATGGCAGGCTATGACTTCACTGATAACTTCAATGCCAAACTGCGAGTGAACAACGTGACCGACGAAAAGTATCTGAGTAGCTTGCGGTACTTTGGTCAGAGCTACTACGGTGCACCGACCAACGCAAACCTGAGTCTGAACTATACGTTCTAATTACGGTTAATCACTGTCGCAACCGTTCAACGTCGGCATCTGTGCAAGCAAGGGTGTCGGCGTTTTTTTATGTCTGAAAACTTCTGTAGGAGCCATGCTCGCATGGCGATTCAAAGAGGGTTCGCCATGCGAGCATGGCTCCTACAGAGTGCGGCTTACAGCTTCAGCTTGTTCAGCCCACGGCTGATGGCCTGGCCCAGGCCGGCTTTCACTGCCGGGCCGATCAGGGGCAGTTTGCCTTCAAACTCAATCACGTAGTGCAGCTGGCTGCCGCCGTTGCCGTTTTCGGAAAAACGCATGGTGCCTTTATGGTTCTTCAGGGGGCTGCCCTTGCTGATCTTGTACTCGATCAGTTCGTTCGGCACGACCTTGGTGACGGTTTCTTCGAACGGCGGTGCGATAAGGATGCGCATGCGACGGGTGGAGCCCACGCCGTTGGGGCTGTCGATGCCGGGTTTCACTCGCTTGATCTTGGCCGGGGCGAAAATCACTTCCAGGTTTTCGTGGTCGCTGAGAAAGTCGAACAGCTTGTCCACGGAAAACGGGAAGGTCTTGGTAATCTCGATACGCTGCATGAAAAGCACTCCGCTAGGGCCCGGCAACGGGCCGGGCAAGTCTCACACCGGCATGGCCGGTAAACAGGATGTCGATTCTGACCGTTAGCCGCTGGTCTGCAAGGTTAAATCGGGCCATAGGGGACGCGGCCCTGGCGGGTTTTCGGTAGGAGCTATGCTTGCATGGCGAACAGGCTCTGAATGCTTCGCCATGCAAGCATAGCTCCTAGGTAAAAACTAACCCCAGCCCTCGGCCAGCCACCGGGTCACCTCTACCGCCGAGACTTCCCGGCAAGCACTGGCACACTGCCCTGCCCACAATGGCGAGCAGTCTCCACTGCCCTGGGCTTCCGCCGCCGCCCGCAACGGGCCGATGGCATTGCCCGCTAACGGGAAGGCCGGTGCGGCTTCCGGCAGAGGGCCCAGCGTATCCATCAACCGGTTCATCATTCCACGGGCGGGGCGCCCGGAAAATACCGTGGTCAAGGCGGTATGGCGGGCTCGGTCACTCTGCAGCCATTGCCGGTGCACGCTCTTGGTGGTGGCCTCCGGGCATAGCAGATAGGCCGTGCCTACCTGAACGGCGCTGGCGCCCAGCGCGCGGGCGGCCCGGACCCCTGCCGGGGTGGCAATGCCACCGGCGGCGATCACCGGTAGGGAAATGGCGTCGGCAATCTGTGGCAGCAAGCTTAAGGTGCCCTGCTGCAGGCTGAGGTCGTCACTGAGGAAGTGCCCCCGGTGTCCACCGGCTTCCAGTCCCTGCGCAATCACCCCGTCGGTGCCGTTCTCTGCCAGCCAGATTGCCTCCTCCACCGTGGTGGCGCTGGACAGCACCCGGGCCCCTGTAGCTTTTACTCGCGCCAGCAAGGCCGGGTCCGGTAAGCCGTAATGGAAACTCACCACCGCCGGGCGAAACCGTTCCAGCACCGCCGCGCTGTCTTCGTCGAAGGGTTGCCGGGAGGGGCCGTTGGCAATGGCCGAGGTATCCGCTGCGAATTCGTCATAGAAAGGCTGCAGGGCGTCCACCCAGCGCTGCTCCCCTTCCGGGTTCGGTGCAGGAGAGGTATGGCAGAAAAAATTCACATTCCAGGGTTTGTTGGTGGCCGCAGACAATTGCGTCAGTTGTTCTTCCAGCCCCTGGGCATTGAGCATCCCTGCCGGCACTGATCCAAGACCGCCGGCCTCACATACCGCCGCCGCCAGGCGCCAGTCCTGGACGCCGGCCATGGGCGCCTGGATCAGAGGGTGTGATGTGCGAAAGAGCGAGTGCATGGACGGCTCCAGTCATAATAATGGGAAGAGCAACGCTAACGGGAACCAGTGAATTCTTCTACCTTTCGATAGGCTCTCGCTTTTTAGTCCGTGGTGAGACAATCAGTCAGTGCCTATTAGCTGCTAGTGAAGGGGGTAAATAAAAAAAATACAATAACTCTGTCGCCAGGGTTGGCTGAGTGCTGAATACGGTTGAAGTCCATGTGTTTTGTGAGACGATTTTGATCGTCAACTTCTGGCCATGATTTTACGATATCAATGTCGTAAACACTCCCATCTTCAGAAACCCTAAATGAAGACATGATATAGTAGTAATGCTCGGTTCCAGAATGAACGACGTTGTGAGAAATGTCTGTAGTATTGCCTCGTTTTTGTATGCGGTAACTCCATATCGCATCAATGTGGGAATACCGGAAACTTTCTAAAACAATTTTTAGATAGCCGGGATCAATATTTTTGAAAGAAAAAATTTCATCAAAAAGATCATCGTTATCTTTGGAGTAAAGATAACGACAGTTTAATGCCATTACGTAGAGCCTTGAGCGTATTAGATTCGGGAGTTTTTTGTTTCTTGCTGTTTTTTTACTGTGTTCAAAGCACTTTTCTTCGGGAATGATTATTTCATAGTGTGTGTTGGCAACAAGATACTCTTTCCATTCTTCAGGTAAATTTTCGACAGAATTTGAGTAACTGATTGCTTCTTCAAATTTTTTAGAATCAAGCAATGAAAAGACATGTGATAGGTGTTGCTCGAATTGAGGCGGAGCCAGGTCAAGATGAGGCTCTCCCTCATGCCTCTCAGGAGACTTGCCGTAGGCAAGAAATGCTTGCAGACAAAAAGCCACTGCAATTAGTCGAAAAATGAACTGTTTATTCACAGAGATGCCTGAAAGTAATTGTGTAGGCGACCAATCGCAGAATTGCTGAGTTTGCACATCATATTCCGTTAGTGATCTCGTTGATCAGTCCGAGCGGGTTCTCTGCAATGCGGCCTGCCCGCTCACCGCAGCACTGCCAATCCCGCGCGGGTCGCTGGCGGCGGTGACCTCATTGCTGCCCTTGCGCCACAGGATCGCCTGCATGTTGCCGTAGTCGCGACCGGTGGAGACCACATGGTGGCCGCGTAGCATCAATTCCTTGGCCGCTTCGCTGCCGACAAACTCCGGCTCCGCCTGCACTTCATCGGGCAGGTACTGGTGGTGGAAGCGGACCCGGTTGACCCAGGCATCCACCGGCTGGTTGTTGGCCGCTTCCAGCACGCCGAGCATGACCATGGTGATGATACGGCTGCCGCCGGGGGTGCCGAGGATGGCCACGCGGTCGTCGAATTCCACGAAGGTAGGCGTCATCGACGACAGGGGGCGCTTGCCGGGGGCGATGGCGTTGGCCTCGCTACCCACCAGACCATAGGCGTTGGGAACGCCGGGTTTGGCAGAGAAGTCGTCCATTTCGTTGTTGAGCAGCACGCCGGTGCCCGGGGCCACGAAGCCGCTGCCGAAGGGCAGATTGATACTCAGGGTGGCGGCGACCCGGTTGCCGGCCTTGTCCAGTACCGACAGGTGGGTGGTGTGGAAGCCCTCTTCCACGGTGAGCGGTTCGCCCAGGGTGTGGCTGGGGGTGGCCTCGTCCGGGTTGATGGTGCTGGCTCGCTGCTTGGCATAATCGCTGCTCAACAGCTTATCCACAGGGATATCCACAAAGTCCGGATCGCCCAGGTAGCGGGCCCGATCCTGGTAGGCCCGGCGCATGGCTTCCACGATCAGGTGGGTATCCGGTTCGCCATCGAACTGACTGAGGATATTGAGGGCCTGGCCCATCACGATGCCGCCGGCGGAGGGCGGCGGTGCGGAAACGATACGGGCATTTTTAAAGGTGCTCACGGTAGGTGAGCGCTCAATCACTTCGTAGTTGGCCAGGTCGTCCAGGCTCCAGATCCCACCGGCCTGCTCCACGCCATCCACCAGCTGCTGGGCCACGTCGCCCTGATAGAAGCCGGCCTTGCCCTTCTCGGCCAGCAGGGTGAGCACCCGGGCCAGATCCGGTTGCTTGATCACATGGCCCGCGGGGGGCACCTTGCCGTTGTGCAGGAAGATGGCGGCAGCTTCCGGAAAGCGGTTGAGCACATCTTCCCGGTAACCGGCCAGTTTACGGTAATGCGCTTCCACCTCGAAGCCGTCTTTGGCCAGCCGGATGGCAGGGGCCAGGGAGGTCTTCAGGGGCAGCTTGCCGTAGTTCTCCGCCAGGTGCACAAAGGCGGCGGCCTGGCCGGGGATGCCGGCGGCGCTGGGGCCGTTCAGTGCCCAGTCACGCACTACCTTGCCATCGCGATCCTGGTACATGGTGGGGATGGCGGCGTCCGGGGCGGTTTCCCGGGCATCCACGAAGGTCTGCAGGCCGTCACTTTCCCGGTGCAGCAACCAGAACCCGCCGCCGCCCATACCCGCTGAGTAGGGCTCGACGACCGCCAGTGCCGCGGCCACGGCGATGGCCGCATCATAGGCATTGCCGCCCTGCTTGAGGATCTCCATGCCCGCTTCGGTAGCCAGTGGGTGAGCGCTCGCTACCGCGTTCTTGCCCGGCCCGGCGGCCTGGGCAGTAATGGTGATCAGCAGTAGCAAGGGAAGCAGAATGCGCATGGTTCCTCCGTGGATGCGGATATTTCTGTAGGAGCGCCGCTCGAGGCGCGAACCTGCTTGGGAAAGGTTTCCCGGGTTCGCTTCGCGCCTCGAGCGGCGCTCCTACAGCAGTTTGTCAGCGTTATTATTATTGAGTGGCTATTCTGACAACGCGATCCAAGGCTACCGCTTCTGAAAAGCCGCTACCCGCGACTGGTTCCGGTTCGCGGGGTTGGCCTGGCTGTATGCAGGGGCTGACTCGCGCTGTCGGGTGCCGCTATCGTTTCTTTCTTTCCTGGCGTTTCTGCTCCAGCGCTTCCGCGACCAGCGGCGGCACGAAGTTGCTCACATCCCCGTCCAGCAGGGCGATTTCGCGAATCAGCGAGCTGGAAATAAAGGACAGGTGCTCCGCCGGGGTCAGGAACACGGTTTCCAGGTCCGGTGCCAGTTGCCGGTTCATGTTGGCGAGCTGGAATTCGTATTCGAAATCACTCACCGCCCGCAGGCCCCGCAGCAGGATGTTGCCTTCCTCTTCCTTACAGAAGTGGGCCAGCAGTTTGGAGAAGCCGGTGACCCGTACATTGGGCAGATGGGCCAGTACCTGATTGGTCAGGTCGACACGTTCTTCCAGGTTGAACAGGGGCCCTTTCTTTTCACTGGCGGCAATGCCGACGACCACTTCATCAAACATCTTGGCGGCCCGCTCGACCAGGTCCAGATGGCCATTGGTGATCGGATCGAAGGTGCCTGGGTAGATTACGCGGTTGGTCATGCTTGGCTCGCTTTGTCGCTGAATACCGTACCCGGCGCCGGACCGGGTACCCACATTGCCCGCAAGCATACCCCAAGCGCCAGCAAAGATGCAGGGTCAGGCCGGTTGCGGGGCCGCTGGATTGCCATGGTATTGCTGGTACCAGCGGGCGCTGCGGGCAATAACCGCCTCCATGGCAGGGCGTGCCAGGCCCTGCTGATCCAGAAAATGGTCGGTGTCGGTGGTGTCGAAGCGGGTGGGCTGGATAAAGTGCAACGCCTCCGGCCAGGTGTTCATCAGCGTTGGCATCCCCGGCAGACGCAGTAATGCCGCCAGTACCGGTATCGGCAGGTGCCGCTGCGGCGCGCGCCGGCCCAGCATATCGGCGGCGATGGCCAGCAGGCCCTGCAGATTGGGCGTGGTCGGGTCCAGGGCCAGTAGCCGCGGTGGGGCGCTGTCAGCGGTGGCGGCCACGGCAATCAGTGCCGCCAGATGATCCACGGCCACCAGCGGTAGCCAGTGATCCGGGCTGCCCGGGACCATGGCCATTCGCCCCCGAGCCAGGTTGTCGAGCAGCGCAAATAGCGGCTGGGTACTATCCAGGGCGCCGCTATGGCTGTGGCCGGCGACGGTAGCGGGTTGCACTTCGACCAGATCCAGCGCATCGGTTGCCGCCAGCGCCCGTACCCGGATTGCCGCTTCCAGTTTGCTGGCTTCATAACCGCCGGCCCGGCGGTAGACGTGCTGCCAGTCCACCTGATCCGGGGCGTCGCTGGTGATACCCAGTCGTTGCAGATGCTCCCGGTTCTCCAGCATGAAGCCACTGATAAACACCAGGCGGCTGCCATGGCGGCGGGCCAGCTCGGCCACCGCCAGGCTGCCGGCCACGTTGGTGCGCTGGGCGGTGGCGCGATCCAGTTGCCAGGCAAAGCGGGCGCCCAGGTGAATGATGGCCTCAGGTGCAGCTAGATCCTCCGGCAGACCCAGGCCGGGCAGATCCAGGTCGCCCTGCACCGCCTGCAGGCGCTCGCCCTGCCCGCCCAGGGCATTGACCTGTTGGCGCAGGGCGGGGAGCTGGCTGTCCGGCTGGCGCAATACCACCAGAATGTCATGGTCATGGGTTAACTGGGCGCAGACATGGCGGCCGATAAAGCCGGTGGCGCCGGTGATGAGCAGGGTCATGGCAGGTCTCCGTGATGGGGTATGCCACCACCCTAAAGGGTAGAGTATGCTCTAAGGTCAACAGCAAATTGAGAGGCGGCCATGCAGATCGCAGAACTGGAACAGCGCACCGGCGTGAACCGCCATACCCTGCGCTATTACGAAAAGGCCGGCCTGCTCCAGGAAGTGGAACGGCGTGGCAATAATTACCGGGACTACCCGGAAAAGGCGGTGGAACGAGTCGCCATGGTGCGCCAGCTCAAGGCGTTGGGGTTTTCCCTGCGTGAGATTCGAGAAGTGCTCGATGCCTTGCGCAGCGACAGCATCGATTGCGAACAGGGCGCAGTACTGATGGCGGAAAAGAAGGCGGCGGTGGACGACAAGATTCGCGAGCTGAAACAGGTCAGTGCCCTGCTGGGCCGGGAACAGCAACGGCTGGAAGACAGCGCGGCGGCATTGCGCGAAGAAGGACGCTGCAAGGGATGATTGTTACCACAGAGGGCGCAGAGTTCACTGAGGAAAACACAGGCTAAAGATGTCGATGCTGCAGGGTGTGCAGTAAACAATATCGTATGATTTTTCTCTTTTTCTATCCGTTTTTCATCAAAAGACCGTTTTGGTCAATCAATGATGTTTTTGGTGAACGTCATTGCCTGACAATAGCGCACAAGCGCTGGTGATTCCGCCGCACTCTGCTTAGCGTAAGAGCCCATCATTAACGCGGCTTCCGGGAGTAGAGCATGGGTGCGTCACAGGCAGATCAGGGCAAATTGAAAACAATCAGTTTTGCAGCGGCGCAACAGGCCGGCCGGGTATCACCGGACGATGCACTGGCCCTTTATGATGCGCTGGAGCCTATTGAGACGGATTTCATGATCGGTGCCTGGAAAGGCGAAGGCTTCGAAACCGGGCATCCGCTGGATGGGGTGCTGGAGCGTTGTCACTGGCACGGCAAGCGTTTTGACAGCGCGGAGCATGTGCACCCGCTGGTGTTTCGCAAGGCGTCTGGTGAGCTCACGACGGTGAAACCGTTGCTGGTGATGCCGGGGCTGGGCCTGCTCGACCGGTTGCCGTTCCTGAAGTCAGAACGGGTTGGCAAGTTGTTCCAGTGGATGCTGCCACTGCTGTCCGGTCGCCAGTCCGCCGCCCGCCTGCGCATGGTGAACTACCGGGGAAAAACCTCCGCCACCATGTCCTACGACAACCTGCCCATCAATGATGTGTTCCGCAAGGTAGATGCCAACACCGTGCTCGGCATCATGGATCTGAAAGGCATGAAGCAGCCGTTTTTCTTTGTGCTGCGTCGCGACAATTACTGAGCCTTCTGTCCCGTGCCGCCTGGGTGATCGGGAATGTCTGCGGCAGGACGGTTGCGTATGGCACCACCATTAGCCGTTGGAGCTTTGCTCGCAAAGCGAACCGCTTGAGTATCGGCCACGCCTTTCGCTTTGCGAGCAAAGCTCCAACGGGTAACGGAATAGCAGGGTGAGTCTTGACCGAACGTGAGGCCTTGGTTGAACGGTATGGGCTCAGTAACCACTGTCCTCAGCGTCGCCGCTGAGCCGCTCTCGGCGCTCCTGTTCTTCCTCGAATGCCGCCTTGATCTCTGCCAGCACGTCTTCCACATCGGCGATGTGGCCGTCGTCTTCCACCTGGCCGGTGAGTTCGCTGTCCGGGGTCAGTTCGCCGCTTTCATACAGGGCCCAGATTTCCTGACCATAACGGCTGCCACGGAGTGACGGGGCGTACTGGCCGTAATAGCGGGTCATGTTGTCCACGTCCCGGTAGAGCATGGCTTCGGCGCTGTTATTGGCGGCGGCGTCCACGGCCTGGGGCAGGTCGATGATCACCGGCCCGTAATCATCCACCAGCACATTGAACTCGGACAGGTCGCCGTGGATGATCCCGGCGCACAGCATGCGCACCACGTATTGCATCATCAGGGCGTGGTCTTCTTCCGCCTGCTCGGCGGACATCACCACCTCACTGAGGCGCGGGGCCACGTCGCCTTCATCGTCGGTGACCAGCTCCATCAGCAGCACCCCTTCGAGCATGTCGTAGGGCTTGGGCACGCGCACGCCGGCTTCGGCCAGCAGGCGCAGGGCATCCACCTCAGCGCTCTGCCAGATCTTTTCCTGCTGTTCCCGGCCGAATTTGGAGCCCTTTTCCATGGCCCGGCTGCGCCGGCTGTTACGGACCTTGCGGCCTTCCCGGTACTGGGCGGCTTTCTTGAAGTTCCGTTTGGCGGCTTCCTTGTAGACTTTCGCGCAGCGTATCTCGTCGCCACAGCGGACCACGAAGATATCGGCTTCCTTGCCACTCATAAGACGGCTGATGACTTCGTCGATGAGACCGTCATCTACCAGGGGTTGTAATCGTTGCGGGGTTTTCATGCCGCACTTATACCTTATTTGGCGTCCGGCTTCCCCTGCTACCTGAGGTTTTCGTGCTGAAATCGGTGGGACGGGTGGAGCACCCTGCTCCGTTATGGCAACCAGAGCAGGGTGAGTCAGGAGCGGGTCAGGCTTTCAGCTTGTCCGCCAGGGCGGTGGCATTGCGGGCGCTCATCCCGTAGATGGTGAGCTGCGGGTTCACCCCCAGGCTGGTGGGGAAGACCGAGCCATCAATAATGTACAGGCCATTCAGGTACTTGTAGCTGCCGTCGCTGTTGACCACGCACTGGGACTCATCCTGACCCATGGCACAACCGCCCATGACATGGGCGCTGCCGAGGCCGGTGATCACCGGGTCATAGGCGAAGTTGTTGATGGCGTCTTTCGCGGCTTTCCAGCTTTTGTAATAGCCGGCATGGCTGTGGCTGGGGCGGATCTCTTTGGCGCCGGCGGCGAAGTGCATTTCCGCCATGGTCAGGTGGGTACGTTTGGCGCCTTCCAGCAGATAGTCGTCAACGGGGTAGTCGATGACCGGCTCGCCATTGTCGCGAAGCTCCACACTGCCACCGGGATTGTCGGCGTGGAAACCATCGCGCAGCAAGGCGATGGAGGATGCCAGGTTCGGCAGTCGCTCGATTTCGTTACGGGCATCGCCCCCGTAACCGCCCATCAGGGCACCGGTGAGGCCCGGGTGCATGGGCATCATTTCCAGCTTGTAACCCGCCGGGCCATCCACACCATGCTTGAACACGAACTCGTCGGAATACAGGGATTGTGGTGCACCGTAATACGGCGCCACTTCCTTGTCGTAGATGCCGAAGGTGAAGGTGGTGGGGTGCAGGAAGGTGCGCTTGCCCACCCTGCTTTGGGGGTCCGGAGCCTCAGAACGCATCAATAGGGCCGGAGTTTGAATGCCGCCGCCGGAGGCAATCACGGTTTTCGCCTTGACGGTGACCGTGGCGCCGGTGGGTACCTTGTCGTTGTTGAGCGGGCGCACTTCCACGCCAGTGACAGTGTCGCCGTCGATGAGCAGTCGATGGGCCTGGGCGCTGTGAATCAGTGTGGCACCGTTGTTCATGGCCATGGGCAGGGTGGTCACCAGCATGGATTGCTTGGCATTGGTGGGGCAGCCCATGCCGCAGTAGCCGATGTTCCAGCAGCCTTCCACGTTGCGGGGAATCACCGCCCATTCCCAGCCCAGCGCTTCACAGCCCTTTTTCAGCACGTCGTTGTTGGCGTTGGGGGGCATGATCCACTGGCTGATCTTGAGACGCTCTTCCATCTTCTGGAACCAGGGGTCCAGATCCTGGCGCAGCAGGTTTTCCACCCCGAAGGTGTCCTGCCAGTACTGCAGGGTTTCGCTGGGGGTGCGGAAGGAGCTGGTCCAGTTGACCACGGTGGTGCCGCCTACCGTGCGGCCCTGCAGGATGGTGATGCCGGCATCCTTGGTGGCGCGCATGGCGCCCTCCTGATAGAGGTCCCGGTAGGCCTGCCCTTCGTTCAGGGTAAAGTCGTCAGAGCTCATCAGCTTGCCGGCTTCGATAAGAATCACCTTGAGCCCGCGCTGGGTGAGAATTTCTGCGCTGACGCCGCCGCCGGCACCGGTGCCGATGATCACCACATCCGCTTCCAGAGTGCGGTCAGCGGAAACGGTACGGCCGTCAATGACATCCCAGCCGTTCTTGATACCGGTTTTCCACGGGTCATTGATGCCCTTGATGGGCAGGGAAGACAGGTCCTGCATGGCATTGTCCTTGTTGTTTTGCGCCGGCTGCAAGATGCCGGACGCTTGACGCTAAAACCAGATCGCCCTGCCCGCAGGCAGGGTGAAGATCCATCAGGAGGTGGCGGTTGGTGCCGTATCCGCTGCCGGGATACCTGCCTCGGGCGTGATGATCACCTGCGGCGGGCCCGGGTAACCGGTACTGCGCGCCGCCTCAGGCTTCACATACCAGGCCATGAACATGGGCTGGGTGAGGCCTTTGAAGGCCATCTGCGACAGGCCGCGATCACTGGAGGACCAGTGGGCCAGGGTCTGTTGCAGCTCGTCCTCGCTTTGCTCGGCAAAGCTGGCCCAGGTGCCGGTGATAAACCAGCGGGCAGCGCCCAGCTGCATCAGATCGAGAATCTGAAAGAGCGTGGCACGGGTGCCGGGCATGGCCCCGTCGAGCAGGTCGTCGTAGGCTTTCATGCCGTCTTCGGCACTGGCCCCCACGTCGGTGAGGGCCTTGCCCAGCACTGCGCCGACCAGGGGAGTGAGCAGGTCCACGTCCTGTTGGCGGAAATGGCGATAGCCCGCCGCCGGGCCATCATTGCTGGAACAGCCGGTCAGCAGGGTGAGGGTGGAGCCAGTGGCCAGCAAGGCACTACCGGCGGCGCCCAGCTTGAGAAAGCTGCGGCGATTGAGTCCCTGATCCATAACGCACTCTATATTGTTGTTAGTGGTTATTTGTAGGAGCGGCGCTTGAGCCGCGAACCAACAAGGTACGAGTTGCGAGAAGCGAGTTTCGAAAACCCCCAACCCGCTCTTCGTCTTTCGTAACTCGCTTCTAGTGCCTCGTTACTGCATGAGGCTGTTCGCGGCTCGAGCGCCGCTCCTACAGCAAGGTGGCGGTTACACTGTAACCGTCGTTGTTATTTCAAAAAGTACTTGTCGATGATCTTGTGCATGCCACGGCCGTAAGGGGGCAGGATAAACTTGGTGGCGTTGAACTTGCCCTTCTTGTAGATGCCCTTGGCCTGGGAGAAGGTCAGGAAACCTTCCGGGCCGTGGTAGGCGCCCATGCCGGACTCGCCTGACCCGCCGAACGGAATGTCGTCCACGCCCACATGGGAAATGGTGTCGTTCAGGCAGACGCCACCGGAGTGGGTGTTCTTCAGTACCCGGTCGCAGTTGCCCTGGTTCCAGTCGAAGTAGTACAGCGCCAGCGGACGAGGGCGCTCGTTCACGTACTCGATGGCGTCATCCAGATTCTTGTAGGGCACCACGATCATCAGCGGGCCGAAGATTTCATCCTGGGCGATCTGCATGTCGTCGGTCACGTTCAGCACCAGGGTATGAGGGATCTTCTGGCTGCCGGTGAAATCTTCGTTGGCCGGGTTGATCTCGATGACATCGGCGCCCTTCTCGCTGGCATCCTTCAGGTAGCCCTGCAGCCGGCTGTGCTGGCGCGGGTTAATGATGGCAGTGAAGTCCGGGTTGTTGACCATGGTGGGGTAGGACTGGGCCACCTGGGCTTTCCAGGCGTCCACGAATTCCTGCACCCGGTTTTCCGGGCAGAGGATGTAGTCCGGAGCCACACAGGTCTGGCCGGAGTTCAGGCACTTGCCGAAGGCGATACGCTCGGCGGCATCCTTCATGGGGAAGTCCTGGCCGATGATGCAGGGGCTCTTGCCACCCAGCTCCAGGGTCACCGGGGTCAGGTTGGCGGCAGCGGCGCGCATGATGTGGCGGCCCACGGTGGTAGAGCCGGTGAACAGCAGGTGGTCGAACGGCAGGCTGGAGAACGCCTGGGCCACATCCACCTCGCCATTGATCACCGCTACCTGTTCTTCCGGGAAGGTGTCCGCGATCAGTTTCTCCAGCAAGGCACCGGTGCGCGGGGTAGCTTCACTCATCTTGATCATCACCCGGTTGCCGGCGGCCAGGGCGGTGATCAGGGGCACCACAGCCAGCTGGATCGGATAGTTCCAGGGCACGATGATGCCCACCACGCCCACCGGCTGGTATTCCACCCAGGTCTTGCCCGGCCAGCTCAGTGCGCTGACACTACGCTTCTGTGGCTTCATCCACTTGCGCAGCTTCTTGGTGGTGTACTTGAGCCCTTCCAGGGTGATCAACATCTCGGCCAGCTTGGTTTCGTCAGCGGCGCGGGTGGTGAAATCGTTGTTGAGGGCCTCGATCCAGGCATCCAGGTTGTCCAGCAGCAGGGGCTTGATGCGGTTGATCAGCTCAATGCGCTGTTCCGCGCTGGGGTAAGGGTGCTGGCGGTAGGCCGCTTTCTGGGCAGCGAAAATCTGCTGCATGCGTTCGATGTCGGCATTGTTGCTGTGGAGATCTTTCACTTCGGCGACCATGGTCACTTGCCTCCCGAGGCTTTTTTTATCCTGAGTCCACGACTTCATCGCGGCGTCTGACGCAAGCCTTTGCCGCCACAGAAAATTTTCTTCAGTCGATCGCATTCCCTGATGCGACGCTTCTTCAGAAAATCCCCTGTGACAGCAAATTCTTACGCCATCCATCCGCGCTGAAGCCGCGGCTTCAGGATTATGTATGATGACAAGACCGGCAGTGCTGATTGCCGATCAAAAATTAACCTTGAGTCTGATTTTTAGAGTAATTACTCTAGGAGTCAACCTGCAGTAATGAAATCACAACATTTGGCCTACAATGACCAGCACCAAGGAACGCATCCTCAACACCAGCCTCACGCTCTTTAATCGGCAGGGGGAACGCAATGTGACCACCAATCATATTGCCGACGCGCTGGGGATCAGCCCGGGGAACCTCTACTACCACTTCCGCAACAAGGGCGTCATCGTGGCGGCGTTGTTCGAGCGCTATAGCGAGCACCTGCTGGCCCTGTTGCAGGCGCCCCAGGGGCCGCTGACCTGGACCATCAAGACCCATTATTTCGAGGGGTTGCTGGCGTCCATGTGGCAGTACCGGTTTTTCCACCGGGACCTGACCCACTTTCTGCATGCCGACCAGGCGCTGGCAGCGCGCTACCAGGCCTTTGTGGAAGTGGTGCTGGAACGGGGACTGGTGATTTACGGCGAACTGCGCAGCAGCGGCATTATCGACGTGGATGACGAGCAGCTACAGGGGCTGATGGTGAACACCTGGGTATTGATGTCCTCCTGGGCGGCACTGGTCCATGGCCTGCGCCCGGATGCGGCCGCCGATGAAGCCCTAGACGAATCCCTGATGCGCCACGGCATCTACCAGATCATCTGCCTGGAAGAACCCTTCCTGCGCGGCGAAGCCCGCGAGCACCTGGAAGAAATGAAGGCCCGCTACCGGGCGGTGGATACGACTTCGGCGTTGCTGCTCGGCCATGTGCCGGGAATGCAGCGTACCGGCAGCGAATAGCTGCCCTTCCCTCCCGCTGCCGCTATAAAAACGGTTTACCACTGAGGACACAGAGAACACTGAGGAATACCCTCTCTTCTCTGTGTGCTCTGTGTGCTCTGTGGTGAAGGCGCCAGGCTTCTCCCCGCTAAGAACCCATCCCACCAATCCCTTTCAAACGCGGGCGTTGATGACTGCTAAATGTCTGGTTGTCAGTTTGCGGGAGTTCCCTCCCCATATTTGTTTTGCTCGCGATCCCGCCGTTTTTCACCAGCGCGCAAGTTGAATGTGTAGGATATGGCTTACATATTTTTGTAAGTAGCTGAGATAAAGTGAATTTTCTGATTTGGTGCTGCAAGAAAAGTCCGGCTAAAAATTCCTGTTCAACACGTAGGTGCAAGAAAAGTCTGATGAGAATGGTTCCCGAATTTCGGGTAAATCATTGGTTGCCTTGGGCTTGTGGTTGGATTCAGGGGAAAGCCAGATCGGGGGTATATTGCAAAGTGATATATCGCGAGTGCAATTGAATACACTGTTAGCTGTAATTGGATATGAAACTGGAAATTGACACCTCAGGAGTTCACTCAAAACCAGTACTGAAACTGGCAGAGAGGTTACAGACCCGGTTCAGACCAGGGTCGATGAATGACATATCCGACGCTGTCGTTTTGTCCTGTTATCTGTACTTTTCGGGTAAAAAGAATGCAGCGATAGAATTGCTAAATTGCTTTCTTTACCGAAACCATCAAGATAAACCCGAATCTCATAGGCATTTATGGGTTGATAATTGCCAAGGGCTTTTACTCCTTGCCTACATTCAGGCCCATGAGGGGCTAAGCCAAATTGATTTGAATTTAGAATATATTATGGGGGAAGAATCCATTGTTAATCCCATTAAATTCATGAAGAAGGAAGTCAAAATTCAATTAGAAGACAATTCAAGTCATCTTGACTACGCCAAATCAGAGACACCTAAACATCAGTGTTTAACCTACGCCCAACAGGTTCTGAATTTTATACCTCTTGTCGTTCTTTGGCCTTATTATGCGAAAAAAGATCGTGTCTACATTGGGCTTAAACCTGTCAAATACACGGAAATAGTTGATGTCCTTGAAAATAACATTCTCTTGCTACAGGGCGCACTTGCAAAATACAGCTAACAAGTCGCTGTTGTCGGACAATTTTCCCACCGCTTTGCTGCTCCAAAATTGCCGCAAAGCTCTGCGTTAGCGTTCATTCAAGTCTTGAGGAAGTTTGAGCCAATGGCAGTAAGCGATGAAATTGAACAAGAAGCGGCGACGGTTCTCGGCTACATGCTGTTTGAGTATTCCAGGCTTGATATGGAGCTTGGACTATTTCTGGTGTGGTCCGATGATGGCAAGAAACTAGACTCATTGACTAACAAGCTCAATGACTCAAATTTTTATAAGAGATTGCTTCTTCTCGAAAAGCTTGTACAAGAAAAATATCTGGGTACACCAACAGCCGATATTTACGGATCATGGTTGTCAGATGCGCACGCAGCAAGGTCGATCCGAAATCAACTATTTCACGGTCGTTGGGGATTTATACCTCAACAGCAACAGGTCGCAAATGTTATCGGGTTACCAACTTCAGCCGAGCAAGCTGAGACTCGCTATTCAATCTCCCAGCTTGAGGATTTATTAAATAAAATGCGGGAGTTACGTTTTCGTTTGCGTGACTTAAGGCAGTCATGTCCAGTCTAGTGTCCGCTAACAAATCACGGCACCGGACGCCACTGACGTGGCGCCGGTGTGCTCAACGTTAAGTGCTCATGAAATACGAATCAGGTGAGAAAGTGCTGTTAGGGGATATGGTCAGATTTGATTCTGGCCCCGATCAATACACTTCCGCCAAGGTGGTTATGATTGGTGAAGATTATTCCCGCTTGGAGATTGAGCCAGACTTTCTGGAATGGGTCGTTTCAGGGAAAGTATTGGAAGGCTCGGGTGTGATTGTCGAAAGGAAGTCTATTCCTGGCAGCTATATGTTCACTAGTCTGTGCTGTGTGGAGTTAATTCAAAGGTCAGGTGCCTGATGTATAGGCACTTAACAACAGAGGGCACGAGGGCACGGGGGTCAGGCCTCACATTTCACTGACCTCCATGGCATTCTGGTATGACCCGATGTTGTTATTGGCCTCAGCGCCTCCCTGACCTCCTCTCTCACGAAAACCATCCCTGTCAGCGAAACCCAAAGCCCTGCACAAACGCCATCAGCCGCTGCTCCAACCAGTAGCGCTGGGGGCCGTGGTTGATAAAGCCCACATGGCCGCCGTACTCGCTCACCTCCAGGGTCACCGCCGGGCCCAGTTCTTCCTGGCGCGGTAGTGTGTCCGGGGTCATGAAGGGGTCGTCCCGGTTTTGCAGCATCAGCGTGGGGGTGCGGATCTGCAGCAGCTTGGGGCCGGCAGAGCATTGGGCGTAGTAATGGTAGGCTCCCCGAAAACCATATAGTGGCGCGATGATCTGGTCGTCGTAACGCCAGAAGGAGCGGATGCCGCTCATGTTCAGCCGGTGCAGACGCTTGGCTTCTGGCGGGTTTACCTTGTCCAGGTGGCGCTTCTTGTCGTCGAGCTGGCCGAGCAGCACTTTCAGTAGATGCTGGCGGTACATCTTCGACAGGCCCCGATCCAGCCGGTTGGCGCACAGGTCCAGCCGCAGGGGCGCACACACCGACGCCACCGCCGTCAGCTTGCCGTTGTCCCGATGAGCCAGCCAGTTCAGCAAGCGGCTGCCACCCAGCGACACGCCGATGGCGATGCGGTTACCTGTTGGGTCCTGGTCAAACACATGCTCGATCACTGCATCCACATCGTCGGTTTCCCCGGCGTGGTAACACAGGGCGGTGTCATTGGGCTGCTTGGCGCCGCGACTGTTGATCGCTACCGAGCGGACCCCGGCATCGGCCAGTGCCCGCTGAATGCCACGGATATAGTGGGAATCGCTACAGCCGGACAGGCCATGCAGCAGGATCACGGTCAACTGCCCGGGGTGGCTTGCCGGCCCGGCCCAGTCCAGCAACAGCTGGTCACCATCCGCCAGCGGCAGCCATTCGCTGTGCCGCTCCACCTCCGGCAACGCCCGGCCCAAGGGTCCCCACAGGGTTTGCAGGTGCGGGTTGCGTAGCCACACAGGGGGTTGGAACGGGGAGGCAACGATTTCGCCCATGGAATCTCTCACTTGATAGCAGTCTCTTCGACCGGCGCTATGGTAGCCTTTTGCTTTTCCCGCTGGCACCCATTGATGACGGAGATCCCATGGCCCGCCGCTTTTTCGACGATCAGGAATTTCACTCCGGCCTTGCCACCGAGCTGGGCGCCAATGCCAGTCGTCATATTGGCAAGGTGCTGCGCATGGCGGTGGGCGACGAGCTGGTGGTATTCAATGGGCACGGCGGTGAATGGACCGCGCGGATCCTTGCCGTGGGCAAGAAGGCGGTGACCGTGGAGCCGCTGGCGTTTGTGGAGGAAGACCGCACTGCCCCGCTGGCGGTGACCGTGGCGCTCCCAATGATCAAGGGCGAGCGCATGGATTATGCGATCCAGAAAGCTACTGAGATGGGCGCCGCCCGGATCGTGGTGCTGGATACCGAGCGTTGTGAGGTGCGCCTCAAGGGCGAGCGCCAGGAAAAGAAACTGGCCCAGTGGCAACAGGTGGCCATCAGTGCCTGCGAACAATGCGGCCTGAACCGGCCCCCGCAGGTCACCGGCGTGATGCCGCTCAAGGACTGGCTGACCTCGGAGCTGCCAGACTTGCGCCTGATCGCCCACCCGGGAAAAAGCCCGTTCTCCCCTGCGGCCCTGAAAGGAACAGCGGAACTGGCCCTGCTCACCGGCCCGGAGGGCGGCTTTTCCGATGAGGAACTGCGCGCGGCGGAGGAAAACGGCTTTGTGGCGTTTGCCCTGGGCAATCGGGTGCTGCGTGCCGAGACCGCGCCGGTGGCCTTGCTGGCGGCGTTGTGGGCGTGGGAAAGCAGTGACTAGCTTCGAGCTGCTAGCTACCAGGCGCGAGCTTGTTCCTCGTAACGTATTGCTTAGTGCCCGCGCCTGATCGGTGGCGGCATCCTGCTAGTAGCTCGAAGCTAGTCGCTAGACGCTGAATAACAACAAGGACAAGACATGCTGACCACCCTGGCCATCAGTAATTACCGCTCCGCCCTGGAGCTGGTGTTGCCGCTCGGGCCGTTGAATGTGATTACCGGGGCCAACGGCAGTGGCAAGTCCAACCTGTACCGGGCCCTGCGGTTGCTGGCAGCCACGGCCCAGGATGATGTGATTGCGGCACTGGCCAGTGAGGGCGGGTTGGAATCCACCTTCTGGGCAGGGCCGGAGACGCTCAGTACCGCCATGCGCAAGGGGCTGGTGCCCGTGGAAGGGGGGCCGCGCCAGCATAGCCGTCGGCTGAAGCTGGGGTTTGCCGATGAAGATTTCGGTTACCTGATCGAGCTGGGCCTGCCGCGACCGGACAGCACCACCGCCTTCAATCTGGACCCGGAGATCAAGCGGGAAATTATCTGGGCCGGCGGGGCCTACCGTCCGGCGGCGGCGCTGGTGGATCGGCGTGGCCCGCTGGTGAAAGCCCGTGTCGATAACGGCTGGTTAACCCTGGCCGACCATCTCAATACCTTCGACAGCCTGTTCAGTCAGGTGGCCGATGCGCGCACGGCGCCGGAGGTGCTGGCCCTGCGTGAACGCATTCGCGGCTGGCGTTTCTATGATCATTTCCGCACCGACCGGGAGGCCCCGGCCCGTCAGGTCCAGATCGGTACCCGCACGCCGGTGCTGCATCACGATGGTCGTGACCTGGCGGCGGCGCTGCAGACCATCCGCGAGGTGGGCGACAGCATGGCCCTGGACGCCGCCATCGAAGATGCCTTCCCCGGTGCGAAACTGAACATCGAACCGTTGCCGGATGGTCGCCTGAAGCTGGAGTTTCACCAGTATGGTCTGCTGCGTCCATTGTCGGCGGCGGAGCTCTCTGATGGCACCCTGCGCTACCTGTTGCTGATCGCCGCCCTGCTCACCCCGCGGCCACCCTCACTAATGGTGCTCAACGAACCAGAGAACAGCCTGCACCCGGACCTGTTGCCGGCACTGGCCCGCCTGATCGAACAGGCCAGCCAGCACAGCCAGTTATGGGTGGTCAGCCACGCCAATCGGTTGGTGGCGGCGCTGAATGAGCACCCGGATTGCCATGGGGTAGAGCTGACCAAGGAACTGGGCGAAACGCAGGTCGTCGGCCAGGGGTTGTTGAGTACCCCCAACTGGCATTGGTCTGAATCCCACTGACATGAAGAAAAAATGAAAAAACAAAGCGGTACGCTACAGCGTTGGGATGATGCCCGGGGTTTCGGCTTTATTGTCGACCGAAAAGGGCGGGACATTTTTGTGCACATCACTGCCTTCGGAAAAATCCGGTCGCGCCCGAAAGACGGAGACAAGGTCCTGTTCCGGGTAGAGCCCGATGCCGCCAAAGGGGTACGCGCCATTGATGTGGAACGATGCTGGCGGCCGGCACATCTGTTGTTGCCAGAGTTTCTTTTACCGCTGCTTGTGGTGGCCGTTTTCTATGGTGCTTTCTGGCTATTTTTCTCGAAAAATTCGTTCTGGGTTTTTCTGTCGCCGTTGCTGATTTTTATCGCGGTTCTGACATTTATCCTGTTCGGGCTGGACAAGCGAGCGGCGCTTAACGAACGTCAGCGGGTACCGGAAAATACCCTGCACTTTCTATCGCTGGCAGGCGGTTGGCCCGGCGCCCTGTTGGCGCGCCCGCTTTTCCGTCACAAGACTCGAAAACAGCCCTTTCGCACTATTTTCTGGCTGGTAGTGGTGATAAATATTGCCCTGGTTGGCGCATTTGTTTTCAGCTTTCAGGCCGCACCTCTGCGGGACTGGCTGGATGTGCAGGCGCTGAGTTGGCTGATCACCCTCAAGGAGTGGGGATGGATACGGGGTCCGGTTTGAGAATGAAACTCTTATGAAAGAACAGCCAGTAGAATAAAACCATAACCAGGGAAGGAAAACGGTATGCGGTTACCGCAAGATGTGGAGCGCTCGCTGAAAGTGCATGGAAAAAAAGCGGCGATCAGACAGTTATGCCGACAGTATAAAATGAGTCGCGGGGCGGCAGCAGGCTGGGTATCAGCCTGCGGCGACAGACATCTGCAAGTGACCGAAACGTCGCTGACTAAGCCAAAAATAGCCGCCATTCTGATCGCAGCCTTTCTTGTTGGCATGCTGCTGGCGGCTCTGGAAAAACTGGTCTGAGCGCTTCAGCTGAGACGGAGTACGAGGAAAAGACATGCAAGTGACAAGCCCTATTATTGCCCCGGTCGTGGTACTGGTGGCCTGGACCATGGTCATGTGGCTCTGGATGTATGTGGCCCGCTTGCCGGCCATGAAAGCCGCCAACATGAAACCGGACCCGATGGCGCCCCGGGGCGAACAGATGAGCACCCTTCCCGCCCAGGTTCGCTGGAAAGCGGATAACTATAATCATCTGATGGAACAGCCGACGGTGTTCTATGCCGTGGCCCTGTCCCTGGCGCTGCTCGGTCAGGGTGACGGTATCAACCTGACGTTGGCCTGGGCCTATGTGGGTATCCGCGTGGTGCATTCGGTACTGCAGGCGCTGATCAACAAGATCGAGCTCCGTTTTGTGTTGTTTGCCCTGTCTTCACTGGTACTGATCGGGCTCACCGTCAATGCGTTACGCGCCGTGTTCTGATGGCCTTTGATAGCGATCTGGCGCTGCGGGTTCGCGAAGGACTGCTGACGGTCAGCGGTGCCCTGCCCGATGAAAAGCGCATGTTCGGTGGCCTCTGTTTCATGATTGCCGGCAACATGTGTTGCGGCATTCTTGGTGACCGGCTGATGGCCAGAGTCGGGCCGGATGCCTACAGCACCCTGCTTGCCAAGCCAGGCGCCGGCGAGATGGATTTCACCGGCCGACCTATTAACAGGCTGCTGAAAAGCCCTTTGCGTACTCAGCGTGGCCTGAAGGGTGCAGCTGTTGCGTTTTGTCGCGACGGACAGGGTGGCTCCCTTTCCTAGCGACAAAGCGCAGCAGATGGGCCCTTCAGGCCGCGCCCTCCGGGTCTTCCAGGCTGGCCCGCACTCGTTGTTGCAATGTCTCGATGGGTGGACACACACCTTCAACATTGCGCCTAGATTGCGAGCCAGCCTGAAAGACTGAGCATGCAAAGGGCTTTTCAACAGCCTGTTAGGGCATGCTGATGATCGACGCCGATACCGCCGCCGATGATGCGGCCCTGCAGGACTGGTTATCTCACTGCTTTGCCTTTGTGCGTACCCTGCCACCCAAATGAATCATCAGGAATGACCATGCTGCAAATCGGGATTGTGATCTACGATGATGCCGAAGTGCTGGATTTTGCCGGCCCTTTTGAAGTGTTCTCTACTGCCGCCCGGCTCTGTGATAGTGCGCCCTGGCAGGTGTCCCTGATCAGTGAAAACCGTGAGGTGATGGCGAGAGGTGGCTTCCCGGTGAAAAGTCACTTCACCCTCGCCGACCACCCGTCTGTGGATGTATTGCTGGTCAGCGGTGGTGTGCATTGCGCTGGCATGGAAAACCCTACCCTGTTGAAAGCCATTCGCGAGGCCGGTGATGCCGCCAGCTGGGTCACGTCTGTCTGTACTGGCGCCTTTCTGCTGGCCGAGGCCGGTTTGCTGACGGATCAACGGGTCACCACTCACAGGGAAGATAGTGCTGATTTACGACAGCGTTTCCCTGCGCTGGATGTGCAGGAAAATGTCCGCTGGGTAGAAGATGGCAATCGCCTCACGTCGGCGGGCATTTCCGCCGGCATCGACATGAGTCTGCATCTGGTGGAGAAGCTGCACAGCCGGAAACTGGCGGATGACACTGCCAGGCAGATGGACTATGCCTGGCAGCAGTGATACCCGCAGGTTGATGGTGCCGGTGAGTAAGGACTAATACTGCGGCGCGAAATAGTGTTCCCGGTAAAGCGGGTAGCGGCTCAGATCCGGCCCCGGATGCAGTTGCTCCGGCCAGTGATACAACATGATCGCCAGCACGTTGCGGTGTTCCCCCTTGTTCATATCAGTGCCCCACTGCGGCGAAGGGATCATGCCGGCCTGTGGGTCGTAGCGCTGCTCCAGTGCCTGGCGAACGGCCCCGACAACCGGGCTGGTGCTCTCCCCTGCCAGCAGAAAGCACAGGGCCATTTCCGTATAGATGTCCGCTTTGGTATGGACGATCAGCTCCCGGTGATGGCGCTCCAGATAGTCGAAAATCCAGGCGAAGTCCTGACGGCGGATCGGCTTCTGGTAGTAACCGCTGGCCGCGATGATCACATGGGTCATGCCGTAGACCCGGGCATCCAGAGCCGGCCCGGGTTGTGGCGGCTGGTCCGGGAATACATGACGAAAGGTCTGCTGAAAAGGTTCCCGCAGATCACGAATACCCAGGTCGTGCAGGTAATAGACCATATTGGCCAGCTGCGGTGAGTAGGCGGCGATTACCTCCGGGTCGAGAATGAAGCGGGCAAAGTCCACCTGGCGCAGATAATCCAGACCCTGCCCCGTTTGGGTAAAGGGTGGTTTCCCGGCAAGACCGAGCTGGTCCACCTTGTTCAGGTAATAGAGCAGGTTCTTGGCAAAGGGAATCTCATCGTGGGCCAGCAGTAGCTGTTTACGCCGCTGGTGTTTGTCCGTGTCATCCCGGTAGGCGCGAGCGATCTGTCTGGCCCGGCTCAGCCGGTACTCGCGGTTGTGTAACTGGCTCAGGTCCTGTTGCAGGGAATCGGCGTTGCTGATCAGGTGCTGATAGATGATGGCCAGGTAATCCTGGTCTCCGGTGATTCGGTAAAGGCGGGTGGCGTAATGGCGCTGCTTGTTGGGAAGAAGATCTGGCAGCGCTCGCTCGTAGCGATCACGAATCTGTTCGCCGATAGACTGTGTGGCGGGTGGAGAAATTGCCGTTGGCTGGCAGGCAAGCAACAGGGCGATAAGCATACCGAGCCAGGCAGACTGAACCCATCCCATAGCGCACCACCGTGTCAGCTTGTTTGCGGACCTTTCAATTTAGGCCTCTCAATAAAGCAGTCTGTGCCAGCGCCAGCAATGGTGCAAAGCTTTACAGGGATTAACGTTTTACCGGTAGCGGCGGCTATAACGCCAGTACACCACTGCCAGCGATGCAGCCAGGGCGGCCGGGGCCATCAGCGCGGTGAAATGCAGCAGCCGGAACAGCAAGGTTCCCACCGCACCGCCACAGACGAAACCGCCAATCAGTAAGACGAACAGCAACAGCCGACGGCCGTTGAGGGGAATGCCTCGCAGCCGGTTGCCGAGCATGATGCCAAGATCCGTGAAGATGCCGGACAGGTGGGTGGTGCGGATGATGGAGCCGCTGTAGGTGGTGACCATGGCGTTCTGCAGGCCGCAGGCCATGGACGCCAGGTAGATGCCGAGATCACTGCCCCGTTGCAGTGACAGCATGGCCATGACCAGCAGCGCGGCTTCGATCAACAGGGAAAAACCATAGTGGCGGCCCAGCTTCAGGGCGGTGCTGGTGATCAGCATGCCACTCAGGGCAGCACCGGCGAGAAAACTCAGCAGGGTGAAAAGCAGGTGCAGCGCATTGCTCAGGGCCAGATCTGCCAGTGCCAGGCCCAGTAGCGAGGAGGTGCCGGTCAGGTGAGAGACGGACTGGTGGCTGAAGCCGAGCAGTCCTACCGCATTGACACTGCCCGCCAGAAAGGCGAGCAGAAAGGCTCCAACTTCTACCCAGGGTGGAAGACGCGTCAGCAAGAAAACCCCCATGCTTATCCGTGGTGATGCGCCAGTGTAACATGCGCGCCGGTGGGGGATTTTTGGCTATTTCTTTTTCTTCTTCTTGCTACCTTTTGAGCCTTTCTTGCCGTCGCCCTTTTTTCCGGACTTTTTCTTGTTGTCCTTCTTGTCGCTCTTCTTGCCCTTTTTGCTGGTGCCCTTGGTGCTTTTCTTGTCTGCTTTTTTATCAGACTTTTCGCTTTTGGCTTTGACGGGTTTCAGGGCTTTGGTTTTCTTACCGGTTTTCTTTTTTTCTTTATCAATTTTTTTGGTCTTGCTGTCGCCCTTCGGAGCAGAGGTGGAGGTCGGGCTATCCGTGTCGAAGATGTCCAGAGCCACAGTTCGAAAGCGGCGAAGACAGTAGCGCACCTGACCGAGACTGAGCCCGCTTTGTTCGGCGGCCTGTTGCTGGGTGTTGCCCTGGTCCAGCGCCAGCAATGCCTTGGCACGGGGGCCGTTCGGGGCCGGCTGGTCGGATCGTGCTTGGCAAGAAGTACGCTGTGCGCTGGTAAGAAGAGAAGACTGACTCATTATAGGTGATCCCCTGAGGTGAGCCCGGCGAGGGTGCCGGGCCTTGGACAAAAATCACGAGCCTTACACAATACGAGACAGCCAGAGAGGAAAGCAAAAAAACAGATTGCCTGTCAGAAAAGTGACATCTTTCAGTCGTTCTTTTGCTGCTTTTCCATCATGTCAGCCTGCAGGATCTCGATCCAGTAGCCATCCGGATCCTTGATGAACGCCAGACCTTTCATCTTGCCGTCATCCGGTTTCTTGACGAATTCGACCCCCAGTTTTTCAAACCGTTCGGCGGCGGCGTAAACGTCGGGGACGGTGATGCCGATATGACCAAATCCCTGGGGCTGGGCATTGCCGTCATGGTAGGCAAAGTCCGCATCGTCTTCGGTGCCCCAGTTGTGGGTCAGTTCCAGCATGGCCTCACGGCCAAAGGTGTAGGTGAGTCGTTTGGCATCGTCCTCTGGTACCTGTCGCGCTTCCTCTTCACCCAGGTAGGCCAGGAAGTAGAGGCTGAACTTCATCTCCGGAAAATCCAGCTTGCGGACCAGGCGCATGCCCAGCACCCGGGTATAGAAATCCATGCTGACCGCGGGGTCCTTGATGCGCAGCATGGTCTGGTTGAACAGGAAATCGCGGGTGGCATCGTCCGGAGTTTCACAGAGGCCGTCGGCCTGTTCGAAATGGCGGGACATGGGGGCTCCTGAATCTTTGAGGCTTGGGGATCTTCAGGATATTGGGATGGGGTGAAAGGAATGCAAGCCTCGGTAAGAGAAGCTATCTACGAAGCCGCTGTAGGAACGGAGCGTAGCGGAGTAACGCACTTAGTTCCGTGCGGCCCGAAGGGTGAGCGCAGCGAATAACACCGCTTGAGGTGCGAACCGCGTGCCAACGCGGAATCGACGAAGGAGATCAGGCGCTTCAAGGCTCGACAAATCCAGAGAGTGTCGACGGGTCTTGAGCCTTTGTCGCCTCGCTGCGCTCGGTTCGCACCTCAAGCGGTGCTCCTACAGAAAGGGCGGAGCTTGCGGTTGGCAAGCTCCTGGAGGTGGATGGATCAGGCCGGGGTTTTTTCCACGGTCTTGAGGACTTTCTGCAGGCCGGCCACGGCGCCACCGATGTCGCTGAGGCCCTGGGGCAGCAGCAGGGTGGTGGATTCCTTGGCGACTTTTTCGAAGGCGGACACATACTGCTCGGCAATGCGCAGGCTGACGGCTTCTTCGCCACCATCCTCTTTCACGGCGCCGGCTACCTGGCGCAGGCCTTCAGCGGTAGCAGTGGCGATCAGCTCGATCTGACGGGCGCGACCTTCCGCTTCGTTGATCTGCTTCATCTTTTCACCTTCGGAGATATTGATCATCTCCTGCTTCTCACCTTCAGAGCGGTTAATTGCTGCCTGGCGATCACCCTCTGAACGGTTAATGGCAGCCTGGCGCTCACCCTCGGACTCGGCAACCACGGCGCGACGTTCACGCTCGGCACGGACCTGTTTCTCCATGGCGTCCTTGATGGACACGGGCAGGTTGATGTCGGCCACTTCGTATCGCAGCACTTTCACGCCCCAGGGCTGGGCGGCTTCGTCAACGGCGCGTACGACTTCCATGTTGATTTCGCCGCGCTCCTCGAAGGTCTTGTCCAGATCAATTTTACCGATCACGGAACGCAGGGTGGTCTGGGCCAGCTGCTGGGCTGCCATTACATAATCATCCACCCCGTAGCTTGCTGCTTTCGGGTCGATCACCTGCAGGTACATGACGCCGTCGATGGAGACTTCGATGTTGTCCTTGGTGATACAGCTCTGGCGCGGCACGTCACGGACGATTTCCTTCTGGGAGTGCTTGTAGGCAACCCGGTCGATAAAGGGCATCAGAAAGTGGAGGCCCGCCTCCAGGGATGTCTGGTACTTGCCCAGTCGCTCCACCACATACACCTGCCGCTGCGGCACGATGCGAATCACCATGAAGAGCAGAATGACAACGCCGAGGGCGATGAGAGCGGAAATAATTAAACCTGCCATGGATAGGGTTCCTTGTTATTGCTAGCGAGTTGAGATGAAAACGGGTTGGCGATAGGGGTCATTCAGCCGGTGGTGTCTGCGGCCCTGGCATCCAGGGCTCTACGGTTAGCCAGAGGCCGTCGTGCTGGGTGATGCGCACCATGTCGCCGGGATGCAGGGGCTGGGCGCATTGTGCCTGCCAGCGGGCGCCCCGGTAGGAAACGGTGCCCACGCCGTTGTTGAAGGCGTCTGCCACGGTGGCGCGGCCACCGACCAGGCCGGCACTGTCTGCCTCGCCCTCACCGCGGGGCCGCTCATTGCCCATCAGCTTGTCGTTGATCACGCGACGGACAAATACCAGCAACAGCAGGCTGGTAAGGGCGAACAGGGTCAGTTCCCAGGCGGTGTCATCCAGCAGTCCGAGAAACTTGAGGCTGCCTACCAGCAACGCGGCGATCCCGAAGAAAATCACGACCAGCCCGGACACGGCGAATTCCGCGATCACAAAGGCGAGCCCGGCGATAATCCAGTAACTGTATTCTGGCAGATCCATTCCTGTGCCCCTGTAGCGTGTGCATTATTTTGATCAACTAAGATAGCACGTTGGTGACAGGTTAGTCGGTAGGAAAAGGCTGAAAATGCGAGAGTTGCAAGTTTCAAGTTGAAAGTTGCAACGCGTACGAGTCTCTGACCAGATTCAAGGCACTGTGGCCGCGTAACAGATAAACAATGTGGAGTTTGAAGCGCGGGGAAGGCGGCTGGAATTGCCGCCTTTTTCTGATCGCGCTTTGTAACTTGAAACTTTCAACTTGTGACTCAGATCAGTGCTGATGCCCGCCCACCCCGTGAGCATGTTTGTGCGCTTTTTCTTCTTCGCTGGCATCACGGATATCGGTTATTTCCACCACAAAACGCAGGGACTGGCCGGCCAGCGGGTGGTTGGCGTCCACGTCGACGGTTTTCAGGCCTACCTTGAGCACGGTGAGCATGCGCGGGCCTTCGTCGGTGGACACCGTGACCACCTTGCCGGGGCTGAGCTTGCCGGCGTGTTTCAGATACTTGCGGGAGATGCGCTGGAACAGGGTGTTGTCGTATTCGCCATAGGCGTCTGCCGGACTGACGGTCACATCGACTTCGTCGCCAACGGCCTTGCCGGCGAGGGCGCTTTCCAGGCCTTTGATGATGTTGTTGTAGCCGTGCAGGTAAGCCATGGGCTCGCCGGTTTCCCGGGAGTTTTCAATTTCGCTGCCGTCGTCGGCGTTGAACAGGCTGTAATGCAGGGTAACGACCTTGTCGTTTTCGATGGTCATGCATGCTCCGGTTGTCAGGCGATCGGGATGGTGGGCAATTGTGGCGCCTTCATCGCCGCCGGGCAATTATCTCAGTCGTTGTGCTTGCCGGGGAGCATGCGTTTCAGGGTGGCGTCCCTGTCGATGAAATGGTGCCACAGGGCGCCTGCTACATGGATGGCTATCAGGGTCAGCAGTGTGGTCCACAGCACCTCCTTGTGGATGAAGGCGATCTGTTTGGCCAGGTCAGTATTGACCACCGCTAGTTGGGGCACGTTAAAAACCCCAAATATTTCAATGGTCTTACCGGCGAACTGGCGCATGGCAAAGCCGCTGAGGGGCATGGCGAGAAGCGCCCCATAGAGCAGTCCATGAACAAGACGGGATAAGTGATGCTGCCAGGCGGCGCCAATGGGTGCCGGGCGCGGGTACAGGGCGCGGCCATAAAGCCGAATCAGTATGATAGCCAGCGTGGTGAGTCCCAGGGAAAAATGCAGCATTTTCCACCATTCGCGCATGGGGTCACTTTTTTCGTAGAACTCATGGAGCTCGACGGCTCCCCAGACCATGACCAGCAACAAAACCACCAGCCAGTGAAGTCCTTTGTGTAATGCATGCCAGCTTGTTGGTCGTGTTGCCATGATGCGCTCCCGTTCCATTGACCGAAGTATGCCGGATAAAGATTAACCGGGGCTTAACGGGCATTCACTGATCCTTGTCAGTGTCCGGGTGCATGCCCAGGGCTTTGCGATCCTCGCCCTGCGCGATCCGCGCCAGCAGGTCCCTGGATTGCCGATACCAGCGACGCCGACCATTGGGGCCCCATTTGAACCTTTTGTAGGTCCACTGATACTGGGCCAGGTTGCGGTCGATATAGCACTGCAGGCCGGCGTTCATGGCGGTGAGGATCTCGGTGGTGTCACTGGCCTGTTCGATGTCCGGGGCGGATTCGAAGTGGAGGTGGATGTCTTTCACGCCGCCCTGGCCACGAATGCAGGAAACAATGAACACATGAGGCCGGTAGCGTTGCACCAGCTTGTCGATCAGCGCCGGGGTGGGGACCTCGTAGCCGAAAAAAGGCACGCAGGGATTGCTGCGGTTGCCCGGGTTGTGGTCGGAAAGAATGCCCAGGGTGCCGCCGCTCTTCATGGCGGCGAGGGCCTGTTTGACCCCCTGGCTGTTGGTGGGGATGAGCACCGAGCCGGTACGCTCCCGGGCTGCCTTGACCATGGCATCCATCAGTGTGGCGGGATGGGGCTGGTACATGATCAGGGTCTTGTCGCGGTCGCCCTTGTCACCCACATAGAGGTTGCTGATTTCCCAGCTACCCTGGTGCAAGGACAGCATGAGTACCGGCCGCTCGCAGGCGCAGGCATCCAGAAAGGCTTGTTCGCCGTGGATATGGGTGATCCTGGCCAGGGTTTCTTCCACCGGGCGATGCCAGACATGGCTGAATTCGGTGAGGGTACGGCCCAGTTCGGCCATGCTCTGGCGGCCGATGCGTTTGGCGTCCGCCAGGCTCATGGCCGGGTGGGTGGCCAGCAGATTGATCAGCACCACCCGGTAGGCACTGGCATAGCGCAGTGGCACCAGCGTGATCAGGGTGGCAACAAAAGCCCCGAAGGCGGTGACTAGCGGCAGTGGAAGCCAGGCAAGCAGACGGACCACCAACCACAGGCGGCGGCCTTGATATTGTTTACTCATGATGGCAATTCAATTGTCAGGGTCTCGCCATGCTGCGGGACCCGAAATGTCTCGGAATCGATCTGTTGTTCTTGCAGCGCCAGGGCCAGGGCCCGGGGCGGCGCGTCCATGGGCTCGTCGGTGAGCACAAAGGTGCCCCAGTGCATGGCTACCGACTGGCGGGCGCGAATCTCCTGGTGAATTGTAACCGCTTCTGCCGGGTTTATGTGTACCGGGGACATAAACGAGCGGGGTTCATAGGCGCCGATGGGTAACAGGGCCAGGTCCACGGGGCCGAAAATGTCGCTAATTTCATCGAATAGCGGGGCGTAGCCGGTATCGCCGGCAAAATAGAGGCTGAAATCGGGGAAGTTCAGGCGCCAGCTACACCACAGGGTCCGGTTATGATCGCCGGGGCCACGGCCGCTGAAATGCTGGGCGGGCAGACAGAAGGCTTCCACCTGGCCGTGGTATTCACTCTGCCACCAGCCCAGTTCGATAATGCGCTCCACGCCCAGGTTACGTAGCCAGGAAGCCACGCCCGTCGGAACGAACCAGAGAATCTCGCGACCAAACCGGGCCTGTAGCTGTTTTACCGAAGTCCGATCCAGATGATCGTAGTGGTTGTGGGAGACCAGCACCGCATTGATCGGCGGCAGATCATCGACGGTAAGGGCTGGCGGCACCGCCCGTTTCGGGCCGGCAAAGGACAGCGGTGAGCAGCGCTCGGAAAAGACCGGGTCGGTAATCATATTCCAGCCCCGGTGCTGAAACAGGAAGGTGGCGTGGCCGATCCAGGTCAATTGCGGTTGCGGTCCCGGGTTGGCAAGACGTTGCTGATCCGGCTGCTGCAGAGGGAAAGGCTGATGGCGCGGAAACTGGCCCCGGGTGTCCCATTGCCAGCGCAGGAAGGCACCCAGGCCATGGCGGGGAGTAGGGAACCGATTGCGATACACCCCGGCGCGGGCGGGGTGTTCTGCTGCCAGAGCGGCCAGCCGTTCCCTGTCGATCATGCGCCGTCCCGCAGTCCTGCTACGGCGCCTTCAATGGCATCCAGATCCGGAATCACCGCCAGGTCGCCGCCCACCTGGATGTACATGGCTTCCGCGGGGCCGGTGTCTACCGGTTCTTCCACCGGATCGTCCTTGGCCACTTTCATCATCCGCGGAATCCCCTGCACGATCACCGCATAGAAGGTGCTCTTGCCGGCCACGGTATTCAGTACCGCGATGCGGGCATCCTGGCCAATGGTGATCTGCCCGGACTCGTTGAGTTTCTCAAAGGACAGCAGCGGAATGTTCTGATCCCGCCAGCTCAGCCAGCCCAGCAGCCATTCCGGCCCATGACCGGGCCGATCCGGTTGCCGCAGGGGGATGATTTCGGCGACCACGATGTTGGGGATCAGCCAGGGTCGCCCCTGCATGGGGATCAGCAGGCTGGAAATGTCGGATGGCAAGCTGCTCATAGTTAACCTCAAAGTGTAAGCCGGAGTATGCAGTAGCCCGTGTCAGGCACCCGGCTTCTGTACTTCTGCTTTTAATTCTCTTCTTAACCGTTCCACCAGCTGTCGTGCAAGCTGTTCCGGAGAGCCGCTATAACTGACGCAGCCCGTCTCACGGGTAGAATCGGGCTGGCTGCTGACGGCGCAGGTATCGGCACTCTGTGCCCATACGGGGCAGCCACTGGCGGCCAGCCGGGGGGCGGCGATGGCGCCGTCATTGCCCATGCCGGAAAACAGGATAGCGCCGCAGGCGTTACCGAAGCCCTCGCCCACGTGCTGTATCACCTGATCAATGGACGGTGCATAGGGCCCTTCCCAGGCCTGACCAGTGGACTGGATGCGACCGTCGTGGCGAAATTTCACCGCGTATTCCACCGGCGCGATGGCCAGTTCGCCATGGCGCAGGGCGCTGCCGTCCACGCCTATTTTGCAATCAATGTTGTTGTCCCGACCCAGCACGCCGCACAGGGTGTCGAGGAAGCTGGCGTCGATATGCTGCGCCAGCACAAAGGCTACCGGCAGATTGGCCGGCAGGCAGTCGAGAAACAGTTTCACCGCCGCCGGGCCGCCCAGGCTGGCCCCCAGTACCCAGACCCGCTTGGGTCGGTCGCCGGGGCGAATGGTTTCGAATTCCCTCGGGGTGGGGATTTTTACCTGTCGCGGGCGCTGGGGGATCACTTCCAGCCGCTCTTCCACTGCCGGCTTGCCGATGTAATCCACCAGCTTGGTCACCAGCCGCCGTTCCCATTTCGGGTAGCGGGCATCGGTGCGCGCCGGGGCCTGACCATCGCAGAACAAAATGGGTGCAGCAGCGTCTTCCAGCAGGTTATCCAGAAAAGCCTGCCAGCGGTCTTCGCTCGACAGGTCTACCACCCACAGATCCAGAGCCCCCTCTTCCAGCCAGCGTTTTTCCAGGGCTTCCGGATCCGTGTTGACGACCACCTGGTAGCCCTGACCTTTCACTGCGCTGGACAGCAGGTGGCCCTGCAATGTGCTGTCGGCGATTACGCCGACCCGGCCCGGTGCGGTCATTCGTTACCTGTTTCCTGCAACTCGCCCAGCAGTTCACGAATGGTGGAGAGTAGTTCGTTCTCCTGGAACGGCTTGCCCATGTAACAGTTCACGCCGATATCGAAGGCCCGTTCGCGGTGTTTTTCGCCGGTGCGCGAGGTAATCATGATGATCGGCACGTCTTGCAGGCGGCTGTCGTGGCGCACGTGGGTGGCAACTTCGAAGCCGTCCATACGTGGCATCTCGATATCCAGCAGCATCACATCCGGGCGGATATCTTCCAGTTTGGCGATGGCATCCATGCCGTCCTTGGCGGTGACCACTTCGTAGCCGTTGCGCTCCAGCAGGCGAGTGGTCACCTTGCGCACGGTAACCGAGTCATCGGTGACCATGACCAGTGGCGTATCGCGCTTGAATTCGGTTTCTTCGTCTTCTGGCACCGGTTCCTGGGGCAATACCGGAATGTCTGTGACACCCAGGGTCGGCACCTGCACGTGGGCGGCACGGATCAGCGAGTGGATATCGAGAATGATCACCACGGAGCCATCCCCGAGGATGGTGGCGCCGCTGATGCCGGCCACCGAGGCCAGCTGCGGGCCGACCGATTTCACTACCACTTCCCGGGAGCCCACCAGGTTGTCCACCACAATGGCCACGGTGTGTTCGGTGCTGCGGATCAGCAGTACCGGCATGGGGGTGGTGTGGTTTTCCAGGTGCGGGCTGCGGGTGCCATGGACGAAATTGCCCAGGTATTGCAGTTCGTAATCCTGGCCCACATAGGTGTAGACCGGGTTGTCTTCCTCGAAATAGTGCTGCAGCTCGAAGGGGCTGATACGCACGATGCCTTCGATCTGGTTGAGCGGGATGGCGTAGGTATCTTCCGCCGCTTTCACCATCAGCGCCCGGTTCATGGCCAGGGTAAACGGCAGGCGGATGATGAAGCGGGTGCCCTGCCCCTTGTGGGAATCGATGGTCACCGAGCCGCCCATCTGCTTGATCTCGCTGGCCACCACGTCCATGCCCACGCCACGGCCGGAAATCTGCGTGACAGCGGCGGCGGTGGAGAAGCCGGCATGGAAGATGAACTGCTGGATTTCCTGTTCGGAGAGTTGCGCGTCCGGGGCGATCAGGCCGCGTTCCACGGCTTTCTTGCGCACTGCGTCGGTGTCGATGCCCTTGCCGTCGTCGGACAGGGTAATCACTACCTCGCCACCTTCGCGGCCCAGCTCCAGGTTGATGCGCCCGGAGTCGTTCTTGCCGGCGCTCTGGCGACCTTCACGGGTTTCGATGCCGTGATCCACGGCGTTACGCAGCATGTGCTCCAGGGGCGCCACCACCCGTTCCATCAGGGAGCGGTCAAGTTCGCCTTCCGGGTTGAGCACATCGAAATCCACCCGTTTGTCCACTTCACCGGAAATCTGCCGGACGATACGGCGCAGACGTGGTACCAGGCGGCTGAAGGGCACCATGCGGGTGCGCATCAGTTTTTCCTGTAGCTCGGTGTTAATCCGCGATTGCTGCAGCAGCAGGGTTTCCGTGTCCTTGGTGCGGTCCAGCAGGGTGTTCTTCAGATCCAGCAAATCCGAGGCGGATTCCGACAGCTGCTTGGTGATCTGATGCAGCTCGGAGTACTGATCCATTTCCAGCGGATCAAAGTCTTCGTCGATTTCGCCCCGTTCCACGCCCTGCTGATAATTGGACATGATCTGCGCTTCCGTTTCCGAATCCAGACGGCGCAGCTGTTCGTAGAGGCGCTGTACCGTGTTGCCCATTTCCTCCACGTTGAAGGTGAACTCGGAAATCCCCTGCTCTACCCGACCGCGGTTAATGGAGGTTTCCCCGGCCAGATTCACCAGCGCTTCCAGTACATCGGCCCCGACCCGCACCATTTCCTGGGGTTGCGCCTGGTTTTGACGCTGGCGGCGGTCATCCTGTTTCGGCTGTTGCGGTTGTGGCTTCTCGGCTGCCGGCGCCAGGGCCGTGCTGCTCTCTTGCGGGGCGGCGGCGGGCTGGCGGCGGGCGCTACGGGCCACCGACTCCATGCCCCGGACAATCTGGTCGTACCAGTTGATCATGGGCTGGAAATCTTCCTGGGTGGGCGCTTCGCGGCGCCTCTCCAGCTGTAGCAGGTAGGTTTCGAAGTCGTGGCTGATGTCGCCCAGCGGCTTCAGGCCGGCCAGTCGCGCACCGCCCTTGAGGGTATGCAGGGCGCGCTTGAGGTCATCGGTGAAATCGGTGCTTTCCGGATGGTCTTTCCAGGAAGTCAGACAGGCATCAATGATTTCCGCCAGTTCATCGGACTCTTCCAGGAAAATTTCCAGAATTTCCGGATCACTGTCCGATTCCCAGTCACTGTAGTCGTCGTCCGCATGTTCGCTGGTAGCCGGCGCCTCCTGCCTGGTGGTCGCCGGTGGCGGCGCTTCTGTTGGCGCTGGTGCGGCAGAAGCAATAGCAGGCAGGCTGAATCCTGCCGGGTCTGCCACATAGCCGTGAATGGCCTGGATCAGGGTGTCGCCCTGGGGCAGCGGTCGGCCGGCCTTGAGTGCCTCTACCATTTCCGCCAGTTGGTCATGGCAGCGATGCAACAGATCGAACAGGGTCGGTTCAATGGCCAGGCGGCTTTGCGCCAGGCCTTCATAAAGGGTTTCCAGCTCGTGGCCCAGATCGCCCAGTTCGCTGACTTCCGCCATGCGCGCACCACCCTTGAGGGTGTGCAGGTCGCGTTGCAGGGATTGCAGTTCGATCAGGTTGTCCTGCTCGCCGATCCACTGCTCCAGGCTGCTGCCGGCGGATTCGAGAATCTCGTCGGCTTCTTCCAGAAAGATTTCTACCAGCTCCGGGTCACGCTCCGGTTGAGGGGGCGCCGGAGAGGCGGGCGCGTCCTCAACCGCAACGGGCGCGGGGCTGCCGGTGTCTTCGGCAAAGTCGGAAGCGGCTTCGTGAGCCTGGGGTTCACTGTCGAGGGTGGCGCTGGAGTCCGGCGTGTGGCTGACCTCGCGGTCGCCGCGCAGGAAGGCCTGGATGGTGCTGACCAGTTCCGGGGCGTCTTCCGGGGTTCTGCCGCCGCGCAGGGCGTCGATCATTTCGGCGAGCCGGTCGTGGCAACGGTGCAACAGGGCAAACAGGGCCGGGTCCGTTTGTTGCTGGCCGTTATGATGCGCTTCGTAGAGATTTTCCAGTTCGTGGGCCAGATCGCCCACCGGGGCCACGGCGGCCATGCGGGCCCCTCCCTTGAGGGTGTGAAGGTCCCGCTGCAGACCATCCACGTTGCCGGCATCTCCCTGTTCCCACTGGTCCAGGGTATGGCTGGCGGATTCCAGAATCTCTTCGGCCTCTTCCAGGAACAGGCTGACCAGTTCCGGATCCATGTGGGCCTGATATTCACCACTGCTGGCCCAGCTGTTGGTATCCGGGGTGCTATCCACAGCCTGGGGATCCGCGCTGCTGTGAGAGAAGGCATCGTCCCAGTGTGGTGAACGTCCGCCGGGGCCAGGGCCATCGCCGTCCGGGCCGCTGTTTTCTGCCAGTTCGTGAAGCGAATCCACCAGCCCCAGTTCCGGGCGCACGGTCTGGCCGGCGGCCAGGCAGTCCATCATGTTGACCAGAGCATCCTGGCCTTCACCAGCCAGCGACAGCATCTGTTCGCTGCAAGCCAGGCGGCCGGATTCCACCGCGCTGTAGCAGGCGGCCAGGGCCGCGGCCAGGGCGTGAATTTCGTTGAGACCGGCGGTGGTGGCGCTGCTGGAAAGCAGTTGCAGTTCGTCGCGCAGTTTTACCAGCTCTTCGGTCTGTTCCGGATGCTGGGCCCACTGGTCCAGTAGTTGTTCCGCGTCCACGATCAGGTCCATGCCTTCGGAAAGGAACACGGAAAGGATGTGTGGATCCGGGCCGGAGTCATTTTGGTCGGCCAGCCCGTCGCGGTGTTGCTGTAGCGCGGCGATCAGGGCATCGGCGCCGGGCAGATGGGGTTGAGCGAGCTGTTCCAGGTTGTTGAGCACCAGGCGATGAGCCTGTCGCAGCAGTCCGGCCTGCTGGGTGGTTATCCGGCGGTTGCTGCTGATCAGGTCGCGGACCAGTTTTTCAGCCGGTTCCGCCACTTCCGCCACCGCTTCGATTTCCGCCATGCGGGCACTGCCCTTGAGGGTGTGCAGGGCGCGGTGGACGCTGTCGTCCAGGGTGTGTTCGGATAAATCCGGGTCTACGGTGTCCAGCCACTCATCTATCAGTGCCAGGTTGCGACGGGCTTCGCTGGCGAAGATCTCCAGCAGCACCGGGTCGGGTCCCTCCTCGCCGTCGGCATCCGCTGCGGCGTCGTCACCGTCACTCATGTCCGGAATGTCAGAAAGACTGTCGATACCGTTGTCGGCGCTGTCGCTATCTACGGACGCGGTTTCGCTGGCGGGTTCGGCTGCTTCTTCATCAGGCAGGCTGAATTCGATGGCGCCATCATCGATATCGTCGTTGTCTTCCCAGGCAAGGTGGGCATCGCTATCGTCGGAGGCGTCGTTGAAGGCAGCCAGATCCTCCATGGACAGGCTATCGTCATTGTCGGTGCTGCTTTCCGCGAACGAATCGCTGTCCGCGGGCAAGGGGATTTCCAGCGTGTCGTCGCTTTCCGTGTCATCGCCGAGTGCAGCAAAGTCGGTCTGGTTGTCAGCGTTGCTGGTTTCGCTGCCAGTGATGGCCGGTACCTGATCAATCTGGCCGCCGGCGGCCAGGGTGTCGGCGGCGTCGGCCAGCGGTTGCACATCGAACGGGTCTGGCTGTCGCAGGGTAAAGGCATCCACCAGAGCGGGAACGCGATTGCGCACCTCCTGTACCAGCGCAATCAGCACCGAAGTTGGTTCAATGCTGCGGTCAATGACCCGGTTAAGCATGTTCTCCACGGACCAGCCCAGCTCGCCCACGGTGCTGGCACCGACCATGCGGCCGGAGCCTTTCAGAGTGTGGAAGGCGCGACGGAATTCCACCAGGGATTCCTCATCGCTGGTGTTGGCGGCCCAGCGCGGGAAATATTCATCCAGCGCGTCCAGGACTTCGCTGATTTCTTCCTGGAAGATTTCGATGATTTCGTCATCGATCAGATCGTCATCATCGTCAGAGGGACTCTCGGCGACCGGTTGCGGCTCGTCGTCGGATTCCTGCGAAGCGGACTGTGTTTCCTGTTCGGTGGAGGCCGGCCCGGTAATTTCTAGAGTGCGGTCGCCTTTGTCGAGGCTGCCCTGCAGGGCATCGTTGCTGTCGTCGAAAGCTTCTTCCAAAGAGAAGTCTTCATGCAGATCGTCGCCGTCGAGACTGTCGTCGGCATCAGGCTCAGCATGCAAAGAGATGGACTCGTCGACGGTGTGGCTGTCAGTCCGGGCCTCTGCGTCCAGCTCAATGCGTTCCACTTCGAACTGGTCATTGCCGAAATCACTGCCCTGCTCCAGCGGGTAGCCGAGAGCGTCCACACTGGCACGGGCCAGTTGCAGGATATCGTCGGTGGTTTCCGGATCGTCGCTGAGACGTTCCAGATAGTACTCCACCGAGGTGATGGCATCGGCCAGGGTGTCCATGCTGCGCCAGTCCGGTTTGGGCTGGTCGGCGTCAAGCAGCTTTTCCTGAATGAAGAGCACGCATTGGCGCAGAATCACCGCAGGCTTGCTGAGCTGGATCACTTCCAGACCGCCGCGCACGGCATTGAGTCGCTCCGGCACCGGCTCCAGGTGCTCCGGGTTCCACTGGGAAGCAATGAACTCGACGATGCCGTCCTTGGCCTCTTCCAGGCCGGCACGGCATTCGCGCAGTACCGCATCCATGGCCTGGCCCACGTGGCCGGGCATGTCGCTCTGGTCGCCGGGGTAGGACTTGCCGCGACGGTCACCGCCGCTGATACCCGCCAGGGTGGCTTCCACATAAAGCAGGGCGCCGGCGATATCCATCAGGGTTTCGCGTTCGGCGGGACGTTTGCCGGCGACAATGTCTTCCACCGCGTGGAGCTGTTCTTCTACCAGGGTGCGAGGCTGGCCAAGGCCAAGCACTGCCACGGTGTCGGCTACCTGTTTCAGGGTGACCGTCTGCGGCTGCAGTTTGCTGGCGTCGCTTTCGCCACTGTGGACGAAGGTTTCCAGGGCATCCTTGACGGTGGTGATTTCCTCGGACAGGGCCTTCACCACGGAATTCATGGCTTCGGCATCCGGGCCGGTCATGCGGGCCCGTTCTGCGTTGACCAGGTCATCGGAAGGGAGTGCATCGTCCAGGCGGAAACGGGCTTTGACATCGCGAATGCGCGGGCTGTCTACCTCTGCCTTGGCCACGTAATAAAGCAGGTTCTTGATCAGTTCGGTGGGCGCCGGCTGGTTCAGGCTATTGGCGCCGTCGATGACCAGTTCACGCAGGTTGCGGTCCACATGACCGAGCATCAGTTTTACCGAGGTGCCCAGGGTAATGGCGTCTTCCGATAGGCCTTCCACCAGGGCGTTGCTGATGGCCCATAGCGGGGCACGCGGAGCGTCACCAGTGACTTGCTCAAGTTTGCTAAAGACCTTGGCCATATAGCCCAGGTTCTCACCCATGTTGTCGTTGCGCAGCACGCCGAGCAGGGCAATCTGGAACATCTGGCGAATTTTCTTGGCCAGCTGAATAAAACGGGGATCGTTGAGCAGGTCATCCGGTATCTGACCACTGCCGGTGGCGTCGGTCAGGTCCGGCTTGAACAGGGCGGTTTCCGACAGCAGCGGTTCGCCGCGGGCGGCGCGCAGGTCGTTGAGTAGCGGCAGCAGCACCACCGGCAGGTCACGACGGTTGGTGGCTACCCGATCCAGATAGGGGGGCAGCTGCAAGATGGCCCGCATCAGGGTTTCCTGGCCGTCCCCCACATTGCCTACCCGGCCTTCAAGCAGGGCCTGGGCCAGCTTTTCCATTTCCTCGGCGAGCAGAGCAGCACCGTAGAACTCCACCATTTGCAGGGTGCCGTACACCTGGTGCAGATGGGCCTGGCAAAAACGCATGCGGGTGGCGTCGTCCGGGGTATCCACGAACGCTTCCAGTGCCTGCTGCGCCTGGTTCAGGGTTTCCTGGATCTCCCCGCGAACCCAGTCCAGAGCCAGATAGTCGTGACGGTCACTCATGACGTCTCCTGTCATACTCAAACCTGCCGTCACTGCGGGCAGGTTTTTTTATTATCTACAGCGCTTATCTACAGCGCCGGAAGGCCAGCGTATCGGCGAAATGTATACGTTCCAGATCCGGATGTTGCCAGTCGGTCACTTCCCCGGGACCGAGCACCAGAATGCCACCGGGAGCGAGTCGTTCCGCCAGACGGTTGACGATCTGGCGTTTCCGCCAGCGGCGAAAGTAGATCAGCATGTTCTGGCAGAAAATCAGATCCATGTCGTTCATTGGCGCGTTGCTCAGATCCAACACGTTGAGCCGGGCAAAGCAGATGCGCTCACGCAATACTGGCGTCACGGCCAGAGTTTGTTCATTGCCGCAGGGCTGAAAATATTTCTCCCGCAGTAGCGGGTCCACCTGCAGTACCCGGCGCGCCGGGTATTCCCCTTTGCGGGCCTTGGCCAGGGTGGGCAGGCTGATGTCGGTGGCGGTGATTCCGTAGAATAGTTTGCGGCCGCCGCCGTTGAGCTGCTCATTGATCATCATGGCGAGGGAATAGGCTTCCTCGCCGGTGGAGCACCCCACGCTCCACGCATCCAGGCTGGCACCGTCGGGCTGCTCGGCCTTGAAGCGCTGTACGAATTCCTCCACCAGGGCATAGGAGCTTGGGTGGCGGAAAAAGCTGGTTTCCTGCACGGTAAGCCGGTCTACCAGTACCGACCATTCCATGGCCCGGGATTCTGTGGAGCCCACCATCAGGTGTTCGTAATAGGTGTCGTAGTCTTCGATGCCCAGCTCGCGCATACGAATGCTCAAGCTGGTTTCGAGGAAGGTCTTGCGCTCGTTGGACAGGGTCATGCCGGTGCGCTCTTCCAGCAACGCCTGCCATAGCTGGAACTGCTCCGCATCCATGGCGGGCGTGCTTTTGATGGACCAGCGGTCTGTCACTGCAGCACCCATAGCATCACTCCTTTAGCCGGCGCGAGCCGGATCAGGAGTGCTCCGGCAGGCGGAAGCCGGCAACAGAGTTACGCATCTCCTGCGCCATCTCGGCCAGGTTACCAATGGATCGCGCAGTCGCGGTGGTACCGGCGGAGGTCTGCGAGGTAATTTCCTGGATCACGTTCATGGTGTTGGAAATGTGACCGGCAGACGCTGCCTGCTGGCGCGCCGCGTTGGAGATGTTCTGGATCAGGTCCGCCAGGGTTTTCGATACGTTCTCAATTTCTTCCAGTGCCACACCAGCGTCCTGCGCCAGACGGGCCCCTTTTACCACCTCGGCGGTGGTGGCTTCCATGGAGATTACCGCCTCGTTGGTATCGGTCTGAATGGTTTTTACCAGGGTCTCGATCTGCTTGGTCGCGGCGGCGGAACGTTCCGCCAGTCGCTGTACCTCATCCGCTACCACCGCGAAGCCCCGCCCGGCTTCACCGGCCATGGACGCCTGAATGGCGGCGTTCAAGGCGAGGATGTTGGTCTGGTCGGCAATGTCGTTAATCAGGGATACGATGTCGCCAATTTCCTGGGAGGATTCACCCAGACGCTTGATCCGTTTGGAGGTTTCCTGGATCTGTTCGCGAATGGTGTCCATGCCGTGGATGGTGGCCTGTACCACTTCGGCGCCCTTGTTGGCGATGGCTACCGCTCGTTCCGCTACCGCCGCCGATTCGGCGGCGTTGGCGGATACCTGGTCAATGGACACCGCCATTTCGTTCACAGCGGCGGAGGCGCCGGCAATTTCCTGGGCCTGGTGCTCGGAGGCTTCGGCCAGATGCATCGCCGTGGACTGGGTTTCCTGGGCGGCCGAGGCCACCTGTACCGCCGAGTTGTTGATGGTTTGTACCAGGCTGCGCAGCTGGTCAATGGAGTAGTTGATGGAGTCAGCGATGGCACCGGTGAAGTCCTCGGTTACCGTCGCCTGTACGGTCAGGTCGCCGTCCGCCAGGTCACCCAGTTCGTCGAGCAGTCGCAGAATCGCCGCCTGGTTACGCTGGTTCTCGCTTTCCAGCTCGTCCTTCAGCGTTGCCGCCTGACGGTTACGCTGGGCCATGATCAGGAAGAACAGCAGTACCGCGATGGCAGCAGACAAGCCACCCAGGGTCACTGACGGGAAGAAGGTGTTGGTGGAGCCTTCAAACTGGGTGTTCAGGTTGCTGGATTCCTGCAGCAGATCCTGGGAGCGAAGGAAGATGGTGTCGGCCGCGTTACGTACCTGGAACAGTTCGGGAGCGGTTTCCAGGATTTCATCCACGGACTGGTTAACGAATTCGTCGAACAGGTCGGCAATCTCGGCCAGGTAATCCAGGGCATCCGGGTCGTTGACCTGGTCAATGCCCATGGCTTCGTCGCCTTCGATCATGCCGTTCATGACCCGGCCAAACAGGCTGGCATCACGACCAAAGGCATCCGCCGCAATCACCGCGCCGTCGCCACCTTCCAGCACTTTGGAAATAGAGCTGAGAATCCGTTCGGCCAGCAGGGACTGACGCTGGGCAAAGGCGATCTGATCCGGCTCAGCGCCGGTGGCCACCAGAATGTCCACCACGCCTTCATATTCTGCCTGCAGGGAAGGAATGGTCTGGGCCAGGGTGTCTGCCACTTCGTGCAGATCCAGAACCGTATCTTCCCCGCGCAGGATGATGCCCGCGTTGCTGTTCACTTCGGACCACAGGCTGCTCAGACGTTCTTTCACCTCGGTATTGTCGACCGGTTCGTCTTTAACGTCATCCCAGGCGGATTGAAAGCTCTGCTGGGATTTGGCCAGCAATTCGAAGGCGTCGGCGTTACCGGCAGCGGCCTCAAGGGAGTTTTTGGCGATCTGCTGGGAGATAACCCGCATATCAGAGGCCAGGGTAATATTCTCCTGGGCCTGGTTCGCCGTGGTTGCGGAGAGCAGGAAATTCACCACCGCCAGAACGATAAAGACGGCAAGGCCGATGTACAGCGCGATATTCAGCGTGCTGCCTTCCGCGCCCCCCCGCAATTTGTCAAAGATTGCTCCCGAATTGAACTTCATAGTCTGGCTCCTGGCCTGGCGTTCGCTCTTCTTATGTACCCCAAATGCTTATATACAGCTCAGCCGGTGCGGGCGACCTGCATAAAGCGCGGATCCTCTGCCAGCCGGGTCAGGCTGAACACGGACCAGTACTCCCCGTCCCGCCGGTAGGCGCCGCGCACAAAAGGTGTGACGCTGGCATCGCTGACCGGCAGTGATTCCACAAATTCATCAATGGGGAAATGTTGCATCCCCAGTACCTCGTCCACCGTCATGCCGGTGTACAAGTCATCCTGGTCCAGGACCAGCAACCGTCGGCGCTTTTCCTGGACCGGCGAATTCTTTTCCAGAAAGCCACTGAGATCCATCACGGTCATCAGCCGGCCCCGGACATTGGCCACGCCCTTCATCCAGCTGCGTGCGCCGGGAATGCGGGTGTAGGCCGGCACCGAGAGGATTTCGGAAACCTCATCCAGCGGTGCCACGTATTTCTTGCCATCCATCACAAAGCCCACGCCGCTCCAGTAGCTGACCGCATCCTGCTGCATAGGCAGGTCTTTGGCCTGCTCGCGGCAGCGACGGTTGTAGTCGGCCAGTTGAATATAGGCGGCGGAAGCAGTTGCGCTCATCAGGGGCTCCGAATATCAGCCGTCGGCCAGCATGCGCTCGACAGTTTGCAGGAGCACATCCTCGTCCACCGGTTTGGTCAGGTAGTCCTTGGCGCCCTGGCGTTTACCCCAGACACGGTCGGTTTCCTGATCCTTGGTGGTTACGATGACGATGGGAATGTGCGCGGTATCGGCACCCTTGGTGAGCTGGCGGGTCGCCTGGAAGCCGTTAAGGCCCGGCATTACCACATCCATCAGAACCAGTTCGGGCAGCTCGGAGCGGGCCATGGCGACGCCATCGGCTCCATTGGCGGCCTCGAGCACCTCGTGGCCGTGCTTTTCGAGTATCTCCCGCAACTTGTAGGTTTCGGTGGGAGAGTCATCCACAATCAGAATACGTGCCATCTTATCCTCTTCAGGCTCAGCGACGCTGTCGCTTAACCGCTGATATGCTGTCGAATCGCGCCGAGAAGCTCGTCCTTGGAAAACGGCTTGGTCAGATACTCGTCGGACCCCACTATCCGCCCCTTGGCCTTGTCGAAAAGGCCGTCCTTGGATGACAGCATGATCACCGGGGTGGCCTTGAAGGCACTGTTGTTCTTGATCAGGGCGCAGGTCTGATACCCGTCAAGGCGCGGCATCATGATGTCGACGAAGATGATATTGGGTTTGCTGTCGGCGATTTTGGCCAAGGCATCGAAGCCATCGGTGGCGGTGATCACTTCACAACCTGCTTTCTTCAACAAGGTTTCCGCGGTGCGACGGATGGTTTTGGAATCGTCGATCACCATTACCTTGAGGTCTTGGAAATTGTCAGTCATGGAAACTGCCTTTAACCGTGAACCGTTGTTGGCCGCAACTTATTGTAATTTTTGGCCTTTCTAGTAATTCGATGGGCGGGGGTGTAGCGAGACAAGCCCAAGCGAAGTTTTTAACACAGATTCTACAATCAATCTATAAGACCCTATGAAACTTGAGAAAATGCCCCGCGCATCCCTGCATAGCGGTGGGCAGTCAGCGCTGCTAACATTGCCCGGCCTGATCCCGATGTCTGTGGAGACCCCATGAGTCTGCGTATTGGTGTGGTGATGGACCCCATCGCCAAAATCAAACCCTGGAAAGACAGCACCTTCGCCATGCTGCTGGAAGCGCAACGACGTGGCTGGTCATTGCTCTACATGGAGCCGGCGGATCTATACGTGCGAGATGGTCGCACCTTTGCGGCCACTCGGGCACTGTCCGTCAGCGACAATAACGACGATTGGTACCGTCTGGCCGACGCCGTGAATTACGATCTGGCCGATCTGGATATTATCCTGATGCGCCAGGACCCACCGTTCAATGCGGAGTACATCTACGCCACCTACCTGCTTGAAAAGGTGGAGCGTGAAGGCGTGCTGGTGGTGAATCGGCCTGGCAGTGTCCGCGACAGTAACGAAAAACTGTTCGCCACTGACTTCCCGCAGTGTTGTGCTCCGACGCTGGTCTCCAGCCAGTCCGGGCTGCTGCGCGATTTTGTACGGGAGTTCGGTGACACTGTGATGAAGCCACTGGATGGCATGGGTGGCAGCAATATCTTCCGGGTGCGCCAGGACAGCCCCAATATCTCGGTGGTGATCGAGGTGCTGACACAGCACGGCAAGACGCCGATCATGGCTCAGCGCTTCGTGCCGGAGATCACCGAGGGCGACAAGCGCATCCTCATGATCAATGGCGAGCCGGTGCCCTATGCGCTGGCGCGGATCCCCAAGGAAGGTGAGCTGCGTGGCAATCTGGCCGCCGGCGGCACTGGTCAGGGCCGCGAGCTGACCGACCGCGATCGCTGGATCTGTGAGCAGGTGGGCCCCACGCTCAAGCGCAAGGGGCTGTATTTCGTGGGCCTGGACGTGATCGGTGATTATCTCACCGAGATCAACGTGACCAGTCCCACCTGCATTCGCGAGCTGGACGCGATCTTCGGCATCAACATTGCCGGTCAGCTGTTCGACATGTTGCTGGAGTTGCGGCAGCCATCATAGACGATGAGTACGGTCCGGGGCACACTCCCTGGCCGTTTAAAGGCAGTAACAAAAAGAAGAAATCATGGCAGCCAATTCACCCGTCAGCGCCTCCGACCGCCTCACCTTTACGGTGTTCCTGGCGTTAGCGTTCCACGGCATTCTCATCTTCGGGGTCAGCTTTGCCCCCGAGAAGCAGCGCGCCGCCCCGCATACCCTGGAAGTCACCCTGTCCCAGCATCGCAGCGATGACGAGCCGGATGAGGCGGACTTTATTGCCCAGAGCAACCAGCAGGGTTCCGGCGATCTGGCCGAGAAGCAGGAGCTGACCACCACCGAGCAGGTGGATTTCGCCGACAACAAGCTGGACAAGGTGCAGCTCAAGGAAAAGACCACCCGTGAGCGTCGTGACCGCCAGTCCCAGTTGCTGGTCATCACCACCGCCCGTACCAGCGATCACCAAATCAAGGCGGACGAGCAGGAGAAAACCGATCCCAAACCGTTCAAGGTAGCCAAGCAGGAGAACCTGCAGGACCTGAGCCGCGAGATCGCCAGCCTGCAGGCCCGCCTGGATGCCCAGAAACAGGCCTATGCGAAACGTCCGCGCATTCGCCGCCTGACATCGGTATCCGCCAAGGCCCACTACGAAGCCCAGTACATCGACAACTTCCGTCGCGAGGTGGAGGCCATGGGCACCCGCAACTTCCCGTCCCGGGCGCTGAACAGTAATACCTTCGGTGCAGTGCGGCTGGTGGTAGCGATCCAGAAGGATGGCCAGCTCAAGGAAGTACGCCTGCTGAAATCCTCCGGCCACAAGTTCCTGGACCAGGCCGCCATCCAGAGTGTGCGTCTCGCGGCCCCCTTCGATGCCTTCACCCCAGAGATGCGCAAGAACATGGATGTGCTGGAAATCATCCGCACCTGGAAGTTCGACAAAAACGAGCGGGTGTCGTCGAAATAATAGCTACGAGCTACGAGCTACGAGCTACGAGCTACGAGCTAGGCAGGACTTCGTCATTTCAACGAAGCCGCTGTAGGAGCACCTCTTGAGGTGCGAATCCGAGCAACAGCGAAGGAAACGTGCAACGGCCACCACCGGATCTTTCTAAGAGACCAGTCGACTGCTGACAGGCTTGATCGTCCTGCGGACGATTTCCGCGCAAGCGCGGTTCGCACCTCGAGAGGTGCTCCTACAGTCGCACCTTGAGAGGCGTATTCGCTACGTTTCGCCCTGCAGGGAATCTGCCCGATACCGGGAAAGGGCTCCTATCTAGCCTCCCGACGCTTGCAGCGCTCCCTCCTGCCCCGGATACTGTTCCCATGGACAATACGACCCTCAAACATCAGTTGCTGGTGGCCATGCCGCAGATGGCTGACCCCAACTTCGAACATTCCGTCACCTATATCGTCGAATACAGCAGCGAGGGGGCCATGGGGCTGACCCTCAACCGCCCGGTGCAGATCAGTCTGGGTGATATTCTCAGCGACATGGACATCGAGATTGAAGTGCCGCCGTCCGAGCGTCACCGGGTGGTGGCAGGTGGGCCGATTCAGCAAGAGGCGGGGTTTGTCCTGCATGCGGCGTCGACGCACTGGCAATCCAGTGTGCCGCTCAGCGATGGCCTGATGCTGACCACCAGCCGCGATATTCTGGAAGCCATTGCCATCGGCGAAGGGCCGGAGCAATCGCTGATCTGCCTGGGCTATGCCGGCTGGGACGCCGGTCAACTGGAGCAGGAGCTGGTGGAAAACACCTGGCTCAGCACCCCGGCAAGCCGTGAGCTCGTTCTCGACACCCCCTTCGAACAAACCTGGCAAGCCGCCGCGGCTCGAATCGGCGTGGATATGAGTCTGATTGCGACCCAGGCGGGGCACAGCTGAATAAGCAATTGATAGTTGATAATGGATAATTGATAGCTGCGCGTTTATGCGCAGTAAGAGTCATCAAGGCATGAGGCCGCGACCAAAGCCTGGTCGCGGCCTCATGCCTTGGCTATCAATATCGCCGCTATATCCGCGTCGTTATCAATTATCCATTCTCAATTATCCATTAGGTTTTCCATGATTTTGGCCTTCGACTACGGCACACAAAAAATCGGCGTGGCCAGTGGCAACAGTCTGCTGGGTACTGCCACGCCCCTGAAAGCCCTCTCCTGCAAGAACACCCAACCCAACTGGGATGACATTGCTGCCTTGCTGAAAGAGTGGGAGCCGGAGGAGCTGGTGGTGGGTCTACCGTTGAACATGGATGGCAGCGAAAGCGAATCCACGGCGCGGGCGAAGAAATTTGCAGGCCGTTTGAAAGGCCGGTTCGGCATGAAAGTGTGGCTGGTGGATGAACGCTTGAGCACCCGTGAAGCGCGGGAGCGTACCGGGATCCAGAAAGCCGACTCGCGAGTGGATTCCATGGCAGCGGTGATTATTGCCGAAGGCTTCTTCGCGGGCGAGGCACAGGTTTTTTAATACCAATTATATGGGGGAAAACAGGTTTGAGAGAAAAAACGGAAGTTAAGTCGTTGACCCTTGTGGTTGTTCTTTCAATTCTGATTGCAGGCTGCGGTGGCGGCGGTGATGGTCAATCTGCTACCGGGTCCTATGCGCCGGTTCCCGATACCGTGACCTACCGGGAGGGTGGCGATGTTAAAGGTATGCAGGTTTTCGACTACAGCGTAAGCAATGTTATTCGATCCCGGTTTGTTGTGGATCCGGGTACTGATGGCCGATGGGGGACAGGCGATGATGTGCGTGCGGGAGGCCTGACATGCCGATATCAGCCATCTAAAAACCCTCTCCCTCCTGCGCTTCTGTCCGTAGTGCAAAACATGGGAACAAATGGTGATGGGAATTTCGCCCTTCAACAGCTTGATATTGAAAGTGACGGTCGACTTTCAGTGTGTCCGCGCTGGAAAGGAAAGCAACTCGTTAGGGAAGAAGTGCTTTGCAAGGGGGCATTTTGTCCAGCCAGGTACCAACTTGGTTACAGGATGACGATAAGCCAGCAGGCGCTGGAGGACGGTGGCTGGAAGCAATCCCAGCATGTGGTTTTCTACGGAGAGAATGATCAGATAACAACGGCGCCCCCTTTTCTTTCTCACATTCAAACCACGGAGTTATCGGGAGACTCGCAGGCCGGTTTCGAATTTGTTGTCACGGTAGATCCATCTCCCGAATATTCGGATTCCGTCAGCCTGCCGAATATTGCCGTCTATTCCGGCAATGGCTACCAGAAAAAAGTGGCCAAGTGGTTGCCCGGAGATCTGGAAAGCCGGGTGATCATTGATCGCTATGGTGACAATGATAGCTATGTTGATACCCGTTACCGGACATTAACCTGGCTTCCAGAAAAAGGTGAGTTGCAGGTGAGTGAAGCCAGCCAGAACCCACCTGCTTCGAATCAGTTGATGAAGGTTTATGTCTTTGATGGAGAAGAGAAGCCTATCGGGGAGATCTTCCTTGGTGCAGGTAATGACGAAATATGGTTCAGCATTGATGACGTGGTCGAAGGGTTCCCCGAATTTGTTTACGACGAAAACGGCCAGCTTCTGTCAATGCTTGATACACAGGAAAATCCGGAGCGCGAGTTCACCTATGATGGAGATAAAGTAAAATCCATTCATGTCCGGGATCGGAAAAGAAGTGAATACCAATATTCAGATGCAAAGCTTGCCAAGATAAGTCTTTTTTCTCGTAGTGTTGAAAGGGAGGAGATCGAGCACCAGGTCCTCTTTCGTGATGATATCTCGGGTGTGGCCACATTTATTCCCGATAGGCGCTTTCCGAGAGATAAGGAAGGAGTTTTTCTAGACCCGCTTTTTCCTCAAGATAGAGATCAGATTATACGTCTCGGGCGTCCTTTCTGAGTATGCAGGAGCTCATGCAAGCATGGCTCCTGCAGTTCTTGGCTTTTGTTACTTCAGAACCTTACTGCCGAACCCCTTCCACGGAAATAATAATCTCCACGGTTTCCGATGCCGGGCCCAGGTCATAGGTGATGCCGAAGTCCGCCAGCTTCAGGGTGGTGGAGGCTTCCAGGCCCATGCGGTAACCGCCCCAGGGATCATCGCCGTAGCCGAGCAGTTTGGCGTCCAGGGTGACTGGCTTGGTGACGCCATGCAGGGTGAAATCGCCGGTGATTTTTGCGGTTTTTTCGCCGGTCTTTTCAATCTTTGTGCTCTTGAAGGTGGCGGTGGGGTACTCGTCTACCTCGAGGAAGTCATCGCCGCGCAGGTGCTTGTCACGCTCGGCGTGGTTGCTGTCCAGGCTGGCGACCTGGATGGTGGCCTGCACGCTGCTGTTCTCCGGGTTGTCCGCGTCCACGGTGAAGCTGCCGTCGAAATCGTTGAAGCGGCCGTACAACCAGCTGTAGCCCAGATGGGAAATCTTGAACATGACAAACTGGTGAGAGCCCTTTTTATCAAACGCATAGGTGCCGCCGGGTTTATCGGCAAAGGCCATGCTGCTGAGCAGCAGTGCCAGGGCGGGAATGGTGATTTTCTTTGCTAGCGTCAACATAAGCATCGAACTCCGTTTGGATTAAAGGTTGTCAGGAAAGGTTGTCCGGGTCACGGGGCGCTTTGCCCAGCATGCGGCGCAAGGTGTCGTCCCGATCAAGCAAGTGGTGTTTGAGCGCGGCCAGGGCATGCACGCCGGCGAGGATGATGATCGCCCAGGTGGCAATCTCGTGGATGTCTCCGGCAAGATCTTCCAGGCCCTTCTGGTCGCCGGTCATAGAGGGTACGGCAAACCAGTTGAATACATCGATGGCAGACCCGTCGGCGCTGGTGATCAGATAGCCGCTGATCATGGCGGTGAACAGCAACAGATACAGGGCCCAGTGGGTCAGGTGGGCGCTGATTTTTTCCCAGGGCTGATGGGTGTGCAGGGCTTTCGGGGGTGGAGAAATCAGCCGCCACAGTAGGCGGGCGCCCATCACCAGAAACAGCAGGATGCCCACGCTACGATGCAGGTGCGGCGCGCTGCGGTACCAGTCGTGGTAGTAGGTCAGGTCGACCATGTAAAGCCCCAGCGCAAACATGCCCACCACCGTCATCGCCACCAGCCAATGCAGTGCGATGGTGATGATGCCGAAGCGTTGTGAGTCGTTGCGCAGTTGCATCCCTGTACCCTACCCGATCTTCCTGATGATTGGAGTGTTGCCCGCTAGCCGGGTTCCGCCCTTTACAAAACTTACCGTTACCGGCGACGGCTTTGCCATCCTCACCTTGGCGGGGTGTTACTGCCATCCCAAAAAACTGAACGGTTTGATCACCTGGCCTGAAGGTTTGTCGGGTCCTGGCCTTTATTCTTTCTCCGGCAGGCGCCATGCTTGCAGGGCGAACGTCGGATATCGCCATACACAGAGCAGGAGAGCCCCTTGAGCTGGGACGAGCAACAACTACAGACACATCTGGAAACCATGGCCAAAGCCATCACCGAACAATACGGTGATTCGTCGCCGTTGCTGGTGGGGATCGAGTCCGGCGGCGCCTGGGTGGCCCAGGCATTGAACGAGAAGCTGGCCAAGCCGCTGCCAATGGGCACCCTGAACCCGGCGTTCTACCGGGATGACTTCGATACCCGGGGGCTGAAAAGTACCGTGTCTCCATCGAAGCTGCCCCTGGAGGTGGATGGCCAGCATATTCTGCTGGTGGACGATGTGCTGATGACTGGCCGCACCATCCGTGCCGCCATGAACGAACTGTTCGATTTCGGTCGCCCGGCGTCGATTGCCCTGGTGGTGTTATTCGATATTGGTCACCGGCAATTGCCAATTCGTGCCGATATCTGTGGTGAAACTTTGGCATTGCCCCCCCATCAGCGGGTAGAATTACGCGGGCCCTCTCCGTTGGTTGCCGAGATTCGCAATCTGGTGGTTGAGGATGAAACAGAGACAAGGTCTTAAGAATGACGCCGACGCTTGCGCCATCCTCCCGCGTACAACTTACCGAAGACGGTAAGCTTCGCCATTTTCTGACTACCGAGCACCTGCCCCGCTCTCTCCTTGAAGACATTCTGGATACCGCCGCCAGCTTTGTGGACGTGGGCGGCCGGTCGATCAAGAAGGTACCGCTGCTGCGCGGCAAGACAGTGGTCAACCTCTTCTTCGAGTCCAGCACCCGCACCCGCAGTACCTTCGAGCTGGCTGCCCAGCGACTGAGCGCCGATGTGCTCAACCTGGATATTGCCAAATCCGCTACCAGCAAGGGTGAAACCCTGCTCGATACCCTGCGTAATCTGGAAGCCATGGCGGCGGACATGTTCGTGGTGCGTCATCAGGATTCCGGCGCCCCCTTCTTTATCGCCAATGAAGTGACCCCCAATGTGGCGGTGATCAATGCCGGTGACGGGCGCCATGCCCACCCCACCCAGGCGATGCTCGACATGTACACCATCCGCCACTACAAGGGTGGCTTCGAGGGCCTGAAAGTGGCCATCGTCGGTGACATCCTGCACTCGCGGGTGGCGCGCTCCCAGATCCATGCCCTGAATATCCTCGGCGCCGATGAAGTGCGCCTGATCGGCCCGAAAACCCTGTTGCCGGTAGAGGCAGAATCCCTGGGGGCGACGGTGTTCACCGACATGGCCCTGGGCCTGAAAGACGTGGATGTGGTGATCATGCTGCGCCTGCAGAAGGAACGCATGGATTCCGCCCTGCTGCCCAGTGAGGGAGAGTTTTTCCGCCTCTACGGGCTCAACAACGACAAGCTGCAACTGGCCAAACCGGATGCCATTGTCATGCATCCCGGGCCCATCAACCGGGGTGTGGAAATCGCCTCGGAAGTGGCCGACGGGCCCCGTTCGGTGATTCTCAACCAGGTGACCTTCGGTATTGCGGTGCGCATGGCGGTCATGTCCATGGCCATCAGCGGCCAGGAAAGCAGCGCCCATGGCCGCACGGGAGGTGAGCGTGGCCAGTAAGAAAGCCAATATCCTGATTCGCAAGGGCCGGGTCATCGATCCGGCCAGTGGCCGTGACGAAATCGCCGATCTGTTGATCGAAAACGGCCGCCTGGTGCGTATCGGCGCCAGCCTGGATGCGCCCGGCGCAGACATTGTGGAAGCGGAAGGCCACTGGGTGCTGCCCGGGCTGGTGGATGCCTGCGTGCATCTGTCTCTGCCGGGCAGCGGTCGCAGCGGTGACATCGCCAGCGAAACCCGCGCCGCCGCCGCCGGTGGCATCACTCACCTGGTGGCCCAGCCGGATTGTGGCCCGGTGGACTCCACCGCCGTGGTGCGGCTGATTCGCGAGCAGGCCGGCCAGGCCGGGTTTGCGCGGATCATGCCCATTGCTGCAATGACCCAGGGACTGGCCGGCGATCAGCTGGCGGAAATGTCCACCCTGGCCAAGGCGGGTTGTATCGCGGTGGGTAATGCGGGGCGCAAGGTGGCTAGTGCCCTGGTGCTCAAGCGGTCCCTGGAATACGCCTCCACCTTTGATTTGCCGGTGATGTTCCGGCCCCAGGATTCTGCGTTGAGCGCCGGTGGCTGTGCCCATGAAGGCGCAGTGGCCACCCGCCTTGGGCTGCCGGGAATTCCGGCGGTGGCGGAAAGTGTCGACCTGTCCCGGGACCTGCTGCTGGTGGAAGCCACCGGCGTGCGCGCCCATTTTCAGCAGATTTCCAGTGCCGAGTCCCTGCGCCTGCTGCGCGCGGCCAAGCGTCGCGGTCTGCCGGTGACGGCGGATGTGAGTATCCAGCACCTGCTGCTGGATGAGTCGGCCCTGGAAGGGTTCAACAGTCACTGCCATGTGATTCCGCCGCTGCGCAGTGCGGCCGATCGCGAGGCCTTGCTGGAGGCGGTGGCAGACGGCACTATCGATGCCATCTGCTCCCAGCACACCCCCATCGGCTCCTCCAGCAAGGCGGCACCCTTCCCGGCCACCAAGCCGGGCATGGCCGGGCTGGATACCCTGCTCGGCCTGGTGCTGCAACTGGTGAACGACGGCAAGCTGGAACTGCCGCGCGCCCTGGATGCCATCACCGCCGCCCCGGCCCGCTGCCTGGGGCTTCAGGCCGGCCAACTGGAAACCGGCCGCCCGGCCAGCCTCTGCGTGCTGGATGCCGAGGCCGATAAAGACTACGCCGAACACTGGCTGTCCGCCGGCAACAACTCCCCCTGGCGGCGCGCGGTGCTCAAGGGCAACGTGAAGCTGACGGTGTGTCAGGGGAAAGTGAGTTGGCTAAGCGATTAGGCAATTGATAATTGAGAATGGATAATTGATAACGCGCGAATAAGTGCCGCATTGATCTTAAAGACATGAGGCCGCGTCCAGACTCTGGGCGCGGCCTCATGCGTTTGCAGAACCCACCAGCTTTGTCCCGCGAGTTATCCATTCTCAACTATCAATTAAGCTGAAACACCTCCGCCCGCAACGCTTCCTCCCCAACGACCCCCGGTGCCAGCCGCCAGCGTCCCTGTGAATCTTCAAACACCAGTGCCGGGGTGCCCTGCAGGCCCAAGCCGATCATCAGGGCGGTGTTGTTGTGGATCTGGCTGCGGATGGCGTCGGGAACCCGCTCCAGCGGCCGGATACCGCCGTCGTCAAAGTGGCCTTCGTGCTCGGCCAGTGCCACTGCCGGGTCCGGTGCGGCGAGGATGGCGCCACCTTGGGTAAAGCTGCGCTTGGGGTGGATCATACCGACGATGATATGGCGCACCTGCAGGGTGTTATCCGGGTCGTTGACCAGTGGTTGCATGTTTTCCCATAGCACGGCGCAGTAGGGGCAGGCCATGTCGGTGAACACATAGGCCACCCGTTGCGGGTCTTCGGCTCCCTCTGCCACCCAACTGCTGCTCTCCAGCCGGGCGAGCAGGCTTTCCATGTCGGCTTGTTCGCCCAGAGCGGATAGTGGTAGCAGCATGGCGACCAGCAAGGTGAGCATTCTCATGGGCGAGGATCATCCAGGTGAGTGGTAAGGAGGTGATGCAGGCTGGCCCGGGACAGAGGACCGAAGTGACGGGCCAGCTCGTTGCCGTAGCCATCAAGCAGCAGGGTCAGCGGCAGGCCACCGTTGCCAGCATGTTGACCCAGTGCCATCGATGGGTCCAGCAGCGGCAGATCAAAATGCAGGTCGGCCTGTATCAGGTAATCCCGCACGGCCGAGGCGGTTTCCCCCTGATTGGCCAGCACGAAGCGAACATTGGGGTAGCGCGACTGGGCGCTGGCCAGCACCGGCATTTCCCGCCGACAAGGTGGGCACCAGGTGGCCCAAAGATTGATCAGGGTTGGTCCCTGTGCCACTTGCGTGAGGGGTATGGGCGTGCCCTGCAGGTTTTCCAGAGTGATGTCCGGCATGGGGACGGGCTCGGGTGTCATGGCGCGCAGGGTGGCCAGGGAAATGGCCAATGCCATTAATGCCACTGCGGCGCTGGAGAGCAACGCCAGCCGCAGGGCCGGTCGACGCCATAAGCTCAGAATCGCGACCGGTAGGGCTGCGAGTGCCCCGGGCCACCACCAGCCGCCATCGCGAATATCCAGCATGGCCAAAAGGCCGGAATACTGCTCGGGGTAACGCAACACAAAGGCCAGACGGGCGCCAGCCAAGGCTGACAGAGTGATTAGCCACAGCCACTTTTCTACCGGCTTGCCGCGCCACTGCCACCAGAGGCTGGCCAGTACGGCGGCGGAAAAGGTAATCAGGGCAACAACAGTGCCCGCTGGCAGCGCCAGCGGGCCGATCAGAATGGCGTCCAAAGGGGGTGATCCTTCTACCTGCAGTATGCGTCGTCCAGTCAGCCGGGATAGCGCTGGAACATCTCATCCACCGCCTTCTGAATGTGCTCGCTACGTCGTTCGCTGCGCATGTCGTCGTAGAGGCGGTCGCGACTGGTGGCCTGCCAGACCACATTGTTGGTGGCCGGATCGATCATCTGCACCACCAGTTTATATTCTTCCGTGATATCGCCTTCCACCGGGGTGGTGGTGCCTATGCCCACATTGTTACGGCTGAAGCCGAAACCGAACTGCACTACGGAGCCGTCGTAGCGCTGCTCACGTTTGAAAAAATGTTTGACGTGCACATCGGCCTGCCCGGAGGCGCTGGCGGTCAGCCCCTTTTCAGCCAAGGCAGTTTTCAGGGCAGTGCGGGCCCGTTGGTCGTCCAGCTCTCTGGGCTGGTCCTCGTTCTGTTCCACGAAGGCATAGCTGCGGTACTGGTTCAGTTTGGCGTCTTCCTGGCTATCGATGACCACCGGGCTGACGCAGGCGCCAAGGAACAGACAGAGTGAAAGGAAAAACCAGCGCATGGCTCTTCTCCCGGTTGCGGTGAATGTCCCCCAGTATCACAGGGGAACGGCACGATACCGTGAACGATCAGCCCCGGCAGCTAGCTCCGGGACTAACTGGTTGGACTGCAATGCGGGCGAAGGGTTCAGTGGTCAGGCCGGCAGGGTCTGTTCCAGTCGCGACCACAGGCCGGTTTCGTTGGCTGCCTCGCGGAAGGCCTGCTGGTCCTGGGGATTCTGCCGCTGATAGATGCGACCGATGTCGCGGAGCATGTCCGGGGCGTCCACCACGCTGACGGCGGTGGCGATGGCTTGCCAGCCGTCGCGGGTATCGCGGGCGGCATCCAGAAACGCCTGCAACAGGTCGCCGCCATCGCGCAGGCTGATTTCCACCACGGTTTGCAGACCTTCACGGTGAAAGCGGCGGGCGAAATCCAGCAACAGGTCGGTCTTGCCGAGTTTGGCTGCGTTTCGCATCAGGGCTTCTATCACGGAAGGGTTATGGCTGATTGGCAGCCGTGCCAGCATGTTGCGTTCATCGTCACCGAGAAATTGTGCCAGGTCCAGAATCAGATCCCATTGACCGCTCTGATGGGCTGCTTGCACCACGGCTTCAGCCACCTCTTCGCCCTGGCGCAGGGCCGTGTGGGCGACCACTTCCCGATAGTCGCGTTGCATGGCGTTGACCAGGGGCAGGGTCTCTTCCAGCAGATTCTTGCTGACGGCGGCATTTACCAGATCGGTCAGCACGGCGCTGTTGCGCAGGGAGGGCAGATTGACGATTTTGCGATGGTAGCGGGGGTTGATGACGGACAGCGCGCGAAGCACCGGCCCCCATAATTGCTGGCGGTGGGCCACATCGACCAGGGAGTCCAGGGTGCGTTCGTCTTGCTCGGCCATGATGTTGCCCAGCCGGCTTTTCAGCTCGCCTTCCACATGGTCTATCACCCAGATTGCCTTTGGCCACAGGTCAACATTTTCGGTGCCGGAACGCACGATGCTGGCCAGCCGGCTGTTATCAATCATGCGGATCACATTGCTGAGCTGGGTGGTGTTTTCCATGTAGAAAGCAATGGTCAGCAGCGCGCCATCATCTTTGACTGTGTTGACTACTTCGCGAATGGAGGGGGCGGAAAGCGCATCGGCAAAACGACCCAGCAGCAGGAATTGGTTTTCCTGAATCTGTTTCAGTGCCACTTGGCTGATTAATTCCGCAGGCAGGCGCCGAATGACTTCGCGAATCTTGCGCGGGTCTGCCTGGGCGGCGACCTCGCCGAGAAAATCCGGGGTCAGCCGTCGGGCAACCTTTGCCGCAAAGTAGGGGTCCATTTCGCCGACCAGGCGGGCCGCCATTTTGGCGCCGATGGCATAAGCCAGTTTCGCCAGTTGCTTGATGGAGAGCCAGCGGGTCCAGCTTGCCAGGTGCTGGAACCCTTTGCGGTGCTGGTTGTACATCTCCTGTTCGATGTGTTCGCGCAACTCGCGAAGGTTAGCAGCGCCGGCATCGACCAGGGCTTGCCAGGTGGTGTCGTCAAGAGTCAGGTACTGAGCGAGCTTTTCCAGCTCAACCTGGATTTCCAGGTTCGGAGTCAGGTCGTTCATGTGAGCATCCTTGGTGCGGGAATTAGCGAAGCGCGCTGCGGGCGATGCTGCGCAGCCACAAAGGCAAGGCCTGAATGCCGCTATCGATAGCTTTCTCCAGCCGACCCTTTTCGCTTTCCAGATAGTCATCCACTGCCTGGTCAAGATCCCGGTTAACCGGTTCCGGCAGGTAGGAAAGAAATCCTACACGCTGATGCATACGTTCAATGGCGTCCTTGTTATTCATGATCGATCCTGTTTGGAGTGTGCCGTTATAAGGTGTGCCGAAATCGTAAAATGGTGGCTGAAAATCGATTCGGGAAAACACCGTCATTGCACTGTATCAAACGAGCGCAAACAGAAAGTACACATAACATTAAGCGACTGTGGGATTTTTGTATCGACATTATCGCCAGCATTGTTGACCCCCCTAAACAGTGATACTTAATGACCCTGTAAAAGACGGAATCGATAGCTTCGCAAAGTCGAAGCTGCCACGGAGGCGATGTTGGCTGAAGAAAAAATACAGAGAAGAAAACCGGCCACAACACCCTGGGCTGGACGCCTTGTCCGGCAAATGCGACAGGCTGTGGCGCGTGCCCCAGGCGGTCACTATGTGCTGGACCAGGCGCGGGCAGTCGAGGATATCTTGTTCGAAGATTTGCAGTTGCGCCTGGGCGGCATGGATAGCCATCACTACCTGCCGGGGCCAGTGGAGACATCATTCGGTGAGGGCGGAGGGCATGATAAATCCTTGCAGTCACGGTTTGCCGCTCTCGCTGAGCAGTCTCTGGATCAGACCCCGGCCAGCGCCTCGGCCAGAGTTTATGCACGTATCGTCAACCAGTTGCTTCCAGACGAAGTGAGGATCCTCACGGCCATGTCGGACGGTTCTGATATTGCCATCAGTCATTTGCTGGCACGTGGTGGTCGTTTCAAAAACAGTGAGCATCGGGTGATGGCATTTCTTAGCCGGGTGGGTAATGAAAGTGGTGTGATGCTGGCGGATGCCGTCCCCCATTACCTCGCGCATTTATTTTCTCTCGGGCTTCTCGATGGTGGTCCGGAGGATAATTCCCAGACAGCAAAATACGAAGCCATCGAGAATGGTTCAGAGGTCCGCTCCGCCTGTGAACGGATGCGCAAAGAGTCCCGGCTTCGGCCAGTCTTTATTCGCGAAACCGCACACCTTTCAGCTTTAGGCAAGGCATTCTGGGCGGCCTGCTCCGGATAACAATCTGTACTGAAGTGTAAGGAGTTATTCAGAGACTCCTCAAAAAGAATGAAAAGCGAGGCCACATGGAAGCGTATATCAACGAGTTTGCCGATAACATCTGGCTGTACTTATCCATGCCATTGATCAGTGCCGTGGTGGGTTATGCCACCAATGTGATTGCGATCAAGATGATGTTCTATCCGGTAGAGTTTTTTGGCAAACCCCCTCTTCTTGGCTGGCAGGGTATCATCCCGCGCCGTGCTGCCAAGATGGCTGCTATCTCTGTAGACACTATCACTACGCACCTGATTACCCAGGAAGAGATTTTTGACCGTCTCGATCCGGATAGGGTGGCCGGTGAGCTGGAGCCGGCACTCAACAATATGATCGAAGACGTGGTGGATTCCATCATGGGTCAGCACGAGCCCGGCCTGTGGGAATCCATGCCGGAAATGGTGAAGAGGCAAGTCTATAAACGTGTCAAGAAAGAGGCCCCAAGTCTGATATCTGACATTATGAAACAGATCAAGATCAACATCGCACAGATGTATGATCTTGAGGACATGGTGATCACCAATCTGACCAAGGACAAGTCACTACTGAACCGTATTTTCCAGGAAGTGGGCGCGGCGGAGTTCAAGTTTATCGGTCGTTCCGGGCTCTACTTTGGCGGCATTTTCGGTACCTTCCAGATGATTACCTGGGTTTTCTACAAGGGCTCCTGGTTGTTGCCGGTTTTCGGCCTGGCGGTGGGCTATGCCACTAACTGGATTGCCCTGCAGATGATTTTCAATCCCAAGGAATTGATGCGTTTTGGCCCGTTCAATGTTCAGGGCCTGTTCATGAAGCGTCAGGATGAAGTAGCTAGAGATTATGGTCGTCTGGTGTCTTCCTACGTGCTGACTCCGGCTAATATTATTGAGGGCATTCTCAAAGGGCCTTACTCCGACAAGGTGTTTGCCATGATCGGCAAGCATGTCCAGAAAGCGGTGGATGAACAGACCAGTTTTGCCAAGCCGTTTGTTACCTTTGCCGTGGGCACCCAGAACTATCGGGACATGAAGGAATGTGCCGTGTCAGAGTTGGTAAGCCGATTGCCGGAAACGCTCAAGCATATTGAAAACTATGCTAATGATGCGCTGGATCTTGAAAACACCCTTTCCACCCGTTTGCAGAGTCTCAAACCGGAAGAGTTTGAAAGCATGTTGCGCCCGGCTTTCGAACAGGATGAATGGATACTGATTGCCGTAGGGGCATTCCTTGGTTTCCTGGTCGGTGTGTTCCAGTTGTTGGTGATGTTTTCTTGATGCTGTCCGGGAGTAGTGCATGTCTACGCTAATGATGGTCTGGGTCCTGTTGTGTGCGATTTGCTTCGGCGCTGGGCTGTTGTGGTCATGGCGACGGGCGCGGCGACGTTTTCGCGTGCGTATGGAACAGGCGGTGGATGAGGAAATCCGTCAGCAAATCAAACAGGAAGTATTGCGCCATTTGCAGGATGGTCCGGCCTCCAATAATGGCCAGGCGGAGCGCTGATTCATGCAGATTACCATTCGCAAATCGTTTGTGATCGGTGCTGGTGTACTGTTGATCATTGCCCTTGCTGTTGGTGCCTACCTGGCCTGGTGGGTGTGGAAGAATCTGGGGGCAGAATTGTTGCTGCGCGATCAGCAAGCCAGCGTAGTCGTACCCAAGCCCATGTCTGTGGGTATCGATATTCTCGATGACCTGGACATCATGATCGACACGGTCATCGACACCACGGTGCCGATCGACCAGACCCTGACTCTGCCCGTCAAGGAAACCCTGGACGTGCAGGTGGGCTTCGATAATGCGGTACCCATCAAGATGAATGTGCCGTTGAAGGACACCATCAAGCTGGACCAGATCATTCCGGTGGACGGGGAAGTCCGTGCCCGGGTGCTGGGTAAGTGGATCACTGTGCCGATCAAGGGCGAGTTACCCGTGAAAGCGGATGTGCCCATCGATGTGAATGTGCCGGTGGATCAGCTGGTCAAACTGCAATTCAACGCTCCGGCAAAAGTAGACATTCTCGAAGACCTGTCGGTACCGCTGAAGGCGAATATCAAGACATCGATTCCCTTGAAGAGCGCCATGCAGGTGCCGGTACGCTCCAGGTTACGGGCCAGCGCCACCATTCTGGAGCCGGCAGATGCCCTGATTGCGGAAATGGATTTGAAGTTGCCTCTGCGGGAAGTGGGGCTGTCATTCAGCGATGGAGATGACGCCAAGGCGAGCGACGAGGCTGGGATAACAGCGCCGGACGGGGAGCAGCCCTGATGGGGCGCTGGATTTTGTGGGGCTGGGTGGCCCTGGCTGTGATCGTGGTGGGGCTGGTGTTGGGATTCGTGCTCTACACCCGCATTGTTATCGGCATCGGCCTGCAGGACCAGCGTGCGCTGCTGCATCTACCGGAAACCCTGATCGTGCAGACCCGCGCCGAGGAAGAAGCGGCCATCACCCTGCGAGGTCGTGTGGAAGTGGATGTCCCCTTCAAGCACGATGCCTTGCCGCTACCATTGAAAGGCACCTACAAGGCCAACCTGGCCCTGGACACCATGGTGCCCCTGCGCATGACCATTGAGTATGAGGATGTGATTCCCATCGAGACCACGGTGGCGATCGAAGGCGACACCAAACTGATTTCCGAATGGCTGCCGCGCATGCCCATAGAAGGGGAGCTGCCCCTGAAGCTGGAGGTGCCGGTGTCATTGAAAGTGCCAGTGGATACGCAGATCCGTTTCGTTTACGACGGTCCGGTACAGGTGGGTTTCAACCAGACCATCCACCCGCCGGTGGATACCGTGCTGCGCACGGCCATCAATCTTGATAAGGAAGTCAGCGCACCGATCACCAATGTGTTCGAGGCGCGGGTGGTGCCCGATAACCGGGCGCTGCCCATCATCCTTACCGACACCCGCCTGACCCTGCCATTACAGGATTTGATACTCAGGCCCATGGAGTCGCGGGTTGAACAGTAACGTATCGCTCCCGAACGGCTGTGCTCGCGTTCCCTTATTGCTTACGTAACCCAAAGGGGTGTCAGCGTCTACGACACCGTCACCCCGGGGCAGGGAACCGCCGCCGCTTCACGGATCCGTTCCCCCAGGTAGCGTGCCGCCTGGCCGGCATACTGGCCGTCCGCATAGATCAGATGCAGGTCCACCAGCCGTTCCACGCCCTCCTCCAGGGGCAGCACCTTCAGCGCGCCGCTTTCCAGGCCATCGCCAATCTCTGATTCCGGTACCCAGGCAAACCCCAGCCCGCGGCGAATGGCGGCAATACGCGTGGAAGGATGCGACACGGTCCAGCGTTGCTCGGCCCCCAGCCAGCCGGAATCAATGCGGCGGCTGCCGGAATCGCGAATCACGATTTGCCGATGCTGACGCAGATCCTCATGGGTGAGGCTGTCCGCCTGATTGAGCGGATGGTCCGCCGCCGCCACGGCCACAAAACGTACCCGCATCAGCTGATCACCGAAGAACCCCGGCGGTACCCGTCCGCCGATCACCACATCGGCCTCCTTGCGCAGCAGGGCTTCATCGGAGCCGGACAGTACTGTCTCGGTGTACTCCACCCGGGTCAGCGGGCTGTGCTGGGCGAACGCATCCAGGGCCGAGAGCATGCAATGCTGTGGAAACAGGGCATCAGCGGCCACGCGCACCAGCGGTTCCCAGCCCTGGCTGAGCTGTATGGCGGCGCTTTCGATGCGGTTGGCCTCCTCCACCAGCACCTTGGCCTGGCGGTAGAGCATTTGCCCGGTCTCGGTGAGCCTGGCCCGCCGGCCTTCCAGGGCAAAGGCACGCACACCCAGTTCGGTCTCGATCTTCTGCACCGCGTAACTGATGGCGGACTGGCTCTTGTCCAGGGCCTCTGCGGCGCTGGCGTAACCGCCCTCGTCCACCACGGCGATCAGGGCTTGCCACTGGTCCAGGCTGATTTTGGCTGACATATCGAAATTCCTGAGCTAAATGTGCAAATTTATCCCGTTTTATATCGTATTTGCTGAATTCACAATAGTCTCATCGTTAACAAATCATCGGCACACCCGGCCGGCACAGAAACAATATGGAGTTGGGGTCATGAATATTCTGGTTATCAAGAGCAGCGTTTTCGGCGACAACGGCAATTCCTCCACCCTGGTCAACGAGCAGGTGGAGCGACTGAAAGCGCAACATCCTGACGCCACCGTGGTGGTTCGGGATCTCTCCGCCGATCCTATCCCGCACCTGGACGGCGAGCGTGTCGGCGCCTTCTTTACGCCGGCAGACCAGCGCAGTGAAGCCCAGCAGGCGGTCGACGATTTCTCCCTGGCGCTGATTGAGGAGCTCAAAGCGGCGGATCAGGTGGTGCTGGGACTGCCCATGTACAACTTCGGCATTCCCAGCCAGCTGAAAAGCTGGATCGACCATGTGGCTCGCGCCGGCATCACTTTCCGCTACACGGAAAACGGCCCGCAGGGCTTGCTGGATAACAAGCCAGTGACCGTGCTGGCCGCCCGGGGTGGACTGTATGCCGGGACCGAGAACGATACGGTGACCCCGTACATCAAGTTGTTCTTCGGCTTCCTGGGCATCACCGATCTGTCCTTCGTGTTTGCCGAAGGGCTTAACATGGGTGATGACAGCAAAGAAAAGGCCATGGGCGAAGCGCGGGCAGCGCTGCAGTGATCTAGGCTGTAGGAGCTATGCTTGCATGGCGAACCATGCCCCGGCCTGGCTCCTGCGATGAAACGCGAATTCTGCAACAGGGAGACAATCATGGGGCTGCTGGTCGATGGTAAATGGCAGGACAAGTGGTACGACACCAAGAGTACCGGTGGGCGTTTCAAGCGTTCCGAGAGCCAGTTTCGCAACTGGGTCACGGCTGACGGCAGTGCCGGTTCCAGCGGTGATAGTGGCTTTCAGGCAGAAAGCGGTCGTTACCACCTGTATGTGTCCTACGCCTGCCCTTGGGCCCACCGCACCTTGATCGTGCGGGCATTGAAAGGTCTCCAGGAGCATATCGGCGTGTCTGTGGTGCATCCGCACATGCTGGAGAATGGCTGGGAATTGCGCGATGACTTTGACGGTGCCAATGGTGATGCCCTGTATGGCTTCAGCAAGCTCTATGAGTTGTACCTGAAGGCGGATGAGAACTATACCGGCCGCGTTACCGTGCCGGTGCTGTGGGACAAGCAGCGCGAAACCATTGTCAGTAACGAGTCCGCAGAAATCATCCGCATGCTCAACATCAGCTTTGACGGTCTGGGTGCGGCGCCGGGAAATTTCTATCCCGAAGTGTTGCGGGCGGAGATTGATGCCATCAATGAGCATGTTTACAACGACGTGAACAATGGTGTCTACAAGGCCGGTTTTGCCACCAGTCAGGACGCCTACGATGAGGCGGTGGTGACCCTGTTCGAGCAGCTGGATGCCCTCGAGCAGCGGCTTGGCGAGCAGCGCTATCTGGTCGGTAACACCCTCACCGAAGCGGACCTGCGTTTGTGGACTACCCTGGTGCGGTTCGATCCGGTGTACGTCACCCACTTCAAGTGTGATCGCAAGCGCATCGCGGACTACCCGAATCTGAACGGGTTTCTGAAAGAGATTTACCAGCTGCCCGGTGTGGCGGAGACAGTGAATATGGCGCATATCCGCCACCACTATTTCCGCAGCCACCCGACGGTGAACCCCCACGGGATTATCTCCATCGGGCCCGAGCTGGACTGGCATTCACCCCACGGTCGAGAACGGCTGGGGGAAAGAGAGATTATTGAGTAACTCTGTAGGAGCGGCGCTTGAGCCGCGAACCGATACCTTCGCGGCTCAAGCGCCGCTCCTACAGCACAGGGCCGCAAGGCAGGAGGTTCCCATGGAACGCACAATTCTCAACACCATTCGCGCACTGGATACATCCGATGGTGCCGGCGTTCGCCTGAAGCGAGCACTGGGTTACAACCCTATGGTGCGCCTGGATCCTTTCCTGATGCTGGACGCGTTCTCTTCCGATAATCCGGACGACTACATTGCCGGCTTCCCCCCGCACCCGCACCGCGGCTTTGAAACGGTGACCTACCTGATGGAAGGCCACATGAAGCATCGTGATCATCTGGGTAACGAAGGGGATTTGCAGCAGGGCGGTGTGCAGTGGATGACCGCAGGGCGCGGCATTATTCACGAGGAAATGCCGCAACAGCAGGATGGTTTGCTGCGTGGCTTCCAGTTGTGGATCAACCTGCCGGCGGCAGAAAAAATGAAAGCGGCCGGCTACCGGGATATTACTGATACCGAAATCCCACGACTGGATTTGCCTAAGGGCGGTCAGATCAAAGCCATTGCCGGTGAAGTCACCATCGGCAATCAGGTGATCAGTGCACCGGTAAAAGGTGGCAGTACCGATCCGCTTTATTTGGACGTGAAATTGCGCGCCGATGAAACGGTGACGGTGCCACTAACACAGGGCTATAACGCTTTCCTGTACCTGTTCGAAGGTCAGGTCAGCATTGCCGGCGAGGCGGTAAAGAGCGACCACCTGGCCACCTTCACTGACGGTGATAAGGTCTCTCTGGTGACCGGTGATCACGGTGCCAGGCTGTTGCTGCTGGCAGGCAAGCCCATTGGCGAGCCCATTGCCCAGTACGGCCCCTTCGTGATGAACACCCAGGACGAGATCAACCAGGCCCTGAGTGATTATCGCGATGGCACCCTGACCGCCGAACCGTCGTTGCTATAACGATGGCCTAGAAGCGAGTGGCGAGTAACGAGTTTCGAAAGGCAGCACCTCTATGGGGTTAAGGTTTTCGCGACTCGCAACTCGCTTCTCGCTCTTTGTTTTCTAGCGTGAAGCGATCACCCAGACCGCATGCACGATACCGGGAATATAGCCCAGCAGAGTCAGCACAATATTGATCCAGAAATGCTTGCCAATGCCTTCCTGTAGAAACACCCCCAGTGGCGGAAGCAGGATAGCGATCAGAATGCGTAGCAGGTCCATGCTGTTCTCCTTCAGTCCGAAAATCCCACTGTAAATTCTTTGTCTCATCGCGTCTGTTAAAAAATACAAACCCTTTCACAGATAGGATTGCCGGCACCGTGATTTTCCGGGAAGCTGGGCGTTGTCATTGATCCTGGAAAGGAGAAAAACCATGAAAGTTCTGGCCATAGCGGGCAGTCTGCGCGAGCAATCCTTCAACCGCGGCTTGGTCCGTGCTGCCCAGGCATTGGCGCCGGCAGGAATGGAAATCATCGCCGCCGACATCAGTGATATCCCGCTCTATAACGGTGATGACGATGGCGACAACCGCCCTGCTCCGGTGACTGCCCTGGCAAAACAGGTAAAAGCGGCGGATGCCTTCTTGTTTGCCACCCCGGAATACAACTATTCCATCCCCGGTGTACTGAAAAATGCCATCGACTGGTTATCCCGGGTCCCGGGTGGCATCTTCGCCGGCAAGGCCGCCGCCATCATGGGCGCCTCCATGGGCGGCATGGGCTCCAGCCGCAGCCAGTATCACCTGCGTCAGGTCTTGGTATTTCTGGATGTGCACCCGCTCAACAAACCGGAAGTGTTCGTCTCCGCCGCCCATGAGAAGTGCGATGACAATGGTGACCTTCAGGACGAAGCAACGAAGGAAATGATCGGCAAACAACTGGCTGCCTTGCAGGCCTGGGCCGACACCCTGCAGTAAACGGTGCAGTTCGCCATAGGCGTAGGGTGCCATTGAGCCTAAGGCGAACTGCACCATAACCCCATACCCACAATGTCTTGTCACAAGGATGTGAAAAGATGCCAATGTACCGCCGTGTCTGGCAGCCTGGGGGCTGCTATTTCTTTACCGTCAATCTGCAGCAGCGAGGCGACAACGATCTGCTCGTCCGTCATGTGGATATACTGCGAGAGTCCGTTCGCAAAGTGAGAAGCGCTCACCCTTTCCGTATTCATGGCTGGGTTGTACTACCGGGTCATCTTCACTGCGTCTTGCAGTTGCCGGATGCAGACGATGATTTCATTCGTCGCTGGCGACTCATCAAGTCCACTTTCTCTCGAAAAATACCTCATCTGGAGCATCGTAATCCATCGCGCATAAAGCGTGAGGAAAGAGCTATCTGGCAGCGCCGTTTTTGGGAGCACTGCATTCGTGATGAACAGGATTATCGGGCGCATATGGATTATGTGCATATCAATCCGGTAAAGCATGGCCTGGTTTCACGGGTGCAGGATTGGCCCTATTCCACGTTTCATCATTGGGTTCGGCGTGGTGTTTATGCCGTGGATTGGGCCGGGGGTATTGGAGGGGCTGGTCGGGAAGGTGCCTGACTGATGGTGTGGTTTATGGTGCAGTTCGCCTTAGGCTCAGTGGCACCCTACACAAGATTCGGACGTAGGGTGTCACTGAGCCTAAGGCGAACTGCACCATTGCAGGCCTTGCAGGAAAACTCAAAGTTGCGCTTCGCGACGAATCCATTTGGTGACATCAGGCGCCTGATAATCCGCGAAGCTGTCCAGCAGCGCGGCGGGGGTGTCGTGAACCTGCAGCAGGCTTCTGTGCTCCTGGCGAAGAAAGCCCTGGCTGACGGCATGGTCGAGGAAAGTGATCAGGTGGTTGTAATAGCCGTTCACGTTTAACAGGGCGCAGGGTTTGTGGTGAAAGCCCAGTTGCGCCCAGGTAAGAATTTCAAAAATTTCCTCCAGCGTACCCATGCCGCCGGGCAAGGCGATAAAGCCGTCAGAACAATCAGCCATGGCAGCCTTGCGCTCGTGCATGGAACCCACCACACGCAATTCGGTGAGGTGATCGTTGCCGATCTCCTTGCGCATTAATGCATCAGGAATAATGCCGATCACTTCACCGCCCTGCTGCATGACCGCATTGGCGATGGCTCCCATGACGCCCACGCTGGCCCCGCCATAGACAAGGCCAAGGTTGCGGGCAACCAATTCTTTGGCGAGACCCTCAGCGGCTTGAATATAGTCGTTTCCCTCACCGGGGCTGGAGCCGCAATAGACGCAGATTTTTTTCATGGGCATCGCCGTTTGTTCGTTGTGGCTAGAGGCAGCTGTAGGAGCGCCGCTTGAGGCGCGAACCGAGCCTCGGCGAGGACATCGCCTTTGGGTTGCTGCCTCGCTCGCTCGGTTCGCGCCTCAAGCGGCGCTCCTACGCTGGCTTTTTACCCCGCCACCGCCGTGGGTTTGCTCACCAACCGATCCGCCGGGAAATGACAGGTAAAGACGCTGCCCTTGCCCAGTTCGCTCTTGATTTCCAGTTTGCCGTTGTGGCGGATCATCACGTGCTTGACGATGGCCAGGCCCAGACCGGTGCCGCCGGTCTCGGTGACGCGGCTGTTATCCGGGCGATAGAAGCGTTCGGTGAGGCGCGGAATGTGGGCCGGATCAATGCCGACGCCGTTGTCGCTCACTGCCAGATGCGCGCCGCGTTCATCCTGCCACCAGCGAATCTGGATCTGGCCACCGGCGGGAGTGTATTTCACCGCATTGGTGATCAGGTTGCCGAACGCGCTTTCCAGCTCTGCCGGGTTGGCGATCAGGCGGGCCTCTTCGGTCACGTCCAGCTCGATGCTGTGGGCCTTGTCGGCGCTGAGTGCGAGGGCATTTTCGCGCATGCGTTTGAGCATGCCGTGGACCGGTACCGCCTGGCTCAGGTTGTCCGCGTCGGTGCCTTCCAGTCGGGCCAACAACAGCAGATCCGAGACCAGAGCTTCCATGCGGTTGGACTGGTTGTCCATCTGGGTGAGCGCCCGGCGCAGGCGCGACTGTTCTTCCGGTACGGTATCAAGCAGGGTTTCCAGGTAACCCTTGAGCACGGTCAGCGGGGTTTTCAGTTCGTGGCTCACGTTGGCCACGAAATCCTTGCGCATCTGTTCCAGGTGATGGAGCCGGGTCACGTCCCGGGCCATCATCAACTGTTCGCCCACACCAAACTCGGTGACGCGAAATTGCAGGATGCGGTTGTCGTCTACCGGCGAGGGAATTTCCAGGGCGTCACGAAAATCTCCCTGGCTAAGGTATTCGGTAAATTTCGGATGGCGGATCAGGTTGGTGAGCGGTTGGCCCAGGTCCTGGCGGGCATTGAAACCCATATAGTGTTCTGCGGCCTGGTTCCAGTACTCCAGGTAGCCGTGTTGATCGATGAGGATGACCACATCTTCCAGGGCATTCACTGATTGTTGGGCGCGGTGAATGATGCCTTGCAGGTTTTCCTGGGCGCGGCGTTCTTTCTGGAAAAGGTGTTCAAGGCGAGTGTAGAACTCGCCCCAGAGGCCGGTGCTGTCCGGTGGCTCGGTATGGTCATCGCGCACCAGCCAGCTGTACAGGCCAAACAACTGCCGGGTGCTCCAGATGATATAGCCCAGCATGCCTGCCAGCAGTGGCCAGATGTTGCCCACCGCTAACGCCGCCAGAGCGGCCAGCAGTAACAGGCCGACAATGCGATTTACTTCCTTGGCCAGACTGGCTTTCATGATCTCGCTTCCACCGCCCCGTTGCGGCTACGTGGGTGCATTAATCGTAACCGACTCGCATTGCACCACCTCTTCTGATTGCGCGCAATGCGTAGCGCAGACCGGATCGGTTCAGCCTGCCTTGGCGGATTTTACTGAAAAACGGTAGCCGGTGCCGCGTACCGTCTGGATAAAACGGTCGTAGCCGAAGGGGGCCAGGGCCTTGCGCAGGCGACGGATATGCACATCAATGGTGCGGTCTTCCACATACACGTTGGCGCCCCACACCTGATCCAGTAACTGGGTGCGCGAGTAGGCCCGTTCCTGGTGGCTCATGAAGAATTCCAGCAGACGGTATTCCGTCGGGCCCATGTCCACGGGCTCGTCGTCGGCGCTGATGCGGTGGCTGACCGGATCCAGGCAGAGACCTTCCACTTCAATGGCCTTGTCCGCCGCCGTGCTGGAAGCCCGGCGCAGTACCGCCTTGATGCGGGAAATCAGCTCGCGGGTGGAAAATGGCTTGGTGATGTAGTCGTCGGCGCCCACATCCAGGCCCTGGATCTTGTTGTCCTCTTCGCTCTTGGCGGTGAGCATGATGATGGGGATCTCGTTGGTGGTCTCATCACGCTTGAGGCGGCGGGCCAGCTCAATGCCGGTGATCGACGGCAGCATCCAGTCCAGCAGCACCAGATCCGGGCGTTCATCGACAATAATTTCGTGGCCGCGCTGGGCATTTTCTGCCTCCAGCACATCAAAATCAGCCAGCTCCAAGGCAACGGCCACCATTTCCCGAATAGCGGGCTCGTCGTCAACAATCAAAATACGGTTACGGGACATGGCTTTCCTTCCTTGCCTGTCTATCTATGTTGCCCTATTAGATTGCTTTTTTGTGACATCCGTATGACAAGTTGGGCGGATTTTTGGGGGAAAAGCAAGAGGCGAGCTATAACACCAATTCAGGGCATGTGCCGATGGATGGATACGGCACTTCGCGCTGCTGAGGAAAAACAGAAAAAATTTCAGCGCGGGTCTTCACGGCTAACGAGTGGCATTACCCTATGTCGCGTTGCAACTCGAAGCTTGTAGCTTGCCACTCAAAGATACTGGAAATATAACCCGACAAACACGCACGCTCCGGCCCAGTGGTTATTGAGAAAAGCGTGGAAGCTGGGCCAGCGTTCCCGGTAGCGGATCAGACTGTGCTGGAACAGGAAGCTCAGGGTCATGCCGCCCAGGCCCACGTACCAGGGCCAAGAGAAGTCCAGCCGTTGTCCCACCATGATCAGCGCCAGCAGAGTCAGACCCTGGAGGATGGCGATCATCAGCCGGTCCGCATCGCCGAACAGGATGGCGGTGCTCTTGATGCCCAGTTTCAGGTCGTCTTCCCGGTCGCACATGGCGTATTCGGTGTCGTAGGCCACGGTCCACACCAGGTTGGCCACATACAACAGCCAGGCAATTTCCGGCACGGCCCCGGTTTCCGCGGCAAAGGCCATGGGGATGGCCCAGCTGAAGGCGGCGCCCAGGAACAGTTGCGGCATGAAGGTGAAGCGTTTGGTGAAGGGGTACAGAACAGCAAGCCCGAGGCCGCCGAAGGACAACCAGAAGGTCAGCTCGTTGAGGAACAGCACCAGCACAAAGGCCAGCAGCCCCAGCCCACAGAACAGGGCCAGGGCTTTCTTGGCGCTGATGGCACCGGTGGCCAGTGGACGACCTTTGGTGCGTTCCACGTCACCATCGAAATCCCGGTCGGCAAAGTCGTTAATCACGCAGCCGGCGGCACGCATGATGATCACCCCGAGAATGAAGATCAGCACGGTTTTCAGGCTCGGCGTGCCATTACCGGCAATCCACACCGCCCACAGGGTGGGCCACAGCAGCAGCAGCGTACCGATGGGGCGATCCAGTCGCATCAGCTGAATATAGGGCCAGGCTTGGGGGTAGCGCTGTTCAACGAAAGCAAACATGGGACATCCGGTTGTCAGGGGCGGGGTTAAGTTTCAAGTTGAAAGTGGAAAGTTTCAAGGCGCCTTGTAGGAGCTCCTCTTGAGGTGCGAAGTCTCGAATGGTCGCGATAACTCTTAGATTTGAACCGACTCTCCCTCCAGGCAGGGTGACTGCGGTGAAAACCATTTCCTCGCTACGCTCGGTTCGCACCTCAAGAGGTGCTCCTACAGCAGCCCTGAAGAAACGCTAGTAGCGCCCACCTTCTCCCACAGTGCCGGCAGAAAGTATTCTGCTACCAGCAACGGCTCACCGCGTTTGATGAAACGGGACTGGCGCCCCCAGCACACTGGCATGGCTTCTGCAGGGCTTCCAAGGCGGGCCCAGACCTGGTCGCGCAGGCAGGTGGGGCGTTTGTAGAGTTCCAGGCCCAGGGAGCGGCTACCCATATGGCCCAGGGAGCGATTGGCGCCGGTGAGGCTGGTCAGGGGCAGAACGCTGCGGGCGGCCACCACCGGGGTGTCGTCCAGCAGCAGAGTGACCTCGCGGATCAGTGCCGCCCGCCGGGGAGCCAGGTCCAGCAGTTGCCGTTCGTCGGCTCGGGGAAAGCTGATGGCGTGGTAGCCAGGCTCCACCCGGAACTGGCCGTGGCGCTTCAGACGCAGGGTCAGGGACGCCGGATCCGCCATCCACTCACGGATACGGGGCGGCAGCACCAGCTGTTCCAGCGGGCGCCAAAGGCTGTCAGGATGCAGGGCGGCAGGCAGCATGGGTCTCTCAACATCGCAGGCCGCAGGACTATGGCGCAAGCAGTGACTCAGGGCAAGTCAGCAGCGCGCCGGTCTGCGAGCGCTTGCCGGCAAGCGATAATGGCCTTGGGCCAGGCAAATGGACCCCGGCGCCAATGCGTGCCAGTGCCCAATGTCATTGATTTTTCGGGCGTGCGCCGATAGGTTATCGCCCCCCGAGATACACCCTGTATGTAGCAGAGTAAGCGAGTACTTACTCCAATTCGACGAGGTTCACGATGAAGAAGTGGGAATGCGTAGTGTGCGGTTTCATCTATGACGAAGCCGAAGGTCTGCCCGATGAGGGTATTGCCCCCGGTACGGCCTGGGATGATGTGCCGGAAGACTGGGTCTGCCCGGATTGTGGCGTGGGCAAGGACGATTTCGAAATGGTGGAAATCTGAGCCGTTACGCTCTGGCCACACAGTCATTCCGCCCGTTCACTGATTAATTAAGGACTGTTCATGCAACCTATCGTCATCATCGGTTCCGGCCTTGCCGGCTTTAATACCGTCAAGGAATTCCGCAAGCTGGACAAGGAAACGCCCATCGTTGTGATCACCAGCGACGACGGCCGTAACTATTCCAAGCCCATGCTGTCCGCCGGTTTTACCAAGGAAAAAACCGCTGATGACCTGTGCATGGCCACGCCGGAAAAGGTTGCCGAGCAGTTCAATGTGGAAGTGCGCACCGACGTGCATGTGGCGGAAATCGACCCCTCCGGCAAGCGTGTACTGCTGCCGGACGACCACCTGGACTACAGCAAGCTGGTGCTGGCGTTGGGGGCTGATACCTGGACCCCGCCGCTGGAAGGCGATGCTGTGGGCGATGTGTTCTCCGTCAACGATCTGATGGACTACGGCAAATTCCGCACCGCCCTGAAGGGGGCAAAGAAAGTCACCATTCTGGGTGGTGGCCTGATCGGCTGTGAATTTGCCAACGATCTGTCCAACGGTGGTTATGAGGTGACTCTGGTGGAGCCCCAGGGGCGCTGCCTGCCGCTGCTACTGCCCGAGCCGGCATCTGCGGCAGTCGGCCGGGGTCTGGCGGATCTGGGCGTGACCTTCCAGTTTGGTCCTCTGGCCCAGGCGGTGAACCACGGTGATAACAATCAGCTGATCACCGAGCTGTCCGACGGCACCCGTATCGAGTCCGACGTGGTGCTGTCCGCTATCGGCCTGCGTCCGCGTATTGCCCTGGCCAAGGAAGCCGGCCTGGCCATCAACCGTGGCATCATCACCGATAAGACTCTGCAGACCAGCGCTGAGGATATCTACGCCCTGGGCGACTGCGCTGAAGTGCAGGGTCACGTGCTGCCCTACGTGCTGCCGCTGATGGCCTCCGCCCGTGCCCTGGCCAAGACCCTGGCCGGTGAAACCACTGCAGTGAGCTACGGTGTCATGCCGGTCACCATCAAGACCCCGGCCTGCCCGGTGGTGGTGTGCCCGCCGGCAGATGCCGACAACGGCGAATGGGAAATCCAGGAAGACGGCAACAACGTCCAGGCCCTGTTCCGTGGCAAGGATGGCAGCCTGCAGGGCTACGCGCTCACCGGTGATGCGGTGAAAGAGAAAATGAAGCTCAACAAGGAACTGCCGCCGTTGATGCCCTAACGGCGGCCCGCCGTAGGAGCTATGCTCGCATGGCGAACCGCCAGGCAGGCTCCTGCAATCGGCAACCCAACAAAGGAACGCCCATGAAATTTGCACTGGTTTTGCTGATCCTCGGCTGGCGTCTGCGCTGGCTGGCCTGGCGTGATGCGGGCTTTCGCAAGCAGTTGGAAAACCGCGACGTGGTGATGCAGTGGCGTACCTTTAACGGCAAGCCGGCGCGCAGCTTTCATTTCACGCCGGGCAAGGTGGTGTCGAAAGGTGGCCTGCATGGTCAGCCTACCGTCACCCTGAATTTCAAGGACGCCAACTACGCTTTCCGCACCCTGCAGGTGGCCGGCAAAAACCAGATGGCTTTCATGGAAGGGATGCAGGCCGGCGATATCAAGATCGAAGGCGATCCGGGGCAGCTCATGTGGTTCATGACCCTGATGAAGTTCATCATGCCGGGTGGCAAGAAAAAATAGCTCTCCCGGTTCTTCCTTCAAGTGTCTCACTGCTCGCCCCGGATTCGGGGCGTATTCGTGTCTGGCCCTCCGCTTCCGTTTTCCCTTTGGTAAATTCGGGTCATCCCGTAGGCTGGTGAACTATTCAGGTTGCTAACCAAGACAGGGAATGGCGATGAAGAAACTGAAAAACGAAAAGGAACTGGTCAAGAAAGCCATTGCACTGGGGGTGGATTACGCGGAGAAGCGCGGTGTGGTGGAATTCGAACCCACCGATTCTGCGGCGGAGAAGCTGGAGTACATCTACCGGCTGCTGGTGCATGACAAGGTGATTCAGCCGTTGCCGGAAGATCAAGTGTCCCAGCCGTCAATTCAGCACAAACTGGCCATCTGGGCGTCAAAACAAAAATAGCCGGGTATCGCTTGTTCGTTTTGGGTCTGTTATAAAAATCCTTGAACTTGATCCTGTGGGCGTTGACTCATGCGCCCGATGCCAATGCCTCTCTTCAAAAGGACCTGACATGCGACGCAATCCCCTGTTGGTTATCGCCAGTATGCTCCTGCTACTGACCGCCTGTGCCACCACCACCGAAACCCATTCCACCTGGCAGACCAAAACCGGTGAATCTCATCCTACCTTCCGGCACCTGTATGTGCTGGTGCTGGCAGATGACCCTGCGGTGGCCGCCACGGCTGAAAATCAGGTGCGCAAAAGCCTGAATCATCGGGCTGTTGAAGCCTCGCTGGCCAATGAGACCCTGGGTGAGCGAGAGGTAGAACGGGATGCCTACCGTGCCCAGGTCGAGGCTGCGGTCAAGGCCAGCGGCGCCGACGGCGTTATGGTGGTGTCGTTGCTGAAGGTCGAAGAACGCTCCGAGTATGTGCCGCCTCAGGTCGACTATGTGCCGATGCCCTCGGCGCCAGCTTACCTGGGCTACGGCCCCTATGTGGGCCACAGCTACGGCGCGATCTATCAGCCCGGTTACTATCACAACGCCAAGGACTATTACCTGCAGACCCAGGTCTACAGCGTGGAACGCAAGCGCCCGGTGTGGCAGGCCCAGTCGCGTAGCATGAACCCGGATAGCCTGAAGAATGGCGCCAAGGGCTACGCCAAGAGCATCGTCTCGCAGCTGGACAAGGATGGGGCGCTGAAGCGTTAGTCAAACGCAGCTGAAGTCCTGCAATTCATCTCTGTCGATGGCAGGACCCGGCACTCCACGCTCGTAAAACCGCTCCGCTAGTCGGGGCGGTTTTGCGTTTATCGATGCCGCTGGCAGCCCTTGGCTGAGTTCGCTAAGGTTTGTGCCTTCAATAAAAATAGATGGAATATTGATGAAAAAAGGAATTTCGGGGGCGCTGGCTGCAGTAATAGTGACGGGATTGGCGGCGTTTTTTCAGCCTGTACTGGCGGAGGAGGATGAGAAAGTATACCTGGTAGCACGGTTCGATCTGGATGGTACTACCTACAATCAGGTCGTGTTCTTTCAGGATGACGTCATCACTGATCTGAAAAGCTGCAAGCGGGAAATGATGTACGGCCGCAATGGCAAGTGGCAGGTCTATTCCCACATCACCAATGCGGTGCGCGGCTTTACCTACAGCCTCAGTTATACCTGTGCTCTGGGTCGTCAGGACTTCAGCGGCTGGGATAAGAGTGGTCAGATTAACCCCACACACACCTATGAAGTGGTGGTTCGGGATCAGTCTTTGCAGGTCATTCCACGCAATAGCTACAGCGCTTGTTTGAAAAAGGTTCGTAGTGCCGGAGGCGAAACGGCTAAACGCTACTGTGCACGGTCTACCCAGACTATCCAGTAGTGAGTTTTCAAGTACCTGTCACGATTGCCGCTGATAGCCGGGTGTTGCAAGTCGTTTTTTCAGCACCCAACCCATCAATATTCCCCGCCCGGCCATAAAGCCGTTCATGGCCAGCCATAGGCCGTGGTTGTCCCAGCCCCGGGTCAGTGCCCAGAGCACAAAGAAGATCCCCACTGCCACCAGCATGGTGTTACGCATGGCGGCGCCCCAGGTGGCGCCCACGAAAATGCCGTCCAGCCAGAAGCCGGCACTGGCGGTGAGTGGTAACAGCAGCATCCACGGCAGATAGGTGATGGCAGTGTCGCGGATATCAGGCAGGTCGGTGAGCAGATGAATCAGCGGCACACCGCCGAGACTGAATGCCAGTAGACCGAGTGCCGCACAGGCCACAGTCCAGCGCCCGGTGGCGCTAATGGCCTGGCCCAGGGCCTGGCGATCGTTTCTGCCGTGGGCCTCGCCCACCAGGGCTTCTGCTGCGTTGGCAAAGCCGTCGAGCAGGTTACTGAGCAGCAGCAGGAAAGTGATCAGCACCGCATTGGCGGCCAGTACCGCGTCACCCAGCCGCGCGCCCTGGGCGGCGAAGAAAAAGAAGCAGCTGAGCAGAGCAAGGCTGCGCAGAAAGATATCCCGGTTCACCGCCATCAATGCCAGGATGGCGTGTGGCTGCCACAGTCGTTCCTGCCGTGCCGGTGGACGCAGGGCGCCGCGTAGCCAGAACAGGCCGCCGGCCAGTCCCACGTATTCCGCGGTGGCACTGGCAATGGCTACCCCGCGCACATCCAGATGCCAGACCTGCACCAGCAGAATGTCCAGCAGGGCATTGGTGCTGTGCATCAGCACCGTCATCTTCAGTGGCACCCGGGTGTTATGGGTGCCGATGGCGAAGCCGATCAGGGCGAAATTGGCCAGCGCGGCCGGGGCGCCAAGAATGCGAATGTTGATGTAGTCGCCGGCCAGACCCTGAACATCATCACTGCCGCCCAGCAGCCACAGGCCGGTTTCCCGCAGCAGTGGTGACAGGGCAATCAGCGCCAGCCCCAGCCCGGTGGATAACAACAGGCCGCGCAGTAACACCACCCGGGTGTCCTTCTCGCCGCCCCGCGCCTGGGAGGCAAAGCCGGTGGTGCCCATGCGCAGGAAGTTGAACGAGAAATACAGGAACATGAAGAAGTTGCCACCCAGCGCCACCGCCGCCAGATAACGCGGATGATCCAGGTGCCCCACCACGGCGGTGTCCACCAGACCCAGCAACGGTGCGGTCAGGTTGGACAGCAACAGCGGCCATGCCAGCATCCAGATGCGGCGGTTAAGGGACAAACTCATTCACACTCCACAAACCGTTCTAACAGATCGCTGTAGGAGTTCCCTTCCAGGGGGCGAACCGCGTGTAAACGCAGAAATTGCCCGCAGGGCAATCAGGAATCTCAGGGCTCGACAGGTTTAGATAGAAACCCGACCCCCTCGCTATGGCTCCGGTTCGCACCTCAAGAGGTGCTCCTACAGAGAGAAACCGTCAGGCCGGTTTCCGCAACAACGTCAGCACAAACACACTACTGGCGGCGACCACAATGGAGGGTCCCACCGGGGTGTTGGCAAACCAGCTCACCGCCAGCCCGGCCAGCACTGACAGGGTGCCCAGCACACTGGCCACCGCGGCCATCTGCGCCGGGGTATGGGTCAGCCGGCGGGCACTGGCGGCGGGGATTACCAGCAGGGAGGTGATCAGCAGTACCCCCACGGTGCGGATGGCCCCGGCGATCAGCAGGGCCAGCAACAGCATCAGCAGCAGCCGGGTGCGCTGCACCGCCACCCCTTCCACCTGGGCCAGCTCCTCGCTGACGGTGATGCTCAACAGCGACCGCCATTGCCACAGCATCAGCAGCAGAATCAGGATGGCACCGGCCCACAGGGCCAGCGCATCCTGCCAGCCCACCGCCAGCAGGTCACCGAACAGGTAGGCAAACAGGTCCACCTGGATGCCCTCTTGCAAGCTGATGGCAATCACCCCCAGAGCCAGGGTGGTATGGGCGACGATGCCGAGTAGCGTATCGCTGGCCAGTTGTTGCTGGTGCTGCAGCGCAGTGAGGGCGCCAGCCAGGCCCAGGCACACGGCCACCACCGCCAGGTACAGGCTGATATCCAGTGCCAGGCCAAGCGCCGCGCCAAGCAGGGCCCCGTGGGCCAGGGTGTCACCGAAGAAGGCCATGCGCCGCCAGACCACGAAGGCGCCCATAGGGCCGGAAACCAGGGCCACGGCCAGGCCGGCGAACAGCGGCGGCAACAACAGCTCAATCATGGTGGCAATTCCCGTCGTGTTGATGGCCCGGCTGGGCGTCGCCGTGCAGATCATGGTCGTGATCATGATCGTGGGTGTAGAGCGCCAGGTTGGGGGTGCCGGCACCGGGGCCGAACAGTTCGTGGTAGGCCGGGTCCCGGCTCACCGATTCCGGGCTGCCGGAACAGCACACATGGCGCTGCAGGCAGATCACCTCGTCGGTGGCCGCCATCACCAGATGTAAGTCGTGGGAAATCAGCAGGATGGCGCAGCCCAGGTCATCGCGGACCGACTTGAGCAGTCCGTAGAGGGCATTCTGCCCGGCCACATCCACCCCCTGGGCTGGCTCGTCCAGCACCAGCAGGTCGGGCTTGCGCAGCAGCGCTCGGGCGAGCAGCACTCGTTGCATCTCACCGCCGGACAGCTGCTGCACCGCGCGGCGACGCAGATGGGCTACGCCGGCCTGCTCCAGCGCCGCCCGCCGGGCGGACGTGGGGCCGGGAGCGGCCAGCCACAGGAACCGGTCCACGGTGAGCGGCAGGCTGTCGTCGATCTTGATGTGCTGGGGCATATAGCCCACCCGCAGCCCCTTGCGACGGTTCACCGAGCCGCTGGACGGCGTGACCAGGCCCAGCACTACCCGCGCCAGAGTGCTTTTGCCAGCGCCATTGGGGCCGATCAGGGTGGTGATGCGCCCGGGGGCCAGGGTCAGGCTGACCTCGGACAGCACGCTGTTGCCACCCAGGGTGACTGACACCGCCTGCACATTGACCAGAGGTTCCGACATAGCAAAAGGGCCCGAAGAACAAAGGCGCAATGATATACTGCCGGCCTTTCGCCTGCACGAAGCAGGCTTTCTGTAGGAACGCAGCTGGCGGCGCGATCGGAAACCAGGATCAAAAGCCATTTCACCACAGAGGGCACAGAGCACACAGAGAGAGCCCCTTTTGTTTTTCCTTAGTGATCTCGGTGCCCTCTGTGGTAAATACCGCTTTTCAGGTTTTGGGTTGTCGCGCCGCCAGCGACGCTCCTACAGGGTGCTATACGAGGAAGTGATGCGCAGTTTGTGGTTGGTAATGTTGATGATGCTCAGTGCCCAGGCAATGAGCCAGACTCTGGTCGCCAGTGTGGAGCCGTTGGCCAAGGTGCTGCGCGGGCTTTATGGCGACCAGGCGCAGGTGGTGACCCTGTTGCAGGCCAACCAGAACCCCCATCAGCTGGCCCTGTCTCCGCGGCAGGCCATGCTGGTGCAGCAGGCGGATCTCCTGGTATGGCTGGGCGAGACGGTGGAGGCGCCGCTGGCACCGCTGGTAGCGCGTCGGCAGGGCCCCACCCTCGCCCTGCTGGAGCTGGAAGGTGTCCATCGTCGGGAAGGGGGGCATGATCATGACCACGCCCACCATGATGCGGACCACGGCGACGTCACCCTGGACCCGCACCTGTGGCTGTCGCTGGACAACATGCTGCTGCTGGCCGGGGCGCTGGCACAGCGTTACCCGCAGGGGCTGAATCAGGGTGAGCCGGCCCGCTGGCAGCAGGCCGCCACCGCCCGTCAGGGTGATCATCGCCAGGCACTGGCGGGGTTGAGCGACATTCCCTGGCTCAGCTATCACCACCCCTGGGGTTATCTCACCGAGACACTGGGGCTGGCGGAGCCGCTGGTGGTGTCCCGGCAACTGGATGCGGGCCCGGGCAGCCGCCGTTTTGTGGAGCTGGCCAGCCAGATCCGCGACCAGCAGGTACGTTGCGCCATCCGCGAACCGGAAGCCCGCGCCGCCCTCATCACCCGCCTGTGTCCGGATTGCCAGATACACCCCCTGGACCCGCTGGGCCGGGACTATCCGGAGCTGGATTATCTGACCTGGCGAGACCGGTTGGTGGAAGGGTTTAAAGCGTGCCTGCAGGCGGGGGCGGGCTGAAGCTACGAGCTACGCTCGTAGGGTAGGGAAAGGTCCGCAAGTTCCTCAAGCTCCGAGCCTTCTTCGAAGTCGCTGTAGGAGCACCGCTTGAGGTGCGAACCGCGCTTGCGCGGAAATCGCCCGTAGGGCGATCAGGAATATCAGCGCTCGACAGGTTTCAGAAAGTAATGGCGGGTAGTTCCTGAGCTTGTCGCCTCGCCAAGCTCGGTTCGCGCCGCTCGCCACTCGCAGCTGCTAAAGCTCCCGAATCGGAATCAACGTGGGTGGCGGTGGGGGTGGAGCATTGTCGCGTAGCTCCGGTGGGCGCACGTTTTCCGCCTGCCGTTGGCGCAACTCCTGCTGTTCGTCTTCCAGATAACGACTCTCAGGGCTGACCGCATTCATGCCCCGGCTTTCATCACTGGTATCCAACTCACGTGGTGATTCCAGATACATGGCCTCCAGCTCGCTGCCGTTCAGTGGCTGCGCGGGGATCTGCTCCCGGGTTTGTGGGGCATCATCATCCGGTGGCGCAGAGTCAGGCAATTGTTCTGCCGCCACGGCCAGGCCCGGGGCCATTAACAGGGCAATCATTATTTTTTTCATAACCCGATCATAGCGCTCCCTTACCCGGGGGGAAACCGGCTTGTGAGCGCCATCAAGTGTCAAGGCGGGTCAAAAATTACCGGGCGGGCACAGGGCCATTGAGGCCGTCCGGGAAAACGGTATGCTGGAGCGCTTAATCTGAAACGGGTGCAGGGCCTGGATGGCACAGCAAAATAGCGCACAACCCTTGGCGATGGCCTGCTGGGATCTATCCTGGCTGCTCGACCGTGACACTCGTCACGGCGCCTTTGCGTCGCTGGAAAAAGTGCTCGATGAAACCCAGCAGCGTGGTTTCAATGCCCTGCGCCTGGACCCTTGCCCCCACCTGATTGCCTGCCCGGAAAACGGCGTCCACCTGGACCGTTGCGAACTGCAGGCACCGGGCCATGACCCGGTGGAAGTGAAGATTCGCCATAGCCTGCAGCAACTGCTGCAATCCGCCCACGAGCGTGGCCTGAAGGTGTGGTTCAGCAGCCGCTTTGTGGACGACAGCCGTGCCCGTCGTTCCTTCGTGCGGCGCCCGGAAGATTTTATCGCGGTGTGGAGCGATACCCTGGCGCTGGTGCAGGAATGGGGGTATCTGGATGACGTGGCCGGGGTGGATTTCTGCCACCAGTTCCCCGCCCTGCCCTATGCCCACGGCGTTACCCGCCGGGTATTCAACCGCTCCCCGGACCGGCCTCTGCCGCAGCGCTGGTCCGCCAGCGCCGCCGAGCGCATCGAAGCGTATCTGCTGGAGATTCCCCGCGCCCTGCACGCCCTGTTTCCCGGCGTGCCCATCGGTCTGAGCACCACCACCCGGATCAGCGAGCAGTTGCGGCAACTGGATACCAGTGAGCTGGATTTTCTCGATTTCAGCCTGTGGCTGGATGATGATCCGCGCTATCGGCTGGCCAGTGGCGAGGCGGTCCCCATGACCGGGCTGGCCCGGCGTCTGGCCAGCCCGGTGAAGCAGTTATTACTGGATGCCGGTGGTATGCACTGGCAGCGGCGCATGGAAGACCAGTTACAGCGGCGCATGGCCTTTACCCGCCTGCGGCGGCTGCAGCCGGTGATCGGTGAAGGCTTCGTGCGCCAGCCCCGCCATCTGCGTCGCCTGCCCACGGGCTGGGCGGACCTGCACGAAATGATGGTGGTCAGCGCCCTCACCCAGGGCGTGGAAGCCATGACCCCCACCTCGTTGGCCTGCCCGGCCTACGACTGGCTGTGGCGGGAAGAAGAATACCTGGCGCACCTGAATCACCTGATCCTGTCCGGGTCGGAATAAGCTACGAGCTACGAGCTACGAGCTACGAGCTACGAGCTACGAGCTACGAGCTACGAGCTACGAGCTACGAGCTACGAGCTACGAGCTACGAGCTACGAGCTACGAGCTACGAGCTACGAAAAAACCGCACCCTCCGGGCGCGGTTTTTTCGTGTTTTATAGAGAACATCAGCGCGGAGTGAACAAGCAAATCGTTACCAAGACGCTTTCTTCGCGTCGCAGCTAGAAGCTAGAGGCTCGTAGCTTACGGCTTCCCCCTACCCCGCCAACGCCCCATTCCGCCACTGAAAAATCCGCGCAAACTCCTCCGGGTCCTTGCTGCCCTGCCCCTCACTGTGTGCCGACACCGGCCCGGCCAGTCGCGACAGCCAGAAGCGCAGCGCCGCCACCGCCAGCGCTTCCAGTAACAGGCTGTCATCCAGCTGGCCGCCATGGCCGCGATAGCCTTCCAGCAATGCCTGCTCCCGCTCTGCCACCGGCTTGCCGTGACTGTCCACACACCAGTCGTTAAGGGTCACCGCCAGATCGTATTCCGGGTAATCCAGGCAGGCGTTGTAGAAGTCCAGCAGGGCGCTGATGCGGCCCTGTTGCCAGAGCAGATTGTCGCGGAACAGGTCGCCGTGGATCAGGGTGGTGCCGGCAGGTCGTGCCTGCCAGTCGCTCAATAATGCCGCGGCTCCCTCGCGGTGTTCGCCCGGCAGCTGGCTCAGCTGAGCGGCCAGCGTTTTCAGCCGCTGACGTTCATCGGGCAGGGTCTGCAGGGGGCCGGTATCACATTGATGCAGCCGTGCCAGGAGCGCGCCCACCTGCCGGCAGCGGTCCAGATCCACGGCAAAATCATGCTCGCCGGGCAGACGTGGCATCAGCACCGCCGGCTTGCCGGCGACCATGATCTGGTGCTCGCCGTGATGATCCGTCAGCGGTGCGGGCACCGGCAGGTCCTGTTCGGCCAGGTGAGCCAGCAGCACCAGATAGGGGGCGAGGGCGTCGTGGTCCAGGGTTTCGAAGACCGTCAGGACCAGTGGCGCGGGCTGCTGGTGGCGATCCTCTGCTTCGATCAGGAAGGTGCTGTTCTCGATGCCGTGGCTGGCCGCCCGGAAATCCAGCAGCCGGTAGCCGTAACTATCCAGAACGGTGGCAAGCTGACTGTGACTGAGCGGCGTATAAACAGACATGGGTTTCCTTGTCGGCAAAAAGGCCGCAGATGACCGGACTCTGCAGGCGAGCAATGGTATAAGAGCCTATCCAGGAACTCTACACAGTCGCGTTGCCGCTAAAAATGGCCCCAGGCAAGGCATGAACCGCAGGGCCTGACGGGTCAAGTTCAAGGTTCATAACACAGCATGGGGCCATTTTTAGCGGCAACCCGAAGGGCCGGGCCCCTTTTGCCGCCAGCCCGCGATTGCTCTTGTTTATGTAGAATAACGACATGGCACAATCGCAATCACGACCTGACGACCCTCTTTACCGTGTAAGGAAGGACTCCGGCGCGACTGTGTAGAGTTCCTGGATAGGCTCTAACACGTCATGAAAATGACGACGCATCTCCAACAATAACAAAAAGGACGACTTGCCATGCGTTACGGGATTCTGTTTTTCGGTCTGCTGTTTGCTGCCACCAGCCAGGCGGACGGTGTGGCGCACTATCAGGACCAGCGTTTCGGCTATGTGGCCGGCAACCTGATGAATATCACCCTGGATTACGACAGCCGTGAGCTGACCCCCACCGGGGTGGGCGTGCGCCTGGGTGGCATGATCGACCCGCACTGGGGGGTAGAGTTGCGCGCCGCCGTGGCGCCCTCTGGCGATACCTGGCGGGCAGAGAACAGCCGCAACAAGGTGGATTACACGGTAGATCACATCGGCGCCCTGCTGGCCACCGGCCGGCTGCCGTTCCAGTCGCCGATCACCTTGCCCGTCGTGGATGCCTATGTGGATGAATTCTTCGTGCAGGGTTTTGCGGGGATTGCCGATGTGAAGGTGAAAACCAACCGGCGCCGTTGCAATGCAACACGCTGCCGCGATGATGTCTCGCGCAACGACGACACCAGCCTGGCCTTTGGCGCCGGTGTCGGCGTGCGCACCAGTTTCAATCTGGGGCTGACGCTCCAGTACATGCAGTACGTGGACAAGGATTACATCACCGTGACCGGCATCGAAGGCGGTCTGGAGTGGTATTTTTAGTGACGCTTCATGCTGCCTGCTTCACACAACACGGTGAAAGGCGGCAGTGACAGAGAGGAAAATCGATGAATCCTGCAGTATTCGAGCGTGGCGCGGTGCGCGCCCTGATGAGCCTGCCCGGTGCCGTGCTGGACAAGCTGTCCGCCGGCCTGGAAACCCACAGCCGCTCCCATCTGGATTCCCGCCTGCGCTTCCTGCTGGCGCTCAGCGCCGCCAAGCCGACGCTGGACAGTGGCACCGTGGAACAGGCTCGCCGCCTGTACCGTGACGTCATCAATCTGCTGGATGTGGCGCCGGTGTCATTGCCGGTGGTGGTGGATCACCAGGTGTCGCTGGACGATGGCAGCCAGATGCGGGTGCGGCGTTATCGCCCGGCTCTGGCGCCGCGGGTAGCGCCGGCCATCATGTTCATGCACGGCGGCGGTTTCACCGTGGGTGGCGTGGACGAGTATGACCGTCTGTGCCGCTACATTGCCGACCGCACCAATGCGGTGGTGTTGAGTGTGGATTACCGCTTGTCCCCGGAACATCCGTCCCCGGTGGCGGCCGATGACTGCCTGGCTGCCTGGCGCTGGCTGCTCGATAACACCGCTGCCATGGGGCTGGACCCGCAGCGGCTGGCGGTAATGGGCGATAGTGCTGGCGGCAATCTCAGCACCGTGGTCTGCCAGCAGGCCAAACAGGCCGGCCTGGCCCTGCCCGCCCTGCAAGTGCTGATCTACCCCACCACCGACGGCGCCCTCAAGCACCCGTCGGTGCAGACCCTGGGGCAGGGTTTCGGGCTGGATCTGGCCTTGCTGACCTGGTTCCGTGCCCAGTTCATTCAGGACCCGGCACTGGTCGAAGACTACCGCGTCTCGCCCTTGCGTAACCCGGACCTGAGCGGCTTGCCGTCGACGCTCCTGATCACCGCCACTGACCCGTTGCGCGATGAAGGGCTGGAATACGGCGAAAAGCTGCGGGCGTCAGGGGTGGATGTCACCTCACTGGATTACCCGCAACTGGTCCACGGTTTCCTCACCATGGGCGGCGTTATCCCCGCCGCCCGCAAGGCCGTCAACGCCATCTGCGACGCTACTGTCCAGCGGTTGTGATTCAGCTACAAGCTTCAAGCCGCAAGCTACAACGCGATAAGGAACAGTGCATTCACGAACCATAGAGGCCGCGACCACACATTGGGCGCGGCCTCTATCCTTGAAGATACAGAAAGAGGTGATCCGCGTTGCAGCTTGCGGCTTGTAGCTTGCAGCTCGCTCTTAAAACTCCCCCACAAACTGATTATAAAACTGCCGCGCCGTGCGCCCGGAGCGCACGCCTTTCTCCATGGAAAACCGCCGGGCGCGCACGTGTAATTGATCCCGGTCCGCCACTTCACCAAACAAATGATCGACGATCTCGAAATACTGCGGCTCGCTGATCGGATAAAAACTCAACGCCAGCCCGAAACGATCGGACAGGGAGATCTTTTCCTCCACCACATCACCGTGATGAATCTCCCGGCCCACCACCTGACTCTGCTCGTTGTCCTTCATGTATTCCGGCACCAGATGGCGGCGGTTACTGGTGGCGTACAGGCGCACATTTTCCGGCGGCAGTTCCAGGGAGCCCTCCAGCACGCTTTTCAGGTGCTTGTACTGGTTTTCCCCGTCTTCAAACGACAGGTCATCGCAGTAGACGATAAAGCGCTGACTGCGCTCGCGGATATCATCGACGATGTCCGGCAGATCCTGCAGGTCATCCTTGTCCACCTCGATCACTCGCAGCCCGCGCGGCGTGAACTCGTTTAGCAGCGCCTTGACGATGGACGATTTGCCGGTGCCCCGGCTGCCCCACAGCAGCACATGGTTACAGGGTTCACCGCGCAGAAACCGCTCCGTGTTCTGCAGTATTTTCGCTTTCTGGGTATCGATGCCGAGCAGATCGTCCAGCCGCACCGGGTCCGGCCGGCTCACCGGTCGCAGGGTGCCGGAACGGCCACGCCAGATAGCGGCGGGAATGTTTCGCCAGTCGATAGTGGACGCCATGGAAACCTCATCAAAGAGTAAAAAGAGCGGGAAAGCAGTTTACGGTCTGGCGGGTGCGGTTGCGAGAGACGCAATTACTGGGTAAAGCCCGGGTAGAAAACCCATTTTTACCACAGAGGGCAAAGAGTCACAGAGGGGTTCAGGTTTTGCTTTTTTTTGCCGCAGCAAAACGAGAAAGGTTGACGTTTTCTGCATGCCATAAAGAAAGCATGAAATGGTTTTTCTCAGTGCCTCTGTGTCCTCTGTGGTAAAAGGTTTTTTGCAGATGCTGTAGCCTCAATAGATACGAAGCATGCGCCGGACGCGAACTTTATCTATCCTTGGGGTTCACAAGGTGTGCCGTCACCTGCCGGTGACGGAAAATTTCAGGAGATCGTCAATGAAAGCTGTTGCCCTGGTTGTGCCCGCTTTTGCCTTGCTGGTTACCGCCTGCGCCACCCAGTACGACACTGACTACCCCGCCGGGCTGCCGGAAGGCACCACCACCTGCCCGGATGATCCGCCTCAAGCCTGCACCATGGATTACCGCCCGGCCTTCGGCTATGACGAGCAAGGGGGCATCCTCGGCGAGTACGGCAATGCCTGCGGTGCCTGTGCCACCGACGGGGTGAAATACACCTCGCCCAAACAGCTTCCGAAACCGGCCGCTGCCCCGGACGACAAATAACCTCGAGGTCGCCCCTTGCCCAAGGCCCTGACCCTGCTGCTGGATTTTGACGACCAGTACCGTCGCGATGTGCAACAGAGCCACGCCTTTCTGCACCGCCGCGACCGTCGCTTTGCCCAGCAGCAGGAAGAACACAAACAGCCGCTCACCGTGCCCGCCTGGCTGGCGGCCCTGCATGCCCTGAACGGCCAGCGCCGTGAATCCGGCGCCGACCCGCGCCTGCGCCACTGGCGCCAGGCCCGCTGGGTGTTTGCCGGCCTGGGGGCGCTGCTGGGGGTGGGCTTCATGCTGGGCCTGCTCTGGTATGACGGCAGCCGGCAGATCAACCTGACCCTGCTGATCGGCCTGGTGGCCCTGCAACTGCTGCTGGCCCTGTTTACCAGCCTGCAGGCCTGGCTGGGCTGGCAGCCCTGGGGCAGCCTGCTGGGGCCGCGCCAGGGCGACGATCCGCTGGCGCCCTTACGCCCGGCCCTGTGTGCCCGCATCGCTCACACCGGCGGCCTGTTATTTGCCATCAGCGGCCTGCTTACCCTGCTGGCCCTGGTGGTAGTGCAGGATCTGGCCTTCGGCTGGAGCACCACCCTGCAGACCTCCGCCGACGGCTATCACCAGATGGTGGCGGCCCTGGCTCAGCCCTGGCAGACCCTGTGGCCGGCAGCGGTACCCTCGGCGGAGCTGGTGAATGCATCGCAGTTCTACCGGCTTACGGACACCCCGGCGGACAATCCAGCCCTGCTGGGCACCTGGTGGCCCTTTGTGCTGATGCTGTGGCTGGTCTATGTGCTGCTACCCAGATTGCTCCTGCTGATGCTGGCGGCCCTGCAATTGCGCTGGCAGGCAGGCCGGGCGCTGCGCGCCCACCCGGGCTGGCAGGGGCTGTTCTACCGCTTCGAGACCCCCTGGGTGGAAACCCGTGGCCAGGAAGAAACCCAGCCCGCCCCGGCGGCGGCGCAAACGGTACTGTCACCCCTGCCGGACAGCGCCACCCTGATCCACTGGGCCGGCGCGGCCATGGAGGCCGCTTCTCTGTTGCCTCGACTCAGTCGCGACCCGGCGCCGCTTCAGCGCCGTGCCGGAGGTAACAATTCCCTGGACGAAGATGCCCAGGTGCTGGCGCAGACCGGCGCCCGCAATCAACCGGTGCTACTGATCACCCGGGGCTGGGAGCCGCCCACCGGTGAACTCAGCGATTTCATTGTCGATGCCCGCGACCACTGGCCCGCCGCCACCCTGCTGGCGCTGGTGCCGCTGGCGGACGAACAGGGCGCCGCACTCACCGATGCCGGGCTGCTGGCCCAATGGCAGCGCTTTGTGGACCGTCAGGGTGACAGCCAGCTGCTGCTGTGCGCCCCCCGGGAACAGGAACAACCATGAACGAAACGGCCCAACAACAGCCTCGCTTTGCCGTGGTCGGCCACCCCAACAAGGGCAAGTCCAGCGTGGTGGCCACCCTGGCCCAGAACGACTCCATTGCCATCGCCATGGAGCCGGGCACCACCCGTGACAGCCACCGTTACCCCATGAAAGTGGACGACGTCACCCTCTACGAGCTTATCGACACCCCCGGCTTCCAGCGCCCGCGCAAGGTGCTGGCCTGGCTGCAGGGCCACAGCCTGTCCGCCTCCGACCGCCCGGAAACCGTGGCGGCCTTCGTCACCCAGCATGGGGATGATCCGCGCTATCACGACGAATGCGAGTTGCTGCGGCCCATCGTGGAAGGCGCCGGCATTATCTACGTGGTGGATGGCTCGGTGCCTTACAACCGCGAACACGAAGCGGAAATGAACATCCTGCGCTGGACCGGCCGCCCCAGCCTGGCGCTGATCAACCAGATCGGCAGCGACGATCACAGTGCCGATTGGGAAGCGGCCCTGGGCCAGTACTTCCAGATCGTGCGTCGCTTCGACGCGGTCCACGCCCCTTTCGAAAAGCACCTGGACCTGCTGCGCAGCTTCGGGCAACTGGCACCGGACTGGCGCGAACCCCTGGATGCGGCGCTGGAATACCTGCAGGCCCTCAAATTCGGTCGCGACAGTCAGGCCCTGGAGCACATCGCCGATGCCCTGATCGACATGCTCGGCCACCAGGAAAGCACCCGTCTGGGCGAACACGAGCCCGCCAAGCCGCTGTTGCCCAAGCTCCGCCAACGCTGGCAGAACTGGCAGCGCGAGCGTGAGCAGCGGCTACGTCGAGGGGTGGAAGACCTCTACCAGCATCGCCGCCTGCAACGGCAGGAAAGTGACCTGCTCACCCCGGACGATGGCGACCTGTTCAGCGAACGCACCCGCCAGCTCTGGGGCATCAGCAAGACCCAGCTGGCCGCCGCCGGTTTCGGCGCCGGTGCGGTGGGCGGCGCCGGCCTGGATGCGGTGACCCTGGGACATTCCCTGGGCACTGGCGCCCTTATCGGCGGCCTGCTCGGCGCTGCCGGCAGCTACTACTACGGCGACAAACTCACCCGCCTGAAACTGGGGCCGCTCAGTGGCGGCTTCCGTGAAGCGGTCTACGGCCCCCTGAAAGACCCCCAGTTCGCCTACGTGGTACTGGGCCGTGCCCTGGTGCACAGCTACGAAGTGAGCCAGCGCAACCACGCCGGCCGCGACGTGCTGGCGGTAAAAGACGCCGGCGAACACTGGCTGGAGCACATGGACCGCAAGGACCGCCAACGCCTGCACAAGACCCTGCAATCCCTGGCCAACCGCAAGTTCGAACCCGGCAAACGCCAACGGCTGATCGAGCAGCTGGAACAGGCGCAGCAGGCGTTCGCGCGCTGGCAGATGGAGCAGTTTGAGGGCGGTTAACAGTTAACAGCGACGCGGTTTGGCGTGGGTTCCGGTTTTCAAGGCCAGGGGCCGCGCACCCAGCTTTGCGCGCGGGCAGGGGCGTTATAGACAAGACAGCGGTGATTCGCGAACTGTTCACTGTTAACTATTCACTATTAACTGCCTTTTTTTGCATTCCGCTCAGTCAGCAAAACCGCCCTGGTGGCAGATTTGCGAAGGGTGTTCATTGCTCTGACACGAGAGTCTGGGCAAGCTGAAACGACCCAACGAGGACGTTTCATGCTGCCCGAAGAAATCAAACTCAAGCTTGCTCCCTTGTCCCGGTCCGCCTGGCGGCCCCGGGTGGGGCCTGCTGTGCCCGGTGCGCGTTCCAAGTTTGGTGGCCTGCCTTTGCTCAGGCCGGACGAATCCTGGCCCTGTTGCGGGCATTGTCATCAGCCCATGCAGCTGTTCGTGCAACTGGATTCCGGCGATTTGCCAGCGGACGCAGGGCAGCCTTTCGGAGATGGTGTTCTGCAGGTGTTTTACTGCACCAACATGGAAGAGGAATGCGAAGTACTCGGTCAGGCCCATTTGCCTTTCTCCGAGGCTTCAATGACACGGGTGATTCCCCGCGACCAGACCCACGGTTTCGATGCCCTGCCGGTGACCATTCCTGATGCCTTCCCCGAGCAATCCCTGACCGGCTGGAGCCGACACAACGATTTCCCCGATCAGCAGGAAACCGTGGCGATCAACGATGACCTGCCCGATGGCACCCTCGCCCTGCTCCATGCCCACCGCCCTGCCCCACGGGCCGGCGACAAACTGCTGGGCTGGCCACACTGGGTTCAACATGCGGACTATCCGGAGTGTCCCTGTTGCCAGAAAAAAATGCATTTTGTTATGCAGCTGGATTCCACGGACACCCTGCCCTTCTGGTTTGGAGATTACGGTTGCGCCTATGTTTTCCAGTGTGAAAATCATTCCGACGTGATGACCATGACCTGGTCAAGCCGCACCTGATTTTAAAAAAATAATAAAAAATCATTCCTAAACATTGATTTAATGTCCTCCAATTACCGTAGGGTGCACTGAGCCTAAGGCGAACTGCACCATCAAGCGCGGAAAAGGTGCAGTTCGCTTAGGCTCAGTGCACCCTACATATCCGTTGGCGTGTTAAAGAATGAAAAAGCGCCGTGGGCCCTGCGCTGAAAGTGCTTTTGATTCAAATCCACCATCGTCCTAATGCCCCCGCTCCCGACGATACCCCTGCGGCGAAATGCCCATCACTTTTTTAAACAATCGCGAAAAATAATAGGGGTCGTCATAGCCGAGCCAAGAGGCTATCTGCGCCACGGTATCGTCACTGATATCCAGCAGATAACAGGCATGGCTGACCTTGATGCGCTGGAACGCCTGCATGGGTGTTTGCCCGGTCTGGCGTTTGTATTCGCGAATAAAGTGGTAGCGCGATAACGCACTGGTGGCGGCCACCAGTTCGTCAAGATTGAGCCGGCGGGTGAGGGCGGTTTGCAGGTAGCTGTTGACCCGGTTGATATCCAGAGACGCGTGGCGGGTGGTGTGCTGGCGGCGCATCAGCGCGGCGAAGGCCAGCAGGCTGCGCAACAGGTTGGCCGCATAGACCAGGTGCTCCGGCTGCACTCGGGTGACGGCGGCGAGCAGGGCCTGAAATTCCTCCGCCAACCGCGAATGCACCCCCACCGTCACCCGGTAACGCTCAGGGCTGTCCCCGGCAATTTCGTCAAAATAACGCGGCGCTTCATCGCCACCCAGGTGCACCCAGTAAATGCTCCAGGGGTCGCTGTCATCCGCCTGGTAGTGATGCGCAAGGCCCGCCGGCAGCAGCAACAGGTCACCAGCCAGGACCGGCAACGTCTGGCCATTGACCTGTAATTGGCCTTGACCTGCGACGCAGTAAATCAACAGATCATCTGCCGGCTGCGCCCGCAGCATGCGGTGTCCACCGGCATGGGGGTAGTAGCCGACGCCATGGGGCAGGCAGCCGCGACAGAGGGGGTGTGCGGTCATGGTGGCCAGCACCGCCGGCGGAATCACGGTGCGCTGACCGGTGTCGGGCAGGGGCCAGCGGGAGGTTTCCGCCGGGTGCTTACCGGTTGTCGTCGAAAGGCTCATAAACCGCAATATAATCCATCAAGATCAAAAGTGGCTATCTCTATCGCTCAATCCCTGTGCTACAAAGGGACCCATACCGACAATACTTGCGTGGAGAGCTGTCATGACCCGTCGTCTGCCCCTGCTGATTAATGGCGAATTCGTCGCCAGCCAGACCGACCAATGGATTCCTGTGACCAACCCGGCCACCCAGGACATTCTGTGTGAAGCCCCGGCGGCCACTGGCGAGGAAATGGAGCAGGCCATTGCGGCGGGTAAGGCGGCGTTCCAGACCTGGAAAGAAGTACCGGTCTCCGAGCGTGCCCGGTTGATGCTGCGTTATCAGGCGCTGCTGAAAGAGCATCACGACGAGATTGCTGAAATTCTTAGCCAGGAAACCGGCAAAACCTTCGAGGATGCCAAAGGGGACGTGTGGCGCGGCATCGAAGTGGCCGAGCAGGCCGCCAACATCGCTTCGCTGATGATGGGCGAAACTGTTGAGAACGTGGCGCGCAGCATCGACACCCATTCCTGGACCCAGCCGCTGGGTGTGTGCGCGGGGATTACCCCGTTCAACTTCCCGGCCATGATTCCCCTGTGGATGTTTCCGCTGGCCATCGCCGCGGGTAACACCTTTGTGCTCAAGCCCTCCGAGCAGGATCCGATGACCCCGACCCGTCTGGCGGAACTGTTCCAGGAAGCCGGCGCGGCGCCGGGCCTGTTGCAGGTGGTGCACGGCGGCAAGGAACAGGTAGATACCCTGCTCACACATCCCGACATCAAGGCCGTCTCGTTTGTGGGCTCGGTGCCGGTGGGTCAGCACGTGTACCGCACCGCCACCGACAACATGAAGCGCGCGCAGTGTTTTGCCGGTGCCAAGAACCACATGGTGATCATGCCCGATGCCAACAAGGATCAGGTGGTCAGCAGCCTGGTGGGGTCGTCCTGCGGAGCGGCAGGCCAGCGCTGCATGGCCATCAGCGTGGCGGTGTTCGTGGGCGATTCAAAAGAATGGATTGATGAGTTGGCCAGCCAGTTTGGGCAGATTCGTCCCGGTGCCTGGAACGATCCGGATGCGGCCTATGGCCCGCAGATCAGTCCGGCGGCAAAACAGCGGGTGCTGAAAATGATCGAGCAGGGCAAGCAGGAGGGTGCCACCTGTCTGCTGGATGGCTCCGATTGCACCGTGGAAGGCCTGCCTGATGGCAACTGGGTCGGGCCGACCCTGTTTACCGATGTGACCGCCAACATGGCGATTTACCAGGAAGAAATTTTCGGCCCGGTATTGTGCTGTGTGTGCGTGGATTCGCTGGATGAGGCGCTGGAACTGGTCAACAACAGCCCCTATGGCAACGGCACCTCCATCTTTACCGCCAGCGGTGCCGCCGCGCGGAAATATCAGCACGAAGTGGAAGTGGGGCAGGTGGGTATCAACGTGCCGATTCCGGTGCCGCTGCCGTTCTTCAGTTTCACCGGCTGGAAAGGTTCGTTCTACGGTGACCAGCACGCGTACGGCAAACAGGGCGTGCGTTTCTATACGGAAACCAAAACCGTCACCAGCCGTTGGTTCGATTCGGATATCCCGGTTGCCGCTGGGCCGAACATGAGCATTAATTTGAAATAAATTTTCACCACAGAGGGCACTGAGGTACAGAGGGTTTTTGGATTCATGTTTCTTCAGGCGTAGAAGATAACGGTAAACATTTCCGATTTTCTGAAAGCTATAAAGAAAACATGAAATTATTTTTCTCGGTGAACTCTGTGCCCTCTGTGGAAAAAATACTGTAGGAGCCATGCTCGCATGGCGAAGAAATCACGATAAAGGTGACAAAGCGTCGTGGACTTTTCTTTCACAGAAGAACAAATCGCTTTCCGCGAAACGGCTAGACAGTTTTCTGAAAAAGCACTGGCGCCGTTTGCCGCAGAATGGGATGCCAAAAGCCTCTTCCCCAAAGACGCCATTCGTGAAGCCGGCGCGTTGGGGTTCTGTTCCCTGTACTGCGATGAAGAGCACGGGGGCATGGGATTGAGCCGGCTGGATGCGGCGTTGATCTTTGAACAACTCTCCCAGGGTTGCACCTCTACCACCGCCTTCATCACCATCCACAATATGGCCACCTGGATGCTCACCCGTTTCGGCAACGATGCGATACGGGCACGCTGGGCCGCCGACCTGATGAGTGGGGAAAAACTGGCGTCCTACTGCCTCACCGAACCGGGCACCGGTTCCGATGCGGCTTCGTTAAGCACCACCGCGAAAAAAGACGGTGATGACTATGTGCTGAACGGCGCCAAGGCGTTTATCTCCGGGGCTGGTGATACTGACGTGCTGGTCTTGATGGCGCGCACCGGTGGGCCCGGCGCCGGCGGCATTTCCTGCTTTGCGGTGCCGGCGGATGCTCCCGGCGTCAGCTATGGTCGCAACGAAGCCAAGATGGGCTGGAAGAGCCAGCCCACCCGGGCGGTGATTCTGGAAGACGCACGCATTCCGGGCGACTGCCTGATCGGTGAAGAAGGGCAGGGCTTTCGTATCGCCATGGCCGGTCTGGATGGCGGGCGTATCAATATCGCCAGCTGCTCTCTGGGCGCCGCCCAGGCGGCCCTGCGCCAGGCCCAGCAATACGTGCAGGAACGCAAACAATTCGGCCAGGCCATTGGTGATTTCCAGACCGTACAATTCACCCTGGCGGACATGGCCACAGAACTGGTGGCAGCCCAACAGATGGTGCGCCTGGCGGCCTGGAAACTGGATCAGAATCACAGCGACAAAAGCATGCTGTGTGCCATGGCAAAACGACTGGCAACGGATCTGTGTTTCAACGTCTGCAACCAGGCACTGCAACTGCATGGCGGCTATGGCTATATCAGTGAGTACCCGCTGGAGCGTTACGTGCGTGATGCGCGGGTCCACCAGATTCTGGAAGGGACCAACGAAATCATGCGCGTGATTATCGCGCGCAATGTGCTGAAAGATTTATCGTTTTTATAAGAAATGAAACACCGTAGGAGCGGCGCTTGAGCCGCGAACATACTTGCGAAAGCCGTGCCAGTTGCATTCGCGGCTCGAGCGCCGCTCCTACATCTCCAACAAAACGAGGGAGAGATAACAATGAAAATCGGATTCTTCGGTGTCGGTCATATGGGTGGGCCCATGGCGGCCAATCTGGTCAAGGCCGGTCATGAGGTGGTGGCGTTTGACCTGATGCCCGCCTTGCTGGAAACCGTCGTTCAGGAAGGTGCCAAGGCGGCGAGTAGTGCGGTTGACGCTGTCGCTGGAGTCGACGTGGTTGTCAGCATGCTGCCCTCCGCTGGAGCAGTGCGCGGTCTCTATCTCGGCGACAACGGCGTCTTGCAACACATTGATAAAAGCGCCTTGATCATCGACTGCTCCACCATCGATGCAGACACCGCCCGTGACGTAGCCGCCATCGCCAGAGAGCAGGGCAGGGTAATGATCGATGCGCCGGTCTCCGGTGGCGTCGGTGGTGCCAAGGCCGGCACGCTCACCTTTATCTGTGGCGGCCAGGAAGAGGCCATTGACCGGGCCCGTCCGGTACTGGAATGCATGGGCGCCCAGGTGTTCCGTGCCGGAGACAACGGCGCTGGCCAACTGGCAAAAATCTGCAACAACATGCTGCTGGCCATCCACATGATCGGCACCGCCGAAGCCCTGCAGATGGGCGCCGACCACGGTCTGGATCCGGCGGTACTTTCCGAGATCATGAAAGCCAGCTCCGGCGACAACTGGTCCCTGGACAAGTACAACCCCTGGCCCGGCGTCATGGAAAACGTACCGTCATCCAAAGACTACGAAGGCGGCTTCGCCGTGAAATTGATGAACAAGGACCTGGGTCTGGCATTGCAAGCGGGACTGAGCACGCAATCCGCCACGCCTATGGGTAACCTGGCGAAAAGCCTCTACGCGGCCCATGGAAACCATGGCTACTCCGAAAAAGATTTTTCCAGTATCCAGCGGTTTTTTCGGCACAAGGAGTAGGGCAGTTAATAGTTAACAGTTAATAGTGCGCGCTAGAGCGCCACTGTGGCTGGAATGATAAAGGCCGCGCCCAAAGCTGGGTGTGGCCTTTTTTGTGTTCGCTGTTAACTGTTCACTATTCACTGTTAACTATCGTCCGCTTGCCAAAGCCGATCCGGTTCGTGCCCCAGAAACCGGGGGCGGCGTTGCCTGGCCGCATAGGGTTGTACGCAGGCGTTGTCACGCCGGTTGAACACGAAGAACACATTGCTGCGCGGGTCTGGTGACATGTTGGCGTTGGAGCCGTGCAGGGTGTTGCAGTCGAACAGCAGCAGGCTGCCAGCCGGGCCGGTGGGGGCGTCGATACCATGGCGGTTGATCATGGCTGCCAGCGCCTGCTCCGAGGGGACGCCGATCTGCTGGGTTTTCAGTGATTGCTTGTGATGTTCATCCGGTGTGGGGCCCACACAGGGAATAAAGTGCTTGTGAGAGCCGGGGATCAGCATCAGCGGCCCGTTGAAGGAGTGATTATCCGTCAGGATGATGGAGGCGCTTACCGCATGCATGGCCGGCATGCCGTCTTCCGCATGCCAGGTTTCAAAATCCGAATGCCAGTTGAACCCCTTGCCCTTGAAGCCGGGTTTGTAGTTGATCCGGGACTGGTGCACATAGTGGCCGCCACCGAGAATCTGCTCCACCCGTTGGGTCAGTCGCGGATCGCGGGCCAGATGTTGAAAGGCCCGGTGCAGGAAATGCACGGCAAACACGGACCGGATCTCATGGCTATCCGGCTCGGTGATAGTGAACGGCTTGCCCCGGTAGTCCTCACGATTGAGCAGCTCACTCATGGCCTCGGTCAGAGAGGCCACCTCCTCAGGCGGTAGAAAACCGGGCTCGAAAAGAAAGCCGTTTTCCTCGAAAAGATTCAGCTGTTGTTCGGTCAGTGGGCCGGGCAAGTGGCGGCCTTTGACCGTATTCTCCCGGCGCGCGTGCCAGGGGTGTTCCGGTTGCTGGTGCAGCCGGGTGGGGTAGGGGTCGGCCTGTATCGGGGCCGGGCAAGTCAGGTTCTGCGCTGACATCAAATCACCTCCGCGATCTAATCCACCGTTCAGAAACCGCCTTGCTAAAAGGCGTTCAGTGTCATCATCTCCTGTTGGCGACCTGGGCACTCGAACAGCCGCCATCGGGCCAGACGGCAAAAAAAATGACGCAGTGCATCAAGTCGAGTCTGTTGCTCAAATAATCCGGCAAGCAGAAAGGCCGGGGTGCGTGAAGATAAGGGTTATAACGGGAGTTTCAACCCTTGTGTGGGAAGTTGTCGGGCAATAGCGTTGTCCGTATTGCACATGGTTAACTCACCCTGCCTGGCCCGGGCGATGCGTTTCGTCTCAACGTGGAGATAGCAGTTGGCGAACGCCATGTCTAAGTCCATATCCGCCAGCATGCTTATCAACTAGTAGTCATCGTGCATACGCCACCATTGGTAGGGCTCGCTTTGTGGCCAGCCACCGGGCGAATCTTCCCACTGTTCCTGGCGGCCGTACGGGGTGATATCCAGCAGCCGGAAATGGGTATCGAACAGTTCTCCGCCACGGTCGGTACTGAAGTAGGTGCGGTAGACCAGGTTGTCGTCGTCGCGAATAAACACGTTGATGGCAAACCCCTTGCCGGCGCCGAACGCATCCGCGAAACGACGCTGATGGTCGGTATACCAGGGCGCCTGCCAGTGCATACGCTTTTGCAGTGCCAGGATCTCGTGTTGCGGTGCCGGGGAGGTGAACACGAACGTCGTATCCCTGGCGTTGACGTGGGCAAGATTGTGGCCAATGTTGTCCATCACCATTGAGCAACCCTCAAAGGGGGTGGCGCCGGGCTTGAGCATTGCGCAATAGACAATCAGTTGCCGGCGTCCCTCAAACAGATCCACCAGACCCACCTCACCATGCGGCCCGGTGAAGGTGTAGTTTTCTTCCACGGGCACCATCGGTAACCGACGGCGTTCGGCAGCCAGCTCGTCCTGCATTCGGGTCAATGCCTTCTCCCTGTCAAGCAGGGCCTGTAGAGACGCTTCCCACTCATTGTGGGAGGTGGTTTTTGGTAGTGCCGTTTTTTTCGAGGTCATGAGTGCGACTCCTTTTGTTCCGGGTGGTCTACTTCATGATCGAATGTGCCGCGTCGATTTCGACAAGATCCTGACTCTGGCAGTGTAGGCATTTGGCGTGGCCGGTCAAAGGGCGCTACCGTGTTGAAAAAAGGCGTTAATGCTTTTCGAAGGGAGGGGAAAGCGGTGGCAATGTGTCGGTAAAAAACCGGACTGTGATGCAGTGCGAAAACACCGGTGAGCGGCGCAAGGCCACTCACCGGTACCGAAATCAGGCAATATTGTTGATGCGCGGGCCTTCGCGGAACAGCTGATCCAGCTCGCCTTGGTAGTAGGCTTCCACCCGCGGGTTCATCACGGCTTTCCACAATGGCGGCACCATGGCCAGCAACATCATGGCGGAATAACCAGCTGGCAGTTGCGGGCTCTCGTCATAGTGGCGCAGCACCTGGTAACGACGCTTGGCATAGGCGTGGTGGTCGCTGTGGCGTTGTAGTTGGAACAGCACCAAATTGGTCACAAGGAAATTCGAGTTCCAGCTGTGTGCCGGGGTGACCCGTTCATAGCGACCGGTCTGCAGTTGGCGACGATGCAGGCCGTAGTGTTCGATGTAGTTGACGATCTCCAGCGCCAGAGCCGCAAAGAAACTCTGGCCGACAAAAAACAGCACTCCTTGCCAACCCCACAGGACACCGAAGGCTACCGCAAACAGGAAGGAGATGCCGTACCACCAAATCAGCTCGTTATGAATGCTGATGTTGTTCTTGCCCTTGCGTTCCAGGTACTGCTTTTCCAGTTTCCACGCATTCTTGAAATTGCGCACAAACGCCTTGGGCAGAAAATCATACAGAGACTGGTTATAGCGGCTGGAAGACGCATCATCCGGGGTGGACACATGCACATGGTGACCACGCACATGCTCCACCTTGAAGCCGCCGTAGGTCACCGACGACAACAACAGGCCGCCCATCCAGTTTTCCACCTTGGGGTCCTTGTGAATCAGCTCGTGACCCAGGTTGATAGCGATCATGCCGCCAAGCAGGCCGATGGACATGATCCAGCCGAGCATGCCGGCCGAGGAATAGTCATTGCTGACGAACACATGGCCGGCATAGAACAACAGGCCCAGCCAGGCCACGGCCAGCAGCAGGGGCAGGGAGCGGTAGCTCTTGTCCTGGGACAGTTCGGGGACCTGTTTTTCTTCATCCGGGTTCACCGGGTCCTTGCCGACCAGGTAATCCACCACCGGCACCAGAATGAAGAACACCGCCAGAATCATCCAGGCCCAGAGATTCTGGGTACCCTGCTCACGACCCACCAGCGCGGAAAACGGCACCATGGGAAGAAAGAGCATCCAGCAGGCCAGGTAGCCCCATTTTTTCAAACGCAACAAGGTATCAGGATTGATTTTTTCCAACATGATAATGCCTCGCATAATGCTGTGCAGATCACTGCAAGATGACGTTGAAAGAAAAGAAATAATCGATCAGATCATTCGACGGGATTGACGCATTCCGCTCGGGACGGATTGCCCTTGCAGCGCACCTTGCGCAGCAGGCTCATCATGTCCTTGTTGTAAACGCCCTGGTTGGCCAGATCGATACGGGCCTGGCGAAACATTTCGTCGTAACGAGTAGTTTCTTCATCAGAAATATTGATCCACCACTTTTCATTCACTTCGCCGTCGGCGTTGTTGATGATGCGCATGGCACGATCAAACTGGCCGGCCAGATACTTGCGGGATTGATCGGCAAAATCTGCGGGGAAAAGATCCTTGCGAAGAATCAGCTGTGCACTCAATTGGCCGAGCACCAGATCAATGATGCCGCCGTCCGGCTGCATGCCCTTGTACAGTTCCAGGGCGGAATAACCGAAGATGGGAGCGAAGCAGGTATCCACGGAACCGTTGTTGAAACGGGTGGAGAAGTTGGTGATATCCGACATCACCGGTGACATGCCCACACGCTTGGCCATGTTCGCCTCGGCCACATCGTATTCCAGCACCGCAATGGATTTTCCCGCCAGTTCTTCCACCGTATCGATGCTGTTGTCCTTCACGAACAGATAGGCTGCGCCCATGGGTACCAGGCCGCCAAACTCATAGGGGCCGGACACCAGATGTGGGTTTACCTTGGGGTTACCGCTGGCCAGGATCGTCACCACCATGCGCATAGCATCGTAGTCGGGGATGGCGCCGATGGAATCCATGCTGCCGGTATAGCTGATGAACTGACGGCCACGGATGCCGGTAAGCAGGGCGCCATCGCATTGCTTCGCCTTCAAATCTTCGGCGGCAATTTTCTCGTCGGTATAGGGCTTCAATTCAATGTCCACGCCCCAGCCGAGCGCGGCGGTCTTGAAATCCTTCATGATGCCGTAGAAATCACCGTTGGCACCGACCAGATCGAAAACGCAGAGTGTGCGTTTGTTGCCAATGCTGGCGTGAGTGCTGTTGGCGAAAAGGACCGTGGAAACCACGAGAAAAATAATAAATTGTTTTGCATATCGCATGATGTTCTCCCTGATGAAAGGCAGCCAATACGTAAGGTTTTATTGTGCTTTGTTACCTTCCTGTACCGTTGTCGTGCTCGGGGTTTGAGCAGTGGAGATCGATGCTAGATATGCGACCGGTGCTGGGGTAGGTTGTCTGTAGACAGATGGGGGTCATTTTTTGACAATGCGAATTTTCGGATCTTGCCAGCCATGAACCAGCCGATGGAATGGGCACTGTCCATCAACTATCTCCGCCAGGTGGCAGACCAGCTCACGGAGATGGGGATCGACGTTGCTCCCTGGTTGGCTTCCCATGAGCTGTCGCTGGCCGATCTTGAACAGGCCGATACCAGCGTTCCCTGGGAGGTGGTCCGAGCCCTGTTTCTGGAAGCGGAAGCGATCACCGGAGAATCCGCCCTGGGTCTGATGGTGGGCGAGCGGCTGCGCATCAATAATCATGGCATGGTCGGCTATGCAGCCATGAACAGTGGTTCTGTCCGCCAGGTGGTGGAATTACTGGAGCGGTTTATTCCCCTGCGTATCAACCTGGTCATGGTCAGCCATCAGGTGGAGGGCAACTACCTGAATCTGCAGATACGGGAATTGCTGCCGCTGGGTGAGCTGGGGCCCTTCCTGCTCGGGGCCGTGGTGGTGGCGGTAAAGAACGTGCTCGACTTCATTACCCTGGGCAACTGTCAGGTGGCTGAGGCCAGCTTTACCTTTGACGAAGCCTTCGACCGGGAACTGGTCCGCTCCCTGTTCCGCTGCCCGGTACGCTACAACCAGAACTGGACCGGCCTGTCCCTGCCGCTGGAAGTGGTGGACCAGCCCCTGAGAACCGCCGACCCTGCCGCCTTCGAACATGCGGAAAAACTCTGCGAACGGGAATTGCAGAACCTGGTATCGGATGCGTCCGTATCAGCACGGGTGCGCCGACTGATGCTGGCCAAACAGGTGAACTTTCCCTCACTCACCGTCACCGCCCGCATCCTGCACATGACCCCGCGAACCCTGCACCGCCGGTTGCTGGATGAAGGCACCTCGTTCCAGGAAATCCTCGACGAAGTCCGCCACTCCCTGGCCATGGAATACCTGAAAAGCCAGCACATGACCATTCAGGAACTGGCCTACACCCTGGGCTACGGCGACACCGCCAACTTCCGCCGGGCGTTCAAGCGCTGGACCGGCGTGGCGCCATCGTTTTTTCGGGAGGGGAATGAAATCTGATGAAACAGTCAGGCGCGTTTTCTGGCCACAATAAAGGCAGACAGGCTGTCCGGCTGCCATTCATAGTTGATATCAAAACCAGCCCGAGCCAGCATGGCGAACAACTCGTCCCTGCCGAAGCGACTGACATGGGGCGCAAAACCAAGCGCCTGCATTAACGGGATAAGCAGTCGCCAGTGCAGCTTCATATCGGCGGCAAGTACCGTGTTGGCAACGAAAATACCGCCGGGTTTCAGCAGGCTGCTGACTCGGCCGATGGCGGCGTCGGGGTCTTTCAGCAGATGCAAGATATTCAATCCCAGCACGGAATCAAAACTCCCGGGGGCCAGCGGTAGGCTGTCCAGCGTGCCCTGCTGGAAGCGGATATTGCCAATGCCGGCATCAGCAGCTTTGGCTTGCGCGATCTCCAGCATATTTTTGGAAATATCCGTGGCAAGAATGTCCCGCACATAAGGCGCATGGAGGATGGCTGTGCCGCCAGTACCACAACCGAATTCCAATACAGACCAATCCGGTTGGAAGTAATCCCGGGTGATGGCCAGTTTTTTCTGGTAGCTGGCTTCGTCCCGAATCGGGCTTTTGGCATAGCGGGCGGCGGCCTTGTCCCAGAAGGTTTCCGCGCTTTTCATTGGTTGTGTCCTTCAGGTGCGGGCATGGTCCGACAGCATTTCCTGCAAACGGCGCTCCAGCGCGGCATGAAAGGCATCAACGGCATTTGGGTCATCGTCGCTACAATCGCCGGGCGGTGACATTGGTGCATTCAGGTAATGAACCAGTTTGGCGGGCCTGGGAATGGGGGTGCCGTATTTGCCAAGGATAAGCGGGGCGGCCAGTCTGTAGCGGTTGTACACCCAGTCGGTCACCGGGTTCGCAACCACATGATAAATGTCGTCCGCCGCCGGGCAGGCGGAAAGCACCACCGGCGCGCCGGTACGCATGGCCAGGCGTGCAAACCCTTTTCGGTCACGGATATTCAGCTGGTACTTCTGGCTACTGGGCCGCAGCGCTTCACGCATGCCCCCCGGCGCCACCAACACCAGCTCGCCATCGCGCAACAGACTTTCCGCGTTGTGCTGTGAACCCTCAACGAAACCGTAGGCGGATGCCAGATCGCGGACCACCGGAATCTTGAAGATATAGCGATCACCCAGCAGCCACACATCACGACCCAGGCGTTCCCTGACGGCGGTAGCCAGCAGGCCGCTGTCATAGGTGGCCAGGGAATGGTTTACCACAATCAGTGCAGGGCCACTGGCCGGGATGTGCTCCAGGCCTTCGACGCGGTGCTCGTGATAGCGGGCGGCGCGGTTCATGACGGTGTCTGCGATATTGATGATGTTCATGGTGTTGGGCCGTTTCGAGTCTGTGTTCTCAAAGGGTGCCTACTTTTCTCGAGTAACTCGGGAAATTAACGCCGCGCTCAGCCGCGGAAAATTTGGGGCGATTTATGCGCAATAATGGGCGCGCAGCGACCGCGCATAAAATGCACAAAGTTGGCCGTAGGCCTGCAGCGCTTTGTTAGCTATTCGTTCTCGGAGCCCTTTACAAGCCTCACGTACTGAGGGCCATCATTTAAGGTGTAACACCCCGACCAACCATCAGTAAAATTAGTTGCGAGGGAAAAACCACCACAGATTGTACTTGACCAGAATGCAGCATCGGTAGGCGTATCAGGGAAAAGAGCTGTATTAGTAGTTGGAGCCATAAATTCACCTAAGCATTGACCTCCTTCACCATAGCTCAATGTAGATTTCTCTCCAGAAGTACACTCAACCAGTGAAGCCAGTTCAGTTGCCGTTGGCAGCCTCCACTCATCCACTTTATATCCGTATCTCTTAAATAAAGATCCGGTCTCCATTGCCATGTCTATTTTCTTGGCGCTTCCTACACATTTTGAATTTTTGTATTGCTGACCCAGTGCGCACCTTTTCCAAACGACATTGAATTTTTTATCGAGCACCGTTCCATTTTCTCCAACTATGAAGCGGTAACCTTCCGCAGACTGGGAATTACTACCAAAAAACGCAGTCAAGAATATTGTAAATACAACTTTTTCGAAGAATGATTTCATAATTTCTATGGGTAGCACTTATAGCTAACAGCGTATTAATTAGAACGTTCCGCATAACTCGGTTCCTTATAATTCTGGAACCTTGCTCCGCTAAACAGAAATAAAATCCTGCCATAACAATGGGTTGAGATGCTATGGCCAATCTCTTACACGGAGTTATAAGGAGCGTTCTATATAACTCCTGAATGGCATTCTCATAGCTGATGACAGCAAGGTGTTTGATTATAAAGAAGATTCTAAAGGTCGAAGTGAGTAGGCGAGGCCTTTCCGCTGAAAACAAAAAAGCCCGCACTAGGCGGGCTTTTTTGTGGGCAAGTCGTCACCATCAGGCCGCTTGCGGCTTTTCGTGCATCCGGTTGGCCCGGCGGAACGTGCCCAGATCATTGAACCGCACGCCATTCTCCCTGAGCACTTCATGGGCCCGCTTGGCGGTCATCTGCCGTACGTAGAAGGGGTCGCGGACCACGAAGTGGTGGATGGCGTGGGTGCTGCCGAAGTTGAAGCAGAAGGCCTGCAGGGGCCACAGCCACCAGACGTTGAGCACCTGGCATTGTTCGGTGATCTTGCCCGGTTCGTTGTCGCCGTAGTAATGCATGTTGGACGAGATGAAGTGCAGGCAGAAGGTGCGCAGCATGTTGGGTGCGATCAGTACCACCACCAGCGGGGTGATCCAGCTGAGCTGGGCGCTAACCACTTCCGGCCACGGGATGCTGCTGCCGGCCAGCCAGGCGGCGCCGTTGAGCAGGTGGTAGACCACGAAGAAGTGCCAGATGGCGTGGACGATCACGCCCAGCGGGTTGTAGCTGACCAGGCCGATCAGGCGGAAGTTCTTCAGGTCTTTGCGGTCGATCACGCCACGACGGTACAGCCTTACCGGTTCGGTCAGGTATTTCACCGCCCGCAGGTACACGGCCAGCATGTTGTCGCCCACCATGATCAGGCGCTTGAGGCCCCACTTTTCGCCGTTAGTGATGCCTCGCTCTTCCAGGTCGGTTTCGCTGCCGGAGTGCTTGTGGTGATGGAAATGCAGGTGGCGGCGTACCCAGGGGTTGATGGTGGTGGGGCGCCACAGGTAAACGCCGAGCATCATCAGGTGATGTACCACCTTGTTGTTCTTGAAGTACATCCAGTGGATCAGGTCGTGTTCCAGTTCGTGGAGCAGGGACGTCCAGAAGGCGGTGAGCAGGATCACTGCCCAGCCGGGCATCAGGCCTTGCAGGTAAAGCACGGCGTTGAGGGTGCAACCGGCAATGGCTATGGCAAAGATGCCGAAGCCGATGGCGTTCTGGTGCTTGAGCCAGCCGTGCCGTTGCCGTATATCATCACTGATAGCGATGATATCGCGTTGAACTGTCTTGTCTGTTGCGGACTTGCCGCGGGCAGGTGCAGTTGCCATGGGAAACCTCCATTTCTCGATGGCGACTACTTTAGGCAAGGCCGGGAAGGAAAACTCGGCTTTGCCCGCCAACCGTTTGACCGGGGACGCCAATGTCAGAAAAAAAACAGGCGGCAGCGCTGCTAATGGGGCCGCTAGTGCATTTGTTGCATGAGCGGGGGCTGGACAGTGATGCCATTCTGCGCCGCCACGGGCTGGAACCGCAGATGGTGCAGGACCCGGAGGCCCGGCTGGATGCGGCGGTGTCCACGGCCTTGCTGGATGATTGTGTGCGCGAGCTGAACGACCCGGCCATGGCCATCGAGGTTGCCCGCCATGCCCAGTACAACACCTTCGGCGCGCTGGGCCTGGCGGTGGCGGCGGGGGGCGATCTGTACAGTGTGCTCAACCGCATTACCCGCTTTCATCGTCTGATCAGCGACCTGGTGGCCACCGAGCTGATTGCCGATGACGACAGTGTGGCATTGCGCTTCACCTCTAACACCGATCACCAGCCCCATCCCCAGGCCATCGTGTTTGTGATGGCCACCATTGTGCGCCTGCTGCGTATTCGCATTCATCGGGACCATAATTCGGTGGCGGTGTGCGCCCCCGAGTGGCTGGAGCCGGCTTTGCGTCAGGCCATGGCCCGGTATTTCCGTTGTGAGGTGTCGGTGGCAGATCACTACAGCCTGGCTTTCGACAAGAGCAACGCCCAGCACATGTTGGCGGCCAGCGACGTGCAACTGGCGGCCATGCTGGATGCCACCCTGGCGCAACGCCTGGCGGCCAGTGAGCAAGGGGCGCTGGCTAGCCGGTTGGCGCTGTGGATCGAGCAGCGCCTGCCGGATGGCGAGCCTGCCCAGGCCGACGCGGCGCAGGAATGCTGCATGAGCACCCGTAGCCTGCAGCGGCGATTAAGTGATGAGGGCCTGACTTGGAAACAACTGCTGGAAGACACCCGCAAGACGCTGGTGGAGCGGCACCTGCGCACCCCGGGCATGACGGTGACGCAGATGGCGTTTCTGTTGGGGTTTTCTGAGGTGAGCGCATTTTCCCGGGCGTTCAAGAAATGGTTCGGGGTGTCGCCCAGTCAGTTTCGGTGATGCAACGGATGTACGGCGCTTGCCAACAAGCAACAAGCGCCGGATTCGCCATGCAAGCATGGCTCCAACAGAACGTCAGATCTTGGCAGTGTTCTGCAAGTAGTCCTCTGAAAAATCCCACAGTTTTTTTGCCACGGCGGCATTGCCTGCTTCTGCTGACGGCTTTGCGGCGCGGCAATGGGAAAAATAGCCACCAGCGATGTCATCAGCATTGTCATTGGTGGCACACAGGACGCTGGTGGCGGCGCCTTGATGCGGTGTTTTGGTAAGGGGGCTGGCCAGTGTGAAGAGCACCTGGGTCAGCCAGGATTCACGACCGAATCCGGTGGTGACCAGCGCGCCCGGGTGTACGGCGCAGGCGGTGAGGCCCTGGCTGCCATAGCGCTGCTGGAGTTCCAGTGCCATCAGGGCATTGCACAGCTTGGCCTGGCCATAGGCATTAAAGCCGTTTATGCGGTTTTGTTTTTTGGCCACAAGCAGGTTGTCGAAATTCAGCCGCAATGGATACCGGTGTGATTCGCTGGAGACCATGACGATACGAGGGGCTGGCGCTTTGAGGATGGTGTCGAGCAACCCTTTGGTCAGCATGAAATGACCCAGGTGGCACACGGCCACGGTTCGCTCGATTCCCTGATCGGTGAGCAGGTATTTGCTCGACATGGACCCGGCGTTGCAGATGAGTATGTCCAGCTGGGAGATGTCGTTACGCGTTGACAGGCTTTCCACGCAGGCTGCAATGCTGGCTGGATCCGCAAGGTCCAGAGAGACCAGTTCAACCTGGGCGTTGGGGTGGGCAAGGCGAATCTTCGCCAAGGCCTCCTCGCCCAGCCTGGGATTTCGGCAGCCAAGAATGACATGGGCGCCAGCAGCGGCGAGAGATCTGGCGGTTTCATAGCCAATGCCGCCATTGGCGCCGGTCACCATGGCGATTTTCCCTGAAAGGTTCTTTCCTTCCAGCACTTGGTCGGCAGTGCTGTTGCGATTGAATGTGGACGGCAGCGTCATGATGATCCTTTTGTGTATTGGGTTGGCTTGTGTATCAGCGTTGGTCGAGTCGGATGAAGGGCTGCGCGTCTTCCAGTTCGAAGGCCAGGCCCAGCAATAAGGCCTCTTCGCCGTTGGCGGCGGAGAGCTGGACGCCGATGGGCAGGCCCTGGTCGGTCTGACCCAGGGGCAGGGAGATGCCGGGGCCGCCGGAGGCGTTGTTGGCGGGGGTGAAGGTGGTGTAGCGCAGCAGCCGTTCCAGTTGCGTGTCGAAGGGCAAATCCGCACCCAGATAGCCGATTTCCGGGGTGGTGTGGGCCAGTACCGGGCTGAGGATCACATCGTATTGGGCAAAGGCCTCGGCGTAGCGTTGTCGCGCCAGGCGCAGCTGGCGAAGCATGGCCGGGGTTTTCAGAAAACGTTGTTTGTAATAGTCGGCCAGGCCACGGGTGAGCGGGTCCAGTTGGCCGGCATCGAAGCCTTGCGGGAACAGGGCCTTGCCGCCCTTGCTGACCAGGAAGCCGAGCATGGCCCAGTAGAGCAGGAAGTCTTCCACGAAGCGGGCCGGCAGGTCGATGCGGGCCTCTTCCACGGTGTGGCCCAGGCTTTCCAGCAGCTGGGCGGTGTCCTGCACGGCGCGGCGGGTCTGCGGGCAGGTGGCGTCGCCGGTGACAGAGTCGATCATCATGCCCACGCGCAGCCGCCGCTTGGCCGGGCCGGTGACCTGGCCGATGGGTTTGAGCTTGCGATTGCGGTAGTAGCGCTCCGCTTCCATGAAGAAGTGGGCGGTATCGCGGACGCTGCGGGTGAGTACGCCATCGCTGACGATATTCACCGGCAGTACCTTGGCGGCCTCCTGGTCGATGAATCGCCCGCGGGTGCTCTTCAGGCCCACCAGGCCGCAGCAGGCGGCGGGGATGCGGATGGAACCGCCGCCGTCGTTGCCATGGGCGATGGGCACGGCTCCGGCGGCCACCAGGGCGGCGCTGCCCCCGGAGGAGCCGCCGGCGGAATAATCGGTGTGCCAGGGGTTGCGGGTGGCGGGCACGCCTGCCTGTTCAGTGCTGGCGGTGAAGCCAAAGGCGGGCAGGGTGCTCTTGCCCAGCAGGTTGAAGCCCTGGGCCAGGTACTGTTTGGCGATGCCGCTGGTTTTCTTCAGGGGGGCATGGCCCAGGGCGCGGCTGCCGTGACCGGTGGGCAGGCCACGCAGATCCAGGTTGTCCTTGATCAGGCTGGGCACGCCGGCGAAGAAGCCGTTGAAGCGTTTGCTTTCCGCCCGTTGCCGGGCGGCGTCAAAGGTGTCCAGGGTGAGCCCGTGCAGGGAGGGTTCCACCCGCTGTAGCCGGGCGATGGCCGCTTCCGTCACTTCACGGGTGCTGACGTGGCCCCCGCGCAGCCGCTCGGCCAGGGCGGTGGCGTCGTCGTTTCCGAGGGCGTCGTCGCTGAAAGCGTGCAGGTGTTTGCTGGCCATGGGGCTCTCCCGATTAAATGATGCACGATCGTACCATTTATGATCTGTGCGAAGGGGCCAATTGTTGTTTTGCGGCGTTGCGCAGAGTCCGTGTTGTACCACGGTGGGCAGGGTGGGCGGAACGGTTCGTGTTGGAGCCTTGCTCGCAAGGCGAAGGGGGTTGAAGGGGCCGAGCGATCCGCCTTGCGAGCAAGGCTCCAACGGGGACAGAAACGGGACGTTTTTCCCTTGGTGTGGAATCGCGCCGCGAGCGACGTTATTCGCTGCGCTCCTACGGGAGGGGAGTGTCTCGGGTGAAGATTCTGGTCTTATCCTCAGTGGACTCTGTGCCCTCTGTGGTAAAGCCGCCTTTGAATCGAGGTTACCGTGCGCGTTCGACACGCTTGTGCTGGGCCAGCAGGTGGCGGGCCAGGTCGGCGAGTTCGGCGATGCTGCCGACGACTGAGTCCGGGCGGTGGGGGTGTTTGACGGTATTGGGGAAGATCTTGTCCAGCCAGGCCTGATCCCAGCCAGCCCCGTTGTAGAAGATGGAGGTAATGCCTGCTTCCTTGGCGGCGATCACGTCGGTGGTGCTGTCGCCCACGTACCAGCAACTTTCCGATGGTGAGATGCCCAGTTTTTCCATGGCCAGCAGAAGCATTTCCGGGGACGGCTTGCGTTTGCTTACATCGCTGCCGCACACCACCACGTCGAACAAATCTTCCCAGCCGGTGCCGTCCACCAGTGCCAGTTCATGTTCGAGAAAGTCCCGTTTGCGATTGGAGATCAGACCGACCTTTACGCCAATGGCGCGGATGCGCTCCAGTTGTTCGCGGATGTCTACTTCCATCGGGAACACTTCGGCTACGTATTTTTTATAGGCCTCGTCAAATGCCTGGTGGGCGCGGCCTTTGGCGTCCTGGTCGCTGCCGAACAGCACTTCGAAGATATCGGTGCGGGAAATCTTGCGTTGCGCAACGATCTTGGGGTGCAGGCGCTTGTTGTCTTTCACATAAATGAGCAGTTTGGCATCTTCGATGGTTTTGGAATCATCCGGGTCCAGCAGGCGGTCCCACAGATCCAGTTCGCGCAAATGCGGAAGTACATCGTCCACGGCGTGGTACATGGCATCATGGGTATCCACCAGGGTGGCATGCCAGTCGATGAGGATGGCCTCGGGTTTTGCATGGGGCAGTTGCAGGATACTCATTGTGCTTTGTCCTTGCCGTAGACGCTTCCATTGTTAGCACAAAACCTGTGGCGCCGTTGTGAATTCACCGGCAATAAGCGCTGGTCAGATTGCTGGCCGCGCCCAACCTCTGGACGCGGTATTTGTATTTTGAGGTTCGACTCAGAGTTGGCCGAGCACGGTTTCAGCGCTGCTCTTGTCCACGCCTTTTTCATCCACGCCGATGTACTCCACTACGCCATCGTTGGCGATCAGGGCGAAGCGTTTGCTGCGGATACCCATGCCGCCGCCGGTGGCATCCAGTTCCAGGCCCAGGGCTTTGGCGAATTCCGCGTTGCCGTCGGCCAGCATGGTGATGTGCTCGGCGTTCTGGTCTTTCTGCCAGGCATCCATGACGAAGGCGTCGTTGGTCGCCATGCAGGCGATGGCGTCAGCCTTTTCCAGAATGGCATCGGCGTTGATCACGAAGCCGGGCATGTGGGTGTTGGAACAGCCCGGGGTAAAGGCGCCGGGTACCGCGAACAGAACCACTTTGCGGCCCTTGAAAAAATCACTGGTGTTCAGGTCTTCGGGGCCTTTGGCACCGTTTGTCTTGATAGTGAGGGCAGGAAGAGTATCGCCGACTGCAATGGTCATGATTCGCATCCTTCTGTAAGTGGATGTCCACTGTAACAAAGACGCGGTGACAGGAAAGGGGGGGAGGCGGGGCAGAAACAGAAAACGCCCCATTAAAGGGACGTTTTCTGTGGTGCTTGATAACGTATTAGCCGAGCAGACCCAGCAGGCCGCCCAGTACCGGACCCAGTACCGGGATGGTGGTCAGGGCATCGTTGAGCGGAGCCAGCAGGCTGCTGGCTTCGGCTTCACCCAGCAGGGACACCAGCAGGTTGCCGACCAGGTCGCCGACCAGCGGCAGTTCTTCCACCAGGGCGGATACGCTGTCCAGCAGGTTGCCGTCCTGGTCCATGATGCTGTCCAGCAGGCCGCTGGGGTCACCGCTAAGCAGCCCGCCCAGCAGTCCGTTCAGTAGTTCACCCAATACCGGAATCTGTTCCAGCATGGCCAGGTCCGGGGTGAGCATGTCGCCACCAGCGCCACCTTGCAGGGTGGTGAGGATCTGATTGAGCAGATCACCCAGTACCGGGATCTCGTTGAGCATCTCGGTGCCGGGCAGCAGCTCGCCGCCGTTGCCGGCGCCGGTAAGGGCTTCCAGCAGGCCGTTCAGGACATCACCCAGCAGCGGGATCTGTTCCAGCAGGCCGGTGAACTGTTCCAGTTGGCCGGCGGAGTCGGTCAGGCAGTTCAGCGGGTTGGCGGCGTCGCAAGACACGGCGCCCAGCAGTTGATTGACCACGTCACCCAGTACCGGCACGTCGGCCAGCAGGTCGGTCACCATGCTCAGCTGATCGCCTTCCAGGGCACCCATCAGGGTTTCCAGGCTCAGGGCATCGGTGGGCAGGCCACCGCTGTCGCCACCGGCAGCACCGTTGAGGATGTCGCCCAGCACCGGAATTTGTGTCAGCAGGTCAGGCAGGGATTGCAGGTCGCTGAGGGTGCCGAACAGGTCGCCACCATTACCCAGCAGGCCGGCCAGCAGATCGCCCAGTACCGGAATCTGTTCCAGCATGGCAGGCAGCTCGCTCAGCAGTTCCATGTTGCCGGGCTCGGCAAGACCGGCCAGCAGGTCTTCCAGAATGGCCGGGTCCAGTGGGCTCTCACCCATCAGTTCGCCGATGGGGCCCAGGTTCTCGCCGGCAGCCAGCAGGCAAGTGAACGGGTCAGCGCCTTCCGGGCACAGCTCGCCGAGGCCGCCGGTCAGGTTGAGGATGGAGCCCACTCCGCCCAGCACTTCGGTAATACATTCTTGCGGGGCGAATTCATTTGCACCGGTGGCAATCGGGCACAGGGCCAGAGACAGACTGTTCACAGTGCCGATCAGGGGCTCGCCCATGGCCAGGTTGTCAGCGACCTGAGTCAGGCAGAGCTGCGGGTTGAGCGCGTTGTCGCAACCCAGGTAACCCAGCACGCCGGCCAGGGTGCTGTCTGGAACGCTGCTGAGGGTTTGTACCACGCACTCCAGCGGGTTTTCCGCGCTGGGGCACAGCTGCTGGCCGATGGCCCCGCTGTTATCCAGAATGCCGCCCAGGGTGCCCACCAGGTAGGGAACGCTTTCTTCCAGACAGGTCGGCAGGAAAGTGGGTTCGGTGACACTGCCGAGCAGGTCGGTGTCGGTAGCGGCAACGGTATCGGCGCACAGCAGGCCGAGGACGTTGTCGTTACCCAGAGAGATGTTGGTCAGCGCTTCGTTCTCGCAGGCCAGTACATCGATCACGCCGCCCAGCTGGGTGCCCAGCAGCGCCTGCGGGCAGACAGAGGCGGTGAAGTGGTTGTTGGTGTCGATCAGAGTCAGCAGCTGCTGTTTCTCTTCTTCGGTGAGCGGCGGGGTTTCATTGTCGCCACCGTCTTCACCGCCGGTTTCTTCGCCGTCAGTATCGCCACCGTCTTCATTCCCGGTATTGCCGGTTTCTTCACTGGTGTTGCCCGTAGTGGTGGCCGGGCTACTGCCGCCGCCGCCACCGCAGGCGGCCAGGGTGATGAGCAGAGAGCTCATCAGCAGGATTTTCAAAAGATGTAGCATGGGTACTTCCCCCTTTCTTCCATGAACACAAAAGTGTGTATGACGGGCGTATCAGCGCGATCCACCCAGTGCGCGCAATATATAAAATTCATTGCGGTGCCAATGTTGGCTAAAAATGTTGTTTTGTATCCAGTGTTGCAGTGTTTTGTAATGCACACCAGAAGTGCTTGAATGGGCATAGCACTAAGTAATTGAGATACCAAGGGAAAGGAGGCGGTAATGGCGCAAACAATTGTAATTACTGGCGCAAACCGGGGCATCGGTCTTGCACTGGCACAGCACTGGAAAGCCCGTGGCGAAAGGGTTTTGGCCGTATGTCGGCAGGCGAGCACCGCGTTGGTAGACAGTGGCGTGGAAATTATTGATGGCGTGGACGTGAGTACCTCTGACGGGGTCAGCAACCTGACCAGCGCGCTGGGTGATACGTCTGTGGATATTCTCTACAACAATGCCGGGGTCATGCTCAGCGAGAGCCTGGACGAGATGGATTTTGAACAGATGCTCCAGCAGTTCAAGGTCAATACCCTGGGGCCGCTGCGGGTCACCATGGCGCTGCTGAACCATCTGCACCCAGGCAGCAAGGTGGGCCTGATGACCTCGCGAATGGGCTCTATCGCCGATAACACCTCAGGGAAGAAGTACGGTTATCGCATCAGTAAGGCCGGCTTGAACGCAGCGGGCAAATCCCTGGCGCTGGACCTGCATGACCGCGGCATCGCCGTGGCTATTCTGCACCCGGGTTGGGTGCAGACCGACATGACCGGCAACAGCGGTAACCTGACAGTGGACGAAGCGGCGTCAAATCTGATCACGCGGATGGACGAGCTGAGTCTGGAAAACAGCGGTACCTTTTGGCATTCCGATGGCAGTGTGTTGCCCTGGTAATTCGCGGTTGGCGTTCTGATTTGGGAAAACGTTTCAGCAAAGAGAGCGCAGCGTTTTCGGCTTTCGTTGGAGCTGTGCTTGCATGGCGAAGGGTTGGAGGGATGGTTCGCCATGCGAGCATAGCTCCTACAGGGGCGGCGAATAAGGCGTACGGGTTTTCTCTGTTCCTCTACGAAAAATCACCCAAGAAGAAACGCATTTTCATAAAGCGCCGTCAGCCCCCGCTCCCGGAAAACCGGTTCGTGGTCGAGAATCATTTTTCTGGAAAGCGAGGCGACTGAGTAGTCGGCACCATAAAGTGCTTTTATTTGCGGTTCGCCAACAGAAAACGGCGGACCATCCATTTCCTGTTGATCATATTCCAGTGTGATAAGTAGCTGCGGTGACTTGTCGGTGATTGTCAGTAGATGGCGAGCATAACGTGCGCGCATAGCCTCGGGCAGGGCGATCAGGGCAGCCCGGTCATAGATGGCATCCGGTGCCGCAATATCACCGGATTTTAGCAGGAAGATGTCACCCTGAAAGACGCAGAGGTCGCCATGCTGGTAACGCTTGCCACCTTGCCAGTCGGTCACCACCGGCTGGCGATTCAATGAGGCGAACAGGTCGGTGACGGCTTTATCAGACAGCTCGGCACCGATCACCCGGTAGCCTTTTTCCAGCAGATAGCCGATATCCAGGGTCTTGCCGCACAGGGGAAGGAAGACGGTCTGACCGGCTTTCAACGCCAGTTCGTCGAAGTAACGCTGCAGTAATGGATGGACCTGCAGAAGATGAAATCCCAGTTCCGAGTTTTGCCATTTCTGATGCCAGAATTTCGGGTTCATAGGGCCGCCTGTTGGTGAGCGTTCGCCCTCCATGACAGGAGGGCTTGTGATCGTTTCTTGCGCTGGTAGGGTAGCTTTTTTTGCTCAGGGAAGGCAGGCCATGACTCATGCAGCGCGTTTTCAGCACCTCCGTTATACCATTCGCCGAAAATTCTTCCGGCTCTTCGGTGATGCCTTTCATCTTTATACGGACACCGGAGAACTGGCGCTATATTCCAACATGAAGCGCTTCCGGATCCGTGAGGATATCCGCCTCTATTCAGACGAAAGCCAGGAACAGGAACTGCTGCGTATCTCCACCCGCAGCATTTTCGATTTTGCCGGCGCCTATGACGTGCATGATTCACAGAACAATGAGCATGTGGGCACCTTACGGCGGGCGGGTTTCAAGTCGTCCTTTCTGCGCGACCACTGGACGTTCCTCGATAGCGAAGGCCAGGAAATCGGCACCCTGGAAGAAGACTCCATGCTCAAGGCACTGGTGCGTCGCTATATCGAAGTGTTGGCGTTCTTCTTTCCGCAGCACTACCAAGCCAGTGTGGGCGACAAGCCTGTGGCGGAGTACCGGCAACGGTTCAATCCCTTCATTCTGAAACTGGATGTGGATTTCAGTGCGGATCGTGACGGGCGGCTGGATAAACGCCTGGGGATTGCAGCCGGAGTGCTGTTGTCCGCCATCGAAGGTCGACAGGAGTAAACCATCCCGGACAAATATTGCTCGCTGACAGGGTAGTACTGGCCATGGGCTTTGATGGTCAAAAACGCAGGATAGCGACGCTTGACTGAGCAGGTCATGCCCATTGTGGTATCCATCGTTGCAGGGAATACGAGCTTGCCTGAAAAGCCGGAACCGGCCACTCTGTTGCCGCATCAGGAGGCGATGATCGGGGGCGGGGATGGCGACAATTCTGTTTTGTTGGGAAATGGGTGAGGGCATGGGGCATCTGATGCCCGTGCGTAAAGTGCTCAAGGCTCTGGTAGAGCAAGGGCATGATCTGGTGGTTGCTGCGGTGGAGGTGCACACGGCCCGTCGGGTATTGGGTTCTTTTAGCAAGTCCATTGTCCAGGCGCCCTCCCAGGTTGATAAGCGCTACCCCTTGGGGCGCCCAGCGGAAGGTGTTGCTGACTTGCTTTCGCTCAATGGTTTCGCCGATAACGCGAGTCTCAAGGGTCGGCATCATGCCTGGTGCCAGCTGGCGACATTGTTCAAACCTGACCTGGTGATAACAGAGCACAGCCCCGGGGCCTTGCTTATGGCAAGAGCCTTGTGTATCCCGGTTGTCCATGTGGGAACCGGTTTTACCCTGCCCCCTGAGCAGTTCCCAATGTGTTTCCCCGGTTTTGCTGTTGGCGACAATGGCAAGCGTGAACAGCGCCACCTGGATGTGTTCAACAAACTGATTGGCAGCTCGGGTGGGCAGCCCTTGAGCCACCTTCACGAGCTCTTTAACGGTGTTGCGGGTCGATACCTGCTGAGTTTTGCGGAGTTGGATCACCTTGGTCCTCGGGATGGCGTTCCTTATATGGGAGTGGAAGTGCCCGAAGATGGTGAGCGTCCCGTCTGGCCAGATGCCGGCCAGCATCAGGTGTTCGCGTATCTGAAGCCGTTTGCAGCACTGGAGGGATTCCTGATGGCAGTAAATGCTTTGAAACTGTCTCTTTTGCTGGTTCCGGACCGCATTGACCCTGCTATTTTACGCCGGCATAAAAGTTCCAATATCCGGGTTGTGGAGGGGCGGCAAAGTATGAAGTCGGTAACTCGTGACGCGGACCTGATCGTTTGCAACGGCAATCATGGTACGGCCGCTGCGGCAATGCTTGGCGGAGTTCCCTCACTGTCTTTCCCTCTGCACCAGGAGCAGGAGGCCTGCGCCCGCAGGGTGGCCAGCTCCAGCCTGGGTGCCATGCTCCCGGTTAAAGACGGCAAGGCCATTCCCCCTCTCCTGGAAACAATGTTGCGTAGCCGCGCCATGCAGGAATCCTGCGACAAAGCCGCCTCCCGGTATCAGGATTTTGATTATCAAGACAGTGTTAGCCGCATGGTCCGGGAAATCGGAGCGTTGCTGTGATGAAGCGGCGGGAATTCATTCGCGATGTGGCTCTAAGTTTGTCGCTGTCACCGGTGGCATTGCTTTCTGGTTGCCAGAGAAAACTCTCTGCGGAGTTTGTCATCGTCGGCTCCGGCCCTGCGGGCATAGCCCTGGCTGACAGCCTGGCCCAGGCGGGGCGGCAAGTGTTGGTGCTGGAAGGAGGGGCAGCAGAGCCTGATCGGGCGTTACAGGACATGCATGCTGTCGAAGCGGGCAAGTGGGGCCTGGCCTATAACTTTGGCTGGGCAACCCAGCGACTACTGGGCGGAACCACCAACCTCTGGCAGAGCCATTCGCCGCGCCCCCTGGAGCAGGAACTGCACGCTGCCAGTTTGCGTGGGGTGGGGAAGGACTGGCCCTTTTCCATGGACAGCCTGACGCCCTGGTTGCAGTCGGCCGAGCAATGGCTGCATGTGCGTCCGTCCGAGCCGGCCATGAATCCGGCCTTGCCAGTCAATCCTTTCATTGCCAGCAGCCAAGGGCTTCGCAAGCTGTTGACCGGAGCGGGGTATCAGCACCTCGAAGCCGGTGCCTACGGCATGGTTCACCATGAAGGGATGGATGCGCTGCGATTACTGGAAGACGGAGAAATTGACCGCGTGGCCGGGTTGAACACGGTTGCCCTGAAAGATCGCACTACGGTTCGCCGTATCCGCATGAGCGGCGGGCGGGCCGTGGCGCTGGAATGTGCCGACCGGGAGGGCAAGCCGCTGGAGGTGGAGGCCGGTACGGTGATTCTCTGTGGTGGTGGCGTGCAGACCCCCAGGCTGCTGTGGAACAGCGCCAGCAGCAACGGCGGAGCGGCACCGGGCAATCATAGCGATTGGCTGGGTGCAGGCTTTATGGAGCATCCCGGGCAACAGATTTATGGGCGCCGGGAGAAAGCGTTGTTGCCGCAAGGGGCAACGGAGACTCATTTGCATGTCCGCGACATGCTCCATGACCCGGCCTATGACGGCATCCGGGGAACGCTTTTCCATGTAGGGCTCAAACCCGGGCCGCAGGGCTCGGAGTTCACCATGGTCGAGGTATTGTTTGAGCAGGAAGCAAGCAGACAAAACCGTATTCTGCCCGGCCAGAAGACCGATGCCCTGGGTGACCCCCTGCCCAGGGTTGATTATCGCCTCACCGCTGAAGACCGCCGCACCATCAAGGTCGGAAGTGATCTGCAGCGCCAGCTTGCTGAAGCAGTGGGAAGTGTCGACAAGCAAACCGCACTGAGGCCCGGATCGCATCATCTGATGGGGGCGACACGCCTTTCGCTGGACCCCCGTGATGGTGTGGTGGATGCCAACCTGAAAGTCTGGGGTACCGAAAACCTGTATGTGGCTGGCAGCAGTGTCTTCCCCAGCGGGATGACTGTCCCTCCAACCCTTATTCTGACAGCGTTGAGTCAGCGCCTGGGGGCGCTCCTTTCGAAACAGAAAAAGCAATGAACTTAATTCATTCCGTTGTTTTTATGCGAACCATTTCACATTGTTGGAAAAGTGACCTAATATCGTGACGAAATGTAAAAAAGCGGCCAAGGATTAACGGCCAGACTCTGGGGTTGATGGGGGAAAATCATGTCTTTATTTAGTCGACAGCCGCTGGCTGCTGCTATTCGTGCGTCTATGCTTGGTGGTTTCGCCATCATTGCCAGCCCTTCATACGCTGGTTTCACCGAAGTGACCGAAAACAATCCGTTCGATGCTATTACCTCTGGCACAGTAATGCCGTCCCTGACTTTGCAGGATTTTGATGATGATGGTGATCTCGAGGCCGTTGTCTTCCATGCTGCGGACGCTGACAGTTTTCCCTATGACGGCAGTGATATCAGCTTTTATGAAAATACCGGCTCTGCCCAGAGTGCCGAATTCACCCAGGTCGCCGACGGTCCCATCTCTGGTTACGGTGGTGATACCTTCGAGGTAAACCCGTTTGCGAATTCCTGGACCTATAGCTCCTATGGCCACCCGGTGGCTGCTGGCGATCTGGATGGCGACGGGGATGCCGACTTTATTGGCGGTTCCAACACCTCTAGCGTGGAAATGTGGTTTGGGGTCACGACTACGGATGCCTATGGCGTAGCCACTAGCCTGGCCGACGGCTACCACAACGGCACGTATTACTGGTTTGACAGTCCCTATTACGGCCAGGGCCTGGTGCCTTATCTGGACGAATACGGCGGATATGCCTCAGCGGTACCTTTGGATATTGATGGTGATGACGATATGGACCTTGTCGTCATGGATAACCAGTTTGTTCGTGTCTATCAGAATAACGGCAGTATCGATGGCGTGGTTCAGCTGAATGAACTCACCGGCAGCAATAACCCCTTTTATGCGGGTGCTTCCAACAGCGTTTATATGGGTATCCCGGATGATATTCCTGCACTGAATCATTCAGAACACTACGGCGCCCCTCTGGCCGCCGGCGATGTGGATAACGACGGCGATACGGATGTCATCGTGGGGGTGCGTAACGGACCCGGGGATATGCTCTTGTTCGTGAACACAGGCACTGCTGGCATGGCCGTGTTTGAGCAACAAGCTAACGCCTCCCTGGACGTATCCACCGACATTTATGCCGCCCCGGTGATGGCCGATATCGATAACGACAATGATGACGATCTGGTCGTTGCTGAACAGCAGGCCAGTGGAGCTGCGTCTTATCGACTGTTCCTGAATGATGGCGCTGGTGCTACGGCGAACGAAAATAACACAGGAAATAGCAGCAGCTCGTCAGGTGGTGCTGTCGGTGGATTGCTTATCGGGCTGTCTTTGTTGCTGCTGCGTCGTCGTCGGCGTTAACGCTATACAGCCCGGTTTCTGCCGGGTTGTTATTTATCGGATACATAAAAGGAGATATTCATGAAGAAATTTCAACGTCGCCGTCTTGCCGTGGCTGTCGCAGCCTCCGTCGGCCTTGTCGGGGTCGCTAACGCCGCTTTCGAGGAAGTGACCGAAGCCAATCCGTTTGACGCTATTACGTCCACCGGTGAAAACCCGTCGCTGGTGATGATGGATCTGGATAATGATGGCGATAAAGATGCTGTGCTTTTCCATAATTATCAGAATGACAACTACCCATATAACTATGGCGGAACCAGTGTCTGGGAAAATATCGGTAGTGCAACCGCGCCAGAGTTTTCTCATGTCCCTGATGTGAGCTATGCCGGCCCCGGTTATGCGGGTCAGGACATCGCAGTGAGCCCTTTTGCGGATGATTATGACCGCTATTATGGCCACCCGGTGTCTGCTGCTGACCTGGAAGGTGATGGTGATCTGGATTTCTTCGGTGGGCAGGACTGCGCCTATAGCAGCGCCCAGCTTTCTTTCGCCGAAGTTGAGAGCGATGAAAGTGGGGTTGTCACCGGTGTGACCCATTATCCGTTCACGTACAGTGGTGGTGGGTATGGCTCCAGTGCCAATCCGTTTTACGGTAATGTGCTGGCACCGAGCGCCGCCTACGCTGGCTGTGGATCTGTAAGCTTTGCTGCCGGGGATCTTGATAACGATAGCAAGATCGACATCGTCAGTGTGGATGAAGATACGTTGCGCGTATTCATGAATACGTCTATGACTGTCGAAACCACCCCCTATACTTTCATGGATCTTGGTGCCAACAGCCCATTGGTGGAAGCCAGTGCCTTGACGGCGCCCTATTACGGCGCCCCGGCTGTCCTTCACGATGTGGATGCCGACGGTGATCTGGATCTGGTGATGGGCACTGTTTCCGCTGCACCACTACGCCTTTTCATCAACGAGGGCACGGCCTCCACGGCAGATTTTGTCGAGGTCGAAGATACGTCCGGCAGTCTGGATGTGACCTCCACCGGTTGGGCTGCGCCCACCTTTGCCGACATGGATGGTGACGGCAAGGATGATCTGATTGTCGTAGAGTTGAATATGTCTGAGCCAGAACTCCAGCCTAGACAGTCTGAGAGACGGATTTCTTTGGAAGGCTCGCAAAGCATTCGTTATTTCCGCAATACTAGCGCGGATGACAGTGTTGCTGCGGAAGAGTCTTCTTCTAACGGCGGTTCCCTGGGTATCGCTGCTGTGTTGATGGGCATGCTGTTTGGGCTGCGTCGCCGCCGTCGCTAAGCCTTGGTCCCTCAAATAGAAGCGCCCGGGTTTTGCCCGGGCGCTTTTTTTTCGTCTCAGGCATGATGAAGCAAACGCTAATAGGTTGAGTGATCCATGTCTTTTATTGCTATTTGCGGCACTGGCTTTATCGGAGTCGGCCTGGCTTTGGCCTTGGAACGGCATCCCCGGCTGAAGGTCAGCCAAGTATATACGCGCCGCCCGGTGCGCGAGGTAGAGCATCCATTCCCGGATGTTCTTACTAATGACCGTGAAAAGCTTCTTTCAGGCTGCGACTTGCTGGTGGAATGCAGTGGCGATGTCTTGCTTGCCAGTGAGATTGTCGCTGCCGCGCATCAACGCGGGATTCCTGTTGTCACCATGAATTCGGAATTTCACGTTACTGTTGGCAGTGCCTTTGTGGACACGGGCTATCTCACGGAAGCGGAAGGGGACCAGCCGGGCAGTTTGGCAGCACTGAATGAAAAAGTGACGGCCATGGGATTTCGGCCGGTGGTCTTCGGAAATATCAAAGGGTTTCTCAACACGAAACCATCCCGTGAGGATATGGTTTTCTGGTCAGAAAAGCAGGGGATCAGCCTTCCTCAGGTCACCGCCTTTACCGATGGCACCAAGATTCAGATTGAACAGGCTCTGGTGGCCAATGGGCTGGGCGCAAATCTGCTCCGTTCGGGCATGATGGGGCCGGATTCCCCCGACCTGGAGGCGGCGGCAAAGCAGCTGGCGGAGATGGCAGAAGAGCACGAAGCCGGGCCAGTGAGTGACTATGTGCTTAATGCCGGTGGTCCTGCCGGGGTGTTTGTTGTTGCACGCCATGATGCGGAACAACAGCGCTTTCTCAAATATCTCAAGTTGGGTGATGGGCCTTACTACTTTTTGCTGCAACCCTTTCACCTTTGTCATCTGGAAATGGTGGGAACGATAGAGGCCGTTCTGAATGGCAGGCAACCCCTGTTGAATAATGGAAGAAAACCCTCTGTCGGAGTGTGTGCGATCGCAAAGGCCGACATGGAAGCTGGAGACATTGTGACGCGAGCCTTGGGGAGTTTTGCGTTCCGGGGCGAGACCTTTCCCTTTGAGCAACATCGTGATTTTGTGCCGATAGGGTTGCTGCAGGATTGCCAGCTGATCGATACCATTCGCGAAGGCGACAGGGTTCGCTGGGATCATGTAACGGTGCCAGATTCACTGGCGCTGCGCCTTTTCAATACCTTGCTGGAAGAGTGATAAAAGATGGCGCATCTGGTCGTTGGCTGGGAGCTGGGGCATGGCATGGGCCATATCATGCCACTGCGCATGCTTGCTGAAGTTTTACTGGAAAAAGGACATCAACTGACATTCATCGTGCGAGATGTCTCTGCGGCACAGCGCGCGTTGGAAGGTCTGGATGTTGTCTGGTTGCAAACTCCTCAAGTGACCTACCGCCCCTGGGAAATGACTCGCACCGATTGCTACTCTCAATTGCTGGGTAATATCGGATTTCGGGATCCCGAAAAACTGATGTCTACGGTTACCGGGTGGCGCAGCCTTCTCAGCGCGTTGCAGCCGGATGCCGCACTATTGGAATTCGCGCCATCAGCAATGATTGCCTGTTATATGGAACGTATTCCGTTTGCCTTGCAGGGCAATGGATTTTTTTGTCCTCCTGCCGAGGAGGAGCCCTTCGGGGTTATCAGCAACAAGTTGTCTGAAAAACAGCGAAGACATCAGGATGTCATGTTGCTGGACAGCATAAACACCGTTATTGGTGATAGTCGACCTGCGCTTGAGCATGTTTCTGAACTCTATCGGCTATCTTGCCTGAACGTACTGACCAGTTTTCGCGAGCTGGATCATTTCTGCCGTGACAATGATGATATTTTCCGTGGCGTCTGGGTACCGTCGATTCCAATTTCACCGCGCTGGCCAAAAGGGGAGGGGAAGCGGATTTTTGCCTATCTGACTGCCCGCCCCGGGGTCGACAAAGTCCTTGCGATGCTAAGTCGAACCGGTTTGCCGACCCTGGTGTATTGCCCTGGTGTTGAGGGTAAATTCCGGGCTCCGTTCGAAAACCAAAAGTGTCGTTTTCTTGATGGGTTGGTAGATATCAAGAAGCTGGCTGAGCAGTCCTCTCTGGGTGTGTTTCATGGCAATCATTCCTCCACCGCCATGTTCATGCTTGCAGGTACTCCGACTATGCAGATACCTCTGTATATGGAGCAGTTGATGTTTGCCCGCCGAATCAAAACCATGGGAGCCGGGGAGATCGCTACTCTCGACCAGCCTCAACGCATTGCTGCGGGGATCAATGCCATCATGTCGAATCCTGGCTATGGCGAAAGCGCGAGACGTTTTGCGGATCAGTATCGTGATTACGATCAGAATTGCGCCATTCGGCAGGCAGCGGCGGACCTGGAAGTGGCGCTTGGATTAAGCGCGTAGAAGCGTTTTTCGCCGCCACTATTCTGCGTTGTTGCTCATTGACCGGAAAGATTTCACTGTGCATCCGGGCAATGAGCCTGACTTTATTCAGCATTATTTTTTCTGATAACTCACCTTTATAAAATGTTCTCCGAGTTGTCGGGTTTTCGTCGCAGTCCGCCGCCGATAAGCAGGATCAGGAAGGGCAGTAGTGCGCTGATACCGAAGGCGCCGCCACTCCCGGCCACGCCGCCGCTGTAGGAAGGCTGGTTACTGGTGTACATGGGCTGTGCCTGGTCCACCCGGTTGCTGGTGGGCGCCTTGGTCTGGCGTTGGGCCTTGGCCAGTTTTTCGATGTCCCGACGTTTGGCATTGCGACGCTCAATACCGTATTCCGCGAACACCTCATCGCGCAGCACCACCATGGAGGTGTAGTTAGTGACCAGTCCGTATTCCAGGCCCAGGTCTACGATGCCTTGCTGCAGGTCCTTTTCTTCGCCGAAATAATTGATCTCCCGCTGCATGCCCTGAATGGTGGCGTAGGCCCACAGGCGATCCAGCTCCGGGTTATCGCCGCCGGTGGCGGGGAAGTCGAAACGGGTTTTGTATTGCTTGTCCTGGCCACCCACGTTGGCACGCAGGGTGACTTTCGCCGGGCCGTCACCCCAGTAGTGGCCGAGCAACACGATCTGACGGCCATGGTAGATGCTACCGATACGTTGCGGTTGCAGGTTGGCGGTGCGCACGCCGTCGATATCGATCTCCACGTCGTTCATGGCCTGGTGGGTGAGCTTGGCGGTGGCGTTGAGAATCTGCCCGGCGATGTCATCGCTGTTGGAGACGCTGATAGCAAAGCCGTTGCTGGCATCGGTCATGGCGGTGAGCATGGGCCTATTGCTGCTGTTGCCCATGACAAAGGTGAATAACCGAACGTCGTGGCTTTCCAGCAAGTCGATAAAATCTTTCTGCTGGGTCTTGCCCACGTTGGCTACGCCATCGGTGACCAAAACGATGCCGGTGGGACGATCTGCGTCGAGCGGTTTCAGGGCCAGGCTCAGGCCGCCGAACAGATTGGTACCGCCACGGGATTTGAGCTGCATGACTTTGTCCGTGTAGCGACGAATGCTGTCCGGTGTGGCATCTACAAAGCCGTTGGTAAGTTCTTCGGCGCGGTCATCAAACAGCACAATGCGAAAGCGGTCTCCGCCGCGCAGTTTGCCCAGGGCCTGGCTGACGCCGTCCGCCAGGGTGGCCAGCTTGGCATTCATGGAACCGGAAACATCCAGCACGAACACCCAGTCGCTGCCGGTGCTAATGGCTGGCAGATCATCACCAGGGGTGATGCTGAGCATGAAGGTGCCGCGGTCCTTGCCCGGTGCCTTGTGGGCTACCAGGTCCACGCTGCCGGGCAGGTCCTGCTGGTGGCGCCAGTAGACGACGATGTCCTGATTCAGGGTGAAGGCATTGGTCGGCTGGCCATTGGCGGGCGGGGGCGCGAAGTTCGCTCTTTCGCTGTTTTCGTCTTCCTTGCTGGTAACGGTGGCCGCGCGATTATCCAGTTTTACCTGCCATTGTTGTGGGTCCAGTTGCTGGATCTGCGCCTCGGGATGCTTGGGTAGGCGGAGGGCGTCCACCGGGTAGCCGCTACGCAGGTTCAGGGTAAAGCTGAAGTGTTCTTCCACACTGTCGTTGGCGGTCCAGAACGCCAGCTTCTTCTCGTCCACGCCGCCTTCTTCCAGCGGGTACACATAGCGGCCGATGCCGGTATCCACAAAAGCGGGCTGCATATAGACCAGCCGTACCCGTGTATCCTGGCCGGCGCGCACTGGTTGTACCCGCACATCAAAGGCCTGGTAGCTGTCCTTTTCGGTGAGGCCTGCCTCGCGACCGGCGGCTTTTTCCTGTTCGTAGACCTGGCGGGCCTGCTGTTTTTCCAGCACTTCGCCGATCACCGGCTTGCCGTCGATCCACACGGTGAATTCGGCAACGGTGCCGCGCTCGGGGACCGGGAAGCGGTAATAGGCTTCCAGATCCTGATCATTGGGGTTGTGGAAGACCTGCTCCACTTCGGTGATGGCGTAGCCGTCTTCCACGTCCACTGTGACATGTTGTTCTCGGATCTGCAGTGGTGGCAGGCTGCTGTTGGCTGGCGTCATCAACCCGGTGGCCAGGGCCGGTGTAGTCATGCTGCCCAACAGCAGGACCAGGCCGGCCAACAAACGGGTAAATCCGTTCCTGAAACCCATGATGATTCTCCTTGTTATCAATCACGGGAACAGTTGTAGGGCATTGAAGAGATTTTGTTAAACGGTGTTCATTAACAATTCATGTCGCGAGGTGTTCAATAGGAAGGCAAGTCTGAATCATCAACTGCTTGTTCGGCCCCAGGCACGGGTCGCAATGACCCGTGGAGCGATCTTCGATCAGCGTTTCAGTTGCTGCCGGGTCTGCTCAATTAGTGCAGCAAAATCCGGTTTGGTGATGAAGGCCAATACCAGGCTGTATACGCCATTCAAAATGGCCAGGTGGGCATCTGCCTGCATCAGACAGAAGGCGATAACGATCATGGCAACAAAATCGATCAGGCCCAACAGAATGAACATGCTGGTCTGCACTTGCATGGCGGCTTTCTCACCGTCGTTGGCTGGGGTGCTGCCTTGCAGGGGGCGCTGGGCAATGGTTGCCGGAGCCATCAGCAGGTTGCGCAGCGGTCTTGCCACCACCAGCATCAGTGCCATGGCCCCCAGCGCGCCCATGCGCAGGGTGTCCTGGGGTACCAGATCCATGGGCGCCTGATACTGGCCGAACCAGATCATCAGGGCGATGGCGATACCGATCATCATGGGGGCGGCGAGCACGGTAAACCAGAGCAGGTTGAGGCGTGGCACTGCCGGGTGCGAAGAAGCGGACATGAAGTCTCCTTGATTATTGTTATTGGTCCTTGAGCCAGCGAGCCCTTCGCCAGCCTCTGTAGGAGCTATGCTTGCATGGCGAACTTTCCCAACACCGAATTCGCCATGCAAGCATAGCTCCTACAATTAGTACCTAGTCTCTGAAATTATTGAACTGCAGTGGCGTTTCAATACTTGATTCGCGCAGCAGGGCCATCACAGCTTGCAGGTCATCACGCTTCTTGCCGTTTACTCGCACCTGGTCGCCCTGGATAGAGGCCTGCACCTTGAGCTTGCTGTCCTTGATCATCTTTACGATCTGCTTGCCGAGGGGTTGCTCAATCCCCTGGCGAAAGGTCAGTGTCAACGAAAAGGTCTTGCCGCTGTGCTCAGGTTTTTCCGGGCGATCGGCGCCGGCCACGCTAATACCCTGTTTTACTGCCGCCTTGGCAAACAGTTCTTCCAGTTGCTGCACCTGAAAGTCCGACTGGGTCTTCAGTGTCACATCCAGACCATTTTGCTCAATGCTGGCCTCGACGCCACGGAAGTCGAAACGGTTGGCTAGTTCGCGGTTGGCGTTATCCACCGCGTGGCGCAGGGCCACTTCATCAATTTCAGAGACGATATCGAAAGAAGGCATGGTAAGTCCGCAAGCATATTCCGTTGTAAGAAGGTTGCGATTATAGTCTTTTTGGTCTGTGGGTGCCCGTCAGGGTATCGACAGGCTTCATCGTTCAGGAAGAACGGCAAAAAAAACACCATAAAGATCGCGAGGGAACGTAATGAGTCAAGCCAATGCAATCGTCGTGCTGTGTCCAAAACGCCCGGATTTAGCCGGCCAGCCTCTGCTGGGGCATGTGGGGTGGGGATTTGAACTGCCGGATGGGCAGTGGATGGTGGGAGCCGTGGAAGGTGACGGCTGGGCCAACGGAAATGGCATGAACGGCTTCTGGTCACGCAGAGTGTCGGGAGAAAGGCAGGCCACCCAAGTGTTTGCCAACATGGTGCATCATGGGGCGGAGTATAATTATTTCAAATATCTGACCATGACCAGTCAGGTATGGCCCGATCCTGATGCGGCATTGCGTGTTATGGCCTGGGTCAGCGCCCAGCCGTACCAGTTGTTCGGTCGCAACTGCATGAATTCCACCTACGATATTCTGCGCGCCTTTTCCCGTGGTGGGCATTTCAACGGCAAGATCCTGCCCAGCCCCGATTTCAACTGGATTCCCAATGGCTGGTTCAATGCCATTCAGGTGCCACAGAGTGATTATCACCATCTCCCTCCCGCTTCGCAGTCGGTACAGACGTTTGCGGCAGCCGAGGCCGATCTGCAGGAAGCCGCGGAATGCCCCGACTGGCGCAAACCGGAGTCAGAGGATTATTTGCCGCTAGGGGAGACACCAGAGGAGCCCGTTCCGGCGGTACAGGTAGTTCCGCCGACGGATTAACCGGGAGTGAGGCGACCGGCAAATTGGTACGCTCGCTTTATATGCAATAAATGCCTGTCTGGTTAGAGTATGAGCGCACACCGGAGTGTGCGAACTCAACCCTGCCAGGAGGCAAACATGTCACTAAAGGAACGGTTGTCTGCGGACAACCTGCTGGATTCTCTCCCGGTTTCCCGGGATCTTCTTACCCGCCTGGGCGTTCTTGGCGCCCAGGTTTCCCGCAAAATCGCCATCGATCAAGTCAGCGTGCAAGACGGCACGCTCAGTAACCTGCGCGTGGACAAGGTCACTTTGGGCAGTGCCAGCATCGGCAATCTACACGTGGAAAATACCCAGGCCTCGGTGGATAGCGCCAAAGCCGTGCTCAACCAGGTGCGTACCATTGTCGAGCTGGGGTTCCGCCTGGACTGGAAAATTGACTTGGGCTGGCTAGGCAGCTGGGATGGCAACGAGGATATGGGCAGCCTGGATGTCCCGGTGGATCTGGGCACCATCACAGTGCCGGACCTGGGTAATATCGACCTGCAGATTCCGGCCATTGATATTCCCGGCCTGGTGGCGCAGATGAAACCCATCGACCAGCTCAACCTGGGAAACCTGGATCTTTCCGGCATTCGCCTGGATAAACTGGGCCTGCCCAGCGCCGGCTTGTCCGTGTCCGGTATGGGCATCGGTGAGTTGTCGCTTAGTTCCCTGTCGGTGCCGGGGGCGAACGGCGAAGCCCTGCGGGTGAATCGGGCAGCTCCTACCGAACAGCTGGTCCTGCCTGGCGCCAGCCTGGAAAACATCAGCATCCCGTCCGTGACCATGCCGGCGGCCACCAGCCAGGCGTTCAATGTGGACGCCACTGCCTCGGATAAATCCCTGGGCGTGGATCTGGGCATCCTCAAGGTGAGCATCGCTGTCACCCCCACGGTGCATCTGAACGTGGGCAGCATGACGCTCAGTGATGCCAAGCTCGGTGCCACCCTGGGCAAGGTGTCGCTCAACGACATCAGCCTGCCGGTTGCCCTGGAGGGCATCAGCGGCGGTGAGCTGGGGCTGAATAGCATCAGCGTTAATAAACTCACATTCTGAACAGGGAGGTTGTCATGACATTGAGCCACAAGGAATTCGAAAAACGCTGGGAGCAGGCCCACCGCAAACAGCACATCACCCAGAAGAAGTCGTCCATTGCTCCGTTGGTGCACCTGTCGGTACTGACGATTCTGGATAACTACATGCACCAGCTGCACAAGGCGGTGGATGGCCATGCGCTCAGCAAGGAAGAGTGCGACGCGGTCTGTGAAAAAATAGCCGAGCTGAAACCGCTGGCCAAAAAAGCGGATGCCAAGGCGGCGAAATATCTGAAGGTCTGATCCGCAGTTTATTTGTTACCGTTGTTGCTGCCGTCACCGGGCCTGTGCACTTTGCAGCCCGGTGACAACCCGGTAGGGTCGAAAGAACGCTGTCTTGCTCAGGGGGATTTCGATTATGCCGTTTCAGCCCGATGTACACCTCAACCTGAATGTCCGAGGCATGGGGGTGTCTGCCACTCTGGCGATCAATGAGCGCAGCAATGCCCTGCGTCAGCAGGGGCGGCAGGTCTATAAGCTGGGGCTGGGTCAGTCACCGTTTCCGGTGCCGGCCTCGGTGGTGGAGGCGTTGCGTGAGTTTGCCGGCGAGAAGGATTATCTGCCGGTCAAAGGCCTGCCGGCGCTGCAGGAGGCCATTGCCAGCCATCTGGACCGCGAGCACGATGTGGCCTTCCGGGGCGAAGACATCATGATCGGGCCAGGCTCCAAGGAGCTCATGTTCATCCTGCAACTGGTCTACTACGGCGACCTGGTGATCCCCACCCCGAGCTGGGTGTCCTATGCGCCCCAGGCCAGCATCATCGGCCGTCGAGTGCACTGGCTGCCCACCCACCGACACAATAACTGGAAACTGAGTGCCAAGAGTCTGGATGCCCTGTGTCAGCGTGATCCGGGTCGTCCCCGGCTGGTGATCCTCAACTATCCAGCCAACCCCCATGGCTATACCTTCACCGACGACGAGCTGCGTGATATCGCCGAGGTGGCGCGCTATCACCGGCTGATTCTGCTTAGTGACGAAATCTACGGGCGCACCCGCTACGACGGGCAGCACCGCTCCATCGCCCGCTATTACCCGGAAGGGACCATTATCAGCGATGGCCTGAGCAAGTGGTGTGGTGCTGGCGGGTGGCGTTTGGGTGCCTTTGCCTTTCCGCCCAACCTGTCCTGGCTGCGCGATGCCATGGCCACCGTGGCCAGCGAAACCTACACCTCGGTGGCGGCGCCGATTCAGCATGCGGCAGTGAGAGCCTTTCAGGGCGGTGCCGACATTGACGACTACCTGTTTCAGTCCCGGCGTATTCTCAAAGGGCTGGCGCGTTATCAGGTGGAGGCCTATCAGCAGGCCGGGCTGGATCTTGCCATGCCCGATGGCGCCTTTTACCTGTTTCCGGATTTCAGTCCGTTGGCAGAGCGCTTGCACCAGCGGGAGATTCACGACAGCACCGCCCTGTGTGAAACCCTGCTGGAAGACACCGGCGTTGCCACCCTGCCCGGGGAAGCCTTCGGCCGCCCGGCCGGGGAGCTGACCTTGCGTCAGGCGTTTGTGGATTTCGATGGCCAGGCGGCGCTGGCGGGGGCGGCAACGGTGCCGGCGGAACAATCCCTCGGTGATGATTTCCTGCGGCAGTATTGCGGCAACTGCACCACCGCCATGGACCGCATCGTGGACTGGCTGGCGTAGCGTTTCCTCGTTCCGTTGGAGCTATGCTTGCATGGCGAACTGGTTTGCGCTGATCGCCTTCGGCGGTTCGCCATGCAAGCATAGCTCCTACAAAAAAACCATTCGGTATATATGGAAGCGGGACATGTATGTCCTGTTTGTTTAAGTGACAGGAAAAATATCTTTTTTCGCCACTTTCTGATTGTTTTGGTCAGGTTGATTGCCCGCTTTGTGTAGAGCCGGGGCGCTACCCATGGAACACTCGTTTCCCCAACCCTTGCGGTTAAGCGAATAACGAGGAGGCGAGTCATGGGTGCGGTATTGGACAGTGAAAACCTGAAGCAGTCACAAAGCTGGGCCGGTGCGGCGGTAGAGCTGCAGCGGCGGTTTTTCGAAACCGGTGCCACCCGCAGCTATGACTTTCGGCTGCGCCAGCTTACGAAATTGAAAGACGCCATCGTGAAATATCAGGAAGAAATTCAGGATGCGCTCAAGGCGGATATTGGCCGCCCGCCATTCGAGGCCTATATCGAGATCAGCACCGCCATCGAAGATCTCAAGCACACCCTGAAACACCTGAAAAGCTGGATGAAGCCGAAAAAAGTGGGCACATCAATGTGGGCCCAGCCCGGCCGTAGCCGCATCGAGTCCACTCCACAAGGGGTGACTTTTTTGCTCGGCCCCTACAACTACCCCTTCCTGTTGCTGGTTCAGCCTCTGATCGGTTCCATCGCTGCCGGTAACACGGCCATTCTCAAGCCGTCGTCACTGAATCCCACCGTGGCGAATGTGATCGAGAAGATGATGAAGGAGTGCTTCAGCGATGAATACGTGGCGGTATTCAAGGGCAGCACCGAAGTGACCAATGCGCTGCTGGAAGAGCGCTTCGATCATATTTTCTTTACCGGTAGCCCCCGTGTCGGTCGTATCGTGATGGCGGCCGCAGCGAAGCATCTCACCAAGGTCACCCTGGAGCTGGGCGGCAAGAGCCCCACCATCGTACACAAGGACGCCAACCTGAAAGTGGCGGCCCGGCGTATTCTCTCCGGCAAGATGCTCAACGTGGGACAGACCTGTATCGCGCCGGATCATGTTCATGTCCATGCGGATATCCGCGATGCCTTTGCAAAGGAAATGGTGGAGACCCTGCGCGAGTTTTACGGTGATGAACCGAGCCAGAACCCGGATCTGGGGCGCATGATCAACGATCGGCATTTCGATCGGGTGGCCGCACTGATCGACAAGGCCAAGGTGCTGGTGGGTGGCCAAACTGATGCGGGGCAGCGTTACATCGCGCCGACCCTTCTGAAAGATGTCTCCATGGATGATGCGATCATGCAGGAGGAAATCTTCGGCCCGGTGTTGCCCATGCTGACCTACTCCACCTTGGAAGAGTTGATCGTCAACCTGAAGAAACTGCCACAACATCCGCTGGCGTTGTATTTGTTTACCAGTAGCGATCAGGTGGAGCGCCAGGTGCTGGATAACACCCAGTTCGGTGGCGGCTGTATCAACAACACGGTCATGCATGTGGCCAATCCCAACCTGCCATTTGGCGGCGTGGGTGAAAGCGGCATGGGGGCCTATCACGGCAAGAATTCATTCAATGCCTTCTCCCACAAGCGCAGCATCCTCAAGGCCACCACCCTGTTCGATATCAAGTTCCGCTACGCGCCTTACAAGGACAAGGTGAACATGCTCAAGAAGATGATCAAGTAACGACTGGCGCCGTTTTCGGTGCAGTTCGCCTCAGGCGAACTGCACCGCAGTGATCGATTTAACGAGCACCAAAACCACCCCAGGAAAACGGAATCTGGTAGCGGGTCATCAGCCCGCCCACGGTGATCAGCACCCGCACCATGGCTACGAAGGAATCCGGCATCACCAGTCGCAGGCGGCGGAATTCGTCCAGCAGGGTGCGCAGGTTATCCGCCAGGGTGGCATCGGTATCCTGGCGGGCGGAGACCAGTGCTGCCGACAGTTTTTCCAGTCGCTCCTCTGTGAGCCCGCTAAAACCGGCGGCTTCGAACAGGGGTAGCAGCGGCCCGTCGCCCATCCCCAGCAAGCGCATCAATAGCGCGGTGTAGTGTTGGCGGTCCTCGGCGGCCACATACTCCACGGCACCGAAATCCAGTACTGCCAGATCGCCGTCCGGGGTGACGATAAAGTTGCCCGGGTGCGGGTCTGCATGAAACAGGCCGAACTCCAGTACCTGCTGCATCATGCTGGCCTGTAAACGCTCCAGCAGCGGCCTGGCCTGCTCTTCGTCCTCACGCAACAACGTGGAAAGACTCTTCCCCTCGATCCACTCCGTTACCAGCATCTGCGCACTGCATAGAGTCGGGTAGACCCGCGGCACCTTGATGCCGGGCAGGTGTGGCAGTTCGCTGAAATCCTGCATGTGGGCCATTTCCAGGCGGAAATCCAGCTCCCGTTCGGTGGTGGTGATCAGCTGGTTGACGATCTGTTCCACATCCACTTCGCGCAGCAGCGGTTTCAGCGCCTTGGCCAGCAATCGCAGCGCGGCGGCATCTTCGGAGAACTCCTGGCTGACCCGGGGTTGCTGCAGTTTCACGGCCACTTCGGCGCCGGATTTCAGGATGGCGTTATGTACCTGGGCGATGGAAGCCGCGGCCATGGGGATGATATTGAAGGCGCTGAAAGAGTCCGCCCAGTCATGGCCAAGCTGGGCTTTCAGCCAGGGCTGGATGTCATCGAAATGGGCTTTCGGCGCGTTTTCCCGGAGGTGGGAAAAGGCGTCGATATAGGGCGCAGGCAACAGGTCCGGGCGGCAACTGAGAAACTGGGCAAACTTGATCCAGGCGCCGCCGTTGTCGCGAAACAGGGTGGCCAGGCTGGCTGCCACATCCTCATGAAGAGGCTGCAGCGCCTGCTCATCGCCACTGCCCAGCACCTTGCGATGTTTCCACACCACTTTCTGCAGGCTGGCGGCAGTGGCCAGTACCCGCTTGTAGCGGCCACGGGCGTTCCACAGCATGCGCGTGGTTTCACCAAGGCTCTGGGGCTGGTCGGGCGTGCTCGATTCCATGGGGATCCCTGTGCCAATACGATATTGGCAGCATAGCAAAGGTGCTCTGATTATGTGCGAAATCAGGGAAGGCAGAAAAGATGGGCCCCGTCCTGATTGCTGGAGGGGCCCATGCCGCTGCTAGAAAGCAGCGAGGAGAGGTTTAGAACTTGTAAGCGGCACCAAGCTCAAGGGTTTGCCGGACGACTTCAATTGTCGCGTCTGCTCCTAAACTTGAGCCGCCCTGAGCTGGTATGGCAGTAAAGTCGAAATCGCCATAATCGGTGTAACGATATTCTGCTCTCAGAACCAGGTTATCAGAGAGGAAATGTTCCGCCCCAATACCTAGCGCCCAGCCGCTCATGCGCTCGTCATCACTGAAACGCTGGAGCCCGTCAGCCGGGTTGCAGACGTTGGTGTCGGCGGGGCAGGTGCTTGTCGTTTCGACTTCAAGCTGGGATACGCCAAGGCTGCTGTACACCATGGTGTTGTCATGCAGCATGTACCCGCCGCGAACGCTAAGGCCCAGCGCCAGGTCGTCAGTCTCGACTTCAGAAAAACTGGTCGGATTGGAGTTGGGGTCTCCCAGCCCGGGGATACGATTGCGGATCTCGTCACTGGCATCAGTCTGCACCGCGGAGAATTCCGCGCCCAGCACCCATTTCCCCTGACCAACCACCCAGTTATAGCCAGTAAAGAGGCCATAGCTGGCATTGGAATCATCCAGTGATTCGGTGGTGTCTGATGAGGGAGCGATAACACTACCGTTGGGGGCTAGTGTTAGGTTGGTTTTCCAGTCCATATCCGTGGTCTGGTAACCGAGCGTTGCGCCAGCGTAAAACCCGCCAGGGCCGGTCTCAGCCATGGCAGGTGTTGACAGGGCGGCAATTGAAAGCGCGCCGGTCATGGCAAGCAGGTGTTGTTTTTTCATTGGTTCCTTTCCCTTTTTTTGTAGTCCAGCTGTCATTTTAATCTATATGTCACTATTTGTATAAATTTTGAATGGCGCATCTAATGCGGGAACATTAGCCGGGGAAAGCCTGTATTGACGCACTTGCGTTCGTTTTTAATAAAAACTATCACCTCATTTGGCAAACTAAACTGGCCAATCCGGCATCAAAAGGACTACAACAGAGTAACAAATACGCCGAACCCACCTACAAGGAAGGAGAGCGCTATGACAGAGAGTAAATGTCCGATTAACCACGCAGCAGGTGGGGGGACGACCAACCAGGATTGGTGGCCCAATCAGTTGCGTCTGGACCTTCTCAATCAGCATTCCGCCAAGTCCAATCCCATGGATGAAGGTTTTGATTACGCCAAGGCATTCAACAGTCTTGATCTCGCTGCGGTGAAGAAAGATCTGGATGCGCTCATGACCGACTCTCAGGACTGGTGGCCGGCGGATTTCGGTCACTATGGTGGTCTTTTTGTTCGCATGGCCTGGCACAGTGCTGGTACTTACCGCATCGGTGATGGTCGTGGCGGCGGCGGCCGTGGTCAGCAGCGTTTTGCGCCGTTAAATAGCTGGCCGGACAACGTGAACCTGGACAAGGCCCGTCGCCTGTTGTGGCCGATCAAGCAGAAGTACGGCAGCAAGATTTCCTGGGCCGACCTGATGATTCTGGCCGGTAACGTGGCGCTGGAATCCATGGGCTTCAAGACCTTCGGTTTTGCTGGCGGCCGGGAAGATACCTGGGAGCCGGACAACGACGTCTACTGGGGTGCCGAGCAGGGCTGGCTGGATGGCGACAAGCGCTATTCCGGCAAGCGCGACCTGGAAAACCCGCTGGCCGCGGTACAGATGGGCCTGATCTACGTGAACCCGGAAGGCCCGGACGGCAACCCGGACCCGAAGGCCGCGGCCCATGACATCCGCGAAACCTTTGCGCGTATGGCCATGGACGATGAGGAAACCGTCGCGCTGATCGCTGGTGGTCACACCTTCGGCAAGGCTCACGGTGCGGGCGACCCGGAAAAAATCGGTCCCGACCCGGAAGCGGCAAGCCTGGCCGAACAGGGCATGGGCTGGCGCAACCCGGTGGGCACCGGCAAGGGCGACGACACCATGGGGGGCGGCCCGGAAGTGACCTGGAGCCAGACGCCTACCCAGTGGAGCAACTACTTCTTCGAAAACCTGTTTGGCTATGAGTGGGAGCTGACCACCAGCCCGGCGGGTGCCAAGCAGTGGGTAGCCAAGGACGCAGATGAGGTTATTCCTTACGCCCAGGACAAGAGCAAAAAGCACAAGCCGATGATGCTGACTACGGACTTGTCGCTGCGTTTTGATCCGGACTACGAAAAGATTTCCCGGCGCTTTTATGAGAACCCGGAGGAATTCGCCGACGTGTTTGCCCGTGCCTGGTTCAAACTGACCCACCGTGACATGGGCCCCCGTGATCGCTACCTGGGTCCGGAAGTACCCAAGGAAGAGTTGATCTGGCAGGACCCGGTGCCGCCAGTGGATCATGAGCTGGTCAACGACCAGGACATTGCTGCTCTCAAAAGCGAGATCCTGGAGTCTGGCCTGTCCGTGGCTGAGCTGGTATCCACTGCTTGGGCGTCTGCCTCCACCTTCCGGGGTGGCGACAAGCGTGGCGGCGCCAATGGTGCCCGTCTTCGTCTGGCCCCGCAGAAGGACTGGGAGGTAAACCAGCCACAGCAGCTGGCCAAGGTGCTGAAGACCCTGGAAGGCATCCAGAGCGACTTCAATAGCGGCAGCAAGAAGGTGTCGTTGGCAGATCTGATCGTACTGGCCGGCGGTGTCGGTATCGAGAAAGCCGCCAAGGATGCCGGGCAGGCCATCACCGTGCCGTTCACTCCGGGGCGGACCGATGCCAGCGAGGAGCAGACCGATGTGGCGTCCTTCGAGCCCATGGAGCCGGCGGCGGATGGTTTCCGCAACTACCAGAAAGGCCCGTTCAGCATCGGTGCGGAACACCTGCTGGTGGATCGGGCGCAATTGCTCACCCTGACTGCGCCGGAGATGACGGCACTGGTGGGTGGTCTGCGAGTATTGGGCGCCAACCATGACGGTAGCCAGCACGGTGTGTTCACCGACAAGCCGGGCACCTTGAGTAACGACTTCTTCGTCAACCTGCTCGACATGGGGACGGAGTGGAAAGCTACCTCCAGCGATGAAGAAGCGTTCGAAGGTCGTGACCGCGACAGCGGCAAGGTGAAGTGGACCGGAACCCGGGTGGATCTGGTATTCGGTTCCAACTCGGTCCTGCGGGCCCTGGCCGAAGTGTATGCCTGTGCCGATGGTCAGGAGAAACTGGTCAACGACTTCGTGGCCGCCTGGACCAAGGTGATGGACCTGGATCGTTTTGATCTGAAGCAGTAATCCATCGCTTGTCAGTCAAAACGGTGCGCTGGAAACAGCGCACCGTTTTTTTTGTTGGAGCCTTGCTCGCAAGGCGAAAGGGGTTTAATTGATGCCGGATCATTCGCCTTGTGAACAAGGCTCCAACGGCAGATGTTTGATCCTGATGGTATTCTACGTGGAGTTATTGCTACCGTGAGCCGTCATGCCACCCCTGAGCTGGCTACAAAAATATCGCCCGCAAAAGTTGCCGTTCCGGCGCCACGTTACCCGTGCCTCGGTGGCGCTGATCTACCGTGGGCCCCGTTCGCGTGATGGGGAGCTGTTCTTTATTCAGCGGGCCCGCCGCGATGGCGACCCCTGGTCCGGCGACATGGCCTTTCCCGGCGGACGCCTGGAGCGCAGCGATACCTCAAGCCGCCACACCGCCATGCGCGAAACCCTGGAGGAAACCGGGCTGGATCTGTTTCGCCAGGGCGAGTATCAGGCGCGGTTGTCGGATCTGCTCACCCGCCACCACAGCCGCTGGAGTCCCATGGTGGTGACGCCTCATGTGTTTGCCTGGCAGGGCGATCACAGGGTCTCGCTCAACCATGAAGCACAACAAGGCATCTGGATTCCCCTCGATTACCTGAGCAATCCGGCACACCGTTCCACGCTGCAGATCCGCACGCCGGTGGGGAAAATGACGTTTCCCTGTTGCCGTTATCAGGGCTACTGCATCTGGGGGTTGAGTTACAGCATGCTGCAGGAGTTTTTGAGAAAGCGCGGGGAGGGATAACAAAAAAACGGCGGCGCTTGTGGCGCCGCCGTCGGGTTCTGAGTGCCGGCGCGGCCTTGTGGGCCTGCCGGCGTTGCAGGGCAGATCAGAAGCGTACGCGGTCCAGGTTCATGACCTTGGTCCAGGCGTCGACAAAGTCCTGCACGAACACGTCATCGTTATCGTTGAGCGCGTAGTACTCGGCCACCGCACGCAGTTCTGCATTGGAGCCGAAGATCAGGTCCACCGGGGTGGCGGTCCACTTCTGTTCGCCGCTCTGGCGATCCATGCCTACATACAACCCTTCATTCTCTGCGGATGGCTGCCATTTCGTGGACATGTCCAGCAGGTTGACGAAGAAGTCGTTGCTCAAGGTGCCCGGCTTGTCGGTGAACACGCCGTGGTTGCTGCCGTCGGCATTGGCGCCCAGGGTGCGCATGCCGCCTACCAGCACTGCCATTTCCGGCACGCTCAGGGTCAGCAGGTCCGCCTTGTCCACCAGTGCATCGGTGGGGGCCAGGTGGCTGTCCTTGCTGAAGTAGTTACGGAAACCGTCGGCATTCGGTTCCAGCACCGCGAAGGAATCCACATCGGTGAGTTCCTGGGTGGTGTCGGCGCGACCCGGCGTGAACGGTACTTCGATGTCGTAACCGGCATCGGCAGCGGCCTTTTCGATGGCGGCGGCGCCGCCCAGCACGATCATGTCCGCCAGGGATACCTTGCTACTGCGGAACAGGCCGCCTTCATTGAAGTCGGCACGGATTTCCTCAAGGGCAGCCAATACCTTGTCCAGCTCGTCCGGGTTGTTTACCGGCCAGTCGTTCTGCGGTGCCAGAGCCACGCGGGCGCCGTTAGCGCCACCGCGCATGTCGGAACCACGGAAGGTAGACGCGGACGCCCAGGCGGTGCGGATCAGCGCCGGTACCGTCAGGTCGGACTCCAGGATCTGTGCTTTCAGATCCTCGGCCTGCCCGGCGGAAATCAGCTTGTAGTCCACCTCGGGGATCGGGTCCTGCCAGCTGAGGGCTTCAGACGGGACGTCCGGGCCCAGGTAGCCCTCGCGGGGCCCCATGTCACGGTGGGTCAGCTTGAACCAGGCGCGGGCGAAGGCGTCTTCGAAGGCTTCCGGATTTTCATGGAAGCGCTTGGCGATTTTCCGGTAGGCCGGATCTTCCTTCAGGGCGAGGTCAGTGGTGAACATGATCGGCGCGTGGCGCTTGCCTTCAATGTGGGCGTCAGGCACCAGGTTGGCGGCCTGGCCATCGGCGGGGATCCACTGAGTGGCGCCAGCCGGGCTCTTTGTCTGCACCCACTCGAAACCGAACAGGTTGTCCAGGTACTGGTGAGTCCAGGCTACCGGGTCTACCGACCAGGCGCCTTCCAGGCCGCTGGTGATGGTGTCGGCGCCCTTGCCGGTGCCACAGTTGTTTTTCCAGCCGAAGCCCTGTTCTTCAATGGCGGCAGCGGCAGGTTCGGCTTCCAGGCATTTTTCCGGCTTGTGGGCGCCGTGGGCCTTGCCGAAAGTGTGGCCACCGGCGATCAGGGCCACCACTTCTTCGTCATTCATGGCCATGCGACCGAAGCTTTGGCGAATGTCCTCGGCGGCCAGCAGTGGGTCCGGCTTGCCATTGGGGCCTTCCGGATTCACATAGATTAGGCCCATCTGAACCGCGGCCAGAGGCTTTTCCAGCTCCCGGTCACCGCTGTGGCGCTCGTCGCCCAGCCATTCGGTTTCCGAGCCCCAGTAGGTAATGTCTGCTTCCCAGTCATCCACGCGGCCACCGGCAAAGCCATAGGTTTCGAAGCCCATGTCTTCCATGGCAATGGTGCCGGCCAGCACCATCAGGTCGGCCCAGGAGATATTGTTGCCGTATTTCTGTTTGATCGGCCACAGCAGGCGGCGGGCCTTGTCCAGGCTCACGTTGTCCGGCCAGCTGTTGAGCGGCTCGAAGCGCTGTTGGGCGCCACGGGCGCCGCCGCGACCATCATGAATCCGGTAGGTGCCGGCGCTGTGCCAGGCCATGCGGATGAAGAGCGGGCCATAGTGGCCGTAGTCCGCGGGCCACCAGTCCTGGGAATCGGTCATCATCTTGCGCAGGTCGGCTTTTACCGCTTCCAGATCCAGCTCGGCAAAGGCGTCGGCGTAGTTGAAGTCGGGGTTCAGCGGGCTGGATTTTTCAGCGTGCTGACGTAGCGGGCGAAGGTCCAGGGTTTCCGGCCACCAATACGGGCTGGCCATGGGGGAGCGGGCGGGACTTTTCTGATAATGGGGATGGCCAATGGGGCTGGCCGTGAGGGTGGCTGAGGCGGCGAAGGCAATGGCGGCCGCCAGTGTTGCAGTCTTTATTCTCATGGTGTGCTCTCCTCTTGGTTGTTTCTCGCAAGGCACCAGGAAAATATAGACGTTACTCATTTATGACAGCAATGCTGGTTTCCTATGGTCGGTATCAGGAAAGCTGATAGGGCAGGGGGCGCGGCAGCCCAGTCACCATGCATACATGGCTCCGACAGGGTGTCGGTCTGGTGTGGTTCAGGCGAAAAAGCACATAAAAAAAGGGCGCGTCCCGAAGGAGGCGCCCTTTTTTGTTACCGGAACGATCGCTTACAGAGCGACGATGTTCTCAGCCTGAGGACCTTTCTGACCTTGAGTCATGGTGAACTCAACTTGCTGGCCTTCGGCCAGGGTCTTGAAGCCAGAGCCGGTGATGGCGCTGAAATGTGCGAACACATCCGGACCACCTTCCTGCTCGATAAAACCAAAACCTTTAGCTTCGTTGAACCACTTAACGGTACCTTTCACTGTAGACATAATACTAATCCTGAAAATAATGATGTTTCGCCGGTTAAGGCTTGTGTAGCTGAAAAACGGAACTTGGACTTGTGGACTGCAGGACGAGTTATACGAATAAAACAGCGAAATGTAGTACTTGATTCAAGCGTGATTTTTTAGCTATTGGTTACGTTACAGAGGTCGCCAGCGCCTGTCCAGCTAAATTTCACTACCGACAGTCGGATAGGGTGACAGCTGCCGGAGCAGGGCGGTAATCCGATATACTCCCGTTTTTTCATAGCGGAGCACTTAATGAGTCACCATACGGAAGGCCGCAAACGTCGGGCTCCCCTGGGCCAGCTGATCGCCCAGGCCCTGCTGCGCCTCACCGGCTGGCGGGCGGGCCCCTTCCCGGACATCGACCGCGCCGTGATCGCCGGCGGCCCGCATACCTCCAACTGGGATGGTGTGCTGGCCCTGGTCAGCCGCTCTGCCTTGCAGCAGGACGTGAACGTGATGATCAAGCACAGCCTGTTCAAGGGCCCACTGGGCTGGCTGCTGCGCAAGCTCGGCGCCATGCCCATTGAGCGCGGCAAGTCGGGCGGCATGGTCGAGCAGACCGTGGCGCAATTCCGCCAGCGCGACAAGCTACTGATCGCCGTCACCCCGGAAGGCACCCGCAGCAACGCCGAGCAATGGAAGCTGGGCTTCTACCACATCGCCAAGCAGGCCAATGTGCCGATCATCCTGGCCCTGGCGGACTACAAGGCGAAGACCTTCTCCTTCCCGGTGGTGATTTACCCCAGTGACGATATGGAAGCCGATCTGCAGCAGATCTATGCCCACTTTGCCAGCGCCACCCCGAAGCACCCGAGCAAACTGTCCGGGCCGGTGCGGGCGCATTACGGAAAGTAGGCGTTGAATGCCTGATGCTGTCGTCTGCCTTCTCTGCGTCCCTTGATTGCAGCGCCCTGGATGAGCCTCCGGAATAGAGCCGGAACATTGACGTAACCTTGGTGCTGCCAGAATTACGCTGATTTACTACGCAGGACTCACTCAGCAGGCGGGCTGGCGCCTGGAATAGCAAGGAAGAGGCATTGAGATGAAAGGAATGAAGCGCTTTCTGTTTATTGGCCTGGCAAGTCTGGTTTTCATGGGGTGTTCGGATTCTTCCCCCTCCGCCGACAGTCTGCTTGAGGCGGCCGAAAAGCAGGAGGCCGGCGTGATTCAGTCGCTTGAAGACATGGTGCTGATCGAATCCGGTTCTGATGATCTGCCGGGGGTGGCCAGGATGGCGGACTACGTGGAGAAGCGATTACGCAAGCTGGATGCCAAGGTCTCCCGCATCAAAACCACCACCGGCACCGCGGATATCATCAAAGGCACACTCAGTGGTAATGGCGCTCTGCGCATCATGCTGATTGCCCACACCGATACGGTGTATGCCAAAGGAATTCTGGAAAACGAGCCGCTATATCGCGAAGGCAATCGTCTCTATGGCCCGGGTGTGGCGGACGACAAGGGTGGCATCGCGGTGATTTTGCATGCCCTGGATATTCTCAGGAAGCAGGGCTGGCAGAATTACGAACTGATCACCGTGCTGTTTAACCCGGACGAAGAAATCGGCTCCACCGGCTCCGGTGAGATCATCGCCGACGAAGGGGCCAGCCAGGATGCGGTGCTGTCGTTTGAGCCCAGCCCGGCCAGGGCGATGCTGGGCGCTGACGGTGTGCTGCTCGGGGCGGCGGGCACGGGGCAGGCTGTACTGACGGTAGAAGGGCGAGCCGCTCATGCCGGCTCCGCCCCGGATCAGGGCCGCAATGCATTGCTGGAGCTGTCTCACCAGCTACTGCAGACTGAAAAAGTCGCGGATGATATGGACGACGCCCAACTGAACTGGACCACCGCCCATGCCGGACTCAAGCGCAACCAGATTCCGGCTGACGCGCAAGCCTCCGGTGATGTGCGAATATTCAGCGAGGAAGCCGGTGAACGATTGCTGGCAGCGCTGAATGAAAAAGTCAGTGAGAGCCAGCTTGTGCCGGATACGCAAGTGAGTGTGCGCCTGGAGCCGGGCCGTCCACCTTATATGGCGGGCGAAAAAGGCATCGCCCTGGCGCGCAAGGCGCAGGCGATCTATGACGAGCTGGATGGCCGCAAGCTGATCTTGATCCCGCGCACCTTTGGCGGCACCGACGCCGGCTATGCCGGCCGCTCAGGCAACCCGGCTGTGCTGGAGAGCCTGGGCCTGGCCGGCTGGGGCTACCACGCCAAAAATGAATACATCGAAATCGATTCCATCGTACCCAGACTGTATCTGGCATCCAGATTGATGATGGAGCTGGGGGACGAGTACGCGCAGTAACGAGTACCTGCATGGCACGGCATCTTTGTTGTGATCAGAAAATGCCGTGTGTTGGCTAGTCAGAGGCGTATCGGCACGGACGTTGCCTTGTCTATTCACCATCAAGACTGATCGGGGTGCTCACGAAGTGGGGTTCTCCGCTATCACGTTGTCCCTTTCAGCTAACCTTGGTCTCTGCGCCTGGGTTTCACCGTTCCCTGTGGCCTGCCCGGCTTGCGCCACAACTGCACGCCTCCGGGAATCAAATGCCCGGCCACATTCATAAACCAGATCAGCCCCTTGGGGTTGCCGCTGAGCCGGATCTTCCGCTGGCGCATGCCGGTCACAAAGACGCGCTGGTTTTTCAGTAGCTGGATCAGCGTTGCTGTCCCGTACTCCGCATCGTGAAAGCTCACGGTGACATGGCATCGGTCACGCAAGCCGGAGCCGCTGCGGACGCGATTTTCGGTGAAATGAAACCAGCGAGCGATGCGGCCGTCATGGGTGCGCCACAGCATCAGGGTATTGCGCCGTTGCAGCGCCCTGCGAAAGACCGGATTGCGCCAGGCCAACCAACGCAGGCGCAAGCTGACAAACAGCATGATCAGCCAGAAACCCATGTTGTGTTTCATTCTGGCAAGCCGTTGACGCGCAGCAGAGTAAGCCCTGGATAAGGAAGGTGGTGTCATTATTATTCGGCAGGCACGTTATGGTTGATGAACCTTGGCAGCTGGATGCGGTTGGCTAAAGGTGGCGAGTGTCAGGGGCTTTAGCTTGGTGGTTCGTAGCGGGTTAGCTCAGGGCCTGATTAGTCGTTTTCCCTAAGTGGCTGCCCCTTTTCCTTTCTAGTAAACAGCAAAAGGCTGACATTCTGGTCAGTTATTGTCCTTGATGGTTGTGAGAGGCAGTATGGTTGGATAATAAACCAAGGGAAGGTAATGACTATGAAGAAGGTAATGGCCGCTATTGCTCTGATTATGATGGTCTCTGGCACCGCACTGGCTCACTCCGGCGGTACTGACGCCAACGGTTGTCATGCAGGGAAAAAACCATATCACTGCCACTGATTTTCGGTGCGCGATAGTTTCTTGGTATCGCGCCACTACTCTTCCTTTCGGATGTCATCTGGGGTAACCGTGTTTTCGGTCTGCTTCGGAGGTTTTTGCGTGTCCCTTTTTCCGCTGCAGGATTATGGGAAATGGGAGGCCTGACCCCCGTGAGCCTGTGCGCGATAGCTTCCCGGCTATCGCGCGATACTCCCACTTCCCCCGTTGTGATTGTCTAGTTACTGCGCGCCCCTGTCTTCCCGCCGGGCCTTGGTTCGCGGTCGCCATATCTGTACGCCGCCCGGGACCAGGTATTCAGAGACGGTTTTGAACCAGAGTAGTCCCTTGATATTGCCGTTGAGCCTGATCTTTCCCTGACGCATGCCGACAAAAAACAGCCGCTGATCGTCCAGCAGCTGGATTAGAGTCGTTGCCCCATAGTCGGCATCCCTGAAGCTCACGGAAATATGGCAACGGTCGCGCAGGCCGGAGCCGCTGCGAACGCGATTGGGGCCGAAATGAAACCAGCGAGCGATACGCCCGTCATGGGTGCGCCACACCATCATGATGTTTCGCCGTTGCAGTTCCTTGCGAAAAGCCGGGTCGCGCCATGCCAGCCAGCGCAGACGCAGGGCGACAAACAGCAGGATCAGGCGAAAGGCCAGGTGATGTTTTCTCCTGGCCAGCCATGCACGGGAGCGGGTGGTGAGTCGCGGGGCTGGTGGCATTCTTGTTCTGTGGGTTTGTTGTGGTGAGCGAACCTTAGCAGCTGGAGCAGGGCAGGGGCACGTATGAATCAGGAAGGCCAGCCGGGGACTGCAAGAGGCTGGTTCCTGCGGAGTGCCGCTCTGGTAAGTTATGCGTGTCCCCTATTGCGTTGCTCCGGCTCCAGTACAATTTTTGCTATTAATAAGTTTGAATTGGTTGTGCAGATTTAATTTTGCTCATTATCGAACTTTCAATCAATTGCCCACGTTCGTCTGAAAAGCAATCCGGGTCGTAATCTATCTGCCATTCAAAGCTTTTAGGGTCTGGAACTTTATAGGAAGACAGTGGGTGCCCGCAAAATAATGCAATATTGAAGTAGCTCTGCCTTAAGAAACGATAAGTGGGGATTATTTTTTTTAGCACAAAAAAGTGTCCTTGGGGTACTGTCTATGAATGATTCTGAGCTTAGATCTAAGGCGTAATTGTTGGATATTTCTACATCAAGTGTCATGAGGTTTGCTGCAGCATTTAGATGATCGGAAGCGGCCACATAGCTTCTTTGTATTTCATCTTTGTCTTTCGATGTTAGTGCAATACAAAGATTTTTTCTTGCTGACAATAAATCGTCTTTTATGCATCCTAGATAGGATTGAGAGTAGCTTCCTATTCCTTGGTGTGGGCTAGAATCTGGGTAAAGAAAACGAAAGGTTCCTGGGTCTATGCTGTAGCTGCAATTTATTTCTTTTGAGTTTTTATCATTCCTTAGAGATTTGAAGTAATCAATATAGAATCTGAAATGAGTATAGTAAGAGTCGGAAATATTTTTCTTTTCTGATTCTGTGATTTGTGCGGCTGCCTGAATCGTTCTGTGTATGCTTGATACGACAGCTGTGGCTGGAATCATGGCGCCAATTATAATTAGAGAAAGCTTGTTGTTTCTTATGAAAAAGTCATATTCTTCTGGGCCTAGTTTGAAATCGTATTCATAAGAAGCATGTACGGCCAAGGTTGTCCCTAGGAATATCGGTGTTAGTAGGGCAAGCCAAAAAAGGCCTTGAGTATGAAGGGCCTTTTCGTCGATAAGAAGGGCGTGTCTTGCCCTAGCTCCTTTGTTGAGAGAAGGGATTAAGACGGATATGAGAAGAGCTAAAAAAATTGGAATGATAATTATAGCGTAATCCATTACCTAAACCTTCTGGATTTTTTAAGGGAAGACTGGGGGAATGCACTCAATGAGCCTCTTCCCAATTCTCCCCAACCCCCGCATCCACAATCAATGGCACCTTCAACTCCGCCGCTGACTCCATGCGAGCCTTCACTTCCTTGACCAGATCGTCCACCTGATTTTCCGCCACTTCAAACACCAGTTCATCGTGTACCTGCATGATCATCTTGGCGTCGAAGTGGGTGGTGTCGAGCCAGTCGTGGACCTTGATCATGGCCTTCTTGATGATGTCCGCCGCGGTGCCCTGCATGGGGGCGTTGATGGCGGTGCGTTCGGCGGCCTGGCGGCGTTGGCCGTTGCTGCTGCGGATTTCCGGCAGGTAGAGGCGGCGGCCGAACAGGGTTTCCACGTAGCCTTGCTCGGAGGCCTGGGCGCGGGTTTCTTCCATGTAGCGTTTTACGCCTGGGTAGCGTTCGAAGTAGAGGTCGATGTAGTCCTGGGCTTCCTTGCGGGGCAGGCCGAGCTGTTTGGCGAGGCCAAAGGCGCTCATGCCGTAGATCAGGCCGAAGTTGATGGCCTTGGCGTTGCGGCGGTCGTTGTCGCTGACTTCCTCCAGGCTTTTGCCCCACACTTCCGCGGCGGTGGCGCGGTGGATATCCAGGCCTTTTTCGAAGGCGTCGGTGAGGCCTTTATCCCCTGATAGATGGGCCATGATGCGCAGTTCGATCTGGGAGTAGTCGCAGGCGACGATCTTGCGCCCTTTGGGTGCCAGGAAGGCCTGGCGGATCTTGCGGCCTTCCTCGGAGCGCACCGGAATGTTCTGCAGGTTCGGATCGCTGGAGGACAAACGCCCGGTGGCAGCCACCGCCTGGTGGTAGGAGGTGTGCACGCGGCCGGTGCGCTGGTTGATCAGCTCCGGCAGTTTGTCGGTGTAGGTGTTCTTGAGCTTGGCCACGCCACGGTAATCCATGATCACCTGGGGCAGGGGGTACTCCAGGGCCAGTTCCTGCAGTACCGGTTCGGCGGTAGACGGCGCGCCCTTGGGGGTCTTCTTGATGACCGGGATTTCCAGCTTCTCGTAGAGGATTTCACCCAGTTGCTTGGGGCTGGCCAGGTTGAATTCCTGCCCGGCGATCTCGAAGGCCTTTTCCTGCAGTTCGGCCATGCGCTTGGCGAGGAACTGGCTCTGGTGCTTGAGCAGGGTAGCGTCCACGTAGGTGCCGTTACGCTCGATGCGGCTGAGGACGGTGACCAGGGGCAGTTCGATATCGCGGAACACCTCGGTCAGGCGGCCTTCCTGTTCCAGTTTCGGCCACAGGGTCTGGTGCAGACGCAGGGTGACGTCGGCGTCTTCGGCGGCGTAGCGGCTGGCTTCGTGCAGGCCCACCTGGTTGAAGGTGAGCTGCTTGGCGCCCTTGCCGGCGATTTCTTCAAAGCTGATGGTCTTGCGGCCCAGGTACTTTAGCGACAGGGAATCCATGTCGTGGCGGGTGGCCACGGAATCGAGCACGTAGGATTCCAGCATGGTGTCGTAGGCCACGCCGCGCAGGGTGATGCCGGCGTCTTCGGCGAGCACGCTCATGTCATATTTCAGGTTCTGGCCGATCTTGCGGAGGGTGTCGTCTTCGAGCAGCGGCTTGAACTTGTCCATCACCAGCTGCTTGTCGAGCTGGTCCGGGGCGCCGGGGTAGTTATGGCCGAAGGGGATATAGGCGGCCTTGTCGCTGACGGCCACAGCGAAGCCCACCAGTTCGGCGTTCATGTAGTTGAGGCTGGTGGTTTCCGTGTCGAAGGCAAACTCGCCAGCGTCTTTCAGTTTGGTCAGCCATTTTTCCAGCATGGCTTCGCTGTAGACGATGTCGTAGGCGTCGCGGCTGATGCCGGAGCGGGGCGCGTCGTTACCGTCGCCCGCTTCTTCGGCGGCGGCCACCACGCTGGCGTCGGCACCGGCCAGCACTTCGGACAGCCAGCCCTTGAATTCCAGCTCCTGGTAATAGCGGGCCAGGGATTCGTTGTCCGGTTCACCGAGTTTGAGATCGTTGAGGTCTTCGCTGAGTTCACAGTCCAGCTTGATGGTGGCCAGCTGGTAGGAGAGGAAGGCCATCTCTTTGTGCTCTTCCAGCTTCTTGGCCATGGTCTTGGCACCGCGGAAGCTGAGCTCGGCGACCTTGTCCAGATTGGCGTAGATGTCTTCCAGGGAACCGAGGCCCTGGATCAGGCCCAGGGCGGTTTTCTCGCCCACGCCGGGGACGCCGGGGATGTTGTCCACCTTGTCGCCCATCAGGGCGAGGAAATCGATGATCAGTTCCGGGCCCACGCCGAATTTCTGTTTCACGCCCTCGATGTCGTAGAGGGCGTTGTTCATGGTGTTGATCAGGGTGACCTTGTCGGTGACCAGCTGGGCCATGTCCTTGTCGCCGGTGGAGATCAGCACCGGCTTGCCCTGCTGGTGGAAGATGCGCGCGAAGGTACCGATCACGTCGTCCGCTTCCACGCCGTCTTCGATGATCAGCGGCAGGCCCATGGCACGGATCAGGTCGTGCAGGGGTTGCACCTGTGCGCGCAGGTCGTCGGGCATGGGTGGGCGGTTGGATTTGTACTCTTCAAACAGTTCGTCGCGGAAGGTCTTGCCCTTGGCGTCGAAGATCACCGCCATGTATTGCGGGTCGTAGTCCTTGATCAGTTTGCGCAGCATGGAGGTGACACCGCGCACCGCCCCGGTGGGCTGGCCGCTGGAGGTGGTAAGCGGCGGCAGGGCGTGAAAGGCGCGGTACAGGTAGGAGGAACCATCGACCAGGATGATGGGTTTTTCGGCTGCGGACATGAGGCTCGACTTCTGCTGACGGAATGATGGGGAGAGTGTAGCGGAAAAGGGCGCTTTCGGCAGGGCGGGGGCCAATCTGTAGGAGCGGCGCTTGAGCCGCGAACCCGTTCTGGATCGCCCTGTGGGGGATTCCGTGGCCTGGGCTCCGGTTCGCGGCTCAAGCGCCGCTCCTACGGAGAGGGAGGGGCGGCGTCAGGGGTGTTTGTCGTCGTCCGGGTTGCCCAGGATGTGGGTGTCCGGGTCGTAGCGGTGTTTCAGGTCGTCCTTGAGCATTTTGTCCCACAGGGGCACGCCGACAAAGTAGGCGGCGCGGCCGATGGCGTGGGCGGCCACCGGGGCGGTGAGCAGGATGAACAGGATGATGGCCAGGGTGCGGGCGGTGACGCCGGCATCCAGGAAGTGGGTGGCCACGGCCAGCATCACCAGCCCGGCGCCCAGGGTGCCGGCTTTAGTGGTGGCGTGCATGCGCATCAGCAGGTCGGGCATGCGCAGTACGCCGATGCCGGCCAGGAACATGAAGAAGGTGCCGGCGACCAGCATCACCGATACCAGCAGGTCATTGATCACCTCGGTGGCCTCCTTTTTCCAGGTAACGGGCAAAGCCCACGGCGGTGAGGAAGGCGGTGAGTGCCAGCACCATGGCCACATCCAGAAAGGCGGTGCGATCGTTGCTCAGGGCGTAGACGCCGATAAAGGCCACGGTGAGCGAGGCCATCAGCTCCAGGGCGATCACCCGGTCGGGCAGGGTGGGACCGCGTACCAGCCGCACCAGGGCGCACAGCAGCGCCAGGCTGAGCAGCAGATAGCTGAGAAATAGTGCGCTTTGCAGCATGCCGGTCTCCGTTTTCTAGTGCCTGCATTATCCCCGTAGGAGCTATGCTTGCATGGCGAATTGACTTGCGATGGCAGACGGTTCGCCATGCAAGCATAGCTCCTACGGCGGGTTTGTCGGGCTGCCCGCCACATGGCGCGGTTCCTATTCCAGTAACGCCAGCACCCGGTCTTCCAGTTTGCGAATCTGTTCGCGCAGGTCGGCCTCGTCGTCCAGGTACATGACGTGCAGATAGAGCACGCTGCGGTCGCTGGACACGTCCAGACTCAGGGTGCCCGGGGTCAGGGAAATCATGTTGGCCAGGATGGTGATGGCGCCGTCGCTTTTTGCCCGCAGGGGTACGGCCACCACCGCCGGGCGCATGTAGTGGGTGGGGGTGAGCACGTCGTAGGCTACCCGTAAATTGGATACCACCAGGTCGCGCAGGAAGTGGCCCACCAGCAGAAACAGGCGGGGCATTTTCTTGCGATAGCGGGCGAAGTCCGGCACGTCGCGCAGGGCAAAGCCGAGGATCAGGTAGCCCAGCACAAAGCCCACCAGCAGGTTGGCGCCGCTGAAGTTGCTGGTGACGGCAGCCCAGATCAGGGCCAGGATCAGGTTCCAGCTCAACGGGCTCATGGCGCCTCCCCGAGCACGGCGGTGATATAGCGGGTCGGATCCAGCAATTGCTCGGCGGCGGCCTGGGCCAGTACCAGCACCGGCTGGGCGCCCAGGCCGATGGCCACGGTGATCAGCGCCAGGCCGGTGACGGTGGCATAGAGCAGGGTGTTGCTGCCGCTGGGGGCGGAAGCGGTGTGTTCCGGTGCCGCCTTCCAGAATACCTCCGCCCAGATCTTGGTCATGGAGTAGAGCGTCAGCAGGCCCACCACCAGGGCGGCGGCGACCAGAGCCCAGGCGCCGGCCTCCACGCCACCGCGGATGACGATGAACTTGCCGAAGAAGCCGGACAGTGGCGGCATGCCCGCCAGGGACAGGGCCGGGATCAAAAACAGCAGCGCCAGCCAGGGTTTGTCCCGGTACAGGCCGCCCAGTTGCTTGAGCTCATAGCTGCCGCGCAGACGGTAGACAAGGCCACTGACAAAGAACAGGTTCGCCTTCACGATGATGTGGTGAATGATGTAGAAGATGCCGCCGGCCAGGGCCAAAACGCTCACCGAGGCCAGCGCCAGGCCCATCATCATGTAGCCGATCTGGCTGACAATATGGAACGACAGGATGCGGCGGAATTCGAACTGGGCGGCGGCGCCCAGTACCCCGGTGATCATGGTCAGCCCGGCGCCCCACAGCAGCACCTGGTGGATCAGCGGGTCGTCCATGTCGAAGATCAGGGTGAACACCCGGAACAGGGCATACACCCCCACCTTGGTAAGCAGCCCGGCAAACAGGGCGGACACCGCTACCTGCGGGGTGTGGTAGGACGCCGGCAGCCAGAAGAAGAACGGAAACGCCGCCGCCTTGATGCCGAAGGCCACCATGAACAGCATGGCGATCACCGTGGTCATGCCGGAATCCACTTCGCCCAGCTTCACGGCAATGTCGGCCATGTTCAACGTGCCCACCAGACCATAGAGCAGCCCCACGGCGGACAGGAACAGGGCGGACGAGAGCAGGTTGAGGGTTACGTACTTGATCGCCCCTTCCATCTGCGCCCGCTCGCCGCCCAGGATCAGCAGGGAGAAGGACGCCACCAGCATCACCTCGAACCACACATAGAGGTTGAAGATGTCGCCGGTGAGAAAGGCGCCGTTGACCCCGGCCAGCAGCAGGTGCATGAGCGGGAAATAGCCGCCCTTGCGATGGGCAATGCTGATGCTGCCCAGGGAATAAAACGCGGTGGCGGCACCGGTGACGGCGCTGAGCAATATCATGATGGCGGCGAGCAGGTCGCTGACCAGCACGATGCCGAAGGGGGCCGGCCAGCGGCCCAGTTCGGTGACGATATGGCCGTGCTCCCAGGTGGCGAGCAACAGCGCCACCGCACTGGCCACCAGGGCGACGCTGCCGATCACGGCCAATGCGGCCTGCACCCGCTGGGAGTGTCGGCCCAGCAGGGACAGGGCGCCCGCCGCCAGCGGGATCAGAATGGGCAAGATGACCAGCAGGTTCATGTGTCGGTATCCCGCATCTGGTGCATGTCATCCGCTTCCACCACTTCGTAGGCGCGGCGTATCAGTACCACCGCAAAGGCCAGTACCCCGAAGCCAATGACGATGGCGGTGAGAATCAGCGCCTGGGCCAGCGGGTCGGCCACCAGGCCGGCGGGCACCTGGGCGTCATCCGGCACCAGCGGCGGGGCATCCCGGTGCAGGCCGGCGGCGGTGAAGATCAGCAGGTTGGCGGCGTTGGACAGCAGCACCAGCCCGATCACCAGTTTGACGATGGAGCGGCGCAGCATCATGTAGATGGCGGCGGCGTAGAGTACGCCCACCACCAGAGCCATCAGGCTGGTCATGTGTCTTGCTCCGCCAGGTTGATGATGATGGTGCTGGCGGTGCCGACCACCACCAGAAACACTCCCAGGTCGAACAGTAGCGGTGAGCCCAGTTTCAGCTCGCCGAACACTGGCAGGCTCACGGTGAGCCAGTGAGCGGTGAGAAACGGCTGGCCGCTGAACAGGCCAAGCACCCCCGCCACCAGTGCCAGAATCAGCCCCCAGGCGAACAGGTCACGGGGGTCCACGCGCAGTACCCTCCGGGCACCGGCTTCGCTCATGGCAAACAGGTGCACGGCGATCGCCGCTGACGCCACCAGCCCGGCGATAAAGCCGCCGCCGGGGGCGTTGTGGCCGCGCAGCAGCAGGAACAGGGCGAACAAAAGCAACAACGGCAGAAGGAAAAAGCCGGTGGTGCGCAGGATCAGCGACTGGGTGCGCAGGGCGTTGCGGTCCGGTGGCGGAATGCGGCGCTCTCTAGTCATGGGTTTCCTCCGGTTCCGTGGTGTCGCCCTTGCTGCGCAGCTTGAGCATGGCGTACACCCCGGTGGCGGCCAGCGCCAGCACGAAGAGTTCGCCCAGGGTGTCCAGGGCGCGGAAGTCCACCAGAATCACGTTGACGATATTGCGGCCGTAACCGGCGGGCACGCTCTCGGTGATGAAGTAGTGGGCAATGCTGCCGTGGTAGCGACTGCCCAGCACGCTCAGCAACAGCACCGTGATCATGCCGCCCACGGTGATGCCCACCAGGGCGTCCGCCAGCCGGGTGCGGGTGCGGGTGAGGCGCAGGAAGCCGGGCAGGCGGAACAGCACCAGGACCAGCATGATCACGGTGAGGGTTTCCACCAGTACCTGGGTGATACTCAGGTCCGGGGCGCTGAACAGCACATAGAGCAGGGCAATGGAAAAGCCTACCGCGCCCAGGCTGGCCACGGCCCCTAGTCGAGATTGCAGCGTCACCGCCGCCAGGGTGGCGATGACCAGCACGGCGGCGATCACCGCTTCATGGAGCTGGATGTCGGTGAAGTCCGGGCGCAATTTGAGCGCATCCGGGTTCAGCCAAAGGGCAGCGATGACCAGCGCCACCAGGGTCAGCAGAGTGCTGATCAGGTAATAGCGCAGGTAGCCGCTTTGCAACAGACGGGTCTGGCCACTGGAAACAGCGACCAGGCCATCCATCAGGCGGTGATAGGCCTGCTCTGGGCCGAATCGGGCCAGGGTGTCGGTCCAGCGAGTGGCGTGACGGAAGCCCTGCCAGTAGCGAAACAGTACCAGCCCCACCAGCACCGCGCCGAGGCTGATCAGCAGGGCGGTGTTGATGCCGTGCCACAGCGCCAGCGGTTGCGTCACTGTCTCACCCAGACTGGCGCTGGCGGCGGCACTGAGCAGGCTGCGGTCAATCAGCCCGGGAATCAGCCCCAGCAGCAGCCCCAGGCCGGCCAGCAGGGCCGGGCCCAGCAGCATGGCCGGGGGCGCTTCGCTGGGGGTGTGGGTGAGCGCGGCGGGCTTGCCGAACCAGGGGCGAATACCGATCACCGCAGCCACGGCCACCCCCAGTGTGGCGGCGACTACGATGGCCGCGCTGAACAGGGGCGCCAGGGCATGGCCGTGGTTCAGGCCGGCTTCCAGTAATTGTTCCTTGGCGATAAAGCCGAACAGGGGCATCACCCCGGCCAGGGACAGGGCGGCCAGGCCGGCGCAGGCGCTGGTCACGGGCAGGTAGCGAGCCCAGCCGCCGGTGTCGAGAAAATCCTTGCGACCGGTCTGGTGATCAATGATGCCGGCCACCATGAACAGGGCGCCTTTGTAGAGCGAGTGGGCCAGCAGGTAGCTCATGGCGGCGAGCAGGGCGGTGCGGGTGCCCAGGCCGATCAGCATGGTAAGAGTGCCCAGGGCCATCACGGTGGAATAGGCCAGCATGCGCTTGATACCGGTGGCGCGCAGGGCCAGGAACACCCCCAGCACCATGGTGATCGCGCCCGCGCCGCCCAGCAGAAGCAGCCAGAGCTCGGTGCCGCCCATGGCCGGGTGCAGCCGTGCCAGCAAGTAGATGCCGGCTTTCACCATGGTGGCCGAATGCAGGTAGGCACTGACCGGGGTGGGCGCGGCCATGGCATTGGGCAGCCAGAAGTGGAACGGGAACTGGGCGCTCTTGGTGAAGGCGCCGAGGACGATCAATACCAGTGTCAGCCCGTAGAGCGGGTGGGCGGTGATGGTGTCGCCCCGTGTAATCAGTACTGACAACTCATAGCTGCCGCCGATCTGCCCAAGCAAAATAAAGCCGGTCATCAAGGCCAGTCCGCCGCCCACGGTGACGATTAGGCCTTGCAGTGCCTTGGCCCGGGCGTTGGCGTCTTCGTGGTTGAAGCCGATCAGCAGATAGGAGGTGATGCTGGTGAGTTCCCAGAACACGAACAGCACGATCAGGTTGTCGCTGAGCACCACGCCGAGCATGGAGGCCATGAAGCATAGCAGCAGCACATACAACCGGGGCAGGTCCCGGTGGTCTTCCAGGTAGCGACCGGCATAGATGAAGATCAGCGCGCCGATGGCGCAGATCATCAGGGCAAACAACAGTGACAGGCCGTCGAGCATGAAGCTCAGCGGCATGGCCAGCGCAGGGACCCAGTCGATGTGGCTAAGCAGGGGGCCTTGCTGGGTGACGGGTAGCCATTGCTGGAGAAAATACAGCGTCAGCCCGGCGGGGAGCAGGGCGAGAAGCCAGCCACTGTAACGGGGGAAAAGCCGATGCAGGGCGGGGGCCAGGGGTGCGAGCAGAAATCCGGACAAGATGCCTGTCAGCATGGCGCTCCGTTCTCAGTGGCCCGCTTTCGCGGAAGATGGCACCGCCGTAAAGCGATGATTAACTTGGAATTATCCTACGCATGATGTGAAAACTCAGGCAAGGTAAAGTTCCGTTTTGAAGCGAAAAAAGCGGCTTGTTACTACTTATTTAAGAGCGCTGATTAGTGTAAAAAAATATGCATATATTTTTGCATGGGCAGATAAATGCCATCCCCGGCTCATTGCTGACCCGGATGGTCGTCGGTTTCTCGTTGTCTTGTTTGTTCGCTGTTACCGAAGCGCCACGGTGGGATTCTTGCAAGGGAAAGGGGGCATGGCATACTTGCCGGGCTTTGCTGCCTGCTGGTAGCACAAGGATTGTTATTCAAGAGAGCACATGATGTTGCCTGCGATTGTTCTGCTGCCTCTTTTGGCGGCGCTACTACCCATGTTTACCCGCCACCTGGGGCGCCGTTGGTGCGCCTTGCTGGTGGCCCTGCCGGTGGTGGCCGCCCTGGGCCTGTTGGCCCAGGCGTCCTTGCCGATCTGGGAAGGGGGGATGCAGCAGTGGTCCATGGCCTGGCTGCCGTCGCTGGGATTGAATCTGGCCCTGCGTCTGGATGGCCTGGCGTTGCTGTTTTGCGTGTTGATTCTGGGTATCGGTTTGCTGGTGGTGGTGTATGCCCACTATTACCTGCCGGCCAAGGATGACGGCGGCCGCTTCTACACTCTGCTGCTGCTGTTCATGTTCAGCATGCTGGGGGTGGTGACCAGCGACAACCTGCTGTTTCTGGTGTTTTTCTGGGAGCTGACCAGCCTTAGCTCGTTTTTGCTGATCAGCTATAAGCAATACGACAGTGCCGCGCGCAAGGGCGCCCGGATGGCGCTGACGGTCACCGGCATGGGCGGCCTGGCGCTGCTGGCCGGGGTGCTGCTGATCGGTCATGTGGTGGGCAGCTTTTCGTTGAGCACGGTGCTGGAGAACGGCGCCCTGGTGCAGCAGCATGCTTTATACCCGGTGATCCTCTGCCTGGTGTTGCTGGGGGCGTTCACCAAGAGTGCCCAGTTCCCGTTCCATTTCTGGCTGCCCCATGCCATGGCCGCGCCCACCCCGGTGAGTGCCTACCTGCATTCGGCCACCATGGTGAAGGCCGGCATCTTCCTGTTGGCGCGTTTCTATCCGGTGCTGGCCGGCACTGACCTGTGGTTCTATCTGGTCACTACCGCCGGTATGGCCACCCTGTTGTGGGGGGCGGTCTGGGCCTTGTTTCAGCATGATCTGAAAGGGTTGCTGGCGTTTTCCACCATCAGCCACCTGGGTTTGATTACTCTGCTGTTTGGCCTGAATTCGCCGCTGGCGGCGGTGGCCGGGGTGTTCCACATCATCAACCACGCCACCTTCAAGGCGGGCCTGTTCATGGCCGCCGGGATCATCGATCAGCAGACTGGCACCCGTGATATGCGTCGTATCAACGGCCTGTGGAAGTACATGCCCTACACGGCGGTGCTGGCCATGGTGGCGTCGGCGGCCATGGCCGGGGTGCCGTTGCTGAACGGTTTCCTGTCCAAGGAAATGTTCTTTACTGAAACCCTGCAGTCCGACCAGCTGGGTGCCATGAGCTGGTTGTTGCCGCTGGGCGCCACCTTGGGCGGGGTGTTCTCGGTGGCCTACTCGGCGCGCTTTATCCACGATGTGTTCTTCAATGGCGAGCCGGTGAATCTGCCCAAGTTTCCGCCCCAGGAACCGCCCCGCTACATGAAGATTCCGGTGGAAATCCTGGTGGCCCTGTGTGTGGCGGTAGGGGTGTTCCCGGCGATTACCGTGGCGGCACTGCTGGCGGTGGCGGCCACTGCCACCCTGGGCGGTACCCTGCCCGAGTATCACCTGGCGGTGTGGCACGGGCTCAATATTCCGCTGTTGATGAGTGTTATCGCCCTGGTCGGGGGTATCGCAGTGTATGCCTGCCGCCGTCGACTGTTTACCTGGTATGCACGCTTGCCGGAGATTGATGCCAAGCGGGTGTTCGAAGGCCGTATTCAGGCCGTGGTGCGACTGACCGCTGGCGTGACCCGGCGATTGCAGACCGGGTCTCTGCAGGGGTATCTGGCCTGGGTGCTGGCGCTGGTGGCGGCCGTGCTGGTATGGCAGTTGCCCAACCTGACCAGCTTCACCGGCGAGCGCGCCATGCTGCCGGTGGACGGGGTGTCGGTGCTCTGTGCCTTGATGCTGATTGCTGCGGCCTTGCTGACCACGGTGCTGCATCGCCAGCGGATGATGGCGATTATCTGCCTGAGCGTGGTGGGGCTGATTGTGTCGCTGATCTTCGTGCGCTTTTCAGCGCCGGATCTGGCCCTGACCCAGCTTTCTGTTGAAGTGGTCAGCGTGTTGTTGTTGATGCTGGCCATGTACTTTTTGCCGGCGCGGGCCAAGGCCGATTCCAACCCCCTGCGGGTGAGCCGTGATGCGGTGCTGGCGGTGCTGATCGGCACTGGCGTGGCCGTGGTCGCCTTGCTGGTGATGACCACCGACACCGCCACCATCAGCCCATTCTTCCTGGAGAACAGTGTGCCCGGTGGTGGCGGCACCAATGTGGTGAACGTGATCCTGGTGGATTTCCGCGGCTTTGATACCTTTGGCGAGATTACTGTGCTGGGTATTGCGGCTCTGGGCATCTACGCCCTGCTCAGTGATCTGAAACTGGCGTCGGCCAAGTACGATCCCTTCGGCCGACCCTGGGCCCATGACGCTCACCCGCTGGTGCTGGTGACCCTGTCGCGGCCGCTGTTGCCGCTGGCGCTGATGATCGCGGTGTATATTTTCCTGCGCGGCCACAACCTGCCCGGCGGCGGCTTTGTGGCGGGGCTGATTACCTCGGTGGCCTTGCTGCTGCAGTACGTGGCGTCCGGGGTTACCTGGGTGCACAAACGCATCCCCGGCGATTACCACCCTCTGGTGGCCCTGGGTGTATTGCTGGCCGGACTGACCGGGGTGGGCAGCTGGGTCTTCGGTGCGCCTTTCCTGACCAGCACCTTTACCCACGTGCACCTGCCACTGATCGGCGACTTTGAGCTGGCCAGTGCCATGCTGTTTGATACCGGCGTGTTCCTCACCGTGGTGGGCGCCACCCTGCTGATACTGGCCAACCTGGGCAAGCTGTCGATGCTGGATGACAAGAAGGAGACCACCTGATGGAATTGTTAGTGGCGCTGATTATCGGCGTGCTGGTGGCCACCGGCGTATACCTGTGCCTGCGTGCGCGCACCTTTTCGGTGGTGCTGGGGCTGACCCTGCTGGGTTATGGCGTGAATGTGTTCCTGTTTTCCATGGGCGGCCTGAAGATCAACCAGGTGGCGGTAGTGGGCGCCAGTGCCGACCCCACCGACCCGTTGACCCAGGCGCTGGTGCTCACCGCCATCGTGATCGGTTTCGCCATGACCGCCTTCCTGGTGGTGCTGGCCCTGCGCAGCCAGGGGGAGCAACACAGTGACCATGTGGATGGTCAGGACGGGGAGCAACGTTCATGACGCACTGGATTATTGCGCCTATTCTGATTCCGGCACTGGCCGGGTTGCTGCTGTTGCTGGAGGTCCGCGAGCGGCAGCAGCTGCGGCGGGTGACCGGTCTGCTCTCCTGTGTCGCGCTGATACCGGTGGCGCTGGTGCTGTGGCAGCAGGCGGCCCAGGGTGACGTGGGGGTGTACCAGCTGGGTAACTGGCAGGCGCCGTTCGGCATCGTGCTGGTGCTGGACCAGCTCAGTGCCATGATGTTGCTGCTGACCGCCGTGCTGGCGTTGCCGGCGCTGTTGTATGGCTGTGCCGGTGATGATCGCCGCGGGCCCAACTTCCATTCCCTGTTTCAGTTTCAGTTGATGGGCATCAACGGGGCTTTCCTCACCGGTGACCTGTTCAACCTGTTCGTGTTTTTCGAGGTATTGCTGATCGCCTCCTACGGGCTGGCACTGCATGGCCGTGGCCCGGAGCGGGTGAAAGCGGGCCTGCATTATGTGGTGCTGAACCTGGCGGGTTCGGCCCTGTTCCTGATTGCCCTGGGGTTGATCTACGGTACCACCGGCACTCTCAACATGGCCGACTTTGCGGTCAAGGCCCAGGCGCTGGAGGGTAGTGACCAGATCCTTCTGACCGTGGCGGTGTTGTTGCTGTGGGTGGTGTTCGGGCTGAAGGCGGCACTGTTCCCGCTGTATTTCTGGCTGCCGGCTGCCTATGCCAATGCCACCGCGCCGGTGGCGGCGTTGTTTGCCATCATGACCAAGGTGGGCATCTACGCCATCCTGCGCATGCAGGCACTGGCCTTCAGTGACGGGCCGCTGGCCGGGCTGGGGGCCGACCTGCTCTGGTGGCTGGCGCTGGTCACCCTGGCGCTGGCGGCTATCGGTGCCCTGGCGGCGCAACGGCTGGGTGGGCTGGTTGCCTACCTGGTAGTCATGTCGGTGGGGACCCTGGTGGCGGCGCTGAGTCTGGGGGACCCGAAGGTTGTCGGCCCCGCGCTCTATTACCTGATTCATTCCACCCTGATCTGCGCGGCCCTGTTCCTGCTCTGTGATCTGCTGCGCCGCTCCCGGGGTGACAGTGATGACCGGCTGGAATCCGGTCCGCCACTGGCCCATGGCAACTGGCTGGGCGCGGCCTTTTTTGCCGCTGCCGTGGCGGTGGTGGGGCTGCCGCCGCTGTCCGGTTTTGTCGGCAAGGTGGCCTTGTTGCAGGCGGTGCCCAGCGCGCCGTATTGGGTATTGCTGCTGCTGGCGGGGCTGGCTGGCCTGGTAGGCCTGAGCCGGGCTGGGTCCACCCTGTTCTGGCGAGTGCACGGCGACGTGGTCAGCAAGAAACTGGGGCGCCGTCGGGTGATCCCCATGCTGGCCCTGTTGCTGGCCAGCCCGCTGCTGACCGTAGCTGCGGAGCCGCTATTGCAGTTATGCGGTGGAGTGGCCGAGCAATTGGCTGACCAGACGATTTATATCCGGGCAGTACTGGGAGGTGCATCATGAAGCGCTTGCTTCCCTATCCCAGTCTGACACTGGTGCTGTGGCTGACCTGGCTGCTGCTCAATGGCTTCAGTGTGGGCCATGCCCTGTTGGGGCTGATTCTGGCGGTGGTGTTGCCGCTGGGGATCCGGCCTTTCTGGCCACAGGTGCCGCTGGTTCGTGATCGTATGGGCCTGCTGCGTTTCGTGCTGCGGGTGGCCAAGGATATCCTGCTGGCCAACCTGGCGGTGGCCCTGAAGGTGCTGGGACCGGTGAAGGATCTGCAGCCCGGGTTTGTAGAAGTGCCGCTGGACCTGCGCGACAGCTTTGCTATTACCGTGCTCACCAGCACCGTGTCGTTGACCCCGGGGACGGTGTCAGCCGATGTCAGCGAGGATCGCACCCGGCTGCTGGTGCATGCCCTGCATGTGGAAGATCCGGAGGCGCTGGTGGCGGAGATCAAGCAGCGCTACGAAGGGCCGATCAAGGAGATTTTCGAATGCTAGAGAGTGCCATCTCGTTGACGTTTGGCCTGCTTACGGTGGCCTGGGTGTTGAACCTGTATCGGCTGGTGATCGGACCCTCCTTGCCGGATCGGGTGCTGGCCCTGGATACCATGTACATCAACAGCATTGCCCTGATCGTGGTGTACGGCATCCAGGTGGACAGCAAGCTGTATTTCGAGGCTGCCATGCTGATTGCCCTGATCGGCTTTGTCAGCACCGTGGCGGTGGCCAAGTACATTACCCGCGGCGACATCATTGAATAATGCCTGGCACCTGGTGTCAGGCAAGTGGAGCTTTTATGGACGTCTTGATTGAATGGCTGGTGGCGATTTTTGTGGTGGTGGGCGGCATTTTTGCGCTGATCGGGTCCATCGGTCTGGCGCGGTTGCCGGATTTCTACACCCGCCTGCACGGTCCTACCAAGGCCACTACCCTGGGAGTGGGCGGCACCATCATTGCGTCACTGCTGTTTTTTTCCTGGCAGGAGCGCGGCCTGCAACTCCATGAGGTGCTGATCACCCTGTTCCTGTTTATCACCGCGCCAGTGTCTGCCCACATGCTCGCCAAGGCGGCCATGCACCGGGATCTGAAACGGATGAAGGGCACGCGCGGGGAGCCGTGGAAGCAGTAAAAGCGGCAAGCCACAAGCTACAACGCGGAACTGGCAGGACGAGGCGGGAGGGCCGTGCCCGCGATTTAGCGCCGGGTTTGTATTCTGGAATCGCGGAGGGGCGGGTTGTCGGTTGGCTGCAGCTTTTACCGCGTTGAAGCTTGAAGCTTGAAGCTTGAAGCTTGCGGCTTGTAGCTCGCTCGATCGTAAAAAATGTAAAAGGTGAGGCTGGCAGGAACTTTCGGAAAAACGCTGCGGTCCTAAAGAATAGCTACGGATTGGCACCCCCCGATCCCCCAGTACCCTCGCTGATCCGTAGCATTTTGGACTCCCCAATCTCTCCCCAGAGGTTGGGGCGGCAAGCCTCCCTGGCAGCACAGTCGTTCCCTTCCCCCAAGATTGCTGCCAGGGATTTTTTTTGCCTGCCGTTTGTGCTGGCAGGCCTCAGCAAACTGCAAAATCTTCGCGTTTTTATCTCAGCTTGCTGGCTCTCATCCAGTATCAAGCAATCGTTGTGCCAGATTTCCCCGTGTGGTTATTACTGCTTCTTGATCAGTGAGATAGGACATTTTTCAGCGTTCATCCGGGTGTTCGTGGCGCACCGTGGTGGGACTGGAGTGCCCTTTAGCGCCAGTTTTGTGACGCACATCGACAGTCGGGCAAAAAAAGGGGATGAAGGGCTGGAACTTTTTCCAGAAAACGGCAGTCTCTATAAGTGCGACGGGCTGGAACCCCCGATCCCCCAGTACCCTCACCGGTCCGTCGTGTTTTACCCCGGCCCTCTTCCCCCAAAGAGACCGGGGTGGCAAGCCTCCCCGGCAGCAAGTCGTTCCCTTCCCCCAAGAATTGCTGCCGGGGATTTTTTTGCCTGGAAGAAAGTGGCGAGGTACGGGTACCGAGTTGCGAAAACCTTTCAGAATCCCCAATGCTTCGTTAACACCGCTTGCCTGCAAGCCATTGGGCATTTTCCAGAGGCCCAGGGCGTCAGTAGGCCGGCTGCCACAGAGGCAGGTTTCGAAACTCGCGACTCGTCACTCGCTCCGATCAGGTGCTGCTATCTCCAGCCATTCCCCCAGTTTCTCCCAGGCGTCATCGCAGCCGGTACCGTTGGTGGCGGAAAATAATTGCAGCGATAGGGGTGCGGGGTGTCCCTTGAGCTGGCTTTGCACCTTCAGCAGGGTGGATTTGGCCGCGCCAAACTTCAGTTTGTCGGCCTTGGTCATCAGGATATGGATGGGCATGTTCGCCTGGGCGGCCCATTCCAGCATCATCAGATCGAAATCCTTGAGCGGATGGCGGATGTCCATCATCAATACCAGCCCCACCAGCACTTGGCGTTCGGTCAGATAGTGGTCCAGGTGCTCCTGCCATTCGTTACGTTTGCTTTTGGCGACTTTGGCATAGCCGTAGCCGGGCAGGTCCACCAGCCGGCGCTCGTCGTCCAGGGAAAAGAAGTTGATCAGCTGGGTGCGCCCCGGGGTTTTGGATGTCCGCGCCAGGGATCTCTGGCCGGTGAGGCGGTTGATGGCGCTGGATTTGCCGGCGTTGGAGCGGCCGGCAAAGGCCACCTCCCGGCCCTCGTCAGGCGGGCACTGGTCCAGGCGCTGGGCACTTTGCAGGAAACTGGCCTGATGGAGCAGGATCTCTGCTGGATGTTGTGGCATAACCTTACCCTTCACATGGAATATGACGGCGCGTGCCAGACTGGTATATAATCCTGTCCGCCTGACCCTCCTGGCGGTTGCCAGGGCGGTCGACGTTCTACAAGGGTTTGGCGGGAAAGGCAAATCCACACTTCGCCAGCGGTTGACGCCAGCATAGCAGAGGTAGGATATGAAGGGTTTGGTAGCAGGTATTGCATTGATCATGATGGCAGGAGCGGCCAGCGCCGCCACAGTGGAAGAGCGCTATAATAGTAGCTGCACCTTCTGCCATACTTCCGGCGCCGCCGGTGCCCCCAAGGCTCACGATGAAGCCGCCTGGAAGCCGCTGTTGGGCAAAGGGATGGATACCCTGGTGAAGCACGTGAAGGAAGGGTACAACGCCATGCCGCCTAAAGGCATGTGCAACGATTGTAGCGACGACGAATACCGTGCTCTGATTGAGTACATGTCCAAAAGCAAATAAGACGCTGTACGAAAGGATAGGCCATGAAGTTTTTCAAACTGTTCGTGCTGATGGCGGCTGCCGTAGTAGCCAACCCGACTCTGGCTGCAGGTGATGCTGAGGCCGGTGAAGCAAAAGCCGCTACCTGTGCGGCTTGCCACGGCCCCGGTGGTAGCAAGCCGATTGCGGGTAACTATCCGAAGCTGGCGGGTCAGGGTGAAGCCTACCTGGTCAAGCAGCTTCAGGATTACAAGTCCGGTGATCGTGAAAATGCCATTATGGCTGGTCAGGTCGCTAACCTGAGCGAGCAGGATATAGCAGATCTGGGCGCCTATTACGCTTCCCAGGAAGCCGAGGCCGGTCAAGCTGACCCAGACTGGGTCGAGCAAGGCGCCAAGCTGTACCGCGGCGGTGATATGGCCAACGGCCTGCCGTCCTGCTCCGGTTGCCACGGCCCCGCGGGTCAGGGTGTCGATGGCGCCAAATACCCGCACCTGGCTGGCCAGAACGCCCAGTATGTGGAAGAGCAGCTGAAGGCTTTCCGTGCTGCTGGCCGTAATGACCTGGGTGATAACGTGGTCAAGCGTACCAATGATCCTGCCAGCATGATGCAGACTGTTGCTGCCAAGATGAGCGACTCCCAGATCAAGGCGGTAGCCAGCTATATTACTGGTTTGTCCAAATAGAGCTGATTGGTTACGGTTTGTAGAAAAGGCAGCCTGCGGGCTGCCTTTTTCGTTGTTATCATGAAAAGATAAATGGCCCCTCCCTGCGCTGACGGTTTTTTTGCCTGGCCGCGGGAGAAAATAATGATTCCGACGGTCCTACCGTGCGGAGACCAACAATAAGGAGAGGAACCAATGCTTCGCTTTGTGACGGCTTTGCTGATGAGTCTGGGCCTGGCAACCACTGCGGTTGCGGCCGAAGAACATGCCCGTTTTGCTGTGGATACCCACTACAAGATTCTTGATGTGCCTGGCAATGTGAGTGACCCCAGCAAGGTGGAAGTGCGGGAGTTCTTCTCCTATGCCTGCCCCCATTGTTACTCTCTTGAGCCTGCGGTAGATACATGGCTGGAATCCAAGCCGGACTTCATCGATTACGTACGCACGCCGGTGCTGTTTCTGCGTAATGCCGAGCCCTTGGCCCGCGCCTACTATGTGGAAGAAACCCTGGGGCTGACAGAGGAAATCCATGCTCCCCTGTTTGATGCTATTCACAAGCACCGTGAGCCGCTGTTCAATGAGCCGGCGCTGGCCAACTTCTTCCGCAAATACGGCGTAGAGCCGGACAAGTTCAACCGCCTGTACAGCTCCTTCGGTGTGTCCACGAAGGTCCGTCAGGCAGAGGCGCTGACTAAGGAATACAAGATTCCGGGCGTGCCCAACTTTGTGGTGAACGGAAAGTACCTGGTGTTGCGCGAGAACCTGAAGACCCCCGACGAGCTGTTCGAGGTCATCGAGTATCTGGCCAACAAGGAAAAGACTGGCGGTTGATGTAGACCCCTATGCTGCTGGATCGTGCGCGAACCGCCTATCGAGACTGGAAAGCCCGCCCTGCGGGCTTTTCCTTCGCTCGGCAAGGGGTGCGACGCACCCGTCAAACTCGTGAAATCCTCCTTCCTGACACGAGCATCAAGCTGCTCAGCTTCAATATCCAGGCCGGTATCGGTAGCCAGAAGTTTGGCGATTACATCACCGGTAGCTGGAAGCATCTGGTCGCGCACCCGCGTAGCGTAGAAACCATTGAACAGATTGCCGAGGTGCTCAGCCACTTCGATGTGGTGGGTCTGCAGGAGGTGGATGGTGGCAGCCTGCGCTCACGCAACATGAATCAGCTGATGCACCTGGCATCGTTGGGCGACTTTTCCTTCTGGCACCAACAACTCAACCGTAATCTTGGCCGCCTGGGCCAGTTCAGTAATGGCTTTCTCAGCCGTCACCAGCCCTTTGAGGTCAAGGATCACCGGCTACCCGGGCTGCCCGGTCGCGGTGCCATTCTGATCAAGTATGGTCACCCGATACAGCCTCTGGTGGTCGTGGTGGCCCACCTCGCCCTGGGGGAGAAGGTACGCAATACCCAGCTTGCCTACCTGGCCAGGCTGCTTGAAGACTATAAGTATGTGGTGGTGATGGGTGACTTCAATTGCCGCCTGGAGCACCTGGAAGCCTCGCCGCTGGCAAGCCTGGGGCTGCGGACCGTGGAGGCAGACAGCCTCAACACCTATCCGAGCTGGGCCCCGGATCGACATATCGACCACATCCTCCTTTCCCCGGCGCTGCAATGTCGTCACACCCGTGTGCTGGCAGACTGCCTGCTCTCCGACCATCTGCCTCTGGCGACGGAAATTCTGATTCCGGACGAGGTGGTTGCGGCGACGCGGGAGCATCGGTTGCCGCTTATCAGTTAACAATGAACAGTGAATAGTTCGCGATTGAGTTTATGGGTTACTCCAGCCTTTGAGGCCGCGCCACATTATGGGTCGCGGCCTCTTGCGTTGGGGGGGGGTAGAAAGCGTTGCCCGCTTTTCACTCTTCACTGTTAACTATTGAGTCCCATAACTGGCCCATGGGGAAAAACATGAAGCGAATGCTCTATCTGCTTTGCGTGCTGTTGCCGGGCGCTCTCCTTGCCGATTGCCCCAGGGTGTCTGGCCAGGAAGACGATCGCAGTGCCAATGCGGGCTGCCTGATTCTGAACGAAGACAAAGTGCTGCTGATCACCCACCGCTGGGGTGGCAAGCTGGGGGTGCCCGGCGGCACCCGGCAAGCGGATGAATTGGCACAGTGCACGGCGTATCGGGAAACCCATGAGGAAACCGGGCTGGATGTGACCGTGGGCCGGCGTCTCAAAGTGATGAAAAATGGCTTCCATCTATACGATTGCAAGCTGTCGTGTTCTCCGGGAAAGCTGGATGTGCCCGCTTCTGGTCGCCTGGAAGTGAGGGCGATAGGGTGGTATCGACTGGATGAACTGGACAGGGAGAGCTGGCGTTTCTCATATCAGTTCGAGGACTTTCAGCAATTGCTGCGTGAGCAGGTTGGCTCCAGCGTTGCGTCTTCACGGGGAGGGTGCTGACACTGACAGTGTCGTCACGACAGTAGGGATCCCCTTTTTATGCTGATTGACGATGCGGCTGCGGCCGCCGGATCGGTTTGGTTCACTGGTGACACTCCGCCTGCTCTTCTGTCATGGTGCAGTTGATTTTAATGTCGGGGTGACGACAGGAGGAGGGGGAATGACGGGGTTTTCCACATCGGATCTGGCCTTGCTGTTGTATCAGGCCGCTCAGGATAAAAATCGTTGGCCGGTGTTGGTGGCGGCACTGCAGGAAACAGCCAACCCTTTTGACGACGATGCTATCTACAGGAATCCGGCCGCCAGGCGAGAGTTGCTGGATCAATTGCTGCCTCATATCAGCCAGGCGCTGGACATGGCAGACCGGTTCGAGTCTCAGGCGGTATCACAGAATTTGCTGGATCGGACACTGGAAATGCTGCCGATGGGAGTGGCATTGCTCGATGATGAGTTGAACATCATCATGCTCAACCAGCAGGCCGATCGAACCCTGGCAGAGCATGAAATGCTGGCCAACCATGATGGCCATTTCAAGATCAATAATCGTGAGCAGCATAAACTGCTCCATCATTATATAGAGCGATCTCTCGAGGACGGCAGCAGCCACGCCTTGATGCTGTCACCGGGGAATCCCCGCTCCGTTTCTTTGCTGGTATGCCCTGCGGATCTGGTAAAAGACAGAGACGACAATGATCCCCCCGCCGTGACTCTGTTTTTATCCAATCCGGACTTCCAGTCCTTGATCGACGAGCAAACACTGACCGACCTGTATCGGTTGTCCGCTGCGGAGGCAGAGCTGACTCGTGATCTGATTCATGGTTATGATCTGCGCAGTATTGCCCAGCGCCGTCAGGTCTCGGAGCTGACGGTACGTACCCAGTTGAAATCCATTTTTCGGAAAACAGAAACGGCGCGGCAAGCAGAGTTGGTGTCGTTGGTGCTATCTGGCCTGGCTCCTCTGCGGGGTAGAGAATCTGTCACCGCGAAAGTGGCTGATGACATCGGCGAATCGACGGGGTTACGTTATTGCAAGGGCGCCCACGGGCAGAGGCTGTGTTTTGCGGAGTACGGCGATCCGCAGGGTGTTGCAGTGATGTTCTGTCACAGTGTGCGCGGTTCCCGTCTTGAGGTGCCTGGCGGCGACAGTGTGTTGCGGGACATGCACATCCGGTTAATCATCCCAGAGCGCCCTGGTTATGGTGATTCGGAGGCACTTGACGAACGGACTGTGGATGACCTGGCCGAGGACATGCGGTGCCTGGCCGATCATCTGGAGCTACCGCAATTCCATCTGCTTGGTTACTCGCTGGGTGGCTTCCTGGCCCTGCACTGTGCAGCCCGGTTAGGAGATCGAATCAGCCGTCTGGGGCTGGTTTCCAGCCTGGCGCCACCGGGCAAGGAGGCGGGTAAACCGTTGAAAGGCATGATGCGTCTGGCGGTTGCCCTTGCAGACAAGGCGCCTGGGCTGGCGGAGACCGTGCTGGACCATATGGCGCGCACGATTCTGAAAAACCCTCGCCGCCATTTGGGCTCGTCGGTGGATCGCAAACTGCTCGCCGAACCGGATCACCAGGAGCGTTATTTACTGGCGCTGAGAGAGTCGTGTCGACAGGGCTCCATGGGGTTCGTTCAGGATTTGCAGGCGGTGGCTCGAACGCCGTTACCGGAACCGTCATCACTGGCGTTGCCGGTTTATCTCTGGCATGGCGAACAGGATGGGCAGGTGCCTGCTGATCAGGCCATACAGCTTGACCGCTGGTTGACCAACAGCGAGCTGACGCTGCTGCCGGACGGCGGGCATTTTTTTATCTATTCCCGCTGGCCGCAGATTCTGGCCAACTTTGTGGCTGAGTAAGGCAGTGTTGGGATCGGCTGCCCTCAGGCCTGTTGCGTGATGGCTTGTGGTACCGAACCGGCCAGTGCCTCAATAAACTCTCGCCAGCATTCAATCACCGGGTAGCGACCCTGGTCTTTCAGTACATGAAACCGGGCGCCGGGGATCGCCTGGGCCATCAGCCTGGCTGGTTCCAGCTGCACGCTGCGATCCAGGGCGCCGTGCCAGACCAGGGTAGGAATCGCGATGTCCTCCAGCTCGAACCCCCAGGGCCGCAGCACCCGGAGATAGTCATCTATGATCACTCTGGCGCCCTGAAACCAGCGCTGCCGTAATTGCGGCAGGGTGATTGCCTGCACGGCCGTGTCGTTGATCAGGCTGGCGTCCTTGTCATCCAGCACCCGAGAGAAAAAGGAAAAGAATTTTTCCGGAGAGCGGTTCACGCCACGCAGGGCCAGTTTGCCCAGAGCGATGAAGAGCCGTGGATCGCGGTCGACCATTTTCAGCAGACGATTATGCATTGGGTCCAGTTGCCCGGCCTGCATGTATTGCCAGGGCACGATGCTGCCAATGACTCCGACCCGCTCGAACAGTGACGGGTACCTGGCCGCAGCGGCCAGCGCGTAGGGCCCGCCGAAACAGTAGCCGGCCAGAATGGGGCTTTGCAGGTTCAGCCGTTCGCAGAAATAGCGCAGGTCTGCCGCGAAATCGACGAAATTGCCGTTCGGGCAGGGGCTGGAAATGCCGAACCCGGGGCGCACTACCACGAGTACCCGTAATCCCTGGGAGACATACCAGTCATGGTGGGGTTCGTGGCAGGGCATATTTCCGGCCTGGTTTTCCATTACCAACAGGGGTTTGCCTTCCGGACAGCCGTACTCGAACCAGCTCAGTACCCTGTTATCGGGCAGCACCATGAAGCGCTCCTCGCGCCCGTCATGGGTGCGCAGGGACGGTGTAGCAAGCAGTGCATGGCTCATTGCCCGGCTGACCAGGGCGACTTGGCTACTGATGCCGGTCTTGCCCATGATCGATTTAAGCTGGGTGCGTGCAGTGTGTACGCTGACGGAGAGCAACTCGGCACTCTGACCAAGATTGCCCACCTTGCAAAGCAGGTGTAGCAAGCGGGCTTCTGCGGGAGAGATGCCGAACAGGTTGGCCAGCGACTGAACTGATGGCGCAGCGACGCTCCGGTCGGCAAAAACCCAGACCACGGTAGTAATTCGCGACACGTCATCGGGTGCATCCGAGCGGAATACCGGCATGCACAGCAGCACCAGTTTTTCCTGTTCCGAGTGCAGCAGCTGGCTGTCGCGGCCCCGTTGTAGGCGAACAACCTGTTGCAGTTGCTGTTTGAGAGTGGGGTCGCTGAGCATCAGCGCGCCGCCATCGGCCATGCGTAGCGGGCCCGAGGCCATGATGCGATCTGCTGCCGAATTGTGTTTTACCACATGTAGCTGGTCATCCAGCATCAGCATGGGCCAGGGTAGACGGTTGGTCATGTCGTTGAGGAGATGGTTCTGGTCTTCCTGGGAATGCATGTGGTTGCTGCTGCGCACGGCACGATCCAGGTGCTGCAGTAGCGATTCCATGGATTCCAGGTCCTGGTTCTCCTGCTGGCACCAGTCGATCATGGGCTCCAGCAGCTCGCCCCAGTCACCCGGCGAGAGAGCTGTTTCGTAGATGCGTCCTATCAGGGCATCCCATTGTTTTCGTTCGGCATCCATGTGAATTCCCCTGTTCCCTCTATGAGAACTGTATCAAATTTTGGGGAAAAGGTTAGGTAGGCCAAGACACCGTGGAATGATTACGGTGTTGGGAATGGTTCGCTCTCTTTCGACTCAGGGTGAGCCTGATCCGAAGGAGAGCGAACGAAGAGAGTTATTGTGCAGAAGCCAGCGATTTCATTAGCCCTGGATAGATGGCATCGGCTGCCTTGATAGCATCCTGGTAAGTGCTTTCATTGGCGTAGTGTGTTTTTAAATAACGAGCCATGTCATCCAGGTTGCGGAATGAGAGGTCTGAAGTGGTGCGGATGTAATCCATGCCCCCGGAGCTGTTGATGGCGGTAGTTCGCCCCACTTCCTTGCCGAGTTTTGAGCCGAGGATGCCGCCAATGAAAGGCACATTTTCCAGTGCTTTCTGCCCCGCATAAGCGCCCACGGTGGAACCGATCGCACTACCCATATTCGCGTTGATGGCCTTGTCGACCCATTCCGCGAGAACACCGTCACTGGTCCACGGGTTCATATACTCACCGCTGTTATCCGGTATCAGCAAAGCCGCAGTGACATTGTCCGATTGGCTTTTTCTGGTGGCGGCCATGGCGGGCGGTGGTGTCCGTGAGGTGCTACGAATCATGGAGGCAATCAGATCGCTGGACAGGCCCATCCTGCGCAAGCGTCGGGTTTCTTCATCATCGAAGCTTTTGTAGGGGCCTTGTGTCTCTGTTCTGGCAGCTAGCACTGTCTGGCTGGTCCCTTTTTTGATGGCATCTACCAGGTCAATGACTCGCAGATCTTCAGGCCCGATAAACCACAGGGCGTCTTCCTCTGGGAGCATTGCTGCGTAGCCTGGAAAGAGCGCGACGTTTTCCCGATGCCAGTCTAGCGCGTTGCCACGGGGAGTGTGGCTGGCCAGATTGCCGAGAATGTCACCGGCAAACAGGCTGCGAGGATTGTCGATCAGCCATTGTCGCTGTTCCAGGATGTCTTTCCCGGCCACCTCTTGATCGTATTGATGCTTTTCAGCAGTAACCCATTTCTCCAGCGCTTGCAGGTGGCGACGCATCATATCGTTGGACAGGTCCTCGGAGGCGATGGCCGGGTCTTTTTTTCCAACGAAAAGCGCAGAGGGAGAATAAACCGATATATAGCTTCGAATCTTGCCATTGGCCTGGGAGGTGAAAAGGGTTTCGCCTCCGGTTGCCACTGAGAGTTCGCTATCAAACTCTATATCGGAGCTGCTGGGCAGAGTGAACAGGGAACCGATATACATGAGGAAATGGCCCCAGTTCATTTTGATCGTGGAGTTTTCCATGCTGACAGCCAAGTTGGCAGATTGACTGGGTGATGCGTCAGCGGATAGCCCTTGTATCTGCGACTCCATGGAGTTTTCGATAGCAGAGGTTATTTTTGTCCATTCCGGGCTTTTGACCATTTGAGTTTTGCTGGTCACTGTTGCAGGGGCCGCTTGAAAAGCAACGGGCAATGAGACGCTGCCTGTCTCGGGAAGCACTTCTCCCTCTGTCGGCACATAACGATAGGACATGCAGCCGCTAACCAGGAGGATGCTGGTCATGACCAGGGTGAGAGGGTAAACGGATCGAATTGACATAGTGGGTTCCTGAATCAGCGCGCCGAGTTGGCCACGGCGGTTTGCAGGCCCGGATAGATCTTGTCGGCGGCCTTGATTACGTCCACAAAGTTGCTCTTGGTGCTGTGGGTGGTGGCCAGCCATTGCGCCATGTCACTCATGGAGTTGAAGGAAATGTCTGAGCTGCTGCGGATGAAGTCCCAGCCGCCGGACGCTTCCAGGGCGGTGTTGCCGCCCACGGCCTTGCCAGCCTTGGAGCCCAGGAATCCGCCCAACATGCCGCCGAAGGGCACATTTTCCAGTACCTTGTTGGCCGCGTAGGCGCCAGCAACGCCACCGACTGCGGAGCCGGTGGCCTTGCCCATGGAGACGTTGATGGTCTTGTTGACCCATTCGGCGGTGACGCCGTCGCTGGTGTATGGCGAGAGGAATTGGCCGCTGTTGTTCTTGAGCGCCAGGCCATCGATTTTCTGTTGCTGGATGGCGGCCAGCTGTTCGCTGGTTTGCTCGCGGCGCTCCAAGACTACGTCACGGGTGCCGGCAGTGCCCGGAGACATGATGCTTAGTCGTGCGAAGGTGCCTGGCTCTCCACGCATTTGCGCAACCAACTGGTGCAGAGTCTGGCCGGCAGTGGGAGTCATCTCTCCGTTCTTGCCATCGCCGATGGCAACGATTAAATCGCCGCTCTGTAGCAGGCCGCTCTCTTCCGCTGCGCTCAACGGTACCAGGCTTTCCACTTTCAGAAAGTGCTTGTCTTCAGTCTGGTGGATTCGGATCCCGAGCAGACCATCACCGAGAGGTTCATCGCTTGTCGATACGCCCTGGGCTCCCGTCGAGTTCGGGTCGAGAGTAGCCCAAACCTGCTGACCGCCTTTGCCATAATCAATACAGCGCCAGGCACCGACAGTGTGTTCGGCCTGGACCTGAAAGCTTCCCGAAGGGACCACTAGGGAGTGGTACATCAGCTTGCCAGATGACACTTCGGTCTGCAGGCAGGCGGCGGTTTTGTTGTCACGGGCCTGAAAGACCTGCTTTTGATAGGCCTCGGAACCGGTTGACGATGTAACCGGGCCGTTGACGGTGGTCACGGCGGGGCTGCTTGTGCCACCTTGTTGATAACTGGAGGCGCAGGCGGCGAGTAGTGCAGAACCCAGCACGACCGCCCCCAAGCGGATGCAGGTAAAAATACGTTCCATGATGGTGTCTCCTGATAATACCTGTCCCTGCGGGCGGTCGTTCCCGTGGCGCCCGCGGACAGTAAAAGGGTTAGCGGTAAAGAATGTTGTCTTGGGTGGCCTTGCTCATTTCAAAGCCGTCGCCCCACACCAAGGTGCCCAGCTCCATGTCTACCATTTCGAAAGAAATGTAGTGGTAGCGCTGGCGCATCTGGCTTTGCCGATCAATGGCGTCCTGGGAGGTGATGGTGGCGAACATCTGGTAGTCGACCCCGGCGGTGGCCTGGGTCTTGCGGATGGTGCCGCCGTCCACCAGCCCTTCGCGTTTGATTTCGCGCTCTTTCTGGATGGCAGCCAGGTTCTGACGGTTCACAAACACCATGCGGCCATTGGCGGCGCGAGTCAGCTCGATCTGCAGGCGCTTGGCCAGCATGTTGAGATTGATCACCGAGGTGCTTTCGTTCTTGAAGCCCTCCATATCGATCAGTACCCGGGGTGGGGTGGCGCGGTTGGAGACCATTGGATTGGACAGCAGGCTGCGCATCATCTTGTCGGTCATGGCGACCACGTCCTGGGATTCGATGCCAACCCCTTGAACGCGTCCGGCGCTGCCCACGTCCTGGTAGACGGTGGGTTGTCCGGCGGCGTTATCGACCCGGGACGGCGCACAGGCGCTGACCAGCACAGCGGCACCGAGGATGGCGATGGATTTGAAAGCTTTCATGGTGTTCCCCTCATGGAATTCGTGGATAGATACGGTGCTTACTGGCTCATCTGGGCCATGGTATGCAGAGCAATTTCCTTGCCGGTGGCGCTCATGGGCTGCGGGCGATCGCGCTTTTCGAAGCCGCTGTCAGCCACCACCCAGGTATGCTGGTCTTCACTGCCCGGCGGTTTGCCATCGGTGTTGAAAACCGCGAGCAAGCTGGCATCTTTCACGGACAGCACGCGCACCTGGTACAGGCCATCGCGATCAAATTCGCTGCCGACTACCAGTTCCAGTACGTAGTCTGCTTGCTGGGACAGGGCGCGCATCTGCAGGCGTAACTGATCCGGTGAGGCGCGTTCGAAGGTGCCGTCTTCCAGGGCGTTATCGGTAATGCGTTGGGCCATGGCTTGATCAATGACGGTGGCGCCGCCTTGCTTGAAGGCGCTGATGAGTCCGCTCTGCAAACCCAGAGCGACGGCGTTGCGATCGCTGGCAGGTAGCCCGCCGCGGCGTTCCTGTTCCATGGTCAGTGTGGCGCGGCCTTTTTCTTCACGGGCATCCTTGCCGGTCACGCTTAGCTCGCCCTTGGCATTCAGGCTGCCGCGATAATGGCTGTACCAGTCGCTGACGCGGTTGGGGAATTCACGATTCCAGAACACCGCAATACGTGGTTTTCCCTGGTCGGGAAAGGCCTGACGAAAACGGCTGATGATGTCCTGCTCGGGCGGGCGCTGAGATTGATCACGCAGGCTTTCCGCGTAGGCTTCCTCGCTCATGGGAACCTGGGCCGGTGCCATCATTTCGGTAGCAGGATGGTCCTGTTGAGAAACAGCCTGGCTGCTGAGAAGCCAGGTAACGGGGAGTACGAGAAGGGTCGACGTTTTCATTTTGCCTGCCTCACTTCCACCCGGTATTTCAGTTGCGCGGTGGTGGTGGATTTTTCCAGATAGACACTGGTGGAGTTGGCGGGAACCACCACTCGTTGCCAGCGGGGAGCTACATCGGTAGGAATTTCGGATTGATCGAAGAACTGGGTGCGTGCTTCGAGGATGCTGTTGTAGTCGGTGTGATTGCGCAGTACGACGAAGACTTCGGAGGTATTGGCCGGGGTACGGCGAATGCCATGCTTGTCGGTAGTAATACGGAAGACCTTGTCAGGACCGGGAATGCCGCCGCTGAAATTACGGTTCAGATCGTAATCGGTAAAGGTGACGCTATTGTAGGTAGTGGGCGCTGTGCGCTGTTCCAATTCAAGCTTGCTGCTTGTCTGGCAACCGGCAATCAGAGCGCTGGCCAGCAGGCTGGCGGCGATGGCGAATTTCGCGTGCATGGTGTTCTCCATAACGTGGGTTAACGGGCACTGGCGAAAATGACGCCGTTGCCATTCTTGTCGAAGAAAATGCGGGCGGGTTTGCTGCCCGGCGGCTGGGTGATACCGGCCTTGTTGGTGAAGGTGACACTGGCGTTCTGGGTGTCCGGGGAAAGCCGGGCGCTGCCCAAATGCAGGGTGTCGGGCAGGCTGCTCCAGTAGCGAGTGTCAGCGCGTGTCTTGGCTCGAGCAGACATGCCCTGGGCGGCGACACCAATGGCGGTAATGGTGTTGAAGCCGGCGGCAAGGCCGCCACCGGCACCGGCGGCGATCCCAGTGATCAGGCTGTTGTCGCTGAGGCTGGTCATGGCGTCGCCCACGTTGCCGGTGGTCTGCTTGAACTGCACCTTGCCTTCGATGATGCGATCCACCGCCCGGCCGCCCCGGGTGGAAGCCTGGAAAAACACATCTTCCGCCGGGTAGAGGGTCTGATTGAGGCCATCACCGGAAATTGTTGCGCGGTTCTCGGTAAAGCCCTTGCCGCGACGGTAGACCAGCTCATAGTGACCGACGCCGTCGGCCAGTTTGCGTGGTGAGGTGCCGGTTTCGGCCACGATCAGGGTGTTGTCGCTGTCATCGGGGACCGGGCCGTCGGGGCGGAACTGACGGTATTCCTCGAAATGCTCGCCGGCGAGTCGCTCGTTGCCATCCAGTCGCGCCGCCCAGCCGGTCAGATAGACCAGTGAGGCAAAGTCGGTGGTGTGCTGCTCTTCTTCGGCAAAAGCATCCTGCAGCAGGCCATTGAGAAAGGTGGCGCGGGCATTACCGTAATCGCCATCAATCAGGTAAATCAGTCCGCGATAGTAATAGACCATGGAGCGCTCATAGGGCTCGCCCTTGAATTCCTTTTCCCCTTCTTCGTACCAGAGGCTGCGTGCCTTTCGCGCGGCATCGTTGTCTGCATAGACGCTTTCGATATTGGCGATGGCCTCATCCAGGGTGCGTCGGGCGGTATCCAGATCTCCGGTTTTGAACGCGGTGGCACCGATTTCCATCAGATTCAGCACTTCATTGCGGCGCCCTTCCTGGAACAGCTTGCGCCAGGCGGGCTGCAGGGCTGCAGGCTGGCTAGCTACGTATTCCTGCTTGGCTGGGTCCAGCGGCGTCACCGCATATTGCTTGGGCCCGGTGGCGCAGGCGCTCAGCAGGCCGGCTCCGATCAGTGATAGCAGGAATTTTTTGCAAGCATAAAGGGGGCGTTCCCCTGAAACAGCAGGCGTAAACGTGTTAGCCATCAACTTCCCCGTTGGATGGATGCTTTTTGGTGTCGTGCGGGGCGTCCCCTGACCCTCACCCGCGCGAAATCGTTAGCTACAAGTATTGAGCAGGCGCAGAGAGGCGCGCATCCCCCATATGGGGGATATTAGTAAATGAAGCTGTCGGAGTTCAGTAAATTGCAGCCAGATGGCGAGCATTAAGCTTATGCCTCAGTAGGCTTTTTGTAGCGATGTTAAATGTATTGTGTTTCCTGCCACAAAAAAATTGAGACAAATATCGCATTTTGCTAGCTTCGCACCTTGGAATATCAAAACCAACTCAGGGAAGGGACATATATGAAGGGAATTTTTGCCCTCACCCCCCTCGTTGCTGCGCTATTGATCGCCGGTTGTGGCGGCGGAGGCAGTAGTGGCGGGGGAGGCACCTCAAGCAATGACGGCGGGTCATCTGGCACGGCTCTTAAGGGCTCTGCGGTGAAAGGGCCGCTGGCCAACGCGGCAGTCTCGCTGTATGCCGCTGATCCGAATCAGCCTGATGGTCTTGGCGAACTGCTGGATAGAGGTGATACCAATGGTAGCGCCGCGTTCTCAGGGGTTTCGGTGCCCGATGGCACTGCAGGTTCTGTGATCGTTGAAGTTGTAGCAGATGCGGACACCATTGATTTGACCACAGGCCAGGCGCCGGTCATCAGCCGATTGCTGTCCGTCTCTACTGCGGAAGACATTGCAAACGGTGGAACGAATTATCCTACCCCCCTTAGTACGCTGGCTTTGCAGTTAGCTCTGAAAAATGCAGACAGCCCCGACGGAGGCTTTGCCGGTAATGATGACGGCAATGTTTCCCAGGATGAGTGGCTTCAGGCTCTGGGGATTGCTCAGGAAAAAGTGAAGAGCGCTCTAGGGTTTGACCTGCTTGGTGATGATGTCGATCTGTTTTCCAGTCCTCCTCTAATCACTTCTGCCGACGATGACCAGGCCAAAGTGGTTCAGCTGCGTACGGCTGTGGAGGCTGTATCTGCATTGGCGGCAGAGCTTGCCAAAAAGGCGAAAGAGGCAAATGCCGCCAGTGAAGAGTCTGCTGACAGCATGTTCTCTGCGCTGCTGCAGGATTTCTCTGATGGAACGATTGATGGCCAGTCAGATGGGCAGGCCCTGAATGCCTTCAGTGACATCCCTAACCTGGCGACAGAAGTCACTCAGGACCCGTCAATGCTGGTTATTCCCGGCACAGATGGCGTCACGGTTGGTCAGACCAACACGGTCGTGGCCGATGAAACGGCGGATACGGGGCAGGCTGAAGTGGATACCAGCACAGCCTCAGCTACACCTGCCGATCCCGCCCCAGCGAAGGTCGAGAGTGACCTTGACGGCGATGCAGACCCGGACAGTACCGATCCTGATATCGATGGCGATGGTGTCCTGAACGCCGACGATCCTGCACCTGGCAACCCTGATCGTGATGACGATGGTGTTGTCGATGGTGACGATGCCTTCCCCGATGATCCTGAAGAAACCGCTGATTCTGACGGCGATGGCGTGGGCGACAATGCGGATGCCTTCCCGGAGGATGGGAGCGAGACCGTGGACTCCGATGGTGATGGTGTCGGCGATAACGCTGATGTGTTCCCGAATGATCCGGAAGAAACCGCTGATTCTGACGGCGATGGCGTGGGCGATAATGCGGATGCCTTCCCGGAGGATGGGAACGAGACCGTGGATTCCGATGGCGATGGTGTCGGCGATAACGCTGATGTGTTCCCGAGCGATCCAGAAGAAACCGCTGATTCTGATGGCGATGGCGTGGGTGATAATGCGGATGCCTTCCCGGAAGACGAGACCGAGACCGTGGACTCCGATGGCGATGGTGTCGGCGATAACACTGATGCTTTCCCGAACGACTCAGGAGAAACGGCAGATACGGATGGTGATGGTGTGGGGGATAATACTGATCCCTTCCCGGAGAACCCCGATGAAAGCGCCGACTCTGACGGCGACGGGGTCGGCGATAATTCAGATGCCTTCCCTGATGATTTTACCGAAAGTGAAGATGCCGATGGTGACGGCTTTGGTGACAACGTAGCTGATCCAGATCCCACTGACCCTTGTGTACCCAGTACCACTGTTAGTGCCTGTACCGGTACGACTGTCGAGGCAGTATGGGGTGAAACCAAATGGAACGAAGCGAACTGGCAATAAGCCGGTTCGCCAACTAATTACGGAAGAAGGAACGACACAATGAAAAAATTTATGATGAGTGCTGTGGCTGCTGCAATGGCAAGTTCCGTGGCTGTGGCGGAAGTATCCGTGCCAAATATTTTTACGCAAGGTGAGAATGCGGTTGCGGAAGAAGTAAATGCCAACTTTGGTGCACTGGTGGCTGCGATAGAAGAAAGCAATAGCCGCATTGCTGCTCTTGAGGAGCAGCTTGAAGAGGCTGTCTCCGTAGATGTGAAAGGGTCAAGCTATTTAGTTCAAAGCTCTTCCGTGTCATTAACAAGGTTTGAAGGAGACCCTGACGGGGAGGTTGACCCCATGGGATCTGGGCTGGAGCTAGTGGTTGAAAAATTCACTCTGACATTTAATGAAGACCAGACAGTTGATCTGGCCTTGGATTTTGAATATAAGGCCGAGAGAAATGGCCAAGAAAATCTTAAGATTGAAGAGACTACAGAGGAAGAGGGTGAGCAGCTTTTTTGGAGTCAGGAAGGAAATAGTATCCAGCTTTCGGATTCACTGGGTGGAGAACCAGTAGTAGAATTCGTTGTGGCTGAGGGGGCGAATATAATCTATTCTGCAGATGTTGAGGTCGTTCGGAATGAGTTTAGATCGGCTAGTGGGTGTGGCGTGGATTTCCTTTTTGCCTGCTATGAGGACTACTTCGATAGTGGCACGCTGATGGGTGTTCGTCAGAGTTCTGCTCAGTGATATTGAGAAAATTTAGCGATAATCGAGTGGGCCATAGTGGTCCGCTCGATTATTTATCCCTTCCTAATACCGTGTTTCCGCCATCCCCGAAAACTGCTTGGCCAGATAGGTGGCATAGTTGTCGGTCATGCCGGCAAGAAAATCCAGTGCCCGCATGATGCACTGATAAATCCTTTCCTGTTCCGGCAGCGTCGCCAGATCCTCCGGGAAACTGTGCCGGCCAATCAGGTCGATGATGCGTTCGTGTCGGTAGTTTCTGGCGTTGTCGCAGGCATGGGAAACCGCTGCTTCAATCAGGCCATCCAGTAGTGCGCCCATCACTTCAAACGCACCAATTTCCAGTTCGATTTTTCGTGGATGCTCGAACACTTTCGAGCGCGCCAGTTGCTTGGCGTTTTCCACCACATCCCGTACCGCCGGTTCGCAGTGGCTGATCAGGTCGCCTTCCATCTTGCCGGCCAGCAGATTGTCGTGGTTGGCCACGAAGGCCTCCACACCGGCTTCGATAAAACGTTCGATGATCTTGCCGCGCAGTAGTGCGGCCTTGCGCCCGTCACGCAGGTCGGAGTGGATCAGATCGCGGACCTCCGGGGTGTCCGGCAGGGCCGGTTGCAGCAGGGCATAGACCTCGTCCCAGTGCAGCAGGTCCATTTCCAGGCCGTCTTCCAGATCGATGATGGCATAGCAGAAGTCATCGGCAGCTTCCATCAGATAGGCCAGCGGATGGCGGCAGAAGCGGCCGGGGGAGATTTCCCGCAGGCCGGTGGCGGCGGCCACTTCCCGAAAGGCATCGGCTTCCGAGACAAAAGCACTGTACTTGCCGGGCTTGCTGCTGGCGGCGCCGGCATCGGCGGACAGCCAGGGGTATTTCAGGAAGGTGGCCAGGGTGGCGTAGGTCAGGCGCATGCCACCGTCGTACTGGTGGTACTCGCTCTTGGTGATGATACGAAAGCCCTGGGCGTTGCCTTCGAAGAAAGTCAGATCGCTTTGCTGGTGGGCGGGCAACATATCCAGAAACCGCTGGCCGCGCTCCTGGAACCAGGCGCGGATGGCCCGTTCACCGGTATGGCCAAACGGCGGGTTGCCGATATCGTGCCCCAGACAGGCGGACTGGACGATGTCGCCAAAGTCGGTGGCGCTGACCGTGTCCGGCAGCAGCTGCCGTTGTTGCAGCCGTTCGCCCACACGGATGCCCAGGGTGCGGCCCACGCAGGAGACTTCCAGAGAGTGGGTCAGCCGGTTGTGGACATGGTCGTTGGTGGCCAGCGGGTGCACCTGGGTTTTGCGTGCCAGCCGCCGGAAGGCGCCAGAGAAGATGATCTTGTCGTGGTCGCGCAGGAAGGCGGTGCGGCCGCTTTCATCCTTGGCGCTGCGTCCGCCCAGTCGGGCCTTGTTGAGTAACTGGTGCCAGTCCATACAAAAAAATCCGCCTGCGGGCTTGATGAAAAACGCCGTCGCACCCAACGTGAGAAGAATCAATCACAGCATGTTGCCATGGGCCGTGCTGGGATGAACAGAACAGGAACGCAGTTGAACACGAACAGGAGGCGTAATGAATCTGGATAAACCCCTGCTGATGCTGGTCACCAGCGCAGCGCAAATGGGCCAGGGGCAGCAGACCGGCCTGTGGCTGGAAGAGTTCGCGGTGCCCTGGTTGCTGTTCCGGGAGAAGAATATTCCGGTGGTAGTGGCCAGCCCCCGGGGCGGTAAGATTCCGGTGGACCCCAATTCCGTGCCGGATGATGAGCAGAAGGCCCAATGGACCGAGGCCATTGCTGCACTGCAGGACACCCGACCCCTGGAAGAGATCTGGGAAGACGGTTTTGCCGGTGTCTTTGTGCCCGGTGGTCACGGCGCCATGTTCGATATGCCCGATCACCCGCTGGTGGCGGCGGTGATGGAGCGTACCTGGGCTCAGGGCGGCTTGCTTGGCGCGGTCTGCCATGGTCCGGCGGCGCTGGTGGGGCTGCGCAATGAAGATGGCACCCCACTGGTTCAGAACTGCACACTGACCTGCTTTACCAATGAAGAAGAGCGGGAAGTGGGTCTGGATGAGGTGATGCCCTTCCTGCTCGCCACGCGCCTGGAAGAGCTGGGTGCCAAACTGGATCTGGCAGACAAGTTTGTCAGTCATGCGGTGGCGGACGGGCGACTGATCACCGGGCAGAACCCGCAATCGAGCCAGGCCGTGGCTGACGCCCTGGTTGATGCCCTGTACCGGGAATAGGCCGCCGGGCATTGCGGCTCGCGGCAAGCGCTTTCTGGAATCCCACACGCCGCCGCGTTGCCGCTGACAATGCCCCCTGGCTCGCAGCGCACCGGCGACAGGGGTCTGATGGGAATGGCTGCACGGTACAGTCGCAAGCACCACCTGGAGACAAAATGCACTCCGGCACGGTTGCGTATAGACTCCGAACAGGCTCTAAGTTACGACATCGCGCCGCTGGGCGTTTGTTTTGTTATGGGAGACACAATGGGGATTTACGATTACACCGCCACTACTCTGAGTGGCGAAGACAAGGCGCTGGCCGACTTTAAAGGCAAGGTGCTGCTGGTTGTGAACACGGCCAGCAAGTGCGGCTTCACGCCCCAGTACAAGGGCCTGGAAGCGCTGTATGACGACCTGCAGGAAAAAGGCCTGGAGATTCTCGGCTTTCCCTGCAACCAGTTCGGTAAGCAGGAGCCCGGCGCGGCGGACGAGATCGGCGCTTTTTGCGAGAAGAATTACGGGGTCAGTTTCACCATGTTCGACAAGGTCGACGTGAACGGTGACAACACCCATCCGCTGTACGCCTACCTGAAAAACGAAGCCACCGGTGTGCTGGGCAGCAAGGCGATCAAGTGGAACTTCACCAAGTTCCTGATCAACCGCGATGGCAAGGTCATCAAGCGCTATGCGCCCACCGACAAGCCGGAAGCGATCCGCAAGGATATTGAAAAGCTGTTGTAGGAAGCGGTGTTTGTAGGAGCGGCGCTCTCTGTGCCCTGCGGGTATGAGCCGCGAACCGTACCAAGTACGGCATCGTAGGCAATTTCGCGGCTCATACTCGTAGGGCACAGAGAGAGCCGCTCCTACGTAGCCTTAGCCCTTGCGCCTTTCCAGCCATTCAAAGGCCGCCATCCCCGCCATCATGGCGGCGACGAATATCACTGCCTTGAGGCTGCCGGTGCCCAGTGCGACCAGCGCCGGTCCAGGACAGAAGCCCGCCAGTCCCCAGCCAACCCCGAAACCCAACGAACCGAGGACCAGCCGCCGGTCCAGTTTGCGATTGCCAGGAATCTGGATGGGGTCACCACTCCAGGCCAGACTGCGACCCCGGGTGAGGGCAAAGCCCGCCGACGCTACGGCGATAGCACCTACCATCACCAGCGCCAGGGACGGGTCCCAGGGGCCGGCCAGATCGAGAAAGGCCAGTACCTTGGCCGGGTTGGCCATGCCGGCCAACAATAACCCGGCGCCGAAAATCAGGCCGACGACAAAGGCGCTCAGTTGCGACCGGTTCATACCGCACCTCCCAGCAAATGGCGAACCACAAACACGGTGACAAAGCCGCTGCCCATGAAGGCCAGGGTGGCAGCCAGTGAGCGTGGAGACAGCCGTGATATTCCGCAGACCCCATGCCCGCTGGTGCAGCCGGCGCCGTAGCGGGTGCTGATGCCGACAATCAGCCCGGCGACAATCAGCATCGGCCAGTCGGCGGCGATGATCAGCGGGGGCCGGGTGGCCGCCAGGCTCCACAATAACGGGGCGGCAACCATGCCCAGTACAAAGGCCAGTCGCCAGGCGCGGTCACCGGGGGCGGGACGCAGCAGTCCGCCGACGATGCCGCTGATGCCGGCAATGCGGCCGTTGGCGTGAATAAATAGGGCGGCGGCCAGCCCGATCAGGGCGCCGCCGGCCAGGGCCGACCAGGGGGTAAAGGCATTCCAGTCGATAGTCATTGGGGCTCTCCACAAAAAAGGGTGTACAGGGTTTCCAGCACGGCCAGGGCCTTGGGGTCAGCAATGGAATAGTGCATCTGTTTGCCGTCCCGGCGACTGGCCACCAACCCCTCCCGGCGCAGGACGCCCAGCTGCTGGGATAGAGACGGTTGGTAAACGCCAACCAACTCTTCCAGCTCGCTGACGCTGCGCTCGCCCTCGGTAAGCTGGCAGAGCAGCAGTAGCCGGTCCGGGTGCGACAGCGCCTTGAGCAGCTGGCTGGCTTCGGTGGCGTTATCGCGCAGGGCATCCATATCCAGAGTTTGCATGACACTTCCATAAAATATATTTAAATAAAATATATAATGAATAGTTGGAGCATGCAATAGGCTGACGCGTAACCAGTACCTCGTCATTTGATTATCCGTTGGAGCTTTGCTTGCAAAGCGAAATCATGGACGCCCCCCCCGCTTCGCCTTGCAAGCAAAGCTCCAACGCAACCCGCGCGCCTTGACCTGTTTGCTGTGCAGAATTCCCGGCTGCGGAGGCTAGACCGGCAGCACACCGTAATAGACGGCGAAGAAATGGCAGACACTGCCGCCCATCACGAACAGGTGCCAGATAGCGTGGTTGAAGGGAATAAAGCGGTCGGCCAGGTAGAAAATCACCCCGGCGGTGTAAGTGATACCGCCGGCCAGGATCAGCCAGAAGCCCACCTCGTTCAATTTAGTGGTCAGTTCCCCGGAGGCGAACAGGATCAGCCAGCCCATAGCCAGGTAAATGCCCACCCGCATCAGTTTGAAACGGTGCCCGTACATGGCCTTCAGGCCGATCCCGATCAGCGCCAATGTCCAGATCACTGCAAACAGGATCCAGCCGGTCTGGCCGCGCAGATTTACCAGCAGGAAGGGCGTGTAGGTGCCGGCGATCAACCCATAGATGGCGCAGTGATCGAGCATCTTGAACACCGCCCGCCATTTCGGGTTACGCAGGCTGTGGTACAGGGCGCTGGCGCTGTAGAGCAGAATCAGGCTGGCACCGAAAATACTGAAACTGACCACTTTCCAGGGGTCGCCCTGCAGGCTGGCGGCAACAATCAGTATCACCGTGCCGGCGACACTCAGGGCGGCGCCGATGCCGTGCGTCAAGCCGTTCAACCATTCTTCCAGAATAGAGTAATCCGTTTCCGGTTGCGGGGTTGCGGTCATTGACGAGGTCTTCTTGCGGCTGGAGGAGACTGCATCATGCCGAGCGCCAAAGGCGCCTGTAAAGCGCCAATTCGGACAGATGTGCACATCAGTGTTTTCTATCGATGTAATGAAAGCAATTTTCTGTTGATAGCGCGGGTGCGGCGTTACGGTAATCCTGATCCATGGCGAAACAGGGTTGAAGTTCCTGTTCTCAAGGCCATGTCTGTAAAGCAGAGCGGAAAATCCCGCGTCACATTTGCACAGCAAGGAGCCACGCAATGATTGAACACAACAAGCAGGTTGCCGAGCAGTTAAGCAAGTTGCTGGCCGAGAGCTACACCCTTTACCTGAAAACCCACAAGTACCACTGGAACGTGACCGGTCCCATGTTCCACAGCCTGCATCTGCTGTTCGAGCAACAGTACACCGAGCTGGCCCTGGCGGTGGACACCATTGCCGAACGTATTCGTGCGCTGGGCTGGAAGGCGCCGGGTAGCTATGCGGAGTTTGCCAAGTTGTCCACGGTGAAGGATGCGGTGGGCGATCCGTCTGCCAGTGACATGATCCGTGAACTTACCGAGGATCATCGCACCGTAGCTGAACAGGCCAACCGGGTTCTGAAGCTTGCCGGCGAGCATGAGGATGAAGGCTCCTCCACAGTAGCCAGCGACCGGATCGAGATTCACGAAAAAGCGGCCTGGATGCTTTCCGCTCATCTTGATTGATAGCCAATAGCAATCATTGAGATAGAGTTAATACGTTTTAAAGATGGGTAAGTGGATGGCTATCATATGGGTATGACTCATCGAGTCACCCTCTTATCCATGTTTAAGGAGAGCCAATATGTTGGACAACCGTGAAGGGCAGCCCGTCCCCCAAGTCACCTTCCGTACCCGTGAAGGTAATGAGTGGCGGGATGTGACCACCGATGACCTGTTCAAGGGAAAAACCGTGGTGGTATTCGCCCTGCCGGGCGCGTTCACTCCGACTTGCTCCTCCACACACCTGCCGCGCTACAACGAGCTGGCGCCGGTACTGAAAGCCAATGGTGTGGACGACATTGTTTGCCTGTCCGTGAACGACGGCTTTGTGATGAACGCCTGGGCCGGTGACCAGTCTGCCGGCAACATCCGTTTTATTCCGGATGGTAACGGCGAGTTCACCGACAAGATGGGCATGCTGGTGGACAAGCAGGATCTCGGTTTTGGGCCGCGCAGCTGGCGCTATTCCATGCTGGTGAAAGACGGGGTGATCGACCGTATGTTCATTGAGCCGGAGAAGCCCGGCGACCCGTTCGAGGTCTCCGATGCCGACACCATGCTCAACTACATCAATGGTGAAGCGGCCCTTCCCAAGCGGGTCACCGTTTTCACCAAGCCGGGCTGTCCACACTGCAGCCGGGCAAAGAAGGCGCTGGCAGAAAACGGCTACGTCTTTGAAGAAATCGAACTGGGCAGCCGGGGCCTGAGCTACAGCTCCCTGGCGGCGGTAACCGGTGCCGGCACCACGCCGCAGGTGTATATCGAAGGCGAACGCATTGGCGGCGCCGACGAGCTGGACGCCTGGCTCAAGGCCTGATCAGGCCGCAGGCATCGTAAAGAGCAACCCCGTGACGCGCTCACCGTCATCGCGCGGCAGGTCGGGTGGACCCACCCGCCGTGCACCTTGATCCCCCCTCGGGCCGACATCTGTCGGCCCTTTTTTTACGGTAAATCCCCGCGGCTTTGCGAGACGTAGGGTGCACTGAGCCTAAGGCGAACTGCACCATCAAGCGCCGGGTCGGTGCAGTTCGCCTTAGGCTCAGTGGCACCCTACGCAGTCGGCGTTGGCGGTCAGGGATTCAGGGTTAAAGTCCCATTATTCGGAAGCCGTTTCCCTATACAAAGACACCACAGTCATTTCAGGTCAGAATCCGGTAGGGTTTTGAATAGGCTTCACGACACTGTGGCAAGGTATGTGATAATTGGTACTGACAAGTACCGTAATACTGGGAGAGCACGCATGGGACGTTTCTGGGCACTGGTTGGCCTGTCTCTGGTGATGGCGGGATGTGGCGATGAGCCGCCGGCGCAGGCGCCTTTACCGCAGCCGGTGAAGCTGTACACGGTGAACGGTGACAGTGCCGGGCAACTGCGCCATTACCCGGGGCGGGTGGTCGCCACGGAAGGGTCGCAGCTGGCGTTCCGGGTGTCCGGGCAGCTGGTCAAGCTGCCGGTGCGGGCTGGTGAACAAGTGAAGAAAGGGCAGTTGCTGGCGGCCCTGGATCCGGCGGATTTCAATAACCAGCTGGCCGATCGCCAGGCCCAGTTCGATCTTGCCGAGAGTCAGTATCAGCGGGCTATCAGCCTGCGCGAGCGCGGGGTGATTTCCGAAGCCCAGTTTGACGAGTTGCAGGCCAAACGTCGTCAGGCCCGGGCCGCTCTGAGCATGGCCCGTGACAATGTGGAATACACCCGGCTGAAGGCGCCCTATGCGGGTACTGTGGCGCGCACCGAAGTGGAAAATTACCAGTTTGTGCAGGCCAAGGAGCCAATCCTCTATCTGCAGGGCGACGACAACATCGATATCGAGTTTGCCGTCTCCGAACGCTTCTTTACCAACCTGCGCAAGGGGGGGGAAGACTATGAACCTACGGTACGTTTTGAGGGGGCGCCGGACCGCACCTTCAAGGCCAGCTATAAGGAACACGAAGCCAGCGCCGATGCGCGCACCCAGACATACAACATCACCCTGACCATGGCCAACCCGGAAGGGCAGGTGGTGCTGCCGGGCATGAGCGTGGACGTGGCCATTGATCTTAGCCAGATTCGCAAGGCCGCCGCCGACCGCCTGCAGGTGCCGGTGGAAGCCGTTTTCAAGCAGGATGGCAAGGAGGGCGCCTTTGTCTGGCGTTATCAACCGCAGGAGGATACCGGCTCGGTGTCGGCCGTGTCGGTCACCCTGGGCGAGGTGGTCGGTGAAGGCGTGGAGATTATCGATGGCCTGAACAGCGGAGACCGGGTGGTGAGTGCCGGTGTCCATCATCTGGAAGAGGGGCAGAAAGTCCGTGAGCTGGTGAAAGAGCGGGGGCTGTAATGAATATCGCCGCATACAGCATTCGCCACCGGGTGGTGAGCTGGCTTTTCACCTTGATTCTGCTGGTGGGCGGGATCGTCAGCTTTTCCCGCCTTGGCCAGCTGGAAGACCCGGAATTTACCATCAAGACTGCCATGGTGATTACCAGTTACCCGGGCGCTTCGCCTCGTCAGGTGGAAGAAGAAGTCACCTTGCCGGTGGAAATGGCAATCCAGAACTTGCCCTACGTGGATTATGTCACCTCCATTTCCAGCAATGGCTTGTCCCAGGTGCAGGTGGAGATGAAACCCACCTATCGGGCCAGCCAGCTCAAGCAGATCTGGGACGAGCTGAGACACAAGCTCACTGACCTGCAGCCGGAGCTGCCTCCGGGCGTCGGCACCATTCAGGTGCTGGATGACTTCGGTGATGTCTACGGGATCTTGATGGCGATCACCGGAGACGGTTATCGCTACCAGGAAATGCAGGATTACGCCGACTACCTCACTCGCGAGCTGGTGCTGGTGAAAGGCGTGGGCAAAGTCGTGGTGGGTGGCCAGCGCCAGGAGCAGGTGCTGGTGGAACTTTCCCGCACCCGACTGGCGTCCCTGGGCATCAGCCCGGAACGGATCTTTTCCCTGCTACAAACCCAGAATACGGTCAGCCCCGCAGGCAAGGTCAGGGTGGGGGACGAGTATATCCGCATCTACCCTACCGGTGAATTCCCTACCGTACAGGACATGGGGGATCTGCTGATTTCCGACCCGGGCGCCGATGAGCTGGTCTACTTGCGTGATGTTGCCACCATTGAACGGGGCTATGCGGAAGTGCCGGATCACCTTTATCGGTTCAACGGTGACGCGGCTCTGACCCTGGGGATTTCCTTTTCAAAGGGAGTCAATGTGGTGGAGGTAGGCGCGCGAGTTGAGCAGCGCCTGGCTGCACTGGAATACCAGCGGCCGGCGGGCATGGAACTGGCCACGGTGTACAACCAGCCCCAGGAAGTGGATAGCTCGGTGGGCGCCTTCCTGCTCAATCTGGGCGAGGCCATTGCCATCGTCATCGCCGTGTTGCTGGTGTTCATGGGGGTGCGCTCGGGTCTGCTGATGGGGGGCGTGCTGCTGCTGACCATCCTTGGCACCTTTATCGTCATGAAGGTGCTGGCCATTGATCTGCAGCGGATTTCCCTGGGGGCGCTGATTATCGCTCTGGGGATGCTGGTGGATAACGCCATCGTGGTCACCGAGGGCATCCTGGTGGGCATGAAGCGCGGTATGTCGAAGCTGGAGGCGGCGGTGGATATTGTCCGCCAGACCATCTGGCCGCTGCTGGGGGCCACGGTGATCGCCATCATGGCGTTCGCACCCATCGGCCTGTCTGAGGATGCCACCGGGGAATACACCAATACCCTGTTCTGGGTGCTGCTTATTTCATTGCTGCTCAGCTGGATCACCGCGGTGACCCTGGTGCCTTTCTTTGCGGACCTGTTTTTCTCCGACAAGGATGTGGGCGGCGCTGGCGGGGAGGGCGAAGATCCCTACAAGGGCAAACTGTTCGTGATCTATCGGCGCCTGCTGGACCGGGCCATTCATCATCGCGTGTTGACCCTGTCCGGCATGGGCATTCTGCTGGTAGTGGCGGTAGTAGGCTTCGGGGCGGTTAAACAGGCCTTCTTCCCGCCCTCCAATACACCCATGTTTCTGGTGGATTACTGGCTGCCCCAGGGCAGTGACATCCGTGCCACCCGCGAAGCGGTGGAGCGCCTTGAGGCGTCGCTGCTGGAAATGGACGAGGTCACCGGGGTGACCAGCACCATCGGTCGTGGCGCCGAGCGCTTCATGCTGCCCTACAACCCGGAAAAGAGTTACCCCAGCTATGCCCAGCTGATTGTTCAGGTGAGCGAGCGGGAGCAGATCGATGCGGCCCTGTCTGCCACCCGCCAACTGATTGGCGAAGAGCACCTGCAGGCCTTTGCCAAGGTGAAACGGCTGATGATCGGCCCCAGCCCGCCGGCGTCCATCGAGGCCCGTTTCAGCGGCCCGGACCCGCAGACCTTGCGCGAGCTGGGCCTGAAGGCCCAGGCGATCATGCGTGAAGATGGTGGCCTGGAAAGCATTCGCCATGACTGGCGCCAACAGGAAAAAGTGATTCGGCCCCAGTTCCAGGAAGCCCAGGCGCGCCGTGCCGGGATCAGTCGGGAAGATCTGGACAATACCCTGGCGCTGAACTTCAGTGGCCGCAATGTGGGTCTCTATCGTGACGGCAGTCAGTTGCTGCCCATTATCGCCCGCCCGCCGGAGAAAGAACGACTCAGCGCCGACAACCTTAACGATGTGCAGGTGTGGTCGCCGGTGTACGCCACCTACATTCCAATTACCCAGGTGGTGTCCGATTTCAGCACCGAGTGGGAGAATGCGCTGATCCTGCGTCGTGATCGCAAGCGCACCCTGACGGTGCAGGCGGAACCGGATGTGCTCGGCGATGAAACCGCCGATCAGGTGCTGCGCCGGATTCGCCCGGCCATTGCCGCGCTGGAATTGCCGCCTGGTTACTCACTGGAATGGGGTGGAGAATACAAAGCATCGAAAGATGCCCAGACGGCGGTATTCGGCAGCCTGCCCATGGGTTATCTGTTCATGTTCATCATCACCATGCTGCTGTTCGACTCCCTGCGACAGCCGCTAGTGATTTGGGCCACCGTACCGCTGGCCATCATCGGCGTGACTCTGGGTCTGCTGCTGCTGAATGCGCCCTTCGGCTTCATGGCGTTACTGGGCTTTCTCAGCCTGTCCGGCATGCTGGTGAAGAATGGCATCGTGCTGGTGGAGCAGATCAAGCTGGAAATGGAAACCCTGGAGCCCTTCGAGGCGGTGATGATCGCTTCCATTTCCCGGGTGCGGCCAGTGTGCATGGCGGCGGTGACCACCATCCTCGGCATGATCCCGCTGTTGTTCGATGCCTTCTTCGAATCCATGGCGGTGGTGATCATGTTCGGCCTGGGCTTCGCCACGATTTTGACCCTGATTGTAGTGCCGGTGCTATATACCCTGGCCTATGGCATCAAGCCGGGGCGGGAGGAGCATGGTTAGCTACGAGCTACGAGCTACGAGCTACGAGCTAGAAGAGACCGGCTCTGGCGTTAATGCGCGGCGCGCATCCTTTACGGGTGCGCCGTGCAATTTCGCGCCTGGCAGCTAGGAGCTAGAAGCAAGCAGTTCAATGACAGGTGCCAGCCTTCCTGCTCTCTGCCACAATGCCCGCCTGACACGATCCATTATCCCAAGGAGTCCCCATGTTGCTGGCTATTGCCGCCGTGATCGCTGGCCTGATTGTGCTGGTATGGAGTGCTGACAAATTTGTGGAAGGGGCGGCCGGTACGGCGGCCCATGCGGGTATGCCGCCGTTGCTGATCGGCATGCTGATCGTCGGCTTCGGCACCTCGGCACCAGAGATGGTGGTGTCTGCCATGGCCGCGCTGGATGGCAATCCCTCCCTGGCACTGGGTAATGCCTATGGCTCCAATATTTCCAACATTGCGCTGATTCTCGGGGTGGTCGCCGTCATGAGCCCCATCGCGCTGAATTCCGCGGTTCTCAAAAAAGAGCTGCCAGTGCTGACGCTGGTCACGCTGCTGGCGGGTTATCAGTTGCTGGATGGCAGCATTTCCCGGGTGGATGCCTGGGTGTTGCTTGCCGTGCTGGGGCTGCTGATGGGCTGGTCTATTTATGCTGCCATGAGCGGCAAGGGCGATGTACTGGCGGGGGAAGTGGAAACCGATCTGGCCGAGCATCCCCTGCCATTGAAAACCGCCCTGTTCTGGTTGGTGGTGGGCCTGGCCCTGCTGGTGGCCAGTTCCCGGCTGCTGGTGTGGGGGGCAGTGGATATTGCCCAGTCCCTGGGGGTCAGTGACCTGGTCATCGGTTTGACCATTGTGGCGATCGGTACCTCCCTGCCAGAGCTGGCATCCAGCATCGCCGCAGTGCGCAAGGGCGAGCACGATATTGCCTTTGGGAACGTGCTAGGCTCGAACCTGTTCAATACCCTGGCGGTCGTCGGCATCGCCGGTGCCATCCAGCCCATGAGTGTAGAGACGGTGGTGTTGCAGCGTGACTGGAGCCTGATGATGGTGCTGACCCTGGCCCTGTTTGTGATGGGTTTTGGTCTGTGGGGTCGCAAGGGGCAGATTACCCGCGGCAATGGTATCGGTCTGCTGGTGGTTTTTGTGGCCTATATGAGTTACCTGGGCGGTGGCGTGTTGATGGCTGCCAGCTGATCCAGCTAGTGAATTTGCAGAAAGGAAATGGATGGCGATGCAGGATACGGATATATCGGTAAAGCTGGAGCGGGGCACGTTTCTGTTTACGCTGGTGGCGGTCAGCGTGGCGTTTGCGTTGTTGCTGAAACCCTTCTTCGCCCCCATTTTCTGGGCCTGCGCCATTGGTGTGATTTTCTATCCGTTCCAGAAACGCCTGCTCGGCAAGTGGCCCCATCGTCGTAATCTGGTGTCCCTGTGCACCCTGATTTTGTGTGTGGTGCTGGTGGTGATCCCGGTACTGGTGGTGGCCTCCTCCTTCGTCACCGAAGGGGTGTCCCTGTTCCAGAAGGTGCAGAGCGGCGAGCTCAACCTGGCCGACTATGTGGACCGCATCAAGCAGGCATTTCCCTGGTTGCAGTCCCTGGCGGAACGTTTTGATATCGACCTGGAGCGGATCAAGTCGCAGACCGTGGAAGCCTTCACCGGTGCCGGCCAGTTCCTCGCCAAGCGTGCCTTGGCGGTGGGCCAGAATACCTTCCAGTTTTTCCTCAACCTGGGCTTGATGCTGTATCTGGCGTTCTTCCTGATTCGTGATGGTGATGCCATGGTCAACATGCTGATTCGGGCCCTGCCGCTGGGCGACGAGCGCGAGAAACTGTTGTTCGCCAAGTTTGCCGAAGTGACCCGTGCCACCATCAAGGGCAACCTGCTGGTAGCGGCCACCCAGGGGGCCCTGGGTGGCCTGATATTCTGGTGGCTGGGCATACCCGGTGCCTTGTTGTGGGGGGTGGTGATGGCGGTGTTGTCATTGATTCCCGCAGTGGGGGCGGGCCTGATCTGGCTGCCGGTTTCACTCTACCTCTATGCGGTTGGTGATGTATTGAACGCTACCATCCTGGTGTTGTTTGGTGTTTTTGTCATCGGGCTGGTGGACAATATCCTGCGTCCGATCCTGGTTGGACGAGACACCAAGTTGCCGGACTATGTGGTGCTGTTTTCCACCCTGGGTGGTCTGGCCATGTTCGGCATCACCGGCTTCGCGCTGGGGCCTCTGCTGGCCGCACTGTTTGTGGCCTTCTGGGGCATTTTCATACGCGAATTCAATGAGGGTGAAAGCCCCGCCGCCCTGCTCGAGCAGCAGGGCAGCAGCGAGGAACCATCCGGGAGTGAGGCATCATGATTTTCCTGCGTCTGGTATTGGCCGCGTCCGTGGCAGGCCTGTCTACCTTCGGCTGCGATGAGGACGACGACAACAGTCTGTTTTCTGACAACGCCAGAATCTATTTCCATAACCAGTTGACCCAGGTGGGTGGTGGCAGCGAAGACGATGTCACCGTGGACCTGTTCGTGGACAACCAGAACAGTCCGTTGCAGAACGATGTGGGCTACACCATTACTGGCAATGTCAGCGCCGAATCCATCGAGCTGGACGACGACAGCGAGTCTCTGTCTTTCGATGTGCGTGGCAGCAGTTCCGGCAGTACCCTGGTGAACGGCCCGTTGAATCGCACCCTCACCGCGGGTGATCGCTATACCGTGGTGTTAATGGGCGACACTACCCTGGACAACCGTCAGCTTCGCACCTACCGACATCAGCAAATGACCGTGACCAGCGGCCAGATCCGGGTGCGCTTCATCAATACCCTGTCGCGCCTATCCGGCGATGAACTCAGCGTTGCGACACCGGGCCCCGCCGGCCAGTCGCTGGTATCCGGTCTGGAGTATGCCGAAGGCAGCAACTATGTGTCGGTCAATGCCAGTGGCACCCTCGAGGTGACGGTCAATAACGAAACCCAGGGTCTGGAGATCGATCAGGTAAGCTGTAGCGTCAGCAGTGGCCGCAGCTACGATGCCATCATTGCCTACCGTCGTTTCGACAGCGACGATGACCAGATTGCCCTGTACTGCCAGCCGTTCAACTGAGCGGCTGGTACTTGGTAGTGAAGTCGTAGAAATATTCTGCCAGCAGGTTGAAGGATCCTGAGCAGCTCCCCTTGTTTTGTAGGAGCTATGCTTGCATGGCGAACTGTTGGCCGGTTTGCCATGCAAGCATAGCTCCTACAGCCCAATCCGCATTTTTTCAGTCGTACTGATGGATCCAGGTCAGGGGCTCGCCGCCCAGCAGCGTCACCCGGTTAGCATCAGGCTGTCACGGCCACAATCGAGAGAATACCGCTCACCGACCTGCAGGTGGGTTTAAACGTTTATCGGGATGTTGCGGGCAAGGAATATATCGATCGCACCCTGGCCTGCAGTGGTGAATTGACCGATGAGCAGCGCCAGCGACTGCTGGAGATTGCCGCCAAAACACCCGCTACCAATGCCGTGCGTCAGGGCACCCCGATTGCCACGGATTGGAAATAAGCGGCAAGGTGTCGACGCTTTTGGCATACTCGCGCCTCCATTGACTCAGCGGAGGCCCTTGCATGTTCAAGGTCAACGAATACTTCGATGCCAAGGTGGCATCCATTGCCTTTCAAGCCGAAACCAAGCCCGCCACGGTGGGTGTGATGGCGCCCGGGGATTATGAGTTCGGTACCAGCGAACACGAGACCATGACGGTGGTGAGCGGCGCACTGACCGTGAAGCTGCCCGGCGCTGCCGACTGGCAGACATTTGCTGCCGGTGACACCTTTGAAGTGGTGGCAGATAGCCGTTTTCAGGTAAAGGTGGCAGTGGATACCGCCTACCTGTGTCTGTACGGCGAATAACAACACGGAAGAACGGGGGATCGGAATGCCGTTATTTCCTGCCAGGGACGGCCAGTCACTGCATGTGAGAATTCTGGGGCGTGGCCAGCCGGTGCTGATGTTGCACGGGCTGGGCATGCAGGGGCGCGACTGGCTGCCTTTTGTGCTGCCATACCTGCGTTGTTATCAGTTTTATATGCCGGATCTGCGTGGGGCGGGGAATTCTGCTGCTGCCCGTTTCAACCAGGCCGATGTGTTTCATAACCACATGCAGGACATGGAAGACCTGGTGAGCCACTTTGGCCTGCAGGATTTTCATCTGGTGGGCTATTCCCTCGGTGCTACCACCAGCCTGCACTGGCATGCCCATGGGGATTTTTCTCCGGTGGGCCGTTATCTTCATATTGATCAGACCCCCTGCATTGCCAACCAGCCTGACTGGGCACATGGCCTGTTCGGTGACCGTCAGGAACACTTCTTTTCGCAATTGCGGGAGTTGCTGGTATTGCTGGACGCGGCTCCGGATCACGGGCGAATCGCCAACCTGGCCGCCGGAATGCGCGAGGCTGTACTGCGCCAGCTGACCCATATTCTCGCCCAGGTAGCCGGTCGCCCGGAGCTGCATTCCGCCTTTCGGGCTACCTCCCGCTGGTCCGGGCTGTGGGCTCGCCTGCTGCCGGTGGCGGAGCTGGCGGATATCCGTGCCTATCTGCAGGCGTATCTGTCCGGTAGTCATGATTACCGACCTTCCGCCGCAGATTTTCCGGTGCCGGCCACGGTGATTACCGGTGCCCGTTCACCCCTCTATCCCGCTGAAGGGCAGGCCGCCTTTGCCAAACTGATGGGTGCCCGTCATGTTGTGCTACCGCGCTCCGGCCACGTGCCGCTGATGAGCCAGCCGTTGGCATTCACCCGGGCGCTGGGCGAGTTTCTGGCTGGCACTGAGTGATCGTGAGAATGGATGCGGCACAAGCATCGATGTTGCGTAGGGTGCACTGAGCCCAAGCGAACTGCACCAACCCGTCTGGTTTGTGGCCCCTTGAATCTACAGCAGAATGCAATTTCGGAAATCTGGCAATAGCGGGTAGCATGCATAACTTTCCTGAGTCGGTTTCGGAGAGAGCAGGTGGTCGCCATTCACAGCAGAGCCTCCGCGCTAACGGTGCGTGCAGGCACTGATGCCATCGCCCATTTGCGCGAGTACGGGTTACGCGCCGAGGATGTGGACATTGTTCCCGGTGCTGCCGGTGGTCCCAAGGCTTTGGGTATCAACGGGTTGGACCGGGCGGTGTTCGGTGACTTTCTACCCCGGGCGCCTCGACGTCGTACCCTGATCGGCGCCTCCATCGGTAGCTGGCGTTTTGCTGCTATCGCCATGGGTCAGGATCCGGCCCTAGGGCTGGAGCGGTTGGCGGAGCTCTACACCAGCCAGCGATTTCCCAAGGGCATTACCTCCCGGGAAGTGAGTCGTCGCTGTGCGGCGATGCTCTCCGAGCTGCTGCAAGATCGCGACCAGCACATCCTGCATAACCAGGACTACCGGCTGGTGATCGTGGTGATTCGCAGCCGTGGGCTGATGGCTCGCAACGGCGGTCTGGGTCTTGGCCTGGGACTGGCCGGACTGATCGGCACCAACTTCTTCAGCCGCCAGGCCACTGGCCTGTTCATGGAGCGTGGCCTGGTGTATCCGGACGGCAGCCCCTTGCCGGTGGGGCCGCTCAATGATTTCACCACCCATCATATTTCCATGCGGGCAGAGAACCTGCGCGCGGCCCTGCTGGCCAGTGCGGCCATCCCCATGGTGCTGGATGGGGTCAGCGAGTTGCCCGGGGCGCCGGATGGGGTTTACCGGGATGGTGGCATGCTCGATTACCACCTGGACCTGCCTTATCAGAGTGCGGGCATTGTGCTCTATCCGCACTTCACCGACCGGGTGATCCCCGGCTGGTTCGACAAGCCCCTGCGCTGGCGCAACGGCGACCCCAAGCGTCTGCGTCGTTTGCTGCTGGTGTCTCCATCGCGGGAATACCTGGCCAGTCTGCCTCACGGCAAACTGCCCGACCGGACCGACTTCAAGCATTACCTAGGCGACGATGCCGGCCGCGAGGCCTACTGGCGTAAGGCGGTGGGGGAGAGTCAGCGGCTGGGGGATGAGTTTCTTGAGCTGGTGGAAACCGGAAAACTGGTGGATCGTATCCAGCCGCTGTAAGAATCCCCCGTAGGAGCGGCGCTTGAGCCGCGAACCTGCTTGCGACAGGCCGTGCCAGGTACGGTTCGCGGCTCAAGCGCCGCTCCTACGGGGAACATGTTACCCTCGCCAGGTTTCCCTATTGACCCGGATTGCCCGTGACTGAATCCAGCCCCTCCACATTGTCCCTCGTCCGCCAGCTCTGGCAGCAGACCTGGCCCATGGCGCTTGGCGTTATGTCGTTACTGGGGTTCTACCTGGTAGACAGCATTTTTGTGGCGCGGTTGGGGACGGCGTCGCTGGCGGCGCAGTCGTTTACCTTTCCGCTGTCGTTTCTGGTGATCGGGGTGCAGGTGGGGATCGGCATTGCCATTGCTGCGCTCATCTCCCGGGCCATCGGTGCCGGCCAGCAGGATCAGGCCAACCGGCTCGGTGCCCTGGTGCTGACCGGCGGCGGCCTGTTGCTGGGTGTGCTGCTGTTGCTGCTTTGGCTGCTGCAAACCCCGGCGTTTTCCCTGATCGGCGCCAGTGAAGCCATTCGCGAACTGATCCGTCCCTACTGGGCGATCCAGGTCCTGGCCATGTGGGTGGGCGGGGTACTGTATTTCGGCTACAGCCTGTTCCGGGCCCACGGCAATACCCGCTTCCCCGGGTTGATGATGGTACTTACCAGCCTGCTCAACCTGATTCTGGATCCGTTGCTGATCTTCGGGGTTGGTGACTGGGAGGGGTTCGGCCTGCCCGGTGCCGCGTTGGCGTCCCTGCTGGCTTTCTCAATCGGCATGATCATCCTGGTGTTGGCCCTGCGGGGGCAGGGCTGGGTACAGCGTCATGGCATGCTGTTACAGATGCGGGTATCTGCCTGGCCGTTCGCGCAGATCGCCGGGCCAGCCATGATCAGCCAGCTGATGCCGCCGTTGGCGGCCATGCTGGCCACTGCCCTGGTGGCCCGGGCCGGCGACCAGGCGGTGGCTGCCTGGGGCATGGCCAGTCGGCTGGAAAGTTTTTCCATCGTGTTGGTGCTGGGCATGACCATGGCGCTGCCGCCCTGGTTGGGCCGCTGTTATGGCGGAAATGACTGGGACACCGTGCGCCGGCTGATGCGGGTGGCGGCGGCCATGGTGATTGGCTGGCAGCTTCTGCTGGGGCTGGTGATGGCGTTGCTGGCGGCGCCATTGGCGAGCCTTCTGGTGGAGTCGGCACCGGTCCAGGCCTACCTGACGCTGCTGATTCGCTGGTTGCCGCCCAGTTTTGGTCTGCTCGGTGTGTGCATGCTGGTGGTCTCCGCCAGCAATGCCCTGGGCTGGCCCATGCGCGCCATGCTGATTTCCTTCCTGCGCCTGTTCCTGTGCTATTTACCTCTGTTGTGGCTGGGCTTTGAACTTGGCGGCTTTGGAGGTCTGGCACTTGGCGCCGCGTTTGGCAACCTGCTGGCGGGGGTGATGGCGTGGGGGTTTTATCAGCAGGCGTTGAAGGCAGTTGACAGTTGATAGTGGACAGTTGGCAGCTACGCGGACGGTTTCTTCTTTATCCTGAAACGTAAGAGGCCGCGCCCAGAGTTTGGGCGCGGCCTCTTACGTTTGAAAGTTGGCAGTGGCTGTTTCGCGCCGCTGTCAACTGTCCACTATCAACTGTCAACTATTATCGTTTCTCTCCCACTCCGGCGGCTTCCACAGATGTTTCAGCCGCTGTCCGATGGGGCCGCGCTGTTTGATGTCGCGGAACATATCCACGTATTCATGGCACCAGTTTACCAGCAGGTTGTTGCTGTACACCGGGCGGGTGATGCCGTATTCCACCGGTTCCTCGTCCCGTTCCGGGGTGAAGGTGCCGAACAGACGATCGAAGAAAATGAAAACCCCACCGTAGTTGGTGTCGATATAGTCCGGGTTGCGACCGTGATGGACCCGGTGGTGGCTCGGTGTGTTAAAGACGTACTCGATGGCCGGGTGCAGTCGCTTCACCAGAGTAGTGTGGATAAAGAACTGGTAGACCAGTGACAGGGCATAACATACCCCGATCCACACCGGGTTGAAGCCGACAAAGGCCAGCGGCACGTAGAACAACCAGCCACCATTGAAGATGTTGGTGGCGTTCTGACGCATGGCGGTGGAAAAGTTCATCCGCTCGGAAGAGTGGTGGGTCACATGGGCGGCCCAGAACCAGCGCACCCGGTGGGAGCTACGGTGCATCCAGTAGAAGCAGAAATCCGTCAGCACCCAGAGCAGGGCGCCCGTGAACCAGGTCAGCTCGATATCCAACAAGCGGTGGTGGTAGGCGAAGGCATATACCGGGAAGGCGATCAGGCCGGCGAACAGCAGCTCGGTGGTCTGGTAACCGGCACCCAGCATGAAGTTGCGGATGGATTCCCGGCTATCTACCAGTTCGGCATTGTGGCGGATCTTCAGGAACTCCCACAGGAATACGCCGATGAAGAAGGGCGTGGCCACCATGAAGATCAGCTGCCGCTCGTCCAGGGCCAGCCAGGGGGCGATCGTTTCCCACAGTGGCGCCAGGCCGCTGTTCTGCCACACGCTGTTGAGCCAGTCCATCAGAGCCATGGGTATCTTCCCGTTGTGATTGATGATGGAGTCATTGTGCGATGGAGGACCGGGTTTGTATTGACACTCTATGCCGTATTTTTGACAATATATGCCATTGGATGAACGGCGGGAGAGCATCATGGCCGCAGCCATGCGCGTCACCGGGGCCTGGGTGCAGTTGCTCACGGACTGGCTGGACCGGGAAAATCTGCCGGCGCCGGCCCTGCGCACCGTGCTGGACAGCCGTAGCCCGGCGGACCTGGTGCCCCTGCCGTTATGGCGTGACCTGCTGCAGCAGGCGGTGGCCCTGCGACCGGACCGGGTGGCGCCGGGGTTGTCCATCGGCGCCATGGTGCAGCCCCGCCATGTGGGCATGCTCGGCTACCTGATTCTCACCTGCCGCACCCTGGGTGAGGCCATGCAGGCCTACCAGCGTTACGAGACGCTGTTTTACGGCCAGGATATGGTGGAAGTGCTGGGCCTGGGGGATCAGATGCAGGTGCGCTGGTCCGGTGAAGATTCCACCGGGGAGCTGGCGGACACCGTTGCCATCGCTGCGCTGATCACTTTCCTGCGTCGGCTGGTGGATGATCCGCCGTCACCCGCCTCGGTGTCTTTCGTGTTTCCGCCGCCGTCGGCGACAGCCTGTCAGGCCTACGAAGCCTTCTTCGGCTGCCCGGTGTTGTTTGCCCAGTCCCACACCTGCGTCAGTTTCCCGATCCACTTTCTCGCCATGCCCCTGCCGCACAGTGATCCCAGCATGCGCAATCTGCTGGATCGTCAGGCCGGCGCCATGCTGCTGGCCCTGCCGGATTCCGACAGTTTCGACCGGGCCCTGCAGCAGGCGATGGTAAGGCTGTTGCCGGAGGCGACGGTGACCCTGCCGCGTCTGGCTGCAGAGCTGCACATGTCGGTGCGCACCTTGCAACGACGCCTCGCCGAGCGACAACTCACCTGGCGGGTACTGCTTGATCGCACCCGCGAACAGCTGGCCCGTCATTATCTGGCGGACCCCTCACTGACCCTGGGTGATATTGCGCTGTTGTTGGGGTTTTCCGAGCACAGTGCCTTCAGTCGTGCCTACCGGCGCTGGACCGGCACAACCCCGGGCAAGGCCAGAAAAACCCTGGGCCGCGCATACAAAAGCGACGTTGCTGTCTAATCCAGGCTCGTTGAGGCGTTCTCTTGATGAAAGCGGAAAGCGTTGTAGAACAGGCGTTTGCTGCCTGATCCATGGCAAGTGCTAGCCAAAATTCCCGAGGGGGTGAACATTCCTGTCATTGCTGCAAAATAGGGGGCTTGAGTACGTTGGCGCCATCCAAACGCCCCCGGAGCCTGTTCTGCGGGGCAGGCCTGAATTCAGTAAAGGGACCCCATTCATGAAGACACGTATTACCGAATTACTGGGTATCCAGTATCCGATTGTGCAGGGCGGCATGCAGAATGTGGGCTATGCCGAACTGGCGGCGGCGGTATCCAACGCCGGCGGTCTGGGTATCATCACTGCCCTGACCCAGCCCACCCCGGAAGACCTGGACAAGGAAATCAAACGCTGCAAGGAAATGACCGACAAGCCTTTCGGCGTCAACCTGACCATCCTGCCTACCATCAAGCCGGTGCCCTATGAGGAATACGCCCGGGTGATCTGCGAAAACAATATCTCCGTGGTGGAGACCGCCGGCCGTAACCCGGAACCCTTCATGCCCCTGTTCGAAGGCGCCGGTGTGAAGGTGGTGCACAAATGCACCTCCGTCCGCCATGCGTTGAAGGCAGAAAAGGTGGGTGTGGCTGCGGTCTCCGTGGACGGCTTCGAATGTGCCGGTCACCCGGGGGAAGACGATATCCCCAATCTGGTGTTGCTGCCGGCGGCGGCCAAAGTGATCAAGATTCCCATGCTCGCCTCCGGGGGTATTGGTACCGGTGCGCAGATGGCGGCCTGCCTGGCGCTGGGTGCGGACGGCATCAACATGGGCACCCGTTTTCTGGCCTCGAAAGAATCGCCAGTGCATGAAAACATGAAGCGCGCCATTGCCGAAGCCTCCGAACTCGACACTGCGCTGATCTTCCGTCCACTGAAAAATACGGCTCGCGTTTTCAAGAATGCGGTTGCCACCCAGGTCAACGAGATTGAGCGCGAAAAAGGCCAGGACATGAAGTTCGACTACATCATGGATCTGGTTGCCGGGGTGAAAGGCAAGGCGGCGTTGACCTCCGGTGAAATCGACGGTGGCATCTGGACCTCTGGCATGGTCCAGGGGCTGATCGACAGCTACCCGAGCTGTGCGGAAATCATTGATGACATCATCAGCGAGTGTGTGGGTACCATCAATCAGCGCCTTGCGGTTTTTATCAACGACTGACTGTTTCCGGTTTTAGTCTCGCTCTCCCGAGCCATAGCCAGGGCACTGCCCTGGCTTTTTTTGCCGTTTTCCCGGGCTGGTCGAGTTTTTGGATATTGCGCATGTTCCTCGGTGGGGGATTTGACGGTAAGCTGACCACGCAAAAAGGAGAGGGGATCATGAAGGGATGCATCAAGATACTGCTGTTTGCTTGTGCCATGCTGTTGTCGGGGCAGGTCTGTGCAGAGATCTACACCTGGACTGATGCGCAGGGGCGCGTCCATTTTGGTGACAAGCCTGCCGATAACGACCGGGCGCAAGCCGTCAACGTCCGCATCAATACATTCGAGAGCGTGACCTACGACAGCCTCGGAAAGGGCGTCCCGGAGCCGGCAGCGCGTGGGGGCAACGTTATCATGTATGCCACCCAGTGGTGCGGGGTGTGCAAGAAAGCCCGCCGTTACTTCAATGACAATAATATTTCCTTTACCGAATACGATATTGATAAAGACCCGAAAGCCCAGGCACGCTTTGACGCACTGGAAGGCAAGGGGGTGCCCGTCATTCTGGTGGGCAAGCGGCGTATGAACGGTTTCAGCGTCGAAGGGTTTGAAAGAATATACCGGTAATACTTCGCGCCCTATCACAAGGAAAAGTGATGTTTACGCTTTATGAATTTGCCTCGTCCGGCAACTGCTACAAGCTGCGGCTGGCCATGGCCCAGCTGGACATACCCTTTCAGCGTATCGAAAAGGATATCACCCGCGGCGAAACCCGCACTGCAGAATTTCTCGCCATCAATCCCAATGGTCGTATTCCGGTATTGGTGACACCAGATAACAGGGTGTTGCCTGAATCCAGTGCGGCGCTCTGGTATCTGGCCAGAGACAGTAAGCTGATGCCCGAGGACCCGTTTCAGCAGGCTCAGGTGCTGCAATGGATGTTCTTTGAGCAGTATAACCACGAACCCAACATCGCCACGTCGCGCTACTGGATTCATGTGCTGGGAGAACAGGAAAAGTATGCTGAGGCGCTGGCGGAAAAACAGCAGAAAGGTCATGACGCCCTGGCGGTAATGGAAACCCATTTGTCAGACCGGGACTTCTTTGTCGGCCGCGATTATTCCATTGCCGACATTGCCTTGTATGCCTATACCCATGTGGCCGGGCAGGGTGGTTTCTCTCTGGATGCTTATCCGGCGATACGGGGTTGGTTGGAGAGGGTTGAGCGGCAGCCGGGTTACGTTGCCATGGAGGCTTGATAATTCACAACATCGAATGACCGGGCGGTAGGGTGGATTAGCCTGAGGCTAATCCACCCTACGTGATGGCGCTCTGCTTGAAAGATCTATTGCGTCAGGTGATGAAAGTGATATTTCAGATGATCGTCAATAAAGCTGGCGATAAAGAAATAGGAATGGTCATAACCTGGCTGCATGCGCAAGGTGATCGGCACGCCGGCTTCTTCACAGGCGGCACTGAGTGCTTCCGGCTGTAGTTGGCCATCCGTGTAGAAGTTGTCCGCATTGCCCTGATCCACCATCAAGGCCAGCGAGCTACCATTTGCCTTGATCAGCTCGCAGGCATCCCAGGCCTTCCAGCTTTCCTGATCATCGCCCAGGTAACCGTTCAGGGCTTTTTCTCCCCATGGACATTGCATCGGATGGCTGATCGGCGCGAAGGCGGAGACCGAGGTGTAGCGCCCCGGTTTTTTCAGCGCGCAGATCAGGGCGCCATGGCCTCCCATGGAGTGGCCGCTGATGGCCTCGCGACCGTTGAGCGGGAAATGGTCGCGCAGCAGTGCCGGCAACTCATCGGTCACGTAGTCATACATGCGATAGTGCTGGCTCCAGGGCGCGCGGGTGGCATTCACATAGAAACCGGCACCAGAGCCGAAATCATAGCTGTCGTGCTCACCGGGCAGATCGGTGCCGCGCGGGCTGGTGTCCGGGCAGACCATGGCAAGGCCCAGCTCGGCGGCGGTGCGTTGCGCGCCGGCTTTCTGCATGAAATTTTCATCGGTACAGGTAAGGCCGGACAGCCACCACAGCAGCGGCACGTCGTTTTCATCGGCTGCCGGCGGCAGATAAATGGCGAAGATCATTTCGCAATTGAGTACCTGGCTGCGGTGCTTGTAGCGTTTCAGCCAGCCACCAAAGGATTTGGTGGCGGAAACCAGTTCGATATCAGACATGATTATCCTTTCTGACGAAGCCGCTGCAGGAGCACCTCGAGAGGTGCTCCTGCAGTCGGAATTCATTGCCTCTTAAAAAAGAATCACCGAACGAATGCTTTTGCCTTCGTGCAGCAGATCAAAGGCGGTGTTGATCTCGTCCAGGCCCATGGTGTGGGTGACGAATTCGTCGATCTTGATTTCGCCTTTCATGTAACGATCCACATAACCGGGCAGCTCGGTACGGCCTTTCACGCCACCGAAGGCAGAGCCTTTCCAGACCCGGCCGGTGACCAGCTGGAACGGACGGGTAGCGATTTCTTCACCGGCGCCGGCCACGCCGATGATGATCGATTCGCCCCAGCCCTTGTGGCAGCACTCCAACGCCGAACGCATCACGTTCACGTTGCCAATGCACTCAAAGGAATAATCCACACCGCCGTCGGTGAGTTCGACAATCACTTCCTGAATGGAGTTGTTGTAGTCCTTGGGGTTGATGAAATCGGTGGCGCCGAACTGCCGGGCCAGTGTTTCCTTGGCCGGGTTGGTGTCGATAGCAATGATGCGCTCTGCCTTGGCCATCACCGCGCCCTGAATCACTGATAAACCGATGCCGCCGAGCCCGAACACGGCCACCGTGGAGCCTGGCTCCACCTTGGCAGTATTGAGCACGGCGCCGATGCCGGTGGTGACGCCGCAGCCGAGCAGGCAGATCTTGTCCAGCGGGGCTTCCTTGCTGACCTTGGCCAGGGAGATTTCCGGCACCACGGTGTATTCAGAAAAGGTACTGGTGCCCATGTAATGATGCAGCAGTTTGCCGTTCAGGGAAAAGCGGCTGGTGCTGTCCGGCATCAGCCCCTGACCCTGGGTGGCGCGCACTGCCTGGCACAGATTGGTCTTGCCGCTGAGACAGAATTTGCACTTGCGGCACTCGGCGGTATAGAGCGGAATCACATGGTCGCCGGGCTTCAGGCTGGTTACGCCTTCGCCCACTTCCTGCACGATACCGGCGCCTTCGTGGCCAAGAATGGAAGGGAAGATGCCTTCCGGGTCCTTGCCGGACAGGGTGTAGGCATCGGTGTGGCAAACGCCGGTGGCAACGATCTGCACCAGCACTTCCCCGGCCTTGGGGCCGGCCACATCCACTTCTTCGATCTGTAGGGGTTTGCCTGCTTCCCAGGCGACGGCGGCACGGGATTTCATGGTGATTCCTTCTTGATGAGTAGAGGGCGTTAACGCGTTTCGCGATGCAAGGCATGGCGAATGATGGATTCACTATACGCAGACACGAATAGAGCTATAAGGCACAATTCAGCAAGAGATTATTGTCAGGTAGCAACAATGCAGCACTGGGATCGTATTGAAGCCTTTGTAGAAGTGGTGCGCCGGGGTTCCTTCGCCGATGCCGCCCGACACCTGGGGGTGTCCAGTTCTCACGTGAGCCGGCTGGTGTCGCGACTGGAGACCCAGCTGGGCACCCAGTTGCTTTACCGCACCACCCGGCGTCTGAAACTCACCGATGCGGGAGCCGTTTACTTCGACCACTGTGGTCAGTTGTTTGACGGTTTCCAGGAGGCGCTGTCGGCGATCAGTGATTATCAGCAGCGCCCCACCGGGGTGCTGAAGCTGACCTGCGCCACCACCTTTGGTGAGCGCTATATCGCGCCGCTGGTAAATGATTTTCTGGCCCGCCATCCGCAACTGTCGATACAGCTGGATTTCACCAACCGGCGGGTGGATATCATCGACGAGGGTTTTGATGTAGCCATCCGTACCGGTGCCCTGCCGGATTCATCGCTGATTGCCCGCAAGCTTTGCCCGCGTCGGGAATACATTGTCGGTTCCGCCGACTATTTCCAGCGCCATGCCCGGCCCCACACCCTGGGGGAGTTGAGCCAGCACAATTGCCTGGTTGGCTCTGCGGACCAGTGGGCGATGGATGTGGAGGGTCAGCACCGGCAATGGAAAGTGCAGGGCAACTGGAAGGGCAATTCCGGCATGGCGCTGCTGGATGCAGCCCGCAAGGGTCTGGGGTTGGCGCAGCTACCGGATTATTACGTGGAAGACGATCTGGTCGACGGTCGCCTTGTCTCGGTGCTGGATCAGTATGCCTGCACTCACACAGCGGTCTGGGTGGTCTATCCCCGTCACCGGCATCTGTCGCCCAAGGTGCGTCAGTTTGTGGATTTTCTGGTGGAGGGTATGGTGCGTTGAAAGGCGCTGATACCTTCTTGCAGGAGCGTCGCTGGCGGCGCGATTGGGAACTCTGATTCAGGCTTGGGACTCAGGCCCGGGAAATTGTTCTGCTGTAGGAGCTCCTCTTGAGGGGCGAAGACGGATGAAAAGGATGAGTCGAGCAGGTAGCAATCTATTCCGAAAGGCTCTGTCGAGTTCAGGAAGGCCTGACCGCCCTGCGGGGAATTTCTGCGCAAGCGCGGTTCGCCCCTCAGCTCCTACAGCAACTAAAATGGAGTGGATATGTATACGGGAAGTTGTCTTTGCGGCGGTGTCACGTTTGAAATCGCCGGTGAGCTGGCACCGATTCAGGTCTGTCACTGCCAGCAGTGCCGTAAGGCCCAGGGCACCGCATTGGTGACCAATATTCCGGTGGAAAACGGCAAGCTGCATTGGGTCAGTGGTGAAGCCTTATTGAAACGCTATGAATCCTCGCCGGGCAAGCAGCGGGTGTTTTGCCGGGAGTGTGGTTCGCCGATTTACAGCTGCCATGAGAGCAAACCTGGCGTGGTACGGATTCGGGCGGGGTTGTTGAATGAGCCGCTGGCCACGCGGCCTGAGTTTCATATCTATACGGATTCTGCCTGTAACTGGTGGCCCATCGACGATGGGCTGCCGCAGTACTCTGAAGGTAAATAAAGAGGCCCCGCAGTGCGGGGCCTCTTGGGAGGGGATTATTCCCCTTCCACTATGGTGCAGAAGTTGCTGAACAAGCCCAGCACAGTGGTGCTCTGGTGGTCGATGTTGGCAACTTTGCTGATGTCCGCTTTCTGTTTGGCCGTGCTGATAGAGGAGTCACCTACAGCAATCAGCCCCAGGATGTTCGTGGCACAAGATTGGCCGCTTTTGCTGATCCCGGTGCTGGTGGTTGCATTCACCGGGCCTTTCACCGAGGTGAAAAGTGCGCCATTACCCACCGGGCTGACCGCAGTCGCGCAGCCAGTGGTAATGATAACCGTTGCCCCCACAATAAATGCCTTGATCATCTTCATATTATTCAACCCTGTTATACGTTATAGGATGCTTCCTTCCTGGAAGTGCGGGCATTGTAAAATAGTTGTCACAATATTGGCAGGGAAAACAGGGATCCAGGGCAGTGCGCCGGACATTTTCTGTCCGGCGCAAAGGGGGTGCGCAGGTCTATACAGCAACGAAACTGATAGTCGATATGCAACGCATCAGAGATGCGAACGTAGTAAGCGGTTACGCCATCTCCGCTTTCAGCGCCTCGATCTCGTGAGCGTCGCTGTTGCGCGCCAGGAAGGCTTGCCAGCTTTCGGCTGCCAGGCCTTTGAGCGCCTTGGCCACACGGGGCAGCTCCGCCTCAGGCAGGTGGCCGAACAGACCCAGCAGCTTGCTGTCGTGGGCCTGCCCCAGCGCCTGGCCCAGTGCCTCGGACTGGCTACCGGTGAGCACATCCACCGCCGGCGTCAGGTGTTCCTGATCCAGTAGCGGCAATAGGGTGAGCAGCTCATCCCAGCTGTTTTCGCTGGCCACGGTGGCAATCAGGCTTTCCATGATGTCTGCTTCGCGCAGCTTGGGCACATTTACCACCATCTGCTGATGCTGGTTATCCATGGCATTCACGGCTTGTAGCAGGTTGGTCCACAGGCGCTGTTCGCTGGCCACTTCAATGATGTGACTGATGACGGTTTCGCCCTGCTCGGCCACCAGGTTGCCCATCTGGCCGCGCAGCTCGGTGTTCAGGTGTCCGTTCAGGGACAGTACCGCCGGCCACAGTTCATGGTCGGTGGCGGCTTTCAGGGTAGCTCGTTGCTGTGTTTCGCTGAGTAGTGCCAGCAGGGTGTCCAGCTTGCTCTTGTCTTCCAGGTAAAGGGCAATCTTTACCATGGCTTCGCCGTCTTCGATGCTGCTGGTGACTGCTTTCAGGGCTGACGTCTGAATCACGGCCACAAAGCGGGCCAGGGTGATGTGCTCGCCCATGGCCAGCAGGGTCTTGGCCACAGAGGCGACAATCTTGTCAGGCATGGCGGCCAGCAGGTCCCGGGAATACGTGGGCTCAAGATGGATGCAGAGCTTGGCCAGAAATTCTTCCGGAAGCTTGTCGGCCAGCTTGATGGCGCGTTCGGGGGGCAGCTCGGAGGCAATGCCGGCGGCGAGCACGGAGCCCAGTACAGTGGTGGCCAGTTTGGCGCTGGCACCGGTGGGCACCAGCTTGCTGATGCCGGCCAGGCGCTGATAGCTGTCCTGGTGTTGTTCGTAGAAGAAGCCGGATACGGCACCACGGAAGGCGGCCAGGGCGCCAAGATCCTGGCCGTCCAGGAAGGCCAGGTTGTTTTCTTCGGTTTCCAGCAGGCGGCTGAGTTTGAGCAGTTCGGCCTGAGTTTCAATATGCATGTCTATCTCCTTAACCGAACAGCATTTTCTTCACCGGGCGGCGGAAGGGCCCGGGCACGACGTTAAGTGCGTTGTTCATCGCTTTTTCGACTCTGGCGTCTTTGGTTTCCAAAGCCGCAAGGACGGTATCGGCCAGCTTGCTGGCCTGATCGGCGGGCAGGGACTCGATAAAGGCCAGCGCGTCCGCTGGCAGCCCCTTGTTCTTCAAGGTACTGATGGAATCAGACATGGTTCCTCCTTCACTACAGCGGCGCGGAGCACAGTCCGGGCCGCCCTGAATACAGGCTGTCTGGCGCAGCCTGCCTATGGCTGGCGCTACTATGCCAGCAATGGAGGAGGATGGGTGTTGCCGAAAAGCCGTTGCCGCGCGGCGCTCAAGAAAGCGCAGCGGTGAGTGTTCAGTTCGGTTCTGTGCCGATAAAGCCCATATTGCCCGCGACCGGTTGTCGATTTATCTCACCGGGCAGGTTCAGGCAAAGTCCATCTGGTCGGAGATAAAGCCCACACTGATGGCACCGGGGCCGATATTGACGCCGCCGGTGAGCCCCATGTGGCTGATCAGCAGATCTACCTGGTGCTTTTCCGTGGTGGCTTTCAATTTGCTGAAGCCGGGCATCTGGTAGACCGCGTCCGGGTCGCCGGCGTAGCTGACGCAGACGATGGGGGTCAACAGGCCCTCTTCCACGCAGGTGCAGGCGTGGGTGAACATCTTCTCCACGGCGGTTTCAAAGCCACGCACCTTGGCCACCGGGAAGGTCTGGTCCTGGCGGGCGCAGAGGATGGGTTTGATGTCCAGCGCCGAGCCCATCAGCGCGCCAACAAAGCCCACGCTCTTATCGCCTTTCTTGCGGGCTCGTTTGTGCACGTAGTAGAGATCCGGCACTACAGCGTAACCCGAGGTTTTCGGGGTCAGGTCGCTGATGCGCTGGCGGATGTCACCGACTTTCATGCCGGCATTGATAAGCCGCATGGTTTCTGCCGCCAGAACTCCCTGGCCGGCAAACAGTGTCTGGCTGTCACTGACCCGGATGCGGAACGGCCCTTCACGACCGGCGGCTTCACGGTACTTTCTGTAGTCGCCGAGGATGGCATGGGCCGCCTCCGTGGCGTTTTCGAAGATCGGGCTGCGACTCTTTGGTACCGTTTGTACCAGCGCGTAATCGAAGTCTCCCACCGCCTGTTCCAGGAACAGGGTGCGGATCTGGTCCACCGTGGGCGGAGCAGTTTCCGCATCGTGGTTCTTGTCCACTTCATGGCGGGCGTAAAACTCCCGGGCCCGTTGCGGGTCGCGGTCGTCCACGAAAATTTCCTTGCCGATGCGGATGGGCACCGGCATGACCAGGATGTTGTTAGCGTCAATAAAGTCCTTGGGCAGATCACAACCCGAGTCCACAACCAGACCGATTCTCATTGTTATGCTTCCTGTGGGAAGGGTAACAATGAGTCTAGTACCGCCGTTCCGCTGCTGGCGTCTTTTTGCGTATGGGAATGGTTAGGGGCTGTTACAAGACAGACGGTGTGTTACTGAATATTGCCGCCCACCTGGATCACCTTAAGAGTGTTGGTGCCACCATGAGCATCGTTGTAGTTGCCCTTGGTGATCAGTACCCGGTCGCCGTTCTGTACCACACCCATTTCTTCCAGGATCGCTACTGCACGGCGGTTCACTTCATCGCTGGCAATGGCATGGCTATCAAAGGGGATGGCGCGCACGCCCCGCAGAATGGCGACCCGGCGCTGGCTGCTGGGGTAGGGGGTGAAGGCATAGATGGGGATGCCGGAGCGCAGCCGTGACATCAGCCGCGGGGTGTTGCCGCTTTCGGTCATGGCAATGATGGCAGTGACGTTGCTGAGACGGTTGGCAGCCTGCATGGCGGCCATGGCGATCACTTCATCAATGTTGTCGGCATTGTCGTTGATGGGACGATCGGTGCGTCTTTCCTGCCAGGTACGCTCGGCCCCAAGAATGATGCGGTCCATGGCCTGTACGGTTTCTACCGGATATTCGCCCACCGCAGTTTCCGCTGACAGCATCACCGCGTCGGTGCCATCCAGTACCGCATTGGCCACATCGGAGACTTCTGCACGAGTGGGTTGCGGACTATGAATCATGGATTCCATCATCTGTGTGGCGGTGATCACGAAGCGGTTCAGTGCCCGTGCCCGGCGAATAATATGTTTCTGCACCCCCACCAGTTCGGCGTCGCCAATCTCCACGGCCAAGTCACCGCGCGCCACCATGACGCCGTCGGAGGCCTCAATGATGGCATCCAGAGTGGCGTCGTCAGCCACCGCTTCGGCTCGTTCAATCTTGGCAATAATGCCGCCCTGGCCACCGGCCTGCCGGTAGCGGCGGCGGGCTTCTTCCACATCTTCAGCGTCGCGAGGAAAGGAGAGGGCCAAAAAATCCACGTCCATGTCGGCGGCGGTAATGATGTCAGCCAGATCCTTGTCGGTGAGCGCCCGGGCGCTGAGCCCGCCACCCTTGCGGTTCACTCCCTTGTGATCAGACAGGTCGCCGCCCACCTGCACCGTGCAGTCCACCCGGGTACCAGTGATGGCCGTGACTTTCAGCTCCAGCAGGCCGTCGTTCAGCAGCAACACATCGCCGGGCTGGCAATCGTCCGGGAGTGGCGGATAACTCACGCCTACCTGTTGATCGTTGCCGGCGTCGTCGGCCAGGGCGGTATCCAGGGCAAAGGCCTGGCCGGCCTTCAGCAGGATGGGGCCACCGGGAAAGCTGCCGATACGGATTTTCGGACCTTGCAGGTCTGCCAGAATCGCCACGTGCTCGCCACATTGCTCCGCGCAGTGGCGAATGGTTTGCGCGGTTTGCCGGTGAGTGTCGGCGTTGCCGTGGGAAAAGTTCAGGCGGAACACATTGACGCCAGCCCGGATCAGGGCATCGAGTCGAGTCTCGGAGGACGATGCAGGGCCAACGGTGGCGACAATCTTGGTACGGCGCAGGGGGGAGCGGGACATTCGAAGCATTTCCATCAGCTGATTTTTGGTCAGCATACCATGGTGAAATGCAGGAGTGATGACAGGAAGTCGGCGGGCCCGGAGGAAAACTGGAGGCCCTCACCCGGTGACCGGGTGAGGGGTAGAGATGACTATCAAGATTTAATGCAGCATGGCGAAGGAGCAGGACTGGGCCTGACTGAGGCGCAGGAAATCGCCCATGCCCATCTTGATCACTTCCGTGTGGGTACCTGCGTTAAAGGCCAACCAGTCCTCGCTGAGCATGGTGTCATCCACATAGACCTTCATGTCATAGAGATTGCCGAAGGGCGGTTCGCCGCCGGGCTCGCAAAGAGGGAAACGGTCCTTGAAGTCTTCCTCGTGGGCCAGCCGGACGCTGTTGGCATTCAACGCCTGGCGTAACCGGTCCGGATCCAGGTACTGATCGGATGGCAACACCGCCATGGCCAGTTCACCGTCCACATCCACGATCACCGTCTTTGCCATGTGGCGTCCCGGAATATGGCTAAATTGGGCCACCTCGGAAGCGGTCATGGCAGGCGGGTGGTTATAGCAGTGATAGTTCACATTGTTGTTGTCGAGAAAATCAGCCAGTGCGCGGGCAGGCATGATAAACCTCCTCCCGGAGATGATAGCCCGGGAATAGTGAGCCGCCGCAGGGACAGTTTGTGACCGGCCCGGGCCAGCTCCATGAATGTTCATATTCAAGCTTAGGGAGGAGGGAGCAGGTGGGGAAATACGGTTATGCGCTAAGGGAAATAGCGGAATGATCTAGCTACGAGCTACGCTCGATTGGATTGGGGGTGCTCCAAGGGTTTCGCCATTTCTACGAAGCCGCGTAGGAGCACCGCTTGAGGTGCGAACCGAGCGTAGCGAGGCAACAGAGATTCAAGGATTCCACAGCGCTATGAATGAGGCCTGTCGAGTGCTTGAATGCCTGATCGCCCTGCCGGCGATTTCCTTGCTGCGCAAGGTTCGTGGCTCAAGCGCCGCTCCTACAGCGGCTCCGACTCGAGACTAGTCGCTGCCTGTCAAAGCCCCAGATTATCCAGAATCCGCAGATTCGGGCCGGCCTGGTTCATGGTGTAGAAATGCAGGCCCGGTGCGCCCATGGCCAGCAGGCGTTCGCACAACCGGGTGACCACTTCCTCGCCGAAGGCTTTCACTGCCGCGTCATCATCCTTGATGTCGTTGAGCTTGCTGTGCAGCCAGCGGGGAATGTCGGCGCCGCAGGTGCTGGAGAAGCGCACCAGGTTGGCCACGTTGAGAATCGGCATGATGCCTGGATAAACCGGGGCGTCGCAGCCGATTTTCTGCAGCGCGTCCAGATAGTAACCGTAGGCATCCGCGTTGTAGAAATACTGGGTCAGGCCGCTGTTGGCGCCGGCGTCGATCTTGCGCTTGAAGTGGGCAATATCGTCTTCGAAGCTGCGTGCCTGGGGATGCATTTCCGGGTAGCCAGCCACTTCCAGGGTGAAGTGATCGCCGGTTTCCTCGCGGATCAGCTGTACCAGTTCGTCGGCGTACTTGATCTCGCTCTGGGCATAGCCCATGCCGGAGGGCAGATCGCCACGCAGGGCCACGATACGGGTAACGCCGGCGGCCTTGTAGCCGTTGACCAGTTCCAGAATTTCCTCACGGCTCTGGCCAATGCAGCTCAGATGCGGGGCCGTATCGCCATGTTGATTGCGCAACTGGTTGACCATGTCGCGGGTGTTGTCACGGGTGGAACCCCCGGCACCAAAGGTGCAGGAAAAAAACTCCGGATTCTTGGCCAAGAGTTTCTGCTGGGTAGCCAGCAGCTTTTCTTTTCCCGCATCGGTTTTCGGCGGGAAAAATTCAAAACTGATTCTTTTGCTCATTTGGCTAGTGCCTTTTCGATCAAAAGCTATTTCACCACAGAGGTCACGGAGCACACAGAGTTAAAAATGCGCATTGAATGTGCGTTCTTTTTTCCTCAGTGTTCCCTGTGCCCTCTGTGGTAAAAATGCCTTTAGTACTTGTAGTGCTCTGGCTTGTACGGGCCGTTCACGTCCACGCCGATGTAGTCTGCCTGCTCTTTGGTGAGCTTGGTGATCACGCCACCGAAGCCCTGCACCATGTAGCGGGCCACTTCTTCGTCCAGGTGCTTGGGCAGCACTTCCACCTTGAGCATTTTTTCTTTCACGGTGTCAGAGTGCTTGGCGTAGCCCTGGTCGAACAGATACATCTGCGCCAGTACCTGGTTGGCGAAGGAGCCATCCATGATGCGGCTGGGGTGGCCGGTGGCGTTGCCCAGGTTTACCAGGCGACCCTCGGAGAGTAGCAGCAGGAAGTCGCCCTCGGCCTTGTTGCGCCATACCTTGTGCACCTGCGGTTTGACCTCTTCCCATTCCCAGGTCTTGCGCATGAAGGCGGTGTCCACTTCGTTGTCGAAGTGGCCGATGTTGGAAACCACAGCGCCTTTCTTCAATGCCTTGAGCATGTTGGCGTCACAGACATTGAAGTTGCCGGTGGTGGTGACCAGAAGGTCGGTGGTGCCCAGCAGCTCCTTGTTGATGGACGCCTCGGTGCCGTCGTTGACTCCGTCCTTGAACTGGCTGACCACTTCGTAGCCGTCCATGCAGGCCTGCATCGCACAGATCGGATCCGCTTCGGTGACCTTGACGATCATGCCTTCCTGGCGCAGGGACTGGGCAGAGCCCTTGCCCACGTCACCATAGCCGATAACCAGCGCTTTCTTGCCGGACAGCAGGTGATCGGTGCCGCGCTTGATGGCGTCATTGAGAGAATGGCGGCAACCGTACTTGTTGTCGTTCTTGCTCTTGGTGACGGAGTCATTCACGTTCACCGCCGGCACTTTCAGAGTGCCCTTGTTCAGCATCTCGTAAAGACGGTGCACGCCAGTGGTGGTTTCTTCGGTGATGCCGTGGATGTTGTCCAGCATCTGCGGGTAGGTCTCGTGGATGTAGCCGGTCAGATCGCCGCCGTCATCCAGGATCATGTTGGCGTCCCACAGCTCACCATTGCCGTCGCGACAGGTTTGCTCGATGCACCACATGTACTCTTCTTCGGTTTCCCCTTTCCAGGCGAATACCGGTACGCCGGCGGCAGCGATGGCGGCAGCGGCATGGTCCTGGGTGGAGAAGATGTTGCAGCTTGACCAGCGCACTTCCGCGCCCAAGGCGACCAGGGTTTCGATCAGTACTGCAGTCTGAATGGTCATGTGGATACAGCCGATGATCTTGGCGCCTTTCAGCGGCTGTTCGGCCCGGTACTTTTCACGGATGGTGACCAGTGCCGGCATTTCGGTTTCGGCAATATGAATCTCGGAGCGACCGTAGGCGGCCTGGGAAATATCTGCCACTTTAAAGTCGGTGAAAGTGTTCGCTTTTGCGTTCATGGTGTTCTCCATTCGTTTTTGACGAATGGGCGCCGTTGCTCTTTCTGTGTCCGCCCTGCGAGCCTCGCGGTCATGCCGCTGCAGCGCCCCTCACTGGGCAGACGTTATCGGGATGTTGTCGGCGCCGTCGCAAAGACGCCGCCGGCAGTGATGTCGTTATTAAAGCGCCTTGGCCAGGTCTGCCGCCTTGTCGGTTTTCTCCCAGCTGAAGCCTTCGCGGCCGAAGTGGCCGTAGCTGGCAGTGGGCCGGTAGATCGGCTTGCGCAGGTCGAGCATTTCGATAATGCCGCGCGGGCGCAGGTCGAAGTGCTCGCGGACCAGGTCGACGATGGCGTTGTCGCTGATCTTGCCGGTGCCGAAGGTGTTAACGGAAATAGAGGTGGGCTCGGCCACGCCAATGGCATAGCTCACCTGGATTTCGCACTTGCTGGCCAGGCCGGCGGCGACGATGTTCTTGGCCACATAGCGACCGGCGTAGGCCGCGCTGCGGTCTACCTTGGACGGGTCCTTGCCGGAGAAAGCGCCACCACCGTGACGGGCCATGCCGCCATAGGTATCCACGATGATCTTGCGACCGGTCAGGCCACAGTCACCCATGGGGCCGCCGATCACGAAAATCCCGGTGGGGTTCACGTGGTACAGGGTGTCCTTGTGCAGCCACTCTTCGGGCAGTACCGGCTTGATGATTTCTTCCATCACCGCTTCGCGCAGGTCCGCCAGCTTGATTTCCGGAGCGTGCTGGGTGGACAGCACCACCGCGTCCACGGCCACCGGCTTGCCGTTGTCGTAGCGCAGGGTGACCTGGCTTTTCGCATCCGGGCGTAGCCACGGCAGGGTGCCGTTCTTGCGCAGTTCCGCCTGTCGCTCCACCAGACGGTGGGAGTAATAAATCGGCGCCGGCATCAGGGTGTCGGTTTCGTCGGTGGCAAAACCGAACATCAGGCCCTGGTCGCCTGCGCCCATTTCCTTGTCCTCGGCCTCGTCGACACCGATCGCGATATCCGCGGACTGTTTGCCGATGCCGTTGAGTACCGCACAGCTGGCACCGTCGAAACCCTTGTCGGAGCTGTCATAGCCGATATCCAGAATGACCTGGCGAACGATGTCCTCCAGTTCTACATAGGTGCTGGTGCGGACTTCGCCGGCGACGATGGCCATACCGGTTTTCACCATGGTTTCCACCGCCACCCGTGCATGGGGGTCATCCTTGATGATGGCATCCAGAACGGCGTCCGAGATCTGATCGGCCATTTTATCCGGGTGGCCTTCGGATACAGATTCGGAGGTAAAGATGGAATATTCACTCATTACTGGAGTGCTCCCGTTATTCAAGTGTGCGTTACGTTGCCTTCAACAGGCGCCAAAAACATTAGCTGAAAGTTTAAAGTTCAAAGTTGAAAAGCGCGGGAGGGGTGTTTTGTATTCGTAAAGGCCGTGCCCGCGTTTTCATCTGAAGGTTGCAGCGCGTGGCCCAAAGCTTTCGAGCCAGCACGGTGACATCTTCGTGTTTCAACTTTGAACTTTAAACTTTCAACTCTTCCTGAAGGTGCGTACCTGCACCTGAAAACCATTGCGCAGGGCCAGAAACTGGCTTTCCTGCAACTCCAGACCGGCGCGGCCGGCCCAGTCCACCAGATCGGCTTCTTCGAAGCCAAGCCAGAAATCACCACAGGCCTCGTGAGCCCAGTGCTGGTCGTGCCGACACAGGTCGGTGATCAGCAGGGTGCCGCCTTCATTCAACTGCCGTGCCGCCGCAGCAATGGCGCTGGCGGGGGCCGGCAGGTGATGCAGCACCATGTTTAATGCCACCGCATCCACCGTGGGCAGGGTGGTGGCGCTGGCGGGCCATTCACCCAGTATCAGTTGCACATTTTTCCGTTTGGCGACAGTCAGGTTCTGGCGGGCCCGTTCCAGCATGGCCTCGGCATTGTCCAGGCCCAGCACCGTATCGAAGTGTGTCGCCAACTCGAGCAAAAACTGGCCATCCCCGGGGCCGATTTCCAGGGCGCGCTTGCCATCTGGGCCCTCCGGGCAGGACCGGGTGAGAAGCTCCAGGGCCTGCTCTGCGTACTGGCCGTAGTCGGCAATCAGTTCCTGCTGGTCGTCCAGTTCCGCATGGCGGGCAAAAAAGGCCCGGCTTTGCGCCGCCCGCTGGCTTTGTACCTGCTCCAGTCGCTCGGCAACACCGGCATCCAGGTGGCCATCATCCAGCTCATCCAGCAAGGCTCCGTGAAGCGCGCCCTCTACGCTGTCCGCCTGAGGCAGGCGGCGGCGGTAGAAGATCGAGTTGCCTTCCCGCCGCTTCTCCACCAGGCCGCCCTGGGCCAGCACCTTCAGGTGGTGGCTCATGCCGGACTGTTTCATGGCCATGATGTCGCACAGCTCCAGCACCCCGAAGCTGTTCTGGCCCAGCACCTGCAGCACCTGCAGACGTAACGGGTCTCCAGCGGCCTTGAGGAAGCCCGCCAGATGATCAGTGATCTCCGGTGCGTCGGGTGCTTGTGCATTCATAGAGAGGGAGTCTAGCGTAACGGGAAGCTAAATCAAAATAAATTGATATAGGTTTTTTGCGGACGCCGCCAAGGCGTCAGGCTGGCGGGGCGAGCGATATGTCGCCGATGCCGTCATGGCCGCCTTTCAGTGGTTTGCGGGCTGCCTTCAGGCTTGCAGCTTGCGGCTTGTAGCTATTACCCCCATGAGGGACAATAGCGCCCCTTTTCAGCCACCAGCCAGTTTGGAGCCCTGCATGTCCAGTGCCCCCGCCCGCCGTGAACTCGCCAACGCTATCCGTGCCCTGAGCATGGATGCGGTACAGAAAGCCAATTCCGGGCACCCCGGTGCGCCCATGGGAATGGCCGATATCGCCGAGGTACTCTGGCGCGGCTTCCTCAAGCACAATCCGCAGGACCCCACCTGGCCAGACCGGGATCGCTTCGTGCTGTCCAATGGTCACGGTTCCATGCTGCTTTACAGCCTGCTGCACCTGAGTGGCTACGGCGTCAGCCTGGACGACATCAAGAATTTCCGTCAGCTGGGCAGCCCCACCGCCGGGCACCCGGAATATGGCGACGCCCCGGGCATCGAAACCACCACGGGTCCGCTGGGCCAGGGTATTGCCAATGCGGTGGGCATGGCGTTGGCGGAAAAGATGCTGGCGGGCCAGTTCAACCGTGAAGGGCACGCCATCGTCGATCACTACACCTACTGCTTCCTGGGTGATGGCTGCATGATGGAGGGCATCTCCCACGAAGCCTGTTCCCTGGCCGGCACCCTGGGCCTGGGCAAATTGGTGGCCTTCTACGACGACAACGGCATTTCCATTGATGGTGAGGTGGAAGGCTGGTTCACCGATGACACCGTGGAACGTTTTCGTGCCTACGGCTGGCAAGTGATTCCCAATGTGGATGGCCACAACGCCGAAGAGGTGCAGGTGGCCATCGAGAATGCCCGCGCCAATACCGATCAGCCCACCCTGATCTGCTGCAAGACCGTTATCGGTTTCGGCAGCCCCAACAAGCAGGGCAAGGAAGAATCCCACGGTGCCGCCCTGGGTGAAGATGAAATTGCCCTGACCCGCGAATCCCTGGGCTGGAAGCACGGTCCCTTCGAGATCCCCGCTGACATCAAGCAGGCCTGGGATGGCAGCGAAAAAGGTGCTGCTGCCCAGAGTGACTGGCAGCAGCGGTTCGACGCCTACAAAGCTGCCTACCCGGAGCTGGCGGCGGACTTCCTGCGCCGTCAGGCCGGAGAGCTGCCCGCCAGCTTCCTGGAGCAGGCGGATGCCTACATCCGCGAGTGTCAGGAGAAAGGTGACAAGGTCGCGACTCGCAAGGCCAGCCAGAACACCCTGGATGCCTTCGGCCCGTTGCTGCCGGAACTGGCCGGTGGTTCCGCCGATCTGGCCGGCTCCAACAACACCATCTGGAAAGGCTGCAAGTCGGTCACCGCCGATGATGCCAGCGGCAACTACATCCATTACGGGGTGCGTGAATTCGCCATGACCGCAATCCAGAATGGTCTGTGTCTGCATGGCGGCTTGCGTCCTTATGGCGGCACCTTCCTGGTGTTCATGGAATACGCCCGTAACGCGGTGCGCATGGCGGCGCTGATGCACCAGCCCAACATTCTGGTCTACACCCACGATTCCATCGGTCTGGGTGAAGACGGGCCGACCCACCAGCCCATCGAGCAAATGGCCAACCTGCGCCTGACGCCGAACATGCGCACCTGGCGTCCCTGTGACACGGTGGAATCTGCCGTGGCCTGGAAGAAAGCCATCGTCCGTCAGGACGGTCCCTCCGCCCTGATCTTCTCCCGCCAGGGTCTGCCCTGCATGGAGCGTGGCGAGGCGCAGCTGGTTGATGCCGAGAAAGGTGGCTACACCCTGCTGCAGACCGGTGACGGCACCCCGGACGCCATCATTATCGCCACCGGCTCCGAAGTGGAACTGGCGGTGAATGCGGCCAAGGCACTCACCGGCAAGAATGTGCGTGTGGTGTCCATGCCCTGCGTGGAAGAGTTCCTGGCCCAGGATCGCGATTATCAGGAAAGCGTGCTGCCTTCCGACGTGCGTGCCCGGGTCGCAGTGGAAGCGGCCATCGCCGATTACTGGTACCGCTTTGTGGGCCTGGACGGCAAAATCGTGGGCATGAACAGTTTCGGCGCCTCCGCCCCGGCTGGCGACCTGTTCAAGCACTTCAATATCACTGCCGAGGCAGTGCAGCAGGCCGTGGAGAGCCTGCTCTAAGTGAAAGTCGCGATTAACGGCTACGGCCGTATCGGGCGTTCCTTTGTCCGTGCCCTTGCCGAGCGCGAAGGCGCCGGCTGGCAGGCACCGTTTACGCTGGCGGCGATCAATGACAAGGGTCGCCCGGAAGACCTGCTTTACCTGACCCGCTATGACACCACCCATGGTCGTCTGGCGGAGCCGGCGGAGCTGATTGAAGGCATGCTGCGTATCGGTAACCAGGCTCCCCGGCTGCTGGAACAGCCGAAGCCGGAACAGTTGCCCTGGGGTGAGATGGGCGTGGATCTGGTGCTGGAATGCTCCGGCCATTTCCGCAGCCATGCCGGTGCCTCGCGGCATCTGACTGCTGGTGCCAAACGGGTCATCATTGGTGCGGTGCCGTTTGATCTGGCCGATCAGATCGTGGTGTATGGCGTGAACCACAGGGACGTCCGCGACGATAGCAAGGTGTTGTCGGCGGCCTCCTGTACCACTCACTGCATCGCACCGCTACTGACCCGGCTGGATCAGGCCTATGGTATCCGTCAGGTACTGATGAAGGAAATCCACTCCTACACCTCGGACCAGACCCTGCTGGACCATGTCCATCGGGATCCGCGACGGGGCCGGGCCGGGGCACAGAACATCGTGCCCACCACCAGTAGTGCCATTGGGGCAGTACAGCAAGTGTTGCCGCAACTGGCGGGCAAGATAAGCGGTCATTCCATCCGTGTGCCCACGTTAAATGTGGCCATGGTGGAGCTGACCCTGCTGCTGGAGAAGACCCCTGACGGGGACAGTCTGAACCAGTGGCTGCAGCAGCAATCGAAAGAAGCCAGCGCGCTGATTGGTTACAATGACGCACCGCTGGTGAGCGTGGATTTCAACCATCGGCCGGAATCTGCCATCGTCGATGGCACCCAGACCCGGGTGCAGGGCGAGATGGTGCAGGTGGTGGCCTGGTACGACAACGAATGGGGCTATGCGAACCGACTGCTCGACTGGGTGGCGACGCTGGCTGAATCACATCAAGCTTGAATGAATGGATGCACCCGAGCGGGTGGCCGTGAATGAGGTAAGTACGACATGAACTTCAAACGCATGACCGACCTGGATCTGGCAGGCAAGCGTGTTCTTATCCGTGAAGACCTGAACGTGCCGGTGAAAGACGGCAAGGTCACCAGCGACGCGCGTATCCGCGCCTCCCTGCCCACCATCGAGCACGCTCTCAAGGCTGGTGCGAGGGTAATGCTGATGTCCCATCTGGGCCGCCCCACCGAAGGCGAGTATGCCGAGGAATTTTCCCTGCAGCCGGTGGCCGATCATCTGGGCAAGCTGCTGGATTGCGACGTGCCGCTGGTAAAAGAGTGGCTGGACGGCGTGGATGTGGCAGAAGGCCAGGTGGTGTTGTGCGAGAACGTGCGCTTTAACAAGGGCGAGAAAAAAGACGACGAGGCACTGTCACAAAAGATGGCTGCCCTGTGTGATATCTATGTCATGGACGCGTTTGGTACCGCTCACCGGGCCCAGGCGTCTACCCATGGTGTGGGCAAGTTTGCTCCGGTAGCCTGTGCCGGGCCGCTGCTGGCCAATGAGCTGGATGCCCTGGGCAAGGCGCTGAACGCACCGGAAAAACCGCTGGTGGCGATTGTTGGGGGCTCCAAGGTGTCCACCAAACTGGAAGTGCTGGAATCCCTGTCCGATGTGGTGGACCAGTTGGTAGTGGGCGGCGGTATAGCCAACACCTTCCTGGCGGCGGCCGGCCACCCGGTAGGCAAATCCCTTTATGAGAAAGACCTGATTCCGGCGGCGCAGAAAATTGCCGACAAGGTCCATATCCCGATCCCGGTGGATGTGGTTACCGCCAAGGAATTTGCCGAATCCGCTGAAGCGACTGCCAAGAAGGTGGCAGAGGTGGCCGACGATGACTTGATTCTGGATATTGGCCCGCAGACTGCCCACATCGTCGCGGCGCTGATGAAGGAAGCCAAGACCATTATCTGGAATGGCCCGCTGGGTGTGTTCGAGTTTGACCAGTTTGGCGAGGGCACCAAGGAAATGGCAGAAGCCATTGCCGACTCTGATGCCTTCTCCATTGCTGGTGGCGGTGACACTCTGGCAGCGGTGGACAAGTACGGTATTACCGATCGCATCAGCTACATCTCAACCGGTGGCGGTGCCTTTCTGGAATTCGTGGAAGGCAAGGTGTTGCCGGCGGTAGCCATGCTGGAAGCGCGGGCGAAAGACTGAAGAAAAGGTCGCTGCGGCGGTCTTTGCAATGACTGAACAGGAAACGGGCAGCATCGCTGCCCACGGAACCGAAGGGGAAACACAATGGCACTCGTAAGCATGCGACAGTTGCTGGATCACGCCGCCGAATATGGCTATGGCGTACCGGCCTTTAACGTCAATAACGTGGAACAGATGCGCGCCATCATGGAAGCCGCGGACCAGACCAATTCCCCGGTGATTGTGCAGGCCTCCGCCGGCGCCCGGAAATATGCCGGTGCCCCTTTCCTGCGTCATCTGATTCTGGCGGCCACCGAAGAGTTTCCGCATATCCCGGTGGTGATGCACCAGGATCACGGCACCAGCCCCTCCGTGTGTCAGCGTTCCATCCAGCTGGGCTTCTCCTCGGTGATGATGGACGGTTCTCTGGGTGAAGATGGCAAGACGCCGATGGATTACGACTACAACGTGCGCGTGACCCAGGAAGCGGTGGCCATGGCCCACGCCTGTGGCGTCTCCGTGGAAGGCGAGCTGGGTTGTCTTGGCTCCCTGGAAACCGGCCAGGCCGGTGAAGAAGATGGTATTGGTGCCGAAGGGACCCTGAGCCACGATCAGATGCTCACCGATCCGGAAGAGGCGGCGGACTTCGTCAAGCAAACCAAGGTGGATGCCCTGGCGATCGCTATCGGCACCAGCCACGGTGCCTACAAGTTCACCCGTCCGCCCACCGGTGACATTTTGGCCATCGAGCAGATCAAGGCGATCCACAAGCGCATCCCGGATACTCACCTGGTAATGCACGGTTCTTCCTCCGTACCGCAGGACTGGCTGGCCATCATCAACGAGTACGGTGGCGAGATCGCGGAGACCTACGGGGTGCCGGTGGAAGAGATTCAGGAAGGCATCAAACACGGCGTGCGCAAGGTGAACATCGATACCGATCTGCGCCTGGCGTCCACCGGTGCGATTCGTCGTTTCCTGGCCCATAACCCGGCCGAATTCGACCCGCGCAAGTACCTGAAAGAATCCATCACCGCCATGCGTGATATCTGTATTGACCGTTACGAGGCCTTTGGCACCGCCGGCAATGCGGACAAGATCAAGCCGATCAGCCTGGAAAGCATGTTCATGCGCTACGAAGCCGGCGAGCTGGATCCGCGCGTCAAGTAATCCAGTGCGGCAAAACAGCACCGGTATCACAACAAGGCCCCGCAATGCGGGGCCTTGTTGTATCTGGCGCGGTTATTTCTGACGGGAAGCTTCGATCCTTACCTCGTCAGTGCCGCTGAGGATCAGTTGCCCGTCTTCGCTGATATCGGCCTGGTTCACTCCTTCCAGGGCATCCAGAAACTGCTGCTCCAGTTTCATCAGCGGCTGTGGGCAGGCCATCATGGTGACGCCACCGGTCTTCACCGTGAAACTGTCATCCTCCAGCGTATAGCTGGCCATGTAATTGTTGCAGGCGGCTTTGCCAGCCAGTCGACCGGGTTCGTGGAAGTTAAGGGTAACCAGCGCGTCGCCCACGTCAGAACCATTCAGGTTATTAACTTGCCAGGCGCTGCCCTGAAGTTGCTCGCTGGTTACCATGGCAGTGGTCCCTTCCGGGTGACTACTGCAGGCGGCAAGAGCGATGGCGGCGCCTACCAGCAAGGATAGCTTTGGTGTTTGCATATCGGGTCCTTCTCGATGACGCGGTATTGGGTCGTCAATTAGTCCCCGACAGGGTGCAATAGTTTCCCTGGCATGGCTAACCCTGATCGCTGCCTGGGTTGACCGGCTCCAGGCGATTCAGGGGTTGGTCCGGTTTGGCGTAGCTCCAGCGTGCCTGGCGGTGGGTCAGGTGATAACTGTCCAGGCCTGACAGGGCCACCGTCCCGGCTTTCTCAATATCCACATAACCGTCACTGCCGAGGGCATAGCCGGGCAACTGGATATGTTCGATGGCGCCAATCACCATCACGGTGTCGTTGATCTGCAGGGTGTGGGTTTCCAGCAGCACCATGCCCAGGCGGATGCGTGCCTGCTCCACAAACGGTGCCGGGAAATCAGGCAGGTAAGCCGGCGTCAGACCGGTGGCCGTGAACTCGGACACCTCGCGCGGGTAGCGTGCGGCGGTCTGGTGGGCGGCAGGCACCATGTCGCCATGCACCTGGTTGAGCGTATAGAAGCCGGTTTCCATCAGGTACTCCAGGCTGTGCCGGTCCACGGAGTGGGGGCGAATGATCATGCCGATCAGGGCCGGGTCGGCGCCCAGATGGAAGCAGGAGCTGACAATGGACAGGTTCTCCTGGCCATTACTGGCGCGGGTGCCCAGCAGGTTTGCGCTCTTGAAGCCGGACAGGCTGTTGATCAGGTTGACCCGTTGTTGGCGTGGCAGGTCCTTGAGAGTATCGGCGGTCAGGTGCATGGTGTGCGTCCTCCTGGCGCCGTATTATCAGAAGCCGCCGTGAGTAAACCGTGGAGACCTCTTACCGGCTATGGCAAATCCTTTCGACCGTGAGCATATTGTTCAGCAGTGGCAGCCCCTCAACTGGGAAGCGTTTGATCCGCTCAGTGAATCCACCCGGCGCTACGTTGCCTACTATGGCCTGAATTTCGCAGAGCGCCTGCCGGATCTGGAGCATGGCTTCGGTTATTTCGAGGCTGCCGGTCACCAGCTGTCGGTGCATGCCTGGCGCCCTAGGGAGCCGCGCGGCACCGTGCTGGTCTGCCACGGCTACTTTGACCATGTGGGCCTGTACCGCCATATCATTGGTCATGTGCTGGAGCTGGGTTATGCGGTGCTGGCGTATGACCTGCCCGGCCATGGTCTCAGTTCTGGCCCCCAGGCGGTGATCGATGATTTTCGTACCTACCGGGATGTGCTCGAGCAATGTCTGGCGCTGGCGGATAACCACTTTCCCGGGCCCTGGCATGTAATCGCCCAGAGCACTGGCGGCGCCATCGTGATGGACTACCTGTTAAGTCGCGGTGACGGCGATGCCAACCCTTTTGAGCATGTGATCCTGCTGGCGCCATTGGTACGGCCGTTCAAGTGGTCGTCGGCGCGCTGGCTACATACGTTTATCCGTCCCTTTGCTCGCAGTATCAAACGGGTTTTCACCATCAACTCCAATGACCCGGATTTTCTGGATTTTCTTGAAAATCAGGATCCGCTGCAGGCGCGCCGGATGTCGGCAGTCTGGGTATCCGCGTTGAAAAAATGGCTGCCGGGTTTTGAGAAAGCATCACGAATAAAGATATCGCCGGTGGTGATACAGGGGGACATGGATGAAACCGTCGACTGGCGTTATAACTTGAAGGTAATTCAGGAAAAATTCCAGGATCCGCATGTTCATATGCTGCCAGGAGCGCGCCATCAGCTGGTTAACGAGGATGAGGGGTTTCGCCGGAAAATTTTCGCGATTATCGATCAATATCTCGACTGATTATCGATTTTACGCTTTGTTACTTGAGCTGTGACGCAAATTTCCCGATGGTAGCGTCACATATTGGCAATATGCCTTTTGATTGTTGTTTCAAGGAGACAAAGCATGGATAAGAAACTGATTCTGGCGATGACCGCCGGTGCCGCAATGATGAGTCAGGTAGCAGTAGCCGACCTGAACGCGGGTATCAACGCTGCTGTTAACGCCGAAGCGGATGCCAAAGCCACCGAGCAGTCTGTTCGTGATCAGCGTGATGCAGGCAAAGCCAAAGCCGAACAAATGAAGGAAGAGGCCAAGGCTCGCAAGGAAGCTGCCAAAGAGAAGGCTGAAGCAAAGAAAGAAGAAGCCAAGGCCAAGAAAGAAGCCATGAAGGAAGAGGCTGAAGCCAAAAAAGAAGCAGCCAAAGAGCGTGCTGAAGCAGAGCGCGAAGCCGCAGCAGATCGCATGGAAGCAGAGCGTGAAGCTGCTGAAGACATGAAGGAAGCCGCCAAGGCCAACGCTGAAGCCGATGTTAATGCCAGTGCCGAAGTCAATGGCAACGGTGCCAAGGCTAACGCAAATGTGAATGCCAATGCCAAAGAGAACGCCAGCGAAAAAGCCTGGTTCAACTTCTGGGATTAAGTCATTCGCTTTGCGAAAAAAAGGGCCGCAATTTGCGGCCCTTTTTTATTGCTTGAAATACAGAATTCAATACTGATTGACGCTGCCGCTCTCGCCCACCAGCACCACGTCGGCAGGCCGTTTGGCAAACAGCCCATTGGTAACCACGCCGACAATATTATTGATTTTCTCTTCCATCTCAATGGGATTAAGAATATCCAGATTGTGCACGTCGAGAATGATGTTGCCGTTGTCGGTAACAAAGTCTTCCCGGTACTCTGGCTGACCACCCAGAGCGACCAGTTTACGAGCCACATGGGAGCGTGCCATGGGGATCACTTCCACCGGTAGCGGGAATTTCCCCAGCCGTTTTACTTGCTTGGACCCATCAACAATACAGATAAACTGTCGGGCCACAGCGGCGACAATTTTTTCGCGAGTCAGTGCGCCGCCACCGCCCTTGATCATTTCCCGATGGCCGTTTACTTCATCGGCGCCGTCCACATACACCGGCAAGCTGTCCACGTCGTTCAGTGACAACACCGGAATGCCGTGACTCTTGAGTCGTTCTGCGGTGGCGTCGGAGCTTGCCACGGCACCCTTGATGCGGTCTTTCAGGCTGGCCAGGCCGTCGATGAAGAAGTTGGCGGTGGAGCCGGTCCCCACGCCGATGACTTCGCCCTCGGGTACAAAGCGGAGCGCCGCCTCGGCGACCTGTTTTTTCAGCGCATCCTGGTCCATGAAATTGTCCTGTCGTGCGGGTAAAAGAAATGTGCGGGAATTATAGGGCAGGCGTGGCGATGACTCGACCCTGGAGAGTCCCGACCTATCGCATTTATCCCGGCCAGCCCCTAGACTAGACCCTTCTGCGCACCAAACACCAACCCGGAACTCCCCATGCTGGATAAATACGTCAAACGGATACTGCAATCCCGCGTCTACGACGTGGCGGTGGAAACCCCCATCCATGCGGCGCCGTTGATTTCCAAGCGTATTGGCAACCGCGTGTTGCTCAAGCGGGAAGACCTGCAGCCGGTGTTTTCCTTCAAGCTGCGCGGCGCCTATAACAAGCTTTGTCAGCTCAACGATGAGCAGCTTCAGCGCGGGGTGATCTGTGCCTCCGCCGGCAACCATGCTCAGGGGCTGGCGCTGGCAGCCAGTTCCATGGGTATCAAGGCTACCATCGTGATGCCGCGCACTACGCCGGACATCAAGGTGAACTCGGTGCGCAATCATGGTGGAAAGGCGGTGCTCTACGGCGACAGTTTCGATGAGGCTCTCGCTCATGCCCGCAAGCTGGAAGCGCGTGACAACCTGACCTTTGTGCACCCCTATGACGATCCGGATGTGATTGCCGGGCAGGGCACGGTCGGTATGGAAATCCTGCGTCAGCAAAGTCGCGACCTGGATGCCATCTTTATCCCTGTGGGCGGCGGGGGGCTGGCCGCCGGTGTGGCGGCCTATGTGAAATATGTGCGCCCGGATGTGAAAATCATCGCGGTAGAACCGGAAGATGCCGCCTGCCTGAAGGTGGCGCTTGAGAAAAATCGCCGTGCAATCCTGCCTGAGGTGGGGTTGTTTGCCGATGGCGTGGCGGTGAAACAGATTGGCAAGGAAACCTTCAAGATCCTGCGTCACCACGTGGATGAAGTGATTACCGCCACCACCGATGAAATCTGTGCGGCCATCAAGGATGCCTTCGAGGATACCCGGGCCATCTGCGAGCCCGCCGGCGCGTTGGCCCTGGCCGGTCTGAAGAACTGGGTAGCCAAACACCAGGTGGAAAACCAGACCCTGGTGGCGATTCAGAGTGGCGCCAATGTGAATTTCGACCGTCTGCGCCATGTGTCAGAGCGGGCGGAGCTGGGTGAACAGCGCGAGGCTATTCTGGCGGTGACCATTCCCGAACGCCCTGGTGCGTTTCGTGCTTTCTGCCAGGCCCTGGGTCGGCGTGGTATTACCGAGTTCAACTACCGTTACAGCGATGACCGGGATGCCAACATCTTTGTGGGCATCCAGCTGCGACCGGGCGGGGAAGCCCTTCAGGCCTTGATGGCAGACCTGGAGGAGCGTGGTTACCCAGTGGTGGATATGAGCGGCAACGAAATGGCCAAGTTGCACATCCGCCATATGGTAGGAGGGCATGCGCCACGCCAGGATATGCAGGAAAGGCTGTTCCGGGTGGAATTTCCCGAACGCCCCGGTGCCCTGATGAAGTTTCTCCAGTCCCTGGGAGAGAAGTGGAATATCAGCCTGTTCCATTACCGTAACCATGGCGCGGCCTATGGCCGGGTGTTGGTGGGCTTTCAGGTGGAGGCCGGGAAGTATTCCCGACTGCTTGCTGATCTCAAAAAGGTGCCTTATCCCATGGTCGAGGAAAGCGACAACCCGGCCTACCGCCTGTTTCTGGACTAATACTGAACTAAATAGCGGTGGTTCGGTCACTCCATGGCGACTTTGCTGGAAGGCCAGAATTGAAATAGTTGGCACAATCACTATTTGCGTTTAAAGCGGGTGTTTTTAGCCAGTTAATGGGCCTTTTTGTTAAGAAACGTCAGCAAAGCCGGCTAAGTGCTTGACTTTACATTGCGAAATGATCAAATTTTGACCCGGTTGGCATTTTACATTTTGTAATAGCTTTAAGGTGACACTCTTGTTACGACTTTCGGGTCGCTTTGAGTATTGCTGTACCGCTTTTTGGGGATAGAAAAATGAAGAAGAAGCCGGACGCCCTGGTGCTACTGGCTGTGATATTCGGCTTGGGCGTGCTGATCAGCAGCCTGACCTACGGCGGCAACGAAAACGATTACCAACGCTACGCAGATAGCGCCGGCGTTGTTGTCAGTCACATCCAGTAGTAACAGTCAGATCTACCGGTTGGTCCCACGGGGCTACCGGTAGCGTTCCCTCCGTAACCTTTTGAAAGTCATAACCCACCGCCACCAGTATGGGTCGCCTTGGCCTGCGCGCCAGCTCTGCCAGCGTGCGGTCGTAATACCCTCCCCCCATGCCTAGCCGATAGCCGCAGGCGTCAAACGCCACTGCAGGCAGCAGAATCATGTCCAGTGCCCACAACGCCCGACCCCGATAGTGGTGTGCCGGTTCGGCAATGCCGTAATGGTTGGGGTGCATGGGGTGGTGCCGCTGCCAGAGGCGAAACTGCAGGTGGCCACGGCGGATCGGGTCCAGGCGTGGCAGGTAGGTAGTGGCAAGCTGGAAGCGGTTGTGGTCGAGCCCGGGTAGCAGATCGAGCTCGCCGTCGTTGGCCAGATACAGCGCCAGATGGCGGGCCGGGCGATGGCCTAGTGCCTGATCCAGCTGAGCTCCGACACGGTGGCTGGCCCGGCGGCGCTGGCCAGGAGTCAGGGAGCGGCGTTGCTGTCGGAACTGGCGGCGCAGTTGCCGCCGCGTAGCTGCGGTCATGGGCTGGCCAATGCAGAAATAAAGGGTGCTTCCCGGTCCGCCGCTGCGGGTTTGACCCTTGAACCGCAGGTTCAAGGTGGAGGCAGCAACCCCACCTTCAGGCTTTCCGCTCAATAGGCGGACATGCACACAGGCAGGGCAATATTTGCCCCCGGGTATTACTTTATCGGCTCGGGGACATGACCCTCTGGCGAACGGGCCAGGAAGCACTCGGGTGCAGTATAACAGTGGTATCGGGGACAGGTCAGGACTTGACAGGGAAAGGATTTCGTTGGCCTTTACTCGGAGTCGCTGTAGGAGTTCCCTTCCAGGGGACGAACCACGCGTCAGCGTGGAAATCGCCCGCAGGGCGATCAGGGATGCCGGGGATCGACAGGTCTTTCCAGAAAGGAATGCGTGTTGGTCGGGGCTTTTCCTCGCCAAGGCTCGGTTCGCGCCTCAAGCCGCGCTCCTACAGGGGGGGTAGAAACGTGGAGGGAAGAGACTACAGCTTGCGGCGGGCGTCTTCGAAGGCCTGGATTTCGTCTTCCAGGCGAGTGAGCAGGGCCTGGACGCGGGCTTCGCTTTCGGAGTCTTCGGACACCGCCTTGCGGGCGTTGAGCAATTCGTGGCTCATGTTCAGGGCGGTCATGATGGCAATGCGTTCCAGGCCGATCACATTGGCATCGCGGACTTCACGCAGTTGTTTGTCCAGATAGCGGGCGGCGGCGAGCAGGTTGTCCTGCTCACCGGCCGGGCAGGCGACGCGATACTCCTTGTCCAGTAGATGAATTACCAGGGAGTTTTCGTTAGACATGGCCGAGGGCACCGCATTGGCTGTGGATCAGTGTCAGGCAGGATGTCACGCTCAGGACTCCTGCTCCAGGGATTTCAGACGCGAAATAATGGCTTCGACCTTGTTGCGAGCCACATCGTTTTTTTTCAGCAGTTGGGCCCGTTCTTCCACCAGCTTGGCCTCGCGTTCATGCAAGGACTGGTTTTCCTGACGCAGGCGCGCACTGATGCGCAGCAGGTCATCGACGCGGGCTTCCAGTTGCCGTAGTTGTTGTTCCGTCGTCATGGCAAAATGTACGCTGTTCGCCTAAGGTGTGGACCTTTCTCGGCCCGGCGTTCCCGTAGAGCCTGTTTATTGGCCCTCACCCTGCCGGTATTTTCCGGCAATGGCATTCCCACCCGGATTACAGGTTGTTTCAACTATAGGTGTGGGGTTTGCAAGGGTCAACGAAATTCAATAGTGGTAGCCACTTAGCGCACATTATTCACGGGCTGCCTGAGAAGCTGTGCGGCGTCCGGACAGGAGCCGAGATAACCTTCCCATTCCCGCAAAACGGATAGAGTCATGTCCAACCCGATTGATTTTGAAGCCCTGGCCCAGGGCCTGGCTGCCGCCGGTGTGGCCCATTCCCCCAGTGAACTGCAAGGTGTCATGGCGGGGCTGCTGGCCACTGGCCATGGCGTTCACGATGAAGAAGTGATGGGCGTACTGGCGGCCCATACAGATATTGATGGTGGCTTTGACGGCGCTCTCTCGGTGGCACTGCTTTCATTGCGTGATCAGCTTCACGAAGGGTTCCAGGGTACCGGTCTCGATCTGGCGTTGTTGCTGCCCGGCGATGAAGAAGAGCTGGGCCTGCGTGTGGCGGCAGTGGCCCAGTGGTGCGAAGGCTTTCTGGTGGGGTTCGGTACCGGATCGGCCAACACCCATGACAAGGACCTGTCGCCGGGTATCCAGGAAGCCTTGTCCGACCTGGCAGCGATCAGTCAGGTGGCCACGCCGGACGATGACGGGGACGAGCAGGAAGATATGTTCGAGCAAGTGGCGGAGCATTGCCGGATGGCAGCACTGATGATTTACACTGAGCTGGTCATGCGCAACCAGGACAAGCCGGCACCAGCGCCGCAAACGCCACCTACCCGGCACTGAGAATCGCCGTTATCGCTGCCACTACCAAGGAGAGCTCTTGAGTATCAACCGTCAGGAATTCGATCGTCGCCGCCAGGAGCTGATGGGTATCATGGGGCCCAACAGCATTGCCATCCTGCCGGCTGCCCCGGAACGCACCCGTAATCGGGATGTGGAATACCCCTACCGGCAGAACAGCGATTTCTGGTACCTCACCGGTTTTGGCGAACCAGAAGCGATCATGGTGCTGCTGCCTGGCCGGGAGCACGGCGAGTATGTGCTGTTCTGCCGCGAACGCGATCGGGCCATGGAAATCTGGAACGGCTACCGGGCTGGGCCGGATGGTGCGGTGAGCGACTTCGATGCGGATGATGCTTTTCCCATCGGGGACATCGACGAGATCCTGCCGGGCCTGATCGAAGGCCGTGAACGGGTCTATTACGACTTGGGCCACGATGCGGAATTCGACCGTCGCCTGATGGGCTGGGTTAACAGTATCCGTGAGCGGGTCCGTTCCGGTGCCCAGCCGCCCGGAGAGTTCGTTGCCCTGGCCCACCATCTGCACGACATGCGCCTGTTCAAGAGCGCCGCTGAAATCAAGTTGATGCGCCGCGCTGCCAGCATTTCCGCAGGTGCCCATGTGCGCGCCATGCAGGCGGTAAAACCGGGCATGATGGAATACCAGCTGGAAGCGGAATACATCCACGAATTCATGCGCAACGGCTCACGTAGTCCCGCCTACCCGAGTATTGTCGGTGGCGGTGCCAATGGCTGCATCCTCCACTACATCGAAAACAGCCAGAAGCTGAAAAGCGGCGACCTGGTGCTAGTGGATGCCGGTTGCGAGCTGGAGAACTATGCCTCGGACATCACTCGTACCTTCCCGGTGAGCGGTACCTTCAGCAAACCGCAGCAAGCCTTGTACGAACTGGTGCTGGCCAGCCAGCATGCGGCTATTGAGGCTACCCATCCGGACAATCACTGGAATGTCCCCCACGAAAAAGTGGTGCATATCCTCACCCAGGGTCTGCTGGATCTGGGGCTGCTCAAAGGTGAATTCAACGAGGTGGTGGAAACCGAAGCTTACCGCCGCTTCTTCATGCATCGCACCGGTCACTGGCTGGGGCTGGATGTGCATGATGTGGGCGACTACCGGGTGCAGGAACAGTGGCGGCAACTGGAGCCGGGCATGGCGCTGACCGTGGAGCCTGGGCTGTATGTGGCGCCGGACGACGACAGTGTGGACGAACAGTGGCGCGGCATCGGTATCCGCATTGAGGATGATGTGGTGGTGACCAAAGACGGCTGTGATGTGCTTAGCCATGAAGTGCCGAAGGAAGTAGCGGATATCGAAGCGGTGATGAAAAAAGCTGTTAACAGTTGATAGTGAATAGTTAACAGCGAAAACCGGTGCTAATACGCTCCTGCAGATACCCCTTATATGGTTTCGGGAAAACCTGGATGACGGAACAGAGGCAAGACCCCATTCTTATCGTCGGCGGTGGCATGGCCGGGGCGTTGCTGGCCTTGTTGTTGCGGCATCACGGTGCGTCGGCGGTGACGCTGGTGGAAAGCCATCCTCTGACCCTGCCCGATGAACCGCCGCTGACGCCCAGCTTCGATGCGCGCAGCACCGCGCTGTCCGCCGGCACCCTGTCGGTACTGGATGAGTTGGGATTGGCCGAGGCCATTCGTGAACATGCCGCCGCTATCGATACCGTGCACGTATCTCGCCGCTCGCGACTCGGCATCACCCGCCTGCGCGCCCGCGAAGAAGGGGTGCCGGCGCTGGGGGCGGTGGTGGAAAACCGCTGGCTGGGTTTTGTGTTGTTGCGGGCCCTGTATGCGGATGCCGCTATCCAGGTGCTGGCACCGGAACGGCTTAGCGCCATTCGCCGTCTGGCAGATGGCTATGAGGCTACCCTGGAATCCGGCCGCACCCTGACCACGCCGTTGCTGATCGCTGCGGATGGTGCCAAGTCGCGTACCCGCGAATGGCTGGGAGTGAGCGCCCGGGACAGCGATACCGGCCACGATGCCATGATCGCCAACCTGTCACTGGCCAGTGACCACCAGGGTATTGCCTACGAGCGCTTTCTCAACGATGGGCCGTTGGCGCTGTTGCCGCTGCCGGACCGCCGTTTTGGCCTGGTCTGGACCGGCCCCCGTGATCCGGTGGATGCCTGGATGGAAATGGAGTCCGGTGCTTTGCTGGAGCAGTTGCAGCAGCAATGCCCGGCAGAGGCGCCCCGGATTACCGGCATCGGCGAACGTCAGCGTTACCCGCTGATACTCACCCATGCCTGTGCCCAGGCGGTGCCCTTCGGTGTGGTGGTAGGCAATGCCGCCCACACCCTGCACCCGGTGGCAGGCCAGGGTTTCAATCTGACCGTCCGCGATCTGGTTCAGCTGGCATGTACCGTGGGCGGCGCGTCGGCACCGGGAAAACTGTCCCTGTTGCAGCAATACGTGCAGCGCCGGGAGCAGGACCAGGCCCTGATCAGCCAGGCCTCGCGCTGGGTGCCGGAAATGTTCCGGGCCCAGCAACCGTTGTTTGCTCACAGCCGGCAGCTGGGGCTGGTGGCCATGGATATTCTGCCCGGCCTGCGGCAGGGGTTCGCGCGGCGGGCCATGGGGCTTTGAAAGGCAGTTAACAGTTAATAGTGAATAGTTAACAGCGAAAACCAGGCTACGGAGCTGCTGTAGGAACGGAGTGTAGCGGAGTAACGCACGTAGTTCCGTGCGGCCCGAGGCGTGAGCGAAGCGAATACGCCGCTTGAGGCGCGAAGAGCTTGCAGCTGCTTCGGCGTTTGATAAAGGCGGGCTGACAATGCAAACGCAGCAGCACGCGTTAAAGATCGTGGACATTCGCGCCTCAAGCGGCGCTCCTACATATCAACAGCGAGCATCGACCTTTGAAGAATGCGGCCATGACAGAACAGCCTGATTCCCAACATATCGTCATCGTCGGCGGTGGTATGACCGGGGGCTTGCTGGCGGTGTTGCTGGCGGAGCAGGGGCTGGATGTGACCGTGCTGGATGGGGCGCCGGCGCCGGTGATGCCCTCCGGTCCGGCCCAGTTGCGGGTGTCCACGCTCACTGAGGCCAGTTACTGGTTGCTGCAAAACAGCGGCGTCTGGGAGCATCTGGACATGAGCCGGGTGCAGCCCTACGACGCCATGCAGGTGTGGGATCAGGATGGCACCGGCGAAGTGCTGTTCCGTGCGGAAGAGGTGGGCGCGCAGTCCCTGGGCTGGCTATTGGAAAACGGTCACCTGGCGGCGGCGCTTTACCGGCGGGCGGCGGACTTTGCCAATCTGGACTGGCGCTGCAATGCAGCGGTGGACAGCGCCCGCCGTGAGGAAGGTGGCTGGCAGGTGCGCGCCGGGGACCAGAGCTGGCAGGCGGATCTGCTGGTGGGGGCCGATGGCGCCCGCTCCCGGGTGCGGGACTGGGCCGGTATCAGTGGCTGTGCCCGCGACAGTGGCCATCATGCCCTGGTGGCCACCATCTCTACTGCGCTGCCCCATGATGCCTGCGCTCGCCAGGTGTTCATGGAATCCGGGCCGTTGGCGCTGCTGCCGCTTTACAGTGACCCGCAGCAGGGTGAGCAGCGGCAGTGTTCCATTGTCTGGTCTGGCTGGCCGCAGCGAATTGCTCAACTGCGAGAAAAGGCGCCGGCGGATTTTGCTGCCGAACTGCAAGCGGGCGTCGGTGATGCGCTCGGCGAGGTGGCGCTGCTCAGCGACAGGGCGGTGTTCCCAATCCAGGAGCGACATGCCAGCAGTTATGTAGCAGCGGGCCTGGCGCTGGTGGGCGATGCCGCCCACGTGATTCATCCGCTGGCGGGGCAGGGCGTCAACCTGGGCCTGCTGGACGCGGCGGTGCTGGCGGAAGAGGTGGAGCGAGCCGTTGGCAGCGGGCGTTCCTGTGCGGACAGCGCGGCCCTTGCCCGATATCAGCGTCGGCGCCGCGGTGAGAACCTGATCATGCAGAATGCCATGCGCGGGTTTCAGCACTTGTTTGGCCAGCGAGCCCTGCCGGTGCGCTGGCTGCGCAACACAGGCATGCGCTGGGTCAATCAGGGCGGGCCGCTCAAGCGACTCTTTGCCAGCCAGGCCATGGGCCGCGGTGCGGATTTGCCGGCACGCGCAAGACCCCAATATCCGGGTGCGTGAGGTGCGCAAATCAGGCTAGAGCTTGGCATGAAATCCTGCCATACTTGCGCCTCAATTAAGAATCATTCTTGTTTCCTTGTGCATTTGATGGAGTCCTCTACTATGCGAGCCGTTGCGTTTCTGGCCGCCGCCGTTGTCATGCTTACCGGGCTGTGGGCCTGCTCCGAACCCGCCGCCGAAGAAGAACTGGTGGTCTATACCTCGCGGAATGACCATCTGATCAAGCCGGTATTCGATGCCTATACCGAAGCCACCGGAGTGAAAATCCGCTATATCACCGACAATGCCGCAGCCCTGACTGCCCGTTTGCAGGCGGAAGGTGAGCGCTCTCCAGCGGATATGCTGATCACCGTGGACGCCGGCAACCTCTGGAATGCGGCGGACAAAGACCTGCTGCAACCGCTGGAGTCTCCGGTACTGTCTGCCAACGTGCCGACGGAACTGACCGACCCGGAAAACCGCTGGTTCGGCCTGACCGTGCGGGCCCGCACCCTGGTGTATTCCACAGACCGGGTGGACCCAGCGGCACTGTCCAGCTACGAAGCGCTGGCGGAACCGGAATGGAAGGGCCGTCTGTGCCTGCGCACCTCCAAGAAGGTCTACAACCAGTCCCTGGTGGCAACCATGATCAAGCGCCTTGGCGAAGAAAAAACCGAGGAAATTGTGCGTGGCTGGGTGGCGAATCTGGCCACCGACGTGTTTTCCAACGACACCGCCCTGATGGAAGCCATCGTCGCCGGGCAATGTGATGTGGGCATCGTGAATACCTACTACTTTGGCCGCATGAAGCAGGACAATCCGCAGCTGCCCCTGTCCCTGTTCTGGGCCAACCAGCAAAGCAGCGGTGTCCACGTGAACATCTCCGGCGCCGGCATCACCCGCCATGCGCCGCACCCGCAAAAAGCCCGCGACCTGCTGGAATGGATGAGCCAACCGCAGGCCCAGAAACTGCTGGCCGACCGCAATATGGAATACCCGGTGAATGCCGCCGTGGAGCCTGCCGAGGAAGTGGCCTCCTGGGGGAAATTCAAATCGGATGATCTGAACGTCAGTGTGGCCGGCGCCCTGCAGGTGGATGCCGTCAAACTGATGGATCGCGCCGGGTACCGCTAACCGGTGCGAACACGGGGAGCCCTTTCCGCCAGCGGTGCCAGCGTTCTGCTGCTGGCCTTGCTGGTGCTGGTGCCCATTGTGGTACTGCTGGCCGCCTGGCAGCAGGAGCAGTGGGCCACCTGGCAGCACCTGCTCGACACGGTGCTGTGGCGTCTGGTGGGCAATACCCTGTTCCTGATGGTGGGGGTTACCGCTGGGGTACTGCTGCTCGGGGTCTCCCTGGCCTGGTGTGTGGCCACCCTGGAATTCCCCGGGCGACGCTGGCTGCAATGGGCGCTGTTGTTGCCCATGGCCATGCCAGCCTATGTGTTGGCCTTCGTGATGGTGGACCTGCTGGATTACGCCGGCCCCATCCAGACCTTCCTGCGCCAGTGGCTGCCGGTGTTGCCGGACTTCAGCGCCCGCCATCCCCTGTGGGTGGTGATCACTCTCTCCCTGGTGCTCTATCCCTATGTCTACATGCTCGCCCGGCTGGCCTTCGAGGCCCAGGGGCGGGCGGTGCTGGAACAGGCCCGTATCCTTGGTGATACGGCCTCGTCCGCCTTTTTCCGGGTCGCCCTGCCGATGGCACGCCCCGGCATCGCGGCGGGTCTGGCGCTGGCATTGATGGAAACCCTGGCCGACTTCGGTGCGGTGAGTATCTTCAACTTCGATACCTTTACCACGGCGATCTACAAGAGCTGGTACGGCCTGTTCAACTTGCAGGCCGCCGCCCAGCTTGCCTCCCTGTTATTGCTATTCGTGGTGGTGGCCCTGTGGCTGGAGCGGCGTGGTCGCAGCCGCGCCCGCTACAGTGAGATCGGCGGCCGCCAGACCTTGCGCAGCCGTCCGCGGCTGGCCTGGGGAGTCACCCTGTTCGCCTTTGCGGTACTCTTCCTGGCCTTCCTGCTGCCGGTGAGTCGCCTGCTGTACTGGGTGATCGACAATGGCTTGATGCAGGTGGATGCCCGTTTTCTCAACCTGATCTGGCGTACCTTCCTGCTCGGCACCATGGCCGCCGTGCTGGTGCTGGTGCTGGCCGGCTGGCTGGCCTGGGTGAAGCGGCATCAGCCGTCGCCTTCGGTATCCGTGGCCGTGCGGTTGGCCACCCTGGGTTACGCCTTGCCGGGTTCCGTGTTGGCAGTGGGCATCATGATCAGCTTCAGCGCGGTGGAAGGCTGGCTGGCGGATCTGGGGGTGGGCATCGTACTGGTCAGTACCCTGGCGGCCTTATTGCTGGCCTATGTGGTCCGCTTTATGGCGGTGGGTTTCGGGCCGGTGGAAAACGCCCTGCAACAGGTGCGTCCCAGCCTGGTGGAGGCAGCCCGTACCCTGGGAGCATCCTCTGCGGAAGTGGGACGCCGGGTCTATGTGCCGATGATGCTGCCGGGTCTGCTGACTGCGCTGTTGCTGGTGGGCATCGATGTGATGAAGGAAATGCCCGCTACCTTGCTGCTGCGCCCCTTCGGCTGGGACACCTTGGCGGTCCGCATTTACGAGCTGACCGCTGAAGGGGAGTGGCAACGAGCCGCTGCCCCGGCGTTGACCCTGGTACTACTGGGGCTGATCCCGGTGATGGTGCTGACCCGCCGGCGCTCTGCACGGCTGAGCTGACCCGAGACAGACAGGGAAGCCCGGTTCATGCGCATACGTTACAGCTTTGTCGCCTGGCCGTGCCGGTGACGTTACTGTCAGTGCTGATCGTGAGCCCAAAGATCTACCTGAAAATCCCGGCGGGCGGAGTCAAACTCCAATAGCTGGGGGAGCCCATCAAGCCGTAATCTCCGGACGATCAAATCCTTGCCGGCCTTTGGGCCGGCTTTCTTTGGGCGCTCTACCTGCCCTTCACATACCCGCCGTTGCGGGGGTAAATCGAAACCGCTCGGTTACATCGGGTAACAATATCGGTGCTCCCACCTACTTTTCTCAACTATTCCCAACTTTTTGCCAACGGCGCTGGCACCGTCGTTTTGTTTGACTTATTGCATATACACAGGGGGGAATAGGCGAGAGGCTGCATAGCTTCACGTATTGTTCTCCTGTCGCCTGGGAGCTTAACCTGAGGCGAGAACCCTAATAACAAACGCCGGAGAAGCGCTATGACTACCAAGACCCTTACCCGCTGGGGAGCTGCTGTCATTGTCAGCACTGCCCTGTCGAGCCCTGCTTTCGCTGCCATGGGCAATACGGCCAGCACCTACGGCCTGCTTCCTGCCGATGTGGGGACGGCCATGGGCCTTTCCATGTTCAACTCCCAGGCCTCGGCGCTCTACTACAACCCGGCCTACCTGACACGAGACCCCCGCGGTGAACTGACAGTTGGCTTGTTGCATGGCGATCAAGAATTGCGTGCCGTCAGCCAGGGCAATCCCAACGGTGGCGCGCCGTCAGTGATTCGTGATGGTGACGTGCTTAACGACACCATGTCTCAGCAGCAGGTCATTGCGCTGAAAACCGATCTCACCGACATGACCAAGTTCGAACACCCGATCTACTTCGCGATCATTGCCGGCGTGGAAAAATTTGGTGAGGAAATGCTGGCGTTTGATTCCAGCACCAACCGGGAAGGCCAATTTTTCAACTACGGCCGACAGCCATTGTTCCTGAATCTCGGTGGCGGCCTCGAACTGGCCAACGGGATTACCACCGGTGCCTCCGCGCACATTTCCCTGCGTTCTGAAGCGACCTTGATCGCCAGCGCCAACCTGGCCGGTGAAACCCAGCGAGAAGAGCTGACCGTGTCTGCCAAGCCGGTCATTCGCCCGGTGCTGTCCATGAACCTGGAATGGGACAAGGTCTTCTGCGGCAAGGAAGACTGCGGCATCTGGACCGGTCTGGAAACCGCCTTTGCATTCCGCGGGCACACCGAGGCCCGCACAGCGGTGGAATCCAATCTAACTATTCCTGGTACCGTTATTGATCCAGGTATCACCGTGCTTATCGATACCATCGACTCCTACCAGCCGGATATCTTCAGCGCTGGGCTGCTTTACCACTTTACTGACAATTTCCGTGCTGCCGTCACCGTAGAGCAGCAGAACTGGAGTGACCTGGAAGATGAACTGGCCCGCGATACCGTTAAGGACCAGGCTTTTGCTGAGTTCAAGGATATCGTGGTGCCGCGCATTGGTGCAGAGTGGACTGTGAACGACCATCTGATCCTGTCCGGCGGTGTGGCGTATCAGGAAAGCCCGCTGGAAAGCATCCGGACACCGGATGTGAACTACCTGGACAGCGACAAATTGATTGTCGGTGTGGGCTCTTCATTGATCATCAAGAACCCTCCCATCCTCGCTTATCCGTTGCGCCTTGATTTCGGCTATCAGTTCCAGAAACTGGAAGAGCGTGATTTCGAGTTGACCACTACCCGTCCCGGTGTGACCAACCCCTATGAAGTAGTGACTGCTGATGGCGATGTGCATGTGTTTTCCGGTGCGGTTACGGTGAAGTTCTAACGGAGGTGTTCCATGAAAAAGAATAATATCGCCCTGACAGCACTGGCCGCCCTCATGGTGGCTGGCTGTGGCGGGGACAAGGACCGGGTGAGCTTTGATACGCCCACCTTCAATGCGCGCAACCTGCACTATACCTATCCCCTGGATAACCAGGCTCAGGTAGCGCCCCGTGCCATCGTGGCGCTGCAATTCAGCCATGCGGTAGATCTGACGGCAGACAATTTCCTGTTCAGCGATGCCGACGGCGAGGACGTGCCATTTACACTGGAATCTGTGGCAGATGGCCGTGGCGTGGTGCTGACTCCGGTGGATGCCCTTGCTCCTGCGGCCCAGTACAAGGTGGTCATGAATGGCGTCACCATTGATGGTGAAACAGCGACCTTCAAGGACGGTGAGCTGAACTTCACCACCCGCGCCGCCCTGGAAGGGCCGCTGGGCTTGCAGCAGACCGCCGCCAGCTTCGCAGTGGAATCCCTCTTCCCCGGTGATGACCAGTTCAAAAGCATGGATTTCTCCAGCTTCCGGCTGCGTACCACCCAGCCCATCGATGTATCCACCGCAGTTTATGGCGACACCGTCAGTCTGATCAGTAATGGCGAGCTGGTGCCTGCGCAGTTATTGGTGGGGCGCACCTCCATGACGGTGGATCCGCTAGAAGACATGAGCCCCGGGCAGACCTATGAGCTGGCCGTCAGTGGAGTGTTGAGCCAGTCGGGTCAAACCATCACCGCCTTTACCCATTCCACCGTGCCCCAGGACACCACCTCGCCGACTACCGGTGAGCGGGCAGTCCTGGTCACCAATGCACCGCCGGCGGATGATTCCCTGGGCTGTCAGGATCCCGGGGTGATCACCTCTGATCTGACCGGCCAGCCGATCAACTGCGTGCCGGTGATCGGCACTCTGCTGCAGGATAAGACCGTGTCCAAGCAGTCCGGCGATGTTTACGCGGAGCTGGCGTTCACCCCCAACTTTCCGGATGTGACTCCGCTGCGGGTGAAGAAGGGTGGCATCCTTACCGGTGATGCCCTGGAAGTGTTTATCGGCGGTGAAGTGCCGGTGGGCTTTGATTCCGGGGAAGTGACCGTACAGATCATTTCCGATGCCACGGGTTACCTGTTCCCCAACCCCAATGCGGAAAGCGATGATGCGCCAAAGCAGCTGCGGTTGATGATGGATGTGGCCACCTCCACCTCCGACGCCCGCGCCAATGGTGCGTTTACCCAGAACCTGATGCATCTGGAGCTGGTGGGCACCGGCCTGATTGAAGATGGCCAGCTCAACGCCGATGCTATTACCGTGGTGGAACCTCGAGTGCTGGGCGTGGAAAACAGCTACGGGGTGCTCAGCTTCCGTATGGAGTCCTATCTGGATCAGGAAAATGCGCCGATCCAGCCGATTGATTCCGTCAATCCGATCGTTCCGGTTCTGAATGGGGATAACGGCCCGGAACTGTCCTGGCAGCCGGGCAATGTGGCTGACCGCATGGAACCGGGTGAGCCCATTGTTGTTCACTTCAGCGAAGCCCTGGAGCCGCAAAGCATCAACGCGGGCACCTCATTGATGCTCAGCAAAGGTGGCGTTGCCGAACCGTTCAGTTGGGAACTCAGCGGTAATGCTTTGGTAATTACCCCGGATAGCCCGGTGGAATACGGTGTGGAGTATGTCGTGACCACCACACCGGAAATCACCGACCTGGCCGGTAACCCCCTTCAGATGCTCGATTCCCTGGAAGGGGATAATTCCCTGGACTTCACCTTGCCGGAATACGTGGTGGATGACGGTGGCGACGATGTTCGCCGTGGGCCGTTTGCGGCCACAGTGTATCCCGGCTTCCCGTGTGCCAGTTCCGCCGCTACTCAGGGTGAAATTGATGCGGGAACGCAAGGTGTCTGCATTTCGTCCAGCCCGGAAGGGGAGCAGGTCGAAGTGGATGCGCTGCCCATTGTGGACCTGCCAGCAAACCGGCCCATCAAGGTACGTTTCTCCCAGAACATGGACCCGGCCACCGTCACCCTGGGCGATACCCTGCTGGTGCAGAAAGACAACGGCGGCAGCTGGGAAGATGTGGACGGTGAGTTGACGCTTGAGCCCCGGGCATTGATCTTCACGCCTGAGCAAGCCTGGGAAGAAGGCGCGCTCTACCGCTATGTGCTGGCTTCCAATGGTGGCGGTACTGGCTGTGCGGGCATGTGCTCGGTGGACGGCCTGCCCTTGCAGACCGCTCCTTTGCTGGGCAATGGCATGAAGGAAGGGGGGCCGGACATGGAAATCCTGTTCCGTGGTGGCGTGCCCATCAACACCATTTTCCAGGAACTGGCCAACCTGCCCAGTGTGGACGTGAACAACAACTTCCAGATTGATGCGGGTGAGCCGCGTGTTACCGGTGATGTCATTGATCCACTGGATACGCCAGCCAACGCCACCATGATCCTGCCCCGCGATGGCGGTGGTGAAGGGCTGGTGACTACCGCGAATACAGGGTGTGGCTACGAGGGTACGCCGCCGTTTACAGCGGATGATCAGGCGCAGTGCGACAGTGATCGTATTCTCTATATCAGTGGGCTGTTGAATACCGAGATCCTGGACTTCGACCCGGTCGAGCAGGGCGTGCCGGTGGTGATTTATCCGACCACCGTGGCCCTGACCAACCTGGATGCTACGGCGGTGGTAGGGTTGGACCTGAATGTTCTGGATGGAGGCAGTACCCTGGATTCCATCCCGGTGCTTGGCCCGATTCTGGGCGACGTACTGGAAGTTACCCTGGGGGTGGTGAACGACACCGTCTCAGCACTGGCCGGTGAGTTTGGTGGTGATGGGGTGCTTGACAGCCTGCTGTCGGTGGTCGGTGATGTGGGGCTGGTGCCCATCGATACCGCAACTGGACCGAACATCATGCGGGTGCGTTATAACGAAGACGAGAACGGCGATCGTACCATTCCGCCGGTGGGTTATATCGTGGAAACCCCGGATGGCCCGGTATTCCGCATCACCTTCGACCTGCTGTTCGATGCCCCTGCACTGAGCTTGCCACTGGGTCTGGAACACAATGTGAAAGGTCTGCCAATCGATAATGTGGATCTGGAAGGGCCGCTGGACTTTCTGCCCGATGGGCGCTTTTTCATTGGCCTGCAGAATGCCCAGCCGAAAAATGTGGATCTGGAAATCACCCTGGCTGGCCTTGAGGGTGGCAAGGTGAAATTGCAGATTCCGCCGGGCGGCATCAACCTCAGTTACCAGAGCGCATCCATTCAGTGATCACTCTGTAGTCGTTCCTTAAAACGTGAAATATGCCCCGGCTTGTCCGGGGCTTTTTTTGTTTTCCCCTAAGCAGATATCCTCGACCCGTTGGAGCCTTGCTTGCAAGGCGAAGCCCGGACGACCCTGATATCCTGATCTATGGCCAGGCTGCTTCCAGCGCGATTCTGGTACATTTGCACCAGTAGCGGTGCTGCTTTTCTCTGCCAAGTGCATCACTGTTTTCAACAATTTTACGAATATGCTTCACGGATTACGCGGATTACCGCTTTCTTCCTATGTGAATGCCTGTGTACTCCTGACTAGGGTGTGATCCCCCTGTCGCCACCCCCGCGACACAGAAAAAGAAATCAGGAGTGCACAATGTCTGTTTCATTCAAGGGACGCGCTGCCGTCGTTGCCGGCGGTTTGCTGATGCAGTCTGTTGCCCTGGGCAGCATGGGTAACATCGGTACCACCTACGGCGTGTTGCCATTCGATCTGGCCACCGCCCAGGCCCTGAGCCTGTTCAACAGCCAGACCTCAGCCACCTATTACAACCCGGCCTACCTGGCCAAGGACTCGCGCGGCGAACTCACCGCCGGCTTCATGCATGCCGAGCATGAGCTGCGCGCCAACAGCCTGGGCGGTGCCGATGCACCAGTACGTAAGGGCGATGTGATCCAGGATTCCCCCTCCCAGCACGTGCTGATCGGCATGAAGACCGATCTCACCTCGCTGACCAAATACGATCACCCCCTCTACCTGGGTCTGATGCTGGGTGTGGAAAAATACGGCGAGGAAATGCTCGCGTTCGAATCCCAGACCTCGCAACAAGGGCAGTACTTCGAATACGGCCGTGAGCCCCTGTTTCTGAATCTGGGCGGTGCCACCCAGTTGTGGCGCGGTATCGACGTAGGCGCCACCGCCCGTATCACCCTGCACGCGGAAGCGGATCTGGCCGCCACCACGGACCTGGCCGGCAACACCCGCTACGAAAGACTGGAAGTCTCCGCCAAGCCCGCCATCCGTCCGATCTTCGGCATCAACATGGACTGGGGCGAAACCTTCTGTGCCAAGGGAGAGGACTGCTGGTTCAATGGCCTGGAAACGGCGCTGGCCTATCGCGGTTATTCCAATACCAAGACCGAGGTGAACGCCAATGCGATCATCCCCGGCGTGATTTCCAGCCCGGGCCTGATGCTGGCCATCAATACCCTGGATTCCTACCAGCCCAACATCCTCAGCGGTGGGCTGCATTACCAGTCCGGTCGCTGGCGCACCGGGGTCAGCGTAGAATGGCAGGAGTGGTCGGCGCTGGAAGAAGAATTCGAGCGCGACACCATCAAGGACCAGACCGTCAATGGCGATGTGGGTCAGCTGCGTTTCAAGGATGTGGTGATCCCGCGAATCGGTGCTCAGTTTCGCCTCAACGACACCTTTACCGTCAATGGTGGCCTGGCCTTCAGCGAATCACCGCTGGATTCCGACGCCTCCGTGGACGTGAATTATCTGGATAGCGACAAGTGGATTGTCGGCCTGGGCGTGGCCGCCGAGTTCAAGGAGCCGTGGCTGCTGGCCTACCCGGTACGCCTGGACTTCGGTTACCAGTATCAGAAGCTGGAAGCCCGGGAGTTCGATATCTACGACACCCAGTCCGCCGTCTATCCGCAGCCCAGTGAACGGGTGGAAGCGGAAGGTGATGTCCACGTCTTCAGTGGTTCCCTGACCCTGAAATTCTGATTGCGGAGGCAAGCATGATGTTACGAATACTTTCCCTGATTGCCGCCGCGTCGCTGCTGGTCGCCTGTGGTGGCGGTAGTGAACAGACGGTGGATTATAGTGCCCGTAAAAAAGGGCAGGTCTATTACAGCTATCCGGCGGATGAACAGATCGGCGTGTCGGTGAATGCGCCGGTGGTGGTGCAGTTTTCCGAGCCGCCGGCGCTGGCCGATCAGGACGTGAGCCTGGTCGGACCGGATGGCCCGGTGGGTGTGGTGCTGTCCCGCGCCGACCAGGACCGGTCCCTGGTGGTCACCCCTCAGGCGCCGCTGGCGTTCAACAGCGAGTACCGGCTGCAATTGGATGGCATGACCCTGGCCGGTTTCAGTGACGGCGAGCTGGCCTTCACCACCGGCAGTGCCGGCAAGGGCCCGACCAGCGAGCAGCAGCAGGCGGACACCTTCACCGTCAGCCGCTTTTCGCCGTCCGGTGACGACACTCGCCCGTTGATGGATTTCTCCACCCTGCACGTGCAGTTCAGCCAGCCGCTGGACACCGGCACCGTGGAGTACGGCACCACCGTCAGCCTGAAAGATGGCAGTGGCAACCTGGTGGAGGCCAGCGTGCTGGGAGGCAGCAACCGCCTCACGGTCGACCCGGCCGACGATCTGCAACCAGGGCAGAGCTATACACTGGTTCTCGATGGCGCCCTGAGTAGCCGTTTCGGCACGGCCCTGACCGGCGACAGTGAGTTTGCGGTAAACCCGCAGGACTCCCAGCCCCGTGAAACCCTGGCACTGGAAGCCATGGCCGCCGACCCGGTGAAAGGCTGTAATGAGCAGGGCGTGACACTGTCTCCGCTGACCGGCGCGCCGATCAACTGTGTGCCGCTGATTGCCCGTTTGCTGGGCAACACCACGGTGTCGAAACTGTCCGGGGATCTGTTTGCCGACCTGGCCTTTATTCCCAACTACCCGGACGCCTCGCCGCTGCGGATTCGCAAGGGCGCTCTGCTAAAAGGCGCGCCGCTGGAAGTCTTGATCGGTGGCCAGTTGCCCGCCGGCTTTGATTCCGGCGAGGTGACGGTGAGCTTCCTGTCCGATGCCACCGGCTACCTGTTGCCGGCCCCCTACAGTGCCCGCCCGGAAGCGCCGCGCCGCATCATGCTGACCCTGGATCTGGCGTTTTCCACTGCCGATTCCCGTGCCAACGGCGCCTTCACCCAGACCCTGTTGCAAGTTGAGCTGGTGGGCCGTGCCATCGTCGAAGAGGGGCGCATGGAGATCGATGCCCTGGGTGTGGTCGAGCCGGAAGTGCTCGGTATCGAAACCGCCTTTGGCGTACTCAGCTTCCATATGGAATCCTACCTGGATCAGGAGAATGCCCCGGCGCCGCCGGTGGATATCACCGGGCCCACCCTGCAAAGCTGGCAGCCCGGTGATTACGCAGATCGTTTCCGCCCGGGGGATCCCATTGTCCTCAATCTCAGTGAAACCCCGGATCAGGACAGCATTGAAGCCGGCGTCACTGTCACTCTCACCGACCAGGGGGCGGCGGTGCCGTTCAACTGGACCCTGGATGGGGCCTCGCTGATCCTCACCCCGGAGCAGCCGCTGGCGTTCGGCAGAGAGTATCAGGTCACCCTCACCGACGGGGTAGAGGACCTGTACGGCAATCCGGCGTCACCGGAAACCCTGCTGTTCAGCATGCCCGCCTACAGCGCCGATGCGCCGCGCACGCCCTACACCATTACCGTGTATCCGGGCTTCCCCTGTGCGGTTGACCCGGCCAGCCGTGACCTTGCCAATGGCATTCAGGGCCAGTGCGCCAGCGCCTTCCAGAATCAGGCCGGTGACCTGCTGCCCGTGGATAAGATGCCCGCCAACCGGCCCATCGAGGTGCAGTTCTCCCAGGATATGGATACCAGCAGCATGGTGCTTGGCCAGGCCTGCGGGGAAGGCAGTGTGCGAGTGGAAAAAATCGACAGCGCTGGTAATTGCCTGGAGGCGGTGCCCGGCTACCTGTCCCGCAACACCCGCTCACTGACGGTGATCCCCGCCCAGCCCTGGGAAGAGGGCGAGCTCTATCAATATGTGCTTGGCTCCCAGCAAAGCACCGGCTGCGGCCAGGACGTGATTTGCTCGGTGGCGGGTATGCCCCTGCAGACCGCCCAGTTGCTGGCGCCGGCTGCGGATGAAGGTGGCCCGGATATGGCCATTGCCTTTACCGGTGCCCCGGCCACCAGCAATGTGTTTCTGCCGCTGCGCAACCTGCCGAAGGCGGATGTGAACGCCAACTTCGAGATGGATGCCGGTGAGCAAAAAGCGGTGGAAGACCCGCCGGGCAGCGGCGACTACCCCACGCCCACCAATGCCGCCTCCCTGTTTGTCACCGGCACCGGCGGCCTGGCCACCGGTGCCAACGTGGGCTGCCCACTGAACCAGAGCTGCCCCGGGGAGAAGTTCACCTACCTGAACGGTGGCATCAATGCGGACATCATCGGCTGGAACGAGGACGAGCAGGCGGTGGAAGTGCTGCTCTACCCGCCGGTGTTGATGACCACCAACAGCAGCGTCTATGCCCAGATCCTCGGTCTGGTGGAGCCGGAAGTGCCCACCGAGCCGCTGGTGATGCGTGCCCGCTATGCGGATGACGGCAGCGGCAATCGTACCGAGCCGGTGCGCGGCTATATCCGTCACGATGGCAATTCGCTGACCTTCGACACCACCCTGGATCTGTTTCTGGATGCCCCGGAAATGGAAGCGCCGCTGGGGCTGCCACACAACCTGCACAGTCTGGAGCTCAATGACCTGCAGTTGAACGGCCCGGTGGAATTCCTGGCCGATGGTCGCCTGGTGATCGGCCTGCTCAGTCTCAATGAGCAGGCTGTCGATGTCAGTATCGGTGGCGGCGCGGCCACCATCGACCTGCAGATCCCTACCGGCGGCGTCAACCTGACCTTCCAGAGCGGTTCCATCAAGTAACCGCCGCACTGCTCGCGGTCGCACCCGCAGGGCATAACGACCGCTCCTGCAATCAGCCCCTGCGCTGCCCTGTGGGAGCGGTCGTCCGACCGCGATATCCACCCACTCTTGCCGAATACCCGGCCAATCCGGCCCTGTCCATGCCGCCAGCCTATGCCCCCCGGCCTCGTCCCGATATAATTGCCGCTCATTTGAATAGTGGTGTTTATATGGGTCATCGCACAGCTCTGTACGACGCGCACCTGGCGGCCGGCGGCAAGATGGTCGACTTTGGCGGCTGGGACATGCCGATCAACTATGGCTCCCAGATCGAGGAGCACCATGCGGTGCGCCAGCACGCCGGCGTATTTGATGTGTCCCACATGACGGTGGTGGATATCGCCGGGGCCGGCGCGCGGGACTTCCTGCGCCACCTGCTGGCCAACGACGTGGATCGCGTCACCCCTGGCCGAGCCCTGTACAGCGGCATGCTCAACGACAGCGGCGGCGTCATCGATGACCTGATCGCCTACAAGCGGGACAATGACTACCGACTGGTGGTAAATTGCGCCACCCGTGAGACCGACCTGGACTGGATGGAAAAACATGCCGGTGGCTTTGCCGTGGATATCCGCGAGCGTGCCGACCTGGCCATGCTGGCCATCCAGGGGCCGCAGGCGCGCAGCCTGGTGGCCGGTCTGCTCAGCGGAGCCCAGGCCGAAGCCGTGAATACCCTGAAAGTATTCGGCTTTGCCGAAGACGGCGACTGGATGATCGCCCGCACCGGCTACACCGGGGAAGATGGCGTGGAGATCATGCTGCCCGGTGCCGATGCGGTAAAATTATGGGAACAACTGCTGGACGCCGGCGTGGCCCCCATCGGCCTGGGCGCCCGCGATACCCTGCGTCTGGAAGCCGGCATGAACCTGTACGGCAACGACATGGATGAAAGCATCACCCCCTGGGAAGCCAACATGGGGTGGACCCTGGTCCTCAACGACCGGGATTTCGTCGGTCGCCAGCCACTGCTCAACCAGCAACAGCATGGCCACGGAGAGCTCGTCGGCCTGGTGCTGGAAGGGAAGGGCGTACTGCGCGCCCACCAGCAAGTCTTGCTGCCCAATGGCGAGCAAGGCGAGATTACCAGCGGCACGTTTTCGCCGACGCTGGGCAAATCCATCGCCCTGGCCCGGCTGCCCGCCGGCGCCACCGGCAAGGTGGATGTGGAAATCCGCAACAAGCGCCAGCCCGCCCAGGTGGTCAAACCGCCTTTCGTGCGTAATGGCAAGGCAGTGTACAAAGAGCTGTAGGGCTGAAACCTCGGCCACAGCGGTGATCGACATCCGCGTAGGAGCTTGCTTGCAAGCGAACCTGCTTGCGATACCCCTGGGGAAGTTCGCTTGCAAGCAAACTCCTACGAAAACACATTTACTATTTCAGCGTGCAGGCGTGAAGCGTGCCGCGAGCAAGCGACTCTTAACAGGAGACAACAATGAGCGAGATTCCAGCCGAGCTGCGTTATGCCGCCAGCCACGAATGGGCCAAGAACGACGACGGAGTGGTTACCGTGGGCATCACCGAGCACGCCCAGGATGCCATGGGCGATCTGGTGTATGTAGAGCTGCCGGAAGTGGGCCAGGTGCTGGCCGCCGGTGATGAAGCTGGTGTGGTGGAATCCGTGAAAGCCGCCTCCGATATCTATGCGCCGGTTTCCGGCGAAGTGATCGAGATCAACGAAGCGTTGGAAGATGAGCCGGAACTGGTCAACAACGTTCCCTATGAAGGCGGCTGGCTGTTCAAGATCCAGATGAGCGAAGCCGGTGATCTGGACAACCTGCTCACCGCCGATCAGTACCAGGCGCAGATCGAAAGCGAATAATCGCTTGCGATAACACTCCGTAGGAGCGGCGCTCGAGCCGCGAACGTGCTTACGATGTCTTTCCCGGCACGGATTCGCGGCTCGAGCGCCGCTCCTACGGGGCTTCGTAGTGTCGCTTTAGCCAACACTCAACCTATCCAGGTACCCCAATGCCGTATATCCCCCATACCCCCGATGACGTGCGCGCCATGCTCGACGCCATCGGCGCCGACAGCATCGAAGACCTGTTCGATGAAATCCCCGCGCACCTGAAAGCCGCTGGCAAACTCGACGCCCTGCCCGAAGGGCTGAGCGAAATGGACGTGACCCGGCTGATGAACGAGCGTGCGGCCATGGATGCCGGCGCAGTGAGCTTCATCGGTGCCGGTGCCTACCAGCACCACATTCCGGCGGCGGTATGGGAGATTGCCACCCGCGGTGAGTTCTACACCGCCTACACCCCTTACCAGGCGGAAGCCAGCCAGGGCACCCTGCAGGTGATCTACGAATTCCAGACCCTGATGACCCGGCTCACCGCCATGGACGTGAGCAACGCCTCGGTCTACGACGGCGCCTCCGGTCTGGCCGAAGCGGTGTTGATGAGCCTGCGCGCCAACCGCAAGAGCAAATCCCGCAAGGTGCTGGTGCCGGCGGCCCTGAATCCGCGCTACACCAGCGCCACCCAGGCCATCGTGGAGAACCAGGACGTAGCCCTGGAAACCGTGCCGTTCTGTCAGGAAAAAGGGCAGACCCTGGTCGATGCTCTCAAGCCCCACGAAGGCGAAGACTTTGCGGCCCTGGTGATCAGCCAGCCCAACTACTTCGGCAGCCTGGAAGAAGTGGATGCCCTTACCGATTGGGCCCATGCCAACGGCATGCTGGTGATCGCGGTGGTGAACCCGACTGCCATGGCGTTGATCACGCCTCCCGGTGAGTGGGGCGCAGAGGGTGCCGATATCGTGGTTGGCGAAGGCCAGCCGCTGGGCGTGCCGCTGTCTTCCGGTGGTCCCTACTTCGGCTTCATGTGCTGCAAACAGAAATACGTGCGGCAGATGCCGGGCCGTATCATCGGCCGCACCGTGGACATGGAAGGCAAGCAGGGTTTCACTCTGACCCTGCAGGCCCGCGAGCAGCACATCCGCCGTTCCAAGGCCACCAGTAACATCTGCACCAACCAGGGCCTGGCCATGACGGCTGCCACCATCTACACCTCCTTGCTGGGGCCGGATGGACTCACCAACGTGGCCGCCCATAGCCATGCCAATACCCAGGCCCTGGCCGACAAGCTCACCGCCATCGACGGTGTGGAGCGCGCCTTTACCGCGCCCACTTTCCACGAAGTGGTGCTGACTTTGCCGAAACCGGCGGACCAGGTGCTGGCGGCCCTGGCCGAGAAAGATGTGCTGGGCGGTGTCAGCCTGGCTAACGACTATGGTATGGCCAACGCGATTCTGGTGAATGCCACCGAAGTCCATTCCGAACAGGATTTGCAGCTGTTCGAACAAGCTCTCAAGGAGGTGCTGGCATGAGCGAGACACAACTGATTTTCCAACTGTCTCACCCGGGCCGCAGCGCCACCTCCCAGGCGCCCAAGGCACTCAGCGACGACAAGCTGTCGGCGATTCCCGCGCACCTGCGTCGCAAGCAGAAGCCGGGCTTGCCGGAAGTGTCGGAAATGCAGGTGGTGCGCCACTACACCAACCTGTCCAGCAAGAACTTCGCCATCGACAAGCAGTTCTACCCGCTGGGCTCCTGCACCATGAAGTACAACCCGCGCGGCGCCAACCGTGCCGCCATGCTGCCGGGCTTTCTCAACCGTCACCCGCTGGCACCGGAAAGCCACAGCCAGGGTTTCCTCAGCTGCATGTTCGAGCTGCAGAACTTCCTCAAGGAAGTGACCGGCATGAAGGGCGTGTCCCTGGCCCCCATGGCCGGCGCCCAGGGCGAGTTCGCCGGCGTGGCCATGATCCGCGCCTACCATGAGGCCCGTGGCGATGATGAGCGCACGGAAATCCTCATTCCCGAAGCCGCCCACGGCACCAACCCGGCCACCGCCGTCATGTGTGGCTACAAGGTCCGTGAAGTGCCCGTCGGCAAAGACGGCGACGTGGACCTGGAAGCCCTGAAAGAAGCCTGCGGCCCACAGACCGCCGGCCTGATGATGACCAACCCGAGCACCTGCGGCGTCTTCGAACGGCAGATCGAAGCCATCTCCAAAGCCGTTCACGAAGCCGGCGGCCTGCTCTACTACGATGGCGCCAACCTGAACGCCATCCTCGGCAAGGTGCGCCCCGGTGACATGGGCTTCGACGTGATTCACATGAACCTGCACAAGACTTTCGCCACCCCTCACGGCGGCGGCGGTCCCGGCGCCGGCCCGGTGGGCGTGTCCGAGCGTCTGTTGCCTTACTTGCCCACCCCCATGGCGGGCCAGCGTGACGACGGCAGCTACCACTGGATCGACAGCGACACCCTGGATACCAGCATCGGCCACCTCAGTGCCTTCATGGGCAATGCCGGTGTATTGCTGCGCGCCTACTTCTACGCCCGCTCCCTGGGCCGCGAAGGCATGATCCGCGTGGGCGAATTCTCCACCCTGGCGGCAAACTACCTGCTCAAGCGTCTGGAAGCCGCGGGCTGCACCGCCGCCTACCCGGATCGCCGCGCCAGCCACGAGTTCATCCTCACCTTCGCCAAAGAAGCGAAGGAGCTGGGTGTCACCGCCATGGATATCGCCAAGCGCCTGCTGGACTACAACCAGCACGCGCCGACCACCTACTTCCCGCTGCTGGTGCCGGAGTGCTTCCTCATCGAGCCCACCGAAACCGAAAGCAAGGAAGCCCTGGACGAATTCGTCGACGCCATGGCCGCCATTCTGGAAGAAGCGCGCACCGAGCCCGACATGGTGAAAGAAGCGCCCTTCACCCAACCGGTTCGTCGTCTGGATGACGTAAAGGCAGCCAGAGAACTGGACCTGACCTGGACAGACTGATTCCCGGCCACAAAAACCGTAGGAGCCATGCTCGCATGGCGAACAAGAACCCGGCGAATGCCGGGTTCTTTTTTATATATCACCCGCGATCCAACGGACTGATCACCCCCAGTCCTCCCCGATTCATCACATGCAGATACCGCTCGGTGGTCGACACGTCGCTGTGCCCTAGCAGCTCCTGCACTGTGCGGATGTCATAGCCTTTTTCCAGCAAGTGAGTTGCAAAGGAATGGAGGAAGGTGTGAGGCCCACACAGTTTGGTTATCCCGGCTTCTGCCGCAGCCTGCTTAACATGCTTGCGAACATTGTCCTGATGATAATGATGGCGGCGTATGATACCGGTCTGAGGATCTCTGGCAGGCTCTTTGGAAGGAAAGATAAATTGCCAGATTTTTTGTGAGCCTGCCCCAGGGTACTTTCTGCTGAGAGCATGGGGCATCCACACAGGACCAATGCCATTTTTACGATCCATGTCGTAAAGGTTGGATGCAATATCAATTTGATCGCGCAAACGGGATTCGCAAGTCTTCGGGAGCAGGGTTCTCCTGTCCTTGTCGCCTTTGCCCTGGTGCACGGTGATGATCATCCGGTCGAAATCCAGATCCTTGATCCGAATACGAAGCGCCTCTGAAACTCTCAAGCCTGCTCCGTAAAGCAGTTCGCACACAAGCTGAGAGGGTTCCGGGAGTAAAGCAATCACGGCTTCAGCCTCTTGTTCAGAAAAAACAGCTGGGATCCGGGGCTTGCGTCTAGATTGACGAAAGCTCAATTCACCATAATCCTGTTGAAGAAAGCGCCGATAGAAGCAGTTCAATGCATTAAGGGCGATTTTCTGCGTCGAGGGACTGCAATAACGCTGTACAGATAACTAGGAAAGAAACGCCTCAATGTCCCTGGCTCCCATCGTGGAAGGATGGCGCAGCCGGTGGTAGCGAATGTACTTGATCACCCAATGGACATACGTCTGTTCTGTCCGGTAGCTGTACTGGTTTTGCCTGAGCCAGAAGCGAAACTGGTCCATCAGTTTTACGGGCTTCTCGGGGAGAGAGCGGGGGATGTCATCCATGACAACTCCATGCTGTCCAAAATGACAGTATCTCAGCTGCCTACCTCCATTTTCAACGGAATCAGTACCAAATTCGTGAAATTGCCGCTTACTGGATCGCTATCGTATTGATATATGGGAAAGATGAAATTCATCAAAAGCCACGATGCGCAAGGAGTTATAAGGAACGTTCCTTATAACTCCGTGTAGGAGATTGGCTATAGCCACTCAAGCCATTGTTATGGCAGGATTTTCCTTGGGGTGGGTGTGTGCTGGGTTCAGAGTTATAAGGAACCGAGTTATACGGAACGTTCTAATTAATACGCTGTTAGGCTAAAAAGTGAATGAAATATATGTACGAAGCACCAAAAACTAATTTGGTAGTAAATGAACCTTGGCCCAATTATAAAAAAACAAAAATATTATTTTATGGCTATATATTTATCTCGGGAATTTTATTTGCGGTTATGCTTTATGAGCATCTATTCACGGGTGAATACGATACACTTTTAATTCCAATAATGACTTTTGGTATTTTGATAATTGTTTATATATTAAACGTGGTTGCAATCGGGGTGCGTTCGAGAGTTCTTCTTAGGAGGGGTGTTTTCTTTGTTAATATACTGGTTTTGGTTTTAACTTGCTTTGGTTGGTATGTGGCAGTTGCTCAAGGGAATATATCAGGATTGATTTTTTCAGGGGTGTTATTGTTGCCTGTATTACTTAACACCATTAGGGTTTTCCCTTTGTGGGCGAGCAATAGCCTAACAAGTGGCTGCTACGGACTGTGTAGTTCCCCCGCTTTAGTGGACACCTTCTCCTAACCAGAGGAGGTGGTATATGGCCCGATACAATAATCCGAGAAAGACCTGGCAGTATTCGACGGACTTTAAAGTAAAGGCTGTTGAGCTTA